>Ga0302326_10000019_pt1 | contig 396602 bp, 389 predicted proteins | sample Palsa_T0_3_FD_202264 | JGI IMG/M metagenome (GOLD analysis project Ga0302326, IMG submission 202264) | Peat permafrost microbial communities from Stordalen Mire near Abisko, Sweden - Palsa_T0_3 | ecosystem: Environmental > Terrestrial > Soil > Palsa > Peat permafrost | place: Sweden: Abisko... | reverse complement strand
ATGGACCGGCTATTCTACCGAACGACCTCCTGGTCCGATCACCTTCGTGCACGGACTCAAGCAGTTCCACGCAATGGCCCGAGGCTTCGCTATCGCTACAAACCAAAAATCTAAAAAAGATGTGTGCTCACGCTAGACTTCGGGGGAGAGGGTTAGGGTGAGGGGGCGGCGACGCGTGTGTGTTCTGGAAAGTCCCCCTCACCACTCGCTGTCGCTCGTTGCCTCTCCCCCTACGGGGTAGAGGCGAAAAGAAACGCGAACGAACTAACGTTTGGCGCCAATGGTCTTTACGCCAGCGCTCCGCAAGCCGCATCGACGGCTTCTTCGGCGTGGGCCCATACGGCGCGTTTCCACTCCGGGGTGTCCGGATAAAAGGCCGCGCGGATTTGGCTCTTGATCGCCTTTCTGCCGCGGTGGCCCGGCTTGGCTCGGGTATGCAGCCAGTTGTCCTTGCGCAAGGCGCTGAATACGTCGCGGATCGGCGCGGTGCCCACTTCGAGCGCGGCGAAGGTGACGTCCTTGCCTTTCATCCATTGCGCGACCGCTGCGTCGATCGTGCCGCTGAGCGGCGTGGACAGAGATTCGCCCGCCTCGCTCGAATGCACCAGCCCGCCCCACATCGCCTTCGATCGCGCATAGGCGGCGGAACCCGGGAGATCCTCCGTGATCATTTCGGCAGCACCCGTCTCGCCAAGCCCGGTGTGAAAGTCGATCGCGATCAGCCGCGCGACATGGGCGAGTTCCTCGACGAACACGTCCTTCAGCATCGCGGACGACCACGCCAGATGCGCACCGCCGAAATAAAGCCCGTCGGGATGACGATACTGTCCGCGGCTGATCGCTTCCTGCAACGCGAAATCGCCATGCTCGCGCGCATAGTCCCTGAGCCGCGCATTCGCTTTTTTCATCGAGACCGGCGCAATGCTTTTCGGCGCGATGGCGTCGGCGAGCAATTCATAGGCGCTATGGGCCGGTGGATTGGCATGATCGACAAAGTTGCGATTGATATCGGCGTTGTCTTCGTTGACCCTGCGGTTCCACGCAAAGCCGTACGGATTCAGCGCATGCAGGACGACAATCTTGGCGCCTTTGGGCGCGCGCCGTGCGAGCCCTTCGCGCAGCAATCCCGTTTCCACGCCTGAGCCGAAATAGCCCTCCACGCCATGCGTGCCCGAAATCAGGAGCAGCGCGGTTTTCGCCTCCCGCGCGCCGATGGTCGCCACGTCGATGAACAAGGGCTTCCCGTCCGGCCCCTTCGCGGAAGGGTGCACGCGGGCAGTCACTCCCAAGTCCGCGTCCTCGCAAGCCTCGATGAAGGCGGCGCGACCGGAGCGATAGTCGGCCGGAAAGTAACTTTCGGGAGGCTTTGTCATGGTGAGGCATGAGAGGTTACATGGTCCGGTTATACTCGAACGCGAATGCATGGGTACGAAAAATAGATGGGCCAATTCGGAACGCTGGAAATGCTGCGTTCAAAGCCGATTCCAAGCCAGGCATCCGCACGCGCTGCCCGCCGCGTGTCTCGCGCTTTGCCGATCGATGCGGGTCATGTCCTTGCAGAGGAACCCATGATCGAAATTGCCGGCGAGGGGATCGCGGGTGAGAACTATTACTTTGCGACGCGCAATCCACCTTATTGGAGACGGATCGAAGGCGCGATCGCCGAACTTTACCTGCGCCGTTCGGTGGCAGGGAAGCTTGCGAAGGCGAACCTGCGGCTGAGAGACGCCGGGCTCGAGCTCTACGTGTTCGACGCGTGGCGGCCGCGCGCGGTGCAGGTCTATTTCCATGACGAATGGATGCCGCGCGAATTGAAGCGCCGCCGGCCGGAGTTGTCGGGCGAAGCGCTGTTGCGCGAGGTTGAGCGTTACTGGGCCGCGCCTACCCGAGATGCCGCTTCGCCTGCGCCGCACGCCACCGGCGCAGCAGTCGATCTGACCTTGCGATGGCGCGACGGCGAAGCATTGTGGATGGGTTCGATCTTCGACGACGCCACGGAGATCGCCCATCGCGATCGTTTCGAAAATATCAGCGAGACCGGTTTGTGTTTCTCGGACGAAGAAGCGCGCGCCAATCGGCGGCTCCTGCATTGGATCATGACAGAGGAAGGTTTCGTGGGTCATCCCGACGAATGGTGGCATTTCTCCTGGGGCGATCAATTGTGGTCGGCGCTGAGCGGTGCGCCGCCTGCGTTCTACGGTTTGATCGAGCCGTCCCGACCGCGCGACTGACTGCAAAGGCCGCTATTTTACAATTTGTCGGAACGCGCCGTCCCAGTCCGCACCGGGCGGATGCGTCTCGTAATAGGCGATGCGCGCCATGTGCAGGTCGTACATTTTCGGGCTGGCTCCCGAAAGCTTGCGGCATTGCTCGATCAGACCGCGCGCCTTCTCCCATTGCTGGGTCTGGATCGACTGAAAGATGTGATCGTGGAAAGTTTCGAGGGCGCGGAATTTTGGGCTCGCACGCACCAGCGGATTTCCGAGCATCGCGTAGAGTTTGACGGGTTCGTCCTTGGGTCCGGCGGCGATGAAATCGACTTCCAGAAAGGCAAATCCGCGTTGCGCCGTCTTGCGGGTTTCTTCGCTCACGACCACGGCCGGCCCATATTGCGCGGAAAGAACTTGGATGCGGTTAGCGAACACGGTGCTGTCGCCATTGACAGTGTAGGTCGTATGGCCGAGCGCGGTGAAGCCGCCTGCGACGGCCGCACCCGTCGAGATTCCGATGCCGATCTCGATCGCTTCGAACGCGGTGCCGTCGAAGCGCCGCTCATGGCCCAATTGTTCGTTCACTTCGGCGAGAGTCACCGTCATGCGGTTGGCCGCTTCGCAGGCGCGGATCGCATGTTCGGAATCGTCAAGTGGCGCGTTCCAATAGGCCGTGAAGCTCTCCCCGTCGAAGCGTCCGATCATGCCACCGTGGCCGACCGCATCTTCGATCAGTGGCGCCATCGCAGTGTTGATCAACCGCGTGAAACCCACGGGATCGTCGGCGAAAGACTGCGCCAGCGCTCCATAGCGTCTGAGGCCGCAGGACAGGCATGTGACGATGCGCGTTTCGCCTTCGAGCCTCAGAAGTTCCGGCATCCGCGCAATTGCGTCGATGGTGGACGGCGACAGTGTGTCAGCGAATGAGCCTCTGAGGCGCGTGCGCGCGCGTGCAACGTCGTAGCCGCGCGCAGCGATGCCGCCCGCGAATGCGAGCGCCAGCCCCCATGACGGGTTGGCGGAGTCCAGAAGAATGTGAACATTCGTGAACAGGAACCAGGTGAAGAGCTGTGCGCCGCCGATGGCAAGCAAAGCGGCTGCGCCCGCCCACCAAACGCCGGCGCGCGCGAACAGCACGACAACCCCGATGCCCACGATGACGAGGAACACAAGCTCGGCGTAGATCGACGAAACGGGCTTCAGCGGCGTTCCGAGAAGGATATTTTCCATCACCTCGGCGCGCACTTCCGCGATGTTGCGCGCACCGTCAGGCGTTTCGACGATCTCGTCCGGCGGTGCGATATAGACGATTGCATTTTTGAGCAGCGGCGAAGGCTGGCCCTGTTCCAGTGCGCCTGCGGATACATGACGTTCTGCCTGCGGCCCGGAATAGTAGATTTGCAGGGAACCGTCGGCACGCAGCGGCACGTCGTAGCTTCCGGCGCCGACGCCACCGATCAGAGTCGCATTGCCAAGCCCGAGAGCGCCGCTTTCCTGGCCCCGGAAGGTAAGCTCGGATTTGCCGCCGGCCACGCGCATCACTTCCGCATCGAGCGATGGCAGCGGTGTTCCGTTGAGCCGGAAGAACAGCGGCATGCTCCGGAGCTTGCCGTCGGAATCGAGCTTGAGATTGAGGGCGCCAACCCCTGCGCTTGCGGTTTCGATACCCTGCAGGGCGGGTGCTACCTTTGCGAATTGATGCGTGTGCGCGAACAACTCGTCCGCGCCGTCGATCGGCGCCTTGAGCACAGGCGACCCCGTTCCTGCTTCGCCGAGCGAAAACCCGCTGACGGTTTTGATACCGCCCAATACCGCTGCAAGCCTGCTATCCGGCGGCTGGATTCCTGCCAGGGCCGCGCGGGCGGGTGCGGATTGCGGATTGTCCGGCAGGAGACTCGCGAGAAGCGACGGTGTTGCGGGATCGGGCGTGTCCAGCGGCATGGCGAGAACGACGATCGATGCGCCTTGCGTCTTCAGGTCGCTTACGAGCCGGGCCAGCACGGTGCGCGACCATGGCCAAGTGCCATAATGCGCGACGCTTGCCTCGTCGATGTCGAGAACGCGCACGGCATAGCCGCTCCTCGCGTCCGTATCTTCGTAGGCGCGGGGATGCAGATGCTGGTAGGTGTCGAACTCAATGCCGCGGATGCGGGTCGCGAGGTCGCCGATATCGGTTGCAATCAGCCCAAAGGCCGCCGCGAGCAGGACGAGCGGCAGCACCCAGATTTTGACCGGCTTACCCCCCGCCTTCATCGCCACCCTGCAATTTCCCGTGCGCCTTTACCCCGTCGCGCATCCTATCACCCGGAAGGGACTGGAATGGAAGGAAGATTCGCGCATTGCGAGAGGTGACGGCAGTCGTTCATTGCGCGGCCATCGTCAGCCCGCAAGCCGCACGACGATGTAGAGCATAGCCGCGCCCATGAGCGTAACGAGGGTCGTCAGTGCTTTGGGATGGGCGTGAAAGCTCTCGGGCAACAAGTCGCTTGCGCCGATGTAGAGAAAAAACCCGGCGAACAGGGCAAGGACGAGAGACAAGGCTTCGCCCGGCAATGATAAGAAAAGGCTGAGCGCTGCCCCCAACACCGGCGCTGCTGCATCCACAATCAACCATCGGAATGCCTGGCGCTTCGATCCGGCATTTCTCAAGATCAGATTGACGGTGTTCATGCCGTCCGAGCAGTCATGCGCAAGAACGGCTGCCGCGACAACAATTCCGACCGACGCAGACGCGCGGAATGCGATGCCGATCGCAAGCCCGTCGATCAGACTGTGAGCGGAGAGGCTTCCTGCGCCGGCCCAGCCGCGCTTGACCGCAGCCGCGTCATGGGCATGACCATCGCCGTCATGATGCGTGTGGAGCAGGATCAACCGGTCGAGCGTCGCATAGCCGAAAAAACCCAGCGCGGTGATGCTCAAAATGGTCGTTGGGTCGCGGGAGCCGATTTTCAGCGCTTCGGGAAGCAGGTCGAAAAAGGCGAGTCCTATGATGGCCCCGGCGCTGAAACCCAGGATCAGGTGGAGCTGGTCGCGGAAGCGCAATGCCAGCGCCCCTCCGGCGAGGGTCGCCAGGAAGGTTCCGAAGGAAACGGTCATAATCAGCAGGGATTGCATCGCGCCCAGGCCATTGATGGGCCAGATTGTTATAAAATTACACAGAGGATCGCCACCCCCGCGATGGTTTACTGCTGCGTGACGCTAACGTCATTTATTGTTGCGAAGCTAACCTCGTGGGCATACTGTTTTCACGGCTTGTCATCCCTGCCATCGCCCGGAGGCCTTTATGGAAAATATCACCAAGGATCCCGCCTATAATGCCGTCGATCCGAACGATTTTCCGGCGATGCTGGACGTCCATCGCTACGGCGAGCGCTCCAATGCCTTCGACAAAATCATTTCCGCGACCCACGATCATTTTTGGGATCCGCTGGACAAGAAATATATCGACTTCTCGGCGCCTTTCGACATGGACAACGAATATCTGATCAATCCTTCGGCGAGCGCGGATTTGAGAACCGCAATCGGCGACAAGCTCGACGAGAAGCAAAAGATCAAGCTCGTCAATCTCGATGTGTGCTGGTCGTTCTCGTCGATCCTGCACGGCGAGCAGGGCGCACTGTCGCTGTCGGCATCTCTGTGTCACATCTTGCGCGATCCGGGCGCTCAGGAATATGCCGCAAACCAGACGCGGGAAGAGGCGCGCCACGTTACGGCGTTCACGCGTTATATCCACGCGCGTTGGGGCAAGCCGGTTCAGGTCGGTCCCGCGTTGGGAAATTTGCTCAACGAACTCGTGGCGTCTCCTCTCGTGTGGAAGAAGCTCGTCGGCATGCAGCTGCTTGTCGAGGGTCTCGCGATGGGTGCGTTTGCAACTTTCTACAAGGAAGCGCGCGATCCGCTGATGCGTCAGGTCTGCCAATTGGTGATGACGGACGAAGCGTTCCATCACAAATTCGGAAAAATCTGGGCCGACCGCACGATCCCGAGACTGTCGAGAGCCGAGCACGAGTTGATCGAAGATTGGGCCTGGGACGTGTTTCAGATTCTTCTCTACAATCTGGGCTCCCCGGACCAGAAAGCATGGATCTACGAGGCGGTCGGTCTCGACCCTGTGTGGTGTCAACAGGCCTTCATGGAAGCTCTGACAGATGCAGGCATCCGCGAGGAACTGCAGGAAACCACCAACATCTTCCGGGTTTTGATCAAGACGTTGCTCAAGGCCGGCATCATCACCGACCGCACGCGCGGCAATTACGCGGCCTATATCGACATGGCTGAGCTTTATGCCGAAAGCGACCGCATGATCGGCGACGATATCGCCGAAGAAGGAATTAAATATCTGATCAAGCTGAACGGCGGTAACGGGTTCGTCTCGCCTTCCTCCATTGCAGCCGAGTGAGGACACGCCCATGACGAACATCACCAAGGATCCGGCATACGACGCAATCGACCCGCAGGATTTCCCGGCGATGCTCGACGTCGAACGTTACGGCCGCCGCTCGACGGCGTTCGACAAGATCATCTCGGCAACGCATGACCATTTCTGGGATCCGCTCGACAAGAAATACATCGATTTTTCCGAGCCCTTCGATCTCGAAAACGAATATCTCGTGCCGCCGAAGATGAACATGGAGTTGCAGACCGCGATCGGCGAGCGACTCGACGAACGGCAGAAGATCAAGCTCGTCAATCGCAGCGCACAGTTTGGAATCTCTTCGATCCTGCATGGCGAGCAGGGCGCGCTCGCGCTGTCGGCCTCACTATGTCATATCCTGCGCGATCCGGGCGCGCAGGAATATGCCGCGAACCAAACGCGCGAAGAGGCCCGCCACGTCACGGCGTTCTCGATGTATATCCAGGCCCGCTGGGGAAAGCCCGTCGGCGTCGGGCCTGCGCTCGGGAATCTTCTGATCGAGATGGTCGGCTCGCCGGACGTGTGGAAGAAACTTGTCGGCATGCAGATGCTGGTGGAAGGACTCGCAATGGGCGCCTTTGCGAGCTTTTACACCTTTGCGCAGGATCCCGTTCTAGTGCGGCTTTGCCAGTTGGTCATGACGGACGAGGCCTTCCACCACAAATTCGGGAAGATCTGGGCCGATCGCACGATCCCGCACCTTTCTGAGGAGGAGCGTAACAAGGTTGAGGACTGGGCGGCCGAAGTGTTCGTGGGCCTACTCCGAAATCTCGGCAGTCCGGAGCAGAAGCGCGCTCTCTATGAAGAATTCGGGCTCGATATGGCCTGGGTGCAGGGCGCAATGATGGAAGCGTTCAGCGATGCGCGCATCCGCACGCGTCTCCGGGAATCGACCTCGATCTTTCGCGTGCTGATCAAGACCCTGCTCAAGGCCGGTATCATAACCGAGCGCACGCGCGGCGTTTACGCGGCCTATGTCGACATGGAAGAGCTCTACAAGGAAAGCGACCGCATGATCGGCGACGACATCGCCGAGGAAGGCATCCGTTATCTGATGACCTTGAACGGCGGTCGCCAATTGTCGACACCCGTTTCGATCGCGGCCGAGTAGCGGCGCGTCAGACAGCTTTCTTTCGCGGAAAGAATCCCAGCAACAGCAATATCGTGCCGGCGGCAACGCAGAGCCATGCAAACGCATCGTCGATACGGTCGTAAAGCGTATTGCCGGTATTGGTACCGCGCGGAAGGTCGCCGACAAGCGTCGTGAAGCCGTCATTGCTCGTGCGGCGCAGCGCGATAACGCGGCCCTGTGCGTCGGATAGGGTCAATAATCCGTTGCGCGCACTTCGCGCCATCGCGAAGCCGTTTTCCACGTCGCGCATGACGGCCATGTTGCCGTGCAGATAGGCATCGGCGTCAAAGTCCCAGGCGGGAACGGCCATTACATCGGCGTGCTCGCGCGAATCCTTGCGCAGCATGCGATTGAAATCCATGTCCCTGCAGATCTCGATGCCGATATGATTCGAAAGGGTGAGCGGCGCATTGCCTGGCCTGAAGGCGTGTTCCAGGCCCGGAACCATGTGGCGTTTCGAATATATTTTTGGCGCACCGCCGTCGGGCGGAAACACCCAGGCGATATTTTCCCGCGTCGGGCCGTCGCGGTTGTCGAAGCCCGCCACAAGTGTCGCATTGAGTGTTTTCGCCGTGGCAGCAAGTTTCGCTGCGGCTTGTGCGCGCCACGGCTCCTCGACGATCGCAAGCTTCTCCGGATATACGACAAGACGCACGCCGTCGCGCGCCATCTTCAACGCTTGATTGTCGTAGGCGTCAATGGCGGCCAGCGCGATCGCGCCGTCGTCGGCGAATGCCGCCGAGCCCAGTCTGTCGCTGTCTATCAGTCCGACGCGCAGTGTGAGTCCCGCAGGTTGCGCGAACACGTACGCACCATATGCGGCATTGAGCGCGAACAGTCCGATACCGAGCGCGGCCGGAAGAACCCGTCTTCGGCGCAATGCCAGCGCAATCGACGCCGGCACAAAGGCGATCAGAAACGCAACACTCCACAGTCCGAACAGGGACGCGCTCTGGATCAGCATGGGTGCGGACACTTGGCTGTAGGCGATATTTGCCGCCGTACCGTCAGGACCGAACGAGCCCAGATAGCCCAATGCCGTCCAAACTGTCGCGCATACAAAGACTCCGGCCAACGGATCGACGCGTGCGGCCACGAATCGCGCAGCGAGCACGGACAACGTAAAGAGTATTGCAGGCGCGCCAATCGCGATGATCAAAGTCGGCAATGGCAGAAGACCGGCATAGGCCTGAAGCAGATTGGTGGACCCGATCGCATAGGCGGCGAATGCCGCGAAGCTGACCGTGAGCGTGCGAGCCCGCCCGAATGCAAGCCACAGAATGGGCAGAGGCGCCACCCAGGCAAGCGGCCACAGATCGCCGAGGCCGAGCGAGCCGAAGAAGGCTGCGGCGCTCAGAGCGGTGCAGAAGAATGCGATCATGACTTATCCCAGCGCGCGCACGCCTCAATGCGACGTGAGCGGCGCTATGTGAAGCGTGTAAGGGATATAGAGCGCCAGATCGAGCGGGCCCTTTTGATACCAGGAAACCGGACGTTCGAGTCCTTCGATGGTGATGCCATAGCCGGATCCAAACAGGTCAGCAGTGTGTTTCGCATCGGCAACGATCTGCGTGACCAGATTGTCGCGATATTGTTCGGGCCCGATCAAAGTGAGATCCCAACGCGATTCCAGCAAAATCTCGGCACGGCCAACCTTTGTCGTTTTGTCGACGAACTCCTTGACGCGCGCGGTCGCCGAGTTGAACGTGTCCGTCTTCAGGACTTCCGTTTCGACGACAACATAGGCTTGGCTGGTATCCGGACGCGTATCCGGCTCGACAATATCGTCGAAATTGCTTTCGGTCAGTTCGCCGAGAATCTGATCGCCAAGACCGAGGGAAATGGAATGGGTCTGAGCTGCGGATTTGATCATGTTTCGCAATGTGGCCTTCAGCTCTTCCTTGCGCTGGCTCAGCTCTCGGGTGTCGCACGTTACGCGAACTTTGGTGATGAGATGATCGGCACGCTTGACCAAATATATGTGGGGCGCGCCCTCATCGCGTCGCTCAGCGGTAACAACTACTTCCTCCACCTGGGCATAGGTGGCTGAAATTCCCAGAGCAAGGAATGCAGCCGCAAGTGCGACCGTTAAGACGCGCGGTGTCATGAATACCCCCAAATCCGTCCGACACGGGCATTATACACGATTGGAAGCCTTTTTCCTGCCGGATGGGGTAGCCGGCCGCACGAGCCACTCATTTGCCGGCGCGAATTTCCAATTGAAGTCGAGGGTGATACGCTTGGACCCCGTCGCAAATTCGGGGCGAAAATGGCTTTTATCGATACAAGCGAACTGCCGGTCGTGGAGCGCAAGCCTGGCTGGCGCGGCCGCTATTTCAATTCCGCCAACATGACATTTGCGCATTATGAGTTCGACGCGGGCTCGTCGATTCCCGAGCATTCCCATCCCCAGGAAGAAGTCTGGCATGTTCTGGAAGGCGAATTGGACATTACGATGGACGGGGCCACAAAGCGGGCGGGCCCGGGCTTCGTTGGCATCGTTCCGCCCGATACCCTGCATTCCGTCGTCGCGGCATCGGACGGAAAAGCCATTGTCGTGGACCACCCTCTGCGCGAAATGGGCTGATCCAAGGTTGGCAATTTCGACTTCAAGAATTTTTGTGAAAAGGGATTGTTTTGGCGCGAAAAAGAAAAGGTGACGGACAAACTGCGCTGGTCACCGGCGCGAGCGGCGGTATTGGTCTCGATCTTGCCGAATGTTTTGCCAAGGACGGCTACGCGCTGATTTTGACGGCACGCTCAGAACCCGCGCTGAAAGAAGCTGCCGAACGCCTGGGCAAGAAGTATAACGTTGCAGCGAATGTGGTCGCGTTGGATCTCGGGGCGATCGGCGGAGGCGCCAGGCTCGCAGCCGAGATCGCGTCACGCGGATTGTCCGTCGATGTGCTGGTCAACAACGCCGGCTATGGCATGGCAGGCGCGTTCGACGGCTCGAACGAAGCCGATCAGCTCGGGATGCTCGACCTCAACATTCGCGCCCTGGTCGAACTCACGCACGCCTTCTGGCCGGGCATGCTGGCGCGAAAACGAGGCGGCGTCTTGAATGTCGCCTCGACCGCCTCATTCCAACCCGGGCCCTTCATGGCGATCTACTACGCCTCCAAGGCGTTCGTGCTCTCGTTCTCGGAAGCATTATGGGAAGAGGCGCGTGGTACCGGCGTCCACGTCTCCTGTCTCTGTCCCGGACCGACGACCAGCAAATTCCGCGAGCGCGCGGGAACAGGCAAGACAAGGCTTGCGCGCGCCGGCACGCCGATGCCTTCGATGATGGTCGCCCGGATGGGATACCGTGCCTTCCGCAAAAATCGTCGCGTGATGATCACCGGCGCGCGGAACGCATTCATGGCGCGGCTTGCGCCGTTCGTCCCGCGCCGCACGCTGCTAAGTCTTGTCCGCTATCTGCAAACGTCATGAGCGAAACCCGAATCGGCGAGTTCATCACGGTCTTGCGCGAAGGCGCGGTGGCGATCGTCACTGTCGATCGCGGCGACGGCCGCAACGCGATGTCGGGACAGCTGATCCTCGATCTCACCGAAACCGCACGGAGCTTCGCGAATGATCTTGAAACCCACGCCATCATTCTGACGGGCAAGGGCGCGTTCACGGCCGGCGCCGATCTTAAAGACCCCAGCCTGCACCGCAGGAGGTCTACCGGGCTCCTCGAGCGTCGACATATGGTCAGGATCGGGCCCGATATGTGCGATGCGTGGGAGCGCATGGAGCAGGTCACGATCTGCGCCATCGAAAAATACTGCATCGGCGGCGGTGGGGCTCTCGCGGCGGCGTGCGACTTCCGAATCGTGAGCAAGACCGCGCATTTTCGTCTGCCCGAGATACCGCTCGGTATGAATATGAGCTGGCACGCAGTCCCAAGGCTCGTTTCTCTGATCGGACCGGCTCGCGCCAAGCGCTTTATTATTTTCGGCGAGAAGGTGGAAGCCGAGGAAGCGCTTGCCTGGGGGCTGGCGGATGAAATCGCGCAGGACGGTGAAACGCTGACCCGTGCGAAGGACTGGGCGGCGCGGCTTGCCATATTGCCGCCCAATGCGGTGCGTATGAGCAAGAAATCAGTAAACGCGGCGGCGAATGCGTTACATCACGCGACGACGTTTATGGACCTCGATCAATATGCGCTGGCAACAACGAGTGAGGACTACAAGGAAGCGATTAAGGCGTTCCTCGAAAAGCGTCCGCCGAAATTTACGGGGCGATGAGATCGGTTGCCAGGCGATAGAAGAGCGAATTGGAGAGCGCAAAATGATGGGACGTTTGCTGGGAAATCCGCACCCATGACCGCGACCCTTGGCGCCGTGCTGCCCAAGCGGGGATCGCATCTCGGCTTCTCAAGCTGGATGCGCGATCTGCAAGCCCTCGCATCCTGCACGCTGAATCCGCCGCCTTATCCGAAGGCGGTCTTGCCGCGCGGCGACGGCCGCGTCGTCCTCACGATTCCGGGATTTCTCGCCGGAGACTGGACGATGCTCCGGCTACGGACATTCCTGGCAAATCTCGGCTATCGGATCGAGACATCCGGTATCGCCTTCAACGGCGGACCGACGCCGCAAACGATCGCGCAGCTGGATGGCGTATTGCTCCGCGCGGCAGAAGAAGCCGGCGGCGCGGTCGATTTGCTGGGCCAAAGTCTCGGCGGCGTTCTGGCGCGCGACCTCGCACACAGGCATCCGGCGGCGGTCCGCAGGGTGGTGACGTTGTGCAGCCCAATCCGTTTTCCGATCTCGACGCCGCTGGCCCCGGTCGCGCAACTTTTCGCGCCGTTCCACGATCCCGTATGGGCCGCGCGCGCGGCGACCATTGCGCAACCGCCTCCGGTGCCCGTGACCGCGATCTATTCCGAAGACGATGGCGTGGTGGATTGGCGCCAATGCCTGCAGGACGAAGCGCCCGGTTATGCCAATGTTCCGGTCGGCGGCGCGCATTCCACGATGGGCTCGAATCCTGCAGCGCAGACGGCGGTCGCGTTTGCGTTGGGCCGCTGACGTCACCCGGCAATAATTTCCTGCCGCCGCGAAATCGTCGCCTCGAGCGGCATCGCGCGAAGCAAGGATTTTCAGTCTTTCCGTCACAAAAAGTGTCAGGCACGCAAAATGCTTGGATTCGAAAACGGACGACCGCGACGAGCGGCGCGTCCTGTTCGAGGAGATAAGGCTATGCAGGTCGCAGCAGCAAATACGCCAACGGTCGTGAGCCAGACGCTTGCGTCGGCGATGTCGCAGCTCGGTCGCGCCAAATCGGCGGCTTCGCAATCGAGTTCTTCGTCTTTCGCGGGCAGCGTGGCCTCTTCGGCTCCCATGGCGAGTTCGGCGAGCAGCATCCTGTTGGGCAGTGCAAAGCCGAGCCTGAGCGATCAGGTGCTGGGTTTCATGATGCAGAACCAGCAGGAAATGGGCGAACCGTCCGCAATGGCGCCGAGCTTTACCACCACCACGCCGGTGAGCGACGGACCAAGCGTTTCGGATTAAATGGCCGCGCGACATTCGCGACGCCGTGAGTTTCGAATTCCAACTACCGGGCAATTTATTCCGCCGGCGGCAGGCTTTGCCTGAGCTACCCGGCAAATCGCGTGTGTGAAAGCCGGTCTGCGCCGATGAATTGCAGGCCGGACGGGTCAGTCGCTTCAGGCACGCGATGTGCTTTGAAGAAAGTCGAATGCCGCGTCTAGCGGCTGTCATTGTCGAAGGAGAAAATCATGTCGCTTGCCGGCGCCGGGGCTTTTGCCGCGGGTCTATTGAGCCAGCCCTTGTCGTCGTTGTCGTCACTTCTTTCGGGGCTCGGCGGCTCGCAGTCTACATCCTCAAGTTCGAGCGCCGGCTCCAGTACGGGCATCAGTGCATCTTCCTTCGCAAGCTGCACGCCTTCGATCACGGGTGCAATCGGCTCCGCAGTCAACAACCTGGCGGGCAGCACATCGGGTTCTCTGAGCAATGGGGTCATGAGCACATTGCTGCAGGCACAGGAAGCCGGGTCGTCCGCAGCGCAATCGGCGACCAGCGCCGCGACACAAGCAAGCCAGGCCGTGCAGAGCGGTAGCCAGCCCTATCAGCATAACCAATTCGCCATGAATGCGATTGCTCAACTCCTGCAGAGCCTCGGCCAGACGGCCAACACTGCTACGAACAGCGCCTCTTCTTTGATCAGCTCCGCGATCGGCGGTTCCGCAATCATCTGAGTTAGTAGGTTTCGGCTCACGCCAAATTGATTCAGGGCGAGATGCGCGACGCAACCTGCGCCAGCAGCACGCGCGCTCCTGCACGTCGAAGCGTGCGATTCGTCACCAGCTGCAACCTATTTGCGATTTCCACGACGTCCGGCTGCTGCGAAGGACGGATATGCGTCCAGGCGTAGGACATCAGATTGCGAACATAGGCATCGCGCAGAATCGGCATCGCGCGCGTTGCCTCGCCGCGCAATCCCGTGTCCGGAATATCCAGCCCGATTGCGACCATCAACATCCCGTTCGGCCGCGTTCCGTCGAGGATCGTCGCATACATCGGCGCGAGCATTATGTAGCTCTCCGACTGGGTGATCTTGTGTTCGGGCATCGCGCCGCCGTCCGCGGCCGCGGGGGAGGCGGCGAAAACCAGAAGGAAAAGGCTTGAAACAAGCAGGCCGGATCGCATGGACTTCCTCGCGCGTTGCTCCCCTGATACGCCTTTCGCGTAAATTGGCGGTTGACGCCGCCCCGTTCTCCACGAGGCAAAAATGCACCCCAAAACGATGAAATCCGCGCTGGCCCTGGGTTTTCTGGCTGTCGGACTTATCGGCCTGAGCGTTCTTCCGGGTCTGGCGGCGGATCAGCCGGGCCAGCATTTCAGCGTTTTGCCCCAGGATATGCCCAAGCCCTTCGCGACTCCGGCGGCCGACAATTCGTCGAAGACAATCCCTCGGCCTGCTGCCGTAATGCCGTCGGTACCGGCCGGATTCGCAGTGTCGATCTTCGCGTCAGATCTCACCTATCCGCGCTGGATGGCTGTGGCGCCGAACGGCGATGTCTTCCTCAGCGAACCGAAGGCCGGCAAGATCACCCTGTTGCGCGATACCACGGGCGCCGGCCATGCCGACAGGATCGCGACGTTTGCGACTGGTTTCTCCATGCCGCACGGGCTCGCCTTCCATGACGGGGCGCTCTATGTGGCGGATCTCAATGCGGTCTATCGGCTCGGCTATCGCGACGGGGCGCTCAAAGCGCTGTCAAAGACACGCGTAACCAAATCCGGCTTTGGAGTTCCCGGCGGGCATTTCACGCGCGATATCGCGTTCGACAATAGCGGGCATCTCTATCTCGCTATCGGCAGCGCCGAAAACATCGGAGAAGACGCGCCGCCGCGCGCCACCGTGCAACTCGTGAACCGCGACGGCACGCTTTCCACGTTTGTCAGCGGCATCCGCAATCCTGTCGGCATCGTCGCTTACCCAGGTACGGACGATATGTATGCGACAGTCAACGAGCGAGACGGTTTGGGCGACGGCCTGGTGCCCGACTATTTCACGCGAATCCAGAAGGGCGATTTCTTCGGCTGGCCCTATGCCTATATCGGTCCCAATCCCGCACCCGATTATGGCTCAAAGCGTCCCGATCTCGTGGCGAAAACGAAAGTGCCGGATCTACTGTTTCAGTCGCATTCGGCGCCGCTTGGTATTGTGTTTTACGAAGGTAGCCAGTTTCCCGCCGAATTCAAGGGCGACGCCTTCGTATCGCTGCATGGTTCGTGGAATTCGTCGAAGCCCACGGGCTATAAGGTCGTGCGAATCAAATTCGCCGCTGGCAGGCCCGTCGGCGGCTATGACAATTTCGTCACCGGATTCTGGGATGGCTCGACGTCTCCGGCGCAGGTCTGGGGCCGGCCGGTCGGTCTCGCAGTCGCCAAGGACGGCAGCCTCCTGATCGCGGACGACACCGACAAAGTGATCTGGCGCGTGGCGTATACGGGGAAGTGAATATCCGTCTTCGCCCTGCGGGCTACGCCGGGCAGGCTTCGCTGCTACTCCAAAACCCGGCGCGGGCTTGCCAGGCGAAGCTGCGTAGCAGCGAAGCCTGGTGGAGCTGAGCGGGATCGAACCGCTGACCTCCTCATTGCGAACGAGGCGCTCTCCCAACTGAGCTACAGCCCCAGCGCGGCTTTGTGCAGCCGATAAAACGGCCCGAAGCGCGGGCGGGTATCTACGGTTTGGGCCTTTGGCGTGTCAAGGCGGCTGGCCTGCTAGAGTCTTTCCACTGCCCTAAAAAACGCTCTAAAAGGTGCCCGCGCATTCTTGATTCCCACGAGATTTCTGGAGCGGTCGCCGCATATGTACAATCCCGTCGTTTGGCTCTTGTTGCAGTTGATCGATATCTACGTCTGGGTGGTCATCATCGCAGTCGTGATGAGCTGGCTGGTTGCATTCGGCGTCATCAATATCCACAACCGACTGGCGCGTTCCATCGTTCAGGCGTTGGACGCAGTGACCGAACCGGTTTTTCGCCAAGTGCGAAGAGTCGTGCCGGCGCTCGGTGGCCTCGATATTTCGCCTCTGATCGTGCTCATCGCGCTTCAGTTCGTCAGGTATCTTCTCGTGTATTTCTTCACGCCGAGCGTCGGTGTGTATTGATGGAAATCATGTGCGCTTCGCAGTGCGTCTGACGCCGAAAGGTGGCCGCCGTAAGCGGCGAGGCAGCGCGCATGAAAATGATTCAGATCGAGGGTGACGGCGCCGTGCTCGCGGCAGCGCGCGATGCGTCGGGAGACAAGAAATGAGCGCAAAGATCATCGACGGCAAGGCGTTTGCAGCCGGGCTTAGGGCGCGCGTCGCGGCCGAGACGGCGAAGCTCATACGGGATCACGGCATCGTGCCGGGCCTCGCAGTGGTGCTGGCGGGCGACGATCCTGCGAGCGACGTTTATGTGCGCAGCAAGGGAAACGACGCGCGCGAATGCGGTTTCAACGCGTTGGAGTTCCGTCTGCCGCAATCGGTGAGCGAGACCGAGGTGCTGTCTCGCGTCAAAGCACTCAACGCCGACCCGTCCGTGCACGGAATTCTCGTCCAGTTCCCGACCCCGCCTCAGATACGCCAGGAAGCGGTGCTCGACACGATCGATCCCGCCAAGGACGTGGACGGCTTGACACCCGCGAGTGCGGGTTTGCTGGCGAGCGGACGGCGCGGGCTCGTCTCCTGCACGCCGCTTGGCGTGATGATGCTGATCAGGGATACGCTTGGCGACATTGCCGGTGCCGACGCGCTTGTGATCGGACGGTCTCTGCTCGTGGGAAAGCCCGTGGCGCAATTGCTCCTGGCGGCAAATGCGACTGTCACGATTGCGCATTCGAAGACGCGCGATTTGGCGGCGCTTGCCCGTCGAGCCGACATCATCGTCGCCGCACTGGGCAAAGCGCAATTCGTCAAAGGCGACTGGATCAAGCCCGGCGCCTGCGTCATCGATGTCGGTACGACGCGCATCGATCTCGGGAGCGGCAAGACGAAACTGCTTGGCGACGTCGATTTCGTGGAAGCAGCGAAAGTGGCGGGTTCGATAACGCCGGTGCCGGGCGGCGTCGGTCCGATGACGCGCGCATGCCTGATGCGCAATACGCTCGCCGCAGCGCTCATGCGTGCAGGCCTGCCGGTACCGGAACTTTAGCATCGGCGTCAGAGGATCGTGTTCAAGTCTTTCGCAAGCCGGTCCGGGGTTATCGCCTCGTCGTAGAACTTCGCAAGTTTTCCATCGGGACCCAGCAAATAGATCACGCTCGAATGATCGAGAGCGTAGCCGCCGCCGTCGAGTTTCTGCTTGGCGAAATAGACGCGATATTCGTGCGCGACGCTGGTCACGTCGGCAAGCGAGCCCGTAAGACCCACGAAATTCGGGCCGAATGCCGCGAGATATTTCTTGAGGGCAGCCGGTGTATCGCGTTCGGGGTCGATCGTCACAAACACGGGCACAATTCGGGACGACCGCGTCCCGAGTTTTGCCAAAGCGTCCGACATCACTCCCAACGTCGTGGGGCAAACGTCGGGACAGTAGGTGTAACCGAAATAGAGCAGCACATAGCGCCCGCGGAAATCCTTGTCGGTGCGACGCAACCCATTCTGATCGGTCAGGGCGAAAGGTCCACCGATATCGGCAACGCCGATTTCAGCCGGTCGCCCACCGGGCAGCCGATCGCCGGTATACCACAGCAATCCGCCTGCGAGGATCGCGAGCAGAAGCGCAAGAACGAGCAGGGCTGTGGGCGCACGGGTCATCGGCGACGCGAAAACGGCTGCTCGCGATTGATAGGCTCGCAGGCTAGGATCGGGAAGGGGCGAAAGGTCGCCGGAACTGGATTCGACACAATGAGTGAGACGACCGTGGAGCGGCCCTGGATGCGCTTCTGGCGCGGCGAAAGTCGGCTCGCGCGATTTGTGAGCTATCCGGGTTCGCGCGGCCGCGTCCGGCTGCGCACCCTGAGCAATCTGCGATGGCTCGCCATTGCGGGCCAATCGGCGGCGCTCTTCGTGGTGCGCTTCGGCCTCAATTACCGTCTGCCGATCATTCAATGCGCGATCGCGATCGCGCTCAGCATGCTGCTCAACGTTGCACTTGTCATTCGCTATCCGGCGACGCACCGCCTCACCAATCGCGAAGCAACGTTTTATCTCGGTTACGATGTGCTGCAGCTTGCTGCGCTGCTGTATCTGACCGGCGGGATTCAAAATCCGTTTGCGTTGATGTTCTTGGCGCCGGTCGTGATTGCGGCCGCGACTCTCAACCTCGGAAACACATTGATCCTTGCCGGCATTGCGCTTGCATCCGTGTCGGTGATCTCGGTCGCGCATTATCCGTTGCCGTGGTCTAAGAACGAGCAACTCAATCTGCCGGAGCTTTATCAGGGCGGTATTTGGGTCTCTCTGGTGCTCGGTATTGGATTTACATCGATCTATGCCTGGCGAATTGCCAGCGAAGGCGCACGCATGCAGGCGGGTCTCGCCGCGACGCAATTGGCGCTCGCCCGGGAAAACCGTCTTGCGGCGCTCGGCGCCTTGGCAACAGCCGCGGCACATGAGCTGGGTACGCCGCTCGGCACGATCGCCATTGTCGCCCGCGAACTCGAACGCGCGCTGCCGCCGGCTTCGGCCGAGGCCGAAGATGTACGTCTGTTGCGGGCGGAGGCCGAGCGATGTCGCGGTATCCTCACGCGTCTTGCCCGTCCCGAAGAAAGCGTGCTTTCCGGCACCGACCGGTTGCCGCTCGGTGCGCTGCTGGACGAGATTGCCGGCGAATATCGCGGTGGCGACGTCGAAATCCGTATCGAAATGGAGGCCGCGGTGCCGCCCGAGCCCAAGGTCTGGCGCGTGCCCGAGGTGCAGCACGGGCTCGGCAACTTCATTGCCAATGCCGCGGATTTCGCCCAGAGCCTCGTGCGCGTCCGCGCGCAATGGAATGCGACCGAGCTACGCCTGTCGGTGGAAGACAATGGGCCCGGATTTGCGCCCGAGATTCTGGAGCGGATCGGCGAGCCCTATGTGACCTCGCGTCCGGGTACTTATGCGCTGGGCGAGACCGAGCTCGGACCCAGCGACGCGTTTGTCGGCCAGCAGGGCATGGGACTGGGCTTTTTCATTGCCAAAACGCTCATCGAACAGACCGGCGGGAGCGTTCGGGCACTCAATCTCGATGCCGGAGGCGCGCGGGTGGCCATTCGCTGGCCGCGGGGTGCCATTGACGGCGACAGGCCTCCCACCCGGGAAGGCACCGTTTAATTACGCATTTTGCCCGCTTTCTCTTGCTCCGGCAGGCCTGCGGCGCTATCGACCACCCGCCAAGAGGTAGGACATGAGCCAGCACCCCGTTCCCGAAGACCGCACGCTGTTGATCGTGGAGGACGACCGTCCGCTGCGCGAGCGACTGGCACGCGCCATGGAGGCTCGCGGCTTCACGGTCGCCATTGCCGAGACGGTGGCGCAAGGGGTGGCCCGGGCCAAGGAAGCGCCTCCTGCATTCGCCGTGGTCGATCTGAAGCTCGATGACGGCAGCGGTCTCGATGTGGTGGAAATCATGCACGCCGTTCGCCCCGAGGCTCGGGTGGTCGTGCTGACCGGATTCGGCAATATCGCGACGGCCGTCGCCGCCGTGAAATACGGCGCCATCGATTACATCCCCAAGCCAGCCGATGCGGACGACATTCTCGCGGCGTTGCTGGCCCAGCCGGGTCACAAGCCCAAGCCGCCCGAAAATCCGATGTCCGCCGACCGCGTGCGCTGGGAGCATATCCAGCGCGTCTATGAACTGTGCGGCCACAATGTCTCGGAGACGGCGCGGCGGCTCAACATGCACCGGCGCACCTTGCAGCGTATCCTCGCCAAGCGCAGCCCGCGATAGAGGGGTTTTTATCTCCCCGCACTGGGGTTGGACATTAATCCGGTACGAGAACGCCAGCATCGATCAATGTGGTTGCACCGAATACTTTCACTACGAAGGCATGACCCGCACCGGTAAGCCTCAGGGTTTCCCTGGTCACCGTTGTGTCCTGCACTTCGATCATTCCATTTGAAACCATATCGCGCCCAACACCATTTTCGATGATGTATTCTATGCCTTCGATCTTTAGTCGACGAGGCAACAGACATCCGGGTTCTAATGCCACGCCATTCGCCAGCGCAGTGGCTACAATCGCGCCTGCCTGTCTTGGCTTCATCCCGATAGTATCATCGTTTTTCCATAGGCCCGCCGCTCGCGCGAACGTAGCAACAGGCTTGATGGGGACTGATTTTACCGGAGTAAGCTTCTGAAACCACCGGTTTACGATTTGTCTTTCGGGATCATCCGCGTCTCCCCACAGCGAATCGCGTCGCCGTTGACGGCTTTCTTCAGATGGGTTGGAAGTTCCTTCGCCTCCGTCCGTTTGGTTTGTAAGTGGGCCGCGCCTCAGATCGTGCCGACCGATTTCGGCAATTAGCGCCCGTTCACGAGCTAAGGCATCAGTCTCATCAGCGAATGAACTATCGATTCGGTACGCGACGGTTTGGCCAAGTCTATGAAGGCTGCGAATCACGTTGAGCTTGTGCGTCAGTGTCTTCGTCGTTCGGGCGTCCGCTTCGTGCTGGAGAGCCCGAAAGTTTACTCCTTTTCCGACGTAAAAGGGCTCACCAAGAGGGCGGCATAGGACGTAAACGTAGTGGGGGTGATGATTCTGTAACGCGGCTCGGATGCCGATAACGTCGAGGAGATCACTCATACCAAATAGTCACTCCCTGAAACTGCAAAACTACCGTAGACACGGCGGCTCAATTCCCCGATACCTCACTCAGAAGGTTGTGAAGGCGGGGCCTGAGGAGCTGAACGCCCATTATGTGATGTCGTGCCAGAGTCGACTCGCCGGGACATCACGTTGGGTGGAAAAAACCAGTTCTTGTAGGGCGATTTCTTGCGGCGATAATATCTGATCAACTTTTCGATGTTTTCTTGATATCCGAAAGCAATAATAAAGCCGTGCAGCACGACTTCACTTTCAATTTTTGTCACCCAGTAACCAGCTTCCTGTATGTCCGCGACCATGAACAATTTGCGGTCCAAAGCGCTCGTGACCAAGGAAAGCCACGTCAAAAACGTATCTATCGACGTTCTGTAGATTTGGATTCGCGGGTCATCATTCATCCCGCCGAGCGGTAAGTCTGGTTGCAAAGCTCGCGCGAACACATGACGATCATGCTGAATGAATGCCGCATTATCTGGCATATAAGCGCGCAAGCTCTCAGGAAGAGCCAGCCTTCCTCCATTCCAATCGAGGCATCTTCCCGCAAACACTAGTTCGGGGTTCGCGCTAAAATCCTTCATATAGCTGTTCGCGAGTTCGGCTCGCTTCCATCGTACTGCTTTCCAGCTATTGAACAGAGCAATCCCACCGCCGACGAGACCGACGAATGCTCCGACATAAGCTATAGTCGTGGCGACATCAGGCGGCATTATTCACTCCCGATTTCTCCAAAGGAAGTTCAAAGTGTGCCGCAATAATGTCTGAGATATTTCCTTCACGATCCTCCCACCCGACGCGGCTTGCGCCGCGTCGATCTCCTCACGCTAGGAGATGTAAATTTTTTTTCCGCCGCAGGTTCAACCCCGCTCTCCTTCTGCAATTTCTTCGGCGCGATCTCGCGCCAGCGGCGTTCGAGCATGCCACGCAATGTCTTCGCGTCGAGCTTGGAGATGCGGGCGAGCACGGTCGGATAGCTCTTGTAGTGGTCGGTGATGTGGAACAGCGCCGGATCGGCCTCGATCAGCATGTCGCGTTCGTCGATCGACCCCACAAACAACACTAACGAATCGTCTTCGGCGCGAAGGCGTGTGAAAAATTTCTTCTCCACGAGGTATGCCGGCTTGCCGTAAGACGGCTTTTCGAGCGTGCCTGGAAACGACAACACGATCGTCTTGATCTGGGCTTTGCTGAGGCTCATTCGGGAAGGGCTCCAAGGATACGTGCGGGATCGGCGGTCAACTCGAGCGCCATGGCGAGGCGCTCTGCCGCAACTTTGGCGAAGCGCAGGGTCACGGCCTTGCGGCGACTGGCGTGGATTTGAGCGATGGGCGAAGGCCGTACGATGGCGCCGCCATAACGGTCCGCGATGATGAGGCCGGTCTTGGGCGGCACCAACTCATCGGGGAATTCGGGAGGGATCGCAAAATAGAACAGCTCGCAGAACTCGAGATATTCGGGCCATTTCATATCGCCCTTGAGGTCGGGAATCGCGACCTTGATTTCGACCCCGACGACCGTGCCGTCGCCGCCCAGCGCCGCCACGTCGAGCCTGCGCCCATTGGCGAGCGTGAATTCCAGAATGGGGCTGTAACCCTCCTGGATCAGAAGGCGGCTTACTCCGCGCGCGACTTCGGCTGCCGTGGTCATGGCCGCCAGATAAGCACGAAACAAGAACGGATTTCAAACGGCGAAATTCAATTCCGCCGCTGAAATCACTCTGCCGCGAGCTTGATGATCCGGGCGTTGGCGCCGAAGTTCACGGCCTGGAGGAATTTGATTCCTTCCTCGGCGATGTCGTCGCCCACCATGCGCTCGCCTTCGGCCTTCAACTCGTTCATGTCGACATACACGCCGTAAAAGCTGCGCGTGCGGTCCGTGATGATGCCGGCATTCAACAGCGTCTTGATCAGCACACGGAAGATGTTGGCCGACTGTTTCATCTGCTCGCGGCGATGTTCGTCGCCGAATGCTTCCTGAATCGCTGCCATCGCGTCCCGCCAGTCGAGGCCCACCTCGTCGTAAACGGGTTTCATTTGCTCCGGATTCACGAGATTGAACAGCAGTGTCTGGAAACATGCGGCGGCCCAATCTTCGACGATGTTGTGCTCTTCCGCGCTCAATTTCGGAATCGTACGATCGGCCCAGATCTTTCCGAATTTGTGGTGGAACGCTTCGTCGGTCATCACGAGTTGGCACAGCCTCACCAGCAACGGATCCTGCGATTTCTGATAGAGCGTTGCGAAGGCGCCCATCGCCAGTCCTTCGACCAGCATCTGCATGCCGACGATCTTCTTATAGACCTCCGGCGCCAGGACGAGCTCGGTCAAGAGGCTTTCCAAGGTCGGACCGCAGGGAAGCGGCGTGCCCCAGCGCGCCTTGATATAAGCGGCGAAGGCCGTCACGTGCCGCGCTTCTTCGCGCGTCTGGTTGGCCGCATACTCCTGGGCGCCAGGATCGCGCAGGATGTGGCACAGCGAGGCGGACAGCGCGAGCGCGCCCTGTTCGCCATGCAGGATCGAAGACAGCGACCAGCGCGCAGATTGATTGGCGAAACGAATGTGGTCTGCGGGGTTCAGGCTTTCGCCGAGACGCGTCTGAAAGATCGGAAAGAATTCGTCCGGCAGGATCTGCTGTGTTTCGAGATCGTAGGGCTCGGTAAAATCGATATATTTCTTGTCGAGCGGGTCCCAGAAATGATCGTGGGTGGCCGAGATGATCTTGTCGAACGCGGTGGAGCGCTTGCCGTAACGCTCGGTGTCGAGCATCGCCGGAAAATCGTTTGGCGCGACGGCATCGTAAGCGTTGTCCTTGGTGATCTGGACCATGGAGCGTCTCCTGCACGAATGACTTGGGCGTCACTATGCCGGGGATTTGACGAAAGTCAATAAAAATGACGTTGGCGTCATTATTTGTGACGCATCGTCAAAAAAGCCCAAATTCGATTTAGGGTGAGCCCTATTCTACGCTGCCGCCCAGCGTTCCCTTGGTCGATGCAACTCCACCCTCGAGGCGTTCGTCCGGCGAAATCGCTTGGCGAAGCGCCCGCGCAAGCCCCTTGAAGCAGCTTTCCACAATGTGGTGGCTGTTTTCGCCGTAGAGGTTCTCGACATGCACGCAGACGCCGGCGTGCTGGGCGAAGGCCTGGAACCACTCCTTGAACAGCTCGGTGTCCATTTCGCCCAGCTTGGGCTTGGGCACATCGACCCGCCAGATCAGATAAGGCCGGTTGGAGACGTCGATCGCCACCCGGGTCAGCGTCTCGTCCATGGGGATCAGCGCCGCCCCGAAGCGGGTGATACCGGCGAAATCGCCCAGCGCCTTCTTCACCGCCTGCCCGATGACGATACCCGTATCCTCGGTGGTGTGGTGGTAGTCGACATGCAGGTCGCCTTGGGCGCGGACTTTCAGGTCGATCATCGAGTGCCGGCCGAAGCTCTCCATCATGTGATCCAGGAAACCGATGCCGGTGTCGATGTCGCAATCGCCCGCCCCGTCCAGGTCGAGCGAAACGACGATTTCGGTCTCGCGCGTTTTGCGTTCGACGGTGGCAGTGCGCATGGGCGGTGGTCCCGGTGAATCACTTGTGTATTATCCCAGACGGCCGGGTTTTGTCGAAAGGGGCGCGATTGGACACGTTGGCGCGCTCAACCCAAGGAGACGATGGTGGAAAAAATACAAGAGGGTTTCGACGTGTTTTTGCATGACGGCGACAAGGCCGTTGGCGCCGTGAGGCGGGTTTCGCCCCATGGCAAGCCCGAGATCGTGATTTATATCGAAAACGCGGGCGATTTCACGGTGTCGCTGAGCGCGGTCGAGGATGTTCATTCGGAGAAGGTGATCCTCCACAGCGCCAGGATCGACAAGCGCCTGAAGGATGCGATCGGCCACGCCCATCAGGGTGAGGACCCGACGATCTGATTTTCCTAACTTGCCGACCTTACTCGCCAACATCTACCCGTGACGCTCCCGGTCATGAGTGAAATGCGAACTATCCAGCCTGAAGTCGAAAGACTTCTGTCACTCGGTTCAAACCCGCGGTTCCGATCAGCGAAAACTCTCCAGTTGCGGCGTTCGCATTGAGCGCGAGTCGACTTTTCGGATTGGCGATGGGCGGCGTAAACCAGGAGAACTCCGTTTCGATGTCGCGCATGGACAACGCATCCACTTTACGCGCTCGCTCGCCGCTGTCGTTGGAGCGCGGCAGCCATCCTCTTCCATAGCCGTTCAGATGCGACAGGAAATGGTTGGCGGCGCAGACGCGGTCGCCCGCGATTTCGCGCAAGGCAAAATCGTTCTCCAACCGCTCGATCACGCAACCTTCACCTGCACAAGTACCCACGAGCGTATAAATCACGGGAACGGCAACGGTCGTTCTACTCAGCATTTCTTTTGCGGACGCATAGTCCCGCGCTGTCTCGAATATCTGTCGCAGCAGAAAGGCGGGTGGCATTCCGCCGCGCTTGTGCACGGCGAATCGATTGCGCAGCCAGTCCGTCGCCAAGCCGGGCCCATGCCGGCGCATGGGCGCCTGATTAATCGCGGCAGCAAAGCGGCCGCGCGCCACCGACTGATAGATGCCGGCGATGCCCGGCCAGGTGATGTTGTGGAAATCGCCTGCAGGCCCCGATTGATGCGCGACAACCAAATTCTCGCCAAGCTTCGGAAAGCCCCAATCGAGCACACGACGCAGCGCGATTCCACCTTCTGTTTGGAATGCGCCGCTGGTGCAACTCCATTCGAACACGACATTGAGCGCGTAGACGCCGGCAATCCCGAGTCGCGCCGCGAGTGCGTGGATTTCGTCCAGATAAGGGTTTTTCGTACGCTCGAGCCAGGTCCGCGAGATTCGGTCGGCAACCGGCAGCGCCATGGAGCGCGCGAGCCCGGCGGCCGAACCGAATACGTCCATACTGGACCGAGCAAGTTCCCGCCCCCGATCGCCATAGCGGTCAAGCAGGTCGATCGGCGAGCCATTCCTGATATCGACCAGGGGAATGCGATTCAGATTGCCGATCTTGCTCTCCCATCTTCCCGGCCGAAACGGCCGGTTGCAGCGCGGCCCGAGGCTACCTATGTGAGCGGGGTTTCCTGATATAACAAGGACCACATTCCCCCATATGGCCGAGCAACGCGAAATGTCCGAAGAGAAGCGCTGGCGTTCCACCACCATCCTCTCCGTCCGCAAAGGCAATGCGGTCGTTATTGCCGGCGACGGGCAAGTGACCCTGGGCCAGACCGTGATGAAAGCGAATGCGCGCAAGGTGCGCCGGTTGGGTAAAGGCGACGTGATCGCAGGATTCGCAGGCGCCACGGCCGATGCCTTCACATTGTTCGAACGCCTCGAATCCAAGATCGAAAAGCATCCGGGCAATCTCGCGCGCGCCTGCGTCGAACTGGGCAAGGATTGGCGCACGGAAAAATTCCTGCGCCGGCTGGAAGCGATGATGGTGGTCGCCGACGCCAAGTCCACGCTGGTCCTGTCGGGCTCCGGAGACGTGGTCGAGCCGGATGACGGTATCGTCGGCATCGGTTCGGGCGGAACCTATGCGCTTTCCGCCGCGCGGGCTCTGCTCGGCTTCGATCTTTCGGCAGAAGATATTGCGCGGCGCGCCATGAAGATCGCCGCAGACATTTGCGTTTATACCAACGACAACGTCGTCATCGAAAGCATCGCATTGTCATGACCAGTTTCTTCACGCCGCGCGAGGTTGTTTCGGAGCTCGACCGCTTCATCGTGGGTCAAGGCGATGCCAAGCGCGCCGTCGCCATTGCGTTGCGCAATCGCTGGCGCCGGCAGCAGCTTGCGCCGGAATTGCGCGACGAGGTGCTGCCCAAGAATATTCTGATGATCGGCCCCACCGGCGTCGGCAAGACGGAGATTTCGCGCCGCCTCGCCAAGCTCGCCCAGGCGCCATTCATCAAGGTGGAAGCAACCAAATTCACGGAAGTGGGTTACGTCGGCCGCGACGTGGAACAGATCGTGCGCGATCTGGTGGAAGTCAGTATCGGGCAGGTGCGCGAGCGCCGCCGCCGCGACGTCGAGGCCCAGGCCGAAGCGCGCGCAGAAGAACGGGTGCTCGACGCTCTCGTGGGTGCGAATTCGAGCGCATCGACGCGCGAGACCTTCCGCAAGCAGCTGCGCGCGGGCGAGCTCAACGACAAGGAAATCGAGCTCGAAATGCGCGACGCTGGTGGCGGGCAGCCCATGTTCGAGATTCCCGGGATGCCGGGTGCCCAGATTGGCATGGTCAATATCGGTGATATGCTGGGCAAGGCGTTTGGCCAGCGCGCCAAGACGCGGCGGCTGACAGTGGCATCTGCGCACGATCCTCTGATCGCCGAGGAAGCCGACAAGCTTCTCGACAACGATCAAATCCTGCGCGATGCGATCGACATGGTCGAACAAAACGGCATCGTCTTCATCGACGAGATCGACAAGATCTGCGCCCGCAGTGAATTTCGAGGCGGCGGAGATGTGAGCCGCGAAGGCGTGCAGCGCGATCTCTTGCCGCTGATTGAAGGTACCACCGTCGCGACCAAGCATGGCAGTGTGAAGACGGATCACATTTTGTTTATCGCGTCCGGCGCGTTCCATGCCGCGAAGCCGTCGGATCTTCTGCCCGAATTACAGGGCCGCCTGCCCATCCGGGTAGAACTCAAGGCGCTCAGCCGGGACGATTTCCAGCGCATCCTGACTGAGCCGGAAGCGAGCCTGATCAAGCAATATCGGGCACTCCTCGACACCGAAGGCGTCAAGCTCGATTTCACCGATGACGGAATCGGCGCGATTGCCGACATCGCCGCGCAGGTCAATGCGAGCGTTGAGAATATCGGCGCGCGGCGACTGCAAACGGTGATGGAGCGCGTGCTCGACGATATCAGCTTCAGCGCCACCGAACGCACGGGCGAGACCGTGACGGTCGATAGCCAATATGTGCGTAGCCGGGTCGAGGATCTCGCGAAGGATCAAGACCTGTCGCGTTACATTCTATGATCCTTTGTTCTGCCGTCAGTAATGACACACGCCAGGCGGCAGCAGGATATAGCTCATAGAATCGAATCTTTTTTTCGACATGAGCAGTTTGGCCATGACGTCGCCACGCATCGATGCGGATGTGACCTTCGCGTGCAGCGCGGTCTCGAGATAATCGACCGTTTCCTTTGGCGGATCCTTTTCGCCTTCCCAGACGACAAGGCACTGGCCGCCCAAATCGGGTCCGAACACACTCGGTGCATAGCCCGGTGTCACCACGCGCGAATGCGGAAACTGGTAGCGCAGATTGCCAGCCAGATCGTAGGTCGCTCCCAAAATGGTGCCGTCTCGGAAACCGGCCTGACGAATGCCGTCGGCATAAGTCGACATGGGCCAGTACTCCCGGCATTCCTTGCAGTTTTCGACATGGGTTTCATAGATCGCGACGCGTGTGCCGATCACGGCAAGAACGAAGACCACGGCGAACGCGATGAACAGCTTGTTCGCGCGGTCCGTGGCGCCCGCGATCTTCACGCGCAGGAACGCATAGACCGGCAAGAGCAGCATCACCTGATGCAGCCAGCGGGCCTTGAATGACTCCGCCCCCACGAAGAAGACTGCGCACAACATGATACCGGCGCCCGTAATGAGCGCGATCTCGTAAGTCCTAAGCCAGGCGCGATCTTCCGTGTCGCCTTGGCCTTCATCGAGCCGCTTGCAGGCGCGCCAATAGAGCAGCGGAAACACGAGTGCCGCGGGCAGCACGAAGCTGACCATCGCAATGACAAGATTGCCGATACCTTCCGCCCATCCGATCGGATTGAATGTCGGCCCGGCGCCTTTGGTGACGGATTGCGTCAGCGCGAGCAGCGAATAATCGTGCGCGTGCGCCCACATCGCATAGGGTGCCACGATGGCGGCCGCGACGATGCCGGCCAGCAACAACCGCAACGGCTTGAGTCGCGCCCGGAAAAGGGGCGTCAACGCCACGCCGATCCCAAGGGCTATCGGCATGATCAGGAACACGTATTTCGACAAAATACCGAGGCCCGTGACAACGCCAAGAACGAGGTGGTCGAGCCAGGTCCCGCGCGTCACCACCCGCGCATCCGCCCACATATAGGCCGCAAGCATTGTTGCCAGCAGAACGGTGTGCATCAGGTCGATGACCGGCAGATAACCCATCGAAAAGGTGGCGAGCAGCGAGAAGGTCGCGAGTGCGGCGTAGAGCGTGTCGCGGATGACGATGCGCGCAGCGCCGAAATAGGCCATGAGCCCAAGCGCCATCAGCACATATTTGAGAAGCAGAAAGGCCGTTCGACTTCCGCCAGTGCCCGCCAACGACGCCCAGCTGAGCCAGGTGATCAGAGGCGGGTGACGAAACCGGTAGCCCCATTGCAGCGTCTGGCTGAAAAGCATCTGCTCGGATTCGTCAAGCGTGAAATTGGGCGTAATCACTGCGCGCACAAGGAAATGGATGGCGCAGTAGAGAAACAGAAAAGAGATGACGCTTTGCGGTTCGGCAAGGCGCTCCCAGAACGTCAGCGATTTACGGATGGGAGCACTCATAGGCGTCGAATCTCGGTGGACTCCGCGACACTAGCGCGCCGTGCAAGCCAGAACACGCCTGCGAGATCAAAGATTCCCGCAAACAGCCGGCCGAAGAAGCCGTATTTGGATTGGCCCGCCGCGCGCGGCCGATCTTCTATCGGAATTTCCATCGTTTCGAAGCCTTCGCGCCGCACCAGCGCGGGCAGGAATCGATGCATGCCGTTGAAGTAAGGCAGCCTCAGCGCGGCGTCTCGCGTTAGCAGCTTGAAGCCGCAGCCGGTGTCGCGCGTACTGTCGTTGAGCAGGGTTCGTCTGATGCCGTTGGCGACGCGCGACGAGAGCCATTTGAACGCGCCGTCGTTGCGCCGTTTGCGTCGTCCGGAAACGATTCCCAGGCGTGGGGAAGGTGCTGGCGCATGGATCATAGTCCAGATGCGCGCGACATCTTGCGGATCGTTCTGGCGGTCGCCATCGAGGGTCTGAATCCAGGGCGCACGAGCGGCCCAGAAGCCGGTCACGAGGGCAGCGCTTTTTCCGCTTCGTTTGCGATGACGCAACACGCGCACGGTCTTGTCCGCCGCCTGCAGCAACTCTAGTTCGTCCGCTGTCGCATCGGAGGAACCGTCATCGACAAAGATAAGTTCGTAGCGGCATACATCCGAAAGCGCCTGCGCGACTTCGTCGGCAAGCGGCACGATGTTTCCGGCCTCGTTGTAAACGGGCACGACCACCGAAAGTTCGAAGGGCTTGTCGGGGGCTTCCCCCATGGACGATCCTGGCGAATAAGAGACTGCACTATGGCGAAGTAAGCGCCGTCGGCAAGCGAGCCAAATGGGCTTTGCCATGTTTAACAGCCGTTAAGACTTCGCGCCTAGAACCGCGGGATCGGGGGCCGGACTGAGGGCTGGGCAAGGCGAATGGCCGACAAGAAACGAAAGACCTCGCCGCGAACGCGCTCGCGCGTTGCGGCAATCGCCAAAGGGCCTCCCGCACCGCCGGCACCCAAACCGCGGCCTCGACGCACTTGGCCCTACGCAGTCGCCATGCTCGGAATCTGGGGCATCATCCTGGGCTCGGTGTTGTGCTTTCACTGGATCTCGGAGCTGCCTGACACGTCTGGTCTTCTCACCAAGGGCCCATCGCGCGACATCACGATTCTCGACGACAAGGGGCGACTGATCGCCCGGCGCGGACTGACGCAGGGCACGATGGTGCAGCTCTCGCAGCTTCCGGCCTATGTCCCTAACGCCTTTATTGCCATCGAGGATCGCCGCTTCCGCGAGCATTTCGGACTCGACCCGATCGGAATGGTCCGCGCCGCGGCCGAAAACATCACTGCCGGTCATGTCGTTCAGGGTGGCTCGACCCTGACCCAGCAGCTGGCCAAAAATCTGTTCCTCGATCCCAAGCGCACCTTCGATCGCAAGGGCCAGGAAGCGCTCCTCGCGCTCTATCTGGAGTCGCGTTACACCAAGGACCAGATCCTTGCGCTCTATCTGAACCGGGTCTATTTCGGCGCCGGCGTGTACGGCATCGAAGCGGCTGCCGAGCGGTTCTTCGGAAAATCGGCAAATGCGCTCACCATTCCCGAAGCGGCTATGCTGGCCGGCAGCGTAAAGGCGCCCGCCCGCTACAACCCGCTCGCCGATCCCGATGCTTCGGCCGAGCGCGCTTCAACCGTACTCCAGTCGATGCAGGATGCCGGCTTCATTACGGAGCAGCAGCGCGCGGACGCGCAGGCGACCCGTCCTCGCATCGTGCGCGATACCAGCACTCCCGATTCCGGTTATTTCGCAGATTGGGTGATTGCGCGCATCCCGGGATATGTCGGCGACGTGACCGAACCCATCGTCGTGCAGACGACCTTCGACCTCGACACGCAGATCAAGGCCGAACGCGCCATCGAATCGGGGCTTGCTCGCGAAGGTCGCGGTCTACACGCCACCGAAGCAGCACTTGTCGCGATGACGCCGGATGGCGCGGTGCGGGCCATGGTCGGGGGACGAAATTATGCCGACAGCCCGTTCAACCGCGCGACGGACGCGCTGCGTCAGCCCGGCTCCGCATTCAAGCCGTTCGTCTATCTGACGGCCTTCGAACATGGACGCAAACCTGACGATGAAATGAACGACGGCCCCATCGATATCCATGGCTGGCAGCCAAGCGATTTCGAAGGCCGTTTCGAGGGCATGATCAGCCTGACCCGCGCGTTTGCGAAATCGTCGAATTCGGTGGCCGCGCAATTGACTTCGGAAGTTGGCCCCGGCGCCGTGGCAAGAACCGCGCACAGGCTCGGCATCGCATCGGAACTGGACGCCGTACCTGCGCTCGCGCTCGGCACTTCGAGCGTCACGCCGCTGGAACTCACGACGGCGTATGCGCCTTTCGCCAATGGCGGCGACGGCGTCATCGCCTACGGTATCGTCGGTATACGTACAAAATCGGGAAAGGTGCTCTACACCCGCGCGGGCTCCGGCGTGGGAGGCGTCATGTCCCCCGAAAACAATATGCTGATGACTCAATTGATGGTGGAAACCGTCAAGACCGGCACCGGCAAAGCGGCGCGGCTCGACGAACGCCCCAGCGCCGGCAAGACCGGAACAACGCAGGATTTCCACGATGCGTGGTTCATCGGTTTCACGGCGGATCTGGTCTGCGGTGTATGGATCGGCAACGACAACAACGCGCCGATGGTGCACGCGACCGGCGGCGGCCTTCCCGCGCATGCCTTCAAATCATTCATGGAAGCGGCCGAGAAGGGTTTGCCCGTCAAGCCGCTGGCGGGTCTGGCCAATGAACCTGTGCCGGACGCCGTCGACGCCGGCACTCCTGCCGGTCCGGCGGCTGCGCCGGGAGCGCCGCCAAAGCAGCCGGACGCAATACAACGTATTCTCGACGATCTCTTCAAGGGAACGTAAGGCGCCGTCCTTATTCGCTGCGCGGTGCGTAGCGATGCAGCAGTGGGCCATTGGCGGAGAGCCATGCCTGTGGGCTGTCGACGTCGCCGACCAGTTCGCGCACCAGATTCCAGAAGCGCGGCCCGTGATTCATGTGCCGCATATGCGCGACTTCGTGCGCCACGACGTAATCGAGCACGAAAGGCGGCGCCAGGATAAGCCGCCATGAAAAGGAGAGCGCGCGATCCGCGGAGCACGATCCCCAGCGGCTTTCGGTATCGCGAACCGTGATGCGCTTGGGCGCAAGGCCTATGCGCGACGTCAGTTCCTGGGTACGCGCCGTGAGCGTCTTGCGCGCTTCGCGCTTGAGATAATCGAGCAGGCGACGCGGCGCATGTTCGCTGCGGCCGCTGACACGGACGATACGTTGATCCTCATTGGTGTCGATCCACACCGGTGCGGGTCCGGCTTCGCCGGCCTCGACAACGTGCTCTTCGCCCCGCAACGGAATTCTGGCGCCCAGTCCAAACGCCACGGGAGCGGGCACCTCGGCCAGACGGCGTGCGATCCAGTTCGATTCCGAGCGCGCGAAATCGAGCGCGTGATTGAGCGCGCGTTGAGACGGCGCCACGACGGTCACTTCCCCTGTTGTCGGATGAACCTTGACGATCAACCGGCGCGCACGGCGGTTGAGTGTGATCGTGATTGAAACCGGCTTACCCTCGATCGCCAGCAATTCGCGGCGCGAGGACCGTGGCGATGCTTGCGAGCGGGTGGCTCCAAAAAGACGCATGGACTTCCCTTTTACCATCTCGCCTTGCTTATTGAGCGTGGAGCGAGAAATACTCCGCTATGATTTCCAGGCCCCATTCCGCCGCTCCTTCCGCAAAGCGCGTCTCTCTCGAGGCGCGCGCAAATTGCGAATATCTGCAGCGGTGCCGTGAGGGCCGATTTGCGAACGACAGCATCGTCGGCGATTGCGTCGCCCGCGGATCGAATTTAAGCGCTTTCGCGGCGCAGCGCAAAGCAGATAATTTAATTGATTGCGGATGCGTCGCTGTGCAGGGCGCGTCCACGGATTCGATGCAGGCGGCGATGGATATCAGGCCATGAAAAAACTCGATCCGGTACAACTCGCGATGTCGCTTGGAATTCTCGCACTCGCTCTGATTCTCGGCGCGTTGGGGTTTCAATATCTCGCGCACTTGCCGCCTTGCGAAATGTGCATGTGGCAACGCTACCCGCATATCGCTGCAGCAATTATCGGGATAGGCGGCGCGCTCCTGATTTACGGCGGCATTATCGACCGCAAAGCCGGCAGCGCACTCGTCGTGATCACCGCGCTTCTGATCGCCGTTTCCGGCGTGCTGGGCGTGTACCATGCCGGTGTCGAATGGCATTGGTGGCAGGGGCCGACAAGCTGTACGGGTCCGGCATTTCAATTCCAGGGAACTCTCGATCTGAACGCACCGATGGTCCGTTGCGATGCCGCAGCCTGGCGGCTCTTCGGCCTGTCGTTGGCGGGGTATAATGCCCTCATCTCGCTGGGCGTTGCGGTCGGGGCTTTCTTCCTGCTGGCCGGATCGAAAAAGGCGAAGTGATGGTGAAACGCGCCAAACGTCCAGCTCCGCCCGGCGTGAAGGCGGATGCCGATATCGAAGCGATGATCCGGGTCGATCACGCCGGCGAATATGGCGCCGTGCGAATCTACGAGGGTCAACTCGCCGTTCTAGATGCATGGCCGGGGTCGCGGGAGGCTGCGGCGACTATTCGCAGGATGGCGGCGCAGGAACAGCATCATCTCGAGACGTTTGACAAACTGGTCAATGAACGCCGTGTGCGCCCGACGGCGCTTGAGCCTGTCTGGCGGGTTGCGGGTTTCGCGCTCGGTGCGGCCACTGCGCTTCTGGGCGAGAAGGCCGCAATGGCCTGCACGGCGGCCGTCGAAGAGGTGATCGACGAGCATTATGCACGCCAGATCGAGCGCCTGGACGGCGATGCCGCGCTCAAACAAACAGTGAAGGAATTCCGCGCCGAGGAGATCGCACATCGCGATGAGGCGCTCGCGCATGGTGCGGAACAGGCTCCCGGGTACCGGCTACTCAGCGAAAGCATCAAGGCCGGTTGTCGCTTGGCGATAAAACTTTCCGAGCGGATATGACGCCGGACGACGATCGCCATCGGCGGCTTCTCGGCGCAGCCAATCCGCGGCGCGCCAATTTCTCCGACACAGCGCTGCTTGCACGGCTGTTCACGGCTGCGTTCCTCAACGATCCCGTGTTCGACTGGATTGCGCGCAGCGGACCCAGGCGCGCGGCCGGTGCGGAGCGTTTCTTTTTCTGGCTCCTTCAGATGCGTGCGATCCCGTTCGGCGAAGTATGGATGGCCGAAGACGGCAGTGTGGCGACAGCATGGCTGCCGCCCGACGTGCCGGCGAGCCCCGGCGGCTTCTGGGAGCAGCTGCGGCTGATTCCGCTATTCTGGCGGCTGTGCGGCTTTCCGCGATTGCTGCGGGGATCGGCGATGTCTGAAGCGATGGACAGGAGCCATCCCCGCGAACGCCACTATTATCTATCGTTCATCGCGGTGGCGCCCCGCCTTCAGGGTATGGGCCTTGGCTCTGCTCTACTTGAGGCGACCCTGGCGCGCATCGACGAGACGGGCGAGCCCGCTTATCTCGAAAACTCGAATCCGAAGAACACCCGCCTCTATGAACGGCACGGTTTCGTGCGGCGAAAAAATATTGCGCCGCCGGGCGCGCCGCCGCTCATCGCGATGTGGCGCAACGGCCGCCCGCGCGCCTTGGCCGTTCAGGGTTCCAGTTCGCTGTCCCAATAGAGGTAATCCGCCCAGGATTCGTGAAGGTAATTGGGCGGAAACGAGCGTCCGTTGTTGCGCAGTTCGTTGACCGTGGGCCGATGCGGCCGCTGCCGTGGGTGCATGCCGGAGTGCTGAGCAAGCCTGCCACCCTTCAATAGATTGCACGGCGCGCAGGCCGTCACGACGTTGTCCCAGGTCGTGCGGCCGCCGCGCGAACGTGGGATCACATGATCGAAGGTCAGATCCTTGTCGTAACCGCAATACTGGCACTCGAAGCTGTCGCGCAGGAAAACGTTGAATCTGGTGAACGCGGGATTACGCGCTGGCCGGACATAGGTCTTCAGGGATACGACCGACGGCAGCTTCATCATGAAGCTGGGAGAGCGTACCACGCGCTCGTATTCGGCCAGGATGTTCACGCGCTCAAGGAATACGGCCTTGATCGCATCCTGCCAGGACCACAGCGACAGCGGGTAATAGCTCAGCGGACGATGGTCCGCATTCAGCACCAGCGCCGGGCAATTGTCGGGTACTCGCTCGGCGGTCAACACGACGGCTCTCCCTTGAAGGCCAGTTCCTCCTTGCAGCGGGCGGGACTTTAGGGGCTCAGCCGCGCGCTGCCAATACACCCGGCGCCTGCAGATTCTAGCCGATTCGCTGTGACCGTTCGGCGACAGCTGCAGGCAATCGACAGACCGAGGCGCACTCTTCGGCTCCGCAGGGAACGTTTTGAACCCGCGCCCGTTTCGGCTGGGCAGGGGTTTATGTCTACCGAATAGCCGCTGAAAGAATTGAGACAGGCCGTTTCGGAGCCGTCGGTGGGAGATGTTTCTTCGGCCAGGGTAGGAGTTGTCGATGTCCGAGCGCGCAAGGCCGCTATTCGCCTTAAGGGACCCCGCTGGGATGCTCATGGCGGCGCCGGACTTCATCGAGTTGCTGCCCATCGCCATTTACGCGTGCGATGCGTCGGGCCGCGTGCGCTGGTTCAACGAGCGCGCCGCCGGACTGTGGGGACGCCGTCCCCGCATCGGAGACGACACTGAACTGTTTTGCGGCTCCTTCAAACTGTTCGGGCTGGACGGAAAACTGATCCGCCGCGAAGAAACGCCAATGGCGCAGGTACTGACGACCGGCGAGCCGGTCCACGGACGCGAGGCAACCATCGAGCGGCCGGACGGCTCCAAGGTGGTCGCGATGGTCCATATCGACCCGGTCAAGGATGGGGATGGTAAACTTCTGGGTGCCGTCAACTGCTTTCACGACAACACGGAGCTTCATCGCATCAAGTCGCAGAACGCGGAAGGCGGCGCGATCGTCCGTCAGGTTCTCGATGCTCTGCCGGCCGCAATCTACACGACGGATGCGGAGGGCCGAATCACCTATTTCAATCCCGCCGCTGTCGAACTGGCAGGACGCACTCCTACCCTCGGCAGCGACGATTGGTGTGTCACGTGGCGGCTTTATGCTCCGGACGGAACTCCTCTTCCCCATGACGAATGCCCGATGGCCGTGGCGTTGAAGGAAAATCGGGCAATCCGCGGCGCGGAAGCGATCGCGGAAAGGCCCGACGGGACGCGTCGTCCGTTTCTGCCGTTTCCCACACCGGTGCACGATCTGTCCGGCAAGCTCGTCGGCGCAGTCAACATGCTGGTCGACATCACCGAGCGAAAGGAGTCGGAATCGCAACAAAGGAAGATGCTTTCCGAGCTCAATCACCGCGTGAAGAACAACATGCAGATGCTGCATGCGCTGTTGCGCGGCGCCCAGCGCGAAACGCAGAACCCCGAAGCGAAAGCAGTGCTTGCGGAAGCCGGCCAGCGAATTGGCGCCATGTCGGCAGCGCAGCAGGTTCTCTATGACGCGCAGAGCCCCTCGCGTTTCGATGCCGCCGATTTCATGGAAGCAATCTGCCGAACGGCACGCCAGACATTCGGCAGGAGTGCAAACATCGAAATGGGCTCTTCGCGGGCAACTCTGCCGAACGATACCGCTATCCCGCTTGCATTGATCCTAAACGAACTCATCACCAATGCCGTGAACCACGCACGTAGCGATCGACCGATGGTCGCGATCAATATCTCGCTTCAACAGACCAGCAATGGCTGGCGCCTGGAAGTCGCCGACGATGGGCCGGGCTTCACTCTGGACCCTGCTAGGCGCCGCGCATCGGGGTTGGGACTGGTCGGCGGGCTCGCGGCGCAATTGGGCGGATTCTTGCGCGTGACAAATGAGCAAGGCGCCCATTGTATTGTCGACTTTACCGTCGCTCGGACATCGCCCTAGCCTATGCATTCCATCGTTCGGCATGCCGGTGCGTCAGGACCTCCGCAGATGCGGGGCGGGTCGTCCTCACCGTCCGAAGGCGGGGATCGCGCGACGGCCGGCGCGAGACCGATACGCATTCTTTTGGTTGAAGACGAATTCCTGATTGCGATGTCGATCGAGGGCGATTTGCGCGACGGCGGTTACGATGTGGTCGGCATAGCGCATTCCGCCGACGACGGAGCGGCGTTGGCAAAAACCGAAAGACCGGATCTCGTTCTGATGGATATCCGCCTCGTCGGAAAGCGCGACGGCATCGACGCAGCGCTCGAAATTTACGAGACGACCGGTATTCGCTGCATCTTTGCGACGGCGCATTGCGATACCGAAACGATCGCCCGCGCGCGCCCGGCTGCGCCCCTGGGTTGGCTGCACAAGCCCTATGGTCGCGACAGCCTTATGTCGGCCGTTGAAGAGAGCCTCAGAATTCTGGGATATTGCTCACAAGATTAGAATGCGGCCGGGCACTCAGCCAATAGCGCAACTCGCCTCGCTTGCGCGCGCGAGGCGTCCCTGAAACGCCAAAGTGAGAAATTCGCCGCCGAGGACAAGGCCGTCCTGGTCGATCGAATGGCCGATGCCCGGCGAGATATGCCATTGCACGCAGGCTCCGGCGCGGCCGAGGGCCGTTGCCGACGCGAACAGTGCGCTGACAGGAATCATCGGGTCCTGGTCGCCGTGAATCAGCAGGACAGGCGGCGTCTCCGGCGACAGCTTCTCCAAGTGCTCCGCACCGGCCAGCATGCCAGAATAGCCGACGATGGCGGCAGGCTTTCGCCTGAGACCCACATGCAGCGACATCATCGTGCCCTGGCTGAATCCGACCAGTGCGAGCCGCTCCGGGGGTAGTTCGAGGCGGGCGAGTTCTGCCGCCAAAAACGCTTCGAGTGCCTCGGCGGCGGATTCCACGCCGCGTTCCATGTCGGCCGGATCGAGCCGTGAAATGGGAAACCATTGATAGCCGGACGGCGAACCCGCGCAGGGTTCCGGCGCGTTGGGCGCAGCGAACGCAACAGTCGGCAACAGCCTCTGCCAATGAGGCGCGAGGCCGATGAGATCGTTGCCGTCCGCGCCATAGCCATGACACAGAACCACGAGATGTGTGGCGCGACCGCGCAGCGGTGGCAGGCGGGGTCCGGTCAACGCGCGCGGCATGGTGCACCCTCTCTCAAGATTGGGTTAGATTTAACCCCGCCATGATTGTCACGCGCTTCGCCCCCAGTCCAACCGGTTACCTCCATCTTGGTCACGCCTATGCGGCGATCGCCGCGCAAAATGCGTCGCAAGACGGGCGGTTTCTGCTGCGAATCGAAGATATCGATCTCGTTCGCGCGAGGCCGGAATTCGAAGCGGCGATCTATGAAGATCTCGCCTGGCTGGATCTTCGATGGGAAGAAGCGGTACTCCGGCAATCGACGAGGTTTGCCGCCTATCGCGCGGCCCTCGATCGGCTTGATTCGCAGGGACTACTTTACCCGTGCTTCTGTTCACGCGCCGAGATTGCCGCAGAAATTGCCCGCGCGAGCGAGGCGCCGTATGGACCGGAAGGCGCAATTTATCCAGGGACGTGTCGTGGTCTCGACGCCGAAATACGCTCGTCCCGAATCGCCTCGGGGACGCCGTATGCGTTGAGGCTGGATGTCGCCAAAGCTGCACGGCGATTCGGCGCCATCTCGTTTGCGGAAGAAGGCTCCGGGCCCGCAGGCGAGCGCGGGACCATTGTTGCCGATCCGCTTCGGTTCGGCGACATTGTGCTCGCGCGGAAGGAAATACCCAGCTCCTACCATCTCGCTGTCGTGGTCGACGATGCCTACCAGGACGTGACGCTCGTGACGCGCGGCAATGATCTGTTCGCAGCGACGGATGTGCAACGGCTGCTGCAATCTTTGCTCGAATTACCGGCGCCGCACTATGCACATCACCGCCTGATCCTCGATGCGCAGGGCCGAAAATATTCCAAGCGCGACAAGGCCGTGACATTGCGCGAATTGAGAGCGCGTGGCGAAACACCTCAAACGATTCGCGCACGATTTGGGAATTGAAGATAGTGTCGAGCAGGCCGCCGGATGCGCAGCCTCACCAGTCGTTCAAGCCCTGGAATTTCGCGAACCCGGCCTCGCGCGCCCAGCGAATCCATTCGTCGCGCAGGCGCGTGGTCTTGATAGGGCTTCTGGTGCCTTCGCCGATCCCCAGAATCTGCAACTCTGTACAGCCCGCAAACGGCTTTCCCTCGGGCGCCGGCAAATGATCGTCCGGATCGTCGAGCCGCGCATAGACCGAATCCTCAATGCCGTCGGTCGCGAGAATCACCGTCGTGGGTTGGCCGGCGCAACCGATGCTCTGGGAAACATTGTCGAGGAAGGCAAGGATGTTGGTGCGATTCTGGGCTATCCATTTGCCGCGTTCGATCAGCGTCGGCGTCCCGGCGATCAGCTTTTCGACCTGGGCGGCTACATCGTCGGGGCGATTGCGCACGGAAATGACAGTGTCGTAATGAAAATTGTTCGAACTCGCGTCATAGCTGCCGAAGGTACGCACATGCACCTCCGACGCGAAGCCGAGTCCGCGAACGACATTTGCGACGCGCGCGGCAACTTTGCTCGCGAATTCCGGCTCGTCGATCAGCGGGTTGCTTTTGGAGAGATCGATCCCGATGACCACGCGGTGGGGCGTCAGTTGCGCCTGGTCGCTCACATAGGATTCGGCCACGGCGGATGATGCGTTGCTCGCAGCATCGATGGCCATCGCGCCGCCGCCGATCAGCGCTGCGGCCGTCATGACTGCGAGCATGATCTGCATCAGGCGGCCTGGCCGTTCTGCTTGCGATCCGCCAACTCAAGCAGGTGAAGCTGCGCGAACATCCGCTTGCGATGCTTATAGTCGCGCGAAATAAGGAAGTTGCGCGCGTTATTTTCGCTGGTCTGCAGATAGAGCGCAGCCACCATCGTGACTATGAAGAAGATCACGCTGGCGAACGCTAGCCACAGCCAGGAATCGGCATTGGCGAGCGAGCGCTGCGACACCTTCGGAACCGACGAGGACGTGTCGTCCGCGTTCTCCAGGCCTGAGCGCGCGCCATGACCGGCTGAGCTGTCGGTTTGAGAATCCGTGGCCGCGGAGTCGTTGGGCGAGCTCAATGAGGCGAACAGCTTGTTGATCGAATTATCTTGCGTTGGTATGCCGCCGTCCTCGTGATGCTCGAGCGTGGCCGACGTTCCGCCCGTCATATTGTTGTAAGCAACGAGATATCCCAGGCATCCAATCATCACCAAAGCCAGTATAAAGCCCGTGGTGATCATCGCGTTGCGTCCATAAACGCCGGTTATTTTCAGCATGAAATGTACGATCAATACCGCGAACACGACCTGCAGGCTCTTGAACACGACCGAGCTTTGCAAGCTTGCAGGCACCACCATAAATTCGTTGGAGAGTGCGCGGGTCCATATGTCCCCGCGAATGATCGAATAGTCGACGAACATCGCGAGCAGCGCAATCGCGATCGCAATCAGCATGCCGAATACATAGAGTCCGCTATAATGGGCGACTTGGCGGCTGGTTTCGAGATTGCGGGCGATAACGCGGGATTCGTCATTATCCGTCGGACTCAATGCGGACTTCGACGGCTCGGCAGTCTCGGACGCGTTGAACGCGCTGCGCTCCGGGCGGAATAAACCCATAAAACCTTGAGATTTCTTCTTGCCGCGCCGAGGGGCATCGCGATCGCTCTGTCTTATCCAGTCCGGTCCCCAACTCGGGCGATCGACGGGTGTCATCAGGCGTTCGACGAGATGCGCTTTCATTCGTTCGCGCACCTGAGGCGTCATCGCCTCGGCTTCCGCGAGTGAGTGGGCCTCATCCTTGAACTCGTCGGGGGTGAGACCGTGCAGAAGCTCGCGCGACAGACCATTGCGAGGCGCGCGCCTGGACGACTGGCTTCTTTTCACGTCGGGTTCGTCTGCCGAATCGGACATATCCGTTTGTTTGCTCATCTCTTGACCCCCGAGGCTTCCGATTCGATTTCGGGTTTTGATCCCGAAAATCGCCCACTTGCCAGTATGGTAAAGAAATTGTTGCGCGAATAAGGTCGGATTGCGGCAAAGTATGGATATCGACCGCTCCCGCGAAATATTTTCGATTTGGCGCGCCCGGCTCCAGCCTCGGTTTCTTGTTGTTCGTTTTCGCAAAGCGAGGCGTTCGGGACCGAGAAAGTGACTTAATTGCGGCAAACGAGGCGTCCTTCGTCGCACGAGCTGCGCACGACGGATATCGCGCGTCCCAGTCGACCTGGACCTAGGGCGTGCCAACAACCGCAATAATCTCGCGCATCACGGCGGTCAGGTCGAAGTTCTTCGGGCTGAATACGGCTGCGACACCGGCGGTCTTGAGCCGCGCTTCGTCTGCCGGCGGGATGATGCCGCCGGCCACAACCTTGATATGCGACAGCCCCGCCGCCGAAAGTTTTTCGACAACATCGTTTGCAAGCGGCATATGCGAACCCGACAGGATCGACAGGCCGATGACATGAGGATTCTGGGCACGCGCGGCTTCGACGATTTCGTCCGCCGTGAAGCGGATGCCGTCATAAATCACGACCATCCCGGCATCGCGCGCGCGGATTGCAATTTGTTCCGCGCCATTCGAATGCCCGTCGAGTCCGGGTTTTGCCACGAGGAAGGTGAGCCTGCGGCCGAGTTTCGTTGACACGGCGTCAACCTCGTTCCTGAGCACGCCGATTCGCGCGTCATTGCGCGCCGGCGCATCGGACGCGACACCGGTCGGCGCGCGATATTCGCCGAAGATACGACGGAGCGTCTCCGACCATTCTCCCGTCGTCACGCCCGCCTTGGCGCAATCGATGGAAGGCGGCACGATGTTCCTGCCATCTTTGGCAGCGCGTTCGAGTGCCGCAAGCGTCTCCGCGACCTTCTTCGAATCGCGCGAAGCGCGCCAGGCTTGGAGTCGACCGACCTGTTCGAGCTCTGCCGACGCATCGACCACGACAAAATTTCCATTACCGGCGGTCAGTGGTGACGGTTCCGTTTCGGCATAGACATTGACACCGACGCGAACTTCTTCTCCGGTTTCGATTGCTTCAACCCTCGCGGCATTGGAACGGACAAGGCGTTCCTTCATATATTCGAGAGCCGCCTGGGAGGCCGCGCCGCCGAGTTCTTCGATCCGCGCGATCTCCGCGCGAATTTGGGCCACGAGCGCAGACGTCTTTTCCTCAATGACATGTGAGCCGTCGAAGATGTCGCCATATTCGAGCATGTCGGTTTCGAGCGCGCCGATCTGTTGCAGGCGCAACGACCATTGCTGGTCCCATGGCCGAGGCAGTCCGAGTGCTTCGTTCCAGGCCGGCAGTTGCACGGCGCGTGCGCGCGCATTCTTGGACAATGTCACGCCCAGCATGCCGAACAGGATACGATAGACGTTGTTTTCCGGTTGCTGTTCCGTGAGGCCCAGCGAATTGACCTGCACGCCATAGCGAAAGAGGCGAAGCTTCGGGTCGTTGACGCCATAACGGTCGCGTGCGATCTCGTCCCACAGCGCTCCCATCGCGCGGAGCTTGCAGATTTCGGTAATGAACTTCACGCCGGAATTGACGAAGAAGCTGATGCGGCCCACGGCCTTGGGGAATTCGCTTGCCGGAATTGCGCCTCGCACACGCGCGGCATCGAGCACGGCAATGGCCGCGGCCAGCGCGAATGCCGCTTCCTCAACCGCGTCGGCGCCTGCTTCCTGTAAATGATACGAACACAGATTGATCGGATTCCATTTCGGCATTTCCGCCGTCGTGAATGCAATTGTGTCGGTGGTGAGCCTGAGCGCGGGACCGGGCGGAAAAATGTAGGTGCCGCGCGCGAGATATTCCTTGATGATGTCGTTCTGCGTCGTGCCCTGCAGGTCGGCGCGCGGTGCGCCCTGCTCGTCGGCAATGGCCACATAGAGCGCCAGCAGCCACGCGGCCGGCGCGTTGATCGTCATCGATGTGTTCATGCGCGCGAGCGGAATCGAATCGAACAGCGCCCGCATGTCGCCCAGATGGCCGATGGGCACGCCCACTTTGCCCACTTCGCCTTTCGCGAGCGGATGGTCGGCGTCGTAGCCGGTCTGGGTCGGCAGATCGAACGCGACGGAAAGTCCGGTCTGTCCTTTGGCGAGATTGCCCCGGTAGAGCGCGTTCGACGCAGCCGCGCTCGAATGGCCGGCATAGGTGCGGAAAATCCAGGGTTTGTCGCGCGGGGGGCTCATCGGCTGCATCCTAGATGCGGCGCACAAACATCGCCAAGCTGTCAGCCAAGCAGCGATCTGGAGGTAACGGCGATCTGCACCCCCGTATGTTGCAATATTGTTTCATAGAAGGCAGAATTTGGCGTATTAACGGTCGTTTACGATGTTGCAATGCAAAAATCCACCTTGCACTGCGTCAATTTCGTGCGTCTAAATCCAAACCCAATCGGGCCCACAACGTTCAATGATGGGACCGACTTCAATCGGAGTTCAGGGGATGCCGGCAGAAGCGAAGCGTACGCTCGAGGTCTACAAGGACCTTTACGAGATCGGAGAAATTCCACCTCTCGGCCATGTGCCGAAGAACATGTATGCGTGGGCCATCCGCAAGGACCGACACGGGCCTCCCGAAACGTCAATGCAGATCGAGGTCGTTCCGACCTGGACGCTCGATTCGCATGACGTGCTCATTCTCGTGATGGCGGCCGGCGTCAATTACAACGGCGTGTGGGCCGCGCTCGGCACTCCGGTCTCGCCCATCGATAGTCACAAAAATCCGTTTCATGTCGCCGGCTCCGATGCGTCCGGCATTGTTTGGGCCGTGGGCTCCAAGGTGACGCGGTGGAAAGTGGGCGACGAGGTCGTCGTGCATTGCAATCAGGACGATGGCGACGATGAAGAGTGCAATGGCGGCGATCCAATGTTTTCGCCGTCGCAACGCATCTGGGGATATGAGACGCCGGACGGATCCTTCGCGCAATTCGCGCGCGTTCAGGATCGCCAGTTGATGGAGCGCCCCCGGCATCTGAGCTGGGAAGAATCGGCCTGCTACACGCTGACGCTGGCCACGACCTACCGCATGTTCTTCGGCCATCGTCCGCACATCTTGCGACCGGGTCACAACGTGCTGATCTGGGGCGCGAGCGGCGGTCTCGGTTCCTTCGCCGTGCAATTGTGCGCCGTGTCGGGGGCCAACGCGATCGGCGTGATCTCCGACGAATCCAAGCGTGAATTCGTTCTTTCGCTGGGCGCCAAGGGCGTCATCAACCGCAAGGATTTCAATTGCTGGGGCGCAATGCCCCAGGTCGGCACGCCCGAATACGATGCGTGGACAAAAGAGGCGCGCAAATTCGGCAAGGCGATCTGGGAGGTCACCGGCAAGGGCAATGACGTGGATTTCGTGTTCGAGCATCCTGGCGAACAGACTTTCCCGGTGTCATGCCTCGTGGTGAAGCGCGGCGGCATGGTCGTGTTCTGCGCCGGCACCACCGGTTACAACATCACCTTCGATGCGCGCTATGTGTGGATGCGCCAGAAGCGCATCCAGGGTTCGCATTTCGCAAATCTTTATCAGGCCAGCCAGGCCAATCGCCTGATGGTCGAGCGCCGTCTCGATCCCTGCATGTCGGAAGTGTTTCCGTGGGAAGACATTCCGCGCGCCCACATGAAGATGTGGAAGAACGAGCATCTGCCCGGGAACATGGCCGTGCTGGTGAACGCGCAACGCGCCGGTCTCAGAACGTTTGAGGACGTGATCGAAGCGGGCGCGCGCTAACCGAGCGCGCGTGCCGCGAGCCAGATAAAAGTCGCGACGGTTGGATAGAAAGTCAGTGCGAAGCCTACTGCACGCGCACCGGGCGCTATCAAATAACCGATCCAGAATAGAACGCGCGCGACAACGAAGAGAACCGCCAGTGCGGGGATCAACGCGAGCCTCTCATGGGGGAGCGCAAGCGCGAGACCGGTCCAGGCGATTGCAACCAGCGCCGTTTGCTCGAGGGTGTTCTGATTGTAGCGCAGGCCGATTTCGACCGCGCGATTCTCGGGTGTGCGGGTGCCATCGATGGAATCGGGAAGGAAGAAGCGGCGATTGGCGACCACGGCGATTCCGATCAGGAGACAGAACCCCGGCAACAGAAGCCAGCGCGCCACGAAAGCCAGACGGCTCGCAGCGTCATCGCCGTCAGGAACGGGAAACGGCAGATAGGTCGAACCTCGCATCCACAGCAGCGCCAGGACTACCACCGCAAACGCCATGCCGACGAACACGAACGCCTGCTTGCGCAACACTGGATGCACCTCCATACGCCAGGACGAATTCGATTTCCGGTCTCGGCCGCGTCAATGATACACGTACTTCGGAGCGGCCTCTAATTGCGGATAGGGCCAACCGCGCTATTGTTGCCGCTTCCTCCATCCGGACCGGCTGATGCAAACGATTGTTCCCCATCTTCTAGCCCATTGCGAAGAAGCCGTGGTGTCAGCGGAAGGTCTGCTCGCGGAAGCGAAAGCCCAGGTCCGTGCGCTTCTCGGCGGCGACGGCAAGGTGGCGCCAGCGGCGCTCGACCGCGAGCAGCGCGCGGCGCATGGACTCGCCTGGATTGCAACCTATGTCGAAGCGTTGCGTCAGATGGTCCGCTGGGCGCGCGGGCTCGAGCGCGAGAAGCGCCTCGGTGAAATCGAAATCCTGATCGTCCAGGCGGCGTTCGGAGAATATCTCGCGCAGCTGGCCGGCGGCATCGCGATGAGCCAGAACGAGATCGTCAGACCCTCGGATCTGGGTATCGACGATGAATCGGTGTCGGAATTTCTCTCTTCGACTGTGAAGGAGCTGATCGCGCTCGGCACGGGCCGCGAAATCCGCGAAGGCTTGGCCGAGCATATGAGCCGCCATGCGGGCGCCATGTATTTCGGCGATCCCGGCCTCGACGATACCATGTCGATGGTGCGCGAGCAGTTCTATCGCTTCGCACAGGAGAAGGTCGCGCCTTTTTCGCACCAATGGCATCTGAAAGACGAACTCATTCCGCTCGAGATCATTGCCGAGATGAGCGCGCTGGGAGTTTTCGGACTGACGATTCCCGAAGAATACGGCGGCTCGGGCCTGTCGAAAAAGGCGATGTGCGTCGTGTCGGAAGAATTGAGCCGCGGCTATATCGGCGTGGGCTCTCTCGGCACGCGCTCTGAAATTGCCGCGGAGCTTATACTCTCCGGCGGAACGAAGGATCAGCGGTCGCATTGGTTGCCGCTTATCGCGCGCGGCGAAAAACTTCCGACGGCAGTCTTCACGGAGCCGAATACCGGTTCTGACCTAGGCTCACTTTCGACCCGCGCGGTCCGCGAACGCGACGTCTACAAGATCTTCGGCAACAAAACCTGGATCACCCATGCCGCACGCGCCGATCTGATGACGTTGCTCGTGCGAACCGATCCGAAAATAAAGGATTATCGCGGGCTCTCGATGTTTCTCGCCGAGAAGCCTCGCGGTTCGGACGGCGAACCATTTCCGGCAAAAGGCATGAGCGGCGGCGAAATCCGCGTGCTCGGATATCGCGGCATGAAGGAGTTCGAGATCGCTTTCGACGGTTTCGAGATTCCGGCCGTCGATCTTCTGGGCCGCGAGGAAGGTCTGGGCTTCAAGCAGCTCATGCAGACCTTCGAATCCGCGCGAATCCAGACAGCCGCTCGAGCGGTCGGCGTTGCGATGTCTGCGCTGGATTTGGGCCTACGCTATGCGCTCGACCGCAAGCAATTCGGTCGTCCCATCTTTGCGTTCCCCCGCGTGCGGGACAAACTCGCGATGATGGCGGTCGAAATCGCCATCGCGCGTCAACTCGCTTATCACGCGGCACGCGAAAAGGACGATGGCAGGCGTTGCGATCTCGAGGCGGGAATGGCGAAGCTCCTCGCGGCGCGCGTAGCCTGGGCGTCGGCGGACAACGCGCTGCAGATTCACGGCGGCAACGGTTTCGCGCTCGAATTCGAAATCAGCCGTGTCTTGTGCGATGCGCGCATCCTCAGCATCTTCGAGGGTGCGGCGGAAATTCAGGCCCAGGTGATCGCGCGACGGCTTCTCGAACCGGGCGCCAATTGAATTCGTCCGCGTGACAGATCGCGGCCGGAGGATTATTCAGACGTGAGAGCCTAGGAGAAAACGATGGATAAGTCCCATCCCCTGGACCGGCTCTTCGCCGTGATTCAATCGCGGCAAGGCGCCGACCCCGCATCGTCCTACACTGCCAAGCTGTTTTCGCAGGGCACGCTCAAGATCGCGAAAAAGCTTGGTGAGGAAGGCGTCGAAACGGCGCTGGCGGCCGTAGCGCAAGATAAGGCATGTCTCGCCGCGGAATCCGCGGATCTGCTCTATCATCTTCTGGTGTTGTGGGCGGCATGCGGCTTGACGCCGGAGGACGCGTACACCGCGCTCGAGGCGCGCGCGAATCGCTCCGGCATAGAGGAAAAAACGTCCCGCTGAGAAGCCGCTCTATTCCGTTTCTTCAGCGAGGCTTTTCACGAGGTCGATGACGCGTTTGCGCACCTTCTGGTCCTTGATGCGCATGAATGCGAGGCTCAGCTGGAGACCTTCGCCGCTTGACAGAAATTCCATCACCGGTGGCGTCGGCGTATCGCCATGGCGCGACGACGCAGCCGACAGCTCGATGACGCCCTCGTAGAAATAGCTGATGGGCACACCCAATATTTGGGCGACCTGATAGAGACGGCCGGCGCCGATGCGATTGACGCCTTTTTCGTATTTCTGCACCTGCTGAAAGGTGAGACCCAGGAGTTCGCCGAGGCGTTCCTGACTCATACCGACCAGCATGCGTCTGAGGCGCACGCGATTCCCGACCTGACCGTCGATCGGATTGGCTTGTTTCTTGGGCAAGGGACCTGCTTTTTTTTGCTTTATTGCGAGTTTCATCGACCTTATCCACATATTTGCGGTTGCGAAAAGCGTCTCAACGTTTGTCTGATGTCGTCGTTAACGGACCAAGATATCCGGCCAGGATGCACGCGATCAGCAACAGGACGAAGGCGACATCTCCGACCCGTCCATAGGGTGTTTGACCCAGCGCCTTCGGTAACCCTGCGTCAACAACTCCCATGCGATCCAAGCCGAGGCTGGCGGTGACCCGTCCAAGCGGATCGATCACGGCCGATATACCCGTGTTGGCTGCACGCGCGACGGGGATTCCCTCTTCGATCGCCCTCACGCGTGCGGTCAGCAAATGCTGGTACGGACCTGTCGAAGGCCCGAACCAGGAATCGTCGGTCACGTTCACGAACCAGCCGGGACGACTTTGCCCCACGACTGCACCGGGGAAAAGGATTTCGTAACAGATGAGAGGCCCCGCCGGGGGTGCGCCCGGCACGGTATAAGTATGCGGCCCGTCGCCGGGTGTGAAGCCCCCCGGGCTGTCGACAACTTTGCTGATTCCCAGCGCTGTCAAAAAACCGCTCAACGGCAGGTATTCACCAAAAGGTACGAGGTGGAACTTGTCATAGGCATCCAGAAGCTGACCGCCGTTCGCAAAGATGTAAAGGCTATTGAAGTAGTGAAAGTCTCCGTTCGGTGTGGCGAGTACCCGCTCGGCTCCGGTCATCAGAACGCGATCGCCGTTTGTCAGTATCGCGATATCGTCCAGCGCCTCCGCTTCTCGCGTAACCAGAAAGGGGGGTGCCGCCTCGGGCCAGATCAGATGCGTGATCGGCTGATAGGATCGCATGTTGCTCAGGTCGATCAATCTTTGCCAGTTACGTGCAACGTATTGTGGGAGATACTTCTCGCTCTGTGGAACATTGGGTTGAACCAGACGCAAGCGAATGCCTGGAACATCTCCCGGATCGACCGTTGCGAGACGCAGATCGCCGCCGATCCACAGCACAACGAAGAGAACGGCCATCGCAGCGGGCAAGCGATAGGCATGCGAGTCCCGGTCGCAGAATTGTGCCAGCGATGCGCCCAGAAGAACCGTCAGAAGCGAAAGACCATAGGCTCCGACGAGTGCCGCGCTCTGCAAGACTCCAAGAGACGCACCCCACGCATAGGCCGGCAGGTTCCACGGAAACCCCGTGAGAAGATGTCCTCGCAACCATTCCGCAGCGCTATAGAAAGCCGCAAAAAGAAAGATGCGCGAAACGCCCGCCCGCCAGAGAGCGGATGCCGCGGCGCACGCCGCGGCGAGATAGAGCGCCATGCCGCCCGGCAGCAGAAGCGCGACGAACGGAATTTGCCAGGCATGCGCTGCAGCGTCGACAGTGAAGGCGTAGCCGACCCAGTAAAGGCCTGCGAGAAAATGTCCGAACCCGAATGTCCAGCCGATAAAGGCCGCGCTCGCGATCGGCCGCTTGTGGTTTTGCGCGCCATCGATCAGCAACACCAGCACCGCGAACGCAATCAGCAGGAACGGAAAGATTCCGAATGGCGCGAACGAAAACGCCGAGAGAAGCCCGACGCCGAACGCCAGCCCGTGCCGACGCCAGCCGGTCAGGCTTCGGACGTGTTCTCCGACCCCTACGGCAACGTTTGAGAACGAATTCAATCGGCGACTTATATCGGCCATTCATCCGGAGCGGTCTGGCGTCGAATCGCAGTCATACCAGCGACAGCCGGAAATGGCGCAGCTTTTCTGCCGAGGTTCGACGCAATCGCGTCAGTCGCCGATTTTGACGTCGGCCATACCTTCCTTGTCGAGGTGGCCGCGATAGGACTTGAGCTTGACGTTCCCGGACCCGAACGCCTCGATGTGCGGATCGACGGCGACGCCTCCGAACGTGAAGTCGCCGGCACCCATCATTTCGACGTGCAGCGGGTCGGCCACGCCGTCCGCGATTTTCACGGTGCCCGAACCGGCGATCTCGATTCGAACGGGACCGTTGACCCGAGCGGCAATTACGTCTCCCGAACCCGCGATGCCGAGCTTGAGTCCGCCCGCGATCGCTCCAAAATCCGCATCGCCGGATCCGGCAATATCGGCATGTACGCTACCGGTCGGCCCGACCTTCACTTTGCCGGAGCCGCCGATGTCGAGGTCAAGGGCGCCGGTGACTGAGGCGATGTCGATGCGGCCATCGCCGCCAAGGTCGATATTGGCTTTCGATACCTTGCCGATCTTGGCATTCGTCACGGCGGCATCGAGTCGTAGGACACCTTGCGTATCGCCGATGTCCGCATTTCCGACCAGACTTGCAACGTTCACGTCCGTGCCTCGCGGCACAGTGACCTTGACGAACAGATTGTCCGAGCGCCGGTCTTCTTCAACGTCCGAGAAATTGAACCAGTCGTGCCAATTCCACACCGAGGTGTCGTTCTTGTATTCCGCGCCGTCGATCTCGAGCGTGTTGCCTTTTACAGACACGTTGACCCCGTCGACACGCGATTTGACGCCGGATACCTCGACCGTCATCGCGCCTCCATCGCGCACGTCCACAATGACCGTACCAACGATGTCGTCGAACTTGAGGGCAGCGGCCGCGTAGTTACGCACCGGCAAGCGGCTCCAGCTGTTGTCGCCCGAATGCCACCCGCCAGGGGCCGATGGGGGAGCGGGTGGGGCCGGCGGTGCTGCTGGCGCCGCGGGGGCGGCGGCGTGGGCTGCAAGGGCCGTATCGACGCTACCAAGCGTTGGGACGATCAAAAGAGCCGCTGCCGCGGCACCCATCAGCAGAGATTTCGTGTTCCGGTTCATACTCAAAAGCTCCTGGCCCCCTCTTGGATGTCTCAGATAGGGCCCCCGCCACTCGTGCGTATAGAGAGGCCAAATCGCGGAACAGTCATGCGCGCCCGGAAGGAGAACAAACTAGCGACAAGGCCGGCCCGGTTTCAAGCAACCAGCCGGTAGCCGCCGCTCTCGGTTACGAGAATCTGCGCCTGGCCCGGGTTCGTCTCGATTTTTTGCCGCAGACGATAGATATGGGTTTCCAGAGTGTGGGTCGTCACAGCGGGGTTATAGCCCCAGACCTCGTGCAACAGCGTTTCCCTCGCGACCGTCTCGCCGGATCGATGCAGGAATTTGAGGATATTGGTCTCCTTCTCGGTCAGCCGAATTTTCTTGCCCTGGGAATCGACAAGCACTTTGGCGCTGGGGCGAAAAGTGTAGGGACCGATACGATAAACAGCTTCTTCGCTTTGTTCGTGGCTTCTGAGATGGGCATGTAGGCGCGCCATCAGCACCGCAAAACGAAAAGGCTTGGCGATATAGTCGTTGGCGCCCGACTCAAGGCCCTCGATCATGTCGTCGTCAGAGTCCTTGGCCGTCAGAAGAATGATCGGACACGTGATCCCGTCGTTGCGGAGTTCGCGGCACAACTGGCGCCCGTCCCCATCGGGCAAGCCCACATCCAGGATCATGAATTCGAAGAGGCCTTCGCGGGCACGAGCCCTACCCTCGGCGCAGGTGCAGGCTTCGACGGGTAGACAGTCGCCTTCCGCAGCCAATTGTTCGGCCAGCGAACTGCGCAACGTCGCGTCGTCATCGACCAAGAGAACCCGCTTGGCACTCGGCATGGCAACTCCTTTGAAATTTTCGGCCTGGACGACGCAAACCCTATCCGGTTTCGGGAAGGCGGTGTATGCGAGCATGTAAGCCCTTCCTTCCGCGGCGCAAATGGGGAAATGCGTAGGGGGTCCGATCAGTCTCGACGCGAGAATTTGGTGCGCCTGTAGTAAAGCGCCATCCGCTCAGCTGTCGACCGGCAGAAATTGCCACCCCCGGCTCACCGCAAAGGCAAAAGCCTGCCTTTCCGGGCTTTTCGGCATGGCAGGGGCCTTGCTTACCAATGACACCATGAGCGCCTCCTATTCAGCAATTTTCCCTTCGCTTCAGACGGCCAAGCTGGCCTTTCCGCCGCCTCCGGCGTTTCCACCCGCGGCAACCGGGGGAGCTGCGGCGCCGGCTGAGGAAGACAGCTTTGGTCGCGACGTCTTCGAAACTCTCAATCCCCTGCAGCACATTCCCATCGTCTCAATGATCTATCGCCAGATAACCGGGGACAAGATCGGCCCCGTCGAACGCATTGCCGGCGACACGCTTTATGGCGGCTTGCTCGGGCTTGCATCGTCGGTGGCCAATGTCGCGTTCCAGGAGGTGACCGGCAAGGATTTCGGCGATACCGCGTTCGCGATGATGGGTCTGAGCGGCGGCAAACCTACCGCGGTGGCGGCTGGCGGCCCGGCCACGCAACCCGCGCCGCCGCGCGTAGCCACAGCGGCTCCCGCGCAATTGATCCCCGTCGCCGCTACGACGGCATCGTCTTCGATTCGATCGGGAACGGCAGGGGCCTTCGACGACAGAACGACCAAGGCGCTTATGGGATCTCTCGACGGCAAAGGAACTGGTCTTGATCTGGGAGCTGGCACGGCTCCCACAGCGTCCACCATGGCAACTTCGCCGCTACCGGCCGCCGCGACGCAGACCACCGACCTCGACGACCAGAACGCCAGCGCTCTGATGGCATCGCTCAATCGGGGCGGCGTGGCCACCGATATGAGTTTGCGAGCGATGTACGCCTATCGCAAAACGATCGGACTTCCGACGGGAGCGCCGAGTTCAGACGCAACCCTGCACTGAACGAAGCGGTTAAATTCGCTCGCCAAAAATCGCGCTTCCGACGCGCACATGCGTTGCACCAAAACGAATCGCGAGCTCGAAGTCCGCGCTCATTCCCATGCTGAGATAAGACAGACCATGCGCATGCGCGAGCTTGGCGAGCAGCGCAAAATGTGGCGCGGGCGCTTCTTTCGCGGGTGGGATGCACATGAGACCCTCGACGGGCAATCTTAATTCTTCCCTGCAGTATGCGATGAATGCAGGTGCGTCCTGAGGCGCGACGCCGGCTTTTTGCGGCTCCTCGCCCGTGTTGACTTGAATGAACAAAACCGGCGCGCGACCCGTGCGATCGATTTCTGCGCGAAGCGCTTCTGCCAACCTGGGCCGGTCGAGCGAGTGAATGACATCGAACAATTCGAGTGCCTCACGCGCCTTGTTGCTTTGAAGCGGACCGATCAGGTGAAGCTCGATGCCGGAGAATTCCGCCCGGAGCTGCGGCCATTTTGCCTTGGCTTCCTGGACACGGTTTTCCCCAAAGATTCGGTGGCCGGCCTCGAGCACCAGGCGAATACGCTCTGCAGGGTGTGTCTTGGAGACCGCGACCAATCGTGTCTCCGGAGCGGGCGCAAGAGCGGTCTTCCTTGCGGCGTCGATGCGCGCGAGGATGGATGCGAGCGCGTCGGCGGGAGCGCGCGATGAATGCGTGGAGGACATGATCCGGTGACGGCGAAGCTAGCAAGAGCGGCGGCGCGTCTCAATGTGCAAGCGAACGCCTCGAAAGCTTTACCCGCTCTTGTGCTGATGACGGATGACGACAGGCTCCCCGACCCTCTCCCGGCAGTACGTGCGTTGCCGGACGGCAGTCTCGTCGTGTTGCGGGCGCGGGACTCGGTTCGTAGGGCAGCCATGGCGACGAAACTCATGGAAATTGCACGCGCGTGTGGAATTCGCGTGTTAATCGCGGACGATCCCGAGCTCGCCGTCCGGTGCGGCGCTCATGGCGTCCATTTCCCCGAGATTCGCATCGGGGAGGCCGCGCGCTGGCGGGCGCGCCGACCGCGTTGGCTGATCACCTGTGCGGCACATTCACTCAGTTCCTGTGCCCGCTCGCATGCAGCGCATGCCGATGCTGCCTTCCTTGCGCCTGTCTTTGCAACGATGAGTCACCCCGAGGGCCCGTACCTGGGAGCATTCCGTGCCAGGGCGATTGCGCTTGCTTCGCCGCTGCCCCTGTACGCGCTGGGAGGGATCGACGCCAAAAATGCGGCACGGCTCGCCAATGCTGCATTTGCGGGCTTCGCGGCCATCGGCGGTCTGGCGCATGACCGTTAACCTGTTCCCAGATCAGTAAAATACTGGTCCTCAAGTCTCGCGCGGTGCCGTTGCGCCGCCAGATTGGGACAAGTATAAGCCCCGCGGGGTGTCACGTCGGCGGGGACGTCGAAGAAGGATGAAAAGTCCGATGCGGGTTTTGACCGTCATTCTGTGCAGCACACTTCTGGCAGCCTGCGGGTCGTCCGGCGATTCGGCCGATGTCGACACGGGCACGACTGCCATTTCGAGCGAAGCCGGCCACGTCACGCTGGGCGTCAATTCCTATCTTTGGCATGCGTCGCTCGACACGTTGCGGTTCATGCCGCTCGCGTCGGCCGATCCGTTTGGCGGTGTGATCATCACCGACTGGTATTCGGCGCCGGAAGACCCCAATGAGCGCATGAAGGTGACGATCTATATCCTGGATCGCCGCCTGCGTGCGGACGGCATCAAGATTGCCGTCTTCCGTCAGACCCATTCGCCCGAAGGCTGGGCCGATGCCCAGGTCAACCCCGACACGTCGATCAAGCTTGAAGACGCGATCCTTACCCGCGCTCGGGAGCTTCGGCTCGCGAGCGAAGGTGCTGGAAGTTAATCTCGACGCGCTGTAAGGCCTTGTGATCCGCAACCGCCGCCTGCAGCACTCGGCAGGCGATGCGGATGGAGACAGGGATGGCGCGCTACAACGCCAAAGAATCCGAAATTCACTGGCAGTCCGTCTGGACGGCGCGGCAAAGCTTCGTCGCGCGCGCAGATCCCGGACGCCCAAAGTGCTACGTGCTTGAGATGTTTCCGTATCCTTCGGGGCGCATTCACATTGGGCATGTGCGCAACTACACGATGGGCGATGTTATCGCGCGGTTCCGTCGTGCGCAGGGCTTCAATGTGCTGCATCCGATGGGGTGGGACGCGTTCGGCCTGCCCGCCGAAAATGCCGCTCGCGACAAAGGGGTCAATCCGCTCGAGTGGACCTACGCCAACATCGCCACGATGCGCGAACAGCTCAAAGCGATGGGGCTCGCCATCGACTGGAGTCGCGAATTCGCGACCTGCGATCCGGAATATTACCGCCATCAACAGAAACTGTTCATCGACTTCTATAACGCCGGTCTGGTCTATCGCTCGGAAGCAGACGTGAACTGGGATCCTGTCGATCAGACCGTGCTCGCCAACGAGCAGGTGATCGACGGTCTCGGCTGGCGTTCCGGCGCGGCTGTCGAGCGTCGCAAGCTCGCGCAATGGTTTTTCAAGATCACGGATTATGCCAACGATCTGCTCGGTGCGCTCGACCGTTTGGAGCGGTGGCCGGAAAAAGTGCGGCTGATGCAGAAGAACTGGATCGGCCGGTCCGAAGGCATGCGATTCGCATTCGATCTTTCGAATGGGGCGACCGTCGAAGTGTTTTCGACGCGGGCCGACACGTTGTTCGGCGCGAGTTTCGTCGCATTGTCTCCCGATCATCCGCTCACAGAGGAATTGGCGAAGCGCGATCCGAAGCTGACAGCGTTCGTGGCCGAATGCCGCCGCGTCGGCACAGCCGAAGCCGCCATCGAGACCGCCGAGAAGAAGGGCTACGATACGGGTCTCACGGCTGCGCATCCGTTCGATCCCACGTGGCAGCTCCCTGTTTATGTCGCGAACTTCGTGCTGATGGGCTATGGCACCGGCGCCATTTTCGGTTGTCCGGCCCACGATCAGCGCGATCTCGATTTCGCACACAAATATCATTTGTCGGTCGTGCCGGTCGTCGTGCCGCAAGGAACCGACCCAAGAAACTTCGATGTCGGCAACGAGGCGTATATCGGTCCAGGCGTGCTCGCCAATTCGCGGTTTCTCGACGGCCTCGACGTGGCTGCCGCGAAAGCGGAAGTGGCCAAGCGCCTCGAAGCGGCCGGTCGCGGCCAGCGTACAGTGAATTATCGCCTGCGCGATTGGCTGGTCTCACGCCAGCGCCCGTGGGGCTGTCCGATTCCAATGGTGCATTGCGGCGATTGCGGCGTCGTGCCGGTCAAGGAAAACGATTTACCGGTCAAGCTTCCGGAAGACCTTGTCTTCAACACGGCCGGCAATCCGCTCGATCGGAACGCGGCCTGGAAGAATGTGCCATGTCCGGCTTGCGGCAAGCCTGCGCGCCGCGATACCGATACGCTCGATACGTTCGTCGACTCGTCCTGGTATTTTGCGCGGTTCTGCAACACCACGGCCGACGTGCCGGTCGATCGCGCGGCCGCGGATTATTGGCTGCCGGTCGATCAATATATCGGCGGCATCGAGCACGCGATACTGCATCTATTGTATGCGCGGTTCTTCACGCGCGGACTGAAAAAGCTGGGATATACGAGCCTCGACGAACCGTTCGCCGGCCTGTTCACGCAAGGCATGGTCTGTCTCGAAACCTATCGCGGCCACAATGGCGGCGCGTGGTACACACCCGACGAAGTCGAAAAGCGCGACGGTAAGGCGTTTCTCAAGGGCACCGATGTGCCGGTCGAGATCGGTCCGGCCGAGAAAATGTCGAAGTCGAAGAAGAATGTGATCGCTCCGGAGCCGATCATCGACGCTTACGGTGCGGACACGATCCGCTGGTTCATGTTGTCCGACACGCCGCCCGAGCGGGACATCGATTGGACCGAAGCGGGGGCAGAAAGCTGCTGGCGCTTTGCCCAGCGCATCTATCGCCTTGTGACGGAAGCGGGCGAGTTGCCTCAGCCCGGTGCGGCGATCGGCGAAACGGATGGTCCAAGCCTTGAGCTTCGCCGCGCCACCCATCGTGCTGTCGCGGCGGTTACCGAGGATCTGGAGGCGCTGCGGTTCAACCGCGCGGTCGCTCGCATATACGAGCTTGCAAACGCGATCGCGGCGTCGGACGCTGGCGTGCCCGGTGCCGTCAGGCGCGAAGCGCTGGAGGCGTTGGTATTGTTGACGGGACCGATGATGCCGCATCTGGCCGAAACCTGCTGGAAATCGTTGGGCCACAGCGAGTTGGTGGTCGATACGCCGTGGCCGAAGGCTGATCCCGCGTTGGTCTATTCCGATATGATCACCATCGCAGTGCAGGTGAACGGCAAGCGCCGCGGCGAGATCACGATTGCACGCAACGCGGAGCAGAAATCGGTCGAGGCGGCGGCCTTGGCGCTGGACGGCGTGGTTCGTGCGCTGGACGGGAAACCGCCGCGCCGCGTGATCGTCGTACCCGAGCGCATCGTGAACATCGTCACATGAGATCGCGTCTTCTGGGACTGGCCTGCGCCGTCGCGATGTCGACGGCGCTCTGCGGCTGCGGTCTCCACCCCCTTTACGCCGACTATGGTCCCGATAGCGGCAGCCAACAAATATTCCGATCGATCTATGTGGAGCCGATCGACGGCGAAGTGGCCGGCTATGAGATGCGAAATTCGCTGATCGATCTGCTTCATGGGGTCAACAGACCGGAGGAAGCCGAGTACCGCCTCACGATTTCGATCAGGCAACTGATTCAAAGTATTGCGATCGAAAACGATGCGTCGATCACGCGCTACAATTACAGTCTATATGCGAACTACGAATTGACCGACCGAAAGACGGGAAAATCGATCGTAAAAGGCAGCGAGAACACGTTATCTCCGTATGACGTGGTTGCGTCGCCTTATGCAACCGAAGTGGCCGAGCGCAACGCGCAAAAGACCGGCGCGCGCGACATCGCTTCCCGCATCCAGGTCGAACTGGCCGTGCACTTCGCCAACAACGTGCCTCAGAAATGAACGTCAAATCGGCCGATGCGGATCGCTATGTCGCGCGGCCGCCGGCCGGGCTCGTCGCCGCTCTCGTATACGGTCCCGACCAGGGCCTTGTGCGGGAACGCGCGGAGCGGCTCGCGAAAACGATCGTGCCGGATCTCGGAGATCCGTTCCGCATCTCCGAGTTGGACGAGGCGGCGCTGAACGGCGATCCCGCGCGGCTCTCCGACGAAGCCTCTGCTCTATCGATGATGGGCGGGCGGCGCGTGGTGCGGGTGCGTGGCGCCAACAATGGGCTCGCAAAACTGTTTGAAGCGTTTCTCGCCTCGCCGCCGCCCGGAGATGCGCTTGTCGTGGTTGAAGGCGGAGACCTCGCCAAAGGCGCGGCCCTGCGCGAAGTCTTCGAGGATGCGGAAAACGGCGCGGCCATTCCATGCTACGCCGACAGCGAAGCGGGGTTGAGCGAGATTATACGAAGCGCTTTGAAAGCCGAAGGGCTCGCGATAGCAGCCGAGGCGCTCGACCTCGCAGCCGCTTCCATGGGCGCCGATCGCGGGGTTTCGCGACGTGAAATCGAGAAGCTCGCGCTCTATGCACATGGCAAGGAGCGCGTGACGATCGAGGATGTTCGCGCCGTCATCGGCGACGAAGCGGAAGCAAGAGTGGACGAGGTCTGCGATGCGGCCGGCGAGGGCGATATGCCGAAGCTCGATCGCGCGCTCGAACGCCTTTGGATCGCGGATTTTTCCCCGATTGCCATTCTTCGCATGGCGATGTCGCATTTCCAGCGGCTCGCGCTTGCAAAGGCGCAGGTCCTGCGCGGTGAAAGCATCGATGCCGCAATCAAGCGGATGCGGCCTCCCGTTCATTTCCAGCGCATGTCGTCTTTCCGCGCGCAGGTGCAGCGCTGGAACGAGGCTGCGCTTGGAGAAGCGCTCGATCTGCTGCTCGACACCGAGGCGCTGTGCAAGACGACAGGTGTGCCGGCCGAAGCGGTATGCGGTCGTGCATTGCTGAATGTCGCCGCGCGCGTCAGATCGAGAAATTAGCGATCGATATCGACAGGAAATGCACGAACGAAGTTCGACAAAACACGGAGATGATATGAAGGATTTTGCAGGCAAGACCGCGGTCATCACAGGCGGCGGCACCGGAATGGGACGGGAACTGGCGATACAACTGGTCGCCGAAGGCTGCAACGTGGCGATGTGCGACGTCATCGCGGAAAATATGGCGGAGACCAAAAGGCGTTGCATGGCCGGCGCGCCGCAGGGAACCCGGGTATCGACCTATGTTGCCGACGTATCCGAGGAAGAACAGATCGTCGCATGGACTGAAGTAGTCAAGCGCGATCTCGACACCGATCACATTCACCTTCTCTTCAACAATGCCGGCATCGGCGGCGGCGGGAGCGTCGTCGGCGGAGATCGCGCGCAATGGGAAAAGACGTTCAATGTCTGTTGGGGAGGCGTCTATTACTGCGTGCGTGCCTTCCTGCCGCTTCTGATGAAGGCGAATGAGGGTCACATCGTCAACACGAGCAGCGTCAACGGTTTCTGGGCCTCCATCGGTCCGGGCCGCCCGCATACGGCGTATTGTGCCGCGAAATTCGCGGTGAAGGGATTCACCGAGGCTCTCATGACGGACCTTGCGCTCAATGCACCGCACATCAAATGCTCGGTCGTCATGCCCGGCCACATCGGCACCGACATCGTTGCGAACTCGCGCAAGATCCTGAGCGGCAGCGCAACCACAATCGACGTGCCCGCCGTGCGCAAGGCCCTTGCCGCGCAAGGGACCGATTTGTCGGCGCTATCCGACGATCAGGTGCGCGACCTCGTGGAAACGCAAGCCAACGCCTTCCGGGACAATGCCCCCACCACAGCGGCGCAAGCTGCGACCATCATTCTCGACGGCGTGCGCGCGGAGAAGTGGCGCATCCTCGTGGGCAAGGACGCGGAGTTTCTGGATAAGCAGGTCCGCGCGAAGCCCGAGGAAGCTTACGGTCCTGAATTCTATCGGGCACTCATCGAAGGCACCGAGTGGAAAATCTGATGCCAAGCGCAGAGGGATAGATTGGCGCGATTGCCATGCATCGCGCAGTTCAAGGGGACAAATCTCATGTCGCTGCAGCGCAAAGTTTTGTTCGCGGCCATTGCATTGGCTGGCCTGGTCTCGTCCGCGCTTGCAGCGAATACGCATTGCTTCGATGAGGTTGCCGCCACGCGCGGTTACACGCTGGGCACGCCGGTAGGCGCGGAGCCCACGCCTGACGGCAAGGAAGTTCTCTATCTGCGCAGCGGCCCGCGCGACACGATTCAGCGACTGTTCGAATACGATGTCGCCGCAGCCAGGGAGCGCGAACTCGTCACGCCTGAGGCATTGCTCGGTGGCCAGCTGGAGCATTTGAGCTCCGAAGAAAAAGCGCGGCGCGAGCGGGCTCGCGTCAGCGTGCGCGGTTTCACAGCCTTTTCACTCTCGCGCGATGGCAGCCATGTCCTGCTGTCGTTGGGCGGCCGGCTTTTCGTGCTGGCGAGGCCCGACGGCAAGGTGACTCCGTTGCCGGGCGGAGGCTGGATCGCGTCGCAATTGTCGCCGGATGGAACCAAGGTCGGCGCGCTCCGGGACGACGAATTGCACGTGATCGATATCGCTCACGGCACGGACACGCAGCTCACCCATGGCGCCGGCGAAACGATTCAACATGGCGAAGCGGAATTCGTGGCGCAGGAAGAGATGGACAGGCGCGACGGGTTCTGGTGGTCACCGGATTCGCGTTTCATCGCCTATGAAGAAGCCGATCTCTCTCCGGTCGAAACCGACTACATCGCCGACCCGCTCGCGCCGCAGCAGAAGCCGGTGGAGTTCCGTTATCCACGCGCCGGCACGGCGAATGCGGTTGTCAGGCTCGGCGTGATCTCTGCCGATGGCGGCAAAACCGTCTGGGTGCCGTGGGACAACAAGGCCTATCCCTATCTCGCCCGCGTAGAATGGATGAATGGTGGTCCGCTCTCGCTGCTGGTGCAGAACCGCGAGCAAACGGACGAAAAATACTTCGCCGCCGATCCGAAAACCGGCGCAACGCACCTTCTGTGGCAAGAACGCGATCCGGCCTGGCTCGATCTGCCCGCGCCCTTACCCAAAGAGGTTCCGTACTGGCTTTCCGACGGCACCGGTTTTCTCTGGATGACCGAACGCGGCGGCCAGATGCAGCTCGAGCGTCACGCCGCGAACGGAAAGCTTCTGAATGCCGTGACACCTCCCGGCTTTCGCTACGAAGCGCTGCTCGATGTCGATCCGAAGAACGGCACGGCCATCTTGCAGGGTGGAACGGACCGGCTCTCCACGCAAATTTATCGGGTCAGCTTGAACGGCGGAGCCGTCACGCCGGTCGCAATCGCGCGAGGTCTCAACACCGGTCAATTCGGCGAACAACACGCCGTCTTTGCTCACGGCTACAATCTGCTGGATGGATCGCATGGCGTTGAAGTCCTGTCTCGCGACGGCAGGAAGATCGCAGATCTGCCTTCAGTGGCCGAAAGGCCGCCTTTCATGCCTGCGCCGGATTATTTCACCGTCGGCAAACTCGGTTTCGACGCGATGGTGCTGCGGCCGCACGATTTCGATCCCAAACGCAGATATCCCGTGATCCTGTCGGTCTATGGCGGCCCGGCCACGAAATTGGTATGGGCCGCGCCACGCAATTATTTCGCCAATCAGTGCATGGCGGATCGCGGTTATATCGTGGCCACGTCCGACAATCGCGGTACGCCGGGCCGCGACAGCGCTTGGTTTCGCGCCGTGAAGGGCAATGCGATCGACGTCCCGCTGCAGGATCAGGTGGACGCATTGCAGGCATTGGCTGCGCGCGTCCCGCAGATGGACATGGCGCGGGTCGGCGTGTTCGGTTGGTCGTTCGGCGGTTATTTTTCGGCGATGGCGACCCTTCGCAGGCCGGACGTGTTCGCCGCGGGGATCGCAGGCGCGCCGGTGGTCGACTGGGAGGATTACGATACCCACTACACCGAGCGATATATGGGCCTGCCGGACGACAATGCGGACGGCTACCGCAAGAGCAATGTGCTTACCTATGCGGCCCAGCTGAGCCGGCCTCTTCTGATCGTGCATGGCGTGACGGACGACAATGTCCATTTCGAACACACGATGAAGCTGACCTTGGCGCTGCTGAAGGCGGGCAAGTCCTACGATCTTCTGCTGCTGCCCGGCACGCACATGCTGGCCGACGACCTCCTGCGCGCGCGTGAAACGGAGAAACAGATGGATTTTTTCGCAACGCATTTGGGCGGCCCGAAATAGGGAAACGATGACGGCCGCGGCAATGTCGCCTTTGCGTCGCGGCACTCGGAAACTGCTATGATCCGCACATGCTGAAGATCCGCATCATCCCCTGTCTGGACGTGAAGGACGGTCGCGTCGTGAAGGGCGTCAATTTCGTCGACCTGAAAGACGCGGGCGATCCGGTCGAACAGGCGATGCTCTATGACCGGGCTGGTGCGGACGAGCTCTGTTTCCTCGACATCGCTGCAAGCCACGAGAACCGCGGCATCCTGCTCGATGTCGTGCGTCGCACGGCGTCAGTCTGCTTCATGCCGCTTACGGTCGGCGGCGGCGTGCGCGTGCTGGAAGACATCCGCGCGCTCCTGCTCGCGGGGGCCGACAAGGTCTCGGTCAACACTGAAGCCGTGCGCCGGCCGGAATTCGTGCACGAGGCAGCCGAGAAATTCGGCAGCCAATGCATCGTCGCCGCGATCGACGCCAAGCAGATTTCGCACGGAAAGTTCGAAGTGTTCACCCATGGCGGACGCAATGCGACGGGTCTCGATGCCGTCGCACACGCGCAGAAGCTGGTCGCGTTTGGCGCGGGCGAAATCCTTTTGACCTCGATGGACCGGGACGGCACGCGCGTGGGCTACGACCTGAAGCTGACCCGCGCGGTTGCGGACGCCGTCACGGTCCCCGTCATCGCGAGCGGTGGGGTGGGGTGCCTGGACGATCTGGTGGCAGGTGTCCGGGACGGTCACGCCAGCGCGGTTTTGGCCGCCTCGATATTCCATTATGGCGAAGCCACGATCGCGCAAGCCAAGGAAAAGCTTAAGGAATTCGGCCTGCCGGTGCGTCTGGGCTAGCCCCGATTGCGGCCCCGGCGGGATTCGGGAATGATCATCCCAAGGGATGTTTAACCAAGGGACGGCCGCCCGCCTTTCGTGCGGGTGCAAGCCATGAATCAGCAATACGAGTTCAAGCTGGTCGATGAGGTCGACGAAGCCATTCACCGCGGCCATCGCGCTGTCTTTCGGCGGCGCGGCGGCGTGCCCGCGATCATCGATATAGAGGCGGAGTCCGACAGAAATACGACACCGGGAAAAAGAGTTCGCCCCTCCAAGGCGCAACCCGCGTTTCTTCCGAAAGGCTGCGTCGCCGAAGACGCCTTCCGGCTCACGCTCCTGCAGTGCAAATGGCATATTTCGGCCAATGTTGCGGCTGTCGTCGAAGCCCGCGATGTCGAAGGCATGCATCAAATGCGGGTGGGCTTCCGTCGACTGCGCGTTGCGTTTTCGTCCTTCGGCAGCGAATTTCGCACGCCGACGTTCGAGGCCTTGCGGCTGCGCGCGAAAGCGCTCGCGACCAGGCTTGCACCCGCACGTGATCTCGATGTGTTCGTCGATCAATTGTTCGAACCCGCGGCGACCGCCAATGGCGCGCTTGAGGCGTTTTCGGTGCTGCGTTCGCGTGCGCAACGGGCACGGTTGCGTTCCTGGGACGAGGCCGTGTCGCAGATCAGCGGGCCGGGCTTCGCGAATTTCATGTCCGATCTCGGCGAAGCGCTCGATCGGCGCGCTTGGTATGAAGCAACGCCGGGCGGCTCTCACGCCTCCAATCTGATAGTTGCCTTCGCCACGCCTGCCACGACGTTGGCGGATCGCATGCTTGCAATGCGGTTGCGCCAGGCGAGAAAGCGCGCGCGGCATCTTGAGGGTCTGTCCGATGCCGCGCGACATCGCCTGCGTATCAAGCTCAAGAAACTCAGATACACGGCCGAATTTTTCGCGCCGCTCTACGCCAGGAAGGATGTCGAGCCGTTTCTGGTTCGCCTGAACCGCATGCAGGATATTCTTGGCGGACTGAACGATGTCGTGGTCGCGCGCACCACGCTTGAAAGCCTCGTCGACAAAGGCGATGCGGGGCTTCTTGCGACCGAGTCCGACCTCTCCTTTGCAGCCGGCATCGTCTATGGCTGGCATCTCGACCGTGCGTCGCGCAGTTGGGGCAATGCGGTCAAGCGCTGGAAGAAATTCGCCAAGACCGATCCGTTCTGGCACTCCGAAAACTGATCGACTACGTCTCGATCGTCGCCACCACCGGCACGTGATCGGAAGGCTGTTGCCAGCCGCGAATCTTTCGATGGATCTCCTGCGACGTGACCGCGGCCTTGAGGCCCTGGCCGACCCAGATGTGATCGAGCCTGCGTCCGCGATCCGAGTCTTCCCAATCCTGTGCGCGATAGCTCCACCACGAATAGATTTTCTCGTTGTGCGGAATGAATTCGCGCGTGACATCCGTCCAGTCGAACGCGGCTTTCACTTCGCCCAGCAATCCCGTTTCAACCGGCGTATGACTCACCACGTCGAGAAGCTGTTTGTGACTCCACACATCGTGTTCGAGCGGCGCGACATTCAGATCGCCGACGAGAATCGTGCGCGCGGTCTTCTTGCCGCGACGCTTGCCAAACATGCTCGCCATCTCGCCCAGGAAGCCGAGCTTGTGGGCGAATTTGTCGTTGAGTTTGGGGTCGGGAATGTCGCCTCCGGCCGGCACATAGAAATTGTGCAGCTCGATCCCGTTTTCGAAGGTGACTGCCATATGGCGAGAATCGTCCTTGCCGCAGAAGCTCTGCGCGCCTGTCTTGGAAAAGGGCAGCCGGGAGACGATGGCCACCCCGTGATAGCCCTTCTGGCCGTTGATCGCCTGATGGACATAGCCGAGCTTACGGAAGGCTTCGGCCGGAAACAGATCGTTGATAACCTTGGTTTCCTGCAGGCAGAGCACGTCGGGGCTTTCGGATTTGAGGAATTTGGCCACGAGCCCAATGCGCAGCCTCACCGAGTTGATATTCCAGGTCGCAAGCTTCAATTTCTGAATTCCTCCCATGCGTCTGGTGCATGTCACCGTAGCCGAATCAAAAAAATACTTACGAAACAATAGGTTACAAACAATCGTCAGATACATAGAGAATGTAAAATTCTAAATGATGAACATTTTATTCATTGAATTTTACAGGCAACCCCTCTATTTGTCTTTTTACGAAGCCGGAAATACCAGCTGGAAATTCGGAAACGGCCAAGGGTTCCCCCGCCCCGGCCAACACAGGAGAGGCAGTCATGACACAGTTTTCCACGCACACGGTGCACCCGCAGTCCCGTTTCAATAGCGTCGTGATCGGCGCGTTCACAGCGGTCACGATCATCTTGGCGGGCTTCCTGCCCTTCACCCTGTTCGCAACAAACTAACCCACACCCCTTTCGGACGCGCCGGAGAATTGGCTCCCCCCAACCGGCGCGTCCTGAAGCGGCCAGCGGGCTCTTGGCGCGACCGTAAGCGCGTCGAAAAGACCCAGCTGGCCATGTTCAACCCCCGCCCAGGCCACCATCGCCGCGTTGTCGGTGCAAAGCCTCGGCGGGGGTATTTTTGTCTCGAACCCTTCGCGCGCGCAGAGCCCCGTAAGCGCATTTCGAATCGCCGTATTGGCGGCAACGCCTCCGGCCACAACGAAGGTATCGGCGCCGGGAAATTCGGCGCGAAATCTCGCCATCGCTGCGGCACTTCGGTCGATCAGAATATCGAGCACGGCTGCCTGAAATGAGGCCGCGAGATCGGCGCGCGCATCGTCGTCCCAATTCTCGCTGCGCACGATCTGGCGAACCGCTGTTTTCAACCCGGACAGCGAAAAATCCGCGCCGTCGCGTCCCAGCATCGGCCTCGGTAGTGCAAAGCGGTGCGGATTGCCTCTGCGCGCCAGTCCCTCGACATTGGGGCCACCGGGATAGGGAAGCCCGAGCAGCTTGGCTGTCTTGTCGAACGCTTCGCCCACCGCATCGTCGATCGTCGTGCCATAGAGATGAAAGCGTCCCACGCCTTCCACAGCCAAAAGCTGACAATGCCCGCCGGAGATCAGGAGCAGCAGAAACGGAAATTCGGCGCCATTCGTAAGCCGCGCTGTAAGCGCGTGGGCCTCCAGGTGATTGATCGCGATCAAAGGTTTGTCGGCCGCGAGCGAGAGAGCCTTCGCCGTCGTCAGTCCGACCATCACGCCGCCGATAAGTCCGGGACCGGCCGTCGCTGCTACGGCATCGAGATCGGTCAGTCCGATGCCCGCTTTGGCCAGCGCCTCCTCGACGATCGCATCAAGCGCCTCGACATGCGCCCGCGCCGCAATCTCGGGCACCACGCCGCCATAAGGCTGATGCGCCTCGATCTGGCTCAACACAATATTGGACAAAATCTCGCCGGGACCGGGCGCGCTGCCGCGCACGACAGCCGCCGCCGTTTCGTCGCAGCTCGTCTCGATGCCCAGGACAGTGAATGCGCGCACGCGATCCATCATGCTAGTTTCGCACTGCCTCTAGACCGAACCGCCTCATGCCGCAAAGTCAATCTTCCCAAAAGCTCCGCATCGGCACGCGCGGGTCGCAGCTCGCCCGAATCCAGACCGACATGGTCCAGGCGCTTCTGTCACGCGCCGGAGCAGATTGCGAAGTGGTCGCGATCAAGACATCGGGGGACCGCATCCAGGACCGCACGCTGGCCGATGCCGGGGGCAAGGGCCTGTTTACGAAAGAGCTGGAAGACGCGCTGCTCGACGGCCGCATCGATCTCGCGGTTCATTCCATGAAAGACGTACCGACGATTTTTCCCGAGGGGCTTGGCATTGCCGCGCTGTTGCCGCGCGAAGACCCGCGCGATGCCTTTCTCTCGCATCGCGCGAAATCGCTGATGGAATTGCCGAAGGGCGCGCGGATCGGGACCAGCTCGGTGCGCCGCCAGGCGCAGGTGATGCGCACGCGTCCGGATCTGGAGGTCGTCCTTCTGCGGGGCAATGTCGATACGCGGCTGGCGAAACTCGATGCGGGCGCTTTCGATGCAATTCTGCTCGCCTATGCGGGATTGAAACGCCTGGGACTTGGAGCGCGCGCGACATCGCTGCTGTCGCCGGACGATTGGTTGCCGGCCCTGGCGCAGGGAGCAGTGGGAGTCGAAGTCCGAATGGACGATGCGCGCACGGCGTCCATCGTCGCGCCGCTGAACGACCACGCAACCGCGGTCGCGATCGCGTGCGAACGCGCATTTCAGTCTGCGCTCGACGGCTCGTGCCGTACGCCGATCGCGGGTCTCGCGACATACGCGAATGAGAGGCTCCAATTTCGGGGCGAAGTTCTTGCGCCGGACGGCAGCGATCTTGTTGCGGCCGAATTCGATAAATCGCTGGGCGCCGACGCGGTGATTCGCGCGGAAGTCGCCGGACGCGAATTGGGACTCGAATTGAAGCCTCGCGCCGTACGCTGGCTGGCCAAATAGATCGTGCGCATTCTCGTCACACGCCCAAAAGAGGATGCGGAAGAAACCGCGGCGACGTTGCGCGCGCGGGGGCACTCGGTGCTGATCGCACCGCTGATTGAAATTCGATTTCTCGAGGGGCCGGACATCTCGCTCGACGGCATTCAAGCCGTCCTCGCCACGAGTTCGAACGGCGTGCAGGCGCTGGCGTTACGCACAATGCGGCGCGATGTGCCGCTATTTGCGGTCGGGGCCCAGACGGCGCGGATTGCGCGAGATGCTGGTTTCGCGTCGGTAAGAAGCGCAAACGGCGATGCGCGCGCGCTTGCAGCTGAGACTCTCGTCTGGGCGAAGCCGGATGCCGGCGTTCTGTTGCACGCAGCAGGCGCAGAGACGAAAGGTCAACTCGCCGAAGCTCTGGGCGCCGCAGGCCTCGACGTTCGCACCATTGCACTTTACGATGCCGTCGCGGTGAGCACCCTGCCGCACGAGGTTGTTGACGCGCTGACCAAAGGCAACCTCGATGCCGTATTTCTGTATTCGCCGCGCAGCGCTCAAATTTTTTCGGATTGTGTGGTTAAGGCCCGGATGGTCGACAGGTGTGCCGCCCTCACCGCGCTCTGTATAAGCCCGGATGCCGCAGCAAGACTGGCGTCATTGGATTTCCGCGCCGTTCATGTTGCGCCACGGCCCGATCAGGAGGCGCTTCTGGCCCTTCTCGGGTAGGTCAGCCTTGTTGGCCCGAGCGTCCGCGCCTATAGCTTTGCCGCGCCTGAATCTGCCCGCCCTGGGATGGCGGCTCCAGGAGACATTTCATGACCGATCCCGATTCTGCGTCGCGTGACCGTCCATTCAGTGCCGTACCTCAGCCGGAGACCGACGACACCGCCGGCGCCAATCCGGCGCAGGCGCGGCGCGGCCTTTTCGACCTGCCGGACGGCGCGCTGGGCATCTTCTTTCTGCTGATCATTGCCGCCGTCTCGGGCGGTCTGATTGCGGTCTATTGGCCGTGGCAGCAGGGCACGAACGAGACATCCGTGGCGAGCGACCGGCTTGCGGCCCTCGAAACACGCGTCGATCAGATCGCGACCGGTCACGCGCCCAAGGCGGCCGCCGCAGCGTTCCAGGACGAACGCCGTGACCTGGGCGCATTGAAGAACAGGCTCGATGCCGACGAGGCGCGTCTGGGCGCTATCGAGAAGGCGACGGGCCAAATCGACGACATCGATTTGGTGTCGCTCAAGAACGGCCTCGACAAAGCGACAGCCGATGTCGCGGTGCTGTCCGATCGGATCGCAAGGTTGGACCAGGGGCCGTCCGGCACGAGAGCGGGTCTCGTGCTGCCGCCCCGTCCGGCCGATCAAGTGCTGGCGCAACTTCGCAACGATCTCAACGTCCGCACGCAGCAACTGAACGACGCGCTCGGCAAACTGGCGGCGCGCACGGCGGCGCTGGAGAAGAATGCGCCGCCGGCGGATCTCGCGGCGCGCCTCGACGCATTCGCGCTGAAGAGCGGCGAGGCGGCGCTCGAATCGCGCATCGGCAAACTCGAGGACCAGGACACGGCCGGCGTGATGCGACGCGCGGCGGCTGTGCTTGCGCTAGCCGATCTCGTGCGCGCGAGCGGCAGCGCAGAATCCTTCGGATCGGAACTTGATGCCTTGAAGGCTCTGGTTCCGGCATCTCCGGAAGTGGTCGACTTGTCGCGCTACGCGAGCAAAGGTGTGCCGACGCGCACCATGCTCGCCGACAGGTTCTCGCAGCGCGCGAGCGCAATCGTGGCCGCACAACGCACCGACCAGGCGCAAGGCTGGTCCGAGCGGCTATGGGCCAATCTCGCAAACCTCGTGTCCGTTCGCCGCGTCGGCGACATTCCAGGTCACGATGTCGAGTCGCGCGTGGCCCGCGCCGAAGTCGATCTGCACGCCGGCGATCTGGTTCGGGCCGTCTCGGAAGTGAATGCGCTCAGGGGCTCCGCGCGTGCCGCCGCGGGCGACTGGCTCGATGAAGCGCGCGGGCGCCTCGCGGTCGATCGCGATGCGCGGCTGCTGGCAACCCAGGTTGTCGCGAGTCTCGCCAGGCCTGTCGCCTCTACGTCGCCCCACGCATCGACGCCGGCAGCGCCCCCGCCAGGTGCCGGTCCGACAAAATGATCCGCCTACTGACGATCCTCGTCTGCGCTGCACTGATCGCCGCCGGCATCGTCTGGATCGCAGACCGTCAGGGCGATCTCGTGTTCACTGTCGACGGCTATGAAATGCGAACGAGCGCCAGCGTCGCAATCGGATTCGCGATTCTGTTCGCGGCCTTCAGCGCCTTTGCGGCGAGGCTCGTCGGGCTCGTGCTGGGCGGCCCGGGAGCATTCGGCCGCTGGACCACGTCGCGGCGCGTTCGGCGTGGCAATGAGGCGCTGTCGCGCGGCCTTGTTGCGGCCGCGGCCGGGGACGGCAACGAAGCGCGTCGCCACGCGAGAAAGGCCGGTGTATTGCTTGGCGCTCCGCCGCTGTCGCTTCTCCTGACGGCGCAAGCGGCGCAGCTCGACGGCGACGAACGCGGTCAAACCGACGCATATCACGCGATGCTCGACCATCCTGAGACCGAATTCCTGGGCCTGCGCGGACTTTTCATGCAGGCGATGCGACGCGAGGATTCCGAGCAGGCGATGGAGCTTGCGGCGCGGGCACATGCCTTGAAGCCGCGCGCGGCCTGGGCCGCCAACGCGCTGTTCGATCTCAAATCGGCGCGAAGGCAATGGTCGGATGCAAAGACCGTTCTGGAGAGTGCCGCTCGCGCAAAATTGCTCGATCCGGGACTGGCGCGGCGGCGGCGCGCCGTTTTGCTGACGGCCGAAGCGCTCGATTACGAAGGCCGCGGCGATGGCGAGCGTGCGCTGGCATCATCATTGGAAGCGCTCAATCTATCGCCGGGATTGGCGCCGGCTGCCGCGCTCGCGGCGCGGAGACTTTCCCAGGCCGGGCGCGCCTGGCGTGCACAGGACATTATCGAGGCTGCTTGGGCCCAGACGCCGCATCCCGATCTGGCAAGCGCTTACGCCGCGATCAAGCCCGACGAAGACGCGCAAACGCGCGCACGCCGCCTTAACGGTCTCGCACAACTCAATCGCGATCATTTTGAAAGCCGCATGGTCGAAGCGGAGCAGGCAATCAATCTCGCGCAGTGGGCGGAGGCACGACGGGTGCTTGCGCCTCTGGCACAAGCCTTCGCCACGACGCGCGTCTGCGCGCTGATGGCGGAGATCGAGCAAGGCGAGCGACATGATGCCGCCGCGGCGCATTCCTGGTTGTCGCGCGCAGTGCGCGCGCCGCGCGATGCCGATTGGCGCTGCAGCAATTGCGGTTGGAACACACCCGATTGGCACGCGGTCTGCGCCAATTGTGGCGCGTTCGACACGTTGGCATGGTCGGCGCCCGCTGCGGACACGCTGGAAATGATGCCTGGTGCAGCCCATGACGAACGTCTGGGCATGGACTCGACGCCGTCTTCCTTCTTGCAAGCGCCCGGCGAGATGGAAGAAAATGGCGACAAGGTTTTGCCGTCGTCCCGAACGCCCTGGCGAAAGGATGGCGACGGAATGGGGGACGGCGATCGCGGCTTCGTCATTCTGTCGCGACCGCCGGACGATCCCGGTCCGGACGGCTACGATTTCGATCCGGAACCGGTAGCGCCAAGAGGGGGAAATTCATGAGAGCGTTTTTTGTCGGGCTTGCCATCGTCGTCGCAGCACTTGTCGGCGCGTATTTCTATTTGAGCGTGCCGGAAATTCCGCGCGCCACGCTCGAAGCAAAATACGGGACACCACCCTCACAATTCCTGACCCTGCCGGATGGCGCACGCGTGCATTATCGCGATCGCGGTCCTCGGACCGCGCCTGTCCTCGTTCTCGTCCACGGTTCGAACGCGTCGCTGTTTACATGGGAACCGTGGACCAGGCGTCTCGACGATTCGTTTCGCGTTGTCGCGATCGACATGCCGGGCCACGGCCTGACGGGAGCGGTGCCGTCGAACGACTATTCGCAACAGGGCATGGTCGAATTCACCAAGGCTGTGGCGGACAAGATCGGCCTCACGAAATTTGCCATCGCGGGCAATTCCATGGGCGGCGGCGTCGCTGCACGGTTTGCGGAAGAATATCCCGATCGCGTCACTGCGCTCATTCTCGTCGACGCCGGCGGCATGCCGAGCAAACAGGGCGACCACGTTCCCATCGGCTTTCGCATCGGTCGTATTCCAGTGCTCAACAAGCTTCTCCTGCACCTCGCGCCCCGTGCAATGTTCAAGGAGGGACTGAATGACTCGATCGTCCACAAAGCCGTCATCACCGACGCGATGGTCGATCAATACTGGGAATTGAACCGCATGGAGGGTACGCCCGAGGCAACGCTTGCACGCTTCAATGAGCCCTTTGGCTCCTACGTCAAGGATCACGTCGGGCAGATCAAAGCGCCGACCCTGATCCTCTGGGGGGCGGAGGACCATCTGGTCCCCGTGGAAGCCGCGCACGCCTTCAATGCCGCAATTCCGGGCTCCAAGCTGATCGTCTATCCGGGGAACGGACATATTCTGCAGGAGGACGATCCCGATGTCTCTGCCGCGGCAGCAAAGGCTTTTCTCGGGACCTTGGTGCATTCGTAAATAGGGGCGTCGGGCCGACGGCCCCATTAAGCCTTTTTTTACGTACAGGATTTACAACTTTGGCGTGCCGGACTGATGTAACGCAATCAGTATTGTGCCATACTTGCCGATTACTCGAAGGCCTGTCGCCGAATCCCCCCCGTCTTTCGTGCAAGGCCTTGAGCCGGACGGCGCATGCGCCCCCCGCATGCGCCGTCCATTTCCCCTCAAACGGTAATCACGGCTTGACGAGCCCCCGTCCGTGCCCCTCACACTTCGCGCATGCAGCATGAGACGCTCGCCAATGCCGAAGACATGGGGTCACCCGACGGGGTGTTGCTTCCCGTTCCACCCGTGCGGCTCGGACGGGATGCGCCGTATGCGAAATACGCGCTGGGCGCGGCCTATGACGAGATGTTCTCCGCGGACGGCGATGTGCGCGAGCATTGCGCGGCCCTGCACGGCCGGCTCGCGACCTTGCCGCCGGAAGAGCTGATACGCCGCCAGCAGGCTTGCGAGCAGTCGTTTCTGCAGCAGGGCATCACCTTCACGGTCTACAGCGACAAACAGGCGACCGAGCGTATCATTCCGACCGATCTCCTGCCGCGGCTGGTGACGGCCGATGAATGGGAGCGCATCGATCGCGGTCTCACGCAGCGCATTCGCGCACTCAACATGTTTCTGCGCGATATCTACACCGATGGGCGCGTGCTTAAGGACGGTGTGGTGCCGCGTCCGATGATCTACGGCTCGAAGCATTATCGACGCGAGATGCGCGGACTTCCCGTGCCGCATGGCGCGTATGTCAACGTCTGCGGCACCGATCTGGTGAGGCGGGAGGACGGCGCATTCGTCGTACTCGAAGACAATCTTCGTGTTCCATCCGGCGTCTCGTACATGCTGGCAAACCGCGAAGTCGTGCGCCGCGCCTTTCCGGGTGTGTTTCGCGCGGCCGGCGTTCGCGCCATCGATCACTATCCGCAAGAGCTTCTCGCCACGCTCAAATCGTTGGCGCCGTTTCAGGAAGATGTCTCCATCGCGGTTCTGACGCCGGGTGTCTTCAACTCGGCTTATTTCGAGCACGCGTTCCTCGCGCGACAGATGGGCGTCGAACTGGTCGAGGGCCGCGATCTGCTGATCAACGACAACGTCGTCTTTGCGCGCACGACCTCGGGACTCAAGCGTATCGATGTCATCTATCGCCGCGTCGACGACGATTTCATCGACCCGTTGATTTTCCGGGAGGACTCCTCGCTCGGGGTGCCCGGAATTTTCAACGCCTATCGCGCGGGAAATGTCGTGATCGCCAATGCGCTGGGAACCGGCGTCGCCGACGACAAGGCGGTTTATGCCTATGTGCCGCGCCTGATCCGATACTACCTTTCGGAGGAACCGATCCTCGACAATGTCGAGACCTATCTGTGCCGGGAACCGAAACAACTCGGCTATGTGCTGGCCAATCTCGACAAGCTCGTCGTCAAGGCGGTAGGTGAATCGGGGGGCTATGGAATGCTCGTCGGTCCGCATGCGAGCTTGGCCGAGCGCGACGCCTTCGCGCAAAAATTAAAGGCCGATCCTGAAAACTACATTGCTCAGCCGACGATTCAGCTCTCGACCGCGCCCACTTTTGTGGATGGCGGCGTGGAGGCGCGGCACGTGGACCTGAGACCTTTCATCCTGCACGGCGAGAAGACCACGATCGTGCCGGGCGGACTGACGAGAGTCGCACTCCGCCGTGGTAGCCTCGTCGTCAATTCCAGTCAGGGTGGCGGTTCGAAAGACACCTGGGTATTGAGCGCCTGATGCTGAGCCGCGTCGCTGACAGTCTCTATTGGATGGCGCGCTACCTTGAGCGGGCCGAACACACGAGTCGTCTGATCGCGGTGAAGCTCGAATCCATGATCGAGCAATCGACTGCGGACGCCGAGGCGTCGTGGGCACGTGTCGCGGTTGCTCTGGCAACGGACGGCGTTACCGCAGACGCCGATGACATATTCGCGATTACGCAAAGGCTGGCATTCGACCGGGATAATCCATCGTCTCTGCTCTCGTCGCTGCGGATGGCGCGCGACAATGCTCGCCAGGTGCGTGAGCAATTGTCCACGGAAGTGTGGGAGCATCTCAATCGCCTCTATTTGCGGCTCCAACCTGTCACGATCCAGTCGACCTGGGTGCATCAACCCGCACGCGTGTTTCGAGAATCCCTGGAAGAGTTGCAGACATTGGAAGGCGTGACCTTCAGCACGCTTCGCCATGGTGAGGGCTGGCACTTTCTGGAACTCGGTCGCTACATCGAACGCGCGCAGCTTGTCAGCCGGTTGCTCGACATCCATTTCGGAGTGGACGCGCCAGGCTACGCCGCGCCTCCACCCCCGCCAAAATATCTCGACTGGCTGGTGCTCCTGAAATTCTGCACGGCCTTCGAGCCCTACTGCAAGGAATACACGGCCGCCATCAGACCGGAGCGCATTGCGGAGTTTCTGCTGTTCGATCCGGAGTTTCCGCATTCGGTCAAATTCGCGGTCGACCGGGTGCGCGATGCGCTGGCACGCGTGGCGCCTGGCGCGCCGCCCAGCCGTAGGGCCGCCTGCGAAAGACTGGCCGGTCGGCTCAAGGCGGCCGTCGATTTCGGGCAGATCGACGAATTGATCGGCGGTTCGATCGATCCGTTTCTCGTGGAAATCACGCATCAGTGCGAACAGATTCACGAAGCCGTCTACGCCGCCTATATCGCCTACGGCGCGGAGACCGTGTTGTGATGCCGGAGCTAAATTGATGTTCTATTCCATCCGGCACGTGACACGGTTCCGCTATTCTGAGCCCGTTCGCGAAAGCATCATGGAGCTGCGCATGCAGCCGCGCTCGGAAGGCGCGCAGGCGCTCAGGAGCTTTCAGATCTCGACCAATCCGCGCGCCCAGCTTTATGCGTATACGGATCATCTCGGCAACGCGGTTTACCATTTCAACGTCCTACGCGCGCATGATGAGCTCCGCATCGAAGCACAAGCGGTTGTCGAACTGTCGAATTGGCGCCCCACTCCGGACGCGGCGGATGAGCTCGAATGGGAGCGTTTTAACGCCTACAATCTTTCGGCGGACCACTTCGATCTTCTGGAGCCTTCAAAATTTGCGCACCTGTCCCCGGCCCTGTCGTCATTCATGGAGGCGCACGATCTTGCAAGGCCCCAAAGCGATCCGCTGACCGCGCTCAAGCGCCTGAGCAAGACCGTCCACGACTCGTTCGACTATGAAGTCGGGATCACCGAGGTCGATTCGCCGATCGATCATGCGTTGGCGGAGAGACGCGGCGTTTGCCAGGACTTCGCACATATTGCGATTGCCGTCGCGCGGCATTGGGGTATTCCTGCGCGATACGTATCGGGCTATCTCCACCATCGGCGCAAGAATCAGGATCGCTCCGGCGATGACGCGACCCACGCCTGGATCGAAGCATATCTGCCGAGCCTGGGGTGGATCGGGCTCGATCCCACCAACGACATCGTGGCGGGAGATCGCCACATCCGCGTGGCCGTTGGGCGCGACTACTCAGATGTTCCGCCCGCGCGCGGTACGTTTAAAGGCGATGCCGAATCGGAGCTTGCGATTGCGGTCTCCGTCGAACCGACTCAGGCTCCCGTTCGTCATGAAGAATTTCTGCGCGTGACAAGGCCGCTAAGACCCCGTGCGCCGTCTGAAGCCGCCGCAGAACAGGTTTTCCGCCAACAGCAGCAACAACAGTAGAATTCAGCCCTTTGCGTGCGTCTCGGCCAAGCAGCGAAGCTCCGCACCCACCCGCGGCATCAGTTCCTGCCAGTCGGCGAATTTTGCGGGACTCATCACGCGTGTGGATTTGTACCAGGGGTATTCGTCGGTGCCGAGTTGGGGCCAGGTGCGGCCGGCGGTGAGAAACCAAACCGGCGCGCCAACGCTTGCGGCCGTCGCAGCCGCCGCAGTCGGCGCGGACATCACGAGATCGAGTGCTGCCGAAAGGGCTGCAGCTCCGTCGATGTCCTTTTTGAGATCGAGGCCGTCGATAACATTGATATCGACTCCGTGCATCTCGCGCGCCCGCGCAAGCTCTTCCCCGCAATCCCCATATTGCACGTTGACGAACGTGACGCCTGGGGTCTTCAGGATCGGGCCCCAACTGTCGAGCGCGCTGTAATATCTGTGGCGTTTGGCGCCGAGCATCATCGAGCGCCAGCAAATTCCGACGAACGGTCCCGGACCCATCTCCGCCAACTTTGCGCGAAATTCGGCAACGCGGTCGGGATTGGGAACGAGAATCGCTTTGCGCGGAAATTCTTCAACGTTCTTTCTGAAGAACGGCACCGCCGAACCCATCAGGACGTAATAGTCCGGCTCGCCCTGTTCGACAGCCCACGGAATGAAACGCAGTTCCTTGTTGCCGTCCGGGCTGATGAGTTTGCGATCGTCATAGGCGCCGACCTGTGCCGCTGGAAAAGAGCGCTGAAACAAATTCACCAGGCGCGGGTCGACGCAGATCTGCAATTTTCCTTCGGGACCGACGGCTCGTGCGATATCGGGAAGGATGTCCGCAAACATGAATTCGTCGCCGAGGCCCTGTTCGCCGACGACAAGGATGCGCTTGCCCTCGAGAGGTTCGCCCTTCCACACCGGAGCTTTGACCATATGATGCACATAGGAGCGGAATCGCGGAGAATTGCGCGTTTCGTAGTCGCGGAAGCCTTCCTCGAGGCGGCCCATGCCGATAAGGCAAACGCCCCGCGAGTGCTTGCCCTCGAGGATTTCAGTAGGATCCTTGGCGAGCGCCAGTGCGCGATCATACGCATCGAGCGATTCCTCGAGGCGACCCAGATGGGCGTAGGCGAAGCCGATATTGTGCCAGGGCCTGGCGAAGCCGGGATCCAGTTTGATGGCTTCCTGGTAAAATATGAGGCTCTCATCGGCGCGACCGTCTTCGGCGAGCACGGTCGCAAGCGAATTCCACAGAACGGCCTCGGTGGGCATCCTGTAAAGAGCGGCGCGAAGCGTCTCGATGGCGACGGTTTGCTTTCCCTGGTCGGCCTGAATGGTGCCGAGATTGTTGTAACCGAGCGGCGAGTCCGGGCGCGCGGCGATGAACAATTGAAACATCCTTTCCGCACCCTCGATCATTTTCAGGTTCCAGGCCGTCAGGCCGAGATTGAGCAGGAGGTCCGGGTCGTTCGGATCGATTTCGAAAGCGTGCTCATAGGTCACGAGCGCTTTGTACAAATGCCCCATGCGCTCCAGCGCCATCGCCAGCACGTGATAGGCTTGACCATTCGTGCCGTCGGCTTGCGTTGCTTCGAGCGCCAGTTGACCCGCGCGCGCAATATCGCCGCGGCGCCAGTTTTTTATCGCGCGGCGAAGGTACCCATTGGACTTGCGTCTGGATAACGCGGCGTCGATTTCTTCAGAAATCTGCTCGACCTTGGTCAGCGTGTTCGCATGAGCGTCCATGCCTGCGAGCGAGTCCAATCCGGGTGCAACGGCCGCCTGCGCCATATGGAAATGCCTCTGTGTGAGGGTCCATCAAACGCGAAATGTGCTTAATTCCGGGTGAATGCGGGTGCTGCGGATGCAAGCCAATTATTAAGGAATGGGCGTTAGATTTTTCAAACGTCGCGAACGACAAGCGCGAAGACGAACGCGCGCGACCTCGCATTCTGCAAGGAGCCGAAGTCCATGCCGCTCAAATTGTCGCTGAAACCGCAGGAAAAATTCGTGCTTAACGGCGCGGTGGTCACCAACGGCGACAAGCGCACCAGTCTCGTGCTCCAGAACAAAGCCTGCGTGCTCCGGGAAAAGGACATCATGCAGCCCGAGCATGCGACCACGCCGGCCCGGCGAATCTATTTTCCGATCATGATGATGTACCTCGATCCCGGCGAGGACGAGAAATACTACAACGACTTCGCGCTCAGAATGACCGAATTCATGGGCGCGGTCCGCAACCGTGAAGTGTTGGGAACCTGTCTGGAGATCAGCCGCCAGGTGATGGGCGGCTCATACTACAGGGCACTGATGCTGTGCAGACGGCTTTTCGAGTTCGAACAGGAGCGGCTCAACTATGAGTCTCAAGGCTTACCAAAATACGCAGCGAATCGTTGAGAATTCGCGCGAGACGGAATATCGCCTGTTCGGCGAGGTTACCGGCGCGTTGATCGACGCGCATAAGCGCAAGGCACGCGGCGGCCCGCTCATCGAAGCGGTCGACTGGAACCGGCGCCTTTGGCATACGCTTGCGGCCGATTGCATGGACGGCCGCAATCAATTGCCCAAGGAGGTGCGCGCCAAGATCGTTTCGCTTTCGCTCTGGGTCGCGAAGTACTCCAGACGCGTTTCGCGCGAAGGTGCGGAACTCACGCCGCTGATTGAAGTCAATCGTTCGATCATGCAGGGTCTTGAAGGCGCGGCGTAAAGCGGGCGCGGTCTAATCGCGGCATCAACGCGAGTTCTGCGCATAGCCCTTGATTTGCCAAAGTTGGGACTTCAAGACTCCAGCGGCCCGCCAGGCGGCTTGGGACAATGTGCGCGACGCACGAGTTGGCGCAACGGATATTATCCGGCAGCAATATGGATATCGGCTGGCGCCAGGCCCGAATTATAATTATCGTACATTGCGGTGTAGGCCGCCTCGAGCTGTCTTGTGAACAGTTCCGTGTCGAACAGGGGCGAATCAAGCCGGCTGCCGGCGAGTTTACGTCGGATTTCAGCCAATCTGCCTGAATCGCTCGCCAGCGCGATCGCAAGCGTCTCATAGGCTTCCAGCGACTCTGTGACGAGTTCGGGCAGGCCGGCGGCATACAGCACACTGGCGGCCACCCTGCCGGCGAACGCGTCGCCGGCGCGGGTCAATACGGGCAATCCAGCCCACAGCGCCTCGCTCGCGGTCGTGTGAGCGTTATAGGGCAGCGTATCCAGAAACAGATCGGCCGACCGAAGCCTTGTCAGATGGTCGCTCAAGGGTACGCGCGGCGCAAAAATCAGCCTTTCCTCGCCGACGCCTCTCGCCGCAGCCTCATTTCTCAGATTGCTCGCGGCTTTCGCGTTGTCTGCGAGGAGCCAAAGCACGCTTCCCGGGCATTGTTTCAGTATCCGCATCCAGCAGTCGAAAACCGTCGGAGTGATTTTGTAATTGTTGTTGAAGCAGCTGAACACAAAACCCGCCGGCGGCAATCCCAATTCTGCACGGTCGAACATCTTGTCCGAGCTGAAGCGCTTGCGGTCGTTGACCTGATAGGAGTTCGGGAGCGTCACGATTTTTTCGCGATAATGCTGTCTTTCGCTCTCGGGAACGAGGATCGCGTCTGCGATGATATAGTCCATAAATTCGGCCGCCATCGTACCCGGATAGCCCAGATAATTGACCTGGATAGGCGCCGCGCGGCAGGCGAAGATTCCTGCGCGATTGTCCTGGGTGAAACCCTTCAGATCGACGGCAATGTCCACTTCCAGACTTCGCGACAACAGCGCGATTTCCGCATCGGGCCGATCTCTTACGTCGATGAACTGGTCGAAGGCCCGCACGGCACGCGCGCGCGTCTCGTCGCGTTTGTCCGGTCCGAAGGAGAATGCGATCAACTCGAATTTCGATCGATCATGGCGCTCGAATAGTTCCGCCATCAAATGCATCGTCGCATGGTCGTGATAATCGGCCGAGAAATAGCCCAGACAGATCTTCCGGTGACGGGGATGTCTACGAATGGTTGGCGGTGTCCGGCCGCTTTCAGGATGCGAACCGGCATATATTTCGGCCGCGCGCCTTTGCAGTTCCGGAGAACCGGAAATTGCGAGCGCCTGAAAAGGGGTGCAGACTCTCTTGCCTTGCCGGAGCGCCGTCGCAATTTCCTCCATTCGAACTTTCAAATTGGAAAAATCGCAAACCTGCAGCTTCGCATACATCCAGGCGCCCAACAGAAAGTCCATATCGGGTTTAAGCGCAAGCGCCGTGTCGTAGCTGGTCAGCGCGGCTTCCCAGAGTTGGAGGTCCTTCAGCGCATTGCCCCGGTTGCAATGCGCTTCCGCAAAATCGGGCCTGAGTGCGATCGCGCGATCATAGCTCTTTATGGCTTCGTCCAGCCGCTTCAAATCCTTGAGCGCGTTCCCTCGATTGTAATAGGCCTCGGCATAATCAGGGTTGATCGCGATGGATCGGTCGTAGCTCAGAACCGCTTCATCCAGTCGCCTCAAACCGACCAATGCGTTGGCCCTGTTGTTATGCACTTCCGCACAATCGGGCTGAAGCTCCGCCGCGCGATCGAAGCTTTGAAGTGCTGCTTCAAACCTTTGAAGCGAGCTCAATGCCGCTCCGCGATTGGAATGCACCAGCGCGACGTTGGGGTCCGTCCGAAGAATTTCGTCATAATGTGTCAGCGCGTCTACGAGGTGCCCGCGATTGTGATGTTCGACGGCCTTCTGGAACTGTGCCTCGATGTTGTTGAAAGCATTCATTTTCGTGGTCCGTCGGTTGCGCTCGCAACCGCTGAGCGACGTTGCATCAGATGCTCGCCAGACTCGTTTCGATTCGAGAGTTAAGAGGCAACGATCGCGCGCTTGACTGAGCGGTTTTGGACCATTGATCGGGGGAGCCGGGCGACGGCCGCAGCGTGGCCATCGCAAGGACGTCCGTCCAGACGCCGTTGATGAAGGCCGCTCGCCGGAAGAGGCCCTCTTCCTCGAAACCCACCGCCTTATAGGCGCGCACCGCTCTGAGATTTGTCGCGAGCACCGTCAGCTGAATTCGCTTCAGATTCAGATGATTCCACGAATAGTCCACGGCCAATCGGAGGGCCGCTTTGCCAAAGCCCCGTCCGCGGTCCTCATCGCTGCCGATCCGGATTCCGATTTCGGCCGAACGGTGAATCGGATGAATGTTGGTGATCTGGATATATCCGCATGGCGCCGGATTGCCGCGCTTGCGGATCACAAACAGCACTTTCGACGTGTCGGTTGCAAAGGTACCGAGCCACGCGTTGAATGCTACGCCGTCGATTGGCCGGTATGCGACATCCAAGCTGGCGCTCTTGACGTCGTTGACCCAGCGGAACAGCGCGGCCGAGTCGTCGGGAACAAGAGGCCCTATCGCAACGTCGCAATATTCCTGCATGACAGGCATCAGCGCGCTCAGAGTCATTCGAATGCCTCGCAGAATTCGAAAGCGGCGGCTGCGCGCAGCGGTCTGGCTAAGCGTATTGAATGTTTATTGCGCAGCGTGGCTGCCGAACTGTCTGGAGAACACACGGGACGGCCTCTATGAGAGGTTACCGCCGCCTTTACCCTCCGCACCGGTCATTGGATTTCCGCCGGGCGCTTCTTCGACCACGCTTCTGTCTTGAAACGAAGCTAGCGCGCGCGCATTAACGCCCCGTGAAGTTGAGCGAGGACTTGAAGCCAAGTCTGCAATCGCGCCGATCGGGCAATATCGGCCAGTCCACCGGGCCGTTTCCTGCCGCCCTAATCTTCTGCCGGGCGGCAAGAACTGCCGGGATTAACAGTTTGTTTCCCAAAAAATACCCTTCTTTTTCAATAGGTTAGACACAAACGCGATGCGACGGCACGTGGCACGCGGCTTGCGCTTTGCCTTGCCGGGGCATGGTGCCCCTCAACAGAGACGCAGAACGCCGTGGGGCACTGAACGTTACGGAGAACCTAAAATGCTCAGCGTAAACACGAACACGGGAGCGATGCAGTCGCTCCAATATCTCAACGAGACGAACGATCAGCTCAACATGACCCAGAATGCCATTAACACAGGCATGACGGTCGCCGATGCGGAGGACAATGGCGCCATTTTCGCGATTGCCCAGGATATGCGCGGTGACGTGGCGGGTTATTCGGCGGTATCGGGCAGCCTCGATCGCGCGACCTCATCGGTCGATGTCGCATTGTCGGCCGGCCAATCGATCTCGGATCTTCTGATCCAGATGAAGCAGCAGGCCTTGTCTGCGTCCGACTCGTCGCTCGACACAGCGAGTCGTCAGGCATTGAACGAGGACTTCCAGGCGCTGGCCGGCCAGATCACCTCGATCGTCCAGAATGCGGAGTTCAACGGCTTCAACCTGATCGACGGTTCGACGAAGCAGATCTCGGCACTGGCATCGTCCGACGGCACGCACAAGATCACGGTCGCCGCTCAAAACATGAGCCTCTCGGGCTCGATCATCACGATCGCGACCACCGGTTCGATTTCGACCCAGTCGAAGGCTTCCGCGATGATCTCGACCGTCGAGACTTCGTTGACCAACGTCGATTCGGCGCTGGCCAGTCTGTCGAGCGGTGCGTCAAAAATTTCGGTGCAGTCATCGTTCGTTACCCAACTGTCCGACAATCTGACCACGGGAATCGGCAACCTGGTCGATGCGGATATGGCGACGGAAAGCGCGCAATTGCAGTCCCTGCAGGTCAAGCAGCAGCTCGGCGTCCAGGCGCTGTCGATCGCCAACCAGTCGCCGCAGATCATCCTGTCCTTGTTCAAGAGCGGCTAAGCGCGGCAAGACGAAAGCTGAGCGATACAAAAAGCGGCGCGCGGCGAAAGCTTCGCGCCGCTTTTGTATTTAAGTTAGATAAAATGCGGCAAATTCTGCCGTGCGGGTCGGCAATAATTGCCGCAAGTCGGTAAATTCTACCGGGCGCCGGCGGCGCTCGGCACAATCGTCCGAGCGGATGTTTGCCGATGCCGCCTCGCAAAAGAAAGTTAGCCAATTCTGAATCCGTCTCCGGCACAAGCGTTGCGAACGGTCTGTGCAGGGCAAAACGCCCGGCGAGCAAAACGCTCGCAATCACAAACCAGAACGGAGACCATCCAATGAACGGGATTAGCGTCAACACCAACACGGGCGCGATGCAGTCGCTCCTGTATCTCGACCAAACCAACGCAATGTTGAATACCGTCCAGAACGCCATCAACTCCGGCATGACGGTTGCCAGCGCCCAGGACAACGGCGCCGTATTCGCCATCGCACAGAACATGCGTGGCGACGTTGCGGGTTACAGCTCCGTCAGCGCCAGCCTTAGCCGAGGCACGTCCTCGGTCGATGTCGCGCTTTCGGCCGGTCAGTCGATCTCGGACCTGCTCATCCAAATGAAGAGCCAGGCCCTGTCGGCGTCCGACTCCTCGCTCGACACCGCCAGCCGTCAGGCGTTGAACGAAAACTTCCAGGCTTTGCTCGGCCAGATCACGTCGGTCGTGCAAAACGCCCAGTTCAACGGCGTCAACCTGATCGACGGTTCGACGAAGCAGATCACGGCACTCGCTTCCACTGACGGTACGCATCGCATCACCGTTTCGGCCGAAAACATGAGCCTCAGCGGCAAGATTGTGACGGTTGCTACGACCGGTTCGATTTCGACCCAGTCGAAGGCGTCTACGATGATCTCGACGGTCGAAACGTCGCTGACCAACGTCGACTCCGCTCTTGCTCAGCTGTCGAGCGGCGCGTCGAAGTTCTCGATCCAGGCGACCTTCGTCCAGCAGTTGTCGACCGCTCTCACAACCGGCATCGGCAACTTGGTCGACGCCGACATGGCGACCGAGAGCGCACAGTTGAACTCCTTGCAGGTCAAGCAGCAGCTTGGCGTGCAGGCGCTGTCGATCGCAAACTCTGCGCCGTCGATCGCGCTCAAACTGTTCGGCGGATAATCACTCTGACGGCGGGACCGGGTATTCCGGTTCCGCCGTACCTTTCCGTCCTGCGAGAGCCGCAACGCCGGCTTTCCCCCAGGGCGTCCAAGGGTCGTGGGAGTGGGTATCTCTTCAAAAAAAGACGAAGAACGGGCGGAGATTCCAACGAGGATCTCCGCCCGTATCTGTTTGGCCGTATGCGAACAGCGAAATTCGCGCGGTGACGAATTCTGTCTAGAGGCCCAGGCACTCGATAAGTGCGTGGACGACCGTCTCCGCGTCCGACACTGTCATCGACGCGAACAACGGAAGGCTCAACGCCTGCGCGTAGTAGCGATCCGCACCTGCAAGTTCGGGCGACTCAAATCGCTCGGCGTAATAGGGCTGGCGGTGAACCGGGAAGTAATGAACCTGAGTGCCGACTCCACTGGCCGCCAAGGCGCGCATGAGCGTCGCGCGTGAAATTCCGGCCGCAGCGAAATCGATTCGAGCTACATAGAGATGCCAGGCCGGCAGCGCCCGGCGCGTTCGCGCCAGGGGCCGGACGATCGGCGCAAGCGGGGCTATCAGCGAATCATAGGCAGCCGCGATGGCCCGCCGTCGCGCAACAAAGCGGCCGAGTTTGCCCAGTTGCGAGACGCCCAGTGCACACTGGATATCGTTCGCGCGCCAATTGAACTCGGGTTCGACCAATTCGTAATACCAGGGGTTCGGCGCGCCGGTTTCGTCGAACGCGTCGTCGAGATTCACGAATTCAGCCGGATCGCGCGTCATGCCGTGATTGCGGACGCGCACGAGGCGCGCGGCCAACTCCGGGTCATTGGCCGTGACCGCACCGCCTTCGCCCATGGCGATCGACTTGACGGGATGAAAAGAAAACACGCTGAGATCGCAAAAGGCATTCGAGCCGATGGTCGTCGCCGATCCGTCGGCGGCGACATATCCTGTGCCCAAAGAATGGCATGCATCATCGACGATTTTGGCGCCGTGCGCACGCGCAATCTGTGCAATCTCCTCGATCGCGCCGCATTGGCCGTTTAGGTGAACATTGAAAACGGCATCGGCGCCGCCGGCGCGCTCTAAGGCTTCCGTGAGAGTTTTCGGCGTCATCAACCCTGTCTCGGGATCGACGTCGGCGAACACGATGTCCGCGCCATTCATATGAGGCGCGCTGGCAGTGGCAAGAAAGGTAATGGAAGGAACGACGATTTTTGTTCCGGGGCCCAGATCGAGCGCGCGCGCCGCCATGTGCAACGCCGCCGTTCCATTGGCGCAGACGACGGCGTGTTTCGCGCCGACGGTCTTCGTCAATGCGGTTTCGAAGCGGCCGACATAGGGGCCGGTGGTGAGAAGTTCGCCGCGCATGGCTTCCGCCACGGCTGCGATATCGTCCTCCTCGATGACCTGGCGGCCGTAGGGCAGGAAGCGGTTGACGAGGACGCGCTCTGCCTTGATGGCAGGCGCGCTCATGCCATTGCCTGGGCGAGCAGCATCTGCAGCCCACGCGCGTCCAGCCGCTCGGTGTTGTTGTCGCTCGAATAGGCGAAGCCTTCGGCCACGGGCTTGGCGCCGCGGTTGAGATAGGCTTCGCGCGCGGCCGCTGCAAAACTCGCCAGGATGACGAAGCGGTCGTCGATCTCCACCGTCCAGCGGGAATCGTCGGCCGGGATCATGGTTTCGTGCAACTTCTCGCCCGGACGTACGCCTACGATCTTCTGGCCCAGTTTGGGGCAGAGCAGGGTGGCGACGTCGGTGATGGTGGTCGAAGGAATCTTCGGCACGAATATTTCGCCGCCGCGAGTCATTTCCATACTCGACAGCACGAAGTTCACGCCTTGCGTCAGGGTGATCCAGAAGCGGGTCATGCGCGCATCGGTGATCGGCAGGGTTTCGGCGCCATCGGCCGCAAGCTTGCGGAAGAATGGCACAACGCTGCCGCGCGACCCGAACACATTGCCGTACCGCACGACTGCGAAGCGCGTGCCGTCGGCGCCGGCCAGATTGTTGGCGGCGACGAAAATTTTGTCGGAGGCGAGCTTGGAAGCGCCATAGAGATTGACCGGATTGGCGGCCTTGTCCGTCGACAGTGCGATCACCTTGCGCACATTGCGCCGCAGGGCCGCATAAACGAGGTTCTCCGCACCGAACACGTTCGTGCGGATACACTCGAAGGGATTGTATTCGGCCGTCGGAACCTGCTTCAGGGCTGCCGCATGAATGACATAGTCGATGTCGCGCATGGCGAGCTCGAGCCGGTCCCGATCGCGCACGTCGCCGATGAAATAGCGCATGAACGGATACTGCTCCATCGGGAACAGCTGCTGCATTTCATACTGCTTGAGCTCGTCGCGCGAGAAAATCACCAGCCGCCGCGGCTTGTAGCGCTCGATCACCAGTTTGACGAAGTGCTTGCCGAACGAGCCCGTACCACCAGTGACCATAACGGCTTTTTCGTTCAAATCGAGCCAAGGCTGCGTGAAATCGCGAAAGCCGCGGTTGATCGGTTCGATATTATCCGGTGTTTCGGTGGCCGGAAGAAAGATCTTGGTGGCGCGCTGCCCCATGATATTCGCGTCCTTCGGTTTGACGAAGCCAATCGTTGCAGAACGCGGTTAATTATTCCCTGCGGATTGCACGCGGGAGATGCCAAATCGAAAACGCCGGACACCTGTGCGATAGGCCGAAGGCTTGCGGGTCTCGTCGAGTTCGAGTGCCGAAAGCGCGAATTGGCAGAACAAGCTGCCTCCGATCCGCTTGTGGGTCAGAAAGCCCAAAAGCGGCGCTGTAGCGCGGTCCACGTCGATTCGGATGGTGGTTTTGCCGTCGCCGATTTCCGCCCAGCCTTCGGTCAGACCGAGCCCGTGCGACGACGACACAAGGAAGGAAACCGGTGCACCGTGATCGACGAGCGAGTCCTTAAGGGAAAAGGTTTCGCAATCCTTACCGCCATTGTGTGTGGTTAGGGAAAGCTTCTCCCAATCAAACGCGTCAGGCAGGAGCGTGACGTGACCGAGGCGCAGGCTGCCCTTGCCCCAGTCGCTCCAGTCGAAGGTCACGCCAAAATCGACACGCGGCTCCTTGGCGTGAAACCGCATGATCTTTTCGATAGAGCCCCTGGACGTCTCGACTCGGGCGGACGCAAACTCGTCGCCTTCAGGCGAACGCCACCTCCGCGCTTCGCACCATTCCAGATCGGTGACCTTGTGCTCGCCCGGCGCCTCGAACACGCAATCGCCGGTGTACCAGTCGGCCTGAAGCGCGATGTCGTCGAAATGTCCGTGCGGCAATCCACCGATCGCGGCGCGGTCGTCCCCGATAAACGTCAACCGTTCGATGGCCAATCCACGCCTGCGGTCTAGCGTGGCTGACAGAGATTGGGTTGCAATGTCGACATGACGCACGGCAATGATTTCTGCGTCAACCGGTCGGCGGCTCGGTTCAACTGTTACCGCAGTCCATTGTCGCTCGCTGCGCGCGAGGCGCTCGCAGAACGCCGTCCACCGTTTTTCGGTGATGTGAGTACGGAAATCGCTCGACCAGAGATAACAAAGCTCTTTCCAGGCGAGCTCCTCGGCTTTCCTCTCGACAAGTCCTCGGCAGATGCGTTCGCAAGCAGCGTTGACGGCCACATCGTCACGGCCCGTCACCGCCCAGCGCGCAAGGCTGTATTTGCGTTGCTTTTTGACGGGGACGGGGCAATCGGCAGATTCGAGACGCAACAAGAGGTTTGCGCCGTCGACGACCGCAAGTCCCAAGATCTCGCTGGGTGCGAGGAGCTTACAGCCGGGCTCCGCCTGTAGGGCAGAGAGCGCTTCTGCGAACCGCTTCCATTCACTGACATTGCCAATGGCCTCTTCCGTCTTGTACCTGCCGGGGCGGAAATCGAAGATCTCCGCATCGCTGGCGTAAAGGCATAGTGCGCGCGGCCGCGAGCCGCGGCGGCCGCCGATATAGTCGACGTACTCGTCAAGCTGCATATCGCCGTGTACGAAGCGCTGCAGCTTCTGGAACGCGACGGTGCTGGTCCACAACAGCGCGATGCTGCGCCCGTCGCTGCCCAATGCGCGCTGGGGAAGATAACGCGTCTCGGCCGGCCATTCGGGGTGATGCGCTGCGGGATTGTCCCAATCCATCAGCAGCGCCCGATAACCCGCATCGAGATAGAGTCCGACAAGCCCCGCCGAATAGGCCTGTTCGTTGACGAGCGCCAGCGACGGCTTGCATCCGAGTAGGCGTTGGTAGATGTCGCTGCCGATCCGCAGATTGGCTTCGGTCACTAGGGCCGGTACGAGAGGCCCAATTATCTGCGCATAGCCGGAGCCGATCAGCTCGATATGGCCCTTTGCAATCAGCGCGCGCGCACGACCGCACCATTCGGGATCGCGGGCCGAGATTTCCTCCAGCGTGAACCCGGTGATTTCCAAACCGATCGGGCCATGCGCCAGCGCGAGATCGAGCAGCGGCCAATAGCAGCGCCGGATCACGTCGTTGCGCTGCTCCTCTTCGATCGAGGAAAAGGCGAGGTTGAGGTGGAACAACGCAAAAAGCCGAAGCGTGGCACTCGAAGTGCGCGCTTCACGCAGAGGGAATGGCGCGTTCATGCGATTTCGATGCGCAACTGGGCGAGCGCGTCGTTTGCGGCGGCAATCGCCGCGTCGCGCGACGCGCCGGTGGCAAGAACCATGGCGGCAGACGGCCGCTTGTCGCCGGCCGGCGGGATCACATCGCCGGGCCGCGCCGTCACGATGAGCTCGGCCACGCCGGGAATCCTGCGCGCGTTCTCGGCGCCGGTCACCGACACCACTTTTCCGGGTTTGGGAAATGCGTAGCGTTGGATCACGGGCGTGAATTGTTTGGGTTCTAACTCTTCCGCCGAAACCGGATCGCCCAACGCCACCTTGATGGCAGCACCGATGAAATCGACGCCGGTGTTAAGAGGAATTTCCCGGGTGCAGAAGAAACCGCCGGAAAGCCGCGCCGCCAGTTCGATGACATAGGGCTCGCCGTCATGTACGACGATATCGCCTTTGACCGTTCCGTTGACGATGCCGAGAGCGGCTGCAGCGCGTGCGACGACGTCTCTAACTTTCGCCTGGATTTCAGGCGGTAGGCTGCTCGGCAGATCGCCGCCATTCTCGATGAAGAACGGCGCGTAACGCTCGAGATATTCATAGTTGCGGTCGGAAAAGCCTGGCGTGTAGCACTTGCCCTCCACGACAATCGATTCGGTGGAGACCTGGGGACCGCTCAGATATTGCTCCACCATCACGCGCTCGGTCGGAGAGTGGGAGCGCGCCAGGAAAAACGCCTTGTCGAGGTCGGCGACCTGCGCCACACGCTGCACGCCACGACTTCCGCGGCTGTCCACCGGCTTGATCACCAAATCCCTGCCACGCTCGACCGCAATGCGCGCGAGCGCCTGCGGCGTTGATACCTGTGAGAACCAGGGAACCGGCACGCCCAAATCTCGAAATCGTTCCTTCATAGCGAGCTTGTCGGATGCAAGCCGCGCGCTCTGGAAGGAAAGGCCGGGAAGGCCGAGTTTTTTGGAAACGGCCGCAACCGTCATCGGCGCGTCCGCGGCTACACAGATGGTGCCGTCGATGCGTCGGATCTTGCGGCTGAAGCGTTCAGCTGCGGCGGCCGTTTCGTCCGCGCCATAGACGTCCGCGATCAGGCAGGAATCGGCGAAGGCGAATCCGGGCGCCTCCGTGTCGCGATCGGAGACCACGACGTAATATCCCATTTCTTTGGCGCGCCTGGCGGCGTCAGCGGCCTCGATGCCACCTGAAACGATGAGGAGGGTCTTCGCCATCAGAAATAGAGTCCGCCATTGACGTTCAGCGTCTGCGCCGTGATGTAGGACGATGCGTCGCTTGCAAGGAACACGACCGCATCGGCCACTTCCTGCGTTGCGCCCAATCGTTTGAGCAGGATGTTTTCCGCGGCCTTCTGCACGCTCGCCGCGGCCATCGCCGCGCCGGCCATGTCGGAGGCGATGAGGCCCGCGGCCACAACATTTGACCGCACGCCATGCTGCGCGCCGAAGCGCGCGATCACTTGCGCAAGCGACATGAGACCGGCTTTCGACGCCGCATAATGCGCAGTGCGCGGCCCGCCATATTGCCCGCTCACCGAACCGATATGGACAATGCTTCCGCCGCCTACCTGCGCCAGCAACGGCAGAAACACCTGTGCGCAGATGAAGGGGCCCTTGAGATTGGTGGCGAGGATCGAATCCCAGTCCGCGTCCGTCACCTGGTCGAAATCCGTCGGCTTGTTGATACCGGCATTGTTGACGAGAATTGAAATCGCGCCGAATGCGCCTTTCGCGTCCCTGGCCGCCGCTTCCACGCTCGCGCGATCGGCGACGTCCATCTTGAGCGCGAGCCCGCGGCGCCTATGTGCTTCTATTTCGCGCACGACGGCCTGAGCTTCGTCGGCTTTTTCGCGATAGGTGAGCACAACGTCGGCGCCGGCCTCTGCAAGACCGATGGCAATCGCGCGGCCGATGCCGCGGCTGCCGCCGGTGACGAAGGCCGTTTTGCCGTCGAGCGAAAATCGCGACATCGAGGTCATCCCTTCCGCGCAATGGCGCGTCTGGCTGCCTTTGCGATATGCGGAGCTGTCAGACCGTAAAGTGTCGCGAGCTCTTCGGGCTCGCCGGAGGCGCCGAACACATCTTTGACGCCGATAAATTCGATGGGGCAAGGATGTGTTGCCCCGAGCGCTTCGGCGACGGCGCCGCCCAATCCGCCGAGAATATTGTGATCTTCCGCCGTCACGACGGCGCCGGTCTCTGCCGCACAGCGCGCAAGCAATTCGAAATCGATCGGCTTGATCGTCGCCATGTTGACGACACGCGCCGAGACACCGTCTTGCTCCAACAGCTTCGCAGCATCCAGCGCACGCGAAACCTCGACACCGCAGGCGACGATGGTCACGTCGCCGCCGTCGTGGACGATTTTGCCTTTGCCGATTTCAAAGGTGTGATCTTCGCCAAAAATGCGCATGGCGGGACTGCGGCCCGTGCGCATATAGACGGGCCCCTCGAATTCCAGGATTGCGCGCGTTGCAAGCGCCGTCTCGACCGGATCGGCAGGCGAAATCACCGTCATGCCGGGAATGGCACGGAAGGCCGCGAGATCTTCGAGCGATTGCGCGGAACCGCCGTCGGGCCCGACATCGAGCCCCGGATGGCTGGCGACGATCTTGGCGTTGCGCTTCGCATAGGCGAGCGACAGGCGTGCCTGTTCAATGGCGCGCAGACAGAATACGGCGAACGTCGTCACCACGGGCAGCAATCCCACCGCGGCAAGTCCGCCGGCGGCGGCCATCATGTTCTGCTCGGCAATGCCGAATTGCAGGAAGCGCGCCGGATGGCTTTTGCGGAAATGATGCACGCCCGTACCGCCGGCAATGTCCGCGTCGAGTACGACGAGCTTGGGAAATTCCTCGGCGAGGCTGGAGAGCGCCTTGCCGAATGCCTCGCGCAGGGAATCCCCGCTTGTGCCGATCAGGGCGGGTGCTTCAGCGGTCGCTGACATCGAGCAATTCCTTGATTTCGCTGCGGCTTGCCCCGAGCGCAGTCAATGCTTCTTCGGCCTGCGCGTGCGTCAGCTTCACGCTGCCGTGCCAATGGGGGATATTTTCCATATAGGGCACGCCTTTGCCCTTGATCGTGTGGGCAATGATCACCGCGGGCCGGCCATGCGAGGCGGAGGCACGGCGGAGCGCAGCGAGGATTTCATCGATATCGTGACCATTGACTTCGGCCACGGCCCAATCGAAAGCGCGCCATTTCGCGGCGAGCGGCTCCAGTCGCATGATCGCATCGTTGCGGTCGTCGCTCTGCAATTTGTTGTAGTCGATAATGGCGCACAGATTGTCCAGCTTGTGATGGGCGGCGCACATCGCGGCCTCCCAAACCTCGCCTTCTTGCAACTCCCCATCGCCGAGCAGCGTGTAGACGCGTGAAGATTTCTTCTGCAGCTTGAGGCCCATCGCCATGCCGAGAGCGACGGAAAAACCCTGGCCGAGAGAGCCAGTGCTCGTTTCGACCCAGGGCAGGTCGAGCACATGCGGATGACCCTGAAACGGGCTTCCGAGTTTGCGCAGATTGAGAGCCGTGCGCGGATCGCAGAAACCGTGATGGGCGGCAATCGCATAAAGTGCGGGCGCACCGTGCCCTTTGGACAACACGAACCGGTCGCGATCGGGATCGCGGATGGCGTCGGGCCAGAAATTGAGTTCGGCGCCAAACAGACAGGCGAGTATGTCGGCTGACGACATCGCGCCGCCGGGATGACCGGAGCCTGCGTGATAGATCGAGGCGATCGCATGCTTGCGCGTGAAGCGCGCGCCTTCGGCGATTTCGGCTGCGAGTTCGCGCGCGGACGGGGCATCGTGCTTCAGCAGTGTCTTCTGGCTTTGCGCGGGCATTGGGTCAGGCCGCCTTCCTGATATGCGCGCGCGCAAGCAAATCGGCGTAGAGAACGATCTCCGCGCGGGGTGCGAGACGGCGTGCTTCGGTCGCGATCTCGCCCGCAAATCCTCGCGACATGATGACGATAACGTCGGGGTCGGCTTCCGCGAGCGCTTCCGGACCGGTGAGCCTGCAGCCATAGCGGTCTGCAACATGTGCTCTCAAATGGGTATCGATCAGAAGCGACAGGTCGGTCGGCGTGAAGCGGCCGTGAACCACCAGCGTGTCGAACAGGCGGCCTGCGCCCCACATCGCGACGCGCTTCGGCGCCATGCCGGCGATTTCGGTGGAAACAAAGGTCAGCGCTGCAAGATTGCGCGCGCGCGTAGACCCGTAATTGGCAACCAGGCGCGAGGCTTCGGCCACTTCGCGATGGTCGAGATCTTTTGCGCGATGAGCGGTGTATGCCTTGCGCGCGACAATCAGGAGATTCGTGTGGTCTTCGATATCGGGTGCGGCAATGATTTCAAACCCTGCCGCCACCACCAAGCGCATCAAGGTGCGCGCGGAAAAGTGGTAGAGATGCTTGTCGATAAACCATTCCTCGATCATGTCGTCGGCGTCGAGGATGGCGCTGTTGGGTGCGTCGAGAACGAGCAATCCGCCCGGCTTCAGCACCCGCCAGTGATCGGCGAGCACGCGCGCGGGCTCGGCCAGATGTTCGATGGTGTGGCACGAATGGACGATGTCGAAGCGGCCGGTTTCGAGCGGTGCGTCTTCGATCCGCGCCTGCACCAACTCACAGCGCTCAAGCTCACTGCAGGATTCGGCCACGCGTTCGTCCGGCTCGACGGCAACGATTGACGAGGCCGGAGCTGCGTCGAGAAATGCGCGGGCAAAGCTCCCCCGATTGGAACCGACATCGAGCAGCGAAAGATCGGCGGACAGATCGGCGTGACGCTTGAGAACGTTGAGAGCGGCATCGGTGCGAAAACCCTTGCCGTAGCGCACATTTCCCCAGTCGGCGCCGCCGGAGACGGCGGCCGGCGCGCGCTCTGTGCGATCTATGCGGGGAAGGCTTTGCAGCAATCCGCAATGGCGGCAGAGATAAACTTTGAGGCCGCGCGTCGAGCGTTCGGGCTCATAGATCGCCTCGAGCGTGTCGTGGCGGCAAAGTTCGCAGGATTCGGTCATGGAGGGTTCCGGAAACGGGCCGGTAACCATCTTCCAACGCTCGTGATTAATAATTCACTACATATTCGGGTCGATCGGCGTAACCGAGACGACCCATCATCGGGGCTGCGAGCGAATCGAACTGGTTGCGCTGCCGCTCGTCGAGCAGCCGATCTTCCGGCCGATTGACGTTATGCGGACGCGCGAAAGCCTGGAAGTGATCGTGGCGGTAGTCGAGGTTCAGAAATCCGAAGAGTTCGCGCACGGCATCTGCCGAATCCTGCAGCTCTTCCAGCCGTGCAAAGTACTTACGCGAAGCAGCAATCTGCTCCAGGGCCTCCAGTATGACGCGATTGACCTCCGCCCAGTGCCAGGCGATGCGCTGGAACTGGTCGAAGGACCGAAAGTTTTTCGCGAGGGGATTTTCCTTGCGCGGGCACGTCCACCAATATTTCTTTTCCGGCGGCGGCGCGGGTTTGGCCGCCGGATCGTCATAGAAAGCCTGCAGGATCGCCGTCGAGCGGTCGTCGTAGCATTCGGCGCTGAGCTTGTGGAAATAGGAGCTGGAGACCTTCCGGCCGTCGCGCACCAGATGTACGAACTTGGCCTGCGGCTGGAGGCACGCGAGTTCCGGGATCAACCAGGAAAGCTTATTAGACGAATCGCCCCAATGGGCTGCCTCACTGTAGCGGATCGCGGCCACATGGGTCCCGCCCAGAACTGCGCGCGTTTCATCCTCGCCTGCGAGGCCCAGATAGCGCCGCACGGCGAGCGGCTGAACGATATCCACGGCATATTCGTGCTGCATCTCGATATCGCCGGCCGCAGACAACGCTTTTTGCAGCATCGCGGTACCCGACCTGCCGCTCGAAACGATAAAGAAAGCCTGGGTTTCAGCGGTCACGGCTTGACGGCGATGACGATCGCCTCGCGACCGAAACCGGCATTCGCCAGCGCGCGATAGAATGCGCGGCGCGCCTCCTTCATACCCGTCGAATCGAGCGCGAGATCGAAACGCCGCCGCTTGGCGTGACAGGCTCGGCCGAGCGCGGGATCGCCGGTATAATTCTCGCCCATCAGGAGAAACATCTCCATCGGAAAGCTGGTCGTCCGCTCCACGGGCTCGAAATCGAGCCGGGCGAGAAGGTCGCTCACCGAGTCGAAATCGAAGTAATTGAGATGCCGGTTGGGCGCCACCCACCATTCGGGCAGACCGGAAGCCACGCGCGCAGCGACCTGAAACGGTGAAAAATCGTTCGGCACATTGACGCACAGCACCCCGCCCGGTTCCAGCAGATCGCGTGCTAGCAACAGGGTCTCGGTTGGATAAGGTACGTGCTCCAGAACATTGTTGAGCTGGATGGCATCGAACCGCCCAAGACCCGGCGCCGTTTCGACATTGAAGAAGCCTTCCGCCACCTCTACGCCGAGACTGCGCGCATGCGCGGACGCGGTGCGCGAGGGTTCGATTCCCAATACCCGCCAGCCCCGCGCTTTCGCAGTTCTGAGGAAAAAGCCCGGTCCGGAGCCGATATCGAGCAGGCGCCGACGCGACGGTCCCAGCAGCCTTTCGAAGCTTTCCAGCAAATCCGCATGGGCAATTTCCGACCAGTTCCGATCGTCACCCAGGAGCGACGGGATACCCGGGGACGTTTCGCGGGCATAGACATCGCGATAGGTGTGCTCGAAGGCGCGCGGCTCCGGCAGCGGCACGATGTGACGAAAACCGCACATCACGCACTGGATAATGTCGTGGCCGCCCGCCCGCGCAATGCGCGGGCCCTCATGCGATTGCCACGCAATAATGGTCTCGGCCGCGGCAATGCCCATCTTTCCCCGCCCGCCCGTCGTTAACTGTCTTTTAGCCACCCGGTGTTTAAAAACTGTTAAGACCGTTCGGAGGATTTGAGTGACCACGCCGCTTTTTATTGCGGAAGCTTCGAGCAACCACGCGCGCGACCTTTCGCGGGCGCTCGCATTCGTTGACGCTGCGGCAGATTGCGGCTGCGATGCCGTAAAATTCCAGCTTTTCAAGATCGTGCGCATGTTCGCGCCGGAGATCCTGGCGCAGAGCGCAAAGCATCGCGCCCGCACGGAATGGGAACTTCCGATTGCCCATCTGGGGCCGCTCGCCGAACGCTGTTCGCAGCGCGGAATCGCGTTCTCCTGCACGCCCTTTTACGTCCAAGCGGTCGAAGAGCTCCGACCCTTCGTAGGCTTCTACAAGATCGCATCCTACGAGTTGATGGTGACACCGCTCCTGGAAGCGTGTGCGCGGACTGGAAAGCCGGTGGTGCTCTCCACGGGCATGGCAACGATGGATGAAATCATCGCGGCAGCCGCCACGCTGAAACGCGCAGGCGCGCGCGATGTCACGTTTCTCCACTGCGTGTCCGCCTACCCCACGCCGCCGGCGGAAGCCAATCTGGCCGCCATCGCGGCCATCCGCTCGGCGACCGGCTGCAAGACCGGCTGGTCGGATCACACACGAACGCCTGCAGTCATCGAACGTGCCGTGCATCGCTGGGATGCGGCAGCAGTGGAGTTTCATCTCGACCTCGATGGCGAAGGCGCCGAATACGCAGCCGGTCACTGCTGGCTGCCCGGAGAAATCGCACCCGTCATTGCGCGCATCCGTCAAAGCTTCGTGGCGGATGGAACGGGCTTCAAGGAGCCGCAGCCTTCCGAAATCGATGATCGCGAATGGCGCGCCGATCCCGTGGATGGCATGCGTCCGCTGCGCCATGTGCGCGCGGCCTGGAAACCTGCCGCATGAATTTGACGCCAGAACCGAGCGATCATCTCAGGATCGTCGCCGTCATCCAGGCTCGCATGGGCTCGACACGCCTGCCCGGCAAAGTGTTGAAACCGATCGCAGGGCAGCCGCTCCTCTGGCATATCGTCCATCGCCTGCGCCGCTCGCAGTTCATCGAGCAGATCGCCATCGCCACATCCACCAATCCGCGCGACGACGCCATCGTGGCGTTCGGTCGCGAACATGGCGTGCCGGTCGTGCGCGGTCCGGAAGACGACGTGCTGGCGCGGTTTGCGCGCGCCGCCGAACTGCTCGATGCGGACGTGATCGTACGCGTGTCGTCCGATGCGCCGTTCGTCGATGCCGGCTTCATCGATCATCTTCTCGCGTCATTGCTCGAGCAGAACGGCGACTATGTGCTGCTCGAAGAAGGCGCAATTACCGGGCACGAAGGCGTCGATCCGTTCACGCGTCGCGCGCTCGACAAGCTCATGATGGACGCGCGTTCCGATCCGGTCGCGCGCGAGCACGTCACGGGCTATTTCAAACTTCATCCCGATTTCGTTCGAATTGCACGTGCGCCGGCCTACCCGCAGCTCGCGCATGCCGGCGGACGGCTGACGATCGACACGCCTGACGATCTCGCCTTTGTGGAGACGTTGCACGAGCGCCTGGCTGCAAAGGCGGGCGAGGCGTCTCTCGCGGATCTTTTGCTGTTGCTCGAACGCGAACCGCAATTGCGCGCGATGAATGCGCATGTGAAGCAGAAACCGATTGCGGCGGCCGGCGGTGTCGCTCTGATCCGCTGCGACGGTGGAGGCAGGTTCGGCTATGGCCACGTCAAGCGCATGGTGGCGCTGGCGCGCGCGTTGCGCGATCGCGAAGGAATCGGATCGATCTTTGCGGTGAATGGAACAGCCGACGCGCTGGAACCTGTGCGCGACGCCGGCTTTGAAGCGGTCCCCGTCGACGAACGGCACGATGCGACTCAATTGACCGAGCTAGCGACGTCGCGCAATCCGGACATGCTGATCTGCGATATGCGCGAGGGAATCAGCGGCGATGAGCTTGTTCGACTTTCGCGACATGTTGCCCTGACTGCGGTCATCGATGATGGTTCGGACCGGCGTCTTGCGGCGGACATCGCTTACTACCCTCCGGTGCCACAGGCCTATCGGCTCGATTGGGGCGCCACGCATTGCGTCGCGCGCATCGGCTGGGAATGGGCGATGCTGGGTCTCGACAAGCTCGCCGCGGCGCGGCGCCCCGCCTCTCCGCGTCCGACCCTGCTGGTCGCAATGGGCGGCAGCGATCCCGCCGGGCTGACTCTCAGAACGGCCGAGGCGCTTTCCAGGCTCGATCCCGTATTCCGCGCCCGCTTTGTCATCGGCCCCGGAGTTGCCGATGGTGCACGCGTCGCACGTCGCATTGTCGGCCTTGCGCCGCATTTCGAGACGGTGGAAGGCGCGGGCGATTTGGCCACGGAATATGCGGCCAGCGATGCCGCGCTCGCCGCATTCGGCGTCACAGCCTATGAGCTTGCGGCCTATGGCGTTCCGGCGCTCTATCTTTGCCTCACCGAGGATCACGCGCTCTCGGCTTCAGCCTTCGAACGGGCCGGCATGGGGATTTCGCTTGGTGTCGCGGAACGTGCGCAGGACCAGGATATCGCGCGTGCGGTTTGGGCGTTGCTCGCCGATCCCGCGCGCCGCCGCGAGATGCGCGCAGCAGGCATGACGACGATCGATGCAGATGGCGCCTCGCGTGTGGCGGCCGATCTGGCAGCGGCGCTGAATGCGCGAAGGGTCAGCGCGCCGTCGGCAGCGCGCGGATAGATTCGCACGCTTGCGCAAAAGTATCGCGCCAGTCGCCGCGAGTTCGTGGCATCAGGCACACGCAAGACGGCGCAAACGGCTCGAAGGATTCTCCGACGCTGGTCCAGCTGGTGTCATATAAAATCTTGAAGGTCGGCACGCCGGCGCCAGAGGCGAGCCACGCGACGGCTGTGGGTGCGGTAACGACCGCGTCGAGGGCCGACAGCATCGCGCAGGTGCGATCGAGTTCGTTCTTCTGATCGATGGCCTGAGGCACGACGATCTTGCGACCGCCGATTGTTTCGAGCGCTGCAATTTCCTCAGAAGCGGCATCGTATTGCGCCGAAACGATCGTTCCGGGCAGCGTGCGAATGAACTCGCCCCAGGCTTCCAGCGGCGCAAATTGCAGATTGCGCGCGCCTCCCATTTTTCCGCTGCGCCAGCAGATGCCGATATGCGGGTTGTCGCCCAACGCGGAAAAAGTCTCGCGCCAACGCAATTTCTCGTCCGCGGCGGGAACGAGATACGCATTGGGATTGGGAAATTGAGTCGGTCTGTACCGCAGGATTCGCGGAAGGCTACCAAGCTCGATGGCCGCGTTGGCGCCGCCGGCTGCCTTGAGCCAGCCGTAATGCGCAGTGGTAACACCGCCTTTTGCCTGCATTTGACTCGGTTTCACCGTCACTGCGGGAAACGATCGCGCAAACAGAGGAACAAGCCGCGGCTCGCATTCGAAGATCAGCGTGCCACCGTCGTCCTTCGCCCGCGTCGCGAGATCGCCAATCAAGCTTGCAAACATCAGCTGGTCGCCGACGCCTTGTTCGGCGGTGACGAGCAGTCTCGTGCGTTTGAGGTGCATTCCCTGCCACGAAGGCAATCCGTGATCGGCAACCGGCGCTTTTCCGGGAATCTTCAGGCGTGCCGCATAGTCGCGCCAGCCGTCTTTCAGATTGCCCCGCAGCAGCTGGAGGATGCTCCGGTTCAATCTGGCTTGCGCATCCTTGGGCTCGCGCTTGAGGACGGTCCCGTAAAGTTCGAGCGCCTCGTTGACGCTTCCTTGGTCCGCCAGAAGGTCGGCAAGGTTCCCAAGCGCCGGAGGATAGTCTGGCCGACGCTCAAGCGCCGCGCGATAATATTGTTCGGCAAGGCCGGAATCGCCCATTTCCCGATAGACGGAGCCTAGCGTAAGCCAAAGTTCCGGCGCGTCCTGATTGCGCGCGAGCGCCGGCGCGAGAAGAGCATGGGCGGCCCCGAAATTTCCCTCCGCACGCAACAGATTGGCGAGATTGACGAGGGCTTCGATGCGCCCGGGCTCGAGCGCCAGAACACGGTTAAAGAATAGTTGCGCCGGCTGCGACATTCCAAGCGCGCGCGCCGTGTTGCCGAGCGCAAACAGCACCCGCGGATCGTCGGGACTGGTCTGCAAGGCGCGCTCGAAGCGATCGATCGCTTCGGCGTGCCGATTTTGGGTGGAAAGCCTGAGGCCTTCTTCGTAGGGGTCGACATGCACCAAACCGGTCATGAGGCGAGTTGTGCGCTCGCCGCAGTTAAGACCTCCTTAAGCACATTTTGCGGGGCGAAACTTAGGTCGGCGTTAAAGCATTGGGCCGATAGTCCCGATTGGAATTCAGGGCCGGAATCGATGTCGTCCGTAGGAAGTTTGCCGTCATATCTGACGACGTTGTTCACGTCGCCGTCGACGTCGAACCTCTTCGGATCCACATCGTCCGGCAAGACGTCGACCACGTTGACGACAATCACCTCGACGGCTCTGCTCGACTACTACGCCGGCACAGATGAGGCGAACGCAGAGCGGACGTCGACTTCGAATGCAACGAATAGCGCGGCGTCGTCATCAAGCACCACAACCCAAACGCCGCCGTGGGAGGAACCGCAGCCTTCGCAACTGGCGGAAAATGTGGCCGTTCTCTCGACGACGAATTTTATCGATCCCGACAGCACGCAGCTCGCGGCCGCTACTTCGTCGGATTCGAAGACAGCGGAAGACAATCAGAATCTCTTCACGCTCTACAACGCCGTCAATTCGCTGACCCAACTGGCCGGCATCGCGCAGACCCCTGGCGCCACGTCCGGTCAACTCGCAGGATATGACTCGCGTTTCCAGACCGGCCTGCAGCAGGTCGAGTCCTTCATCAAATCGACGACGTTCAACAATTTTACGCTGCAGACGCAGACACCGAGCGCCTCGGTTACGGGCAGCGCCGCGGTTCCGTTCGCGCCGATCAACTATTCCGGCGGGACCGTTGTCAGCGACGCAAATCTCTCGACTGCGCTGCCTGGTGTCAGCGCCAACCAGAACTTCGACGTTTCAGTCACGAAGGGAGGAACGACGACCAATGTCCCGATCGATCTTTCTCAGGTTCAGGGCCCTCTGACGCTCGGAAACATCGTCAGCTATGTCAACCAGCAACTGTCATCGGCAGGGTTCACGACGCGGTTCAGCACGGTGATGACGAGCGGCTCCATCAACGACACGTCGAAAGCGACGTGGGGCGTTCAGATTGCGCAGGGTGCCGGCGAGACGATCGCATTGTCGTCGGCCCAGGCGACGCCTTCGCTCTATCTTGCGGGCTCGTCCGGTTCGGCGACACCCACGATCACGAACACCACCTCCACGAGCACCGGCGGCAGCAGCGTCTCGACGGCGCCGGCCGATCAGCAGGGCAGCCTCGTTCAGCTCGACAATCTGTCGTCCACGCCCCAGGTCGTGTCCAACACCGCCGTCGATCCATCGAGCGGCACCACGACCGCGCAATCGAGTGTCGTGGATGCGAATGGCGACGTGTATGTGCTGGGCAATGCGACGGGCAATTTCGGCAACGAACTCAATCAGGGAACGCAGGGCGTCTATCTGAGCCAATACGATTCGGCCGGCAATTTGCAGTGGACCCAGCTCGTAAGCGGCACGGGCAGCGCCAGCGCCTATTCGATGGCGCTCAACCCGACCGGCGGTGTCGTCATCGCGGGCAGCACGACAAGCAATCTTTCGACCACGGGCATTTCGAACGGCAACAATGACAGCTTTGTCGCGGCCTACGATTCAAGCGGCAATCAGAGCTGGATCACGCAAGTTCCGACCTTGAACGCCAATCAGGCGAATGCGGTCACGGTCGACGCACAGGGCAACGTGACAATCGGCGGTACCGTGAGCGGTTCGATCGGCGCAGGCCAGACGAATTCGGGCAGCGGCACCGATGCCTATGTCGCAACGCTCAATTCCAGCGGCACGATCACGTCGGAACAGCAATTCGGCACGACGGGCAACAACCAGGTTTCGGCGCTTGCAACGACGGCGTCGGGAAATCTCGTCGTTGCAAGCGTGCAGAACGGTCAGGGTATCCTGTCCGAGTATGACGGGACAGATACCTCGGCCGCTCCGGCATGGCAGATCGATCTCGGAAATCTTCAGAACGGTGCCATCAGCGGCGTGACGGTTTCGGGCAATCAGATCTATGTCTCGGGCACGACTTCTAATGGAAATCTCACGGCAGGCGGCCAGGCGACCGTCGCCAATGCGAGCACCGGCGGCACAAATGCATTCGTCTTCAACGCCACGGATGCCGGTACGAGCGCGACTGCGAATTATGTGAGCTATGTCGGCACGGCGACGGGATCGAACCAAGGCAACGGCGTTACAGTCGGGCCGGACGGCACCGTCTATCTCGCGGGCACGACGACCGGCACACTTGCCGGCCAGACGCGCGACGTCGCCGGCGCCAACAACGCGTTTGTGGCCGCGCTCGGCAGTAATGGCGCCGTGCAGTGGACGCAGCAATTCGGCGGTCCGGACGGTCAGTCGACGGGGAATGCGGTCGCCATCAATCCCACAGGCGCCAGCGTACTCAATTCGCTGGGCTTACCAAGTGGAACCGTCACGACCGCACAATCCGTATATCTGCAGTCTTCCACGAGCGTGCAGACGGGTGATTCGTTTCAAATCCAGATCGAAGGCACTGGCGGAAGCAACGGCACGGTCACGATCGGCGCAGACGAAACGTTGCAATCCTTGGCCAACCAAATCAACGACGTGTTGCTCACCAAGGGCAAGGCGAGCGTGACTTATGCCAATGGCGGCGAGACGTTGAAAATCGCCGTCAATCCCGGCGTCACCGCCAATCTCGTCCCCGGTCCCAGCGGCTTCGATGCGCTGTCGCGGCTGGGAATTGCGGCCGGTACTCTGACGGCGCCGCCAAAGGCAGGTTCACCTCCCGCCACTTCGACCACCGATTCGAGCGGCAGTTCGACCGCGGTCAAGACGGTGTACGGACTCGATTTGGATACGTCCGGACTTAGCCTCACAACATCCGCCAGCGCGGGCGCCGCAGTTGCGGAAATGCAGAACGTCGCCAATATCGTGCAAAATATCTATCAGCAGTCGAATACGCCGCCGGCGGTAGCTTCAACCGTGCCATCCATGGACGCGAACGGCAAAGCGCCGTCTTATCTTACTTCGCAATTGACGAATTACAGCCTTGCGCTGTCGCTGCTCAGCAGCAGTTCGGCCAGCCGCAGCACATCCTCGTCGGCGCTCGCCTAGCCTTGCATTTTCCCATATTTGCAGTGGGTCGTTCCGGAAGGCTTGGCACGATCGGCGGGGTCTTACACCACGCCATTGTAAAGCAGCGCACTTGCCGGACGCGGCGTCGATGCCGGGGTTCGTCCATAGGGCCGCGTCGCATTTCGCTTCCGTTCCACATCGACCGCAATCGCGCGCACGATGCCTTCGCTCGCGTTCTTCATGCGGGTGAGCAGGCGCGATTGAAGCCTCAACGCGTCCTGGAATCGCGTTGTCGCATCCGCCAGTCTTGCGCGCGTCGGCGCGGGCAATGTCTTGATCGTCGCTGCGTTTATGGAGGCGGCTTCGCGTCCGTAAATGGCGGCGAGCTGCTGCGTTTCCGGCTCGATCGTGCGCATCTCGCGCGGGCGGCCCTTTTCGAGCGCGGCGATGTCCCCCTTGAGCGCTTCGGTGAGGCGTTCGGTCAGTGCCAGAACGCGTTCGATTTTCGGATTCGGCGCGGTCATCAGCGGATTTCCTGGGCTTGGAGAAGCTGGCGCGTCACGGCCTGCGAAAGGCCGAAGCCGCCCTGGGCGGTAAGCTGTTTGCCGTATTCGTCGAGCAGCAGCGGGCGGAACATCGCTTCGCCTTCGCCGCCGCCGAATTCGCCATCGGTCGAGATGCCGTCGAACATAGATCCGAGGAATTCCGAGACGAAAACGGACTCGAATTGTTCAGCAGCCTTTTTGGCTGCCGCATAGTTCGCCGTGGGAGCGGGAGCCTTCACGGGAGCCGCCTGGATGTTCGCCGTCGCGGCGGTTAAATCGAGGCCCGTCGTCATCCGATGACCTCGATATCGGCCTGCAGCGCTCCGGCGGCTTTGATCGCTTGCAGGATCGAGATGATATCGCGTGGGCCCACGCCCAGTGCATTCAAGCCGTCGACAAGGCGTTGCAGATTCACGCCGTCATTGAGCACGGCCATCTTGTTACCTTTGCCATCGTCCACCTGGATCGACGTGCGGGGCAAAACCTTCGTCGTACCTTGGGAGAAGGGAAGCGGCTGGCTTGCCTCGGGCGTTTCGGTGACCTTGATAGTGAGGTTGCCCTGTGCGATCGCGACGGTGGAGATGCGGACATCGGACCCCATCACGATCACACCGGACTGTTCGTCGATGATCACTTTGGCCGGTTGGTCCGGATCGATCTTCAGCTGTTCGATATCCGTGAGCAGGCCGACCACGCCGTTCTTGTAGTTGACGGGCACATTGATCCGCACCGTGGCGGGATCGGCGACGAGAGCCACATTGCCGCCGAGATAGGCGTTGATCGCGTCGGAGATGCGGTTGGCGGTCGTCAGATCGGGATTGTGCAGCGACAGGCGCAAATTTGTCTGACTCGCCAGCGCAAACGTGATTTCGCGCTCGACAATGGCGCCGTTGGAGATGCGTCCGGCCGTCGGCACGCCGCGCGTCACGCTGGAGGCCGCACCCTGCGCCACGAAGCCGCTGATCGCGACAGGGCCCTGTGCAAGCGAGTAAATCTCGCCGTCGGCTCCGAACAGCGGCGCCACCAGCAGCGTGCCGCCCTGAAGACTCGTGGCGTCGCCCAGCGCGCTGACCGAAACGTCGATGCGGGTGCCTTGTGCGGCGAAAGCCGGCAGATTTGCGGTGACCATCACGGCGGCCACGTTCTTCGTCTGCATCGTATCGCCGCGGGTGTTTACACCCAGCCGCTCGAGCATGGTCGTCAGGCTCTGCTGGGTGAAGGGCGCATTGCGCAGGGAATCGCCGGTGCCATTGAGGCCCACCACGAGGCCGTAGCCGACGAGCATGTTGTCGCGAATGCCTTCGATGTCGATCAGGTCCTTGAGGCGCGAAAAGGCGAACGCGTGGACAGGGGCGAGTGCAATCAGTCCGGCGCAGAGAGCAGCCAGAAACCTTTGTCCGTGCGAGCGACGCATTGCCATGAGCGAGTTCTGCTCTTTTGTGTTTTTGCTGCTTCCCTCCTTGCCAGTTTCGTGCCGGGTGATTTCAGGGAATAAGCCAACAAATTCAATGAGATAATTTCGTGTCGGGAGACAAATTCGGCTCATCCGGCAGAATTTTCCGGGTAGGTTCGGCCTGCGTCGCCGAAGCGTCCCCGTCTGCGGCCCATATCAGCTTTTCATTTCTCAAATCCGCAATAGCCCTTGCCTGGCCGGAAGGGTAGAAACGCAGGCGCAAATCAAATCGAGTTCGATTGCCGAATGCCGGTCGATTCACAGCAAAAACGTCCCAAACCGGCCGTCCTTTGCATTCTGGATGGCTGGGGCTGGCGGCCGGACAAAAACGACAACGCCATAGCGCTTGCCGATCCGCCGAATTTCGAGCGGATGCTGGCCGAGTGCCCGCACAACCTGCTTGCCACGTCCGGGCGGGCGGTGGGTCTGCCGGATGGCCAGATGGGCAATTCGGAAGTCGGCCACATGAACATCGGCGCTGGCCGCGTGGTGGTACAGGATCTGCCCAGAATCGACGACGCGATCGCGGATGGTTCGTTCGCAAAACTTCCGGAGCTGACGCGGTTGATCGCCAAGGCGAAGGCATCGAATGGCGCCGTTCATGTCATGGGGCTGCTCTCGCCGGGAGGCGTGCACAGCCATCAAAATCACATCGTGGCATTGGTGCGCGTCGTGAATGCCGCAAATGTGCCGGTGTTCATCCATGCCTTTCTCGACGGCCGCGATACGCCGCCCCGAAGCGCGCTGGGATATCTCGGCCTGTTTCAGCACGAGATCGAAAGGCTCGCCGGCGTGCGCATCGCCACAGTTTCGGGACGCTACTTCGCCATGGATCGCGACATGCGCTGGGACCGCGTGGCGAAGGCCTATGCCGCCATCGTCGAAGCGAAAGGCGAATTCGCGCGCGCGCCGCAGGACGCGATCGAAGCGTCCTACAAGAAGGACGCGGGTGACGAGTTCGTGCTGCCCACGGTGATCGGCGACTATGAAGGCATGGCCGATGGCGATGTGCTGCTGTTTGCGAATTTCCGCGCCGACCGTGCGCGCGAAATATCGACGGCGCTGCTCGATCCCGGCTTCGACGGATTTGTGCGCACCCGGGCCGTGAAATTTGCAGCCGCTGCGGGGCTCACGGAATATTCGGAACCGCTCCGGAAATTCATGACCGCACTGTTCGCGCCTGAAGATCTGCACGAAACGATCGGCGAATATGTGGCGCAATTGGGCCTGACGCAACTGCGCATCGCCGAGACGGAGAAATACGCTCATGTCACGTTTTTCCTGAACGGCGGACGTGAAGAACCCTTCGCGGGCGAAGATCGGATCATGGTGCAGAGTCCGAAAGTCGCGACCTACGATCTGAAACCGGAGATGTCGGCGTTCGAAGTGACAGACAAACTCGACGCCGCGATTGCGTCGGGCAAATACGACCTGATCGTGGTCAATTTCGCCAATCCCGACATGGTCGGACACACGGGAATTCTGTCGGCCGCCGAAAAGGCCGTGATGACGATCGATCAATGTTTAGGCCGGTTGCGCACCGCCGTCGAGCACGCCGGCGGCGTCCTGTTGATCACCGCCGATCACGGCAATGTCGAGATGATGCGCGATCCCGAAACGGGCGAGCCGCACACGGCCCACACGACCTTCGATGTGCCCATCATCGTCGTGAATGCGCCACGAAACGCGAAACTCGCGGCCGGCAGTCTTGCCGATGTGGCGCCGACGCTCCTCGATCTGATGGGTCTTCCGAAGCCTCGCGAGATGACAGGGCACTCGCTGCTCGAACGGGCGAAGATGTCTACGGAGCGTGTGGGCTGAGCGGATTTCTCACGCGCGCGGCAGTGGCGATCCTCATTGCCGGCATTCCGGTGCCGGCGGGTGCGACGCTCGTCAAGCATGTGCATCGCGTTTCGCATCGTGCGGCGGCGCCTGCATCGTCTGCGGCTCCGGAATCCGATTTGTCGGGTGCAATGCCTGCTGCCGCAGCGAACGGAATGCCGAGCACGACCGATCAATATCGCGCGCTGAAGAATGAGATGGCCAAGTCGAAGCCTGCGGTCGAGAGCGCAAAACTCAAGAGCGATATGCTCATTGCGCAAGCGGCTCAACTGCGCCGCAAACTCGCCGATACGGCCACGCGCGTCGAGGCGCTGGAAGAAGAAAAGGGCAGTCTCGATTCCGAGATTGCGCATTTGGCGACGCGAGAGGTTTCTCTTTCGGTCGATTTTTCTCGCGGTCGGGTTCAGGTTGCCCACCTGCTCGCGGTGCTGGAGCGACTGCAGCACGACATGCCGCCGATACTGGCGCTCAAACCGGACGATGCTTTGGGCGCGGCGCGCGGCGCGATGCTGCTTGGCGCATCGCTGCCGCGTATCTATGGCGCGGCGGCGGAATTGGGAACCCAATTGGAGACGCTGCGCGCCACGCGCGTGCAATTGATCGCGCGGCGCGCCGAAGGTACGCGCAATGCGGTGCAACTCGGGGCCGCGCGCATCGAGCTCGATCAACTTCTCGCGATGAAAGACAAGGAGGCCGACGAGGCATCTTCGCAATACAGCGACCTTCAGGCCAAGTATGAAGCGGCGGCTACCGAAGCCGCCGACCTCGGATCGTTGCTGCGGAGGGTGGCGGCGCTTCGGTCCGAGCAACCTCCGCAACCGGGCATCGTCGTCGTTGCCGCTCAAAATGTTGCCGCAATGCCTAATTCCAGGCGAGGCTCGCTTCTCAAGCCTGTGATCGGTAGACTGGTGGAAGACGACGGAGCAGGCGTAGGGGGAGTGCGTGCGCCGGGTTTGACGTTCCTGACCGCGCCGGGTGCTCAGGTGGTGGCGCCCGGCGATTCCGAGGTTCTCTTCGCCGGTCCTTACCATAAGACCGGGCAAGTCTTGATCTTGGAAAGCGCGGGCGGCTACGATCTTGTACTGGCCGGCCTTGAGCGTATTGAGGTGCGAATAGGCGACCAGCTGCTAGCGGGCGAACCAGTCGGCGCGATGCCACGAACGGACGCCGCAGCGAAGCTCTACTTCGAATTGCGGCAAAACGGTAAAGGCGTCAGTCCGGCGCCCTGGCTTGAAATCGATCTGAGGAAGGCAAAGAGGACATGAAGCGGTTTGCATTGGTCGGCGTGGGTATGGCGGCGGGTTTTACCGCAGCAGTGATGTTGTTTCCTTCAGCCCATGGCGCGAACGACCCTTCGGCCTATCGCCAGCTCAATCTTTTCGAGGACGCGTTCGAACGGGTACGAGTCAATTATGTCCGCCCGGTCGACGACAACGAACTCGTCAGTTCGGCGATCCAGGGCATGGTCTCGTCGCTCGATCCGCATTCGAGCTACATGGACGCGAAGGCCTTCGCCGACATGCAGATTCAGACCAGCGGCCAGTTCGCCGGACTGGGCATCGAAGTGACGATGGAGGACGGTCTCGTCAAAGTTATTTCGCCGATCGACGACACGCCGGCTGCACGAGCCGGCATCAAGACCGGTGATTACATCGCTGCCGTCGACGGCACCCCGATCCAGGGCATGGCGCTCGACGACGCGATTGCCAAGATGCGTGGAGCGGAAGGTACGAAGGTCACCATCACCGTGCTGCGCACCGGTACGAAAAAGCCCTTCGATGTGACGCTGACGCGGGCCATCGTGCAGGTCGACAATGTGAAATTCCATCGCGACGGCGACATCGGTTATATCCGCCTTCCGTCTTTCAACCAGCAGACCGATTCCGGCCTCGAACATGCCGTGCGCGAACTGAAGCGGCAGATCGGTCCCGGACTCAAAGGTTATGTGCTCGATCTGCGCAACAATCCCGGCGGCCTGCTCGATCAGGCGGTCGAGGTGTCAGACGACTTCCTCAATGCGGGCGAAATCGTCTCGACCCGCGGCCGTCATCCCGAAGACACGAGCCGCTACGATGCGAAGCCCGGCGACATCACGGACGGCAAACCTGTCATCGTGCTGATCAATGGTGGCACCGCGTCCGCGTCGGAAATCGTCGCAGGCGCGTTGCAGGACGACAAGCGCGCCACGATCGTTGGCATGACGTCGTTCGGCAAAGGCTCGGTGCAGACGATCCTTCCGCTGGGCCAGAACGGCGGTGCGTTGAGGTTGACGACGGCGCGCTATTATACGCCGTCGGGCCATTCGATCCAGGCGCTGGGCATCACGCCCGACGTTGCGGTCGCGCAAGGCGATGAAGACACGACGCCAAAGATCGAACGTCCCAGCGAAGCCGACCTTCCGGGTCATTTGAACGGAGAAGGTGGTCCCAAGAAGCAGCCCGCTCAAATCGTACATCCCGCGCCGGGCAAGAAATACGACGACTTCCAGCTCTCCTATGCGCTCGATCTTTTGCGCGGCAAGACGACCGTAAGCTCGATCGCCAAGCCGACGGATGCGAATTGAGCGGCGGAGCGGTCACGCAATGAAACGCTTTGGACTGACCGGGTTGGGCATCGCCGTGGGTTTCTGCGCAGGTGTTGCGCTGTTGCCCTTGGCGCATGGCGCCGACAGCAATTCCCAATCCGCCTACCAGGCGCTGGATCGTTTCAGTCAGGCCTTTGTCAAAGTTCACGAGCGCTATGTCGAAGCACCCGACGACCGGCTGATGGTCGAGAATGCCTTGAACGGCATGATCTCAAGTCTCGATCCGCATTCGAGCTATTTCGATCCGAAGACCTATGCGGACATGCAGGTGAAAACCGAGGGCCAATATGGCGGCCTCGGCCTCGTGATCTCCGCCGACAACGGCGCGATCAAAGTCGTTTCGCCGATGGACGATACGCCGGCGTCGAAAGCCGGCATCAAAGCGGGCGACATCATTCTGGCTGTCGACGGCAAAGGACTGCAGGGCCTCAGCCTCGACAAGGTTCAGGAATTGCTGCGCGGCGCGGCCGGCACCAAGGTCACGCTTACGCTGATGCGCGGCGGCGACGACAAGTCGTTCGAAGTGAAGCTTGAGCGCGCCGCGATCGAAGTGGAAGCGGTCAAATCGCATCGCGAAGGCGATATCGGCTATATCCGCATCCCTGCCTTCAACGAACATACCAGCGAGGGGCTTGAGGCGGCCGTACGCTCGCTCAAAAAGCAGATCGGCCCCAAGCTGAAAGGCTACATTGTCGACCTGCGCGATGATGGGGGAGGCGTGCTGGATCAGGCGATCGCGGTGTCCGACGATTTCCTCGACAGCGGCGAGATCGTTTCCACGCGCGGACGCAATCCGCAGGATACGGAACGTTGGGACGCCAAGCCGGGAGACATCGCCGACGGCAAGCCGATCATCGTGCTGATCAACGGCGGCACGGCCTCGGCATCCGAGATTGTTGCGGGCGCGTTGCGGGACCACAAACGGGCGATCACGCTCGGCATCACGTCTTTCGGCAAAGGCTCCGTGCAGACCATCATTCCGCTCAATGGAGGCGAAGATGGCGCGCTTCATCTGACGACGGCGCGCTACTACACGCCCTCCGGCGGCTCGATACAGGCGACGGGAATCGCACCCGATATTGCGGTCGCCGAGGGCGACGAATCGACCGATCTGCCCAAAGTCGAGGAACCGTCCGAGGCGGATCTTCCGCACCATCTGATCGCCGAGGACGACAGCAAGCGCAGTACGGTCGCGCCCATCCGTCCGCCGCCGAACTCGAAGATCGCGGATTTTCAGCTGTCCTACGCGCTCGACGTGATGAACGGAAAGATCAAAGCCGATTCCTTTGTGCGGCTCGCCCACGCGAATTAACCAAGCCAATTGAGCGCAGTGCGGCGCGAATTAACGCGGTCGTAACCATGAATTGCGCTATGTAGCGCCATGGCCGCGAACAGCATGGCGGACGGCGATTTGACCTCAAGGCGGCGGGGACCCCATCCCCTCGCGCTGGCCTATTTTGGCGCGTTCGCAATTCTGCTTCTGTTGTTCGGCGCGGTTGCGTTCCTGGGCCGCGCCAGCGATGGCGATCCGGTCGTGACGCTTGAATTGCACACTGCGGCGTCCGCAACGGCGAAAGGTCCGGTTCATTCCGCTTCCCTCGCCGGCAAGAATCCGGCCGCCGCTGGAGCGCCGTCTTCCTCGCTGGCGCAATCAGGTGCGCCCGTATCTCCCGCGACTGCCGCGCCATTTTCGAATGTTCCGGCTCCCGCGCTACCGCCGCAGATCGTTCCGGGCGCGATCGTGAAGCCTGTCGTGGCTGGCAAGGCGCTGATCGCCGATCCGGCTCTGATCGAGCAGACGCAGCAAGGGCCACTTCCCCGCATTGCAGACGATGGCCGCACACCCATGACGGCCTATGCGCCGCCGGCGCCTTCGGACAAACGTCCGCGTATTGCCATCGTCATCAGCGGCCTGGGCATCAGTGCGAAAGCGACCGCCGCCGCTATCTCCGGCTTGCCGGCCGACGTGACGCTCGCCTTCGCGCCTTATGACGACGATGTGCAACGCTGGGTCAGCGAGGCGCGCAAGCAGGGCCACGAAGTGCTGCTCGAACTGCCCATGGAGCCCTATGATTTTCCGGATAGCGATCCGGGCCCGCACACGTTGCGCGCCGGTGTCGGCGAGGAGTCCAACACGCAACGCCTCACCTGGTCGCTAACGCGTTTCACGGGCTATGCGGGCGTCACAAACCTTCTGGGCGGCCGCTTCCTGGGCGATCCGGATTCGCTCGAACCCGTCATGACGTTTCTCGCGCGCCGCGGGCTCTTCTTCTTCGACAGTGGTCCTGCCGCGCGCTCTGCAGCGCCCGATGTCGCGCAGCGACTCGATGCGCCTTATGTCCAGAGCTCGACCACTATCGACACGATCCAGACCGCGATGGAAATCGATCAGCGGCTTTCGGAACTCGAAACACGCGCACGACTCAATGGGAGTGCATCCGGCGTCGGTTTTCTGTATCCCGTCACCGTCGAGCGGGTGGCGGAGTGGGCAAAGGGTCTTCCCGGCCGGGGCTTTGTTCTGGTGCCCGCTTCGGCCATAGTTCCCCATACGAAGTAACCGGTCTGCGATATGTCCCGTCAGGGTGTCCATTTGCGTCACGAGGATTTGCCGTATCGGCCCTGCGTCGGCGTGATGCTGATCAATCGCGAGGGCCTGGTGTTCGTCGGAAAGCGCATCGATCAGACGGTCGAGGGCTGGCAAATGCCGCAGGGCGGCATTGACGACGGCGAATCGCCTCTCGAAGCCGCGTTCCGCGAACTGAAGGAGGAAATCGGCACGAATAATGCCGAGTTCCTGCGCGAACTCGACGAATGGCTCGAATACGATCTGCCCGCGCATCTGCTGGGAATCGGATTGCACGGACGCTATCGCGGCCAGCGTCAGAAATGGATCGCGATGCGTTTTCGGGGCGACGACAGCGAGATCGATATCGCGACCCCGCAACCCGAGTTCGAGAGCTGGAAATGGCTCGCAATCGAGGCGCTGCCGCGACTGATCGTCCCGTTCAAACGCGATACGTACGCCAAAGTGATCGCAGCCTTCCGCGACCTCGCATTTACCGCCTCTTGAGAAAGTCCACATGACAGCGTTGCGTTCTCCGGTCGTGATGATTCATGGCGCATTTTGCGGCGGATGGGTGTTCGACCATTGGCGCGCCGCGTTCGAGGCGAGGGGGTATGCGGTTCAGGCGCCGACCTTGCGTTACCACGATTGCGGCGAAGATCCTCCGCCGGAATTCGGTACGACGAGCGTCCGCGACTATGCCGACGACGTCGAGCGATTGATCGCGGATCTGCCTTCGCCGCCGATCCTGGTCGGTCATTCGATGGGCGGATTGATCGCGCAGATGCTGGCGGCCCGCAGGGAGATTCGCGCGCTCGTATTGTTGGCGCCTTCCGCACCTTGGGGCGTCTTGCCGTCGACTCCGTTCGAATTCGTGTCCGCCCAGGCGCTCTATCTTGCAGGCGATTTCTGGAACAAAATATTGCGGCCGACACATTGGATCGCGGCGGCGAACGCGCTCGATCTCCTGCCGCCGGCCGAGCGCGATGCCGTATTCGCGCAATTCGTGCCCGAATCGGGGCTCGCCACTTTCGAAGTGATGCACTGGCCGCTCGATTTCAAGCGCGCCACGCAGATCGATCCGCGCGATGTGACATGCCCCGTGCTCTGCCTCGTGGGTGCAAAGGATCGCGTCAACCCGCCCGCGACCGTGCGCCGGGTGGCGACACGTTATGGCGGTCGCGCGCACTACGAAGAATTGGCAGGTCACAGCCATTGGCTGATCGGCGAACCGGATTGGGAAAAAGTGGCTGCGCGCGCACTTGCGTGGCTTGGCGAGATGCTGCCTCAAAAGGGACGCCGCACGAAAGTGACGCCGTAGTTCGGACTCGGCCGAGACGCTCGTCTAATTCGTCGCCTTTGCGCCGTCATAGTGCTTGCGGAAATCCTGCATGAAGGTCTCCAGCGTGTCGATCGATGCAATCTGCGCGGCCTGATCGCGGAACGCGGTGCCTTGCGAGTCGATGTCCTGCGTCACGACAGCGAACGCGCTGGAATCGGGGCTTGCCTTCATCTTGGCGGCGAAATGTCCGCGCAACCGCTCGAGATCGGCCTGGCCGTTGGCAAGCGAATAGGCGATGGCCGCGCGCATGATCTCCCGGCGTTCGTCGGCCGATAGCGCATTGGCGTCGCTCCAGCGATTGCCGACGAGTTCTTCGGCCTTTTGCCCGGCAATGGCCCAGTTGCCGCTTTCCCAATAGATGTCGGCGCGCAGCTGTCTCGTGTCGGGCTGCTCGTCGACGGCGATCATGTCGAGAGCCTGATCCCATTGCTTGAGGGCAGCGAGCGCGCGCGCCTCGAGCAATGTGCGTTGATGGTTGATGTCGTCGGGAAGGCCCGCAATGCGCGTCGAACGAAGAGCTTCCAGCGCATCCTTCGGCTTGTGATCCATCAGTTCGATCATGGCGAGGCGCGTCGAGACCTGGGCGCGAGCGATGCCGTCCAGGCGCTTGGTCACCTGGTAATTCAGAAGCTGTGCTGCGGGCCCGAGCAGATCGACAGCGACCAGCCGTTCCACCATGCGCCGGATCATTTCGTCGCCATTGGGACCGATCGGGGTGAGGTCGATGAAATCGTAAAACAGGGATAGAGCGGCGATCGGCGGCATGGAGTCCGCTTTGCCCTTGAGAAACAGCGTTTCGAAAGTGTCGCGCATGTCGTCCTGTGACTGGCGCGCCACGTCTTCATTGGGAAAATTCTGCGAGGCGGTGCGAAGGATCTGCAAACCGTCATGCCAGCGTTTCTTGGCAAAATAGAGCGAGCCGAGTTTGCGTAGGGTTTTCGACTCCAGCACGTCGCCGCGCCAACGATAGCGCAGCATTTCAAGTTGCGAGATGGCGGCATCTTGCGACAGCGCGCCGGCCGCAAGCCCCGCTTCCACGCGGTCGTAAATCGCTTCGACCTCGACATGCTCGTCGCCGCTTTTTTCGATCGCCTCGAACAGTTCCATCGCATCGCGTGTGCGGCCCTCTTGCGCATAAAGCTGCGCGCGCACCAATTGGGCGTCGAGCATCACGGATTTCGGAAGATTCTGCGGCAACCGCGCCAAATCCGAATCGGCGGTTTCGATGCCACCCGACTGGAGCGCTGCAGTCGCTTCCGCGATGCGCGCGCGCGCCTGCCACTCCGCCGGATAGCGATGCAGAACCGGATCGGCGAGTGCGAGAGACTTGCGCGCGCCGTCCCAGTTGTCGAGCGCCGCTTCCGTCAATCCGCGCCAGAACGCGGCGTGGCGATTGTTGTCGAATGCCTGGCCGGCAATGTCGTTATGCGCATCGTGAAAGCGGCCCATGAGAAAATCGGCCGCGGCGCGCATGGTTTGGAGCTGCAAGTCGCCCTGGAGCGACGGATCGTTTGCCTGGGTTAGTTCGATCAGACCCAGGGCTTCGGCTCCAAAGCCGTTCCCGAGATAGAAGCGTGCCAACGTGATCCTTGCACGGTTCGCCTCTTCAGGCTTCATCAATGCGAGTGTCTTGCGAAGCCGGCGCTGCGCCACGAGAAAGTTGCCGCCGGCCGCACGGCCCCAGGCCGTCAGGTCGAGAAAGCACGGACTGTCGCTGGTCGATGCGAGTGCAGCCGGAGAATCGGCAGTCGCAAGCGAAGGCGCGGTGAGCTGCAATCCGTTCGGCCGCGCGATGGTCACGCGCGACTGCGTTACGCGCACGTCCAGATCGTCGGTGAGAGGCGCGATGACCAGTCCTGCCGCCGTCGGCAGCGCTGAGAATTCGACATAATTGTGCGGCTCGATCATTGCGCGTCCGAACCCTGCCGGCACCACCAAAAGAGAATCGCCTGCGACCGGATCGACCAGCGGCACGACATGCGCGGCACCGGGGATCAGGGTGGAAAGCGCGGGCTTACCGGAGCTGCCTTCATCGCGCAGGAACGCAATGGCCGTGGCAGATTCGGCGGCATGCGGCGCCAGGATGACACTCAAATTCGAGCCATCGACGCGCGCCGCGATCTGCTCAGTCTGTTTGAACCCGATCCGCAGCACCGTCACGCCGTTGCCGCTCGAGACGTCCACCGAGGCGGGAAACTCGCCCAGTGCGGTTTTGAGATGAACGGCATCGACGGTGGGTGCACCGTCGACTACGATCCACGCGGTCATGTTGCGCAGGAAAATCGCGGCAGCGCGCGTCGCAGCCCCCGGCAATGTGACAATCGCGCCTTCATGCGTTCGCTGGGCCTGAGCTTCGTTCGCAGAGGCCGGCAGCGGCGGGTTGCCGGCAGGTGCTGCCGCCGCTGCGGCCGGTTGGGTTGTCGCGGCGGGTGTAGACGTCACCGGCACGGCAGGTGCATTTGCAGCTGTCATTGGAGTGGACGGCGCCGACGTCGGAGAGGCCGGCGGCGCGGCTGTCGGCGCCGGTATATCGGCTTTCAGCTTTGCGGCTGTGTCTGCAATCGCCGCGGCCTGCGCAGTCGATGTGGCGCTGCCGGTGCTTGCGACGAGCTTCGTGATTTTCGGCTTTTCGCCTTTTGCCGTGCCCGGCGGATGATACGCGTCCGCGTCCGATTTCGGCGCCAGGATATCGAGTACGATTTTGTTGCCGTCCCGGAAATCGTGAAAGCCGGAGGAAGAGTCCGTATCGAATTCGATCACGGTCCCCTTGTTTTCGACGCGCCACCCCGCCTGTTTTACCCAAGGCGGTGAGACGCGCTCGAAGGATGTGAAATCGGGCCGCGCCATCGCCTCGAAGCGGATCGTGATGTGGCCGGCACCCGGGAACACGGCATAGGAAACATTCTTTGGCCAATCGAATACCAGCCGCGTAAAATTGGAATACGCGCCTGCACGGAGGGGAAGCGCACTGAGCTTCGCGACATCGACCGCGAGTGCTTGCCGTGGCGGAGGCGGCGGCAGATCCGGCGGCGTGCTCGCGAACGTCTGAGGAGCGAGATCGATCGCGATCTTGTTGCCGGAAATGCTTGTGTGCAGCCGCGCGCTTTGGGCGAGCGCGAAATGAAATGTTTCACCGTCAGGATCCGCCCGAATGCTCGATATATACGCGCTCAGACCCTGTGCAAGCGCATTGGGATCGACCGCAATTTTGCGGTCGAAAACGAGCGTCAGAACGCCGTCGGTCATGGCGGATTTCGCGTGCGCCACTGGATCGAGCACGAAGACGATGCGCGCGAAGCCATTGTCCGACGACGTAGTGACACTGTCGGCATGGGCTGCACTGGTCGCCGCCAGACACGCGAACGCCGCAAGGGTGGCGAATCGGCGAACGATCGACGTGCGCATGACCAAGGCCCTTGCGTGCGGCCGGCAATGTTGCGTGATTCGCCGCATCCGTCTCGATCGCCTGTCTATTTTCCGCCGGCCGGAGCGGCTGCCGCCGTTCCGGCGCCGGGAGCGTTCGCAGCCGGTGCGGGAGTTGGCGTTGCATTGGCGGATTGCGTCGCGGGTGCGGATGTCGTTGGAGTCGCCGACGTGCCGGTTTCGGGAGCAGCTGAACTTGTCGTTGGCGCAGGCCCGGGTGCAGGATTTGGGGCACTTGCCGAGACAACCGAGGCCAATTGCGCCGGTGTGGCTTGCGCCAAATCCGGCAGTTTGAGTTTGTCCGCCAGTTTGACGGTCAGTTTCTGCGCCGCTTCGGGCTGCATTTGCGCGAGAATGGCGCCCCGAACATCCGGCTTCATGCCGTCAGCCACTGCAAGCAGAACGTCGTCGTTCAGATTGTTGAAGATGCGAGCGGCATCCTTCGGCTTCATCGAGGAATACGTCTTTACCAGCGAATCGATCTGCTTCTGCTGCGCCGCATCGTGCTGCTGCAACAGGCCCTGGATTTGCGTTTGCAGCTGTTTCAAATTAGCGATCTTGCTGTCGACCCGGTTTTCGGCCGCCGTGATCAATTTTTCGCGCATCTCCACGTCGCGTTCGCGCGCGTCGAGTTCGGCGCGGCGTTTGGACAGACTTGTCAGCACATCCACCTGCCCACTGGACGTTTCAGGATCGTCGGCCGCATCGCCGGCTTCGGGCGAAGGCGCGGGACCGGCCTGCAGTGGCGCGACGGCTTCCTGCGCGCGTGCCTCAAGCACGAGGCCGGTCGTCTTCAGTCCAAGAAGAGTGACACCAAGCACCATCACGGCCGGGAGGAGCCGAAGATGCCTGAAAAGCTTGCTGAACTTCACCGCACGTTCCTCAGAGCTTCCTGCCTCAGCGCATCGGGTCGCAGCGCTTCAAGGCGGCTGGTAAGCACGGCAGGCGTGGCGCCGTTCGCGACCGCACGCGATGTCGTCGCAGTGCGGTCGATACGATCCGCAATGCGTTCACCCGCCGACGTCAGCATGGACAATTCGTCAATGAGCCCGCGGGCGCGCGCGAGACGCTCGTCGAGATTCTCGGCGGCGTCCGCGGCATGGGCCTTGAGCGCACGCATGGATGCGCCGGCATTGACGATGGCGGTGTTGAGGTCGCCGATCGTTTCCTTGAGCCCGTCCTGGCCTTTCCGCAGCGCGGACAGACGACGCTCCAGCACGGCGCAATAGCCGATCGTCGCCAGAAGAAGCCCTGACAGCGCCAATTCGACAATCAATGAGATGGTCATTCCGCTCTCCTTCTAGAGTGCGCGCGAGGCGTCGGTGCGCTCGATTGCTTCATCGACGCGCACGGCCACGGATGAGCCCACGCGCCCCATGCGTCCCCGCAGCAATGGCACGCCGCCGCAGCGCAGTTCGATTTTGGAATCGGGCCCGGAATTCAACATGATGGTCTGGCCCACTTCCAGATTCCGTATCTTGTTAAGCGACATGATCTGCTCGTCGAGAATGGCGTCGATGTCGACCTTGGTGGACCACAATTCCGTCGCGAGATGGCTCTCCCAGATCGAGTCGCGTCCGAACTTCTCGCCCATGAATTGCTGCAGAAGAAGTTTGCGGATGGGTTCGAGCGTCGCATAGGGCAGGAGCAATTCCGTGCGTCCGCCGCGATCTTCCATGTCGATGCGCAGCTTGACGAGAATGGCGGCGTTGGCAGGCCGCGCAATCGCGGCAAAGCGCGGATTGGTCTCCAGGCGGTCGAGAACGAAATTGACCGGTGCCAGAGGCTCGAAGGCCTGGCACATGTCCTGGAGGATCACCTCGGTCATGCGCTGCACGAGCGTACGTTCGATCGTGGTGTAGGGCCGGCCTTCGATACGCATTGCGGCCGTGCCTCGCCGCCCGCCCAGAAGCACGTCGACGATCGAATAAATCAGGTTCGAATCGACCGTGAAGAGGCCGTAATTGTCGAGCTGTTCCGCCCGGAACACCGCCAGGATCGCCGGCAGCGGAATCGAATTCAGATAATCTCCGAAACGGATGGACGTGATGTTGTCGAGGCTCACTTCCACATTGTCCGAGGTGAAGTTTCGCAGGCTCGTCGTCATCAGCCGCACGAGGCGGTCGAAGACGATTTCGAGCATGGGCAGGCGCTCGTACGAGACCAGCGCGGAATTGATGATGGCGCGAACGCCGCTTTTGTCCTGCAGGCTGTCGTCGTTGACGTCGAAGCCCAGCAGGCTGTCGATCTCGTCCTGGTTCAGGATGCGTTCGGCGCTGGTGGCCACGGCCGTCGCCGCGGGCGCATCGCCTTGCGCGGCCGCTTCCGTATTTGCGCCTTCCAGAGCTTCTTCAGGTTGCGCCGTCTCGTCTTGGGGGTCTGCCATCGGTCTTTCCGTTACTGAACGATCATTTCTTTGAGCAACACGTCGCGCACCGAAAATGGCGCCGCCGCCACATTGATCCGGCGAAGCAATTCTTCCTTCAGGCGCATGACGCCGGCCGATCCGCGCAGGTCGTCGACCCGCAGTTCGCGCAGATAGCTCTGAAACTGATCGACGATCCGCGGCATCAACACCTGCAGCCCCGGCTTTTCGTCGGCCGCATCGAGTTCGAGCGACACCGAGAGCTTGAGATAGGCCGGAGTCCCGTCGGACGTCTGAATGTTCACGACGATATCGGGCATGTCGAAAAACGCGACCTGGGGCGCCACGAGAGGCGCAGGCGCGCCATTGGCCATCTTCGTCTTGTGGGTGTCGCCAGATCCGCTGAAGAAGAGGAAATAGACGCCCGTTCCAAGCCCGAGGACGAGAACAAGCGCGCCGGCTCCCGCGATCAGAAGGAATTTCTTACCAAATCGCTTCTTCGGCGCATCGCGTTCGGCGCCTTCCGCGTCATCCTCCGGTTCTTCCGAATCGGCTTTCGACTTGTCCTTGGCCATCGCACTCCCCGGTCGCGCGGGAACACTCGCGCAATATCCGGGACGTTAGGCAGGCATGGTTAAGGAGTGGTTCAGACCGGGCGTCGAATTCACGTATCAGGCAGTCTTCACCCGGCAGGGATTGCCGCATGCGGTTCAGCCGGCCGCGCGAAACCCAGCGATTCTGGCGATTTTTGCATGGCACAAGCGCTGCAGCAGGCGACGCGGGAGCACAGGACCAGAAAGGACCCGGGCGCGCCATGAACCAGACAATGCTCGTGAGCCTCTCGCAACAGTTGGCGACCTATCAGGCGATGGATTCGATCGCGAACAATATCGCGAACGTTTCGACGCCCGCCTACAAACGCGAGACGCCGACATTCCAGGAATATGTTGCGAAAGTTCAGCCCGCCGAAGGCGACAAAGGCTCTAAATCCGTCAGCTACGTTCAGGAGACCGGCGCGGTGCGCGACCTGAAGGAAGGTCCCATGGAGACCACCGGCGGCAAATTCGATTTCGCAATCCACGGCAACGGCTATTTCGCAGTACAGACGGCGAACGGCGAACGCTATACCCGCAACGGGCATTTCACGCTGGATCTGAACGGCAAGCTCTCGACCGAAGAAGGCGACCAGGTCGAAACGCAAGGCGGCCCGCTCTCGATCACTCCGCAGGACGGCGACGTAAACGTCGCCGCGGACGGCACCGTCAGCGCCACCATCAACGGAACGCAATCCCAACTCGGCAAGTTGAAGGTCGTCTCCTTCGCGAACGAGCGTGCGCTCCAGAAGGAAGGCGACAGCCTCTATTCGACGACTCAGACCGCCAATCCCGCCACCAACGTGAAGGTCGTGCAGGGCATGCTCGAAGCCTCGAACGTGCAGCCGGTGATCGAGATCTCCAACATGATCGAAATCATGCGCACCTACCAGGCGACGTCGAATCTGAGCCAGACCCAACACAGCCAGGACATGCAGTCGATCGACAAGCTTGCCCAGGTACAGGATTAGGAGATTTTTCATGCGTGCTCTGAGCATCGCTGCCACCGGAATGCAGGCGCAGCAGACGAATGTCGAAGTGATCGCGAACAATCTCGCGAACATGAACACCACGGCCTACAAAACGCAGTCGCCGGAATTCCAGGATTTGCTCTATCAGAACGTCGAGACGCCGGGCTCGCAGACCTCCGACTCGGGTACCGTGTTGCCGAGCGGAATCCAGTTGGGAGCCGGCGTGCGCACGGCCGCCGTTTATCGCATCACCACGCAGGGCGCGCTCGAATCGACCAGCAACACCTACGATTTCGCGGTTCAGGGCCCCGGCTATTTCCGCGTCGTCATGCCCGACGGCACGGACTCTTATACCCGCGCTGGAAACTTCGCGCTGTCGCCGACAGGACTGATCGTCACGCAGGACGGCTATACCGTCGAGCCGGGTATCAGCGTACCCGCCAACGCATTGAGCGTCAGCGTCAACACGCAGGGCCAGGTGCAGGCAACCGTTCCCGGCGCGACCGCGCCCACCACATTGGGCCAAATCGAACTCGATCGCTTTCCCAACGAAGCCGGCCTCAATGCGCTGGGCGACAATCTGTTTCAGCAGACGCAATCTTCCGGCGCGCCGCAGGCAGGCGTTCCCGGCGCTGCCGGTTACGGTACGATCCAGCAGGGCTTTCTCGAAACCTCGAACGTCAATGCGGTCCAGGAGATCACATCGCTGATCACCGCGCAGCGCGCCTATGAAATGAACTCCAAGGTCATCACTGCCGCCAACGATATGCTGCAGATGACCGCAAGCATGGGACAAGGCTGATGCGCACGATATTTCGCATTCTCACCGTTTCATTCGCTGCGTTCGTCGCGGCTCCGGCGCTCGCCGTTCCGTTGGCGCAGACCGCAAACGTTCGCATCGTGGTGCCGACTCACGATATTCAGCGCGGCGAGACGATCGTCGATTCCGATCTCACCTACCAGATGGTCACGGGCGATCGCCCGCTTGGCGGCATCGCGGTCGCGATGGGCGAACTCGACGGCAAGGAAGCACGTCGATTCATTCAGGCCGGAGAGGCCGTGCGCATCGACGACGTACGCCTGCCGGTGCTCGTCGCGAAGGGCTCGACCGTCACCATGACCTTCGAGGAGCCGGGCATTACCCTGACATCCATCGGGCGTGCCACCAGCGAAGGCGGCCTGGGCGAGACCGTGACGATCGTCAATCCGGTGTCCTATCGCCAGATCACGGGAATCGTCACCGGACCGGGAACGGTGCGTGCGGGCGACATCACGCCTGCCGCCGACGACAAGATTGCAGCAACCGCAAAGCCGTGAATTTCAAAGGAAAGAAGATGAAATCGGGATATCTGAAGCAATTCGCAAGCTTCATCGTGCTGGGTATCGCTCTCGCGGGATGCAATGCGCTCGACCGTTTGCAAAACATCGGCGGCGCTCCTCAATTGGCTCCTATCACCGATCCGACCAAGGATCCGAACTACAAGCCCGTAACGATGCCGACGGCGCCGCCGCTGGGTCCGCATGCCGAAAATTCATTGTGGATGCAAGGCGCACACGCTTTCTTCCACGATCCGCGCGCGAGCCATGTCGGCGATCTGATCACGGTCGACGTGACGATTGCGGATGCGGCGCAGGTCTCCAACGCGACCACGCGCACGCGCGCAAACACCGACACCGCCAACATGACCAATTTCTTCGGGCTGGAAAATCTCATCACGAAGGACGGCGCCGATCCGGCCAGCATGGTGGATATGGGCTCCAACACATCTAACGCCGGAACGGGCGTGATCAACCGGTCGGAAACGATCAATTTGACCCTGGCCGCGATCGTCTTGCAGCTTCTGCCCAACGGCAACCTCGTCATCACCGGCCATCAGCAGGTGCTGGTGAACAACGAAATGCGCGATCTGCAGGTCTCGGGCATCGTACGCACGGAAGACATCACCAGCGACAACACCGTCAATCTTGCGCAGGTGGCCGAAGCGCGTATCGCGTATGGCGGCAAGGGCCAGATCACGGATGTGCAGCAGCCGCGCTACGGTTCGCAGCTCTTCGACATCATCATGCCATGGTGAAAGCTTTCCGCTCTTTGGGGGCGGAGGGGACTGGGGCGTCGGCCGGATCTTCGGATCCGGCCGTTCCGGTTTTTGGGCTCAGTCGTCCCGGTAAACCCGCTCGCGGCGTTCGTGGCGTTCCTGGGCTTCGATCGAGAGTGTCGCGATCGGGCGCGCGTCGAGTCTTTTCAAGGATATCGGCTCGCCCGTCTCCTCGCAGAAGCCGTAGGAGCCATCCTCGAGCCGGCGCATCGCCGCATCGATCTTGGCGATCAGCTTGCGCTGACGATCGCGGGTCCGAAGCTCAAGCTGGCGCTCAGCCTCCGTCGCGGCCCTGTCGGCCAGATCGGCGTTCTGGGTCGTCTCAGCCTGGAGGTTCTGGATGGTCTCGCGGCTTTCGCGGAGGATCTCATCCTTCCAGCGCAGCAGCTTCCGGCGGAAATACTCCCGCTGGCGCTCATTCATAAAGGGTTCACTCTCCGATGGCCGGTAGCCAGACGGAAGTTCTGTACTCATGCGTACACCCCAGAAGACGAGTCGCCCCACAGCGAGCGGGCGGGTTTATACAGGTGGGCCACGTCCGCTTCAAATGGAATCGGAAGGCGGCAAGTAGGTAAAAACGCGTTCTAAGGCAAAAGGTTAGCCGGGCAGGCGGTCGGATTGCTCAAGTTTGGCAAGTTCGACCCGTGCCCGGAGGTCGATCTCGTCGAGCACGGTCTGCAGTTTGGGGTCTGCGAAACCTTCCTGGCGCCGGCTGACTGCGGTCGCCAACCGGTTGAGGGTTGCACGGGGGATTCCCCCCGCCAGCAGACCGTCGCGCACCTGATCCAGCATATCGAGCAGCTGCTCGCCATGAGAGACGCTTTTGGAACGTCCGCTGGTCGAGTCGTCGAGGCCTTGCAGGGTGAGAATCGACTCGACCGATGCGATGGGGCCGGGCGCGGATACGCTCGCCGAACGCGCTTCCTCGGCCGCCTCGGAGACGCTGAACGAGCTGCTGCTGCCGCTCGTCGAGCTCTTGGCGACTCGCCGGAAACTGGTGCGGTCGACTCCGCCGCTACCTTCGATCTTCATGGGCAAAGTCCCATTGCGACGCGTGACTTTCGCCCCTCATGGTTAAGATCGGGATAACGCCATTCAGGCCCGGTGATAGGGGTGGCCGCCCAGAATCGTGAGAGCGCGATAAAGCTGTTCGGCGAGCATCGCGCGCGCGAGCAGATGCGGCCAGGTTTGCGGCCCAAAGGCGAGGCTGCGTCCGGCTTTGACGGAAGGTCCGGGATCGAGACCGTCGGGACCGCCGAGCAGGAACGCGAGATCGCGCGCGCCTGCGTCCCGCATGGCGCCCAGCATTTCCGCGAATGCTTCGCTCGTCATGCCCTTGCCGCGCGCATCGCAGAAGATCACATGGGACGACGCCGGAATGCGCGCGGCGAGGCGCTCGCCTTCTTCGGCGACTCGCGCACGGGCCTCGCGCAATTTGGAAATCGCGACTTCTTCCACCGTCGTTGACGACATCCCCAGCCGCTTGCCGAAAGCGTTCGCGCGGGCGATGTAGTCGTCGATCAGCGCGCCTTCCGAAGTTCCGCGAGCATGTCCGACGGCAAGAACGAGAAGCCGCATGGGAAGAGAGCCTTGTAACGATCAGCGCGACGCGGCGCGTCGCGGTTCCTCGACCGACCACATGCCTTCGAGGTCGTAATAGCTGCGCACCTCGGGCCGGAAGATATGGACAATGACATCGCCGGCATCGACCAACACCCAGTCGCCGCTTTGCAGGCCGTCAACCGGCCGCGTGCCGTAACCGGCTTCCTTCAGGCGTCGCGCGAGGTGCTCCGCGATCGAGGAGACGTGACGCTGCGATCGGCCATTGGCAATGACGATCGCATCGGCAAGCGAAGAGCGGCCATCGAGATCGATGGTCACGATGTCTTCCGCCTTGTCGTCATCGAGGGAAGTGAGAATACGGGTCAGGAGCGTGGGCGCCGCTTCAGCGCTCTTGGTTTTTCTCGCGCGTGGCGCCTTCTTTGCGCCGGTCGTCTTGCTGGTCAGGACCAATTCCTCCACTGCGTTTCATGACGGAAGCGCGGTCGGATGGTTCCCTTCAATAAATCCAGGATGGGCCGCGCGCTCCGCAGGTTGCGAGTGCACTCTACCACGATGGAATTGCGCCTACCAAGGCCTCGCCTGTGCGGGATTGGGCGCGTATCGCGGTCGCGCTTGCGGAACTTCTGGGACCGTCAAGCACCACAAAGGCCGGCGGCCGGGAGAACGCGATGCGGCCGGCTGCATTCAGCCTGGAACGCGCAAGGCGCTGGGCGGCTTTCGCGCGCAGGGGTGCGAGTGTGCTGCCCGGCCGCATGACGACCACGATCGGGATACGGCTCGCGATATCGCTCCAGCGCCGCCAGCGGCGGAATTGGTCGAGATTGTCACTCCCCATCAGCCATACGAAACGCAGTTGCGGGAAGCGGTGCGCGAGTGCGCCAAGAGTATCGATCGTGTAGCGCGTGCCTAACGCGGACTCGATGTCCGTGACCAGAATGCGCGGGTGGGTTGCGGTTTGCGCCGCCGTCGTCATGCGATCGTCGAGCGGCGCCATGCCGATAGTCGGCTTGAGAGGATTGTGCGGCGCGACCAGCCACCACACATAATCGAGCCCGAGCCGCTTCAGCGCCACCTCGCTGACATGCATGTGACCTTCATGGGCCGGGTTGAACGAACCTCCCAGCAATCCGATGCGCAAACCCGGCGCCACCGGTCCGGGCGGCTTCAGCCAGTGCGTAAGACGAGGTCTCATGGTCTGATCTGCCCCCTGCCGCGCACAATATATTTGAAGGTCGTGAGTTGTTCGACGCCCACGGGACCGCGCGCGTGCAGCTTGCCCGTGCCGATACCGATTTCCGCCCCCATGCCGAATTCTCCACCGTCGGCGAACTGGGTCGAAGCGTTCCACATGACGATGGCCGAATCGAGTGCGGCGAGAAACCGCTCCGCCGTCATTGCATCTTCGGTAACGATCGCTTCGGTGTGATGCGAGCCGTAGGATTCGATGTGACGGATCGCGTCTTCCACATCGTCGACCGCTTTGACCGCGATGACAGCATCGAGATATTCCGTGCGCCAATCCTCTTCATTGGCTGCCTTCGCAGCGGGAAAGACGGCGCGTATATTTTCGTCGCCTCGGATTTCGCAACCGGCATTCTGCAGATCGCTCAGGATGGCCACGCCATGCGACTGGAGAATTTTGCGATCGAACAGCAGAGTCTCCGCTGCCCCGCAGACACCCGTGCGCCGCATCTTGGCGTTGAGCACGATTGCGCGCGCCATCGCGAGATCGGCCGCCGCGTGCACATAGACGTGACAGACGCCTTCGAGATGGGCCAACACCGGCACGCGCGCCTCATCCTGCACGCGCGCGACAAGGCTCTTGCCGCCGCGCGGAACAATCAGATCGATGGCGCCGTCGAGACCCTTGAGCATCGCACCCACCGCGGCGCGATCCGCTGTCGCGATCGATTGAATGGCGCCCTCGGGGAGATGCGCTGCGCGCAAACCTTCCACCAGCGCGGCATGAATTGCGGCCGACGAATGCGTCGCATCCGAGCCGCCGCGCAATATGACCGCGTTGCCGGATTTGAGACACAGCGCGCCCGCATCGGCTGTTACATTCGGTCTGCTCTCATAAATGATCCCGATGACGCCGATCGGCGTCGCCACGCGCGTAATGTCGAGACCGTTGGGCCGCGTCCAGCGGGCGAGTTCGCGGCCGACGGGATCGGAAAGTTCGGCGATCGCTTCGATTCCGGCGGCCATCGCCTCGATGCGCGGTCCGTCGAGTGTCAGGCGATCCTGCAGCGGCGCCGGCTGATGTTGCGCTTTGGCTGCTGCAACGTCTACGGCATTGGCGCGCAGTATATCGCTTGCGCGCGCGCGAACAGCCGCGGCCATCGCGCGCAAAGCCGCATCCTTCGTCTCGCGCGACGCTTCGCGGAGCTGCACAGCGGCTTCGCGTGCCGCGACTCCGATGGCGTGCAGCTTGGCCTCGGGGCAAGCAACATCCCCAAACTTCACCATGGCCGCCCCCCGAGGCGGCCACCCAGCCGCCGCGCGTCGGCGCGGCGAATGACTTCTGGCAAGAGCGCACCTAACTCATTCAGCTCGCAGACGCTCGCTGGCTGGGTGGCCGGGTCAAGCCCGGCCATGGTGATTAAAAAGTTTGTGGCCGAAGTCATTTCTGAATTGATCTTTCCGTCGTCAAAGCGAGATCGTCGCGATGAATCATCTCGTCGCGTCCGCGGTAGCCCAGGATCGTCTCGATCTCGGCGCTGCGGCGTCCCGCGATACGTTGCGCGTCGACGGCATGATAGGCGACAAGACCACGCGCAAGTTCGCGACCGTCCGTATCGCGCACCGCCACCGCATCGCCGCGGTCGAAATTGCCTTCGACTGCGCGAACACCCGCCGGCAACAGACTTTTGCCATCCTCCAGCGCGCGCGCCGCGCCCGCGTCGATGACGAGCGCGCCTTCGATCTTCAATCCACCTGCAATCCAGCGCTTGCGCGCTGCGGCCGGCGTGCCGCTCGCGAGGAATCGTGTGTGGAGAGAACCCAACCGGACCGTCGCGAGCGGATTGGCATCCTTTCCTTTCGCGATCAGGACCTCGGCGCCGGCGGCGGTCGCAATTTTCGCGGCGAGCACTTTCGAATTCATGCCGCCCCGGCCGAGACCTGAATTCGAGCCGCCGGCCATCGCTTCGATCTCGGGCGTAACGCGTGCGACTTCCGCGATGTGGTGCGCAGCGGATTCCCGCGTGGGGTCGGCGCTGTAAAGCCCATCCACGTCAGACAGGAGCACGAGACAATCCGCTTCCATCATGGACGCCACCCGCGCGGCCAGCCGGTCATTGTCGCCGAAACGGATTTCGGCCGTGGCAACGCTGTCGTTTTCGTTGATCACGGGAACGGCGCCGAGCGCAAGTAACGTGCGCAAGGTCGCGCGCGCATTGAGATAGCGGCGGCGTTCTTCGGTGTCGCTGAGCGTCAATAGAATTTGCGCGGCCACGAAGCCTTCAACCGCAAGTCCGTCGGCATAGGCTTCCGCGAGGCGCACTTGCCCCGCCGCCGCGGCTGCCTGGCTTTCCTCGAGCTTGAGCGCACCGTCGCGCAATTTGAGTGCGCGGCGGCCCAGCGCGATCGCGCCGGACGACACCAGGATGACATCCTTGCCGTCACGGCGCAGTGCCGCCACATCGGCGCACAGGGATTTCAGCCAGTCGCGGCGCAGCGCATCGGCATCGACCAGCAGGGCAGAGCCGATCTTGACGACGATCCGTCGCGCGCCGGTAAGCGGATCACTCACGGCGACCAGGCGCGCGCGGCAGCGTCGCCGCGGCGCTCCTTGTTGCGACGTTTGTTGATTTCGCTCGCCATGGCGCGCAACACGTCGTTGACGCCTTCGCCGCTCACGCCGGAAATGAGAAATACCTTTGCACTCGACGCTTTTGCGAGCGCCGCCTTTTTGCGCGCGAGCTCGGGCTTCGCAATGGCATCGATCTTGTTGAGCGCCACGATCTCGGGCTTGTCCGCGAGCCCGTGACCATAGGCTTCGAGTTCGCCGCGGATGGTCTTGTAGGCGCGTGCGATTCCGCTTTGCGTGCCGTCGATGAGATGCAGGATGGCCCCGCAGCGCTCCGCATGACCGAGAAAGCGGTCGCCGAGGCCCGAGCCTTCATGCGCGCCTTCGATCAGACCGGGCAGGTCGGCCAGCACGAAATCCGTCTGGTCGATGCGCACGACACCCAGCTGCGGCGTCAGCGTCGTGAAGGGATAGTTGGCGATCTTCGGCTTCGCGGCGGAAACGCGCGCCAGGAACGTCGATTTGCCCGCGTTGGGTAGCCCGATCAGTCCCGCGTCTGCAATCAGCTTGAGCTTCAGAATGACGGTCTTTTCTTCGGCAGGTTGACCGGGATTGGCGTGACGCGGCGCCTGGTTGGTCGACGTCTTGAAATGCGCATTGCCGAAGCCGCCATTGCCGCCGCGCAGAAGCAACACGCGTTGGCCCGGCTGCGCAAGGTCGCAGATCAGCGTCTCGCCGTCTTCTTCGTAGATTTGCGTTCCGATCGGCACACGCATGACCGCATCGTCGCCGTTGGCGCCGGACATTTCGCGGCCCATGCCGTGCTGACCGTTCTTGGCCATCACATGTTGCTGATAGCGATAGTCGATCAGCGTGTTCAGATTCTCGACTGCTTCGGCCCACAGATCGCCGCCGCGGCCGCCATTGCCGCCGTTCGGCCCGCCATATTCGATGAACTTCTCGCGCCGAAACGACACGCAGCCGTTTCCGCCCGCGCCGGATCCGATATAGACCTTGGCGACATCGAGAAATTTCATGACGCGTTCCTCTTCCCCCGCGAGCGGGGGAAGTGGTCGACGAAGTCGACCGAAGGGGGGATTCCCCCCTCTGCTTCGCTGCGCTCAGCATCTCCCCCGCTCGCGGGGGAGGACGATTTGAAACTGCGCACATTACTCACGCCGCCACCTTCTTCTGCCCGAAATTTGCGCGGTCGAGCACCACCCGGTGACAATACACGGAGTGGCCGCGGGCCGCGCAATCGCGCTGTTCGGCCCCGTCGGGCTGAAACCCCAGCTTTTCCAGCACATGGCCGGAGGCCGGATTGTCGTGAAACCAGCCCGCGACGAGCTTCGTCGCCTTGAGTTCGCGGAACGCGAAGGAAATCACCTTGCGGGCCGCTTCCGACGCGTAACCCATGTTCCAGTACGGCTTGCCCAGCCAATAGCCGATTTCAAATGCGCCATCGCGCAGATGCAGGCCGACTGTCCCTGCATATGCGCCGTCGGGCTTGCGCGTGATCGCGAACACATGGCTTTCGCCTTTGGAGCTTCCTTCCGCGATCCGCGCAAGGAACTGCCGCGCATGCTCCTCGAGATAGGGATAAGGCGCGGTCGCGAGATTCTTCACCACGTCCCAATCGCCGATCATCGCGGTTATGGCAGGCACATCCGCCTCTTCCGGCTTGCGTAAGAGCAGCCGCTCCGTTTCCAGTCTGCAGCATGACATGACAGTCCCCTCCCGCGAGGGAACAAAAAAGGGAAGATGGCGGGCCATCTTCCCTCGTACGATGAGCCGCCCATTCGGTGGCGGCTCGTGTTCGAAACCGCCTATGTCAACCGGCGTCCTTGGCCGGCATGTTCGACGCAAGAACCGATACGTAAGTGCGGCGCTTGAAGCCTTCGCGGAATTCGACCTTGCCGGTTTGCGTCGCAAACAGCGTGTGGTCCTTGCCCATCCCGACATTTTCGCCGGGGAAGAACTTGGTGCCGCGCTGGCGCACGATCACATTGCCGGCCGCAATCGCTTCGCCGCCGAATTTCTTCACGCCGAGTCGCTGGCCGGCCGAGTCGCGACCGTTGCGCGAAGAGCCGCCGGCTTTCTTATGCGCCATGGGTTGCCTCCGTCTCGTGCTTTTCGTGCTTCTCGTGTTTCGCGTGGATCGCGGTGATCTTCAGCTTGGTGAAGGGCTGGCGATGGCCGCGCTTGCGGTGCGTGTTCTTGCGGCGCTTCTTCTTGAAGGCGACGACCTTCCCGCCGCGGCCCTGTTCCACAATCTCGGCCGAGACAGACGCGCCTGCAACGAGGGGAGCACCGGTCTTGGGCGAGCTGCCGCCCAGCATCAGAACTTCGCCCAGCGTGAGGGTGGCGCCCACGTCGCCGTCGAGGCGCTCGACGGTGAGCACGTCGTCCTTGGCGACCGTATATTGCTTGCCGCCGGTGCGGATGACCGCGAACATGGCCGAAATCCTTGCAAAAAAGCCCGGGAAACCGGGAAAAATGGATATCCGGGCCGCTTCTGCCGCCTCGGGAGCGCGGCAATATACTGGCCGAACCCCCGGGGTCAAGCGGGGTTGCAGGAATACCGCGGAGGCTTAAGATTTTTCCTGGAAAAGGGCTTCGATGTCGCGATGCCCTTCCAGGATGTTCACGACCTCGAAACGATCCTCGATATATCGGAAAAAGATCACGTAGCCCTTGAAGACTATGCTGCGGATATCCGGCCTCAATTCGGGTCGCGTGCGTCCTAGCGTGCCGGGCAAACCGGCCAACTCGTGGCAACGTCCGCGCAGCTTGCCGATGAAACCCTCCGCGATCGCGACACTGTCGCTCGCTTCGGCGATGTAAGTGAAAATTCCCAGCAGATCGGCCTCGACGGAAGCAAGAAAACGCGCCCGTCTCACGCACCGACGCCTTTACGCCGCAATTCCTTCGCGCGCGTGGCGATAGCTGTGTCGATCGTCTGATCGGTCGCCTCGCCTCCGGTCGCGATCGAAGCATCGAGCGTGTTTCTCAGCGCGGTCAGTTTTGCTTCTCGCTCTTCAACGAGACGCAGACCTTCGCGAACGATCTCACTGGCGGAGCCATAGCGGCCGTCCTTGACCGCTTGGTCGACAAAACTCTCCCAGCGCTTTCCAATCGATAGGTTCACAGCCGAATTCCCTTTCCGTGGCGAAGGCCGAATGTGGACCCAAGCGCTCCGATCTATAACACAAACCGCGCATATTCTGCTATTGATGGGTTGCAGGATTCCGTTCGAATATACCGAATTGGGCTTTAATTTGTCCCGAATTGGTATATAGTCCCTCGAACCGCTCAACCAGAACCTAGGACCTGTTCCGATCTGTTATGTGCAAGAGAAAGCTGCGGATTGCCTCGATTTTTGAGCGATTAACAGGTGATTTTTTTTCGCCGTCGAGTGGCACGCTTGCCTGCGAGCCAGCAAACGGCGGGTGGAGAGTTCATCGTCCTCGCCTTTCGTCACCGCATCGAAACAGTTCCCCTGTTTCTCGCCTGTTTAACAGGGGAAACGTCGAAGGCGGCGACGCGTGGAAGACGATCATCCTGTTAAGTACTGTTCCGAGTGCGACCGCGCCTGATTCGATTGGGATTTTCGGATGTTCCCCTGTTTCTCGCCTGTTTAACAGGGGAAACCTCGAAGGCGGCGACGCGTGGAAGACGAGCTTCCTGTTATCTCCTGTTCCGAGTGCGACCGCGCCTGATTCGATTGGGATTTTCGGACGTTCCCCTGTTTCTCGCCTGTTTAACAGGGGAAAAGATCGAACGAGAGACGAGCGATCCCGGAGATTCATCTCAAGCCGGATGGCCCGCGGCCGCGATGTGCGCGCCGTGCGGGGGAGTCTTTCCGGCAGAACGCTGGTATCAATAAGGCCACGAATCTCAGGCGGATGAATGGGCACCCTCTACTACGGCGACAATCTCGACATTCTGCGCGCGCACATCGCCGACGAATCCGTCGATCTCATCTATCTCGATCCGCCGTTCAATTCGAACGCGTCCTACAACGTGCTGTTCAAGGCGCCGGACGGCCACGAGAGCCACGCGCAGATGGAAGCGTTCGAGGATACCTGGCATTGGAACGAGACCGCGGAACGTGCCTTCGACGATGTGATGCAATCGGGGAATACCGACGCCGCGGAAATGCTCCGCGCGATGCGCTCGTTCCTGCACGACAACGACATGATGGCGTATCTCGCGATGATGGCCGTGCGGTTGATCGAATTGCATCGCGTGTTGAAGCCGACGGGATCGCTCTATCTGCACTGCGATCCAACGGCGAGCGCGTATCTCAAAATATTATTGGATGCAGTGTTCGGTCCACGTCTTTTCATCAACGAAATTACATGGAAGAGATCTCACGCGCACAGTGATGCTTCTCAAGGTTCAACCCATTTCGGTCGAATCTCGGACAAGCTACTATTCTACTCGAAGCAAGGGTCACATACTTGGCATGTTCAGTTCTCGCCATACTCGCAGGAATATATCGATCGCGACTATCGCAGAATTGAGAGCGACGGACGCCGCTATCGGTTGGACAACATCCAAGGCCCCGGCGGAGCTGAAAAGGGGAATCCTTTATATGAAGTGATGGGCGTCAGCAGATACTGGCGCTATTCAAAAAAACGTATGGCAGAACTCATCGAGCGCGGATTGATTGTCCAAACGAGCCCCGGCGCGGTTCCTCAAATGAAGCGCTACCTTGATGAAATGCCGGGCGTGCCTGCCCAGGACATATGGACCGATATCGATATTATTAACAATCGTTCCAAGGAAATGCTCGGGTATCCAACTCAAAAACCCCTCGCTTTGCTCGAACGCGTGATCAACGCATCGTCCAATGAAGGCGATGTCGTGCTCGACCCATTCTGCGGCTGCGGTACAACCGTGCATGGGGCGCAGAAACTCAACCGCCAATGGATCGGAATCGACATCACGCATCTTGCGATCTCTCTCATTCAAAAGCGGTTGCGCGATGCCTTTGGGCCGATTCCCATCGAGATTCATGGGGTGCCGCGCGATCTCGGCGGCGCACGCGCGCTGGCCGCGCAAGACAAATATCAATTCCAATGGTGGGCAGTATCGCTCGTCGATGCGGTGCCTTATGGGGGCAAGAAAAAAGGCGCCGACACGGGCATCGACGGCTTCATCTATTTCAAGCCGGACGGCAAGACGACGGAGAAAGCCATCGTCTCGGTCAAAGGCGGAGAGAATGTCGGTGTGCCGATGGTGCGCGAACTTATTCAAGTCGTGAATCGCGAGAAAGCCAAACTCGGCGTGCTGATCACACTCGCCGAGCCGACCGCGCCAATGAAGAAGGAGGCAATCGCAGAAGGCTTCTACAAGACCGAATACGGCGAATACCCCAAGCTTCAGATTCTCACGATCGAGCAGCTCTTCGCCGGTCAAAAGCCGAACATGCCATGGATCGATTCGACCGTGTTCAAGAAAGCCAAGCGTGAAATGAAGGGCACCCAGGAGAAGTTGCTATAGGACAGGCAATCCGAAATAACGCTAGTAAATTCCCGGGATCAATCGCGCGGTGCGCGCCTTGTAGGCTTCGTATTCGGGAAACGCTTCGCTCAGCACCTGTTCCTCGAAACCCATGCGATAAAGTTGAAACGAGAATTGCAGCGCCAGCAGCGCCAGCGCGACAGGCGACATGTATTGCAGCGAGACACCGACGAGCGCGAGCTGCTCGCCCAGATAAAGCGGATGGCGCACGAGCCCGTAGGGACCGCCGATCACCAGCTGGCGCGCTTCCGACATGATGCTGATCGAACGTCCCAGCCAGAGCAGTCCATAAAGCGCGAACGTCATGCCGCCCAGGATGAACGCGGTCGAGGCCACTTCGACAGCCCAGCCCACCGGATGACGGGGCAGCACGAGGATCGCAACGCCGAGGTAGCAACCCAGAAATGCAGCAATGCGCGGAAAGAAGCCCTGCGCCTTTGCCGACGGCGTGCGGCGCGCCACGAGCAGGCCGATGAGCACGGCCGTGAACAGGAAGACGGAGAATTTAGACAGGAGATCGATGATCGGCAGGAATTGCTGCTCGCGCACCCAGATCGACGCCAATTCGTCGAGCAGCTGCGGCACTTGTTGAATGACGCAGAATGCGTACCAGAGAATCAGCGGCGAAGCAGCCAGCAGGTCGTAGACCTTCGCACCCGTGAACCATGGGGCCGATGACGAGGCGTTTTCGCCGGGGCTCGCAGTGAAGCTGTTCATGCCGTCCGATATACGGCCGGATCGTTTAAGAATTCAGAAAAGCTCTTGAGAATCGCCCGCATTCTGCCGACCGCGTCGTCCCGTTTCGGCACGCAATTTTCTAGGGTCGATCGTCCGGGAGTGCGCTATATAGACAAAATGTGGAAAACGGACGCTAACCAATTTGCATTCCGCGCCGCGAGCCTTGCCGATCTCGCGGATTTGCGGTCGCTGATGGAGTCCTCGATCCGGATATTGCTCCGCGCCGTTCTGTCGCCAGAGGAAGTCGAAGCGTCGTTCTCGGTCATGGGGCTCGACACGCAATTGATCGAAGACGGCACCTATTACGTTGTCGAGCGGGACGGACGCATCGCGGGTTGTGGTGGCTGGAGCCGGCGCGCAACCTTGTTCGGCGGCGATCATTCGGCCGGTCGCGATTCGGCGGTGCTCGATCCTCTGACCGATGCCGCGCGTATCCGCGCCATGTACACCCATCCCGATTTCGCGCGCCAAGGCGTGGGCAGAATGATTCTGGGATTGTGCGAAGACAAGGCGCGGGCCGAAGGATTCAAGCGCACGGAGTTGGGTGCGACGATGTCCGGTCTGCCGCTCTACAAAGCCTGCGGCTATCGCGAGATCGAACAGCTTCGCGTCGAGACGCCGTCGGGTGTGCGCGTGCCGATCGTCCGGATGGAGAAGACGATCGGCTGACATGCGCAGGCTTTCCGACGTCATCTACAACTTCCACTGGATCGTGGCGGGCAAGGCTGCGCGCGCGTCGCAAGCCTATGCGGGATTCCTGCGCGCCTTCCTGCGCGCACGAGCCATCCGAAGCGTGATCAATCTGCGCGGACCCAACCCAAAGCACATGTGGTGGCGCTACGAGACGCGCGTCTGCGCCGGGTTGGGTGTCGCGCATTTCGATACAATGCTCAGTTCGCGGCGGTTGCCGACGCGGCAGATGCTGATCAATCTGCTCGAGGCGTTCCGCCAAGCGCAGACACCCGTGTTGCTCAAGTGCTCTGGCGGACAGGACCGCACGAGCTTCGCCGCCGCGCTCTATCTGCTGAATACCCAAGGTTGGGCTGCGTTCGAAGAGGCAGAGCAGCAATTTGCGTCATGGCCTTATCTGCATTGGCCGCGGCGCCACCAGCATTGGCTCAAGCTGTTTCCGGAATTCGCGCGGGAAGACTCCGCCGGCGCCGCGCTCGCTGAATGGCTCGGCCGCGATTATACGCCGGAGCGCTTCAAGGCATGGCTCGAAGCGCGCGGAATGGGCGATTCGTTCCGCGGCCTCTACGACAAGCCGGGAACGGCGCCGGGGATCTGACGACCGCCATGCTGCATGCGTCCCCTCTCGACATCTCGCCCGGCATCCGTTTGTGGTCCGGTGCGCTCGATGCGGACGAACAGAAGTCGCTTGTCGAAGACGTCATGCGGCGAGCGGCCGACGCGCCGTTCTATCGCCCGACAATGCCGCGTTCGGGAAAACCGTTTGCTGTCGAGGAAACGAATTTCGGTTCGCTGGGATGGCTCTCCGATACAAACGGCTATCGCTACGAGACGAATCATCCGTTGACGCATAGGCCATGGCCCGCGATGCCGGAACTTCTGCTAGAGCTGTGGCGCGACGCGACGGGCTATCGCGCGCCGCCCGAATGTTGCCTGGTCAATCTTTATCGCGCCGGCGCGCGCATGGGATTGCATCAGGATCGCGACGAGCAGGCGCTCGACGCGCCTGTGCTGTCGGTGTCATTGGGCGATGATGCGCTGTTTCGCATCGGAGGCGCGACGCGCCGTGGACCGAGCGTAAACGTGAAACTGAGTTCCGGCGATGTGTTGGCGTTCGGCGGTCCGGCGCGACTCGCATTTCATGGCATCGACAGGTTGATGTCCGGTAGTTCCCAACTCGTACCCGGAGGCGGACGAATCAATCTGACGCTGCGCCGCGTCAAGTCGCCCACTCCTTAGAACCGAAGACCTACAAAAAAGACGCCCGACCAGGGGGCTGATCGGGCGTCACGTGCGCCGTTACGCGCTGGTACCGGGAGGGGATGACCGGTACCTTTGAAAGAACGCCGTCCAGCGTGCGAGCGGGGGGGCAGTGCCTGCCGGACAGTTGATCGTTCTCCCAGCGACAAACCTATGCATCGGGGACACAGTTTGCAACTATTTTTTTCGAGGGGTCAGATTACGAATCTTTATTGGTGACAGTTGTATTTAACACACATCGCTAAGGCGAATCGAGCACCCTGGCGAGGCGCTTGGAAACAGGCGTTTTCCAGCTTTCTGCGAGGCCCTCGGCGGCCTCGACACGCCGCAGTCTGTTGGTTCCCACATGGGGATCGAAAAGCGCCAAAAAAGTATCGCGAACCGATGGACCACCGCTTTCGTGCACGCGCTCCAGAGTTCCCTCACGGGCAGGCGCGATTCCTTCCTGCACCACCCGGAAATACCAGCCGCAACGGCCGGAGAGTGTCATTAGTTGAGGCGCGTCGGGGCGAGCGGTGTGAATAGCCAGCTTAAAGCATGGCGCGCGGGGCTGGCTCACTTCGAGGATCGCTTCGCCCCAACGAAAGCGGTCGCCGATCGCCACAGCCGTTTCGTCGGCACCTTCGAGAGTCAGATTCTCTCCGAAAGTTGCGGGTCGACAGACAATCGCCTTTTCATCTTGCCACCAGGGCCAATGATCCGAGGGATAGGCATAGACGGCTTTGTCGATGCCTCCATGAACGGAGAGATCGGCCTGACCGTCGCCGGCGATATTCGTCGCCGCCACGAAGACGGATTTGGCGACAAGGGGCCGCTTGGCGATTCCCGAGAGAACCGTTTCGCCGTTGATCTGCCCGATCGCATGCGGCTGCGCGACATTGACGGACAGAACCCGCAGGTCCATCGCTACATTTTCCCGAGATCTCGCGCGGTGCGGTCGATCGCATCTTTCGCTTTGGCGACGATTTCCTCGACTTCCGCTTCCGTCACGATGAAAGGCGGCGAGAGCACCATCGTGTCGCGGATCGCGCGCATGACGAGTCCGTTCTTGAAGCAATAGTTGCGGCAGCGCGTGCCGACGTCCCCGCTGTTTTCGAAAAATCTGCGCTTTTCCTTGTCCGGCACAAGTTCGATCGCCGCAAGCAGGCCTACGCAGCGCACTTCGCCCACGAGAGGATGCGCTTCGAATGTCTCTCGCAGACGGCGGTGCAGATAGGGACCGATCGTATGCTTGACGCGATGGACGAGACCTTTTTTCTCGATCACTTCGAGATTCTTGAGCGCCACCGCGCTGGCCACGGGATGGCCGGAATATGTATAGCCGTGCACGAGCTCTTCATTGGCATTGAGAATGGTTCGGCCCATCCGTTCGCCTAGCGAGATCGCGGAAATGGGCTGATAGCCGGACGACAGGCCCTTTGCCATGGTCATAATGTCGGGTGCGATCGCATAGGTCTGCGCGCCGAACCACTCGCCCGTGCGGCCGAAGCCCGTGATCACTTCGTCAAGATGGAGCAGGACATCGTATTCGCGGCAGATGCGTTGCACTTCCGGCCAATAGGTGGCGGGCGGAAAAATCAGCCCTCCTGCGCCCTGGATGGGTTCCGCCGAAAACGACGCAACGCGCCCGGGGCCGAGCTCGAGAATGGTATCCTCGAGTTTGCGCGCCATCAGAAGACCGAATTCCTCGGGATCGATGTCGCCGTAACCTGCAGCCTTCGCGCCGAACCAATAGGGTGCGGGAACTTTGGCAAAACCCGGCAGCGGCAGATCCCATTGCGGATGCATGGGCGTCAACCCGGACAGCGATGCGGCGGCCATGGTCACGCCGTGATAGGCATATTCGCGCGACAGATGAATCTTCTTGTCCGGCCTGCCTTTCAAATTCCAGTAATAGCGGATCAGCTTGAGCGCGGTGTCGTTCGCCTCCGATCCCGAATTTGCAAACAGCACATGTTCGTGTCCGCCCGGCAAAAGCGTGGCGAGCTTGGCCGCAAGCTCGGCGGTCCAGGGATTCGTCGTCTTGAAAAAGTGATTGTAGTAGGGGAGCGTTTTCAAGGCCTCGAAACCCGCTTCGGCGAGTTCCGCGTTGCCGTAGCCCACCTGCACGCACCACAGACCGGCCATGCCGTCGATCAGTTTCGCGCCGTCCGAATCCCACAGATAGACACCGTCGCTTCTGACGATGACGCGCGCGCCTTCCTTGTTGAGTGCTGCGGTGTCGGTGAAGGGATGCACGTGATGGGCCGCATCGAGCGTGCGCCAATGCGAGGTAAGATTGTGAGTGCTGGAATCATGCGCCATGGGGAAACTCTGCTGCTGAAGGAAGGGATACGGCGCGCACGCCGTGACGACACCGCACAAGGTGCGGTTCGGCGGCAGCTACGGGTTATAACCGATCCGGGCGCAGAGAATGAGCAGTGCGATTTTGCGCGTCATGACGGCAGTGTAGCCGGTTCGCCGGCCGCGCTCAATCCGCATTCGGCCACGCGCCGAGTTTGTGTTCGCGCTTGCTCGTGTCCATCCGGTGGCATCGATAGGGAAGGCCCTGCTCCTCAAGCGTGCGCATATCGCGCGCGACGCCTTTTAGGAACGGTGGAAACTTGTAGGCCGCCTAGACGGTGATCAGTCCGTTCGTCCATTCCAGTCAGCTCTTGGGGTCCGGCGAGCCCGTTTCGACAAAGTGTTGCAGCCGGAGCACCTGCGCCGCCAGAACGCCGTCCGCGACCTTTGAAATGCTCTCGAACCCGCCGTTCATGTAGCCGCCGATCAGATAGGTGAGTGTCAAATCGGTGCCCTGGCCGGAATCTTTCAACGTCCATGTCATCACGCCGTCAACGGCGAAAGCCTGAAACGGCCCGATCGCACCTTTGAGGCGCAAAGTGTCGCCCGGCGCCGCGTAGACGACGGTCATGAAATCCACCGAGCCGCCATTGGGCAATGTCTCGCACCAGCATCCGCCGGCACGCGCATCGAAGGTAAAATTGGCCGCATTGCCGGAAAAGCTGTGAGCGGAACTCCACCAATGCGAGGGCTCGATCAGGGCCGCGTAAACCTTGTCGCGCGGCGCTGCGATGTGAGCCGTCTCGGTCAGCGCGAATCCTCCCGGGGCAAAGTCGGTAACGTCGGCATGTGCCGTCGCTCCAAGCGCCGCTGCGATCGCGACCGCACCCAACATCCGCATCGCTCGTTCAAAATGCTTCTTCATGGCCCCTCCGATTTTTTCGATTGAATCCCGCGTCAGCCCGACGCAACGCGCATATAACTCTCCAGAATGCCGCTCCAGCCATTCGGCGAATCGACGGCCTGGCGCATCGCTTCCGCGTCGACCGCGACAATGCGATGTTCGAGTTCCACGCGCGTTGCGTGCCCGCCATCGGCAACGAAATTCACTTCGATTTCACTTTCGACCGCGTCGTCGATCTCGAGTTTGCTGTTGAGCCGCCAGCTCAGAATCAATCGCGTCGGCGGTTCCCAGGCGAGTACTTTTCCGTTGTCGATTTCGGATTTGTCCTCACCGATCTGGTACCAGCGGCCGTCCACGAACGGCTCGATGATCGTCGTCGCGACCGGCGATTTGAGAAGCGTGTGCGTGGGCGGCCACCAGTTTTCGATTCGGGCCGTGAACACCTCGAACGCGCGCGCAGGCGGCACATTCACGCGAACGGACTTGCGCACCGGTGCGGCTTTGATCTTGAGACTTGTGTTTGTCATGTCTTGCCCGCTTGGTTTGAAGGTCGCTCGGCCTCAGCCCGGAATGCCTCCAGGGCCTCATCCCAGAATTCATCGAGCCAGCGTCGGATCGCGCCAAGCCCGCTCGGATCGATGCAATAAACGCGGCGCGTTCCATCGACTTCATCGCGCACGAGCCCCGCCTCTTTCAAAATCTTAAGGTGCTGTGACACCGCCGGCCGGCTGACCGGCAGGTTCTGTGCAATCGCGCCGACGGGCTTCGGCCCGCCGCGGAGCTGCTCAAAGACCCGTCTCCTCGTGGGGTCCGCTAACGCGGCAAGTGCCGTTTCGTAAGTCATAGCTTACGGTAAGTGTATGCTTACAGTATGTCAAGACAGCTTTCAATCCTTGAGATTGAGGTCCGCGGAAATCGTGCCTTGGGCCGGGAAGGTCGCCAGAAATCCGTCTTTCGTCCAGGTCAGGGTGGGTTGTCCGAAAGAATCGATATCGCCGGTGATGCTGACGCCCCGCTTTTGCGGCTTTGCGAGCGCGGTCTTGAGTTCGGCGTCGAGCTTGGCCAGATCCTTCGCCACGCTGAACACGAGATTGTTCTGGACGAGCTTGTCCAACTGGTCGCTTTCGATCGTCTTCAACAGATTCAGAACCAGGTTTTGGGTGGCGATATCGTAATGGACATTGGCGATATGTATCGTGCCCGACGCGGCATCAAACACAGGTACGCCCCGCAGATAGCCTTCGCCGCAGGCGTCGAACCAACCAAACGGATCCCAACTCTGGGCAACGCAGAAGCGAACCGCCACCACGACGTCCTGGCCCGAAGGCAGAATTTCAAGTCTTTCGAAGCGCACGGTCGCGCTGCCCAGGCGTATTGGCTTTTTGTCGAGGCGTTTGAGAGCCAGTGAAGCGGCTTCGTCATAGGGAAGCAGCGCGGGAACGATAAAAGAAAATCGATTCGATGGCGCGGTGAACGGCGCCGGCGCCGGCAGGGGCGGCGTCTTGAGCGGCTCCTCGGGCGGTTGATCGGCTACCACGACGCGCGCCTGGACCTCGACACCCAACGAAACCACAAACGAGTCGCTTTGCGTCGTGGGCTGCGCAATCAGAATGCGCTGCGGATTCAAGACCAGCCAGGACTGCGGCGACTTGCCGACCTTGATCGGATGAAACGCCTTCGCCCAAAGCCGCTCCGCCTGGGGCTTGATCTTGATGCCGGCCGACACGCGCTTGTCGAGCGCCTTGAACAAAGGCTGCGAAATGTGCTGCTCGTTGCGGTTCCACATATCGGCGACCGACATCTTCAGCGGACCGAGCTTCAAGTCGGCTTGCGATAGATCGACGCGTCCCGTCGTATTCGTGTCGAGTCGCCAGTCCGGAGCGAGCCGGAATGAAGTCGCCGTCTGTACCGTGCCTGTCGCGACGCCATGCGCTTTCGTCTTGACGAAAAGAGCCTTCAACGAAACGTCTGCGGTCGCGGTGAGCGGCAACGCGAGAGACAGTTTTCCGTCGGCGGCGGAACCCGTGATCGGGCCCGTCTTCGTCGCGACCAAAGTCAGGCGGCACTTGGCAATTGCGCAGTCGACTTCCTGATCGGTAATACGAGCGATCTCGTCCTTCGTCCTGGCATTGAGGTCCTGGACGATCGTGGCTGCGGGAACGACAAGCGTGGCTGCGAGAGTCGATGTTGGAGTGGGCGGGGCGGGAGGGGGCGGCGTGCGCTTGGGGGCAGGCGCCTCGAACCCGCAAGCCGCGAGAGCCAGCACCAGAACGAGCGCTGCGCCGCGCACGAGGGAATGGACATGCATGATGGCTGCCCTTTTAGTTCGCCTCGCGCCGAATGAGAAGCGCGGATTGTTCCCAGCAGTCGCGGCCGCGTTTGCGTTTCGTCCGGGCTCGCATACGAATGACAGCGTTGGGAACGTATTTGGATGAAATTTACACGCGGCTGCGAAGCGCTTTGCCGAAGGCGGAAAAAATCTCGCGCGAAACCCGATTGTCCGCCCAACGCCATTCCGGGTGCCACTGCAATCCCAGCGTGAAGCCTTTTGCGTTCGGCAGCGACACGGCCTCGATCGTTCCGTCGGGCGCTACCGCATCGCCGTGAAGCGAAGCCGCAAGGCGATCGATGCCCTGAGAGTGCAGCGAGTTCACCATAAATGTCCGTTCGCCGACAATCTCCGACAGGAGACCGCCTTCCAAGACTTGCACGTCATGGGCAGGTCCGTATTGCTCGTCCAACGTAGCACTCATATTTTCCCGATGGTCGATGCGGCCGTCGATCTCGCGCACATGCTGGAACAACGTGCCGCCGAGAGCGACGTTCAATTCCTGAAAACCGCGGCACACACAAAGGACCGGTTTGCCTGCCGCAATTGCCGCTTCGAGAAGCGGCAAGGTAGTTGCATCGCGATTTTCATCCTGCAAGACGCCGTCCCGGGGGCCGTGTCCGCCATAGCGCCTGGGCGACACGTTCGAAGGCGAGCCGGTCAACAGAAGTCCGTCGACGGTCGTAAGCAATTCCGCCGGCGTAATCGGAGGATCGAGAACCGGGATCAGAACGGGCAACGCGCCGACAGCGTCGCGCACGGCCACGATGTACTTCTCGCCCACCATATGAAACGCGTGTGCACCGAGCAGGCGATGATCGCAAGGGATACCGACAACGGGGGTGCGAGGTGGCATCGACTAATTTTCGCTTTTCGCCGCGGCGTCGGAGATCGCGAACAATGTGGGATCGATGGATACACCCTGTTTGAGGTCGCGCACGGACACGGTCGTCGTGAGACTCTGTGCGTCGATCACGGTCCATTGTCTGAGCTCGATATTGGGCTCGGAAAAGACGAGTGTGATGTTTCCCGTGGCGCGGCTCGAATGCGAACGCGCAACGACCACGAGCTGGCCGTCCTGATGCTCAAGCCCGATAATCGCCAAATTTTTCTTCAAATCGATACTGTCCGACAGGATCAGGCTTAATGGCGTCGTCCAGATGGGATAGCGGTCCGTCGTGTTCAGTTTCTTGTTGATAACGGCGACGGATGAACCGTCGCTAACGATCAATGTCGGGTTGGGGACTGCGTATTCGAAACGCATCCGGCCCGGTTTTTGAATATAGAACCGACCCTCATCGACCTGACCCTCCGGTCCGATCTGAACGAAACTGCCCTCCAGGGTCTGGGCTGCATTGAGATACGTGCTGATACGATCGAGGTCGGCCTGGTCGGCGGGCGTAAACCGCGGACGCGACATTTGCGCGAAATCGGCCGCCGATGCGGTTCCGGCGACGATGCAAAAAAGCGCGACAAGAAAAAGACGACGCATCGCTGCTAGATGGCGCTTGTCAGAGGAAAGAGCAAGTCAGGCCGCAGCCTCGTGCTTGGCCTTGTTTGCTTCCGCATGCTCTGCCGCCGCGTAGGGGCAAAGGCCGTTCAAGATCAGCTTCAATACGCCTTCGAGCTCGCGTTCGAGCTTTGGAAGGGTCAGTTTCGACCACAGCTGCGGATAGCGGAACTTCATCGTGGCCGACTGGATCATCTCGGCAATCTCTTCTTTATCGCCGGGCGGAACAAACTCGCCGCGCCGCTCGGATTCGTCGAGCAACTCCACGAGTATCTTGCGCTCGTGAGCGAGCATCCAATTGGCGAATGACGGCCGCTCATGCGAAATGGTACGCGCCATCTCGACCGCGCGCGGATCCTTCTCCAGCTTGTGATACGTCCGGCGCAATTCCTCGAACAACAGATCGTGAAGCCGCTCGCGGCCGTCCTTACCTTGCATCACCGCGATCTTGCGCATCACCACCAGGTGCTTTTCATAATCGTCGGTCGCGATCGCTTCGGCGATATCGAGCTTTCCCGGAAAGAAGCGATAAAGATTGCCCGGTGACATGCTGCAATCGGTGGCGACCTCCGCCATGGTGGTCTTGGCATAGCCGAAATGCGAAAACCGCTTACCGGCCGCAGAGATGATCTGGCAACGAACATCATCTTTTTCGGACATGGCTTGTCTCGCTTCCCTGGGTGACATTTTCTTTTCACACAGAAAGATAATGGAAATTTCTGAATAATCAACAAAGCGTTCAATCTTTTGCAGTGCAACATGAGCCTGAACTGTGGATAAAAACGTACCAAAAACAAGGCCTTATGAGCATATTGGCGTTCTGGGCGCCGGAGCCTGGGGTACGGCATTGGCCATGGTGGCGGCCCAGGCCGGCCGACGGGTGACCATTTGGGGCCGGGAGCCCGATGTGGTCGAAAGCATCAATTCCCGTCACGATAATGCGCGTTTTCTCCCCGGCGTGCGCCTTCCGGACAGTCTGGCCGCGACAGGCTCTCTCGATGATCTTGGAGAAGCGGGCGCCATTCTGGTCGTCGTTCCGGCGCAGCATCTGCGCGAAACGCTTGAGGCGTTTGCCGGTCGCGTTCGCAGCAGGCAGCCGATAGTCCTCTGCGCCAAAGGCATCGAGCGCGCCAGCGGAAAACTGCTGACCGAAGTGCTTGCGGAGTGTTCGCCCGAGGCGACACCGGCGATCCTTTCGGGTCCTTCTTTCGCGCGCGACGTGGCGCAACGCCTGCCTACAGCCGTCACCATCGCGAGCCGAAAGCAAACCGCGCTTCGGCTGCAGGAATCGCTGGGCCATCCGACGTTCCGGCCTTATGCCAGCAACGATCTGACCGGCGTTGCACTCGGAGGCGCCGCGAAAAACGTCTATGCCATCGCCTGCGGCATCGTTTCGGGACTGGGGCTGGGCGACAGCGCGCGCGCAGCGCTTCTTGCGCGCAGCTTCGCCGAACTTTGCCGGTTGGGGTCTGCCCTCGGCGCAAAATCGGATACGCTCATGGGATTGTCAGGGCTGGGCGATCTGGTGCTCACGGCCACAAGCTCCACCTCGCGCAATTATTCGTTCGGCTTCCATCTCGGCGAGGGTCGATCGCGCCGCGAACTGACGGCGGCCGGACAGCCGCTGGCGGAGGGAGTCGAAACAGCGGCAGCGCTTGTCGCGCGCGCCGGCCGCCAGAACATCGAACTTCCCGTAGCAGAGGCTGTGGCAGATATTCTCGAAGGCCGGCTGTCGCTCGAAGCGGCTGTTCCGCGCCTGATGGCGCGACCGTTTAAATCGGAGTAGGAGGCATCATGCTGTTCGTCGTCACCGCAATCGACAAGGAAAATTCTCTCGCCCTCCGAATGGCGACGCGTGAGGCGCATTTCGAATATGCGCGCGCGACGAGCGCGATCAAGTTCGGCGGACCCTTCCTGGACGCGAAGGGCGACATGGCCGGAAGCCTCATCATTTTCGAGGCTGCGGATTTGGAAGCCGCGAAGGCCTGGCATGCGAAAGACCCCTACGTCAAAGCGGGCCTGTTCGCACATTCGGAGGTGCGGCCCTGGAAGCCGACATTCAATCCCATTGACGCGAAATTCTGAGGAGCTGCCGCGATGGCGCATTGGTTGTTCAAGAGCGAGCCGGATGCATGGTCCTGGGACCAGCAAAAGGCGAAAGGCGCCAAGGGCGAGCCGTGGAGCGGCGTGCGCAATTTCACGGCCGCGAACAACATGAAGGCGATGAAGAAGGGCGATCGCGGATTCTTCTATCACTCCGGAGAGGAGCGCAGCATCGTCGGGATCGTCGAAGTGATCGGAGAATACCGGCCGGACCCCACCGACGAGAAAGGCCGCTTCGGTCTCGTGGATGTGAAGGCCGTGCGGGACGTGCCGAGGCCCGTCACCCTCGCCGAGATCAAAACCAATCCGAAACTCAAGGACATGACCCTGGTCAAATTCTCGCGGCTTTCCGTTCAGCCGGTCACGGATGCGGAATGGAAGCTCATCTCGGCGATGGGCGGGATTAAATAGCTTTCAGGAACAAAGAGATACGCGATCCTCAACCCTGCCGTTGATAAAGCACTGTGCCGTCATCCTGCGTGACGCTGAACAGGCTCACGCAACGTGTGTCCTTGAAGTCCTTACACAGCAGATCGGCCGCCATAACATATTTCGCGACCTGGGTGGCTGCCACGCAGACGTAGCGTTCCCGCACGTCCGTCAGGCGCGGTTGGGTGCTTTCGAGCCTACCGTAATTGGGCACGACACCGAAAGTCTTTGCGTTTGCCAACTCCAGCCCGCAAAGTTCCGCGCCCAGCTTTTGAAGCGCCGCGTCGCGCGCCTGTTCAATTTCTGCCTGGCTGGTGGGCGCAACAGCCGTTTGCGTCGCAGATTTGCCGCCGAATGTCAGATAGGCGGCGACGGCAATCGCCACCACAAATCCGCCGATGTTCGTGGCCAAAGCCGCGTACCATTCGAACTGCAATCTCCTTGTATTCGGATCGTTCATCGACATGACTTCGACATCCGCGTTGCTGCGGCCCCTATAGACTCATTTCATCGTCGGAATAACAAAGCTCGCATTTTCGCGCACTCCGCCCTTGGGCCAGCGCGCCGTTACCGTCTTGACTCGCGTGTAGAAGCGCACGCCTTCCGGCCCATGCTGATTGACGTCTCCGAAGGCCGAACGCTTCCAGCCGCCGAATGTGTGATAGGCGAGCGGAACGGGGATCGGCACATTTATGCCGACCATTCCCACTTTCACCTTGCTCGCGAATTCTCGCGCCGCGTCGCCGTCGCGCGTGAAGATTGCCACGCCGTTGCCGTATTGGTGTTTCGACGGCAGCGAGATCGCCTCGTCGAAATCCTTCGCGCGCGCGATCTGCAGCACTGGACCGAATATTTCGTCCCGATAGGTCTGCATATCTGCAGTAACGCGATCGAACAGCGAACCGCCCAGATAGAAGCCATTCTCATAGCCCTGCATCTTGAAGCCGCGTCCGTCGACGACGAGGTCCGCGCCTTCCTTGACGCCGAGGTCGATGTAGTCGAGCACCTTCTTGCGGTGCGCATCCGTCACGAGTGGGCCGTAATCCGCATCGGGGTCCGTGGGCAGCGAAACCCGCAAGGATTCGACGCGCGGTTTCAGCTTGGCGACGAGCGCATCGCCGATTTTTTCGGTGACGGGGACCGCGACGGAAATCGCCATGCAGCGTTCGCCGGCCGAGCCGTAACCCGCGCCGATCAACTCGTTCACCACCTGATCGAGATCGGCATCCGGCATGATGATGGCGTGGTTCTTGGCGCCCCCCATGGCCTGCACGCGCTTTCCGTGCGCCGTGCCGTGCGAATAGACATATTGCGCGATGGCCGAAGAACCGACGAAGCTCACGGCCTGGATATCCGGGTCCTCGAGAATCGCGTCGACCGCTTCCTTGTCGCCATTGACGACATTGAGGACGCCCGCCGGCGCGCCGGCTTCCAGCAACAGCTCGGCCAGACGCAGCGGAACGCTCGGATCTTTCTCGGACGGCTTGCAGATGAAGGTGTTGCCGCAGGCGATGGCGACACCGAACATCCACATCGGGATCATCGCGGGAAAATTGAACGGTGTGATGCCGGCCACCACACCCAGCGGCTGGCGCATCGAATAGATATCGATGCCGGGGCCCGCGCCTTCCGTATATTCGCCCTTGGAGAGATGCGGGATGCCGCAGGCGAATTCGATCACTTCGAGTCCGCGCTGAATGTCGCCCTTCGAATCGGCGATCACCTTGCCGTGCTCGGACGAAAGCATGCGGGCAAGCTCGTCCATGTTCTTCTCGACGAGCGACTTGAAATTGAACATCACGCGCGCGCGGCGCTGTGGATTGACCGCCGACCATTCCGGGAACGCCTTCACGGCCGCTTCGACGGCCATGTGCATTTCGGCGCGGCTCGCAAACGGAACCTTGCCCTGAACTTCTCCGGTGGCAGGATTGAAGATGTCCCCGAAGCGACCGGAGTTTCCTTTGACCGGCTTGCCGGCGATGAAATGCGTGAATTCCTTCATGCGGTGCCGTCCCTGGACGTCGTTGGGCCTCAGCGCCCTCGCGGGGGCTGTTTAGCCAAGCGACTTCCAAGCGGCAACCGGCAAATTGGCCGTGCAAGCAATTGGACAAACGAAAAGGGCCGCGTCCGGGGAGGAAGCGCGACCCTTATCGCCCGGGGAGCCCGAGTTTAGCGGTTCAGAGCGAGCTTGCGACCGTCGCTGATGCGGCTGCCTTCATAGGCGTCGCCCTTGGGTTTCAGCCAGGCAATCAATTCGTCCGAAGGTGCATAGAGCTGGAGCGTCGGGCCAACGGTCTTCCAATGCGAAATGACCGACAGACCATACTGACAATCGCCGGCCGGGGCAGCTGGGCCTGCGGTGCCGACGGCATCAGCGGTGAGGGTGAGCGTGCAGGGCGCATCGTTGGTACCGATGCTAAGCTTCCATGCGCCAGTGACGGCGCCATCGGCATGCGCCATTGCGGCCGAAGCCAAGGAGAGGGCGGCCGCCAGTGTGAGGGTGCGAAGTTTGATCACGTGAATATCTCCTTCAACGTTTCATGTTCAGAACAATAGGAACAGTTCTCCAATTTGTGAAGTGCAAATCGTGCATGGGACAAATGTTTCGGCGTTAGTGCTGGCGGTCGCCAAAAAGAAGGAATACGTCGTGTTTTCAATAGTTTACGCAAATTCTAGAGCTCAGATCGCGAGCTGCGCGACAGAAAATTTCAAAAGAAAATGCTGCATTGCACCCCGAACGTTTTCGGGTAGACCGTCGCCTTGAGCAGACTGAGCAGCGATTCGTCTGTCGAAGTTAACACCGTAGATCATACCGATTTAGTCGTGTATGGTGGCGATGCTTTTTCACATTGTTGCTTGCCGAGAATTTTGCAATGCCGCAGGTATCGCTGCAGAGAGGTGTTTATGACCGTGAAATCGAACCTGCGCATTACTCCGCAATCGCCGACCTTGGGCGCTCGCATCGACGGCGTTAACCTTGCCGAACATATCTCCGATGAGACTGTGGCCGTCATCAGGCAGGCGCTGCTCGATCACGAGGTACTCTTCTTCGAAAATCAGGAACTGACCCCTTCGCAGCAGAGGGACTTTGCCGCGCGATTCGGAAGACTGCACGTGCATCCGATTCGCCCGAGCGTTCCTGGTCTCCCGGAGGTGCTCGTCCTCGACAACGAGCCGGCCAGCGAAACCGACAGCGGCAATTGGCGCACCGACGTGACGTTCATCGAGACCCCTCCCATGGGCTCGATCCTCTACGCGAAAGAGATTCCACCCCTTGGTGGCGATACGATCTGGTCGAGCATGCGCGCGGCGTATAACGGGTTGTCCGAACCGTTTCGCAATTTCCTGGCGACGCTCGAGGCGGAGCACGATATCTCGCGCTCCTTTCCGCCCAACCACACATCGGCGCTCAAAATGGGCGTCGAACGTTACACCTGGGCTCGGCGCGAACATCCCCCTGTCGCCCATCCCGTCGTACGAACCCATCCCGAAACGGGCCGCGACGGCCTGTTCGTCAATTCCGGATTCACCACCCGCATTCTGGGGCTCTCGCCGTCGGAAAGCGAAAAGGTGCTCGAGCTGTTGAGCGAACACATCCAACGCCCCGAATACATCGTGCGCTGGAACTGGAAGCCGAACAGTCTCGCATTCTGGGACAATCGCGTGACGCAGCACTACACGGTGAACGACTATCTGCCCCATCGCCGCGTCATGCATCGTGCAACGATTTTGGGCGATCGACCCGTCTACAAATCTCGCCGGGCCCGAAATCTGGCGGCGGCATAAACGCAAGCGCCGTCAGTGCAGGGGTGGGGAGTGCATGTAGCTCTCGACGAGGCTGCCCGTCACGAGCCGCCAGCCGTCGACGAGCACGAAAAAAATCAGCTTGAATGGAAGAGAGATCACCGTCGGCGGCAGCATCATCATGCCCATCGACATCAGGATCGATGCGACCGCCATGTCGATTATCAGGAACGGCACAAAGATCAGAAATCCGATCTCGAATGCCCGCTTGAGTTCCGACAGCATGAACGCCGGCGCCAGGGTCGCGATCGCGACCTGATCGGGCGAAGTGGGCGGCTTCTCATGGGCAAGATCGAGAAACAGTTTGAGATCGTCTTCGCGCACATGCGCGAGCATGAATTTCTTGAATGGCGCGCTGGCCTTTTCGAGCGCCACTTCGGTGGTGATCTGCTGCGCCACCAGCGGCTGAATGCCCTGCGTATACGCTTCCTTCAAGGTCGGCGTCATCACGAACAAGGTGAGGAACATCGCGAGGCTGACGATCACGGCGTTCGGGGGACTCGTCTGCAGCCCCATCGCAGTGCGCAGCAGCGACAACACCACCGCGATCCTGGTGAAACAGGTCATCATGATCAGGATCGATGGCGCGAGGCTCAGGATCGTGATCAGCGCCACGATCTGCATCATGCGGTCGGTGAACATGCCGCCGCCTGACAGATCGATCGACAGAGCATTGGAGCCGGCAGCCGCGGCGGGCGCAGCCGCGGCGGCCAATGCCATATCCGGCATCAGAAGCAACGTCGAGAAGACGGCAAGTACGATCGCGAGCTTCTTCACGCGGAGATCTCCGCCGATTGATGTGAAGCGTTCGCGATATCGGTGTCTTCTATAGCGAGACTTCGCGCGACCATTGTCGCGGGCGGCGGGGAAATTCCTGTTTCGACGACGCTGGCTCCCTGCGGACCCATCAGCACGAGATGCTCGACGCCGTCGCGCCGAAAAAGAAAAAGCTTGTGGCGAGGGCCGATCATCAGCGTTTCGACAAGTGAAAGCCTGCGCGTGGAAGCGCCTTTCACAATTCCCGGAAGTCCATAACGGCGCGCGCCGAGCGCGGCAGCGCCGAGAAGGCCCAGCACCAGCAGCAGCGCGCCGAGGTAGCGTCCGTAATCGATGAGATCCATGAGAGGTCGCCGAGAGGTTCGAGCGGCACTCTGTCTTCGTCAACCTTAATCGGCGGTTAAATAGCGGCAGCTTCTGCCCGGCAAAAAGGTTCGCTTGCGTTAAGCAGCGATTAAAACTTGGCAGGCAGGATGTCGTCCGGTTAGGGCTAATTTTCCGTATACGGATGTGATCCCATGAATCTGCCTTCGCTTCCGCTGCTCGACATTCTGCGCGCGCGCATGTCGTGGCTCAACGCGCGTCAGGGCGTGTTGTCGCAAAACGTCGCCAATGCCGACACGCCGGGCTATGTCGCCAAGGACATAAAACCGCTCGACTTCGCCAAGGTGTTGAAGAACGCGACGTCGCAAACCTCCTTTGCGCCGGGACTTGTAACGACCGATCCGCGCCATATCGGGTTGCCCGGCGCGTCTTCGACCTCCGATGGATTCACCCAGGACGACCTGGAAGACGGCTCGACGACGGGTCAAACGGTTTCGGCCGAAGAGGAAATGATCAAGGTCGCCGACACGCAGGCGCAATATCAGGCGGCGGCAAATCTCTATTCGAAGGCGGTCGGCATGATGCGCACCGCCATCGGCACGCCATAGGAGCAACGCTCATGGATCTTTCCACATCAATGCTTGTTGCCGCATCGGGTATGCGCGCGCAATCGACGCGCATGCGCACCATCGCGGAAAACATCGCCAATGCGAACTCGACGTCGCCCGTACCGGGCGGCGATCCCTATCGGCGCAAAATTGCGACCATGACGAGCAACTTCGACAACGAGCTCAATGCGACGATGGTGGAAGCGGGCAAGCCCGTCGACGACATGTCGTCCTTCCATCTCCAATACGATCCCGGCAATCCGACCGCGGACAAGCAGGGTTACATCAAGCTTCCAAACGTCAATTCGCTGGTTGAAATCATGGACATGCGCGAGGCGCAGAAATCCTATGAGGCCAACCTCAACGTGCTCGATGCATCGAAGACGATGATGGCGCGCACCGTCGATCTCCTGCGCCAATAGGACGCTAGACCATGACCATCGCACCAGCCGCCGCCGCGGCCGCCTACCAAGCGCTTTCCAATATCGGAACCACGGCACCGGCCGCCACCGCCGGAACTTCGACTCCGGCCGCGAGCTTTTCCGATTTTCTCTCTGGCGCCATGAACAACGCCGTCGGCACCATGCAGGCGGGCGAACAGATGGCGACAAAACAGGTCGCCGGTCAGGCCGATATCGTCGACGTCGTCAACGCCGTCAATTCCGCCGAACTCAGCCTCGATACGGTGGTGGCCGTGCGCGACAAGGTGATCGCGGCCTACCAGAACATCATGCAAATGCCGATCTGACGGCAGGGAAAACATCATGACGCCCGGCGATTCCATCGATTTTGCGCGCGAAGCCATTTGGGTGCTGCTTGAAATTGCGGCCCCCGCCATGATCGCCGGACTCGTGGTCGGTCTTTCGATCGGGCTGCTGCAGGCCTTGACCCAGATTCAGGAAATGACGCTGGTCTTTGTGCCCAAGATTATCGTGATCTTCCTGGTTCTGCTGATCGCACTGCCCTTTGCCGGTGGCGCGATGTCGGGGTTGATGACGGATATTGCCGGCCGAATTTCGGCCTATTGACGCGATGACGGTCCATCTCGCCAATCTTTCCAGCATCGTCCTCGTTTACGCGCTGGTATTTTCGCGCACCGGCGCGATGATCATGCTCTTGCCGTCGATCGGCGATGCGGGAATTCCCTCGCGCGTGCGTCTGGCGCTGGCTCTCGCCGTCTCGTTCGCCATGACCCCCGTCGTCGCGCATGCCTATCCGCAGGAGATGCCGCAGTCGGCCATGGCGTTCGGCCTGATGCTCGCTCAGGAAGTCACAGCGGGAATTCTGGTCGGATTGATGTCGCGCATCATCATGAGCGCTCTTTCGGTCGCCGGCTCGGTTATCGCCGCTCAAACGGGTCTCTCCTATGCCCAATCGATCGATCCTTCGATGGGCGAGCAGAGCGCAATTCTGGGAAATTTCCTTACGATGCTGGGTGCGGTCCTGATCTTCGCGACCGATCTCCATCATCTGGCCATCGGCGCGATCCAGGGCAGCTACACACTGATTCCCCCCGGAGCGGCGTTGCCCACGGGCGACATGGCGGAACTTGCCACGCGGCTCGTCAGCGGCGCGTTCGGACTGGGTCTTCAGCTGGCCGCGCCGTTTATCGTCTTCGCATTCGCAGTCAATGCCGCGACCGGGCTTCTCGCGCGCATGATGCCGCAATTGCAGGTGTTCTTTGTTGCCATGCCGATCAACGTTCTATTCGGCTTCATGCTGATGATGCTGCTGATCGGCTCGATGATGACGGTGTTCCTCAATTTCTACGCCACGCAGATGGCGAATTTCGGCTGATCCATGGCCGAGGATAAATCGCAACAAACAGAACAGCCTACTCAAAGGCGGCTCAGTCAGGCCGCCGAAAAAGGCGACATCGTTAAAAGCCAGGAAGTCACGACCTTCGTCGTGCTCCTGGGCGGCACGTTGTCGATCGCGATCTTCGGAAAGTCGGCTGCGGAAAGCTTCACCACGATGTTCCGCGTTTTCCTCGAACAACCCGATCGGATGCAAGTGGATTCGAGCGGCATTATGATGCTGTTCGGCGGCACGATCCTGCATGTCGCTCTGCTTTTTGCGCCGATCTTCGCGGTCCTCGTCGGCATGGCGCTGGCGGGCCACTTGCTTCAGAGCGGGTTTGTGTTTTCCGGCGAACGCCTCAAACCGGACATCTCCAAATTGTCGCCGCTCAGCGGATTGAAACGCATCTTCGGCTTGGAGGGGGCCAGCAACCTGCTGAAAGGCATTCTCAAGATCGCCATCGTGGGCACGGCAGTGTGGACCACTCTGTGGCCGATGCGCGGCCAACTGGGTGCGCTGCTGGACGAATCCGCCGCCGACATGGCCGGCGACATGGCCCATCTGATCGTTCGAATCATGATTGCGGCGCTCGCGGTGCTCGCCATCGTGGCCGTTCTCGATTATGCGCTGCAGCGCTATCGCTTCTTGCAGCGCAACCGCATGAGCAAGCAGGAAGTGAAAGACGAATTCCGCCAGACGGACGGCGACCCTGCCGTCAAGGCGCGAATCCGTCGAGTCCGCCTGGAGCGCGCGCGGCGCCGGATGATGGCTGCGGTCCCCGAGGCGACGGTCGTGATCACCAACCCGACCCACTATGCCATCGCGCTCAAATACGAATCGGGCAAGATGGCAGCACCCATCTGCGTGGCGAAGGGCATGGATGCGCTCGCGTTGCGCATCCGCGCCGTGGCCGAGGAGGCCGAGGTTCCCATCGTCGAAAACCCGCCTTTGGCGCGCGCGCTTTATGCCTCCGTCGAGCTCGACGAAGCCGTCCCGCCCGAGCATTACAAGGCGGTCGCCCAGGTCATCGGCTATGTCATGCGCCTTACAGGACAGCTGCGTCACTGATAGGGTGCCGACTCGCTTCGGAAAACAGTAGTGAGCGCCTTTCGCAGTCTCTCCCCAGGAAGTTACGGATTGCCCTCCGGCGCCTGGCGCTGGGCGGCGCTCGGCTTCGTCTTGCTGGCACTGATGGCGGCCGGGCTGGCGGTGGCAGCCCCGGAAGCGTCGCGCTGGCTGGGAGTGGTGCTCGTGGCCGGGATCGGCGTGGTCGCGTTGCTGTTCTTTTATGGCGTCTGGCCGCGCGAGCGCTTCGGCTCGCTGGAGGCGCGCCGGGTGGCGGAAGCGGCGGCGCGCGCAAATGTCGCCTGGGCCGTCACGGGCTCGGACGGCGCAGTCCTCGATTGTAATGACGCGTACCGTCGAATGTCCGGCGCGAAGGAGGGCGAGGCGGCCCCGCCACCCGAATTGGCTCTCGGCGGCGAAGCGTCATCGGCAACGCTGTACAGGCTGACCCGCAGCGCCGCGGCCGGCGAAGCGCGCGAAGAGATCGTGATCGCAGCAGCCGGCGAAATCGCGGCGGCGGTGCATCCTCTCCGCGACGGCCAGACCGCCTGGTGGTTTACGCCGCGTTTGGCTCGCGCGTCGGAAGATGTTCCGGTTGCTGGCTTTTCGCCTTCAGCAGTCGTCACGGCAGCACCCGTCTCCTTCTTCAACGATGCGCCGGTTGGCGTCGCGGTGGCCGACGCCGACGGGCGATTGTTGGAAGCCAACGCCGCCTTCGCCGAATTCTTCGGGCTGACCGGCCCGCTTGCGGGAAAAGCGCTGGGCGATGCGCTTGAAGCGGCCGACCGCGCCGGCGTCACTGAGACGATCGCGCGCGCGGCAGAGGGTGCGAGCGATACCGCACCCATCGAGTTGCGTCCCGCCGGACAGACCGATCGCATGGCCGAACTTTATGCGCGCCCCGCAATCGGCGGCGATACAAAGCGGGCCATCCTCTATCTGGTCGATGTTTCCGAGGAGAAGGCGCTCGAAACCAAATTCGCGCAGTCGCAGAAGATGCAGGCCGTGGGCCAGCTTGCCGGTGGCGTTGCGCACGATTTCAACAATCTGCTTACCGTCATCATCGGCAACAGCGAATTCCTGCTGATGCGCCATCAAGCGGCCGATCCGTCGTTCAAGGAAATCAACGAGATTCACCAGAACGCATTGCGCGCGGCCACTCTGGTGGGCCAGCTGCTCGCCTTCTCGCGCAAGCAGACCTTGCAGCCGCGCGTTCTGATCCTGCGCGACGTCGTAGGCGAGCTCGCGCTGATGCTGCGCCGTCTGTTGCGCGAAGGCGTGGAGCTCAAGCTCGAGCACGGGGCGGATCTGTGGCCCGTGCATGCCGACGAAACGCAAATCTCCAATGCGATCATCAATCTCGTCGTCAATGCGCGCGACGCGATGCCCAAAGGCGGCGAAGTGACGATTGCAACCGCGAACGAGACGACGACGGAGGCCCGCTCGTTCGGCACCGGGGAAATGCAAGCCGGCGATTACGTGCGCATCGATGTGCGCGACACGGGCATCGGCATTCGCAAAGAGCATGTCGGCAAGATTTTCGATCCGTTTTTCACCACCAAGCCGGTCGGTCAGGGCACGGGCCTCGGCCTCGCCACCGTGTACGGCATCGTCAAACAGACGGGTGGTTTCATCACCGTCGACAGCGAGGAAGGCAAGGGCACGACCTTCCGCATCTATCTGCCGCGCTATCGCGGCGAACCTGCAGCGCAACCCGTCGATGCCGAGCGGCTCACGCCGCGCGACATCACGGGCCAGGACACGATCCTGCTGGTGGAAGACGAGGAAGCCGTGCGCAGCTTTGCCGCGCGCGCGCTGAAGCTGCGCGGCTATCACGTGATGGAAGCGGCGGGCGGCGAAGAGGCGCTGGAGATCGTCAATTCGTTCCAGGGCAAGATCGATCTCCTGATCACCGATGTGGTAATGCCGAGCATGGATGGACCCACGCTCGTGCGCGCAGTCAAACGCCTGCGTCCGGACATGGCCGTGATCTTCATGTCCGGCTATGCCGAAGAAGCATTCCGCCGCCACGACGAGAAGGCGGAAGATCTGCACTTCCTGCCCAAACCGTTCGGCCTCAAGCAGCTCGCGGCCAAGGTGAAAGACGTCCTCTCCGGCACGCCCGCGCCGCGGCGCGCCGGGGAGAGGTGATGTAGCGTTCTATTTCCCTCTACCCCACAGGGGTTGGAGGTAGCGACAGCGTACCGACCGGTCAGGGTGAGGGGGTTGTGACGCCCGCGCGCTCTTGCAAGGCCTCCTCAAACTCGAATGTCATTGATATCGTGAAAGGACATCTCCTTCGCATCGTGGGTGATCGCTATGGCGAAGTGTGTCACGACAGGAACTGACAATTTCCTGCGCCGGTTCGCGCACTACAGCGACGTCGCAATGAGCCAGCCGGTTGTCGTCACAAAAAATGGCCGGCGTCGCAACGTACTTATTTCGGTCGACGAGTATGAGCGTCTCAAGAAGCGCGATCGGCTGGCGTTTCGCGCGGCCGATACACCAGAGCATTTTCTGGCGGGTATCGAAGCATTGGCGTTCGGCAAAGCTTGACGTTGCGCTGTATCTCTCCGCAGATTCGTGAGAGCGAACGGAGACCCAATCATGAGCACTCGAACCGCTGCCTGCTCGTGCGGGCAATTGCGTGTGAACTGCGAAGGCGCGCCGATTCGCGTGTCGCTGTGTCATTGTCTCGAATGCCAGAAGCGCACCGGCAGCCTGTTCGGCGTGGCCGCGCGGTTTGGGGCCGAGCATGTGACGATCGAAGGCCGCTCGAGCGCCTATCGCCGCGGCTCCGACGACGGCAACTGGGTCGAATTCCATTTTTGCCCCACATGCGGCTCGAGCGTGTGGTGGGAACTGGAAGTCCAGCCGGGCGTCATCGCGGTCGCCGTCGGCGCCTTCGCCGACCCCGATTTCCCGATGCCCGCGCGCTCGGTCTATCAGCATCGCCGCCACCGCTGGCTCGAATTGCCGGAAAAGATCGAGCGGATCTGAAGCGGCAAACCGCTTCGAACGACTCCTGAGCAAGTGGCAGGACTTACGCACGAAGTTATGGACATAGCCGATATCGTGCGCCTGATTGATGCGCGCGAGGCTCCGATTAAGAAGCCCGGGCCATACAAAAAGAAGGCGGCTTGAACGAAAACTCCGGCCACTTTGCCGGAGTTTGCGCGGGCACAAAGTTCGTCACCAATCGAAATTCTGGCAGTAATTACGATCAGCTAACTTAATGGCCTATTTCGACTCGGCATGACATAGGTCACGCGCCAACACGATTGAATTTCCTTTGCCACCTGCCCGTGGCCGTGACCGGGGAAGCCGTGACCCACCCGTCGCGAGTGGATTTTGACCGGCGCAGTTATGAAACGGGCCATGAAAGCGCGCCTCCTTACCGCACAGATTCGACATGGGTATTGGACTAAGAAATTTCAAACTGACGCGCTACCAAAGCTTTTGTTGAACGATTATGGAACAAAACAGAGATAATTCTTAAATATCAATCGCTTACATACCATCTTGCAAACAAGAACAAAGCATGTACATTGGCCGCTCGGAGCCCCTTGGGATTTGGGGGGCGCTATGAAATAAGGAGACGAGCGGACATGGCACAGGCGAATCTACAAGTGGTTCATCGGGAAGAAGGCAGCGATCGGAAGCGGGCACTGGATGCGGCGCTGTCCCAGATCGACCGCGCATTCGGCAAGGGCTCCGTGATGAAGCTCGGCCAGCGCGAGGTGATCGAGACGGACACGGTCTCAACCGGCTCGCTCGGCCTCGACATCGCGCTGGGTATCGGCGGGCTGCCGCGCGGCCGCGTCGTGGAAATCTACGGGCCGGAATCTTCGGGCAAGACGACCTTGGCGCTTCATGCGGTCGCGGAAGCGCAGAAGAAAGGCGGCATCGTCGCCTATATCGATGCGGAACATGCGCTCGACCCGATCTATGCCCGCAAGCTCGGCGTCGACATCGACGAAATGCTGATCTCTCAGCCGGACACGGGCGAGCAGGCTCTTGAAATCACCGACACGCTCGTGCGTTCGGGCGGGGTCGACATCGTGGTGATCGATTCGGTGGCGGCCTTGACGCCGAAGGCCGAACTCGAAGGCGAGATGGGCGATCAGCTTCCGGGCTTGCAGGCCCGCCTGATGAGCCAGGCGCTGCGCAAGCTCACGGGCTCGATCTCGAAGTCGAATACCTTGGTGATCTTCATCAACCAGATTCGCATGAAGATCGGCGTCATGTTCGGCAATCCGGAAACGACCTCCGGCGGCAATGCGCTGAAATTCTATGCCTCCGTCCGGCTCGACATCCGCCGCATCGGCTCGATCAAGGATCGCGAGGAAGTGGTGGGCAACCAGACGCGCGTCAAAGTGGTCAAGAACAAGGTCGCGCCTCCGTTCAAGCAGGTCGAGTTCGACATCATGTATGGCAGCGGCATCTCCAAGACCGGCGAGTTGATCGATCTGGGCTCCAAGGCCGGCATCGTGGAGAAATCCGGCTCCTGGTACTCGTTCGACGGCAACCGCATCGGCCAGGGCCGCGAGAACGCCAAGAACTTCCTGGAAGCGAACAAGGACGTGTCGGCCCGGATCGAAGCTCTGATCCGCCAGAATGCGGGGCTGATCGGCCAGGCCCTGACGCATGGGTCCCCGGACGACGTGGACACCGCCGCGGAGGATTGACGTCGTTCCTGTTGGCATGGGAACGGCTCCTGAAGGGGCGTCGCTTGCGGCGCCCCTTCGCTTTTTCGTGCTTCGCGGCTCCGCTTTCGCGGAGCACCTCAGCATGACGCGAGTGCGCCGGCGCGGAATGTCCGTCCTTCGAGGCTTTCCGGAGCGTCGGCGGAGGAAAGCCTCGAAGGATGGACAGCGAATTCGCCCCAAGGCTACAAGCGCGTATGAAAAGCCTGACCGACATCCGTTCGACCTTCCTCGACTTCTTCAAGGCCCGGGGCCATGAGGTCGTGGCCTCCTCGCCGCTGGTGCCGCGCAACGATCCCTCATTGCTCTTCACCAATGCCGGCATGGTGCAGTTCAAGAACGTCTTCACCGGCCAGGAAAAACGGCCCTATGTGCGCGCGACTTCATCGCAGCGATGCGTGCGCGCGGGCGGCAAGCACAATGACCTCGACAATGTGGGCTATACGGCGCGGCATCTGACCTTGTTCGAGATGTTGGGCAATTTTTCGTTCGGCGATTATTTCAAGGCGGACGCGATTCAATTCGCCTGGGAATTGCTGACGAAGGATTTCGGTCTTCCCCAGGAGCGCCTGTCCGCGACCATCTATGTCGACGACGATGAGGCGTTCGATCTCTGGCGCAAAATCGCGGGCCTGCCGGTTTCCAGAATAATCCGCATCGCGACCTCGGCGAATTTCTGGTCGATGGGCGACACGGGCCCGTGCGGGCCGTGCTCGGAAATCTTCTACGACCATGGGGACGCAGTGCCGGGCGGACCGCCGGGCTCGCCCGACGAAGACGGCGACCGTTTCGTCGAATTCTGGAATCTCGTCTTCATGCAATTCGACCAGACGGCCGCCGGGCGCACACCTTTGCCGAAGCCCTCGATCGATACCGGCATGGGACTGGAACGCATCACCACCATTTTGCAGGGCGTCCATAGCGTTTTCGAAACCGATCTGTTTCGGCATCTGATCGCGGCGTCCGCGGACGCAAGCGGAGTGTCGGCAGATGGCGAACAGGCTGCGAGCCATCGCATCATCGCCGATCATCTGCGCGCATCGTCGTTCCTCATCGCGGACGGCGTGATGCCGTCCAACGAAGGCCGCGGCTATGTGCTGCGCCGGATCATGCGCCGCGCCATGCGCCATGCGCATCTGCTGGGCACCAGGGATCCGCTGATGTACCGCCTCGTGCCGGCGCTGGTCGCGGAAATGGGCGCGGCCTATCCGGAACTCAAACGTGCCGAAGCACTTGTCAGCGAGACGCTGAAACTCGAAGAGATTCGCTTTCGCGATACGCTTGCGCGCGGCCTCAAGCTGCTTGATGAAGCGACGGTCACTCTGGGCAAAGGCGACCGGCTCGCGGGCGATGTCGCGTTCAAGCTTTACGACACCTATGGCTTTCCGCTCGACCTGACGGAAGATGCGTTGCGCGCGCGCGGAATCGCGGTCGATACGGAAGGTTTCAACACCGCCATGGCGCATCAGCGCGCCGAAGCGCGCCGCGCCTGGGCCGGTTCGGGCGAGGCGACGACCGACACATTGTGGTTCGCGATCCGCGAAGAATTCGGCGCCACGGAATTTCTCGGATACGACACCGAAGAAGCAGAAGGCACGATCCTCGCCATCGTGAAGGATGGCGCGCGGGTCGATGCGGCGAAAGCGGGCGAAACGGTCCGCATCTTGACCAACCAGACTCCGTTCTATGCGGAATCCGGCGGGCAGGCGGGCGATCAGGGCACGATGTCCGCTGCCAAAGGCGCCGAAGGCAAGGTGATCGACACTGAAAAAAAGCTGGGCGCGCTGCATGTGCATGTGGTCGAGATCGCGCGCGGCGGCTTTGCCGTCGGCGATGCGGTCGAGTTGCGCGTGGATGGCGAGAGGCGACGGGCGACGCGCGCAAACCATTCCGCCACGCATCTGCTGCACGGCGCGCTCAAGCGCGTGCTGGGGCCGCATGTTTCGCAGAAGGGTTCGCTCGTGGCACCCGACCGGCTGCGCTTCGATTTCAGCCATCCCAAGGCCGTTACCCCCGAAGAACTCGAGCGCATCGAGACGCAAGTCAATGCGATCGTGCGTCAGAACTCCGACGTCTCCACGCGCCTGATGCCGACGGACAAGGCCATCGAGGCGGGCGCCGAAGCTTTGTTCGGCGAGAAATACGGCGACGAAGTGCGCGTGCTCACGATGGGGGACGATCCCACCGCCGCCAGGCCGTTCTCGGTAGAACTGTGCGGCGGCACGCATGTGCGCCGGCTGGGCGATATTGGGCTGTTCACGATCCTGGCGGAAAGCGCAGTGGCTTCGGGCGTGCGCCGGATCGATGCGCTGACCAGCGAAGGCGCGCGCCGCCATCTCGCGCACCAGGCGGACATCGCGCGCGAAGCGGCGAATGTGCTCAAGACCAGCCCCGCGGAATTGCCGCAGCGCGTGGCGCAACTGGCGGACGAAAAGCGCAAGTTGGAGCGCGAGCTTGTCGATGCCCGCCGCGCGCTCGCGCTGGCAGGTCCTGCGCGCCGCGACGAGGGCGACTCGTCGCGCGAAATCCGCGGCACGAAAGTCGTGTTTCGCGTGGTTGATGGCGTGGCGGCGAAAGACCTCAAGAGCCTCGCTGACGACGCGAAAAGCAAAATCGGTTCCGGCGTGGTCGCGTTCGTCGCGGTCGCCGACGGCAAGGCCTCGCTGGTCGTCGGCGTCACCGACGATCTGACAAATCGCATCAGCGCAGTCGATCTCGTGCGCATCGGCGCGGAAGCGCTCGGCGGCAAGGGCGGAGGCGGCCGGCCGGACCTCGCACAAGCCGGAGGTCCCGACGGCGCAAAAGCCGCCGATGCGCTCAAAGCCATCGAAGAAAAATTGGCGGCGTCGTAACGTGCTTTCGGCCTTTATTGAATCGTGTCGGCCCCCTTCCGTCCGCCTCGCAAGTGCGAGGCGTCCACCTTCCCCCGCGAGGGGTGAAGGTTAGAAGAAGGAGCCAAGCGCGAGTCTTTTTCTTAGCCTTCACCCCTCGCGGGGGAAGGTGTCACGCGGCGTTAGCCGCGTGACGGAAGGGGGCCTACGACCCAAGCTTTACGGCCTGCAGAACACGCAGATCTTGTTGCCGGTCGGATCGCGCAGATAGGCGCCGTAGAAGGTCGTCGAGTCCTCCGGTCTCGGGCCCGGCGCGCCTTCGTCCTTGCCGCCCGACTTGAGACCTGCCTCATAGGCCTTCTGCACTTCGTCTTTCGTCTTGGCGACGAACGCGATCATGCTGCCATTGCCGAATGTTGCCGGTTTCTTGTCTGCAGGAGGGCAGACATAGACGCTGTGGCTGTCGGAGCCTTTCGGTCCGTAGCCGATCCAGCCGCCATCCGCGAATTTCCGCTCGCTGCCGATCTGGCCGAACACCGCGTCGTAGAACTTGCCGGACGCCTCGGTATCGAGCGCCCCGATGGTGATGTACCCAATCATGAAACCCTCCCAAGAATTGGATGGGGAAACTAACAGAAGGAAAAGAACAAATAAAGAACATTTGTGCAAACCCGCCCTGCATGGCGCGCGCAGCTTGAATCGTTACGCTGCCGCGCTCCGGGAGATTCGCCGCGTGCAGATATTCGCCATATCGGGAAGCTTGCGGGCCGAATCCGCGAACACGGCGTTGCTGCGGGCGATCCGGCGACTCGCGCCTGACGGTGTCGCGATCGATCTGTTCGACGCGCTCGAGCAGATGCCGCCGTTCAATCCCGACTGCGAGACGGAAGCGGCTCCGTCTTCGGTTGCCGCGTTACGCGCGCATCTGAAAGCGTGCGACGCATTCCTCGTCTCGACCCCGGAATATGCCCATGGCGTTCCTGGCGTCCTCAAGAACGCACTCGATTGGGTGGTGGGATCGGGAGAGCTTTACGAAAAGCCCGTCGCGATCTTGCAGACATCGGCAGAGCGTGGGCAATTCGCGCTTGCGTCGCTCAAGGAAACGCTCGCCGTGATAGGCACGCGTCTGGTCTGCGAGGTCACGCTTCTTCCGCCGCAAGCTGGAGAAGAATCGCATCTGGCGCAATTCATCTCAGCTCTGGTGAATGAGGTTCAAAAAGCTTTGCAACGCGGAATGTAAATTCAGGCGCGCAGCCAATCGTCGGGCAAGCTGAGCCAGGCGCAGCGGCCGGTATCGGAGGCAGTGAGATTTGGCGTCGGCAACGGGTCGTCGACAAAGCAACCGCCTGCGATTCCCGTCTGGTCGGGCAGGAAGCCAAAACTCTTCCAATAGACCGTCGTGCCGCAGCGGGTGCAGAAGAAGCGGTTGTAACCCGCATCGCCCTCTTTCGCATACACATTGAACGCGCCACGCTTGGCGACGATCTGTGCGTCGGGAAAATAGGCCGACCAGCCGAACGCGCTGCCGGTTCGCTTCTTGCAACTCGAGCAATGGCAGATGCCGTTCAAGGTCGGCTCGCCCGATACTTCGATCGAGCAGTCCCCACAACAGCATTGCGCGGTTCGCGTTGCACCCGCCGCCATGGCTCTCTCAGCCCTTCAACGCCGCCGCGCGCGGCTCACGCCATCTTCTTCTTGAGATTGTCGTCTACCTTGTCCAGGAATCCTTCGGTGGTCAGCCATTTCTGATCGGGGCCGATGAGGAGGGCCAAGTCCTTGGTCATGAATCCGGCTTCGACCGTTTCCACGCACACCTCTTCGAGCGCATGGGCGAATTTCGCCAGACGCTCGTTGGAATCGAGTTTGGCGCGATGGGAAAGCCCGCGTGTCCAGGCGAAGATCGATGCGATGGCGTTGGTCGATGTTGCCTTGCCCTTCTGATGTTCGCGGTAATGGCGGGTCACCGTTCCATGGGCCGCTTCCGCTTCCATGGTTTTGCCGTCAGGCGTGAGCAGCACGCTGGTCATCAGACCCAGCGAGCCGAAGCCCTGCGCAACCGTGTCGGATTGTACGTCGCCGTCATAGTTCTTGCATGCCCACACATAGCCGCCGCTCCATTTGAGCGAGGAAGCGACCATGTCGTCGATCAGGCGGTGCTCATAAGTGATACCCGCTTCCTTGAATTTGGTTGCAAACTCCGCCTCGAACACTTCCGCGAACAGATCCTTGAAGCGGCCGTCATAGGCCTTGAGGATCGTATTCTTGGTGGAGAGATAGACGGGATATTTGCGACCCAGCCCGTAATTCATCGAGGCGCGGGCAAACTCGCGGATCGATTCGTCGAGGTTGTACATCGCCATCGCGACGCCGCCGCCGGGAAAATCGAACACCTCGTGCTCGATGATCTTTCCGTCCTCGCCAACGAATTTGATGGTGAGCTTGCCCTTGCCCGGCACGCGGAAATCGGTGGCGCGGTACTGGTCGCCGAAGGCGTGACGGCCGACGACGATGGGCTGTGTCCAGCCTGGCACCAGCCGCGGCACGTTCTTGCAGATGATGGGCTCGCGGAAGATCACTCCCCCAAGGATATTGCGGATGGTCCCATTGGGCGATTTCCACATCTTCTTCAGATGGAATTCTTCGACGCGCGCTTCGTCCGGGGTGATGGTGGCGCATTTGACGCCCACGCCCACCCGCTCGATCGCTTCCGCCGATTCCACGGTGACGCGGTCGTCGGTCTTGTCGCGATTCTCGATTCCCAGATCGAAATATTCGAGCTTGATGTCCAGATAGGGCAGAATCAGCTTCTTCTTGATGAGGTCCCAGATGATGCGGGTCATCTCGTCGCCGTCGAGTTCGACGACCGGGTTTTGAACCTTGATCTTGTCCATGAGGGTCCTCTGGAAGGGCGAAGCGGGGACGCTATAGCGAGCGCGGGAACCAAGGTCAAAGCGGCGATTTGGAGCGGGCGCCCCGCAATGTGCTAGAGATTTCGCCGATCGCCACCCCCCTGAAAGGTTTCGCCATGTCTCTCATTCTGACCCAGGAAATCAAAGACCTCGTCAACAATGGGCTGGTCAGCGGCAATCCGCTGCTGCTCGCGGTGGTGACGCCGGAAAACAAGCCCGTCCTGTCCTTCCGCGGCTCGACGCAGGTCTATAGCGACGACCAGCTCGGCCTCTGGATCCGCAACACCGCCGGCGGAACGATTGAGGCGCTGCGCAAGAATCCGAATGTCGCGATGATGTATCGTTCCGCCACCACTCCCCTGCTGCAGTTTCAGGGCCGCGCGCGCATTGCGACCGATGCGGCCGAGCGCAATCGTGTCTTCGAGAATTCGCCGGAACGCGAGCGCAACTCCGATCCCGAGCGCAAGGGTAATGCTCTCATTATCGATCTGGACAAGGTCGAAGGCGTGCTGCGCTTCGGCGCCGACGGACCGGTCTTCGCCAAACTGGCGCGCTGACACGAACGCGATGACGGCCCCGTCCATCATCCTCTCGCGTCCGCAGCTTGGCGAGAATATCGGCGCGGCAGCGCGCGCGATGGCGAATTTCGGCCTGGACGATCTGCGTCTCGTTGCGCCGCGGGACGGCTGGCCGAACGAGAAGGCCAACCACATGGCGGTGGGTGCTGCCTTCGTCAACGAGAAGGCGCGTGTGTACCAGACGCTGGAGGAGGCGCTGGGCGATCTCAATCTCGTCTATGCGACGACGGCGCGCGACCGCGGCACCACCAAGGAAGTGCTCACTCCCGAAGAAGCGGCGAAGCGTCTGCGCAAGGCCGCGGCGCGCGGCGAGAAGACGGGCATCCTGTTCGGCAATGAGCGCGCGGGCCTCGACAATGACGAGATATCTCTCACCGATGCCGTGATCATGGTGCCCACGTCCGAATTCACTTCGCTCAATCTCGGGCAGACGGTGCTGGTGACGGCCTATGAGTGGTTGCGCGCGGGAGACTGCACGCCGCCTGCGCGTATCGAGCATGGCCCCTATCACCGCAAGCCGACCCGCGAAGAGATGTTCGGGCTGTTCGACCACCTGGAGCGCGAGTTGGCGGAAAGCGGGTTTCTCTACCCGCCTGCCAAATACGACACGATGGTGCGCGCCATCCGCGCCACGGTCCACCGTGCAAAGCTCACCTATCAGGAGGTCCAGACGCTGCGCGGCATGATTGTGGCCCTGGTCAAGAACAAGCATCGGGTCCGCAAATGAGCGCAGGCCACCTTTTCAAACGGGCAAACGTCCCCTAAGTTCAGGGGGCAACAAGATTCGAAAGGAGGTGATCCAGTGTCTCATTGTCACCATTGGCGGCCGTCGGATGCCGCGAGCTGGATCCTCGTCTCTAGGGGGGTCTGCGCCGCGTAATTGCGACGCGCTTAAGCGGTTCCCGTTACGGAGCCGCAGCCTGACAATGGAGGGGCCGCCCGGGAAACCCGCTGGCGGCCCCTCGTCTTTTTGGCGGGCTTGCGCAGGGACCGCAGGGATTTGCTATAAGGCTCGCGGGAGGTTGGTGACGGACGAAGCAGTCGCCAACCCGGTCAGGTCCGGAAGGAAGCAGCCGTAACGAATCCGCTTCGGGTCTTTGCCGGCCTCCCGCCTTCCTTCCGCGCCCTTAGAATCCCGACCTGCACCGCCACATTGCGGGGTGCGCGAAGTGATGCGCAGGTGGGCCAGAAAGTTGGCCTTCGCGAGCGCCGGCTTGCTATAGTCGGGACCGCTCATTTCTTCCCGGAAATCATGGACGAGACAGAAGGACCATCGCTCGGGCTTGCGCCCACTTTGCCTCCCTTGGCGAAGGCCGAGGCCTATCGGGTGCTGGCGCGCAAATACCGTCCGCAGGATTTCACCGGCTTGATCGGGCAGGGCGCGCTCGTCCGCACGCTGAAGAACGCGTTCGCCACTGGGCGTATCGCACATGCTTTCATGCTCACGGGTGTCCGCGGCGTGGGCAAGACGACGACGGCGCGCATCATCGCGCGCGCGCTCAATTGCGAAGGCCCCGACGGCAAGCGCAAGGAGCCGACCATCCAGCCTTGCGGTGTGTGCGAGCCCTGCATCGCGATCGCCGAATCGCGTCATGTCGACGTGCAGGAGATGGATGCCGCGTCCCGGACCGGCATCGACGACATCCGCGAGATCATCGAAGGTGTGCGCTATGCGCCGGCCAGCGCGCGCTACAAGGTCTATATCATCGACGAAGTGCACATGCTCTCCAAGCAGGCCTTCAACGGTTTGTTAAAGACGCTCGAAGAGCCGCCCCCGCATGTGAAATTCATTTTCGCCACCACGGAAATCCGCAAGGTGCCTGTGACGGTGCTGTCGCGCTGTCAGCGTTTCGACCTGCGCCGCATCGAGACCGACGAACTCGTGGCGCACCTGGAATCCATTTCGCAAAAGGAAAACGTGAATATCGAGCGCGCGGCGCTAGCGTTGATTGCGCGCGCCGCCGAGGGCTCGGTGCGCGATGCGCTGTCATTGCTCGACCAGGCCATCGCGCATGACGAAGAGCACGCCATCACGGCAGAAAGCGTGCGCGACATGCTGGGGCTGGCGGACCGCGGACGGATTCTCGATCTGTTCGAGAAGACGATGGGCGGCAAGGTGCAGGAGGCGCTCGCCGGTCTTATGGAATTGTACGACCGCGGCGCCGATCCGCTGGTGGTGATGCAGGACTTGCTCGAGACCACGCATTTCCTCACGCGCGTCAAGGTGGCACCCGGCGCGGAAGGTTTTTTCGACGGCGGCTCCGGCGAAGCCAAGCGCGCGGCGGAAATCGCATCCAAGCTGCCGGTGCCGGCACTCACACGCGCGTGGCAAATCCTGCTCAAGGGCCTGTTCGAGGTGCGCGATGCCGTGCGCCCGATCGCCGCCGCCGAAATGGCGCTGATCCGGCTCGCTTATGCCGCCGATCTTCCGCCGACCGACAAGCTCGTGCGCGAGCTTATGGATACTACTCCCCATCCTCCCCTTGAGGGAGGGTCGAAATCTGCGAGCGCAGCGAAGCAGATTTCGGGGAGGGGAGAGCACTCAGCCGCAGCGGCTAGCCCCTCCCCGAAAATGCTTCAGGCATTTTCGACCCTCCCTCAAGGGGAGGGTGGGGTTATGGCGGCGACGGCACCGAAAACGGACTCGGCACCGGTGCCGATCCTGCGTTCGCTCGACGATATCGCAGCGCTTGCGGGACAGCGCGGTGCCTCGGTGCTCAAGGTCCACATCGAAAACGACATGCACCTTGTGAGCCTCGAGCCCGGCCGAATCGAATTCCGGCCTTCCGCGCGCGCGCCGCGCACGCTTGCGGCCGATCTGGCGCAAAAGCTCAAAGACTGGACTGGTATCCGCTGGGTGGTGACTGTCGCACGCGAAGGCGGCGCCGCCACGCTCGGCGATTCCAAAAAGGCCGTGCAGGCGGCAAAGCTCGAGGCGGTGGCGCAGGACCCGATGGTGCGCGCGGTGCTCGATCGCTTTCCGGGCTCAGAGATCGTGCATGTGCGCGAGAAGATGGACGACGATGTGCCGCCGGCATCGGAAGACGCTTCCGGATAATGGCGAATCTTCCCGCAGGCCTGGAGATTGAAAGACTGGTGCAGCTGCTAGCGAAGCTGCCGGGCCTCGGTCCGCGCTCGGCGCGGCGCGCGGCGCTCGTTCTTCTGAAGAAACGCGAGGCATTGCTGGAGCCGCTCGCAACCGCCATGCAGGAAGCGGCCGCTGCGATCCGCATCTGCGAGGTCTGCGGCAATCTCGATACGACGAATCCCTGCTCGCTGTGCCGCGACCCGCGGCGCGACGAGCACGTGCTGTGCGTCGTGGAAGATGTCGCGGATTTGTGGGCGCTCGAACGGGCAAGCGTTTTCAGGGGGCGCTATCACGTGCTGGGCGGCTCGCTCTCTGCCCTCGACGGGATCACTCCCGAACGGCTCAACATCGCCTCCCTGATGGCGCGCATTGGCAACGGGATCGAAGAAGTGATCCTTGCGATGAATGCAACCGTCGAAGGCCAGACCACAGCGCATTATCTGATGGATATCCTGACGCCGTCCGGCGTGAGGGCGACCCGCCTTGCCCATGGCGTGCCGGTCGGCGGCGAGCTCGATTATCTGGACGAAGGCACCTTATCGGCGGCTTTTAAGGCCCGGCGCGCGATGTGACGTGCGAATAAGCGACACGTGAATGAACCCACGGGCGATATCGCACGTTCCTCATACCAGGAGGATCGTTCATGTACTCGCCACGGATATTGGGTCATTTCAGGGTTTTGGCGGTATCAGCCATCGCCGCGCTTCTCAGCACCGGCGGCGCCTTGGCTGCACAATCCTTGCCTTCCGATTTGCAGCAGCAACAAGCGGCACTTCTTTATGTGCATTGCCTGTCGGAAGCGGCACTGGCACATGACGACGGAACACGCAGCGCGATCGCCGTTGCGCGGGAGATTTTGCCGCTCTGCAACGCCAGCCTGGCGCGTGAAGAACAGACATTCAGTGTGGGACTGTCGCCGGACGATCGGCTGGCCTACCAGTTGGCCGTCGCACGCGCACAGCCTGCCTTGGCGTTGGATGCCGTCAACGGCGAGCGCGGAAGTGACTCTCAAGACGGCGCCCCCATTGCCGTCGCCGGACAAACGAAGCTTTAGCTCACATCTGGACGAAGACACGTTGTACGCAGTCGTCAGGGTCCGGCCGGATGAGCTGGAACGCCAGGCGCGGCCGGAGGCGGGATGGCCGGCGGATTCGTTTCGGCGGCAGTCAGATAAAGTTTTTGCTTCCCGTATTGGACGAACACGTGCAGTTGGCGAAGCACGCTGAGGCCCAGGATGATTTGCGTTTCGTCGCGCCAGCGCGCGGGAAAATAGTTGTCGGCAACCACGTAGATATCGGGGTTCTTCACGGCAACGCCGTTGAAGTCGAGCAATACAAAAGGATGACTATAGATCTGAACGGGTCGCCCATTGTTGATCCGCGCTATCGTCAAGAGCTTGACATCCGGATTTTTCCCGTCCTCGCCAAAGACTTGCTTGGCGGTCGTCCAACTCATGAAGGAATGGGAACTTCCGGAATCGACAATGACGGTCATGGGCTTTCCGTCGAGCACCACGGTCGTGACGATGTGGTGAGCGCCATCGAACTTTACGGGAAGTTCGGCATGAGCATCTTTTGTCCAGTACACCACGTCGGAATCGCATATGGCCGGCTGGAACAGATTGAACTTACCGCGAAGGAAATCGAACTCTATGTCGTAGTGTTGCAGAATGTCCGGCCCCAGCATGCCGTAGACGGACGGCTCGATCATACCGTCGGGCAAGACGATAAAGTCGCCGCCATCCTTCGATGTCGACTCCCCCAGTTTGTAGGAATCTATCGTGGCCGATTGGTAAATGATGATGCCGTTGAAAAACTGGCCCACGCGGCCGATATTTCTGATCCCCAGACCGAATTCGCGCGCGGTTTCCGATGACACCGAACTGGTCTGGCTTCCCGTATCCACAAGCAGGTTCACATTGCGACCGTTAAGCGCGACCGGTACGGCGAACGTGCCGTCGGGCTGCGTCTCCATGTCGAGCGATGCGAGCTGCACGAGGCTGCAATTCGTTCCCGCTTGACTCGCCGGGTCGGCATGAGCGGCTGACGCAGGCAAGAAAGTAGCCGCGGCAGCAATAATCATGGCCATAAAGAGCGCTTTGAGGGCCCGTTTCTGTTCGGTCACGGCGCCACCGGGCGATTTGATTCGGCGATCGCAGCCGGCCTTATGACCGCGTCGTCGGCGCATGTTTGCGCGATTTCCTGGAACTTCCTGGTCGCGGCTAGTTGATGGATTTGCTGCCATTCGGCGATAAAAAACTGCGCTTCGCATATCTCGCCGATCTGCGATGCCGCATCCGCGCGTTTGGCTGCGGAATCGACGTCGCCTGCTGTAGCCTTGCCGAGAAAGAGGGCCACAAGCGGTCCGGGCCACTTCGTCAAGTCCGAGGCCGAGAACCTCTGGCTCATGTCGCTGTCGATGGCGGTCGAAGTTTTGCCTCTTGTGATCGCAAGCCAGAGAAATCCGTATTTCTGTTGAGGCTGTATTTTCAACGCATGTTCAAACGAACTCTCCGCATCTGCGAACTTTCCCCAGTCCCATTGCACGGCGCCTTTGCGCATATAGGGAAGGGTCAAATCGACCGATAGTCGAATCTCGGAATTGAAATCGTCGACAGCGTTGGAAAAGTCTCCCTTTGCGGCATAGTCGAAGCCTCGCTCCCGGAAATCGACTGCCACCTGGTCATTGATGGCGAGGGCAGTCCCTTCATCGGCGATTGCCAGGTCGTAGTTGCCATTTCGGCGATACGTTGTTCCCCGCAGCCGATAGAGCATCGCCTCATTGGGACTCATTTTGATGAGCGTTGTGCAATCGGCAATCGCTGCTTCCATATTTTTCGTCGCGGTGTAAATGGCGATGCGCTGATAGTACGTCGGACGATAGACGGGACGGAGGCTTATGGCTTTGGTGATGTCGTCGATCGCCTTCGCAAATTGAGTCTTGGCAGCGAACGCCGACGCACGCGCGCTGTAGGCCTCGATGTAGTCGGGTTTGAGCTGAATGACAGTCGTAAAATCCGCAATTGCGGCGTCGAACTGCTTCTCGCCCAAATAGGACGTACCACGATCGAAATAGGCCACGACTTTCAGATGCGGAGGGAGGTCGGGTTCGGAGAGCGCGAGAGTCATCAATTTGACCGTCGCATCCCAATCCTGCCGATTTCTGCTCACCAGGCCGAGGTTGAAATCCTGGTATCCGTCCGCCTCAGCCGCGCCGGAAAACAGCAATACCAACAGGCTTGCCGCCAATACCGGCTTCATTCGGGCCCCCACCCTCACAGCGAGATCGAGCTTAGGCGAAGAAGCCGGCGGCTTCAATGCAGCTCCGGTCGATTGCGATTACTCGCCTTCCAGCTGCGGCTTGCCCGTGTCTGACCGGCCAAGCTCAGCCGCCGCTATGGCCCCGGCACGTTTGACGATTTTTTCGGTTGATACGACGATCTCCTTCAAGTCGCCTTCGGTTTGATTGAAGTGGCGCTGAAGATTGCCCACCCGATCGCCCAGTCGTTTCACGTCCTGAAGCATATCGCCCACGGCAGCCTGAATTTTGTGCGCCTGTTCGCGCATCCGCGCGTCGCGCATCAACGTCTGAATGGTGTTGATCGCCAGCATGAACACGTGCGGCGAGACGATTACCACCTGCATGCGGCGCGCCTGCTGGATAACTTCGCTGAAGTTCGAGTGAAGCTCGGCATAGATCGATTCCGACGGCACGAACATGATCGCCGGCGTCTGCACTTCGCCCGGTATCAGGTATTTCTCGGCGATATCCTTCACATGCTTCAGCATGTCCGCTTTGAGCCGCTGGGAAGCGACCTTGCGCTCTTCATCCGTGGCAAGGCCGCGCAACGATTCGAACGCCTCCATGGGAAATTTCGAGTCGACCACGATCACGCCGGCCACATTGGGAATGCGGATGATGCAGTCGGGCCTCTTGCCGTTCGAGAGCGTCCATTGGAAATCGTAATGCGTGGGTGGCAGCTGGTCGGCCACGATCGCTTCCATTTGCGCCTGTCCGAACGCACCGCGAGTCTGCTTGTCGGACAGAATCTCCTGCAGCGACACGACCTGGCCGGATAACGCCGCAATATTTTTCTGTGCTTCGTCGATTACCGTCAGCCGCGTCTGGATGCCGCCAAGGGTTTCGGCGGTCTTGGCCGTCGACTCTTTCAGTCCTTCTCCCAGTCGTCGGTCGAGAGCCTCGATGCGTTCGGCCAGCATTTTCTGGAGTTCCGTCTGGCCAGCAATAGCTTGCGCGAAGCGGCCGGAGATTTCGTTTTGCGCTGCCGCGAGCGCATCCAGCCTAGGCGCCACGGGTTCCGGGACTTTGCTTTGCCCGCGCAATGCGATGAAGACCGCCGCCAGCGCTGCCGCAAGTGCAGCAACCACAAGCACGATAATGAGAAATTCCATTCCACACGCCCCGGTGATGCGACGACCGCCGCCTTGACCCGAAAGAGGCCCTCGCCTATTTCCAAGCCATGGCCGTTCGCCCCATCCTTACCGCGCCCGATCCGCGCCTCAAAGCGGTCTCGAAGACCGTCGAGACGGTGGACAGCGACACGCGCCGCCTGGCTGACGACATGTTCGAGAGCATGTACGCAGCCGACGGGATCGGGCTTGCCGCCATCCAGATCGGCGTGCCCAAGCGCGTGTTGGTGATGGATTTGAACCCAAAGAAGGGAGAGAAGGAGCCGCGCCTCTTCATCAATCCAAGAATCGTCTGGTCGTCCGACGATCTGACTGTGAGCGAGGAAGGCTGCCTCTCGGTTCCGGATATCTGGGAAGATGTCGAGCGGCCAGCCAAAATCCGTGCCGAATATCTCGACCGCGACGGCAGGCTGCAGACGCTCGAAGCGGAAGGATTGCTCTCGACCTGCCTGCAGCACGAGATGGACCATCTCGAAGGCGTTCTGTTTCTCGATCATCTCTCAAAGCTCAAGCGCTCGATCGCGCTGCGAAAGCTCGCCAAGGCCAAGCGGCTCAAAGACGTGGGCTGAGCGGGCATGACGCTCCGTCTCGCTTTCCTGGGCACGCCCGATTTTGCGGTTCCGACGCTCGTCGAATTGATCGGGCAGGGGCACGACATTGCCGCGGTCTATTCGCAACCGCCACGTCCCAAGGGCCGCAGACTGGCCGCCGAGCCGTCGCCCGTCGCGCGCCAGGCGGAACTGCACGGTCTCAGCTTACGCACACCGGAATCGTTGAAGAACGCGGACACGCAAGCAGAGTTCGCGGCGCTGGCGCTCGATTTGGCGATTGTCGTCGCCTATGGACTCATTCTGTCCAAGCCGATCCTCGATGCTCCCAGGTTAGGCTGCTTCAATCTGCACGGCTCATTGCTGCCGCGTTGGCGAGGCGCTGCGCCCATTCAGCGCGCGATCATGGCTGGCGACAGCGAAACCGGCGTCATGGTCATGCGCATGGAAGAAGGCCTCGATACGGGACCGGTCCTGATGGCGGAACGCGTCGCCATCGGCCGCAAGACATTTGGAGATCTGCACGACGAGTTGGCCCGGCTGGGCGCCGACCTGATGGCCCGCGCGCTGGCCGCGCTGGAGCGTGGCAGTATCGAGGAACATCCGCAGCCTTCCGATGGCGCGACCTATGCGAAGAAAATCCTCAAGGAGGAAACACGGATCGACTGGTCCAAATCGAACCGCGAGGTCGATTGCCTGATCCGCGGACTTTCGCCGACGCCGGGGGCCTGGTGCGAAATCCGGGGCGAGCGGCTGAGGATTTTGTACGCCGACCCCGTGGACGGAAGCGGCGCGCCGGGCGAGATATTGGACGACCGATTGACAATTGCCTGCGGGCAAGGCGCGTTACGCGCAACAAGGCTGCAGCGCGCGGGCCGCGCACCGATGCAAGCCCAGGAATTTCTAAGGGGCTTCGCGCTCAAACCGGGGGAACGCGTGTGACGATATTGAGGCCCTCGCTATTGCGGCGAATTGGAAATTCGATCCGTCTTTCGCGGCGCAAGAGAGGCGCCACAATCGATCTGACGGCCGACGGATTCGTCTTCACCCAACGCCGCAAAACCGTGGACGTGCGCTGGGAAGAGATTTCACGGATCGATGCCGGCGTGCGCGACCACATCACATTCGACACTTTCTACATCGTGGTCTTTGCCGGAGGGAGAAATCTCGTCATCGAAGAACTGGACGACGGCTTCCGCCAGCTGGAATTCGCGATCCACGAGCGTTGGCCGCAAATCCGCGAACGGTGGCTGCAACTTCTCTCGGTGCCGCTGCACCAGGCGCATTATGAGACATTGTGGAAGCGCTGAGCATGCCGCGCTTCCGGCTTGTGCTCGAATATGATGGCGGCCCGTTTGTCGGTTGGCAGCGCCAGGACAACGGGCCCAGCGTGCAGGCCGCTCTCGAACAGGCGATCTTAAAGCTCTCGGGCGAAACGGTCACGGTGACCGGCGGGGGCCGCACCGATGCCGGCGTTCACGCGCTGGGGCAGGTCGCACATTTCGATCTCGAGAAGATTTTCTCCGGCGATACCGTCCGCGATGCGTTGAACCATTATCTGAAACCGGATCCCGTCGCCGTGCTCGATTCGGATATCGCGGCGTCCGATTTCCATGCCCGATTTTCGGCTATCGGCCGCCACTACTGCTATCGCATTGTCTGCCGCCGCAGCCCGCTGGTGCTGGAGCGTGGCCACGCCTGGCACGTCGTGCGCGCGCTCGATCGTGAGCCGATGCAGGAGGCCGCGCAAATGCTTGTCGGCCGCCACGATTTCACCACCTTTCGCGCGGCGGAATGCCAGGCGAAGTCGCCGGAGAAAACGCTGGATCGCCTGGACGTGGCGCGCGAAGGCGATGGACTGCGCATCGAAGCGTCCGCGCGCTCCTTTCTGCACCATCAGGTGCGCTCGATGGTCGGAACATTGAAGCTCGTCGGCGAAGGCAAATGGAAGCCACGCGATGTCGCCCGCGCGCTCGCGGCGCGCGACCGGGCGGAATGCGGAACGGTCGCTCCCCCCGAAGGTCTCTATCTCGTGCGGGTGGATTACCCTGCGTCCTGAAGGTCGACGAGTTCGACGTTGTCGGGTGCGATCGCGCGGCCCAGGAATATTTGTCCCACGCGCACGAAACGCTCCACTGAATCCGTGGCGAGGAATTCGTGACTCGGTGCCGGTCCGGCGACATGCGCAAGCCCGCGTTCGACAATGAGCTTCGCGACCGCATCGGCCGTGGTCGCGGCACTATCGACCAGGATGACGTCGGGACCGGCGACGCGTGCGATGGCGTTTCTCAACACCGGAAAATGCGTGCAGCCGAGCACCAGCGCGCGAGGCCGCGCCGCCGGCTTGTCGAATAGCGCGCCGAGATAAAGCTCGGCCGCAAGTTGCGTGATCGGACTGTCGATCAATCCTTCTTCCGCAAGCGGCACGAAAAGCGGACAAGCTTGCTGAATGACGCGGATGCCAGGTGCAATCGCGTGGATCGCCCGTCGATACGCGTCGCCTTTGACTGTTCCCTCAGTCGCAATGACTGCGATGGATCCGCCAGGCGCGGCTGCTATGGCCGCTTGCGCGCCCGGCTCGACGACACCGATGACGGGCATAGGCGCAAGTGCCGCGCCGAGCGCCGGTAGCGCCACCGACGACGCGGTGTTGCACGCGACGACAATGAGTTTCACGTGGCGACGTACTAAGACGCTCGCCGCCTGCACGGCATAACGGGTGACGGTTTCGCCACTCTTGGTGCCGTACGGCAGCCGAGCCGTATCGCCGAGATAGATGAAGCTCTCATTTGGAAGCCGCGCCATCAGTGCGCGCATGACCGTCAATCCGCCCATCCCGGAATCGAAAATCCCGATGGCCTGCGAGGCGTCACTCACTGCGGCGGGGCGGAGAAATAAGATTCAAGAATAGCCGCGTAGATATCCGCGAGCCGGTTGATCTCGTCTATGGGCACGCATTCATCGACCTTGTGCATGGTCGAGCCCGGCAGTCCGACTTCGGCGACCGGGCAATAATCCTTGATGAAGCGCGCGTCCGACGTGCCGCCGCCGGTCGAGAATTCGGGAGTCACGTTGGTAACGCGCGCGATGGCTCGCGCGAGAAGCTCGGTATAGGCGCCGGGTTTGGTGAGGAACGACACGCCGCTCACGCTCGATTCGATCGCAATTTCGCTTCCGGTTTCGTGCGCGACTTCGCCCGCGATCTGCTCGGCTCTCCGGAGCAGACTCTCGGCCGTGTGCAGGTCGTTGAAACGGATATTGCAGGCCGCTCGTGCTTCGGCTGGCGAGACATTCGACGCGGGATTGCCGACATCGAACGTGGTGAAGACGAGTGTGGACGGCTCGAAGTGATCCGTGCCTGCGTCCAGCGGTTCCGCATCGAGCCATGTCACAAGCCGCGCGAGCACGGGAATCGGATTGAGCGCGTTCTGCGGATAAGCGGTGTGGCCCTGCACGCCGCGCACGGTGAATGCGATTTTCATGCTGCCGCGCCGGCCGATCTTGATCGTGTCTCCCGCGCGCGCCGTCGAAGTCGGTTCGCCGACGAGGCAATGATCGAGGCGCTCGCCATGATCGCGCAGCCATTCCAGTATCGCTTTCGTGCCGTTGATCGCAATGCCTTCCTCATCGCCGGTGATGAGCAAGCTGATCGAACCGTTCAGAGCCCCTTTTTCCAAATGCCGCGCGGCGGCGGTTGCGAATGCGGTGATACCGGATTTCATGTCGGCTGCGCCGCGGCCATAAAGCACGCCGTCACGGATTTCGGCCGCGAAGGGGTCGGTGCGCCAGAGCTTTGCATCGCCGGGCGGCACGACGTCGGTGTGCCCCGCGAAGCAGAAATGCGGCGCCTCGGTTCCAATCCTCGCATACAGGTTGTCGATCGGCGTCGTTCCGGGGGCCTCGAAGCGCAACCTGCGACAGGTAAAGCCCAGAGGCTTGAGGACATCCTCCAGCACTCCCAGCGCGCCGGCATCGTCGGGCGTCACGGAGGGGCAGCGGATCAAGGCGCGCGCCAATTCGACGGGGTCGGGAATGCTCATCGTATTGCGATTTAGGCCGCGCGCCGGGTTATGGTCAATGAAGACAACATCTGGGAGGCAAAATCATGGCAGGACGTCTGGAAGGCAAAGTTGCGGTGATCACCGGCGCCGCAAGCGGCATCGGCCGTGGGACCGTCGATCTGTTCGTGAAGGAAGGCGCGCGCGTGATCGCGGCCGACATCCAGGACGACAAAGGTGCGCGCATCGAGGAGGATCATAAGGGAAGAACACGATATGTGCGCTGCGATGTGTCGCAGGAAGGCGATATCGCCGCGGCGATTGCTGCGGCCACGACGCATTTCGGCAAGCTCGACTTCCTGTTCAACAATGCCGGCACCGGCGGTGCACGCGACGCCGCGGACGGCGTCACCACCGAAGGCCTCGATGCCGTCATGCATCTGCATGTGCGTGCCGCCCTGTTCGGCATCAAATATGCCGCGCCCGCGATGCGCACGAATGGCGGCGGCTCGATTCTGTCGACCGCCTCGGTGGCCGGTCTGCAGGCGGGCTTCGGCCCGATCCTTTATTCGATCGCCAAGGCCGCCATCGTGCATATGACGAAGGTGACCGCACCCCATCTCGCGCCGTCGAATATTCGCGTCAACTGCATCTGTCCGGGATTGATCGCCACCAACATTTTTGCACAAGGCATGGGCATCCCGAGCCAGGTCGCCGAAACCCGCCTCGACGCAATCGCCGAATCCGCGAAGGATTCGCAACCCATCCCGCGCGGCGGTCGCCCGCGCGACATCGCGGAGGCCGCGCTCTATTTTGCAAGCGACGGATCGGATTTCGTCACAGGCCAGGCGCTCGCCGTTGACGGCGGCATCACGCTCGGGCCCAACGGCATGGCGCAGCTTTCGGTCTTCGCACCGATCGTCCAGGCGCTGGGAGTCGATATGGAAACTTTGGCCGCGATGGCGGCCGGCCGGACGTAACGAAGCCGACCCACTGCGCGATTTACTCTCTCAATAACTCGTTGATCGACGTCTTCGACCGCGTGCGCTCATCGACGCGTTTGACGATCACGGCGCAATAGAGCGAGGGCTGGTCGGGACCGCGCGGCATCGTTCCTGAGACCACCACGGAATAAGGCGGCACGCGGCCGTAATGGATTTCGCCGGTCGCGCGGTCGACGATCTTGGTCGATTGACCGAGATAGACCCCCATCGACAACACCGAGCCCTCGCCCACGATCACGCCTTCGGCCACTTCTGCGCGCGCGCCGATGAAGCAATTGTCTTCGACGATCACGGGAGCAGCCTGAATCGGCTCCAACACGCCGCCGATACCCGCACCGCCCGAGATATGGCATTTCTTTCCGATCTGCGCGCAGGAGCCGACCGTGGCCCAGGTGTCGACCATCGTGTTCTCGCCGACATAGGCACCCACATTGACAAAAGACGGCATCAGCACGACGCCTTTGTCGATGAAGGCCGAATGGCGCACGACGGCGCCGGGCACGGCGCGAAAACCTGCTGCGCGAAATCGTTGCTCGTCCCAGCCCAGGAACTTCGAATCGACCTTGTCCCACCACGGCGCGCCGCCGGGACCGCCATCGATCGGGCTCATGTCGCGCAGCCGGAACGACAGCAGCACCGCCTTCTTGAGCCATTGGTGCACGACCCATTCGCCGGCGTGCTTTTCGGCCACGCGCGCGGCACCCGAATCGAGCGCATCGAGCGCATGCTCGACCGCCTCGCGCACAGGACCTTTGGTTGCGGGGCTCAGCGTGTCGCGCGCGTCCCAGGCATCGTCGATAATTTGTGCGAGTTGCTGGTGTGAAGCCATGTCAGATCCTGATCGAATGGAGAAACTGCGGAAGATCTTCGGTCACGTGATGGATGTGTTCATTTCCGACGACCGGATGTTCGGGCCCCTGCTTCGACCAAACCGAACCGTTTCTGAGCCATACCGTCGTCCAACCCAGAGCATGCGCCGGTACGAGGTTGCGCGCCACATCCTCGAACATCGCGCATTGGCCGCCCGCGATTCCGGACTTTGCGATCACCGCGCGATAGGAATTTTCGACTGGCTTCGGACGGTAGCCGATCGTTCGAATGTCCCAGATTTCGTCGAACAATTCATCGAGCTTCAATCGTGCCAATACGCGCTCGGCATGATTGCGGCAGCCATTGGTAAAGATGAAACGCTTGCCCGGCAGACGCGCGAGCGCAGCCGCAAGCGAAGGGTCGGGTTCAAGCGCCGAAAGGTCGATATCGTGGACGAAAGCGAGAAACTCTTCGGGATCGATCCCATCGACCTGCATCAACCCGTTCAGGGTCGTGCCGTAGTCGCGGTAATAGGCCTTTTGGACGGCCCGTGCCGCGTCGAAATCGAGGCCGAGCAAGTCTTGCACGAAGGCCGTCATGCGCGCGTCGACCTGGACGAACAGATCGCAGTCGGCCGGATAGAGCGTGTTGTCGAGGTCGAATATCCAGGCCTCGACATGGCGGAAATCAGGGCCCGTCCGCGCCGCATCACCAGTGATTTCTCGGATCGTTCGCATGATGGGCGAAGATGGTCGATGGCTGGCTTATAGGCAAGCGCCGGTTCATATTGCGCTAACCACGACCATTTAACGGCTCTTAATCGAAAGTTGTCGATACTCGACGCGCGGCAATGCGTTTGGCGGAACCGGGAGCAATGCATGGCAGCCGAGGATCGAAAGGATTTGCGGGATTTGCTTCCCGCCCAGCTCAGCCGCGAGGATGTGCTGAAAATCCTTGAGGCCCATGACCGGGCTGCGCGCGAAGCGCTGGCCAAGCGCTCCGACGTGTCGCCGGAGGTTCTTTTTCTTCTCGCCACCGAAGGCAACGAAGCCGCGCGGCGCGCGGTGGCTGCCAATCCGTCTGCACCCGCCCATGCCAACCGGCTGCTGGCGGACGATGCCGACGACGAAGTGCGCGTCGAGCTGGCTCGCAAGATCGGCCGGCTCCTGCCGGATCTGACCGCCGAGGAAAGCAAGCGCCTGCGCGATCTCACCATCGAGACCCTTGAACGGCTCGCGCGCGATCGGCTCGTGAGAGTGCGCCAGATTTTGGCCGAAGAGATCAAACTTCTCGATTGCGTGCCGAAACAGGTCATCAAACGGTTGGCGCGGGACGTGGAATCCGTGGCGGCCCCGATCCTGGAATATTCGCCGCTCCTTTCGGATGCGGATCTGATCGAGATCATCTCGACTGCACAGGCGCGTTATGCGCTTGTCTGTGTCGCCAAACGCCGACCGCTCAGCCCCAGCGTATCGGAAGTCGTGGCCGCGGCGCTCGATGTGCCGTCTGTGGCGGCCCTCCTCGCCAATTCCGGCGCCCAGATAAGGCGGCAAACGCTCGACAAGATTGCAGAACAGGCCGTGAAGGTGACGGAATGGCACTTGCCGCTCGTTTTGCGCAACGATTTGTCGAAGCGAGCGGTGCGCAGGCTGGCAGGCTTTGTAAGTTCCGCGCTGATCGCGAAACTCGCGGACCGACGCGGCCTCGACGAAAAAACACGTCAGCACCTGAAGCAGAGAATGCATGAAAGGCTCGACAAGGAAAGCGTCGATCCCGAGGTGAGCAAGGGCTCCGATGTGACGGCCCTTTTCAAGGCCGGCAAGCTCAATGATGGTTTTGTCGAGAGCGTGGCCGAAGCGGGCCGTCGTGAAACTCTCGTGACGGCCCTCTCACTGCTTGCAAAAGTGCCGGAAGACACGATCAGGCGGATCCTTCAATCGGGCTCCGCCAAGCCGGTGACTGCGCTCGTTTGGCGCGCGAAACTCAGCATGCGCGTCGCCTTCAAGATACAGACTTTTGTCATGCATCTGGTCGCCGCAGAGCTGTTGCCCGCGCGCGACGGCGTGCATTTCCCCCTCACCGAAGACGAAATGCGCTGGCACCTCAATTACTTCGGCGTGCGCGGCTGAACGATCTTCGGAGCCGGCACGAGCAGGCCGTCCTTGCCGACATGCGCGGCATACCCCGTGCGTCCTTTGGTGTCGGTCGCAGCGAAACCTATTTCGGACAGCCCCCGAGAGGCGCATTTGTCCGTCCCGAATATCTCGAACTCGATATTGGTGACGCAGAATTTCATGGGGCCCTTCACGAGATAGTCGTTGGTACGGCCCTCGACCAGCAGATAAACCTTGTCCGTTGCGAGAGGATCGGTAATCGCCTTGGCGCAACCGGCCGGAGGCACCTTCCACCATCCGCGCGATACCCAGTTGGTCCCGCTCTTGAGGCCGAGAGCCGCCCAGATGTCGCCGTCGCTGTCGTTGCAGACGGCATAACCCGCGGGCGCAGATGCCTTGAGCGCCTCGGTTTCGAGCGCATCGAACAGGTCGCTATTCGATGCCGTGATGGGCAATTTCATGCGCTGACGGAATTTGATCATGGCATCGTCGCGGCTTTTGTTGCCGTTCGCATCGCCCTGGCCGACCTTGTAGCCGATGTCGTCGAGCAACCTCACGATTCCGATTTCGCGCGCCGCATCGAGCGACGTGATGAGCGGCGATTCCGTCAACGTCGTCGACCAGGATTTCTTGCCGCGCGTCGCCACCGCCGCAAACGGTAGCTGGAAGGCATCGTCGCCCTGGCACCCCGGCACCGTGAGCGGCGATTGCAACGCGAAGTTGGCATCCTTGGCGCAAAGGCGGCTCGTCCCGCCCCACGCACGCGCAAGTCCGGAATGCGCCTGGGATGTGCGCGCGTAAACGTAATAGGTCGGCGCGGTCAGGGGATCGGAAAACAGATCGGCGCAATCGCCCGGCACCACGCGCGTCCAGCCGCGGGTGAACATGGTCTCGCCGGCTTGATATCCGGCCGCGGAATAAAGGATGTAGCTCGTCTGATTGCACAAACGCAGCCCTGCTGCGGCCGGCGCGCCGTGAAGAGACGCAATCGCGAAAAGCAGAACTGCAAAGAAACGCCGGATGAGCGTCATTCGGCCGTGATCATCGTACCCGCGCCGTGCTCGGTGAAAAGTTCGAGCAGCAGCACATGCGGAATGCGCCCGTCCAGGATGACGGCCGCAGGTACGCCTGCCTCGACGGCCTCCATGGCCGTTTCGATCTTGGGAATCATGCCGCCCGAGATCGTCCCGTCCGCGATCAGCGCACGTGCGTCGGCGACACTGAGCCGTTGAATCAATTTTCCGTCGCGATCGAGCACGCCTTCGACGTCCGTCAGAAGCAGAAGGCGCGAGGCCGACATGGCGCCAGCGACGGAGCCCGCTACCGTATCCGCATTGATGTTGAAGGTTTCGCCCTTGCGGCCTGCGCCGATGGGCGCGATGACGGGGATGAGATCCGAGGCGATGATCGTGCGCAGCACGTCGGGGTTCACCGTCTCCGGTTCGCCCACGAAGCCAAGGTCGACCGGCTCGCGTTTGAGCGTGACGGGATCGAGTTTGAAACGCTCGAGCTTGCGCGCAATCACAAGATTGCCGTCCTTGCCGGAAAGACCAACGGCGCGGCCGCCCGCGGCATTGATGCCACTTACGATCTGTTTGTTGATCGCGCCGGTGAGCACCATCTCGACCACTTCGATGGCCGCGGAATCGGTGACGCGCAGGCCGTCCACGAAAGACGATTGGATTGCGAGCTTCTTGAGCATGGCGCCGATCTGCGGACCGCCGCCATGGACGACGACAGGGTCGATGCCGGTCTGCTTCATCAGGACGATGTCCTGGGCGAAATGTTCGGAAACGCCGCTTTCCATGGCGTGGCCGCCATATTTCACGACGATTGCGCGGCCGTCGTAGCGCAGAATGAAGGGTAGAGCTTCTACTAGGACGCGCGCCGTCGAGCGCCAACGTGCCAGCACCCGCAGGTTGCGGTCCTGGCTGACATCGTCCTGCAGCGCCATGCGCGGGGCCTCGCAAAATTCGCAGGCTTATATCCCAATACCTATGGCCGAGCCAGCGCGGCGAGATGAGCCTTAAGTATATCCAGTCCCTGGCCCGTTTCCGAGGAGGTGGACAGCACGTCCGGATAGGCCGCGGCATGACCGCGAAGTTCGGTCAGGCAACGCCGCACTGCGGCGTCTCGCCCGGAAGCGGGCAAGGTGTCGATTTTGGTCAGCACCACAACATAGGATACCGCGGCCTGGTCGAGTTGCTTCATCGCTTCGTGATCGGCCTCCATCGCGCCGCGCCTTGCGTCGATCAAGAGCAGCACGCGCCTGAGCGTCGGCCGGCCGCGGATATAATCGAAAATGAGTCCGCGCCACTGCTCCGCCGCTTCCTTTGAGATGCGCGCATAGCCGTAGCCCGGCAAATCGACAAGGAGGCATGCGTTGCCGAGCCGGAAGAAATTGATCTGCTTGGTAGCACCCGGCGTGTTCGATGTCCGGGCGAGCGAGTTCCGCCCCGTCAGCGCGTTGATCAGGCTCGACTTGCCGACATTGGAGCGGCCGACAAACGCCATCTCGGGAAGGCTGGGCGAAGGGATTGCATCGATGTTCGCGGCTCCCGCCACGAAATCGCAAGGGCCCGCAAACATTTTTCGGATGCGTTCGGTTTCTCGCGCAGTCGGAACGCTGTCGTCGCTCACTCGCCCGGAGCCGTGCTCTTGCTGCCCCTCGGCCGTGTCAAGAAGGCGGGCAGCTTGATGTTCTTGAACAGGTGAACTTCGACACCCTGTCGCCGCATCATCACGTATTGCTGGCCTACGGAGAGAAGATTGTTCCACGTCCAGTAAATGACGAGACCAGCCGGAAATCCCGCCATCATCATCGTGAACACGATCGGCATATACGACATCATGCGGGCTGTAACAGGATCGGCGGGCGCCGGGTTCATCTTCGTCTGCAGCCATTGGGTGATGCCCATCAGGAACGGCCAAATTCCAATGTGGATCAGCGTCAGCACCAAGGACTGCAAAGTGCCGCCGATAAGCGGGAATTCAGCGAGACCGGGCAGCGCGGCCGGCATCGTCCACGGAATAAGACCGAAGAGATTGAAAAACGATGTGGGATCCGGTGCCGACAGGTCGTGTATCCAGCCGAAGAACGGCGCCTGGCGCATCTCAATGGTGACGACGAGCACCTTGTAGAGACAGAAGAAGACCGGAATTTGAACCAATGTCGGCAGACAGCCGGAAACGGGGTTCACCTTCTCGCGCCGATACAACTCCATTGTCTCTTGTTGTTGCTTGACCTTGTCGTCGGCAAAGCGCGTCTTGATTTTTTCCATCTCCGGCTGAAGTTTCTTCATCCGGCTCATCGAGCGATAGGACGCGTCGGCCAGCGGAAAGAAGATCAACTTGATGGTGACCGTGAGCAGGAGAATCGCGAAACCAAAATTCCCGATGATCCGATAATAGAAATCGAGCAACAGGAAGATGGGCTTCGTTAGAAAGGGAAACCAGCCCCAATCGATGGAGAGATCGAAGCGCTGTATGCCGTCCCTGCTTTCGTAATCGTTGATCAGGTTCACAATCTTGGCGCCGGCGAACAGCCTTTGATGTACGGACGCGGTTTGTCCGGGCGCCACGGCAATGCTGTTCTGAAGCCGATAGTTCGATTGATAGCTGGTTTGTCCGTCGGGATTGGAAGTTACATACTGACCCTGGAACGGCGCGTTTTGCGGCGGGATGACGGCCGCCATCCAGTATTTGTCCGTGATGCCGATCCATCCGCCGCCGCCGGAATTCAAACTTTCCGACTGCCCCGCTTTGATGTCGGCGTATTTCTTGTAGTCGGCGCTGCCGTTCGCAACGCCGACAAATCCTTCATGAAGCACCCAAAAGGGCTTGCTGTCCGGCACGCCGATGCGTGCGGCATAGGCGTAAGGATAGATTTCGACTTTCGCGCTGCTCTTGTTGGCGACGGCATCGTCGACCGTGAACATGTAGCTGCTGTCGACCGAAATGGTTCGCGTAAATAGAAGGCCATGCTGGTTGTCCCATTGCAGCGTGACGGGCGAAGTCGGCGTCAACACGTTTCCGCGCACCAGCTTCCAGACGGTTGTTGCGTCATTGGGCACGGAAATGCCCGACTCTGATGCCGCGACCCATCCGAATGCAGCGTAATAGGGATAGCGCGTACCGGTCGGAGACAGCAGATCGATCTCGGGACTATTGTGGTCAGCCGTCTCCTTGTAATTCTTCAGTTTCAAATCGTCGAAGCGGGCGCCCTTCAGCAGCAATGAGCCGTCCAATGTGGGGGTGTCGATCGCCACGCGCGCGCCGCCCATCTTTAATGCCGCCTCGCGCGAAAGATGCCCGGCGCCTCCGACGTTGACGGACCGCTCTTGCGGGCGAGGAGCGGGTGCTGCCTTCGCTTTTTCCTGATGTGCGAGAAGCGCCTGGCGCGCCGTTTCCGCCTTCATCTGCGGCTGGCCGATAAAATACATCCATCCCATCAGGACGATGAAAGACAGCGCCATCGCGATCAGAAAATTCTTGTTGTCGGTCATGGCTCTCTATCGGGCTGGCGGAACAGGATCGAAGCCCGACGAACCGCCGAGCCAGGTGAAAGGATGACAGCGCAGAAGCCTGCGGGCGGTGAGCCATAGCCCTTTTCCGGGGCCATGTGTGCGCAATGCTTCAATGGCGTATTCGGAACAGACGGGCGTAAAGCGGCATACCGGCGGAAACAGCGGCGAGATCAGCATGCGATAGGCCTTGATCGGCGCCACAAGCACCATCACCAGGACACCACGCAAGTTGAATGTGTGGCGATCCGTCACCGGGGCCTCAAGCTGTCGGCCGGCCGAGCTTGGCGTGGGCCGCATGGAGCGCGGAAGCGAGGTCCTCGAGCAGGCCTCCAAAGGGCCGGGTCAGCGTGTCCCGCCGCGCGACGAGAACATAGTCATTGCCCGGGAAGCCTGAAAGGGGAAGGACCGCCGCAGCGGCAGCCCGCAGGCGCCGCTTTGCCCGGTTGCGCTTGACAGCGCCGCCGATCTTGCGGCTGGCGGTAAAGCCCACGCGCAGCAGGCCGGGCTTCGCCGATGCGGCGGGCGTCTCGCAGACTTCCAGTGTGATGGCGGGGGTGACGCGCCTTATGCCTTTGGCGGCGCGCAGAAAATCGGGTCGGTTTCTGAGGCGTTCCATGGCGAGCCCCGGGGCCGGCCCGGCGGTATGACCTGACTCTGTCAGGCCGACAGCTTTTTGCGGCCGTGAGCACGGCGGCGGGCCAGGACCTTGCGGCCGCCTGCCGTTTCCATGCGCGCGCGGAAGCCATGGCGGCGCTTGCGGACGATACGGCTCGGCTGATAGGTGCGTTTCATGGTCCAATTCCTCGAAGGGCCGGGCGACCAGCCATCCAAAAGGGAGCCGAGCTTCTAGAGAGCAGCGCCATGCCTGTCAACGGCGGGCGAGCCTAGAAGGCGTCGGGAACACAGTGTGCAGGCCTCCGGCAGCGCCTTTATTTCGCCCGTGGTTCCTGCTCTAAAACCTCATGCCCGGTCGTTTCCGCGCACGGATGGGTGACGCCTGGAGGCTGATCGGGCAGAGCCTTTCCGGGCGCCTCCTGCTCTTGACGATTCTCTATGTGATGATCACGCAAGTGCTCATCTTCATGCCGTCCGTCGGTCGCTATTATCGAAGCCTGCTCGACGAGCACATCGAAACCGCCCAGATCGCCATTTTGCCTTTCACCGAGCCGGGGGGCAGCCAATTGTCGGCCGCGCTGAGGCGCGAGCTGCTGCTTCGCGCCGGTGCCGCGGCGGTGGTGCTCAAGCGCGCCGATCAGAGCGAACTTTATCTCAAAGACGAGTTGCCCAGACGCATCGACCTCGTCATCGATTTGAGGAAAAGCAACCTGCTGCGCGAAATCTATCTCGCAATGGACTGCATATTCGACCGCGGCGACCGCGTTCTGCGTATCGTATCGCCCACGCGCATTCCAGGCGCGCAGACCGTGGAAGTGATCCTCGACGAAGCGCCGATCCATGCGCGACTGATCGACTATGCCGGAAACGTCTTCTTCGTGGCCGTGCTCATTTCACTGGCGATCGCGCTTCTGGTTTTTCTCAGTCTCTATTTCGTGTTCGTCCGGCCGATGGGTTTGCTCACGCGCGCGATGATTGTATTCCGCGACAACCCCGAGGATCCCGGCCGCATCGTGGCTCCCTCCAATCGCAGGGACGAAATCGGGCTTGCCGAGCGCGAGCTCGCCGCCATGCAGCGCGATCTCTACGGCTTTCTCCAACAGAAAGGCCGACTCGCCGCGCTCGGCTCGGCGGTCGCAAAGATTCAGCACGATTTGAGAAACATTCTGGCAAGCGCGCAGCTCGCATCTGATCGCCTTTCGACCATCGACGATCCGGTGGTGCAGCGTCTGACGCCGCGACTCGTGGCCTCGCTCGATCGCGCCGTCGCGCTGGCGACGAACACGCTGCGCTATGGCCGCGCCGACGAACATCCTCTCGAACGCAGGCGATTGGCGGTGGCGCCGCTGGTGTCGGAAGCGGCTGAAGCCGGCATTTCCGAGAAATCTCTGGAGCGCGCAGTCACGTGGACCAGCGATGTGCCCGAGGATCTCGAAATCGACGCCGATGCAGAGCAGCTTTATCGCATCGTGATGAACCTTGTGCGCAACGCAGCCGAGGCGCTGGGCGCGCGCGGCGGCGCGATCGTCGTGGCGGGACGCCGGCGCGGACGCCATGTGCAGATCGACGTGGAAGATAACGGTCCCGGGATTCCGGAAAATGTCCGCGCGCGCCTGTTCCAGCCTTTTGCGACGTCGGCGCGGCCCGGCGGTTCCGGGTTGGGGCTTGCTATAGCGCGCGACCTTGCGCGGGCGCATGGCGGCGACGTCACGCTTGTTTCGACGGGACCGCGCGGCACGATTTTCCGAATCGACATTCCCGATCGCGAGGAGACATAGAGTGGCGTGGGATCCGGCAACCTATATGAGTTTCGGCGCGGAGCGCACGCGGCCGGCGGCCGAATTGCTGTCGCGCGTTGCGCTCGACGCGCCGGCGAACGCTGTCGATCTCGGTTGCGGTCCGGGCAATTCGACGGCGCTGCTTGCGGCGCGCTGGCCTAAGGCCGTGCTCGAAGGCGTGGACAACTCGCCCGAAATGCTCGCAGAGGCGAAGCGTTCGGACGTGAAAGCCCGCTGGTCCGAAGCCGACATCGCCCATTGGAATCCGAGCGCTTCATACGACGTGATTTTCTCCAACGCGACGTTTCAATGGTTGCCGGACCATCAGACGCTGTTGCCCCGTCTCATGTCCCGCGTCTCGGAAGGCGGCGCGTTTGCATTTCAGGTGCCGCGCAATTTCGACGACCCGTCCCACACGCTCATCCGCGCGGTTGCGGAAGCGGGGTCTTGGGCCACAAAGCTGAGAAATGTGCGCGACTGGTGGAATGTGCTCGCACCCGAAGACTATTTCGGCATTCTCGAAGGTTCGGCGCGCGCCGTCGACATTTGGGAGACACGCTATGTGCAGGTCCTGGAAGGCGAGGACGCCGTTTATCGCTGGATGAGCGGCACGGGGCTTCGTCCGTTCGCGAACGCGCTCGAAGGCGCGGAACGCGAAGAATTCCTCGCCGAGTATCGCCGCCGGCTGGCGGCCGCCTATCCGAGGCGTGAAAGCGGCGCCACGCTTTTTCCGTTTCGGCGGCTGTTCTGCGTCGCGCGCCGATAGGCTTTCGGCGGATCGCGCAAGAAGGTAGCCTTGCCTCATGGTTCGTCCGGGGAAACGCAATCTGATCACCGACGTGGCAGGGCTCAAGATCGGCAATGCCGAGGATGAGCGCGTGCGCACGGGCGTTACGGTTCTCGTCTGCGACGAGCCGGCGACGGCGTCTGCCGATGTGCGCGGCGGCGCGCCAGGCACGCGAGACGTCGAAGGACTCGATCCGGTTTCGCTGGTCGACAGCGTGGACGCGATTACTCTTTCCGGCGGCTCGGCCTTCGGTCTGGATGCGCCGTCCGGCGTGCAGTCCTATTTGCGGGAGCGGGGACGCGGCTTCGAAATCGCACCCGGTGCGCCGCGTGTGCCCATCGTGTCGGGCGCGATCCTGTTCGACCTCGCCAATGGCGGAGACAAGGACTGGGGCGAGATGCCGCCTTACCGCGCATTGGGCCGTCGCGCGGCGGAGAATGCGACGCTCGATTTTCACCTCGGCAATGCAGGCGCCGGGCTTGGCGCCACGGCCGGCGCCTATAAGGGCGGGCTCGGAAGTGCGTCTGCGATAACGGATGACGGGATTTCGGTCGGCGCCATCGTCGCGGTGAATTCCGTGGGTTCGCCGGTCATGCCCGGCACCGATATTTTCTGGTCGTTTCCGTTCGAGCAAAACGGCGAGTTTGGCGGACGCACGCTCAAGGCCCCTTTGCCGCAACTCGATCTCGATCTGCCGCCGGACATGAAGGGTGCGGCGCGCGCGGCCGGAAATACCGCCATTGCGATCGTCGCGACCGATGCCGCCTTTTCGCCGGTCGAATTGAAGCGCATCGCGATCATGGCGGCGGATGGATTTGCCCGTGCGCTCAGACCGGTTCACACGCCGTTCGACGGCGACCTTGTGTTTGCGCTTTCCACGGGATCGAAAACGATGACCGGCGCGCGGCCGCGCGAGACGATGCGGATCGGAATGATCGCGGCGGATTGCCTGGCGCGCGCGATCGCGCGCGGCGTCTACGAAGCGCAGACGCTCGCCCACATTCGCAGTTACAGGGACATCTTCGAAAAACGCTAGGGAGGAAACGATGGACAAGTTCGAGCAGGACGACGGAAGAATTTTGCAGAACGCAATCTCGCGGCGCGTCTTCGCGGCCACATCGCTGGTCGCGGGCTTTACACTGGCGGCCGGTCCGGTGCGCGCCGACGCGATCATCACCGACACCGCGGGCCTCGATGCGGGCGAAGTGAGCATTGCGGTTTCGGATGGAAAAATTCCGGCCTATCGCGCGAAGCCTGCCGGCAAGACGCACAGGCCCACCATCCTCGTGGTGCAGGAAGTATTCGGCGTGCACGAGCACATCAGGGACATCTGCCGGCGCTTCGCAAAGCTCGGCTACTACGCGATCGCGCCGTCGCTCTATGCGCGCTACGGCGATCCCGGCAAATACGACATGGATCATCTGCAAGGTTTGATGACCGATATTGTTTCCAAGGTGCCGGACAAGGAAGTGATGTCCGATCTCGATTCGACCGTAACCTTCGCGAGCGGCGACGGCGCGAACACGGCGAAGCTCGGCATCACCGGATTCTGCTGGGGCGGACGCATCGTTTGGCTCTATGCGGCGCACAACCCCGCGCTCAAGGCCGGTGTCGCCTGTTACGGACAATTGCGCGGACCCGCGACCCCGAGCCCGCTCAGGCCGCTATATCCGCTCGATCTCGTGCACGATCTGCACGCGCCGGTTCTGGGTCTCTACGGCGGGCTCGATCACAACATTCCGGTTTCGGATGTGGAAGCAATGCGCGCGGCGCTCGCGCAAGCCGGCAAGCTCGATTGCGACATGCACGTCTTCATGGACGCGCAGCACGGTTTCTTTGCCGACTATCGCGCGTCCTACAACGCGGTGGACGCCAAGGAAGGCTGGAAGGAGCTTCTCGCCTGGATGCGCAAGAACGGCGTGGGTTGAAGTTGTTTTGGATTGAGTTGAATCGCGCCGGCCCCCTTTCGTCGCGCGGCTGGCGCCGCGCGCCACCTTCCCCCAAATTTGAGGAAGGCTGACAAAAGAAGAGTGCTCGAATATTTTCTAGCCTTCACCCCTTGCGGGGGAAGGTGGACGCCTCGCAACTTTTGCGAGGCGGACGGCCCGCCTGCGCTAAAGCTTCGGCGGGTCAATATATAGCGCGTGTCCGCCGTAGCCTTGGCGAAGGCGGAATAGGGGGCCGCGCTCCGAATCCTCAGCGCACGTAGACGCGCACTTCGCTCGAACCCGCGCCGGGATCGGTCGCCGAGGAAATGGCGAGCCGCGCCGCCGGCACGCCCATATCCGTCATCGACCGCATCACTTCCTGCGCGTGACGCTGGGATTCGGTTTGCGCGAGCTGCACCGCGGCTGCCGAGCCGCGGGTCGGCGACACTGCGACCACCGCAAAGGAGGATGTGGGCCGCGATTGAAGCGCCTGCGCCAGCGCCGTGTAGAGGATTTGCTGATAGGCGACGTTCTCGTGATCGAATTTGATCGTCACCAGAGGCGCGCCGGTCGGCGTTGCGAAGCTGACAGGCGCTCCGACCGAAGCCATCATCGGCGTTCCCAGTTCCGTACCGTAGAACTCGCCGTTCTTGATGGCGCTGGCGAGCGTGGTGAGGTTCGCCCGCTCATTGGCGACATAGGCGGTCTGCCGCTGAATATCGGCCGATGCCTCGGTGAGCAGGCGGTCGATCAGCACGATGGTTTGGCCCGACTCGTCCTGCAATACGGAAAGCTGGCGGTGATCTTCATCGACTGCGCCGGAGATATTGAAGGTCGCCTGGATCGTGTCCTGCACGAAATGAGCCCGCGACGCATCGTTGGCGATCTCGCTGCCGACTGAGTTCAATGAATTGATGTTGGTGGTCAGTGCGTCCAGCGCGCTTTGGGCGGCATTCCATTGGGCGACCAATTCGGGATTGCCCCGCGTCGTGCCCATTTCGAGCCTTGTGGTGATCTGCGCTTTCGCTTCGTGATAGGCGCCTGCGGATTGCGCGGCGGCGTTTCGCAGTTCGCCGAGCTGCTGCGCGGCCGAAACGATCTTGTCGTTCAGGCCGGAGAGTTCGTCGCGCAAGCCCTGGATCGTGTGGCTGACGGCCGTTCCGGTGTCGCTGCCCGCTTCGATGGAGACCGGCGTGAGGCTGCCCGACTGCGCCGACCCGGCAAGCGCACCACCCGACGTCGAGCCCGTGGACGGCAGCGTGCCCGGCATATTCGACGACGTCTGGTCCGACGAGTTCGCCGGCGCCGGCGCTGTGGGCTCAGATTCCGTATTCGATCCGAACAAGGCGTTGTCGATGCTGCCGCAGCCCGCCAGCCCAAGGCCGATCGCGAGAGCCAAACCCGTGAAGGCGTATGAGCGCCGCGATGTCGCTGCCGAAATTCCCGTCATTCAAAGATCTCCGATTCGGCGGAACAGTGCCCGCCCACCCGGCGCGAAAGAACGCCGACGCACCACCTCCGGCGGTCTCCTGCCGAGGAGCCGCGCGGCGACCGGTTTGCAGTCTTAACTACGCAACACGGCCGGGACAAGGGCAGATCGTGCGGCTTTTTGGGGGAAAATGTGTTTGCCGCTCCGGGACTTGGCGGCTGAGGCCACGCGTCGACCCGGCGGCGGGCAGGGCGTCGCGTCAAGCGCCGCGCGGGCCAGGGTGCCCTCGCGAATCGACCCTGTTCGCGGGAGCCCGATCCGCGCTTGCCATCGACCCTCTCTGCCACTAGCTTCCGCAGCCCTCGCGCGCACCGGTAGCTCAGCTGGATAGAGCACCAGACTACGAATCTGGGGGTCGCGAGTTCGAATCTTGCCCGGTGCGCCAGTTTTTCTTACTGAGCAAAGCGAAGTTAGAAAAACTGAGCGCCACGGAGCCGCGAAGCGGCGATTGGGCGCCATCCTGCTTCGCGCTTCTCACGCTGCGCAGGATTTATTCCGCATACTCGCGCGAAGCGGGATGCCCTCCGAAGCTCGTCAGAGCGTAGGAGGGCTTTCGAAAGTCACCGTTACGGTTGTTCGCCGCGGGAAAGTTTGGAATTTGATTTCACGTCCCCGCATTCTTGTATGTGAAGCTAATCGGCCCCGTCGCCCACCGTATAGTATGAACGCGATTGAGCGTTCTTCCCGGAGACCTAAAGCAGGCTCCACAGCAAACGGAGACGACAATGCAGAATGCAAATCCTCAGGATCAGACTGACGAGGACAGCGAATTTGCTCCCCAATGGGGCGATGCAGCGCCTAAAGGGGGTCGCACGGTCCTTAACCGCGTCCTTCGCGAGGGAAACAATGTTCCCCTTTTTCTGGGTCAGACCTTCATCAATTCCCTGCGAGACGTGGGCTATAGCAGCACCACGTCAGCGGTTTGCGAACACGTTGACAATGCGATTCAGGCCGGCGCGACCGAAGTTCGACTCTATTTTCGTCAATCGAGCCCGAAGGAGGGCGGCCAGGTAGACGTTCTTGTCTATGACAATGGAAAGGGCATGCCGTCCCACGTTCTCCAAGTTGCGATGTCATTCGGCGGCTCGATGTACTACGAAAATCGCTCGGGCATTGGGCGGTTCGGCGTAGGAATGAAAACGGCCGCACTCAGCATGAGTCCAGTGCTTGAGGTGTATTCGTGGCAGGAGGCGAACGCATTCTATTCGATGACCCTCGATGTCGAGGACATCGGAAATAGTCGATCGAACCTTGTTCTCCTGCCTGAACCTCAACTTCTGGATACGTTGCCTTCTGAAGTCTCGCGCATCTTCACACGACCGATGAGTTTCCCCAAGGATTCATCGCGACAGGAGTTGATCGCGGACGACGAAGATAACTTGTGTGAACGCCTGGGTACCTCTGGGACGATCGTGTTCATTCCCGACTGCGATCGGCTAACTGCGAAAAGGCCGCAAACGCTGGTCGAGCATGCTACGCGCGATATGGCGAGGGTCTATCGCAAAGCAATTGGTTCAGGGCTCAGGCTCTACATCAACAACCGTATCGTCGAGCTTTTTGATCCGACGTACTGGATGCCGAATGCTCGACACACCCAAATCTCCGAACTGACGGAGACCCGCAGCCGGCTTATCAATACGTGGCCTGATATTCCGATCCCGATTGAGGACGGTAGTGACGTTACGGCTCCGGTGTCTGTTCGATTGTACATGTTGCCGATTGAGGCGTGGTACGGACTGCCTCGCAAGGTTCAGAAAAACGATCTTCAGATATTTGAGGATCACCTAGTCTCGTTCGTTCGGAATGGACGCGAAGTGCACATCGGAACTGTGAAGGAACTTTCGGGTGGGCGTCACGGCGACTCCGCGTGGCTGAGAATTCAGGTCGATTTCAATGGAGAACTGGACGAAGCCTTTGGCGTCGCGATGAACAAGCAGGGTGTCCGACCCAAGAAATACGCACTTGAGGCCATCCGAAAGATCATCAAGGACGACGTGTCACGCGTCCGCGAACAGACGGCAAGCTATCGCGCTGCACATGCGCGAAAAGCGAGCCAATCGGGTCTCACTGAAGCAGAGCGTCGCGCAAACGAGGCTGACGCGTTTCAAGGAAAGCCAATTCCGCAGCCGTCACCCACAACGGACGAGGAACGGGAAGCCCTAGAACACAATCTTCGAGTGTTCGCCTCCGGACTTAAACGGGAGGAGGAAACGGACGAGCAAGCCTACCAACGCGTCAAGAACTCGACGTATATCACCGCGTTCAAGCATGATGACTATTGGCCTTTCTACCACGTCGAGTCTAAATACGGGAAAATCGTGCTGACGATCAATTCGGCGCACCCGTTCTTTTCGAAACTGTACGAACCATTGGCAAGTTTGGTGTCGCAGTCCTCGATCGATGGGGAAGATGTCATTGACGGCGCGGATGCGACCGCGCAAACGAGCGGTTCGGGCAGGCTGGTAGTGGCGCTTCAAATGCTTCTGTTGAGCTTGGCGCGGGCCCAAAGCCAAATGCTGGTAGGCGAGGAAAGTGACAAGCACCAGCTTTTGTTCGACACGCTAGGGCGCGAATGGTCCGGAAATCTCAAGACCCAACTACAAATGTTGCAAACGGGGCCTTGAAACTTTTGGTCAAATCCGGCCATCATTAAAGGTAGAACACCGGAATTCCATTGGTGTCGTCGAATCCCCCCTGGCGCATCGGCACAACGTCCGAAGCGCCAGGGGCGAGGACGCCAACGGGGGTAAGGGTTCGAACACACCAGCGCGACGACAGCCGCCGCGCACAGAAGCAAAGGTGAACCAATGGAATCTTCCGATCCATGGGCGGCATACGCCCGCGCACAGAAAAACGCAGACCATTATGACGTTTCGGATCACACCTGGGCAGCGGATGAAGCCGCCGCAGAAGTGATCGACCTGATTGCTAGGGGAATTCAATCTTCCGAAGCACGCGAAAATAACTTGCTGACAAATCGTGCCGCGAAATTTCGCCGCCGACGCAGCATCGTCAACCTTAACCTCATTTACATCTCGCAGCCGCAATCAAATATTGAAGATGTCATTTCTGCGCGATCCGAATTGATTCGGGTCTCGCGTAAATGCAACCCGCTGACGTTGCGCCTGCTTATTGCCATCGCCGACGGCGCGTCGTATCGCGAGGCCGGCACAGAACTCGGTATCCCGGAAGCCACAGCCAAAACACGCGTTCGACGCGCTCGCCTACAATTGGCAGCATAAGTAGGATTGCAAGTCTCGCGACGTTGGCAGGGGGGCGCAAAACGCCCTGTCATCTCCGCGCGAGCCGTTCCGCTTGCAACACCAGCTCAAGGGCCATCTCCGCGCATCGGCCCGGCATTTCATGGTACAATGCCGTCGCTTGCCGACCGGGTCCTTTGGCCCGCTGCGAACACTTGGAAGAAGGACACCCGCGATGTTGAAGTCGATTCTGGCTGCCTGTGCCGCTGCGGTCGTTTTGGCAGCGCCTGCGAACGCCGCCACGGAACGCGCGATTTACGATTTCAAGAACGGCAGTGACGGAGCCCTTCCGGTGAGTCAGCTGATCGCCATGGGTGGACTCCTCTACGGCACCACGGAAGCGGGCGGCCCCACGCACTCGGGCACCGTATTCGCCGTCACACCCAAGGGCGTGGAACATGTGGTCTATGCCTTCAATGGCGGAAGCGACGGTTCGTTGCCCCGCGCCGGACTGATCGACGTCGGCGGATTGCTCTACGGCACGACGGCTTATGGGGGCGGAACCGGCTGTGGCGGCGGAGGCTGCGGCACGGTATTCTCGGTGACGCCGGACGGCACCGAAACGATCGTCTATGCCTTCCAAGGCGGCGACGACGGGTATCAGCCCGGCGCGAATCTCCTGCGCGTCGGAAGCCGGCTCTACGGAACCACGACGGACGGCGGAGGAACGGGCTGCGGCGGCTCAGGCTGCGGCACGGTTTTCTGGGTCACGCCGAAAGGCGATGAAAAAGTCGTCTATGCGTTTGCCGGCGGCAGCGACGGCAGCCAACCCGAAAATGCGGGCGTGATCGATGTCAGCGGAACATTCTACGGGACGACCGTATATGGCGGCGGAACGGGCTGTGGCGGCAATGGCTGCGGCACCGTGTATGCCGTGACGGCGAATGGCCACGAGAACATCGTCTATGCCTTCTCGGGCAACGTCTCCTTTCCCTATGGCGGCTTGATCGATGTCGACGGGGTACTCTACGGCACGACGGACAGCGGCGCCTTCTATTCGGTGACGACTGCAGGTGCGGAAAACACACTTCATACCTTCGACGGCGGCAGCGACGGCGCCAATCCCTATTCCAGGCTGATCGACGTGGGCGGATTGCTCTACGGCACCACGGACACCGGGGGAGGGAGCGGATGCAACGGCGAAGGCTGCGGCACGGTCTATTCGGTGACCACCGCAGGCGCCGAATCCGTCGTCTACGCATTCAAGGGCGGCAATGACGGCATAGGCCCGCAGGCGGGTTTGCTCGACGTCGGCGGTGCGCTTTACGGCACCACGGTGGGCGGCGGGGGACAGGTCGACTGCTTCGCCGGCGGAAGCTGCGGAACGGTTTTCAAGGTGAAGCCGTAAGGTGAATATTGCCACTGTCGCCCTGTTCGTAATGAGACCTATAGCCCCTGCGGATGCTTGGATAGCCAGTCCCGATGCGCTTTCCGAAGGGACTCGACGGTCGAGAGTGTAGGTAGAAAGAGATCAATGCCTCCATCATAGGGCGCAAATACCTCTCCTGACGGGGAAAACCATAAAGTCGGTGCCGCTTTTTCATCTGCTATAGCCAGGAGCAATTCGCTGAATTTGCCTTCTTCCCACTGCGTTGCAGCGGCGTACACGTCCCACGTGCCCTCCGGAGCGTCATTTTCACAAAAGCGAAATGAGAAAGACATGGCGTAGTCACCTCGCGCCCGAAACGGATTATCTGCGGGAGTAATGTCCAATACGCCTTCAGGGGGCTTCCAACAGGTCTGCACCAGCCAACAAGGATTACCGTCCCCAAGAATCTCGCCGGCAAGTTGCTCCTGACGGGAAAGTAGCGCCCGTCGCTCGTCGTCGGTATCGGCGTATCGCTTCGATCCGGCAAGTGAATGAAAGCGCAGCCAGTGCCGTGCACCCGCGGACCGGAGCATAAAGCCGACGGGATATAAGCCAGGATAGTGTTGGTCCCAGTCGTGCTTGAAACTAATCATCTTCTCCGCTGACATTCTCGATCCGGCCGCTTTTCGATAGGACCCTGCCATAGTTACCGCGACGCGAGACGAATTCACCTTAGATTTGGGCGGCATTGCCTTGGGTGATAAGTAAACTGGGAAATACGGCGACGTCTAATCTATTTCCAAATACGGCCATGCGTCGCGATCGCTGCAGCGTAATGGATTAGGCGGTCCCGCATTTTCTTTTTTCTACTTCCGCAATATGCCCCGCTGAAACGGGACAGCTACTGTGTTTCCCGGCCACACGCGTGATGCAGGGAAATGCGGTAGCTGTCCCGGTATTTCTCCGTTCTTCATCCAGCGGCTGAGGCACCAAGCGAAACGGGAGAATTTGTTTCATGGCGGTTGCGCGCGAGTGGCTGTCCAATATTTCCAAAACTCCTTAAGGACAGGGCGGAAGTGCAGGCGGCTCCGTGCAACCACAGTATGGCCCATCATGACGAAACCTTTTGTAATCTCGCGCGCTCATTCCGAGCCGCCGGCGCAATTGCCTCTGTGCCCGCGTCAGTTCCGGAGAATGATAGTCGCCGCAGCTTGTTGCGACCCAGACATCACCCGTCATTTTGTCGACGGCAAAATATCCAAAATGCCCGGTTCCATATTGCTCGCCGTTTACCTTTTCGTCCCAGTCGACGGATAGAATCCAGAACGAAGGAAAATCCGGGTCCTGACGCGGCTCTGAAGATATGACCAGGCCCGGCAACTTGTTCCTATGCTCATCAATCAATACAGCCATGACGAGGTGTTCGGCTTCTCCGACGCCGACGAGTGGTTTGACGGTCGGAGAAGCCGCCGCCTCGCCGATCAGTGCCGACATGACTGCGATCGGTAGAAGCAAGTGCAAGGATATTGAACGCATAGGGTCAGCCTCCTGCATTCGACGCGGCCAGCACGAGCCAATAAGCGCCCCATTTTGGCGGACCCTGCTCAAGAGCGCGCAGCATATAGTTGGGATTCCCAACACCGTATCCATGGTCGCGAAGAAGTTCGAAGAACATTTCCGGACTTTGAATGCCTCCCTGCGGAACGTAGGGCCCGATTTTGTTTATTGCGATTTGACCCGACAATTCGAATCCCTTGTCGAGAGGAAAAGACGCCATTTCCTTCTGCCCCACTCGAACATTGGGATCGCTTTGAGAAGGAGTACCTGCCGTCCAAAACGTCCCGGTTTGACCGGGCAGAAACGGTCTAACGCCTCGCTGCCCCTGAGTGACCGGTATGTGCTTGCCGTTCGGATCGGTATACCAATCGTCGAAGTGAACCCCGCCATAGTTTCCGTATTGTGTTGCTTTCCAGTCCTTTCCGAAAGTGCATTCGAGCCCCATGGCAGCAAGCATCATCTCGGGCGTAACACCCGGAATCTGATTCGCGAGGCGCTGCGCAGCGGGATAGTTCTGTTTAATGAAGGCCACGACATACGGATATACCGTTGGACGAGTGCGTCGGGGCGCCGCCTCTGACGATCCGGAGTTGTGTTGTGCGGCAACGCGGACCGCTTCCACGACGGGATCGTCGTCGGCGTCGCCCATTCCGGCGTCGGTAAGTTGAATCGGCGCATCGCGCAGATTCGTGTCCGACGCAGCGCTCCCGCTGCCGTCACTCGTCCACCGTCCGTGTTCGTCGCGCGGCTCGTCGGAATTGTAGCCGACCTTCGTCAGTTCATCTTCGTCAGGAAACGCCGCTGCGGCATCCCATTTTATGAGCCCACTCCACTGAAGGTCGCGAATGAATTCGATCATGTCGCTCTGCGAGTGAGCGCTCTTGGCGAGATCCGGCGGCTCGGGAATGCCCAGCAGCACGGCGGCGATTTGCGCGCGCGCGACATCGCCTTCGTTGAGCGCGTTGCAGATCGCCTTCAGGCCGCCCGCCTTCGACGACATGTCGATCGGAAGTTCAAATTCCGAGGTAAGCTGTTTCGAGAGGTCCTCGCAGTTGCGCGGCTCCCATCGCTCCCCGCCATCCATGTCGGATCGCTGCAGAAGCGATACGCAGCCGACAAAGGCGCCATTTGCGTCGCACGACACGCCGCGCCCGCTATCGGGTGGCGACAACCGAAATTCGCGGATCACTGTTCCTGTCCCGAACCGATTTCAGACAAGAACATATCATGAACAGAAGTCTATGTCCAGTATCTAATGGGGTGACAGCACCAACGTTTCCCGGCCGCTACGTTGCGTCATGCCGCGAAGGGGAACATTGCCACATTCACCGCATTCTCGATTACCCGAGCGATTGGGGCACGTCTTGCCGGCAGCGATAAACCGTGCCGGCGTTCTCTTCTTCCAATCGCAGTGTGGCCTTATCCAGCGTAAAATCGGTGTGCTCGGTTTCCGCAAGCGAATTTACCGTCGCCAGATATAGAGATCGGTCGTCCGCCCAGAGCGTGTTGTTTTCGTTGCCGGCCCCAACCTGCCACCACGTCATCGTCGACAGATCGAACACAAAACGCATCGCGGTTGGCCGGCCTCCGCTGCCGGGGTCTTCAGACTCCTTCGAGCATACGATCCTCTGCCGGCTATCGGCATTTGCCGCAGCGTTATTTGCAACGATCAACGCCGCGACGAGGATTGCTGTTTTGCGCATGATCCTTCTGTCCACGATCGGAACCATATTACGCTACGGCGCCGTTCAGGGGGCACCAAGGCCAAAACACCCACTTGGTAACCGGCCAAAGCGGAAGCGACCCGCCGGATAGCTTCCGCGCTGACGCCGCGTGGTAAAGTTGTCTCCGGAAATCCGGGCTCAAATGCGGAAGAAACGCGGCACTTGATGCTGCGGGGCTAGACGTTGCCGTCCGCCGTCTCAAACCGAGCGCCTTCATATGCCGGCAGATGCCGGATTATGCGGACGCATAATCCTTTACAAACGAAGCGGTGATTCGCGCACCGTAGCCGCGGGAAAGTTTGGAAATTTCACGTCCCGCATTCCCAATCGGGAGCAGCTTGCGAGAGCCCATTTTGCTCCGTGACGCATGGCAGCACACTTGTGGAACCAGGTGGTCTCCGGCTATCGAATGACCGAAAAAAGAACTAGTCTCGCCTTCGGCGTCGGCTCATCCGGGAACGCGGGATCGTCAGCGACGTCTTCAACCAGGGAACAGATGAAAATGGCAATCTCATTTTATGACGCGAGCGTCGCAAGTTATATTCAGGTCATGGGTGCGGCCGGCGGCGTGCTCGAAAAAAGCCTGGCGCATTTTCATGCAAAGGGCATCGACCCCGAGACGATCGTGGACACCCGGCTGGCGCCGGACATGCTGCCCTTCAGCTTCCAGATCCATTCCATCGTTCATCATTCGCTGGGAGCAATCGAAGGGATCAAGAGCGGCGTGTTCCGCCCGCCCGGCGAAAAGCCGCCGCACACCTATGTTCGGCTTCAGGCACTCCTCGGCGATGCGCTTTCATCGCTCAAGAAACTCTCGCCTGCGGATGTGAACGCACTCGAAACCAATGATGTCGTGTTCGAGATTCGCGGAATGAAAATGCCGTTCACGGCGAGCGGATTTCTTTTGTCGTTCTCGCTTCCGAACTTTTATTTTCATGCTACGACCGCATACGACATCCTGCGCTCGCACGGTGCGCCGCTTGGCAAGCGCGACTTCATGGGTACTCCGCGCATGAAAGGCTGAACACGCGGACGTCTACGTTTCCATATGACCGGCGAACGCCGGCGGGCAACGCGCGGAACGGCGTCACAAAGGCGGCGAGGCGATGCGGAGCGATGGGCGCGCGTGGATAAGAAGCTGCAAAGGGCTATCGATAACAATCACGGTGTGTATGAAGTTGTTTTTGCGGGCCACGGCATTCGATGGAACAAGAATCCATCGTCCTGGTATTGCCTTGAAAAAGTCCCGCCTCTGTATTCGAATCTCGTGACCCGATCCGCGGAGTGGAGGCCGGATGGTGCTTTCCGATCCATCGATAAGGCTTTCGAGAACGAGCAATGGGAAAATTGGTCCATCAAAGACAGCTTTGCGGCGCTGGACCTGGGCAGTTACGGTTTTGAAAAGCTCTTCGATGCGCAATGGTTGTACCTCGAGGCAAGCCGATTCGCTCCCGAAAAGGAAATCGCGGGGATACGCTATGAACTGATAAGGGACGAAGATGCGCTGTGCCTGTGGAGAAAAGCGTGGGATGCCGACGAAGCGCTGGGAAACAGAATCTTCCACCCCAGCCTGTTACGCGATCCTCGCGTCCATTTCGTAGCCGGTTACGTGGCGCAGAAGATCGTCAGCGGATGCCTGGTGAATAAGACGGAAGACGTACTCGGCATCTCGAACTGCTTTTGCGCCGGCGAAGACACCGGATATTGGTCGGACATGATAAGTTTTATCCACGCGACCATCGAGCGCGCGGACATCGTTGGTTATGAACGATCCGAGCCTCTCGTCGCCGGGCTCCGTGCCATGGGGTTCGAAGCGGTAGGAAATCTTGCCGTATGGCTGAAGAAACGCTGCTCTTGAGTTAGATAACGGGGACATGTCTTCGCGCGGATCGTGCGGCTGTGTATAGCGCGCAAGCTGCGCTCGTGGCCCTTCGCCCGAGTGCATCTGTTTGCGAAATCCTTGAGAGAACTGTGTCGTCTAACGGGCTTACATCGCCGAGCCTGCCGGTTTCAGGGTCATGATGTATGCCGCGATGTCGTTTCGCTCGTCACCGGTGAGCATGATATTCGGCATGCTCGGATGGGACGTTTGCAGCCAGACGCGCAGCGCTCTGTCCGTCATGCCGGGCCATGCAGCCACGCTTGAAAAGCTGGGGGCCATCGGATTCGGGGAACGAAACTCGCCGTTTCGCACGGCGTGGCATTGCGCGCACACCGAGGCGGCCAACGCCGATCCCGTTTTCGAATTTCCCTGCTCTTGCGCAGCTGCACCGGAAACAAAAGCGACCGAAAATAAGATCGCAACCATGATACGCGTCAAAGCATCGTCCATCGGTTTCTCTCTTTTCTTGAGAATAACGGGGATTATGTCGCCCATGTGCGTGCGTCCAAATCGACCCGATGGGCAGTGTAAGCGCCTATTTTGTTTTTAGCCACGCTTGCGCTTCTTCGACGTGCGTCGTTTGCGCCCCAATCCGAACTTCTTGGCGAACTCGGAACGACGGGCCGCGTAATTGGGCGCGACCATGGGATAGTCGCCCGCCAGACTCCATTTGGCGCGATATTCGTCCGTGGTCAGACGATGGTGGCTGCGCAGATGCCGCTTGAGCATTTTCAACTTCTTGCCGTCTTCGAGACAAATCACCCAATCGGGCGTGATCGATTTCCTGATCGGTACGGCCGGTTTTTGCGCGATCGTCGCGGGCTCGCTTCCCGGCCGCACGAGGCCGGCAAGCGTCGCGTGCACGTCCTTGACCAGCGAAACCACTTCACTCGCGGATGCGCGATTGTTGCCGATAAAGGCTCGGACAATGATCGTCGCGTATGCGATCAAATTCGGGTTGGGCAACGTGACTTCACTTCCGTTGGATGACATGTGAGACACTCCCAAAGAAAAGGGATTGGTTGGAAAACGAACAGACGCCGCTCATGTTCCCGCGGCGGAGGTTTGCCCGAGGAAGGCCGTGCCCAAAAAGGCCGAATTGTCGACCGGGAAGACCCGCCATCGCCGCCTCGACATGCGCAAGCGTCATTTCGATCGCCGGATAAAATTGACATAACCTGTAGGCTATAGCCCGTAGGTTGATACGAATTTTATACCCATACTGAACAGGCCGGACAGAGTCCGAATCGGTGGAGTTATACCATGGGGGGTGCCGCGAAAGCGGTCGGCCGGCGGTCTCGCGCGCCGAAGGCGGACGCGGAGCGCAAAACAATCTTTCTGCTCGCCTGCGAAATGGAAGAACCGCTCGATGCTGCGCTGGCCTTTGCCGAAGCGCTCGATCTCATGGGAATGGGCTTGCAGAGCATCCGCGACGACCACGGCCTCCCCTTACTCGCTGTCGCGGGAGCGATTGCGGCGCAACTCCACGCCGCAAAAACCGCCTGGCACAAGATCGTCGCAGCGACCGGGGGACGCAGGACCCGAAAGAACGCGTCGCAGAACGCAGCACGGCGGAGCGGTGGCGAGAGCAGTCGCGTGTCGAAGTATGGATCGAGACGGCACTTGCGCTAACCACACCATAAGGTTCGCAATCCTGCGATTGTGAGACGTTTGGGATCAAGGTAAGAATTTGAGGTTTCCGGCGAAGCGGGGCTGAGACGATCTTTGACTGATCCCGAACCTGTGCCGTAGCTGCAGGAAATTTTGGAAATTGATTTCTCGTTCCCGCATTCCGTATTCATCCGACAGTAGAGAGGAAAAGATTAGGTATTCGATATGCTGCTGGCACAAATGTTGAACCGCTTCTTGAAACACGACGCTTTGATTCTCATCGACCATCGGGGCATCCAATATAGATGCGGCAAGGGCGACTTTCAGACCGCACCTATCATTCGGCTCAAGACCGGGTGGCTCGCGATCAAGTTGCTATTGAATCCCGAAGTTGCGGCCGGTGAGGGCTATAGGAGCGGCGAACTGGTATTCGAACGAGGATCGTTGCGAAGCGTGATGGCGCTGTTCTTTCGCGAGCTCGAGCTCGGATACGTTACTCCGCTCGATCGGATCATCGACTTCGCGCGGTTTGTGGCGAGATCTCTTCATCAGGCGAACATGCCGGTCTTTGCGCGACGGCGTATTGCGCATCATTATGACCTCAATCCCACGCTCTATCGCGCGATGCTGGGGCCGACCCTTGAATATTCATGTGCATTTTTCGGTGAGGATGCCGCCCCCGCAACTGCCGGGGTCGACTGGTATCTCCAGTCGACCCCGGCAAATCTCGACTCCGCGCAACGCCGGAAGGAACGGCATATTGCCGGAAAATTGTATCTTCGGCCCGGAATGAAGGTGCTGGATATCGGGTGCGGCTGGGGAAGCATGGCGCTCCACCTCGCAAAGGAATTCGACGTGGAAGTTACCGGCATTACGCTTTCGCGCCAGCAGCTCGAAATATGCAAACAGCGCGCAGAAGAAGCCGGACTGCAGAACCGCGTCAAATTCGAGCTTCGGGATTACCGCAGCGTGGAGGATAAATTCGATCGCATCGTTTCGGTGGGCATGTTCGAGCATGTGGGAACGCCGTTCTACAGGAAATTCTTCAAAATCCTGGCCGACTGCCTCACGCCGACAGGCGTTGCTTTGGTCCACACGATCGGACGAATAGACGGTCCGGGCGCCACGAACGCGTGGATCAGAAAAAGGATATTTCCCGGCGGCTACATTCCTGCTTTGTCCGAAATCCTCACTGCGTCGGAACGTTCCGGCCTTCTGACCGCAGACGTCGAAGTGTTGCGTCTGCATTACGCATTCACTTTGCGATCCTGGTTCGAGAATTTCGCCGCCGTGCGAAACCAGGCGGTCGCGGAGATGGGCGAGCAGTTCGTGCGGATGTGGGAGTTCTATTTGGCTGCTAGCGAAATGTCATTCGTCTATGGGAAATTCGTGAATTTCCAGATCCAATTCTGCAAACACAGATCGGCGCTTCCCATCACCCGGGACTATATGAGCACACGCACGCTCGGCGGTTAGGTAGTTTCCGCCTGTCGACTCCGTACCCGCACGACCCGTCTGCGATCAAACTCTTTGTTCGTGCGTCGAAGATAGACTGGTTTTTTCGAGCTTGGGTCCATAGCCCCACCAGACCTTTGTCACGAAACTCCGGTCGTTCCTGAAGCGGGAAAAGCACAGATGATCGTGTGCACGCGGTACGGCTCCGGTGACGCTATAGACCACCTGTTCCAGGAAACGCCAAAACCCGATGCGGTCGCAAACGATATTGGCCCAACCGTTGACGACGCAGTACCGGATGTCGTGATTGTCCCGATGATGGACCATGTGATGCTGCGGACTCATCAAAAGATTCGCCCGTTGCAGAAGAATCACCAGCTTCGAATCGACTTTTTGATGCCCCAGGCGGTGGGCATAGGTGCCAAACAGCATCACAAAAGATACCAGCGTGCAGACAGCGACGATGTTGAGCGAAAGCGGCGACGCACCGACAAAAATGGCGCACCCCAGCGACATCGGTCCGAATACGAGCAGCGTCGGCCACGAGCTATAGGCCACGTAGTCCGCGAAGCCGTAGCCGACGATGTGTTGGGGATAGAGATGATGTTCGCGCGCAATTGCGATGACCCTGCCGCCCGACAATTCGTCGAACCAGGTGTCGGTGGCCCAATGAACAAATCCGGAAAATAGATCGGCCAGGAACAGGCCGACCAGGATATCGACAGCGAGCGCATAATAATTAAGCGATATCAGCGTTTCATGCCGCCAAATCCAGACAACGCCGAATGTCACATTTATGCAATTTGCGACGATGCCGATCCACGCGACGATCGTCTGCGTCGTACTCGACTCAAGAAAAAAGGGCCTGTGCCCGCCTCCACTCATCCCAAGTCCCCCGTGGAATTTGCTTGAATGTTACAGCCGGGCCCCCATAGATTGCAATCATACGCCCGCCGAGCCGTTTCCCGATTTTACAGGAGGCTTCGTTGACGATTTCGGCAATCGATGTTTGGGCTCAACCGGCGCTGGGCGGTGCATTTAGATCCGCGACATTTGCGCCGTTGGTCGAGCGTGCACATGCAGCCGCCCGAGTTTCGACAGCCGGCACGGCGGACGAATTTGTAAACGCAATGGACGAAGGCGGTGTCGAGACGGCACTGCTGAGCGCCTGGTGCCTGCAAGACGGCTGGATGATATCCAACGAGCAGGTTGCCGAATTCGTGGCCAAGAATCCTGATCGACTTGTAGGCGTCGCCTGCGCGCATTTGGACGATCCGGAAGCGCCGGCCAAGCTGGAGACCGCAGTCCTGAAATATGGGTTCAAGGCGCTGCGGATTGTCCCTTGGGCCTGGGGCCGACCGCCAAACCATCCGAGTTACCGTCCTCTCTTTGCCAAATGCATCGAGCTCGACATACCGTTCTGCACCCAGGTCGGCCACGCCGGACCCCGCATGGCGTCGGAACCGGGAAGGCCGATTCCCTATCTGGACGAAGTAGCGCTTGCCTTTCCGCAATTGAAGATCGTTTGCGGCCACATCGGTTATCCGTGGACCGACGAGATGATCGCGCTCGCATGGAAATACGACAATGTTTACATCGATACGTCGGCTTACTTACCCCGCTATTACCCTCCGCAACTCGTGACTTTCATGGGCTCCAACGGCCAGGACAAGGTACTTTTCGGCACGAATTTTCCGATGCTTTCGTTTCGCGATTGCGCCGATCAGGCGCGCGCACTGAATATCTCCGACCAGGCCAAGGCGAAATTTCTCGCAGAGAATGCCAGGAGAGTTTTCAATCTCTAGATTCTGCGCGGACACTCCGGTTCGTCGTTCGCGGAACGCCGCAGAATTTCCAGTGCATCCTCCGCGCACTACCTCGCAAGGATTGCACGCGCGCGTTCGGCATCCGGGCAAGTGTTGCCCTTCATCGCCGACAGCAGTTGCTCGAGTTCCGCCGTGGGCAAATCCGTTCCGTGATGGCGTTGTCGAAACTCGCAGAGATCGCTGAGTGCCCGCATCTCGAGCGGCAACGCTTGCTGGCGTCGCGCAACTTCGGCTGCCTGCCCGAAGTATCGCTCCACGGAAGCGGCCGATTGTCCGCGTCTCTCCGCACAAATGCCTTGAAGACGATGGAGTTCTGCAAGCCAGTAGGATTCCTTGGTGTCTTCGACAAACCGGATTGCCTGTTGCAAGACTGCCTCGGCGCTATCGGGATCCCCGACCGCGATAAGCAGTTCGGCGATGAGCGCATTGATCGGCGACTCGAGTATGTAGACGCCGTAGCCGTGCAATATCGCTTCTTCGGCGCGAATAGCCGGGATATTTGCGGTCGCCGGATTGCGGATCGCATTGGCCACCGCCGAACATAGCCGACCGGCCGACGCGTAATTCGCTCCCATCCTGCGGGATTCGCAATATTCCGTTAGTTCGCGCCCGAGCCGTTCGACCGTTTCGAACGCTCGCGCGAAGAGCGCCGGAAACACGCCCCCATAAAGCATGCAAAACGCAACGGTCGTCGCATGACCATGTGCAGACAGTTCGGACAGGATTTGCGCACCCAATCGATTCGCTTCGTCGATCTCGCCCGCAAACCAGAGCGCCCACACCTGATGGCACAATGCGGACAGGCCGATATCTTGCCCGAATCTGTAGCTCAAGGGCCGATGGCGAACGGGATCGTAATTGGCGAGAGCTTCAATCAGATGCGCGAGACCCTCCGGGTGATGGCCGGAGGCTATAAGAGCGGCGCCCACAATCCTGTGGGCAATCATGGAATAGGTCGGATCGCTTACACGTTCGGCGACAATGAGATATTGTGCTGCCAGCTCCTGCGCGACGCCGACGCGCCCGGCCACATAGTTCGCGGCCCACAATCCGTACAGAATGGAAAAACGCTGCATGTCGGTGCCAAGTCCGGCATCGAGAAGCCGCTTGACTTGACCGAGGACTTCCACCGTTTCCAGCGCGGTATAGCCCTTCAAGGCAAGCAAAGCATTGGCGCGAGCCAGCAACAACGCCAACTCCAGCTGTTCCCGTTCCCGACCCTCTTCGAGTTTGGCCAATAGGGCCAGGCCCGTTTCGGCGTATCGCGCACCTTCGACGTTTGCCGAACGGGCCAGCGCGACTTCTGCAGCGGCAACCCAGTTCGCGAGGGCCGGCGAGATCAGTCCCGCTTCCGTGAAGTGATGCGCCAGGATTTCCGGCGCCGCGTCGGCCTGGTCCTTGAATCTTTCCGAAAGGGCCCGCGCGATATCTCCATGGATCTGTTCGCGCCTGGAGCGAAGGAGCGAAGCGTATGCGGTGTCCTGGACCAGAGCGTGCTTGAAAACGAAGCTGGGCTCGCTGGCGGAACCTCGCGCGAAGAGAAGGCCCGCCGTCACAAGCTGCTCGAGGCCGTTTTGGATGGCAAGCGGAGTTCCGCCGACAACGGCCTCGAGCAAGCGATAGGTGAATTCCCGGCCGATGACGGCGCCGACCTGGGCAATTTCCTTGACCGGTGCCAGCCGGTCCAGCCGCGCCATCAGCGAGTCCTGGATCGTCGCTGGGATGGCAAGCGGCGTAAGGGCTTTGGCTAGGACGTAGCCGTCGGGTTCCTCGCGCACAAGCCCCGATCCCAGTACCGTCTTGGTGAGCTCTTCGACGAATAGCGGAACACCATCGGTCTTGGCCACAATTTGGTCGACGACGTCGCTCGGCAGGAGCTTGCCTCCCGCGACGTCGCCAATCATGGCAATCACTTGTGGGCGCGCAAGGCGGCTGAGCGCGAGCGCCGTGACGTTGGGCCTGCCGACCCACGGCGCGGCAAAGCCCGGTCGGTAGGTAATCAGGGAGAGCACACGAAGACTTTCCAATTGATCCAAGGCGCGCGTCGCGAGTTCGAGTGTCGTCGGATCGATCCAATGCGCATCTTCCAGAAGGAAAAGTACGGGAGCGGTATGCGCCAATCCGGCCAGCAGCGAAATAAGGACGCCAATCGTTCGCTCCTTGATTACGCTCGGCGGAAGATCCAACACCTCGTATTTGTCGGAACCGGGAATGGACAGCAACAATGTGAGAAGAGGAATGGCCTCCGCGCGGACGAGCCCCGAGCGATCCACCATTGCTTCCAATTTTGCGAGGCGGTGATCGGCAGGTTCGTCGGAGGCGAACTCGGCGGCATGCCAGATCTGGTCGATCGCGGGATAAAACGGCTGGTTGGAGTGATGAGGCGAACATTGATAGCGAACCACAATGCTTGCTTCGTCGCGTATTTGTTCGCGAAGCTCCTGCGCGACGCGCGATTTACCGATACCTGCCTCCCCGGAGAGCAGCACGACCTGTCCGTTTCCCTGCGCCGCAAGGCGCCACCGATCCAGCAAAAGAGCGGCTTCCTGGGCGCGTCCCACGAGGGGTGACAGTGATTCGGTATGCGCCGCGTCGAACCGGCTGATGTTCGCATTTTCGCCGATGATTTTCCAAGCCGGAACGGGATCGGCGAATCCTTTCAATTCGTGCGCCCCAAGCGACTGCACGTCGAACTGCGAGGCGAGCAATTGTCGCGTTTGTGCGCTGATCACGATGCTGTTGGGATCGGCAAGAGTCTGTAAGCGGGCCGCCAAATTGGGCGTTTCCCCGATAACCGTCTCCTCTTGTGCCCCGCCTTCGCCGATGAGATCGCCGACGACTACCATACCGGTCGCGATCCCGACGCGCACGCTGAGCGGCATAGTGCCTTGCGTCGTAGATTTGCGAAGCGCCGCCACCAGACTCAGAGAGGCATATACGGCCCGTGCCGCGTCGTCTTCGTGCGCAACCGGATACCCAAAATAGGCCAGGACCCCGTCGCCCATGAACTTTGCGACAAAGCCGTCGAACTCGCGAATGCTGCGCACGCAGATATCCTGGTACGATCTCAGAAGCTCGCGCATATCTTCGAGCGCAAGCTTTGAGGCGAGCTCGGTCGATCCGACGATGTCGCAAAACATCAGCGTCAGTTGTCGCCGCTCGGGAGCCGCTTGATGTTGTGCGAGCGGTACCTCTTTCGTCGGCGCAGGTTGCGGAGCGGTGTCCCGAAGCTGCTCGATCGCCCGCAGGAGCTTGCGTCGCTGCCCCAGCGAGGCGACCCCCAGATCTTTCAAATCCTCTTCGGTGAGCTCACGGAGGAGATCCATATCGATATCGTTGTCCGCGAATCGCTGAGCCAGGATCTCCAGACCCAGCGATTCGAGCCATTTCGCAACGTCAACCATCGATATTCTCCACGATCGCCTGCGCGCGATGCGAATGTCCGGGGAAACCGGGGGCAGCCAACCGACACGTGCCTCGGATTGCTATATTCATCGACGTTTCTGCGTGGAGCAAGCGATCCGGCTGCAACATGCCCGCGCAATGGGTTGCTGCCGACCGGCGCCCGAAAGGTTATTGAGGGCACCTCCCAAAAGTTCAACGACGACATTCCTATGATCGACTGCGTGGATAGCAGTCGGCAGTAAAAGTCTTCCAATAATGGTTCACGCCGAATTTCGATCTATCGACACGACAATGATCATTCTCTTCATTTATAAGTCCAAATAGTTCGCCCACCGCGCCATCGTCCTCACGCGGTCGCCCCAATGCTGGTCTCGCACACAGGCGCGACGCACGCCGCACCCTCCGATCTCGTCCCACATCCGTTCCACGCTTGCCCCGAAAGCATAGTACATATCGGCCGAAAATTGGGAAGATGTGGGATCGGCGTGGACGTTCAGGATCAGAGCATGAATTTGAAGTTTCGGGCGAAATGGGGCTAAGACGATCTTGCACTGACCCCGAACCTCATCGTCTTATATCCACGCCCTTACGGACGGACCTCATACACGAATAAACTCCGACGACCCGCGATGGATACCAAACGTCTTAAACGTCTATAACAAGTACGTAATTCCGGGGTATGGGAGAGGAATATGAGGGCAATTTCGCTTCTCTGCGCGAGCGTGATCCTGTGCAGCAGTGCCTTTGCAAACGACGAGCAAATATATCTCGCGGGGAAAACATACATAAACGACGTATATATGTATATTTTGCCAGTGCCGAAGATGTACGTGGCGTGTATGGGGCCGCAATACAGTGGCGAGCACGGATTGAATATACTTCTATCAAGTTCGGACTGCAGAAAGGTCGAGTCAGTACCATCATTGGCTGTGAGTGGCTATTGGAGCGATTTCCCAAGTGCTGATGCGCCTGGAGCGGTCGACTCAAATTGCACAGGCGGAGGGACCGCCACGCGGACAGGAGTCCATTTTGGAGACGTAATTTTATTTAGATGCGACAAAAGAGCTGGCAATACGATAACGTATTTCACTGTAAAGATTGTGCACACGAGTAACGGAAGCATCGCAATATCGTACGGTGTTGTTGCGCGGAATATTGGCGGAAATCTGTCCGAATTTGAATCGAGGTTGGATTCGTTTCTCTCACTCGCGCGATTTACGACGCGCTGAATCGGCTGACGAACTACGGCATCAACGGTTCGAGCTGCACGACAGGCAATACGAACTCCGTCAAGACGGTGAGCTACGATGTAAGCGTCCGGCCCCGGCCGCCTTGTGCTGCGCGGCTGTGACTTGAGGATGGTCAGGGAGAGTGTAAGCGTTGCTCTGATCCCATATTGGCAAGACCCCCGAAATTTGCGCACCTCAAGCCTAGGTATTTCCATACTTCTCCCGCTCCCGCTCAAAGAAGGAGCGAGGTGGCATCTTGAGCGCGGAATGAATACGACGAGTGTTGTAGTAGTGGATGTAGCGACCCATGGCTTCCGTGAGGCGTTCAATCGTTTCGTGGCGTGACGCTTTGCCGAATTCAAGTTTGAAGGTGTTGTAGAAGGATTCTTGATGACCGTTCCTCCACGGACTTGCTTTGGGTGAGTGAGAGGCAGCTATCTTGTGCGATGCCAGCCACTGCAAACACGCATGAGCGGTATATTCACTGCCCTGATCGCTGTGGAAAACAGAAGGCGCACGATCCCGTTTTCTGATCGCTTCCTCAAGAACATCAATGATGAGTTGGGTGGTGTGGTGAGAGCTGGCTCAGGGAATCTGAACAGTGAGCTAAGTGGATTTTCTGCCTGACAGCGGCGAGGATTGCCGCGCATCAGGAGAGAACATGACCAGACGACCCCGCCGGAACCACACACCGGCATTCAAGGCGAAGGTGGCTTTGGCCGCCGTCAAGGGCGAGAAGACGCTGTCGGAGCTGGCGGAGCTTTTCGACGTTCATCCGAACCAGATTACGGCGTGGAAGGCACAGTTGCTCGAGGGTGCGGTCGACGTGTTCGGCTCTGGCGCATCAAGCGCCGAGGCGGCGCCGGTGGATTTGAAGGCGCTGCATGCCAAGATCGGAGAGCTGACGCTGGAGAACGATTTTTTAGAAGGCGCGCTCGGCAAGGCCGGTCTGCTGAGCGCAAAGCGATGATCGACCGTTCGCACGGCCTTTCCATTTCGCGGCAGGCGAAGGTTCTGAACATCAGCCGCGGCAGCGTCTACTACGAGCCGCGGCCGGTGTCGGCGGAAGATCTGGCGATCATGCGCCGCATCGACGAACTGCATCTGGACTATCCGTTTGCGGGCAGCCGGATGCTGCGCGACATGCTGCACCGGGAGGGCGTCGCGATCGGCCGCCGGCACGTGGCAACGCTGATGAAGCGCATGGGTATCGAGGCGCTCTATCGCCGGCCGAACACCTCAAGGCCCGCGCCGGGCCACAAGATTTTCCCCTATCTTCTGCGCGGTCTGAAGGTCGAACGCCCGAACCAGGTCTGGGCGATGGACATCACCTACGTGCCCATGGCGCGCGGCTTCGTCTATCTCACCGCCGTTGTCGACTGGTTCAGCCGACGGGTTCTGGCCCGGCGGCTCTCGATCACCATGGAAGCAGCGTTCTGCATAGAGGCGCTGGAGAAAGCTTTGGCCAAATATGGCTGTCCCGAGATTTTCAACACCGATCAGGGAAGTCAGTTCACCAGCGCCGACTTCACCGGCGTGCTGATCGCAAATGCGGTCGCGATCAGCATGGATGGCAAAGGCGCATGGCGCGACAACGTCTTCGTCGAGCGCATCTGGAGATCGGTCAAATACGAGGAGGTTTATCTGCGAGCCTACGACAGCGTCGGCGAGGCGCGCGCCTCGATCGGCCGATATCTGGACTTCTACAATCGCCGGCGTCCGCATTCCAGCCTTGACCGCAAAACGCCGGATGAGGCTTACTTCGATCGTCTACCGCAGAGTGCAGCCGCATGAACTTCGCCGCGCTTTTGGGGTGCTCCTCCGGTCGGGCTACGCCCTCCCTGCGTCGCAACCCAAAAGCGCATCACGACGACCAACCAGCCCGGCAGGAGTCCACTTATCTTTCGTGCGGAGTTGTTCAGACAAACAAAGCCACCTCACAGAGCGAGAATCGAATGCGTGAGTGCGAAGCATATTTTACGGCTTCAACCGACTGCAAGCAGATCCGGATCGCCCAAGCGCCGAACCCCGCCGGCTTGACCGGGATCGTCGGAATTCGATGGTGGGTGGATCAAAAAATAGTTTTGGCAAGATTTGCCCCTCCGTAACCTCCTGACGCGCAAAAACATTCGCCGAAATATCCGCACCGTAGTTTCGATTTTCGTTCCAACTTTATTTCGGAGTCGCGTTTTCGTTCGCTTGTGCGCTGGCGTTTGCAGCGCCACGTTGAGTGTCTTCCTTGGCAACGAGTCGTTGATGCAAGAGACACGAGCCCATTTCGACACCCGCCGGCACAAGCGACAATCTGGTACGCGGACGGCCATAGCCGCGCTCGCACGGGTTGCGCGCGCGGAGTCGATTGCTCAATTGCGGCGGCGTGGCGCGCGCTCCTGTTATTCCCGTGTTATTTTGGCAAAAAAGCCGGTCGGCGCGTCGCGAGTCTCACCCCTCGCGTTGAATCACTTGAGAAATTCCCTGTCTGTGCGGTGCAGCGAAATGTTCCGCCTGTTATTCGCCTGTTTAACAGGGGAAACACCCCGAGGCGGATTCGCGCATTTCCAGGCAAACCCTGGATTTTTCGGAAAACCTGGCCCGTGTGCGGTGCAGCAGAATATTCCCGCGAACGTCTCTGCAGGGCCATCTGCAGGGGATACGGCAGGGCTTTTAACAGGGCCGAATACAGGGACGATAATCTCGATAGCAGAGCCGATAACAGGCCCGATAACAGGCTCGATAACAGGACTCGAACACCCTGTTCCGCGGGATCAAGCCTTTGATTTTACTGGAAATTCCGAAACGGAAAAATTTGCGCAAAAAAATGCGCCGCCGCGGGTCGCCGATTCTGCGGGCACACCACCCTTCGACCCATGGGATCCGGGCGGAAGGCTGCATTGATGGCCGCCTTAAATCCTTGTCCCCCACGAGTGGGGGAAGCGTCGCGTGCGCGACAGCGCACGTGACGCAGGGGGATGTGGTGGTGGCTCCCCCCTGCGCCTCGCTTTGCTCGGCGCTTCCCCCACTCGTGGGGGAAGAGGATCGAGAGTTCGTGCTGTGCTTCGGCGAACTGGTCGGGAGGCAGGCTTCGTCGTGTCATCTCAGGTGGCCCGCCACCCTTCGACCCGTGGGCTTCGGGCGGCAGGCTGCATTGACCGCCGACGCGTACTCGAACGTCCCCCGCCGTCACGTCGGCGATAAATGCATGGAGCGTCGGTTGCTCCTAAGGCGACCAATAGACCTGCACTGGCGTGAGGGATCGCCGAAGCACGGCGCGAACCGGCATTGCATGGACGTCGTCACCAGCGAGGGCTGTGCGATAGGTTTCGAGTTTCGCGGCGCCGCGGAGCAGGACGATCACGAGCCGCGAATCGAGAATGGCCCGCAAGGTGAGCGACATGCGCTCCCCGGTTTTCGCGACGTCGGCGGGGCGGATTCCGCGCGCAAGCATCGGCGATTGGGTGTCGAGCGCGCGCTCCAGCCCGTCCGAACCGGGAAACATCGATGCCGTATGCCCGTCGTCGCCCATGCCGAGAAGCGTGACATCGAATGGTCGCGGCATGGCAGACAAGGCCGCGCTCACCGCGGCTTCGGCGTCGCGCGGATGCGGCTGCGCGGTTTTCATCGGGACGAAGCGGGCGCCGGAAGCGTTGCCTTGCATCAGCCGGGTGCGGATCAGCTTCTCGTTGCTCGCGTCCGAGGTCGGCGGAACCCAGCGCTCATCCGAAAGCGTGACGGACACGCGGTCCCAGGGTGGGTCGCGCTGCGCCAACGCGTCGTAGAGGTCGCCCGGAGTCGTGCCGCCCGACGCGACGAAACTCGCGGAGCCTCGCGATGACACACCTTCAGTGAGTCTCGCGACAATGTCGTCGGCCAGCGATCGGAACATATCCGCGGCATCGGGGAATTGCAGCAGCATCGGGCTTTTCGGTTCGAGCTTATTCATACCAGCTGTGACCATCGCGTTCGGTGAGAGCGAAGGCGCCTGCCGGCCCCCAGGAGCCCGCGGCGTAAGGTGTCGGCGCAATTCCCTGGCGCTCCCAACCCGCCACGATCGCGTCGATCCAGGACCACGCAGCTTCGGCTTCGTCGCGGCGCACGAACAGGGTCGGCTTGTTGTTCAACGCTTCGAGCAACAGACGCTCGTAGGCGATGCGGCGGCGCGGTCGACGGAATGCGTCGCTGAGACTGAGATTGAGCGCAAGCGGTTTCAGTTCCTGTTCGAGGCTGGGTGTTTTGTTCATCAGCAACAGCGCGATTTCTTCTTCGGGCTGCAGCCGGATCGTCAGCCGGTTGGCGAGCAGATCGGCGCCGGCGAAAATCGAATGTGGCACGTCGCGAAACTGGATGACGATCTCGGAGCTTCTGAGCGGCAGCCGCTTGCCCGTGCGCAGATAGAAGGGCACGCCCGCCCAGCGCCAATTGTCCACATTGGCGCAAAGCGCGACGAATGTTTCGGTCTTGCTCGGCTGCCCGCCCGCTTCCTCGCTGTAACCGGGCACGGAGCGGCCGTCCGAGACGCCTGCGCGATATTGCCCGCGAACCGTCTTGCGCTCGACGTCTCGTCCGACGATCGGCCGCAACGAGCGCACCACTTTCACTTTCTCGTTGCGCACCGAATCGGGATCCAGATTGGCAGGCGGCTCCATCGCCACAAGGCAAAGCAATTGCAGCAGATGGTTCTGCACCATGTCGCGGATCGCGCCATATTCGTCGTAATAGGACCAGCGATCCTCGACGCCGACGGTCTCGGCGACCGTGATCTGAATCTGGGCGATGCTGACCTTGTTCCACAAGGGTTCGAACAGCGTGTTGGCGAAACGCAGCGCGATAAGATTCTGCACCGCTTCCTTGCCCAGATAATGGTCGATGCGAAAGATGCGGTCTTCGCTGAAAGTCCGCGTCAGCGCATCGTTGATCGCACGGCAACTCGCGAGGTCGCGTCCGATCGGCTTTTCGACGATGACGCGGCTCGTCGCATGTGCCAGCCCGACCGCCTGCAGATTGCTGCAGATCGCACCGTAATGACTGGGCGAAGTCGACAGGTAGAAGATGAGTTCGTCGACATCGCCCACGCGCGCGCGCAGGTCCGAAAACGATTCCGGCAGCGTTGCATCGACCGCGACGTGGCTCAATCGCTTCCGAAAGCGCTGCCAGTCTTCGTCCGATATCGAGGGGGCCCTGGATCGAACGGACGTCTCAACCTGTTGTGCAAATCTCTCGTCGCCCAGCTTTGCCCGGGAGCAGCCGATTATTTTCAGTCCCTCCGGCAGCAGTCCGTCTTCGTCGAGAAAATAGAGCGAAGGAAACAGCATGCGCTGGGCGAGGTCGCCCGTGGCCCCGAAGATCAGGATTCCCTGTGCGGCCATGTCACAATTCTTCGATCCTGCGCTGCGCGAGCCGCCCCGTATCGTCTTCTAACCCCGGAAACGCGGCCCGGTTCCGACACGCCATCGGCAAGCCTCAATTCTTACTTGAATATGCCGCACGAACCCAGATATTCGCGCATCGCGTCGCGCTGTTCGGCCGCACTTTGTTCAAAGACTTTATGCAGCATCTGGTTTTTCAGGCTCTTGTCGATCGAAGAGTCCGCGATGAGACGCGCAGTCTCGACCGCGACATCGGGCGAGACGGCATTCTTTCGGATCAATGCGGCCAGACGTTTCGCCGCCCACATCGCCGTGCCGGGATTTTCGAGCAGACCGGCGAAATACAACGCTGCTTGCGCCTCGCCGCGGATTTTTGCCAGCACGGTTCCTTTGAGGAGCTGCAGCTTCGTGTTTGCGGGCCAACGCTTGATGGCCGAATCGAGCAACTGCGCGGCGTCGTCGAACCGCCCGGCCTCCAGCGTGGCTGCGACGGCCGTGGCGGCATCACGCCCGGACGCCGGCATTCCCGTTCCCGATTCCTGGCCCATGACGCTCGCGAAGTGCTTTCTCAGATCCGACTCTCATGACGCTGCAGATAGTAGAGGTTGTATCGGGGCAAACAATCTTGTGCGGGACGAATTTACCGACCCCCTTCCAGTCTCCGGGCGTTGGATGAAGGGGTGGACCCCGTCACGCTCGGTACGGCCGCGCGTTCCGGAATATTTCCGCCGCTGCGACGGCCGTCGCCACGCCGGCGTTGAGGCTTTCCAGTCCGGGTCGTCCACCGGGAATTCGCACCAGTGCGTCGCAATATTTCTTCGTTTTCTCCCGCAATCCTTCGCCTTCCGCGCCTACCACAAACACGATTTTTTCGGGAAATACCGTCTCGGCCAAAGTTTTCTCGCCGCGCTCGTCGAGACCGATCACTTCAAAGCCCAAATTTTTCAGGACATCCAGCCCTTGAGACAGGTTTGTTACTCGAAAGATTTTCACGAATTCGGCACCGCCTACTGCATAGCGAACGACTTCCGACGACACATCGACGGAGCGGTCTCGCAGCACGATCACGGCTTCCACGCCGAAGAATGCGGCGCTGCGCAGTATAGTGGCGAAATTCTGCGGATTGGAGATTTGGTCGAGCGCGAGCACGACCCGGGCCCCTGCAAGGGACTCATAGTCCTTCTCCGCGTAAATCTTGCGGGGTTCCGCAAGAATGAATATTCCCTGGTGTTTCTCGTCCTTGGTGAAGTTTCCCATGCGCAGGAATTCCGGCCACTCCAGGAACTCCGGCCTGATCCCAGACTGCGCCGCCAACTCGATGAAATCCGCGTGATAAGATTCGTCGCCGGCGATAATCAGGCGTCGAATGGCCCGCGGTCGCGTGAGAAACACGGCGCGAACGGAATGCTTGCCGAATATCCGCTCGAGATGCGAAGCCGCGGGCGGTTGTTTCTGGCGGGGAGGGGTGGGGCGCGCGCTCGGTTTGTTCGGGGCGCGCATAAAGCGCCGCTTCTGGGATTTGATCCTGCTCGGACTCACGGGGGCTCGGTTTCGACGATTCGATTGGCGTTACGACAATTCGCTGGACTGTCGCGCCGGCAATCTATCACAGGGAATGCGCCGCCGACGCTCCCCAGTTTCCCTCCAGTTCGGCTCGAGATTCAAGGTCCGCCTCGAGGCGGCTTTCAGACTGCGCGTGCGAGGACCGGCTGCTGGGCGACCTGGTCCGGCTTGTCGACGACACCCGGAATCGAGATGCTGACGGTCGTGCCGTGGGCCAGAACGCTTTCGATTTTCAGCTGTCCATCGTGAATTTCTGCGAGCGCGCGAACCAGGGCAAGGCCCAGACCGGTGCCTTCATGCGACGCTCCGGCGCTGTTTCTGACCTGAACGAATGGATTTCCGAGACGGCTGACCTGATCCGAAGGGATACCGATGCCGGTATCTTCGACCGACACGACAAGGGTGCCATTCTCCGATTTGGCATGCACGATCACCTGTCCGCCCTCGGGCGTAAATTTGATCGCGTTCGAAAGCAGGTTGAGCAATATCTGCTTTATCGCGCGTCGATCGGCCTTGATGCCCAGCGGCGTCGACTGGATATTTTCCGACAATTCCACTTTTCCCTGGCCTGCGCGGTCGCGCATCAAATCCAGGCAATCGCGGATGATCTCGCGAATGTCGAAGTGCTCGCGGTGCAGCTCGAATTTTCCCGCTTCGATCTTCGACATGTCGAGAACGTCGTTGATGAGGCTCAGGAGATGGTGGCCGGCGCCCTGAATGAGACCGGAATACTCGCGATAGCGCGCATCGCCGAGCGGACCGTACAGCTGGCCATGCATCAGTTCGGAAAATCCGATAATGGCGTTAAGCGGCGTGCGCAATTCGTGGCTCATGGTGGCGAGAAACATGGACTTCAACCGGTTTGCCCGCTCGGCCGCGTCTTTTGCAACAATGGCTTCTTCGCGGGAGTTCTCGGCGCGCACGATCGCCGCGGCGAGGCCCCGTTCGAGCCGCCGCCGCTCCGCGAGCGCGGCACCCACGAGCACGACCGAGAACCCGGTCACGGCAACGAAGACCTGCACCAGAATGATTTGTTCCCGCAGCGAGTGCGGCTTGAGAGCCCCGCGTCCGTCGCCGATCAACACCGGGATCATCAGATAGGCGGCCGACATGAGAAGACTGAGCGAGCCGCCGGCAAATCCGCGTTGAAAGGTGACCAGAATGACTGCCGGGAAAATCAGAAATGCAATGGGATAGCTTCTGGCGACAAAGTTGAGCGCAAGTGTTCCGGCAACGGTGCCGAGAAGCAGCACCGTTCCAACCACCTGATCCCTCGCAAACATTTTTTTGATGGCATCGACACGGACCGTCATCAGCAACGGGACGACGATACTGTAGCCGAGTGCGTCGGTGGCGTACCAATCGAGTGCCGCGGAGAAAAAATCGCGACCCTGCATAAAATGAAAAAAGGCCGCCGAAAGGAATCCCGCCGCGGCAGGTGCGGGGCCCAATGCCAGCGCGTAAAAGACGCACAACGGCTTCGGGCGGGCGAGATCGTCATGCAACTTCAAGAGGTGCAGCGGCGCCGCAACAATGAGAACGCCGACGGCATTGCAGATTGTCAGCGCCGTCGCGGTGACTACGGTGTCATCCATGAAGAGATCGGCGCAGAAATTCGCGCCAAGACCCGCGATCAGGATTGCCGGCCAGTCGCGCCGGGGGTGCTTGAGAAGGAAATAGACGAGAATGCCGTTTGCGATCCAGATTGCGGTCGTGTGATTGATCGCGTCGGAAAGTGCCAATCCGCCGCAGGCCGAAACGAACACAAGGACGGCGACCATTGCCGGCCGCAATAGGGGCGGTACGCGCCAACGGAGCGCAGAAGCGTCACAGGCTGACGTGACCATTCACAACCCCGATGTCCCGAAACAATACAGTCGCGGAAATCCCGAATCCGAGACTCCAAGGGTCTATCAAGTTCCCAATAATGGAGCGTTAATCCGGCATCGGAATGTCGCGAATATGGGCGTTTTCAGGCGAATTGAACCGGATACGTGCAAACCGGTTGCCGTTCCTGTTAGTTTCGGCGAAGCATGACCGAATACCCTTCGCGCCAAAAGCTATCGTCACTACCAATGGACCTGTGGAGACCTTAATGACAAGTCAATCCTCTTCGAATGGATGGGTGGAAGCCGGGATGGCGATGCTGCCCGAAATGGTTGCGCTGAGACGAGCCATTCACGAAGAGCCGGAACTCGGCCTCATGACGCCGAAAACGACTGCAAGGGCAAAAGAGGCGCTGGCAGGTCTTCCTCTGGAATTTTTCGAAGGGCCATCGACGACGGGCTTCATCGCATTGCTGCGCGGTCCGGCAAATGGGCGAACGGTTCTTCTGCGCGGCGACATGGATGCGCTGCCTTTGCAGGAAGACACCGGTCTTGCGTTCACCTCCCATGAAGACGGCAAGATGCACGCCTGCGGGCACGACACGCACGTCGCGATGCTTGCCGGCGCCGCACGGGCGCTTTGCGCGCGGCGCGACCGACTCGCAGGCTCCGTGATGTTCATGTTCCAGCCCGGTGAGGAGGGCCATCATGGCGCCCGTTTCATGCTCGACGATGGATTGATCGATCCTTTGCCCAACGCCGCGTTCGCGCTTCACGTGGCGCCGAACCTTCCCAGTGGGATGTTCGGCAGCAGGCCCGGGCCGCTGCTGGCGGCGGCGGACCGCATTGTCTTGACGGTCACCGGCAAAGGCGGGCATGCGTCCCAACCCCACCTCGCGGTCGATCCGATTCCAGTCGCTTGCGAAATCGTAACGGCTTTGCAAAGCCTCGTGACGCGACGCATTCCCGCCTTCGACCCCGTGGTGATCACAGTTGCGCGGATCACCTCCGGCACGACGAACAACGTCATTCCCGAAACCGCCGAAATGGAAGGAACGATTCGCAGCTTTTCGCCGGAATCGCGCGCGCTTGCCCATGAGGGGCTGCATCGTATTGCGACCAATATTGCGGCAGCGCATCGTGCGACGGTATCGGTCGAGATCATCCCCGGATTTCCCGTGACGCTGTGCGATAGCGCAGCCGTAGCGCTCGCGAAATCGACTGTGCAGGGACTGTTCGGCGACGCGGCATGGCTGACTATGCCCAGCCCGATCATGGGCGCGGAGGATTTTTCGTATGTCCTGCAGAAAGTGCCGGGCGCGATGGTGATGTTGGGCGCGACGCCGGAGGGTGGCGATTTCCGGACCTGTTGCGGACTTCATTCCAACCGCATGGTTCTCGATGAGTCCGTCATGGCGCGCGGAATGGCCATGCATTGCGCTTATGCGGAAGCATTTCTCAGCGACGGCTTTGACTGCTGATGCAACAATCCCAACATAGGTTACTGTTCGGCCCGATCGCCGGGCTATCTTGTCTGCGATGCGCCTGATACAAGCATCGCGGGGGCTGGTCCTTTTAAGGAGCACGCCATAATGAAAATCAAAGCGATATCGATCGGCGTTCTGGCGGCTGCGATCGCGGTTGCACCAATTTCATCCGCGGGAGCCTGGGGACATTTCTTCCACCATGGGCACGGCGGCGGCCCGGTCTTTGGGCTCTTCGCAGCCGGCGCGGCAGTTGTTGCCGGAGCGGCAGCGATAGCGACTGCACCGATTGCGATTTTGGCAAATGCGGGTTCGTCGCCGGATTACGACCAGCGCTCGGGTCCACCGCAAGGCTATTATGGGCCAGGGCCTGGCTATTACGCCGGGTATCAGGGTTATCCCCCTCCGCAGGCGTATTACGGCCAACAGCAAGGCTATGGCGGCGCGCCGGGATATTACGGTCCATCACAGGGCTATTACGGGCCGCCGCAAGGCTATGCGCCGCCTCCGGCGTATTATGGTCCGCCCCAGGGTTACGCACCGCCCCAAGGTTATAGCCAAACACCTCCCGGCTATGGTGGTCGTCCTCCCGGCGGCTGAGACGGCCCATCTAAACGATCGATGACAGGGACAGTAGCGGCGAACAGGAAGGCTTGCCCCGGCGGATGCGTCGCGTATAGCAATCGACATGGCGGCGCTTCTCCACCTGCAGGACGTTCATCTTACTTACGGCACGACTGCGCTTCTCGATGGCGCGGAGCTGTCGGTCAGCGAAGGAGAGCGGCTGTGCCTCGTCGGGCGCAACGGCTCCGGCAAATCCACGCTTCTCAAAATCGCAGCAGGTTTGGTTGAGCCAGACGCCGGTAGTAGATTCTTCCAGCCCGGCACGACGCTACGATATTTGCAGCAAGAGCCGGACTTCGGCGGTTTCGCAACCGTTGCCGACTATGCGCATGCCGGACTTGGTCCGAGCGACGATCCGCATCGCGTCACCTATTTGTTGAGCCGGCTCGGGCTGACCGGCAATGAAAAAACCGATCGGATTTCCGGCGGCGAAGCGCGCCGCGCGGCGCTGGTGCGCGTGCTTGCCCCATCGCCCGATATTCTTCTGCTCGACGAACCGACCAATCATCTCGATTTGCCCGCCATCGAATGGCTCGAAAACGAACTGGCGCAGATGAGGTCCGCGTTGGTTCTCATCAGTCATGACCGGCGCTTCCTTGCGAAGCTTTCAAGAGTCACGATCTGGCTCGACCGCGGACAAACGCGGCGTCTCGATCAAGGCTTCTCGCAGTTCGAGGCGTGGCGCGACGGTTTGCTGGAGCAGGAGGAACTCGAGCGACATAAGCTCGATCGCAAAATTGCGATGGAACTCGATTGGGTTCGCTATGGCGTCAGCGGTCGGCGCAAGCGCAATCAGGGCCGGCTCGCGAGGCTGGCACAGTTGCGGCGCGAGCGCACAGAACAGCGCCATGTGGCCGGTGACGTCGCTCTGAACGCCGCAAGTGCCGACAATTCGGGAACGCGCGTCGTCGAGGCGAAACACGTCACGAAATCCTATGGCGACAGGACGATCGTTGATGATTTTTCGATTCGAATTCTGCGCGGCGATCGGATCGGCGTTGTCGGTGCAAACGGATCCGGCAAGACGACGCTGGTCAATCTGCTGACCGGCGGCTTGGCGCCGGACAGCGGCGAAATCAAGCTCGGCGCCAATGTGATCATGGCTTCGCTCGATCAGGATCGTGCAAAGCTCAAACCGGAGTCCACATTGCAGGACGTTTTGACGGGCGGTCACGGCAGCAATGTCGTGGTGGCCGGGCAATCGCGCCATGTCGTGAGCTATATGAAGGATTTCCTGTTTACGCCCGAGCAGGCGCGGACTCCCGTGCGCGTGCTGTCAGGCGGCGAGCGGGCGCGGCTGCTTCTCGCCAGGGCTCTCGCGACACCATCGAACCTGCTGGTACTGGACGAACCGACCAACGACCTGGATCTGGAAACGCTCGACCTGCTTCAGGAGATGATCGCCGACTATGCGGGCACGGTTATTCTCGTCAGCCATGATCGCGATTTTCTCGATCGCACAGTGACGTCCGTATTGATGACCGAGGGCAAAGGTAAATTTGTCGAATATGCAGGCGGGTACAGCGACATGGTTGCCCAACGCGGCAGCGGCGTCGCGGCGAAGGCTGTCGCGACCGGTCCGGCGCCCAGAGCTTCGGGTGGCGTTGGCAATCTCAAACCCGCTCAATCGAAGCGCCAGCTGAGCTTTAAGGACAAGCATGCCCTTGGGGAATTGCCGAAGCAGATTGCCCGCCTCGAAGCGGAAATCGCCGCGTTGCAGAAAGAGTTAACCGACAGCACGCTGTATGCGCGGGATACTGCCCGCTTTGCAGCCGTCATGGCCCGGTTGAGCGAAGCGCAGGCCTCGTTGGCCAGCCTGGAAGATAGATGGATCGAGCTTGAAATTCTGCGCTCGGAAATCGAAGGCGCTTCCTGAACGCGGCGACGGTCTTGTAGGGAGGCGTCGCAAATCCATTGACGCGAGCCCCGGCGCGTGCGAGCCACCATATCCGCCTGGGGTCCCGCAGGCACGAGACACGATTGCACCGAAATACGACCCGGAGTCCTTCCGATGATACGCGCAAGAAACCTGATCGCCGTGACGATGATCGCGCTCGGCGCCTTTTCACTGGCAAGTTGCAAGGACCATAGCATCATGACTGCCAAGGCATCGCCGACCTACGATCTCAGTGTTGATTCCAACAAGAAATTCCTCGCCGACAACGCGGCCCGGGCCGGCGTCGCCGTGCGCCCCAGCGGTCTGCAATATCGCGTGATCCATGCCGGCACCGGCAAGCCCGTGACCAGCGCCGGCGACACGGTCACGGTCACGTATCGCGGGTCGCTCATCAGCGGCAAAGTGTTCGATCAGACGCAACCCGGCAATACGGCGACTTTCCAGGCAGGCCGTTTGATACCCGGCTGGGTCGAGGCGCTGTCGCTGATGAAGGAAGGTGACGAGTGGGAATTGGTCATCCCGCCGGAGCTTGGATATGGCGCGCAAGGCGCAGGCGGCGTCATCCCGCCCAATCAGACGCTCGTGTTCGATATGACGCTGATATCGGTTACGCCGGCGCAATAGAACGCCGTGATCGCTGCGCCGTTCATGATAGGTGACGTGCAGATCGGTGGTCGCGTGCTGACCGCGCCGATGACCGGCGTTTCGGATCTGCCGTTTCGCCGCGCGGCGTCGCGGTTAGGCGCGGCATATGTCGCGACCGAGATGGTGGCGTGCGATATGTTCGCGCGCGGTCGCCCCGACGTCGTGCGACGAGCGGCCGTCGGTGAAGGTTTGCCGCTGATGGTCGTGCAGCTCGTCGGGCGCGAAGCGCATTGGATCGCGAAAGGCGCTGCGTTGGCGGAAGCGGCCGGCGCCGACATCATCGATCTCAACATGGGCTGTCCCGCGAAGGAAGTGACCGGCGCCTTATCGGGTTCGGCGTTGATGCGCGATCTCGATCTCGCGGAGTCGTTGATCGACGCAGCAATCCAGGCGACCACGCGGCCGGTGACATTGAAGATGCGCCTCGGCTGGGATGATGCCAACAGAAACGCGCCCGAACTTGCGGCGCGGGCGGAACGTGCGGGCGCGAAGGCCATCACAGTTCACGGCCGCACGCGCCAGCAATTCTACAAAGACGCCGCCGACTGGCGCGCCGTGGCAGCTGTTAAGTCCGCAACGAACCTGCCCGTCATCGTCAATGGGGACATCACCGACGAAAGAACCGCGCGTGCGGCGCTCGTGGAGTCCGGTGCCGACGCAATTATGATCGGCCGCGGCGCCTATGGACGGCCTTGGATCGCAGCGGCGATCGACCGCGCTCTAGCGACAAACGAAGAGATTGTTGAGCCGGATTTGTGTGCGCGGTTGGATATCGTGCTCAATCATTTTCAGGACAGCCTGAGCTTTTACGGCGATGCGCTTGGCGTTCGCGTATTCCGCAAGCATCTGGGCTGGTATCTGGAAAATGCGCCGTGGCCTGTCGATCCGCAAACGCGTCGGGTGCGCAAGTCGCAGGCTTGCAGGTTGACAGATCCGCACGAAGTCGAAGCGTTTCTGATCGACTTCTGGCAGCAACCGCGTCTTTGTCACTGACCCCCGCCCGAGGCACGAAAATGTGACTAGGACCTCGCTGATATGATGCTTTTGTATCTATAGTGAACACGACCTGCCTGCGAGAAAGCTCGGTGAAATCAGTCGTGTTTGCGTTCATGGCCGCAATCCTGGCGGTCTTGGGAGTCGGCATCGTGCTCGTCGTTCCGGCGCATGCCCAGGATCGCAGCGATCGCGAGTTCCAGGAATGCACCGATTGTCCGGTCATGGTGGGAATTCCCGCCGGTCGCTTCGTCATGGGAAGTCCTGCGAGCGAGCCGGGTCGGTTCGACAATGAAGGTCCGCAACACATCGTGTCGGTGAAGGCGTTCGCGCTGGCGAAATTCGATGTGACCAGCGAACAGTTCCGCAATTTTCTTGAGGCCACGCGCTATCAGCCTGCTCCTTGCAACAAGATCCTAAATCTCGGTTGGCGGGTGCTGGACGACGGGCGCGCTGTCGCGCCGGATGAAGCCGAGCCGCTCCGCTGGCCGGCGGTCTGTCTCGATTGGCGCGACGCCGACGCGTATATCGCGTGGCTGAATGCGACAGTGAAGGCCCTGCGACCTCAACTCGCCAAGCGTTCCGGACCCTATCGGCTGCCGAGCGAAGCCGAATGGGAGTATGCGGCGCGCGCGGGCACCACCACCTCGCGATGGTGGGGCAATGCGATCGGCACCGGCAACGCAAACTGCAACGGCTGCGGCAGCCGCTGGGATAATCGCGATCTTGCAACCGTCGATAGTTTCAGACCCAATCCATTCGGGCTTTACGACGTGTTGGGCAACGCCTGGCAATGGACAGCAGATTGCTGGCACAAGAGTTATGTCGGCGCGCCCACGAACGGCTCAGCCTGGACGGAGAAAGACTGCAGCAAATACGTGCTGCGGGGCGGATCATGGGACAATGTTCCGCTTTTCGTTCGTTCCGCCGCGCGGAGCGGATCGCTTGCCGATGGCGGAGAGTATGACTATTCGAGCCTCGCGAGTTTTCGCGTGGCGCGCGATCTGCCGTAACCGTCAGTGCAGCGTATCTCTTGGGTCGAGATTCAAAATCATATCCATCCCGTCGTGATAATTGCCCGGCGGCAGCGCGAGAGGCGATGACAGCAGAACTGCATTGCGCGCGCTGAGCGCGATTTCACGATAGGTGGCATCGGTCTTGAACCGCTGCTGGTCGATGACTTCCGCCATGGTGACGGCGCCTTTGCGCGATATCCGCACATGAACCTGAACCTTGAAGTTGCGCGGGCCCAGCATCGAGAAATTGACATTCCAGCGACGCACGACTTGGGCGCGAATGAAATCGCGGACGCTATAGAGTGCCTGGTCGCCCGATACGGCGTCGTCACTTGTCGATTCCGTGTCGCTGTTGGGTGAATCGTCGAGCGGCGCCAAAACAGTTTCGGGCTGGCGAAGCCGCGCCAGATTGCGCAATTTTGACTGCAATTCGTCGACAGATGGCGCGGTCTTGTTCGGCGCTACTCCCACCGGAGGTTTCGGGCTCGCGGATTCCCGCACGGGAATGCGCGCGGAGCGTTGATGCGGAATCGGCGATTTTCGCACTTGCGGCGGCGACATCGTTCGATCGCCGAACCGCACAATATCCACCGGGAAAATCCGCGTGACGGTTTGCGGCTGTGGCGTTTCTGCCCTCGACAGGAAAAGCAAGATCACAAGTGCAGCAAGCGCATGAAGCGCGATCGAACCGGCCAGTCCGGGGCCGTTCTCGCGGACAACGCTGCCGTTCGCCGCCAGGGGCGGCGCGACAAACGACTCGTCTAAACGAGCAATCAAATCCATGCCTGAAGCACAACGCTGGCTCAGCCAAAAGTTAGCGTGCTCCGGCCGCGCCATCCAGACAATTCCGCTTGTGGCCGCCGGATATGCAAAGCTCCGGTACTACGCCATTCCAAGATTTCAAAGGTCAATCGGGATGATTCTCGGCGCCCGGCGGCGGGATATAGGGCGGGAACGCCTTGGCGAGCGGCTCGTATTTCGCGCGCGCGCTATCCACGCGCTCCTTCATCTCCCGCGCGATATCTGGATATAGCCTCACGACGCTGTAGTTTTCGCCGGGATCCTGCTTGAGATCGAACAGGAGAGGATAGCCGAACGAAGCAAGCGATACGTCGTATTTGCGATAATAGGATCGCACGACATATTTCCACTTCGCGGTCCTTATGGCCGCCACATGCGCATTGTCGAACAGAATGATTTCCTCGTGCGGGGAAGGCGCGTTCTCGAATATGACGGCGCTCAGATCGCGACCGTCCAGCTCGACATCCGGCGATGGCAGGTCTGCCATCGCCGTCAAGGTGGGAAGCAGATCGAGATTGCTCGCTAGAGCAGAGGTAACGATTCCGGCTGGAATGCGCCCGGGCTGGCGCAGGATGAATGGCACGCGAAAGCCGCCATCCCAGCCGGAGCCGCCTTTGCGGTCGCGAAACGGGCCGCTGGAGCCTTCGAACCATGGCCCATTGTCGGAGGTGAACATCACGAGCGTGTCTTTCTCCAGCCCAAGCGCGCCCAAGCGTTCGAGCAACATAGCGACATTGCGATCGATCTCCTCGACCACTTCGCCATAGTCGCCCGCGGGCGAATTCGATAGCGAGGCAGGATTTGGCCGCAACGGCACGTGAGGGGCCGTGAGCGCAAGAAGAATGAAAAACGGTCGCTCGCGGTTCGCTTCGGCGAAAGAGATCGTTTCCGCGAAGAAACGCTGCGTCAGCGTTGGGAAATCCACCCGCGATTCGCTGACCACCACATGCTCGCCATCGGCAGTATAAAGCGCGAGCGGTCGCATATCGTGGCTGTAGGGCAGGCCGCAAAATCGGTCGAAGCCAAAGGCCGTCGGCGGCCAATGAGGCGCCACATGACCCAGATGCCATTTGCCGATCAGCGCGGACGCATAGGCGGGCTTCAACGCCTTCGGAATCGTCACTTCGGAAAAAGGCAAGCCGATCGTGTCCGAAGGCTGGATCACTTCATGCGCCAGGCCGCTGCGGATCGCATAACGACCCGTCAGCAGGCCTGCGCGAGACGGTGTGCACACATTCGCGGATGCATAAAAGTCCGTGAACCGAACGCCTTCGCGCGCCATTCGGTCGAGCGACGGCGTGCGGATGATGCGTCCGCCGTCGCAACCCAGATCGCCATAGCCAAGATCATCGGCAAGGATGACGATGATGTTCGGCGGCCTCGCCATGGCGAGCACGCTGTCCCGTCAGACGCGCTCGATAATGATCGCGGGAGCCATTCCGCCAGCGGCGCACATGGTGACAAGTCCGCGTTTCAGATCGCGCCGCTCAAGTTCGTCGAGAATGGTTCCGATCAGGATCGAGCCCGTCGCGCCGATCGGATGGCCCAGCGCCATAGCGCCGCCGTTCACATTCACCTTGTTGCGGTCGAGCTTGAGGTCGCGGATGAATTTCTCGGCGACGACGGCAAACGCTTCGTTGATTTCGAAGAGATCGATATCGTCGAGCGTAAGCCCGGCTTTCTCCAGCACCTTGCGGGCCGCAGGAACCGGAGCATTCAGCATCAGGGTCGGGCTGTCGCCCATATTCGCCATCGCCACTACCCGTGCGCGCGGCTTGAGGCCATGGTTCTTCGCATATTCGGGTGAGGCAAGCAGCACGGCGGCCGCGCCATCGACCACGCCGGATGAATTGCCCGCGTGATGGATGTGCGTGATTTTCAAGTCCGGATAGACTTGGCGGATCAGCCCGCCATAGGTCGTGCCCTTCTCGTCGAGAGGCACTTCGGCAATCACCTGGAACGACGCCTTGAGCGCGGAGAGGCCTTCAAGCGTCGTCTGCGGGCGCGGAAATTCTTCGTGGTCGAGCGCAAGCGTTCCATCTTCTTTGTACACTGCCACTAGGCTCTTCTCGAAATGGCGGCCCTTGATGGCGGCATCGGCTCGCTGCTGGCTTACCAATGCGAGTTCGTCCGTCGCAAGGCGTGAAATCCCTTCCATGGTCGCGATCGCATCGGCGCAAACGCCTTGATGCGATTGCGGGTGGCGTGCGCGCAGCCGCAGATTGCCGCCGTCCATCATGGGCGGTGTCTTGGGATCGGCGGTGGAGGCCGTATAGGACATCATCTCGGTACCGCCGGCGATCACGAGATCCTCCATGCCGGACATGATCGAGGCAGCTGCGAGATTGACGGTCGTGATGCCCGAACCGCAGAAGCGATCGAGTGTCACGCCGCTCGCTTTGACGTCATAGCCCGCATCGAGCGCCGCCATGCGGCCGAGGTCCGCGCCTTGCTTGCCGCGCTGGCTCGACGTGCCCCAGATGATGTCGTCGACTTCGGCCGTGTTGAGGTCGTTGCGCTTCGCAATCGCCTTGAGAACGGTTGCCGCCAATTGCTGCGGATGAATATCGGCCAGTGCGCCTTTGCCGACCTTGCCGATGCCGCGCGGTGTCCTGCAGGCGTCGATGATCAGTGCTTCAGCCATTGGAAATCTCCCGGATGGATTGCTGTTTCGGGAGGACTATAGCCCTTTCCGTGAGGCGCGAAAGCCGCGTCCTTGCGCTTGCTGGCGGTCTTCCTGCAGCACATAGTGCCCACACGGCCTGTCGGGGAATATATGGCATCGACGAATTTTGTGGGCGCAGAGCCGTCGCATGTTGTCGCGAACGGCATCGGCAAAGGCGTGGTGGCTCTTCTCGCGCTCGCGGTATTCATCAACTATGTCGATCGCGGCAATCTTGCGACAGCCGCGCCGCTCATCGGCAGCGAACTGAAACTTTCCAATACCCAGATCGGCCTGCTTCTCAGCGCGTTCTTCTGGACTTACACCCCTGGCCAGATTCTGTCGGGGTGGCTCGCCGAAAGAATTAACGCCTATCGGACATTGGCGCTGGGCCTCGCGATCTGGTCGCTGGCTACTGCCCTGTCGGGAATCGCCTCGGGATTTGTTGCGCTCATCATTTTGCGCTTGGTGCTGGGCCTTGGAGAAAGCGCAGCGTTCCCGTGCAGCTCAAAGCTGCTGGCCGAACATCTGCCGCGGCATCGGCTCGGCGCGGCCAACGGCCTGATCGGTGTTGGTCTCGCTCTCGGGCCTGCATTCGGCACCTATGGTGGTGGGACGATCATGGCGCATTTCGGATGGCGGCCGGTATTCATATTGTTTGGGATCGCCTCCATTCTGTGGCTGATCCCGTGGACGATCGCGACGCGACGGGCCTCGAAAACCGCCGACACAACTGCCAGCGCAGTGGTTCCGTCGTTTTTTGCAATTCTCAGCAAGCCCGATGCTTGGGGCGCGAGCCTCGGACATTTTTCCGCCAACTACGCCTTTTATTTCGTCATCTCCTGGCTTCCGCTCTATCTGGTGAAAGCGCGCGGATTTTCGGTGAGCGAGATGGCGCAGATTGGTGGAACGATCTATGTCATCTACGCGATCAGCGCTCACATGACGGGCCGGATATCCGATTGGTGGATGCGCCGAGGTGCGAGCGATACGCTCGTTCGCAAGACATTTACAGTGTCCGCGCATATCGGTGGCGCCGGCTGCATGCTGGCATGCGCGATCGGAAGCCCCGCCGTGTCGATCGCAAGTCTGCTTCTTGCAGGAGTGTTTTTCGGGTTCAATACGCCGACAATCTATGCGGTGGGACAGACACTTGGGGGTCCCAGAGCGGGCGGGAAATGGATCGCGCTCCAGAATTGCGTGGGCAACAGCGCCGGCATCGTGGCCCCGCTCGTCACGGGTTTTATCGTCGACCGGACGGGCCAGTTCGGCCTCGCATTTCTTGTTGCCGGCGCCGTCGGACTTGCGGGTGCGATCGGCTGGGGCGTGATCATCCGGCGAGTCGAACCGGTGCTCTGGGTTCCGGCGGAAATCTGAATGACGCCGTTTGATCTCCTCCAAATCGTGAGGGCAGGGCGTTAACATCGGAGTCGCCGTTCGCGGTTGCGCAATTCTCTGGCACGGACGCGTGCCGACGCGTTACGTTCGAAATCCAACTTGGGAGAACGCGATGGATAATCTGCACGTTTGGGAGAGCGTCTATTCCAACACCGAGACCAATGATCGAACGGCAACCTTCATCAGCCGCTTCCGGGTTCCCAGCGGCTGGCTCTATGTGCATGTGTTTGTCCGAACCGGTCTCTTCACGCGCGATCACATTTCGACGACGTTTGTCCCGGACCCCGTGGGGAATGTCCAGGGACATCCCTAGACTCACTGAAGGGTCAATGCGATTCGTCAGGGCACGACCGGTGCAGTCGACGAGTGAAACGTCTTCCGGCAATGGCGCTCAATGCATTCCGCCGGAGTTTGCGTATGGCTTGATGCTGTCAGCCACCGAGTCGGCCACGTGCTCCTTGGTGATGACGCCGCGAACATCCTTCGGCCTTGGCACGGGAGAATCCGTTTCCACGACGATCGCCATCATCGCCTTCTTGCGCCACATGCGTCCGATCACCGTGAACATGATGTCCTGGCTGCGGGCGATCGTAAAATTTCGGCTTGCGACGTCCTTGAGTGTGACGGTCGTGAATGTGCCTTCGAGTCCGCCGCGCAGAGCGGTGTTCACGCGCAGAACGCCCACAATGCCGTTGTCGCGTGTCACGACGACGTGCCGGGTTCGACCCTGATGCTCCGGCAGCCGCAGAAAATCGTCGAATTTCGTGTCGTCCGGAAGGATGACGATGTCCTTGTCCATCACTTCGCCGGCGCGCCGCACCAGAAACATGTTGGCGTGCAAGGCCTTTGGAATGAAGTGGCGCCGCGCGACGAGTTTGATGGAATAGATGTTTTCGCGGGACAGCACGCGACGGCAACCGATGCTGATCGCCACGGCGATGATCATCGGCATGACGATCCCATAATCGAGTGTCATCTCGAAAATCATCGTGACAGCCGTCATCGCGGCGCCGGTTGTACCGCCGACCATGGCAGCCATACCGACCATCGCAAAAGCCGGAACACTGATGGACGCAGCAGGAAATATCAGATGGGCGAGCGCGCCGAACGCGCCGCCCAAGGTCGCGCCCATGAACAGCGAAGGCGAGAAGATGCCTCCCGAGGAGCCCGAACCGAGGCTCAGTGAAGTTGCCGCCAGCTTGGATGCGAATAACAGAACAAGAATGGGCGCCGTCGCAAGCCCGCCCAGCAGAACATCCTGGATGGTTGCATAGCCCACGCCATCGACATGGTAATGACCCGTGATGCGTAACAGCGCATACATCAATCCGCCCAGGACTGTCATTCCGATTGCATGGCGCAGATAGGGATTCTCGATTTGGCCGAATTTGTCCTCGGCAAAGTGGAGTCCCCGAATGAATGCGGCGCTTGCCACCCCAACGATTGCGCCCAGAACGGCGTACAATAACAGCAGGGACACGGCCCTCGGGTCGGTAGACACGCTGCCTACGGCGGGTACATCGAAGGCAGGGCGCAGCCCGAAAAAAATCCGTCCGATGTATGTTGCGGTTCCGGTCGCGAGCGCTACAGGAAGAAAGGTGCGCGTACTCACTTCCGGCATCATGAGTTCGATGGCGAAGATTACCCCACCGATCGGCGTATTGAAGGTTGCCGCGATGCCGGCACCTGCGCCGGCCGCCACCAAGGTGATGCGCTGCCACGCTTCCAGCCGGATCAACTGACCGATGCTGGAGCCGAGAGATGCTCCTATCTGAATAATGGGTCCCTCACGCCCGACCGACGAGCCGCTGCCGATCGCGAGAGCCGAAGCCAGCGACTTGACGGCGGCAACGACCGGGCGGATGCGCCCCTCATTGTAGAAGATGGCGTCCATGACCTCCGGCACACCGTGCCCGCGGGCCTCCGGCGCAAAGGTCTTCACCAAGAAGACAACGCCCATTCCGCCGATAAGCGGGACGAGAATCACGAATGCGCCCCATACCGATAAAGGGGTGTAGGTGTTGGCGTCGTAGACGAAGGAAAACCGGCTAAAGAAGAAAAGATTGTGAATGACCGAAATGAGACCGCGGAACAGAATCGCACCGAATCCGGTAACGATGCCGACACCCACTGCGACGATCGAAAATGTGACGAGATTGAGGGAGCGTTCCGCGGATGGCGAATCGGGCATCGAAATGTACGCAAAGTTCTTGAACTTTCGTTCGCTCATACTCTTCCGCCGGACGGAATGATAGCGATTTGGCTTGGAAAGGCGGACTTCGGGAGCCGCGGATCAAAGTCAAATTGTCGCTGGGATAGCCAAGCGAATGGTTCCGCGGACCTCACGACCGATCAGCATGCAATGCCGATTCTCGTCGCCATCGACGCGGCGTTTGATATGGTAACGGCGCTGAGGTCGAGGAAACCGCTCGGATACGGGCTACCAAAGGGGAAATGACGTGAATCGGCTGGCTCCTGTTTGGCGCGTGATTATCGAAATGGGATTCATCATCTTTCTCTATTACTCGAATCTTCTGATGGGGGAATTTACTCGTTCAAACAGCGCGCACGGCAAAACCCTGGCCTTCGCCATTGCGGACATTTTCACGCTTACGAATTTTGTGATTGCCATCAATTCCGCATTCGTCGGCTTTGTCGTCGTCGAATTTCTTCGCAGGAGGCTCTAGGCCGATGCGCAACGGCACTGGTTGAAACGATGTCCATTCGAAATCTCGATGCGATATTCCAGCCTCAAAGCGTGGCGCTGATCGGCGCCAGCAACCGGCCGCATTCGGTCGGCGCAGTCATCGCGGAGAATTTGGAACTTGGCGGCTTCGACGGTCCCATTCTGCCGGTCAACCCTGCGCACAAATCCGTGTCGGGCATACTCTGCTATCCGGACATCGCAAGCCTGCCGGTCGTTCCGGACCTCGCGATTATCTGCACGCCGCCGCAGACGGTGCCTCAGCTTGTCGCCGAACTCGGCGCACGCGGTACGCGAGCCGCCATTGTCGTCACGGCCGGATTTCGTGAAGGCGGCAACGAGGCCGGCAAGGCGCTCCAGCAGGCTGTGCTGGATGCGGCGCAGCCGCATTTGTTGCGGCTCATCGGGCCGAATTGCCTTGGAGTGCTGTCGACGCCGGCCAAGCTCAATGCCTCATTCGCACAGAGCACGCCGAAGCCGGGCAACGTTGCGTTCGTAGCGCAATCGGGTGCGATGGTAACAACGGTGCTCGACTGGGCCGGCGGCCGCGACATCGGATTTTCACATCTTGTGTCGCTGGGCGACATGAGCGACGTCGATTTCGGCGACATGCTGGACTATCTCGCGACGGATGAGGACACGAACGCGATCCTTCTTTATATCGAATCCGTCACCCAGGCGCGCAAATTCATGTCTGCGGCTCGAACGGCGTCGCGACTCAAGCCGGTGATCGCGATCAAGGCGGGTAGGCAGGCAGCGGCTGCGCGTGCAGCCGCATCGCATACCGGCGCGCTCGCGGGCATGGATGCGGTCTATGATGCAGCCTTCGATCGTGCCGGAATTTTGCGCGTTTACGATCTCGACGAGATTTTCGATGCGGTCGAGACGCTCGCGACGCAACCGCGCGTGGCCGGAGACAAATTGGCCATTGTCACCAATGGCGGCGGCGTCGGCGTGCTGGCGACGGATGCGCTCATCGGTCAAGGCGGCGAGCTTGCGCCTCTGGCGGATGCAGAACTTGCGAAGCTGAACGCCGCTCTGCCGCCGACCTGGTCGCATGGCAATCCCATCGACATCATCGGCGACGCAAACGGCGCACGATACAGCGCCGCGGTGGAAGCGCTCATCGAATCGCCGAACACCGATGCAATTCTGGTCCTGAATTGTCCGACCGCCGTCGCGTCGGGGATTGAGGCGGCGCAGGCTGTCATCGCTTCGGCGCCGAAATTGAACAAGCCGGTCTTCACGAACTGGCTGGGTGCGCAATCTGCCGAGGAGGCGCGACGCCAGTTCGAGGCGGCCAATATCCCGACCTACGATACGCCCGAAAAAGCCGTGCGCGGATTCATGCATATGGTTCGCTATCGTCGCGGGCAGCAGACGCTGATGGAAGTGCCGCCTTCGACGCCCACGGAATTCCGGCCCGACATCGCCAAAGCAAAGGTCGTCATAAGCGACTCTCTCAAGTCCGGTGAGGGTTGGCTCGATGCGATCGCGGTGCAGGACTTGCTGACCGCCTATGAAGTTCCAGTGGCGCGGACGGCCCGTGCGGCGAGCGCGGATGAGGCGGCGGCGAAAGCCGCGGAGTACCGTGCGCCAATTGCGCTCAAGATTTACTCGCCCGATATCACGCACAAATCCGATGTGGGCGGTGTGGCGCTCGATTTGAACGGCACGGACGCCGTGAAGATCGCGGCAGATGCGATGTTGGTGCGCGTTGCCAAGGCCGCGCCCAAGGCGCGCCTCGAAGGATTTGTGGTTCAGGAGATGATCCGCCGCCCGGGCGCCTATGAACTCATTCTCGGAATGGCGGACGACGCAACCTTCGGGCCGTTCATGCTGTTCGGCCATGGTGGAACGGCGGTCGAAGTGATCGGAGACAAGGCACTCGGGCTTCCGCCGCTCAACCTCAAGCTCGCGCAGGAAATGATCCAGCGAACGCGCATCTGGCACCAGCTCAAGGGGTATCGCGACCGGCTACCTGTCGCGCTCGATGCCATTGCGCTCACGCTGGTGCAGCTTTCGCAACTGGTCTGCGATTTCGACGAGATCGCGGAACTCGACATCAATCCGCTTCTGGCGGACGAACGCGGCGTGATCGCTGTCGATGCGCGCATTCGTGTTGCGCCGGAGGCCTTGACTGCAATCCCGCATTGCCGCTTGGCGATCCGGCCCTATCCCCAGGAACTCGAAAGCCTCGAAACGATTCCGGGCTTGGGCGAATTCCTGATGCGGCCGGTCCGTCCGGAAGATGCACCCGCTTTTACCCGTTTATCGGCGCGTATGGCGCCCGAAGACGTCAGGCTGCGATTCTTTTCGCCGTTCAAGACGCTGCCGCCGGTGCTTCTCGCGCGCCTGACCCAGATCGATTACGACCGCGAAATGGCCTTCGTGCTGTTCGACGTGCAGAATGAGGTTGCCGGCGTAGGCCGGTTGTCCGCCGATCCCGACGGCGCCCGCGCCGAGTTTGCGGTGCTGTCCCGCAGCGATTTGAAGGGCCACGGGATCGGTCACCTGTTCATGAATCGCTTGATCGCCTACGCCAGAGCGCGGAACATTGGTCAGCTCTTTGGCGATGTGCTGGTGGAAAACGAGCCGATGCTTGCCCTATGCCGGGAACTCGGCTTCAAAATATCGACGCCATCGCACGGTGTCATCCGCGCGACGCTTGTCCTTTAGCGAGGGGCAACAGGGATTTGAAGTTCCCGAGTCGCGATGCCATAAACGCATTCGAACAGTAAGTTCGCCGCATGCCTGAAGGGACATAAGCCATGGGTGACGAGACCGCGCCGAAACCGGCGCCGGCGACGAAACGCAGCTACTTCACCTGGGCCCATGTTGCGGCCGTGCTGGCGGCACTCATGGTTTACCTCGCCATATTCAGCGTTACCGGCGATTCCGATCTCTTTTATCCTCTCATGAGCGGCATGGGCGTCTGGATGGTTGGATGGTCGGCTGCGGCGCTGCATTGGCATTGGAACTAGCTTCTCATGACGGCTCAAAAAAAATCGGTCGTTGTCGGCCGCGGCACACATGTGTTCAAAGCCGGCCAGGTCGTCAATTGCACGGGCCCCGGCAACGATTTCGACAGGATCGCAATTCAATTGGTGGCCGACCTGCGCGAGCGCAGGCTCGCCAAGGCGGACTCGCTGGGCGTCGGGTTCGAGGCCGAGGATTGCGCGGTGCTCGATGCAGCCGGATGGCCGTCAACCTGGCTGTTTGCGCTCGGGCCGCTCACGCGCCCGGCCCGGTGGGAAATCACCGCCATGCCCGAGATCAACATTCAGATCGACTGCCTCGTCGCCCAACTGTAGAGCGACGCGCCGGCGCCGCGCCTCACCACCGCCGATTTTCTCGACATGGGTGAAGGAATCTAGCGCTTCACATACGCGCCTCGATCCATGCAGTCATTACATCGGCGACCCGTTCGCGGTTCTGATCGGAATCCTCGAAATAGTGTGCACCGGGCAGGAATTCCAAGGTCTTATCCTTGGCCGCAATCGCCTGAAATATCTTGTGCGCATCGCTCGGGAAGACACCCGTGTCGCCCAGACTTTGAACGACCAGTGACGGCAGTTCGAGCTTCGCGAGTTGCGCTTCCCCACGACAATGCGAAGTTTCGAGACTCCACATCGACAGCCACGCGCGAAGCGTGTTGGCGCGACCGATGCCGAGGGGATTGCGGTTCGCGAATAGTGGTGAGCCCGCATAGCAAGCCGGACACGCACGATCCGATGGATCGATGGCGGGATCCATGAAGCGCAAATCCGCCCAGGTTCGGAAAAGTGGAAAGATGCGATCGGGGATGCCGGCCGCTTTGAGTCGCGCGAGCTCCGCCTTCGCCCAATCGGTGATGCGCTGGTTGCGTGCGCGTTGCGCCGCGCGATACTTCACGATGAATGCCTGCGAATAAGGCGGACCGTTTTCCGGATTGAATGGATCGAACGACGGGTCCGTTTTGGTGGGATCGGATTCGTCGACGACCGAAGCATCCATCCAGTTCGTTAGCACTTCCGGTCGCCCGGGATGCGCATTCAGTGAAATATACAATTGGCCTTGCGGCAACGAAGCGAGCGGTTGCTTGAGAGCATCGCTCGCGATTTCCGCTAGCGTCGGCGTGACGGCCTCGGCCTGGTAAGCCGCCATCAGCGAGCCGCCACCCGAATTGCCGAGCAGCACGACGGTCTCTGCGCCGGCCGTCTCGCGCAGCCATTTCACGCCGACCGCAATGTCGACCAAGGCATGCTCGAGAATGAATTGATCCTCGGCACCGCGGTAGCGCGTGTTCCAGCCGAGAAAGCCCAGCCCGCGTGCGGCGAACAGGGGGCCGCAATAATGCTCGGCGAAGTCGACATTGTAATGCGTAGCAATCACCGCCACGCGAGGCTTTTCGCCTGCCGCCGTCCAATAGAGGCCCTGGCAGGGATGGCTGCCGTGCTTGGCGGCCGGCATGGTGGGCGAGGGGAGTCCCACAAACTGGGCTGTTGCGTGCTTCGAAGGTGCGGCCATTTCTGCTCCATTGCTGCGGTGCGTCTGGACAAGAAGCTGAAAATTCCTAGGCTGGAGACATCATACATCGCGCGGCTGCCGCGCACATGGAGAATGGACCGATGCCGGGCAACAGGGAATTCGAGCTTCAGGGTGTCAACCATCTGGCGCTGGTCTGCAAGGACATGGCCCGCACGGTCGACTTCTACACCAACGTCCTGGGCATGCCGCTGATCAAGACGATCGATCTGCCGATGAACATGGGCCAACATTTTTTCTTCGACATCGGCAACGGCGACGCACTCGCCTTTTTCTGGTTTCCCGACGCGCCGGCGGCGCAACCGGGTGTCGCGTCGGCGGGTCATCTGCCCACGTCGGGGAAATCGATCGCATCCGCGCATGGCTCAATGAACCATGTTGCGATCAACGTGCCGGCTGAAAAGATCGGCGAATATTACGAGAAGCTCGTCGCCAAGGGGCTCAAGCCGACCAAGATTCTCAATCACGACGATTCCGAATACCAGGTGAGTCTCTCCGTATCGCCGACGACATTCGTGCGCTCGATCTATTTCTTCGACCCCGACGGCGTCTGTCTCGAATTCGCGGCCTGGACGCGTCCGCTCGATCCCAAGATCGATGTCAAGCACGAACCCGTCGATGCGACCGGTCACAAGCGCACGCGCGAGCGCGAGCCTGCCTGATGCAGGTCAGCGCGCAAGCATTCTGGTTTGCCAATCCTGTCTTATGTCCTCGAGCGTGAGTTCGGGACGGACGAGATAGTCGCGCGCGGCGGTCCGCACGAAATCGAGATCTCGGGGTGCGGTCAGGTACTCGACGGGAGATTTTCCATCGATCCGGGCCAGCAGAAGTGCGCCCAGCAACGCGCTTGCGCGCCGTTCCAGCGCGTGCGCCTCCTCCCAATCGGTCCTCGAGAGATAGGCGTCGCGCAGCGACGCAAACGACGCGCAATAACCACTTATGTGCTCCGGCTTCCAGACGCATTTGAGCAGCAGGTGGTTGAGGCAGAAGGCGAGATCGAATGCGGGGTCGCCGTAACATGCCGTTTCGGCATCGAGGATGATGGGACCCTTAGGACCCGCAAGTATATTTTTGGGACTCAAATCGCCATGCATCAGGGAGATGCGGGAATGTCCGAGTTCGTCAGCGATCGCGCGAATGCGATCCGAGCGATCGGGATGAGCCCTGGCCGCAGTGAGCAGATACGGATCGATCCGCAGGGCCATGAAGAATTCACGGTTCGCGAAGTCGTCCTGCACCGCTTTCGATCCTGCGGCCGCGCGATGAATATGCGCAATGATCTCGCCCAGGCGACCCGCAAATGCCGGATCGACGACGCCATCACGAAGCAGATTCTTCCAACATGGGTGGGTCTCGGGATCGAAATAGTTCATGACGAACAGATGTGAAGCCCGGTCTTCTGCCAGCACGGTGGGAACGCTGCCCGGTGCGATCCGGCCCGCGAAACGGAACCACGCCGCCTCGCTGTGGACACGCCCAATAGGAGCGCGCCAGTCCGCCGAAACATTGAGTTTGGCCAGCACCTTCTTCACGCAAACGGGTCCCGTCGGGAGATCCGCGCGAAAGACGTCGCTCGAAACACCGCCCGGAAGACGCATCAACTGAGGATCGGCGCCTTTCGGCACCATTCCGAGCGATCGCAAGGTCGCAACGATGTCGCCCGCTTCGTTCAAGTGTTTTAGCTACTCCAGCGCTTCCATTTCGTTGACAGGCGCGGCAGCCGGCAGAAGCACCGTCTTTTGCAGAAACAGGATCAGAATCAGGATCGGCAGGCTGATGTAAAACATCAGAAGGAAGACGTCGGCATAGGCTGCGATCGTTGCCTGCTGCAGCACCATCCCGTGCAGTATCGAGACGCCCAGCGGCATCTGCGGGTTTAGGAACAAACTGGGTGCATTGACACCGAGTGCACGATTAAACGGCGAGGCATGAACGGAGAGCTGCGCGTACATGATCTGAGTGTTGTTGCTGAGGAAGGTCGTCGTAACCGAAACGCCGATGGCGGAACCCACATTTCGCACCAGGTTGATGATGCTGGCGCCGTCGGTTCGCAACGCTTGAGGCAGCGTGGCGAAGGCGTAGATATTGGACGGAACGAATATAAATCCCATTCCCACGCCCTGCATGAATGTCGTGAATGCAAGGCGTTGAGAATCGATATCCGGGGTCCACCTCGACATCTCCCACAGCGACCAGATCAGGATAGATGCTCCGAACGCCATCAATCCGCGCGAATCGACCCTCATCACAATCCGGCCGACGAACAACATCGTCACCATCGTGCCCAGGCCGCGCGGGGCAAGAAGCAGGCCGGTATCCATGACGGAATAGCCGCCGAGAGTCTGGAGAAACGGCGGCAGCAATGCGCTGGTGGCTAGAAGGATAATGCCGACAAAAAATACCAGCATCAGGCCCGAACGATAATTCTTGTCCTTCAACAAATCGAGGCGAAGAAACGGCTTGTTGATCGTGAGAATTTGCACCGTGAAAATGTAAAGGCCGAGGCCGGCGAGCACGGCTTCGACGATAATCTCCAAGGAATCGAACCAGTCCTTCGTGGTTCCCCGGTCCAGCATCAATTGCAGCGCACCGAGGCCAACGCTCAGCGCAATGAATCCGAACCAGTCGAAGCGCGGCGGCGTATCGTGCCGCGCCTCGTGCAGGAACAGGAATACGCCAGCCGTGGAGATGATGCCGACAGGGACATTGACGTAGAACACCCAACGCCACGAGTAATGGTCGGTGAGAAATCCGCCCAGTGTCGGACCCAGGATCGGCCCCAGCATGATGATCATCGACCAGATCGCCATGATCTGGCCGCGCTTCTCGAGCGGATAGCGGTCGATGATGATGGCCTGGGACAGGGGGGACAATGCCGCGCCAAATGCACCCTGCAGCAGCCGGAACACGATCATCTGGTCGAGCGTTTGTGCCAAGCCGCACATCGCCGACGTGATCGTGAAGCCGACCAGGCTCACGAGGAATATCTCGCGTCGGCCGAATCTCGCGGACACCCAGCCGACCGGGCCTGTCAGAATTGCCGAGGCGATCACATAGGACGTCAGCACCCAGGTGATCTGGTCGTGCGACGCCTGGAGGCTCCCTTGCATGTATGGGAGCGCCACATTTGCGATGGTCGTGTCCAGCATCTGCATGAACATGCCGAGCATCACGCAGACGATCGCGATGCGAAGCCCCAGAGGGGTGTCGCGCAATGCCGGCGGGCTCAAGGAGTCGGCGACCAATGGCGGAACTCGGCGGGGTCTCGAGGCGGAATCATACGCGCCTGCTGCTTTTTTCGACAGAAGGGTTAGCGGCAAACATGTTATTTGCGTAAGGTTTGGACTGCGCGGCCCGAATATGAGCGTTTTGTTGCGAATTCGGTGGAAAACTGATGTCGACGGCGCAGCTGGTGGATGGACGCGAGGTCCCGCTAACATTGCATATTCTTCTGCATTTCTGGTACTTTAGCCAGTGCCAGCCGCCTTTGCCGGGGGTGGCGGCCTGCTTTCAAGATGTCAATGTCGGATGAGGAGGGGCGCTGCCGCGTGACCGCCATGCTCGCGCCGTCGGAAGTCGCAGGAAGCCTGGACCAGCTCGTGCTGGATCGAGAGCTTGTCTCTCCGGAGACACTTGCCCGCGCGCGCGCCGTCCAATCGGAGACCGGCGAACGTCTCGACGCCGTACTGACCCGTCTGGGGCTGATCTCCGAGGTTGCGCTGGCCCAAGCGATCTCCCGGGCAACCGGCTTCAGGCTCGCCACGTCCGACGATTTTCCTGTCGAACCGGTGGCGGCAGACACTCTGGCGCCGCGGTTCTTGCGCGACGCGCGCGCAGTCCCGCTGCGGCAAACGCCGTTGGGTGTTGAAATCGCCTTCGTCGACCCGCTGGACGCCTATGTCGCCAAGGCTCTGGCATTCGCTCTCAATTGTGCCGTGACACCGGTCGTCGCGCGCACGAGCGACATCGAGGCCGCTCTCGATCGCCTCTATGGCGCGCCGAACGTACCGCAGGAAGAAGACGCGGGCGCCGACGACAATGACGCCGATGTGGAACGGCTCAAGGATCTGGCCAGCGACGCGCCCGTTGTTCGCGCCGTCAACAGCCTGATTGCGCGCGCCTCCGAAGCGCAAGCATCCGACATCCATATTGAGCCGACTGAAAGCGCGATTAAGGTGCGCTTTCGGGTCGATGGCGCATTGCGCGATGAAGAGACGCTGCCCGCGCATCTCAAATCGGCGCTGGTTTCGCGCATCAAAGTGATGTCCGGCCTCAACATCGCCGAACGAAGATTGCCCCAGGATGGGAGATTGCGGCTCGCGGTTCGCGGTCAGGAGATCGATTTTCGCGTGGCGACATCGCCGACGATCCATGGCGAAGCGGTCGTACTGCGCATTCTCGATCGCTCAAATCTCGCGCTGGAATTCGATAAGCTTGGGTTCGACGAGAAGTTGCTTGTGCGCTATCGGCGCGTGCTTGCGCAGCCGCACGGTATCCTGCTCGTGACGGGACCGACCGGCAGCGGTAAGACGACAACGCTCTATGCGTCTCTTGCGACGCTCAACACGGCCGAACGCAAGATACTCACCATCGAGGATCCGATCGAATATCGCCTCGCCGGCATCAATCAGACTCAGGTCAAGCCGCAGATCGGTCTCGATTTCGCCGCAGCGCTTCGCTCATTCCTTCGTCAGGATCCCGACGTGATGATGGTGGGCGAAATCCGCGATCTCGAAACGGCCCAGGTCGCCATTCAATCCGCCCTCACCGGTCACATGATCCTGTCGACCCTGCACACCAATACCGCGGCAAGCTCGGTCACGCGTCTGCTCGATATGGGCGTTGAGCCGTTTCTGATCACCTCCACGCTCAATGCCGTCCTTGCGCAGCGCCTCGTTCGCCGCCTGTGCCCTCATTGCCGGACCGCGACGGTGCTTTCGCGCGAAGCAATCGCGTCGCTGGGGCTCGATGCGGCGACCATGGACGGTATGCAATTCTATAAGCCGCACGGTTGCGACGCTTGCGGACAGACGGGCTTCCGCGGTCGCATCGCGTTATTCGAATTGCTGGAGATGGATGAGGAAATTTCGCGGCTTATTCTCGTGCGGGCCGAAGCGCGTGAGGTACAGCGCGCTGCCGTCGATGCCGGAATGCGTTTGATGCTCGCTGACGGAATCGCCAAGGCGCAAGTCGGGCTGACGACCGTCGAAGAAATCCTGCGCGTCACGCGGGAGGCATAGACGTGGCAACCTTTCGCTATCGCGCCGCGACGCCGACCGGAGAGTTGAAGGCGGGAACGCTCGACGGCTCGTCGCAGAACGATGCGCTCGATCGTTTGCGCCGACTAGGTCTGATGCCGATCGAAGCGATCGAGACGGCGGAGCGTCCCGCGAAGCGAACCAAAATGGCGGGCGCGGCCACGCGTCAGGCCGTCGCGAACGCACTCGGCGAGCTTGCGGTGTTGTTGAGCGCCGGATTGGCGCTCGATCGCGCTCTGGCCGTCTGTATCGACAATATTTCGAAGCCGGCATTGAAAGCCGTGTTTGTTCGATTGCGAGACCGCGTGAAGGAAGGCGTGCCGCTTGCGCGCGCCATGCAACAAGAGGAAGCGACGTTTCCACCCATGGCTTGCGCGATGGCGGAAGCGGGCGAGGCAAGCGGCAAGCTCGATGTCAGCCTCGCGCGCCTGGCCGAATCGCTCGACCGCGCTGCCGCGCTGCGCCAGACCATCGTTTCGTCGCTGATCTATCCGGCCGTCTTGATTGTCATCGCGTTGGGCGTCGTATCGATGATGCTCCTCGTCGTCGTTCCGCAGTTCGAAGACCTATTCTCCGATCAGGGCGCCAAATTGCCGCTCATCACCCAGATCGTCATGGGGGCGAGTCACGGCCTCAGGAACTACGGCTGGCTAGGCGTTCTCGGACTCGTCGTCGCGGGCTTCATCGGCATGCGCTGGATGGCCCAGCCGGCAGTGCGGCGCGCTTTCGACCGCAATGTGCTGCGAGTCCCACAACTGGGACCGCTCATCACCAATGCCGAAACGGCGCGTCTGGCGCGGACGTTGGGAAGCCTGGTCGACAGCGGTGTGGCGCTGCCCACGGCCCTCGGCATCGCCCAGCGCTCGCTCGTCAACACCTACATGTCCGCAGCCGTCGGTCGTGTGGTGTCCGGCCTTAAGGAAGGAAGCGGACTGTCGGGCCCGCTGGCAGCGACCAAGCTATTTCCGCCCATGGCAATGAGCTTCCTGCGCACGGGCGAGGAGACCGCACAGCTGGGCATGATGTTAAATCGTCTTGCCGACGTGCTGGACCGCGACGTCCGGAACACAATTCAACGTATGATTGCGATCTTGACGCCGGCCCTTACAGTATTGATGGGTGCTCTTGTCGCGACCGTCATCGCCTCGATTATGTCGGCAATTCTCGGCTTCAACGATTTGGCGCTTGGACCATGATGAACCTGAAGAAAATTACCCGGCGCGAAGCCGGGTTCACCCTGCTGGAACTCCTCGTCGTGCTGGCGATCATGGGGCTGCTTGCCGCCATCATCGCGCCGCAGGTCCTCAAATATCTGGGCACTTCACGCACGCAAACGGCGCGGGTACAGATCCAGAACATCACTTCGGCTTTGGAGTTGTACAAGCTCGATGTCGGTCGTTATCCCACCCAGGTTGAAGGCCTCAATTCGCTGGTCACGGCGCCGCCCAGCGCGCCGGGATGGAACGGTCCCTATCTACGCAAGGAAAGCGCGCTGCGCGATCCGTGGGGCGAACCTTATCTATACAAGGTCCCCGGACAGCACGGAGAGGTCGACGTCTACACGTTGGGATCGGATAAAGCCGAGGGTGGAACTGGCGAAGCCCAGGACGTCGGCAACTGGTAGCGACCGGACATGACACTGCTCGAAGCTCTTGTTGTCGTGACGTTGACGGTGATGCTCGGCCTTATTGCCTTTCCGTCAATGGAGCGAACATACGAGATTCTTTCGCTCCATGAGACGGCTGACGCGCTGGCGGCGAATTTGCGCATTGCCCACGCCGACGCGATGGACAAGGGCCGGAACGTCGAATTTTCGCTGCAGCTCGGCGGACATGGATATGGCTGGAACGAAGGAGAGGCGCGCCAGGTGCCGGAAACGATCGATCTACGGATGTCGAAGGGGCAAACGATTGAATTCTTTGCCGATGGCTCCACGTCGGGGGGCGTCGTGACGCTCGCCGGCGCGGCGCATCAGGTCGACATCTCCGTGGACATCGCGACCGGGGCCGTGTCGTACGGATCGTGATGAGGAATGACAGCGGTTCGGTCTTCATCGAATCGATGGTTGCGGCGGCAATCGTCGCGCTGGCGCTCACTGCAATGTATCGCGTGATCGAAGATGGCGCGATGCGCAACCGGATGGTCAATGAAAAACAAACGGCTCTGCTGATCGCCCAGTCCGAGCTTGCGGCCGTAGGTTCGGCCATACCTTTGGCGCAGGGAATGACGGGCGGAACCGAGGGGCCTTATGCGTGGCGCATTGACATCGCTCCGTCCGGCTTGGCAGGTGCCGCGAGCAGTTCGGGCGAATTGTGGCAAGTCACCGTGTCGGTGCGCTCGCTCGACAGTGATAATGCGATCATCACGCTCGACAGCCTTGCCGTGGGGCCGGGGGCGTGAGCGATGTCTGACAGGACTGCCGGATATGCGATTGCCGAAATGCTCGCGAGCCTCGTCATTCTCGGCATGATCGGCGCACTGATGATTTCCGGGATCACCAGCGGACGGCGGGTGTGGGAACGCATGGATGCGAGTGACGTCGCGGCGGAGAATGTCGCCGGCGCTCAGCTGTTGCTGCGCGAGCGCATCGAGTCGGCATTTCCGGCAACCCGGAACGACACGACGCCGCCTTTTGCGGATTTTGATGGAAAGGCGGACGAGATATCCTTTCTAGGCGAGGCGCGCGATTCCGGACGACCGACAGCGTTGCGCCGGTATCGTTTGGCGCTCGATACGGACGGCGATCTCGTTCTGTCGGCCGTGAGCGATGTGGCCCTCAATCAGGCAGTAGCAAGCGAAGTTCTGGTGCTGCTGCGCGGGGTGCAGGATTTCGATATCTCCTATTTCGGGCCGCAACCCAACGGCTCGTCCGCCTGGCAATTGAGCTGGGAGCATCAGGTCGCTCTGCCGCAGCTCGTTCGCATCAGGTTGCAGTTCGAGCAGGGGGATCGACGCGCCTGGCCGGAGCTTCTGATAAAGCCGATGATCACCATCGATTCCTTGTGCGTGCTCAATGCCGCCTCCGGGCGCTGTCGGGGCCGGCAATGAACCTCAAGGATTTTTTCAATTCGGACATGGAAACCATCGGACGATGGATCCAGCAGGGGCTGTCGTGGTGGCTCGAGGAACTGCTCGCGCTCGTTCCGCAGCACTGGCGTGCGCGTTTGGTGAAACGGCCGCAACTCGTGGTCGATTGGGACGAGCACGGACTGAGTCGCCGAGAAGGAACGAACTCGAAGCCGTTCGACGCGACGGCACATTCGTCGCGAGAGCTGGATCACGCAACCATCGTGCTGCCGAAGTCGCGCGTGTTGACTCGCGAGCTTGATCTGCCGTTGCTCCCGCCCAACGACATTCGCCGCTTGATCGCGTTGGATATCGACCGCCTTACACCGTTTCCCGCGGATGCAGTCTATTTCGATACCGAAATCATTCAACGCGATACGGACAGAGGCAGACAGCGGGTACTGCTCGGTGTGATGTCGCGCGACGCGATCGCGGACGTGCTCGCGCGCGCGCAATCGTCCGGACTCGGCGCCGCCGCTCTCGGAATGCGCGGCGAAGCAGGGTCGAACATTCATTTCGACTTTCTGGCGCAGGCCCGGGGGGCGGGTGGGCTGAGCGGGGCGCGCGCAAGGCTGCCAATCTGGTGGGCCGCCGTCGGGCTTCTGATGGTGGCGAACGTCGGCTTTTTCGCTTATCGCGATTCGACGGCGCTCGACTCCTTGCGTGACGACGTCGATTCGCAACAGGCGACCGTCGCAATGGCGATGCATCTTCATGCGAAAGTCCAGGCGGAAGCCGAGCGCCGCGCCGCGCTTCTCGAGCGTCTGGCCCACAATGCTCCGCTGCGCATTCTCGACGCGGTCACAAGAGCCATGCCCGCAAACGCCTGGGCGCGTCGTTTCGAATGGAACGGCCAGACCGTTCAGGTTTCGGGATATAGGCAAGGACCGGCGGATCTGCTGGTCAAATTCGAAGCGTCGCCGGTTCTTCGCAATGCGCGTGCGCTGAGCACAAATGCCAAGCCCGCTGCGGCCAATACGCCCGAAGCGTTCGAAATCGCGGCCGACGCGCGGCCCCTGGTGAAACGATGAAACCCCTGGACCCGCGCGAGCGCAGCCTTGTGGCGATCGGATTGCTGGTCGCGGCCATTGCCGTGCTGTGGCTTGCAGTGATAAGTCCGCTGATAGGCGGGTTTGTGGATCGCGCGGATGAGCGCGAGACGTTGCTCGGTGTCTATGCGCGCAACCAGCGAATCCTGGCCGGAGTTCCCGTCTGGCGGCAGCAAGCCGAGGAACAGCGGTCCTCGGCCGAGAAATTCAGCATTAACGCACCCACGGAGGCGCTGGCGGCCGAGGCTTTGAAAAGCAGGCTCAGCAAGCTCGCGGAGGATACCGGCGGCTCCGTGCAGGCGATTCAGGATGTCCAGGAGGATGTTCCCGCCGGATGGATTCGGGTAAGAGCGGACCTGCAACTCACCGATGGTCAACTCTACAAATGTCTGGCGCGTCTCGAAAGCGAGGAGCCTTATGTCGTTGTTGAACACCTTTCGGTCGTTGCCGATCGTGCCTTTGAGACGGGACATTTGGGGCCGATGGCTGTCCGAATTGAAGTCTCTGCGCCCATCCAACTTTCTCAATCGTCGTAACCCGGAGCTGATGCCAGTCATGGCCACCGCATTATTGCTGGTTGCAGCCGGACTACAACTGACGCTGCCGTCCGTTTCGACGCTGCCGGAGCAGTCCGATCTAGCCCCGCGGCGCGCGCGCGAACCTGCCTCGCCGGCCGTCCCGAGCTATCCCGAGATTCTCAGAAATCCCATTTTTGCGCCCGATCGCAAAGCCGACGCCAGCGTCGAGCCGCCCGCCGGCGGAATGGGAGACTTCACAGTATTGGGAATCGCCACGGCCAGCGACGGTGTGGCGACTGCAATCGTCAAAGTGCCCGGCGGAACGATCGTACGCGTGCAGCCTGGCGAAGATTTGAACGGTTGGAAGCTTGTGACCGTCGACCTGAATGCCTTGACGTTCGAACACAATGGCGAGCGCCATATTCTCCCGCTCGAAAAAAAGCCTTTGCCCGCAGCGCCTGTATTGCCGTTGCAGAACCCCGCGCCGACAGAGGATAGCGAGAGCAATCAATGACAAAAAAGCTTCTCCAGCGCTCTATGCTCGCGTTGACGCTTCTCCTTTGCGCGTCCGTGACCCAGGCACAGGACAATCCGCCGGCGCCGGTTTCCGCGCCGGCTCCGACCCCGATGTCGGCGTCGGCCAAAGTGAACCTGAATTTTCCAGGCGTAGACGTTCACGAAGCGGCAAAAGCGATTCTCGGCGACATCCTGGGCCTTAACTACGCCGTCGATCCGTCGGTGACCGGAAACGTCACGGTCGTGACGGCCCACCCGGTGACGAAGGCAGATGTATTTCCCATCCTGGAAGATTCGTTGAAGGCGGCGGGGCTCGGACTTGTGCGCAGGGGCGCAGTCTACACCATCGTTCCCATGACCGAAGCGCGTCGGCAACCGCAGCTTGTCGCGGCGGACGACCCCGGGTTCGGCACAGAAGAAATCACACTCAGATTCGTGAATGCGACCGAGCTCAAGAAATTGCTCGATCCGCTCGTTCCGGAAAATGCCATTTCACAGGCCGATGCCGGCCGCAATATTCTCATGGTGACGGGTTCGGCCGGCGAACGGCGCTCCATCCGGGAGCTTGTGAACCAGTTCGACGTCAACTGGCTGCACGGAATGTCTCTTGCGATGTTCGTGCCCCATCACACTGACAGCAAGCAATTGCTGACCGAGCTCGATCAGCTTCTGAACAGCGAAGGCGCACCGACTGCCGGCCTTGTAAGGCTGATAGCAATCGACCGGCTGAACGGGATACTGGCGATTTCCGCTCAACCGGCCTATCTGCGCCAGGTTCGCCATTGGGTGGACATGCTGGACGCCGAGGGCGAGAGCAATGCGCGCAAGCTCTTCGTCTATCGGGTCCAGAACGGCCGCGCGTCCGACGTCGCGACCGTTCTTGTCAATGCCTTCGGCGGCGGAAATAAAGGCAACAACCAAAACCAGGCGAAGAGCCAGCACACGAGCCGCCAGGCACCCATCGCGACGTTCCAGTCTCAGGATAGCAGCTCGTCCTCGACCTCCGGCCTGTCAGGTTCGACGTCGGGAACCGGAACTCCCGGCGGGCTCGGCGAGCAGGGGGATTTGATTCCGGGCGATACGTTCGGTCAGCCCGAGGCGAACGCCGATACGACGCAAACGCTGCAGCTCGGCCCGGCCGAAGGGCCCATCACGATCTCGAGCGACGACGCGAACAACGCAATCGTCATTTATTCGACGCAGCGCCAATACGATTTGATTGCCGACGCTCTCAAAAAGCTCGATATCCAGCCCTTGCAGGTCGTGATCGAAGCGGCAATCACGGAAGTGACCCTGACCAAGGAGCTGCAATATGGCGTGCAGTGGTCGTTCGGAATCGGGCAGGGCACCGCATCTTATTCCGAAGGCACCACCGCGATGCCCGTGCAGAATTTTCCGGGCTTTTCCTATCTGTTCACAAACGGCACGAACATCAGCGCAACGCTCAATGCGCTTGCGTCTATTACCAATGTCAAAGTCTTGTCGGCGCCGAACTTGCTGGTCCTCAACAATCACACTGCGGCTCTGCAGGTGGGAGACGAAGTCCCTGTCGAAACGGCATCGTCCGTAAGTACGGTGACGGCCGATTCGCCTGTGGTGAACTCGATCGACTACCTCAACACCGGTGTGATCCTGAAGGTAACTCCGCGCGTCAACGACGGCGGTCTTGTGTTGCTCGACATTTCGCAGGAAGTGAGCGACGTGGCGAGCACGCCTTCGAGCAGCGCCCAGATTCAGTCGCCGACCATCGAGCAGCGTCGGATCGCGAGCTCGATCGCAGTGCAGGACGGACAGACGATCGCGCTTGGCGGCATGATCAGCGATAACCGATCCAACGAAAAGGACGGCCTGCCGATTCTTAAGGATATTCCTTATCTCGGATACCTGTTCAGCAACACCGACGACACGGACACGCGTACGGAACTGTTGGTGCTGCTTACTCCACGGGTCATTCGTAACTCCACAGACATGCAGTCGATCACCGACGAGTTGCGGAAGAAGGTCAAATTGGCCGATCCGCCGAAGCCCCAAAAGGCGAACACCAATTGAGACGGCGCCGTGAGGCGGGATACGCCATGGTGCTGGCTGTCGCCGGCATGATGGCCTTCGCCTATGTTTCGTTCGAAGCCGTGGCCGTCAACCGCGGCGCCACGATCGCCGTTGCCGGGCAAGTCGAGCGTGCGAGGCTCAAGGCCGCCGCGGATTCGGGCATCGCTTTCGCGATCGACGGACTGGGCATCGAGAATACCAAGCAACGCTGGTCGATCGACGGCAGGCCGAAAACGCTCGCCATCGGCGACATGATTCTGAAGATCGCGGTCGACGACGAACGTGGAAAGATACCGATCAATCGTCTCGATGAGGACCAGGTCCGAACGATGTTTGCGGATGTAGGCATCAACGGCAATCGCCTCGATACGCTTGTCGATTCGTTCGAGGATTGGCAGGACGAAGACGACGATACGCGACCCAACGGCGCGGAAGCGCCTTACTACGAACCCTTTGGAATCAAGCCTCGCAATGGACCATTCCGCACGGTAGACGAATTGGTTGAAGTTCGCGGCATGGATCCGAATTTGTTTGCGAAGCTCAAGCCGGCGCTCACGGTGTTCTTCGGAGACGCCGGCGGCTTCAGCGTTCCGACTTCGCAACCGCTGGCTCTGGCCGTGATGTCCGGCGTCGGCGAAAATTCGCAACAGCCGACAAGTCCGGAACCCAGCGACGATACGGCTATGCCGGCCTTCGATCCGAGCGCAGAGAGCTATATTGGCCGCCCCCTGACAGTGCATGTCACCGTACGCGACGCCGGGGGCGGTCTCTTCAGTCGATCGGCAATTGTGGAACTGACGGGCAACAAGACTGCCCCGTTCTGGATCAGATATACCGATTGATCATACCCCGCCGCCGAGAAACTCGAGCGGACCATAAAGCCACACCACCCAGATCGCGATTGCGAGCGCCATACCGAACGGAATGCGTTCAGCCAGTGCCGCGCGGCCCCGCACGATGGCCAAAGACGCAACCCACAAAAATCCGGCAGCGCAGGCGATCAGGACGACGGACGGCAACGGCATCCAGCCGAGCCATGCGCCGGCCGCCGCCGCCAGCTTGGCGTCTCCGAGTCCAAGTCCTTCCCGGCCGCGAGCGCGCTCGAACCCCCAGGCGATGGCGGCAAACGCACAATATCCGATAGCCGCACCGGCCACATGGGCCCAAAGATCGTGCGCGACAACCTGCGCCACGAGCAGCCCTGCGGCTGCAAGAGGAAATGTCAGAATATCCGGAAGCCGGAAGGCGAGAATGTCGATCGCGGCAAGCGTGAGCAACGCCCAGCCGAGCGCGAGCGTGATTGCAAAAACGACAGTCCAACCCATGATCGCAGCGGCCCATGCCGCGAGCGCGACGCAAAGAGCCGACGCCATCGCGACAGAAAATCGGCGGCCGGATAGAATCACTGCCGCGCGTGCAGAACTCCATCCGCCCGCCAGCGCGAACGCCGCAATTGCCGCCACGAGCCGAAGCGAAAGATTCATAGAGGGTTCACAATTCGCTCATCGAGAACGCTTCTTTTTGCAATCAATTGCGCATCGGTGCTGCATCGAATTATCATATGTCTATCGATGTAACCGCAAGATAAAGCGGTCCAAAGTCTCCCGAATCACCCGGATTTGGGCCGTCTGGCAATATCGGGATCCAGTAGCCGGAAAATCGCGCATGGAGAAATTCCAGGGAGAGAGTACAATAACGTTGTGCTAGCGGGGGCGCTCATTCAGTGGAGATGCCCATGGCCGTTCGGTTTCACACTAGCAGGGCAATCTACGATGGGCCCACCGATACGGTGAGAGTCCCGGTGATTGACGGCAACAAGCTGGTCGTCTTCGCTATTGCTCGCGAAGCGATCATGAGTTCGCTGTGGAGCGGCGACGGTCCCCCGGATTGCCTCATTGAAGTGTATCATCGGCATCGGCGTGCGCTTCACGCGCTCGCGCTCCACAAATATCTCACGCGGCAGTTCGAAGCGGATGGCAGCGTACTGATTGCACCGCACGATCTTGGTCGTGCGGAATCGTCTCCGGTCCCGGACCGTTACACGCCCAATTGACTCCCATACATTCCGATGCCGGCCGAACCGTTCCGGCAATGCCGGCTTGCAGCCAGAGCAATGCCGCTGCCCCGGGCAGCACCCGGCGGAGCCTTGCGGCATTCCCTCAAAAATGCGCTAGCTTCGCCCGAATCTTGCGCGCGGGGTGACCATGGCAAAAATAGACTGGGCGGGCGTATTTCCGGCCGCGACGACACAGTTCGACGCCGGCCTGAGCGTCGATATCGCGGCCACCAAAACGCATCTGGAGTTCATGCTCGCGGCCGGCGTGCATGGTATTGTGGCGCTGGGGACCTGCGGGGAAAACGCGTCCCTCTCGGCGGACGAGAAGCGGCGCGTCCTGAAGGCGATCGTCGAAACCGTCCGTGGCCGGGTTCCGGTTCTGGCCGGTGTGACCGAGTTCACGACGGAGGCCGCCTGCGCATATGCAAGCGACGCGGAACGCATCGGCTTGGATGGCCTGATGGTGCTCCCCGCGATGGTCTATGTGCCGAAGCCCGACGAGTTGGTGGCGCATTTCCGCGCCGTCGCGCGCGCCACCAAATTGCCGATCATGCTTTACAACAACCCACCGGCTTATCGCGTCAATATCGGACTCGATGCGTTGGCGGCATTAGCCGGCGAACAGAACATCGTGGCTCTGAAGGAAGCCGCCGAAGACACGCGCCGCTTCACCGATATCGTCAATGCGCTCGGAGACCGCTATGTTTTATTCGCGGGCCTCGACGATCTCGCGTTCGAAGCATTGGCCCTGGGTGCAGCCGGCTGGGTGTCCGGCCTCACGGGAGCGTTTCCCGAAGAATCCGTGCGCATCTATGAATTGATGACGGCGGGTCGCATGGCGGAGGCGCGCGATCTCTATCGTTGGTTCATGCCGCTGCTGCATCTCGATGCGGGGCACGATCTCGTGCAGTGCATCAAGCTCGTCCAGCAGCGTGCGGGCCAGGGAAGCGCGCGCGTGCGGCCGCCGCGTTATCCGCTCTCGGGTGCACGTCACGACGAAGTCGTCGCACTCGCGGACGGCGCGTTGCGAACCCGGAAGCCCCATTGACTCCTCATGCGTTAGCTTTGCCGCAAATGGATGAATCATGAAATCGGCTGATGTCATCATCATTGGCGGAGGAATCGCCGGCATGTCGTTGGCTGGGCGACTTGCCGGCCGCGCAAACATCATCCTCCTTGAGCGCGAAGAACTGCTCGCGATGCATACAACCGGGCGGTCCGCGGCGGTTTTTACGGAAACTTACGGCAATGCGTCGGTGCGCGCGCTCACCTCGCAGTCGCGCTCGTTCTTTGAAAATCCTCCGGACGGCTTTACAGAGCAACCTTTGTTTACTCCGCGAGCGATACTTTTCGTTGCGCGTCCCGATCACGTCGCAGAGTTGAATGCCTGGCTGTCGGAAAATCCGCTTGTGTCGCGCGCGGCGACAATGACTGAGGTCTACGACCGAATGCCGATCCTGCGTCGCGATGTTTTCGTCGCGGCCGCGGAAGAGCCGGACTCTGCCGACATCGATGTGCATGGATTGTTCGAAGGGTTCCGGCGGATGGCCGTGCATGGCAATGTCGAGATCGCGACTTCCGCCGAAGTGCTGAGCGTTTCGCGTGCCGCCGACGCATGGGTTGTGGAAAGCGCGCGTGGAACTTATTCGGCGCGGGTCGTTGTGAATGCCGGAGGCGCCTGGGCGGGCCGCGTGGGTGTCATGGCCGGCCTCGGCGATCGCGGATTGATGCCGCTGCGCCGGACGGCAATTACCATCGAACCGCCGGACGGTGTGGACGTTTCGAACTGGTTGTTCGTGAACGACATCGGCGATGCATTCTATTTCAAGCCGGAAGCGGGTCTGGTGCTGGCGTCTCCCGTCGATGAAACCCCCTCGGAGCCTTGCGACGCGCAGCCCGAAGAAATCGATGTGGCTACCGTCGCATGGCGAATCGAGGAAGCGACCACGATGAAAGTGAGCCGCATTCGGCGCAAATGGGCCGGACTGCGGACATTCACGCCCCATCGAACTCCTTTGTTCGAATTCGACGCGAACGCGCCAGGGTTCTTCTGGCTTGCCGGGCAGGGCGGCTATGGCATCCAGACGGCGCCTTCCATTTCGCTTCACGCAGCGAACAAGATTCTTCATTATCTGGGATGAAACCCGGCGATCTCTCGAGTCGCGAACATGACGAATACTGATCATTTGCGCGTGCCCGGAATAGTCGCACTCGATGCCATTCGAGCAGCGGCCGCGCGAATTGCTCCCTTTGTGAGCGCTACGCCGCTGGTGCGCATGGCGCCATCCGGCCTGTCACTCAAGGCTGAAAGCCTGCATCCGATCGGCGCATTCAAGATCAGGGGCGCTTTCAACGCTCTTCTTACCCTTGGCGAAGAAGAGCGTCGGCGGGGTGTCGTGGCGCATTCGAGCGGCAACCATGCCCAGGCCGTTGCCTATGCCGCAAAGATTCTCGGCATCCGCGCGACAGTGGTGATGCCCGATACGTCGTCGCGTCTCAAGATGGAAGCGACGAAACGATGGGGCGCGGAGTTGGTGCTTTGTAGCCCATACGGCAATGCGCGTGCCGAAGTGACGGCTGACATCGCCCGCGAGCACGGCTATGTCGTCATCGAGCCTTACGATTCGGCCGCAATCATGGCGGGGACGGGAACGATCGGCCTGGAGATTCTGACCCAGAAGCCGGACGTGCAATTCATTATCGTGCCGGTGTCAGGAGGCGGGTTGATTGGCGGTCTGTCCGCGGCAATTGCGCAATCGCGTTCCGCCATTCGCGTGATCGGTGTGGAGCCCGAACTGGCCGACGACGCGGCGCAGAGCTTCAGAGCCAAACGGATCGTTCGCGTGCCGCCCGAAGATACCATCCGCACGATCGCCGATGGGCTGCGGGTGTCCCAGTTGGGTCGTCTACCTTGGATTAACATTCAGGCCTTCGTGAGCGATATCGTGACTGTGTCCGAAGATGCGATCCGGGCTGCGATGCGACGGATTGCGACCGAGGCGAAACTCGTGGCTGAACCCAGCGGCGCAGTTGCCCTGGCCGGCGCGCTCGCGTTGGATATGGATCCCTTCCGCACGGTCGCCGTAATTTCCGGCGGCAACGTTGATCTGAAGACCTATGCCGAGATTCTCGTCGGCTGATCGCGGAGGGAAACCAGCTATTTCCTGGTGCGATAGTCGCCGAACGAGGAATCGCGCGCGTCCAGGCCTTTGGTCACGCTTTCGCGAAACTTCGAGAATGTCTCGCGCGAACTTTCCGTGGTAAGCGCCAGCGCCTGGATTTCGGTGCCGGCGCGGATCGCGGCGCGCAGGCCCATGATCTCCATCGCGCGATGAACGGAGCGCTTGTTCATCTGCTGCACGTCCGTCGGAATTTTCGCGATTCGCTCGGCGATGGCGAGCACCTCGAGATCGAGTTTCTCGGCGGGAAATGCGCGATTGGCGAAGCCCATTTGCACCGCTTCGATACCGCTGATCGCATCACCCGTCAGCATCATCTCCATCGCGGGTCGCAGGCCGCAAAGCCAGACGTGAAACTGGTTGTCGGGCGGGCTCATCATGCGCACCGGCGGATAGCCGATCTGTGCATCTTCGGCCACATAGACGAGATCGCAGGCGGTCGCGAGTTCCGAGCCGCCTGCCAGGCACCATCCATGCACCTGCGCGATCACGGGCTTCGCCATGTCCCAGATGCGGAAGCAGCCTTCGACGACGTGTCGTGCCCACTGCCCGGCGCCTGCTGCCGTCTGGAAGGGAAGGGGCTGCTTCGCACCCTCACGCGAAAGATCGTAGCCGGCGGAAAAGCAAGTGCCCGCGCCTCGGAGAATAGTAACACGCAGGTCGGGATCGCGATCCACCGCCTCGAGTGCTTCGAACAGGGCAGCGCGCAACTCGTTCGACAGCGCATTGCGCTTGTCGGGCCGGTTCAGGGTGATCCGGCGAATGGCCGGCTGCGGCGTGTCGAGTAGGAGGAGCGGGGTCATGGCGATCCTAACTTGCAGAGATCGGACTGTATCGCATCTTAGGCCCCCGGACATGATAAGCAGAAGAGGCGGGGACCCGCCGCTGCTGACATGATGCTGTCAGCAATGTGGCAGTAGCGTTCCCGCGTCATGAGGAGCTTCGCGATGATTACGCTTTTTCACCGACCTAAAACCCGTTCGTCCCGCTTCATCTTCTTGCTGGAGGAACTGGGCGCGCCCTACGAAATCAAGCTCGTCAACACACTCACCCGGGACGGCACGGGCGCCGTCGACCCGGCCAATCCGCACCCTCACGGCAAAGTGCCTGCGATTTCCGATGACGGCGAGATCGTCTTCGAATCCCCCGCCATTGCGCTCTACCTGACCGACAAGTTCCCCAAAAACGGTCTGGGACCCCTTGCCGGCCAGCCGGGCCGCGGGGCTTATCTTTCGCTGCTCGCTTACTACACGGGTGTTCTTGAGCCCGCCTTCATGTCCAAATTCATGAATGTCGAGGTCCCGGTCGGCACGGCAGGATGGGTGGCGGTCGAAAAAGCCATGTCGTTTCTGATCGAAAGGCTCTCGCGCGGCCCCTTTATTCTCGGAGAAAATTTTTCCGCGGCGGACGTCCTTTACGGGACAACGTTTGCGATGTTCGGCGCGAGCCCGATACTGCCGAAATCGCCGGTGATCGAGACCTATGTGAAACGCTGCCTCGACAGGCCGGCTTATGCACGAGCGCAGGCGAAGGACAACGGATAGGCGGTTTCGATCGGGCTAATTTTTCCCTGGCGCGCCGCCGTGGCGGATGTGCTCGCTGCGGCCTTGCCGTTCCAGTTCGTCGACGATCTTCTTCACGTCCTGTGCCGCATCGCGTCTTGTGACGAGTACCGCATCGTTCGTCGCGACCACGACAAGGTCTTCGACGCCGATCGCGGCGACAAGCGGTCCGTCACTGCGCAGATAGCAATTGCGCGCATGTGCCACAAGAACGTCGCCGCGCACGACGTTGTTGTCGCCGCTCTTATCCGCGATGTCCCAAAGGGAGCCCCAGGATCCTACGTCGCTCCACCCAATGTCGACCGGAACGATGGCGGCATGCGTCGTGTGCTCCATTAATGCATAGTCGAGCGAATTCGACGGCGAGGCGAGGAACTCCGTTTCGTCGAGTCGGAAGAAATCCGAATCGCGCCGCCCTTTCACAACCGCTTTGCGGCAGGCTTCGAGAATCTCGGGTTGCTCTTGCGCCATCTCCTGCAACAAAGTCGCCGCGGAAAATAGGAACATTCCGCTGTTCCAGAAATAATCGCCGGACGCGAGGTAGGTCTCGGCCGTTTTGCGGTCGGGCTTTTCGACGAAACGCGCAACTCGATACGCGCCCGGCGCATCTGTCAGCGCGGCGCCCCTTTGCACATAGCCGTAACCGGTTTCCGGTCCGTCCGGCGTCACCCCGAAGGTGACCAGTGCACCGGCACGCGCTGCTGCGACCGCTGTCGCGACGGCGCTCTCGAACGCCTGCACATTGCGCACGGCATGATCGGATGGCGCCAGCAATACGATCGCGCCCGCGTCCGATTCGGACGCGATCAGCGCCGCGACGACGGCCGCGGGAGCCGTATTGCGACCGGCAGGCTCCAGCACGATGGTGGCTTCCGGAATTCCGGCTCCCCGCAATTGCTCTGCGATCAAGAAGCGATGGTCGCGATTGCAGATGATCATGGGCGCTGCAAAGTGCTTTCCGGACATTCTGCCGGCGGTTTCCTGGAGCAGCGTGGCCGGCGTCACCAGCGGCAGCAGTTGCTTGGGAAATTCGCGCCGCGAGAGTGGCCAGAGCCTTGTGCCCGAGCCGCCAGACAGGATCGCGGGATGCACAAGTCCGGTTCCGGGAGATGATGTCATGATTTCTGATGCTTCGCTGCCACACTCTTCCAGCCGGATTATACGACCAAAGCGCTTGTCCGATACCTTGCTCGCTCCAAATGCAGGCCCATGCGCATTTTCGACACGTTGACGCCCTGTTCAAATCTCACAAAAATGTCATATCACGGAGCGGCGGCCCACCCTCAGCGGGTCCAATTGCAAATTTAGCCCTTGCCTGCGGTGCCGAAAGGCGGCTGCGCCATGGGCAGCACCTTCGAGCGGAGGCGAAGGTTGTCGAGGCTTGTCCAGATGTCCTTGCCCGCCCTGGAGGCGCAGCCCGTGCAACCTGTCCTCCATTCCGCCGCAAGTCCGATCGTTCTGTCCGTCGTGATTCCCACTTTCAACGAAGCGCCAAATGTCCGCGAATTGGTTTCGCGGCTGGACGCGACGCTTCAGGGGATCGCCTGGGAAGCCATATTCGTCGACGATAATTCTCCGGACGGAACCGCCGCAGCGGCGAAGGCGCTCGCGGCGGGCGACGATCGGGTGCGCTGCATCAGGCGGTTGGGGCGGCGCGGTCTCGCCAGCGCCTGCATCGAAGGAATCATGTCGTCGGCCGCGACCTATGTCGTTGTGATCGACGCCGACCTGCAGCACGACGAACGCATCCTGCCGCGCATGCTCTCGCTCTTGGAGAGCGATTCGGCGGATATCGTCATCGGCAGCCGTTACGTTCCGGGGGGCAGCGCCGATGCGTTCGCCGCGAGTCGCGCCTCGTTCAGCAAACTCGCCAATAGAATCGCGCAGATGTTGCTGGGCGTTTCGGTTTCGGATCCGATGAGCGGATTTTTCATGATGCGCCGCGACAGGTTCGAGCAGGTGGCCGGTGAACTTTCCTCAATCGGTTTCAAGATTCTGCTCGACATCATGGTGACAGCGCGCGGCCATCTGCGCGTGGTCGAAGTGCCTTACGAATTCCGCGCGCGCCTGTTCGGCGAAAGCAAATTCGACGCGCAGATCGGGCTTGAGTTTCTGGGCCTGATCCTCGCGAAGCTCACTCGCGGCGTCGTCGATCCGCGTTTCATTTCGTTCGCGCTGGTGGGAACCGTGGGACTTGCCGTGCATCTTTTGGCGCTGCTCGCGGTGCTACGCCTGGGAACCCAGAATTTCCCCATCGCACAGAGCATTGCGACGCTTGCGGCACTCGCCAGCAACTTCCTTCTGAACAACATGCTGACCTATCGCGACCGTCGTCTTTCGGGCCTCAATCTTTTGTGGGGCTTTTTCGGCTTTTGCGCGATCGGCGCGGTAGGCGCGGTTTCCAATGTCGGCATCGCGTCCTGGCTCTATTCCGAGCATTCGGTGTGGTGGCTCGCGGGAGCGGCTGGCGCATTGATGGGCGCCCTGTGGAACTACTCCATGTCGAGCCAATTCGTCTGGCGCACGCGCTGATCGCCGCCATGCGATATCACTGGGGGAACGATTGGCCGGCGGTAGCTGTTTTTGCCGCTGCGGCAATCCTGATCGCGCCGCTCTGGTGCGTCGCGGCGCCGGCGATGCCCGATTATCCCGCACATCTGGCGACGTTTTTTCTCATCTCGGGCGGCGCGAAAGGTCTGCCGCTGGCGCAATTCTATCGCATCGAGTGGAGTTTCATTCCCAATCTGGCGGCGGAAATACTCGTGCCGGCGCTCGGAAAAGTCGTTGGGCTGGCGGCCGGCGTGAAGCTTTTTCTCAGTGCCGCGATCGCGATGTGGGTGCTCGGACCGGCCTATGTGCACCGCTTGCTGTTCGGCCGCTTCGGAATTGGCTCTCTCGCGGCCTCCTTTTTCGCCTACAACGCCAATTTCATGTGGGGTTTCCTCAATTATTATTTTGCGGCGGGGCTTGCCTTCGTCGTGTTTGCGGCATGGATCGCAAGCAGGACTCGTGAAAGCAATTGGCGATTGCCGGCGTTCGCTGTCGCGGCGACAGTCGTTTACTTCTGTCATGTGTTTGCTGCGGCGCTTCTGGGTCTTCTGATCGGCGCCTACGAACTCGGCATATTTGTCGAACGGCGCCATTTTTCCTGCGAGGAGATTTTCAAACGCTTCGGCGGGATTGCCGCGATCTTCGTTCCGGCGGGATTGGCCTTTCTGTTTTTGAAGCCGCCGGCTGCTCCGGGGGGGCGGTTCGAATTCAACCTCGCGGACACGTGGCAAGACCGCATCGATTCGGCGATCCTGTTCCACTTCGACAAGCCCGCCTATTTCGTGCTGGCGGCGCTGATCCTGTTTCTCGCGATGGGCATGTGGCGCGGCTGGCTGTCGTTTCACCCCCGCATGAAAGTCCTTCTGATCGCGCTGGCGGCATTCACGTTTTTCGCACCGGAATGGGCGATGGGAGGCTGGGGGGTCGATCTGCGGCTGCCTGCCGTCCTGGGCGTTTTCGCGTTCACGGCCCTCGACATCCATTTCGCCCCTAAGACGCTGGGTGTTCTCGCTGGCGCGATGTTCGCCCTTCTGGTCTATAGCGCGGCTACGCTGGCCGGGAATTGGCGCTATTACGACGCGCGTTTCGCGGAATTTCGCGCCGCATCGCAATTCATTCCGACGGGATCGAGAATCTTTACGGTTCTGGACGGAGACGCGATCGGCATGGCCTCGGACGAGCCATACTGGCATATGGCGGAATTCGCCATTGCGGATCGCGGCGCGTTCACGCCGTTGATGTTTGCGACCAGAGGACAGCATGTGGTCTATCTGAAAGCGCCATACGACAAATGGGCTGCGGGCAATGCGAATCAGGGTTCGCCGCCGGATGTCTCGGAATTGGACGATCTGGCGGCAGGCCAGATCGACGGCGACAAGGACATCAGGGATGTGTTTCCCTACTTGATGTATTTCCAGTGCCATTTCGACGAAGTCGTCCTCATCCATCTGAACGGCACGCGCAGTCCCGTGCCGGATATTCTTCATCTGCGTCACGCCGGAAGTTTCTTCTCGATCTACGGCCTGACCAGAACCGACGACTGCCGCGGCCGATGAAGAGCCGCGGCGCTGCTGCGTGGGTGCTGCCGGCTGCTGTCGGCCTGCTGGCGGCGTGTTGTGCGATCGCTCTCCTGCGCATCGTGTCGACCATCGGCTTGATGGTGCCGTTCGATCCCAACGAAGGTTGGAACGCCTATCACGCGACAGCCGCGATGGCGGGCGGTTCGCCTTATCCATCGCCGCCAAGTTTCATGACGAACAACTACCCGCCTTTGTCGTTTTACATCGTGGGCGCGCTCGGTCGCGCGCTCGGCGATATGATCGTGGCGGGACGGCTGTTGTCCCTAGCGGCGTTCGTGGCAATCGCCGGCTGCATTTCGGTTACTCTTCGCATGTTTGCTTGTTCCGCCGTAGATGCTGCCTTCGGCGCCTTGATATTTGCCGCCTGCCTGCTTCTGAACAGCGACTATGTGGGTATGAACGATCCGCAGCTGCTCGGCCATGCAATCGCCATGGCTGGGCTGCTTCTCGTGTTGCGGCAACCGCGCGACGTTCCCACACTCGCCACTGCTGCGTTGCTGTTTACGCTTGCCTTCTTCGTCAAACACAATTTGATAGTGTTGCCTCTCAGCGTGACCGTTTGGCTTGCGCTGTACGACCGCAGAATCGCGTTGCGGCTGGCATTTTCGGGGGCTGCGTTCCTGATAGTAGGTTTAATCGCATTCCGGGTTATCTATGGTTTCGATCTGCTCCGGACGCTGCATTCCGCGCGCGTCTTCGCGTTCCACGATCTCCTGGTCAATCTGTCGTTGTGGCTGATCTGGGGGCTTCTGCCGCTTGTTGTGGCAGGTGCGCTCTTTGCAGTTCGGCGCGACGACAAATATGTCGTTCTCTGCGCGCTCTATGTCCTGATGAGCTTCATTGTCGGCGTGTCCTATTTCGGCGGCGCCGGTGTTGACGTCAACGCCATGTTCGATGCGGACATCGCGCTGGCTCTCGCCGGTGGTCTGGCGCTCAATCGTTTTGCGGACCGCGGCGTTGGCGCTACAAGCGCGATCGTCGGGGCATGTCTGCTGCCGCTAGCGATCGGCCTATGGACCAATTTCAACGCCGACTGGTTTGACGGAAACTATTGGCTCCATCCGATGCGCGACGAAGCCGTGGCGGTGAAGGAGGATATTGCGTTCCTGCACACGCATAATGGACCGGCGTTGTGCGAAACGCTCGCCTATTGCTATTGGGCCGGTAAGGCGCCGGAAGTGGACGTGTTCAACTCCGGCCAGCAATTCGCGACGCAATCTCGAAACGACAATGTGTTGGTTCGCATGGTCGAAACGCATTACTTCTCGGCCATGCAATTCGACACGTTATCGCCGTTCGCGCTGGGCTCGCGCGTGCGTCAGGCCGTCGACCGGGCCTATCGCATCGACCACTCGAATGACGATGGCGTATTTCTTGTGCCGCGTTGATGTGCGGTGACTATGTTCGTCCGGCATGTACCGTGCCGGTGCGCTCGAGTTTGCCCCAGCCGACAAACGGACCCTTAAGCGCCGTCGAGATCGCGCGCACGACGACGTAATACATGAGCTGCCGATAGCCGAAGCGCTGCAGCACCAGCCACCACAACAAACTCCAATCCTCCCGGCGCTCCATCAGGAATCCTAGAATGGCCGCCGAAAGATCGACCAATGTGAACACGCCGTAATAGATCGCCACAGTCACAAGATCGGCGTTGCTGAATTCCGATCCGTGCTGGAGATAGGCAATCCATTGGCTGAACAGCTGCCAGAAAAGCATCAGATCCGCGAGAGGTGCGAGCGCAGTCAGTAAAATCTGGAAGAGCCACACTTGCGGCAACGCAACCAGGCCAAGTGCGCCATAGCGCGGATTGAAGGTCAGGCCGCGATATTTCCACAGGCATTGCAGCGTGCCGTAAGCCCAGCGGAAACGTTGCTTGGCGAGCCCGCGAAATGTACTGGGAGCCTCGGTGTATGCTATGGCGGAACTGTCGAAGCGCACGCGATAACCGGCCTTCTGCAGGCTGATTGTGAGATCCTGATCCTCGGCAAGCGTGTCGGACTGGAATCCGCCTTGTTCGGTCAGTGCCGAGCGACGCCACGCACCAACCGCTCCGGGCACGACGGTGAGTGTTCCAAGGGCGGCGAGCGCGCGTCGTTCCAGATTTTGCGCCACGATGTATTCGAGTGCCTGCCAGCGCGTGATCATATTGGTGCGATTGCCCACTTTCGCATTGCCTGCCACCGCGCCGACCCTGGGATCCGTGAACCAGCGCACGAGGCGTGAAATCGTGTCCGTGGCGAACTGCGTGTCGGCATCCAGTGCGACGACAATGTCGCCTTGGGCATGCGAGAGACCGATATTGAGCGCCTTGGCCTTGCCGCCATTGCTGACCCGGACGAGCGATACGCGCGGGTCGTTGTCGAAGCGTCCGCGCAGGACGCCGGAGGTATTGTCCTGCGACCCGTCATCCACGACGACGATCTCGAGGGATCGATAGTCGCTCTCGAGAATTCGTTCGACCGTCTTGGCGATGACTTTTTCTTCGTTGTAGGCGGGGATCAGAACGGAGACGAGGAACGGCGCGGCCTCCGCGGGCGGGGCGTCCTGTTCGATCTCGTTGGGACGATTGAGGAACCCCAATATGGCGAGGAACAGAAGCCTCACAACTCCAAGCCAGATGGCGATCAGAAAGCAGAAATAGAGCGCATGCCCGAGCGTGCTCAATGTGAGAAATACGACGCGATCCGCAAGTAGCGCGATCGTCGGCGACAGTTTCGGCATCGCCGCGTCGCGGGGTAGACCCGCCAGATCCGAGACGAGAACGAACTGGTAGCCCTGCGCCCTTAGCTTGTCGATGATTGTGGGCAACGCGGCCACGGTCTCCGAGCGATCGCCGCCTGCATCGTGAAACAGGATGATGTTTCCGCGCACATCGGGGTTTGTACTGTTCACCTGGGCCAAAGTGCGCTGGACGATCGCCTGCACGCCGGGCAGTTCCCAATCGACCGGATCGACGTGCTCGCCGACTGTGATGTAGCCGAGACTCTGCGCGATCTCGACGGGGATCAGCTCATCCACATCCGACGGTTCTGCGTCGCCGAGATAGGGCGGCCTGAACAGCCGCAGCGAACGGCCCGTCAGCGCTTGGAACAGGCGCTGCGTGGCGTTCAATTCCAGAGCCACCGCTTCGCCTGGTGTGTCGGAGAGGTTGGGATGTGTGAAAGTATGGTTGCCGATTTCATGCCCTTCTTTCAGCTCGCGCTGTACCAACCCCGGATTTGCCTCGGCATTGCCGCCGATAATGAAGAAGGTGGCGGGCACATGTTTGTCGCGCAGAATGTCCAGTATTTGCGGAGTCCATTCCGCGTCTGGACCGTCGTCGAATGTCAGCGCGAGTTTGTGCGGTCTCGCGCCGAACTGGCGGATCACGTAGCCGGTCGGCAGCTTGACGTAGTTCTCGTCATTGATGTCGCCCGTTTGCGGATCGAGTTCGAAATTGCGCCGGCCTGCGGTCGGATCGGCCTCGACGCGCAAAATTTCGCCCTGTCCTTCGAAGTCGACGTCTTCGGCTGTCGGGATGTCGTGCAGAGCCTGCGGCGCCGGCGCGCCCCAGGGTCGGCCCATCACAAACCAGGTCGAAGGGTCCTCGCTCCCCAGCCGCCACAATGCGTAGCCTGCCGGTTGATAGATGTCGGCGGCATGTATCTCGTTGAACGCGGTTGCGGCGTCGAGAAACCAGATGTCGTGCAGAGTGTGATCTTCTTCGACATAGGAGAAGTGGGGATTATTGGTGGCATCGTCAAAGTTGATGTCGGCCTCGGAATCGTGCGCGGCAATGACCGCATCTTCGAAGGTGATGCTGTCGGCCTGTCCGCCGTTCCAGTCATAGCCGTAATTGCCGATGGCGATCAGGGTGTGCCGCGGCGACAGCACCTTCATGCGTTTGTCGAGCGTCGTCTCGTACCAGACTTGCCCTGCGATGCTGCCGGCGGGTCCATGGTCGTCGTGTTCGTCATAGGCCATGAGGAGCGTGTAATCGACGCTTTTGGCAAAAGCGGCGAACGGCCATGTGTCGTCGTCGAACGGCGAGGCGATGACGACGATCCAGCCATGCGGCGCAAACGCAGAAGACAACTCGCCAAGAAATGATTTGAGAGCGCGATAGCCGCTCGGCGGCACTTCTTCGAAGTCGATCGTAATGCCCTGTAGTTTGTTTGCGCCGACAAAGCCCGTAATCTGGTCTATGAGCGTCTTGCGCTTTTGCGGATCCGCCAGGAATTGCGCGATGCCGGGACCGTCCCATTTGCCCGCGGTGGCGTTCTGCACGGTTGGCAGAATCGCGACGCTCGGTTTGGTACGGCGGATATAGTCGAGCACGTTCGCATTGAAGAACGTCTTGAACTGCAAGTTCGGTCCCTGCAGCGCGATCCAAGTGGGGAGCACCCAGTCCAGATGCGGCAACGCGGTCTTGAGCGCCGGGAAGCCGACGTCCTGCTGCCAGTTCGCGTAGAAGCCGATCGAAAGCGGACGATTGTGCTGGGGCCGCAACATCGAGCCCAGCGTCCGCGTCTGCGCTTCGCGCTCGGCAGCCAGGAGTCGCTGGCGAGCGAACTCTGCGCGCCTGGCGCGCGCTTCGGCCGCAAGGCGCGCGGCGAAGCGCAGCAATCCGGGAGCCTGCGCCTTCTTTTCCAATTCCGGCATATGGATCGCCGTCAGCCGGCCCCGAAGGTTGATGTTTTCCATTTCGGGAACGACAACCAGACTGGCGACGAATCCGGACGCGAACAGCACGCTGATCACAGCCAATGCCCAGGCGATGAAGGCGACTCTGGCCGCTCGCCGGCCGGTCGAATCGAAAAAGATAGGCTTGTCCGCCATGTTCTTCTTATACGGTCGTGTGAGCGTTCCCGAATCCGATTTTAGTCGCGCGACCGGCACCGCGCCATCGTCGCGGGAGGGCGGATCTCGACCCGAGAGACCGCTTTTCGCATCCTGTTTCCGTCGGCTTCGCCTTGGCAGGCGGCACAAGAAGCAGAATGATCGCAGCTAGACGGCATTTTTGGGGCCGCGTCGAGGGGGATCAATGAGAGCCTGGAGGGAGCGCCCGGCGGCCGAGCTTGCGACCGCTGCGATCATTGTCGCAGGCGCCGCCGCCACGCTTGCCGTCGACCTGCCCGGCCATCTTTCCTATGATTCCGTGATCCAGCTGCTGGAGGGCCGGTCCGGCGTGTACGGCACCTGGCATCCGCCGGTGATGTCCTGGCTTCTGGGTCTCGGTGACGCGGTCGTGCCCGGCACCGGACTGTTCGTTTTCTTGAACGTCGTGCTGATTTTCGGAGCATTTCTTTCGCTCCTGCGGCTTAGCCCGAGACCGACTTGGGCAGCCGCCGCGGTCGCAGCCCTGTGCGTGGTTTCGCCGCAAATTGTCATTTACCAGGGCATCGTCTGGAAGGACGTGTTGTTCGCGAATGCCGCCGTCGCGGGTTTCGTATGCCTGGCACATGCCGCGCGTCATTGGAGCGCAATCCGGACGCGCTTCGCCTTGGTTGTTCTCGCATTCTTGTTTTTCGTTCTTGCCGCGCTTGCACGCCAGAACGGGATCGTCGTTGGCCTTCTCGGCGCGGTCGCGTTGGGCTGGATTGCAGCCAGGAACGCCGATGTGCCCCGCTGGCGTCACGCTCTCGCCTATGGCGGCAGCGCTCTCTTGGGAGCAGCCATCCTCGGCACATGCGCCGGCGCCGCACTGAATGCGCGCAGCGACGCCGATCCCGGCGAGTGGGGCCCCATCGTCCAGATGAAGCTCCTGCAGAATTACGACATCGTGGGAATGGTCGCAGCCCAACCCGATTTGGCATTGACGAAGCTCGAAGACACCGAGCCCGAACTCGCCAAGGCGATTCGGCGCGACGGTGTTCGCCTCTACACCCCGCAACGAAACGACACGCTCGCCTCATCGGCCCCACTCCAGACGGCGCTCGCCGATTCCGATGCGGAAGAAATTCGCGATCAGTGGGTCGATCTGATTGTCCACCACCCGTGGCTCTATCTCTCCACGCGAGCGCGCGCTTTCGGGTGGGTCGCGTTCACGCCGCAAATCGGACGTTGCGTGCCGTTCGTCGTCGGCGTCGTCGGCCCCCCCGACGAAATGCGGCGCCTCGGACTGAAGCCGCGCATGGACGGGCGCGACATGGCGCTGTCGAGTTATGCGAATCTGTTCGTGGGGACTCCGGTCTTTTCGCATGTGACGTTCGGGTTGGTTGCGCTGTTTGCGCTGTACGCGCTGTTGCGACGACGGCGAACCGAAGACATCGCGATCGCCTTCATGCCGCTCGGCGCATTCGCGTTCACCCTCAGCTTTTTTGCGATCTCCATAGCTTGCGATTACCGTTACCTTTACGATCTCGATCTCTCGGCGCTGTTCACCTCCTTTTATGTCGCGTTGAATCCGGAGCTGTTGTCTGTGTATTGGCGCAGACGTTGATGGAGACAAATATGCCGCCTGAAGCTTTTGCTCATGTGTTGCCGGCCATGACGACTCCCTTCAAACCCGGCAATCTCGAAGTGGACACGAAGCTTCTGGCAGCGCACGCGAAGTGGCTGTTGGCGCATGGCTGCGACGGACTTGTGCTGTTCGGCACGACAGGCGAGGCCGCATCGTTGAGCGTTGCCGAACGCAAATCGACTCTCGAGAGCCTCCTCGAGGCGGGCATCGCCGCATGCAGGATTTTGGTCGGCACAGGTTGTTGCGCCAACGCCGACACGGTCGAATTGATGCGTCACGCGGCGCGTCTGGAATGCGCAGGTGCGCTGCTGCTGCCGCCATTCTTCTACAAGGGCGTGAGCGAGGCGGGCACGGCGCGTGCTTACGAGCTGGCGATTGCAGGTTGCGGTTCGCACGTGCCGCCGATCTATCTCTATCACATTCCGCAAGTCTCCGGCGTCTCGATCGGTCCCGATCTCGTGGGGCAGTTGATCGATCGCCACGGCGATCTGATCCGCGGTTACAAGGACAGTTCGGGCCAATGGGCCAACACGGCGGAGATCCTGTCGCGATTCCCGAAGCTTCATATGTATGTGGGTTCGGAGCAGCTTCTGCTGGACAATCTGCGGGCCGGCGGCGTCGGTTGCATTTCGGCCAGTGCCAATGTGCAGCCTGCGGGCTTGCGACGAATCTATGACGGATGGCGCGGGCCCGATGCCGCTGCGCTGCAGGCAAACGCGACGGAAGTCCGCCTCGCATTCGAGAAGCCGGGCCCACTTCTGCCTGCGACCAAGGCGATGGTGGGCGAGATTCACGGCGAGCCGACCTGGTTCACGCCCCGCCCGCCGCTTCTGCCTTTGGAAGCCCCGGCGCGTGCGGCCTTGCGCGAAAAACTGCATGGACTGGGGGTCGAGGGACTGTGATGGGGTTCCCTTGAAAACCTCACCGCCCATGCAGATGTGATAGAACGTCCACAGCGAAATATTCGGGAGCGACTATGTCTCATCCGGTGATACGCGGAATTTCCCGCGCAGGCGCTTTGCTTCTCGTGGTTATCGGCCTCGCAAGTTGCGGCATTAACGACGTGCCGCGGCAGGATGAGGCGGTCAAGGCCGCGTGGAGCGAGGTGATGAATCAATATCAGCGCCGCAGCGATCTCATTCCCAATCTGGTCGAAACGGTCAGGGGTTATGCGCATCAGGAGCAGACTGTTCTCACGGACGTGACCTTGGCGCGCGCCAAGGCGACGCAGATGACGATCCCATCGGACATCATCACCAATCCGCAGGCGTTCCATCAATTCGAGCAGAATCAGGCTCAACTCGGCAATGCGCTGGGCCGCCTGCTGGCCGTCAGCGAGCGCTATCCCGATCTCAAATCGAACGAGAACTTCCTTGCGCTCCAAGCGCAACTTGAAGGCACGGAAAACCGCATCGCCGTCGCACGCCGCGATTACATCGACGCTGTGCAGCAATACAATACGACCTTGCGCACGATACCCGGTCGCTGGATCGCGGGCATCTTCTATCCCGACGCGAAGGTGAAGCAGAATTTCACCATCAGCGAACAGGCGCAGCAGGCTCCGCAGGTCAAGTTTTGATGAACCGGCACATTCCTCTCCCTGCAAAGGAGAGGAGAGCGCGCGCAAGTGCGGGGCTTATCGCCGCCGCTTTCGCCGCGCTTTTCTGTTTCGTCGCGAGCGTTGCGCTCGCGGCACCGACATTCCCGCCGCTGACAGGGAGAGTTGTCGACGACGCCGGAATTCTGTCGGGGGATACGCAGCAAAAGCTGACGAATCTGCTCGCGCAACAACAAGATCAGACCGGCGATCAAGTCGTCGTCGTCACGCTCAAATCACTCCAGGGCTATCCGATCGAGGACTACGGCTACCAGCTGGGCCGCGCCTGGGGCATCGGCCAGAAAGGCAAGAACAACGGCGCGCTGATCATCGTGGCGCCGACAGAGCACAAGGCGCGCGTTGAGGTCGGCTACGGTCTCGAAGGCGTGCTGACGGACGCGCAATCGAAAGTCATCATCGACGAGGTCATGACGCCGGCGTTTAGGCAGGGTAATTATGACGCCGGTGTATTCAACGGCACGCTGGCGGTGTTGCACGCGATCGGCGGCGCAAACCTCAACGCGTCGCCACAGCCGGTTGAAACGCAGGACGATGGCCGCCACAGCGGCGGCCACATTCCAATTTTCCTCATCGTCATTATCATCTGGGTCGTTTTCGGGCGTTTTCTGTGGCCGCTGTTTTTCCTGGGCGGAATCGGTGGCGGACGCGGCGGTTTCGGCGGAGGAGGACTTGGGGGAGGAGGATTCGGCGGTGGTGGGTTCTCGGGCGGCGGCGGATCCTTTGGAGGCGGCGGCGCCTCGGGGAGTTGGTGATGCCCTTACATCTCGACAAGGATGAAACTGCGCGCATCCATGCGGTGCTGACCGCGGACGAGGCGCGGGCTCACGCACACATCGCGTTCGTTGCCGTTCCTGTGAGCGAGCGTTATGCGCTCTATCCGATTGTGTGGAGCGCGTTGATTGCGCTTCTTGCGGCCGGCATCGCCTCGTTCGCCTGGCGCCATTTGAGCTTTGGCGACGGGTTTGCCGCGGAGGCTGTTCTGTTTTGCATTGTCAGCCTCGTTCTGGAATGGCGGCCGCTCAAACTTCTGATTGTTCCGACGCACATCAAACATTCCCATGCGCGCGCGCTCGCCCACCGCGAATTCGCGGCTCGTATTCTCGCAAGCCCTGACCGCAGGGGCGGGGTCCTGCTGTTTGTTTCGCTTGGCGAGCGCTATGCGGAATTGATCGCCGACCGCGAGGCGCATGCCCGCGTGGGGCAGGAGACCTGGGACCGCATCTTGGCCGGGTTCACCGCTGGCGCGCAGAGCGGCCATGTCGCGGACGCAGCCGTGGCGGCGATCGAGGCCTGCGGCGCGGCACTGGAGTCGCATCCTCCGCGATAAATTGTCGTGCATGCTTGCGTTTCGGCCGCGCCGTCACGATGCTGGCGGCCTTGCAATCGCGCGCGCGGGGGCGCCGCCTTTCAGAGGTCAATCGCCATGAATCGTATCGTCCCGCTCGCGGCCGCGAGCCTGCTTTGTTCCGCGGCCATTTTTGCAACCGCTACCGCACAAGCGCCGGCCGGAGACATCGCGGCGCTGCAAAGCTTCGACGCGAATATCAAGCCGGACGATATGCGGGACATGCTGAAGCTGCTTGCGGCAGAACCCAATCATGTCGGTTCGCCCCACGACAAGTCGAATGCCGAATGGATTCTTGCCAGATTCAAAGAGTGGGGTTGGGATGCGCATATGGAGACCTTCGAGGTGCTTTATCCCACGCCGATTTCCGAGACGCTGGAGACCGTCGGTCCCAAACCCTTCAAAGCGACCTTGCAGGAGCCTCCCATCAAGGGTGATTCCAGTTCCACCGCAAAAGACCCCGCGCTGCCCGCCTATGTCGCTTATCAGGGCGATGGCGATGTAACCGCGCCGCTCGTCTATGTGAATTACGGCATGCGCGACGACTACAAGACGCTCGAGCGGCTGGGCATCAGCGTCAAAGGCAAGATCGTCATCGCGCGTTACGGTTCGGGTTGGCGCGGACTGAAGCCGAGGCTCGCGCAAGAGCATGGCGCAGTCGGCTGCATCATCTATTCCGATCCGGCCGATGACGGCTATGCGGTCGATGACACTTACCCCAGCGGTCCTGCCCGTCCGCCGCACGGCATTCAGCGCGGCTCCGTCCAGGACATGACTCTCTATCCCGGCGATCCGCTGACTCCGGGAATCGGCGCGACGAAGGATGCCAAGCGGCTGGCGCGCGCCGATGCGCCGACCATTCTAAAAATACCGACGCTTCCAATTTCCTATGCCGATGCGCAGGTGTTGCTCAGCACGCTGGGCGGCAATGTCGTGCCCAAAGGTTGGCGCGGCAGTCTGTCGATCACCTATCATGTCGGACCCGGCAAGACGGCAGTGCATCTGGCGGTCAAGTCCGATTGGAGCCTCAAAACCATCTACGACGTGATCGCGATGATAAAAGGTTCGAGCTTGCCCGATCAGTGGATCGTGCGCGGAAATCATCACGACGGTTGGGTGTTTGGCGCGACCGATCCTCTGTCAGGTCAGGTGGCTTTGCTCGAAGAGGCAAAGGCCTTCGGCGCGCTGGCCGCGCAAGGCTGGCGGCCAAAGCGCACGCTCGTCTACACGAGCTGGGACGCGGAAGAGCCAGGTCTTCTGGGTTCTACGGAATGGGCCGAGACGCACGATGCAGAGCTCAAGCAGAAGGCTGTCCTCTACATCAACTCGGACAGCAATGCGCGCGGCTTCCTCGACGCAGGCGGCAGCCAGGATTTCACGAGCCTGGTGAATCGGATTTCCGCCGAATTGACCGATCCCGAAACACACGCGACCGTTGCCGCGCGCATGCGGGCGAAAACGCGCGTCGATGCAATGCATCCCGATACGTTGCCACCCGACATGAGAGAGCGTGCCAAGAAAGACGCCAAACTGGCTGCCGATCCGACAAAGAATCTTCCGATCGAAGCGCTGGGTTCGGGGTCGGACTATTCGACGTTTCTCCAGCATGTTGGCGTGCCGGTGCTGAGCCTCGAATATGGCGGCGAGGGTTCGGGCGGCGGCGTCTATCATTCGCGCTACGACACGTTCGAGCATCACAGCCGCTTCGTCGATCCGGGCTTCGTCTATGATGCCCTGCTTGCACGGACCATCGGACGCTTCGTGATGCAGATTGCCGATTCCGACCTGCCCGTGCAGCGCGCGCAGGATTTCGCGGACGCGATGTCGGACGACTTCACGGAAGTGAAGAAGCTCGCCGACAACAAACGCGAAGAGGCGGACACTCAGGCCGATTTGTTGCACGACAATGCGTTCGAGCTTGCGGCCGATCCCACCAAGACCAGCGGGTTGCCGACGGCGCTCTCGGCCGTTCCCAAACTGGATTTGTCGCCGCTCGAAACGGCGGTCGGCCGGCTCAAGGCGAGTGCGAAGGCTTATGACGATGCGCTCGCCAAGAACGGTGCCGGGCTTTCGGCCGACAGGCTCGCGAAGTTGCAATCGCTGATGCTGACCATCGACCAAACGCTGTTGTCGGATGCCGGATTGCCGGAGCGCGGCTGGTACAAGAACCTCATTTACGCGCCGGGACGCTTCACCGGTTACGGCGCGAAGACCTTGCCCGGCGTACGCGAGGCCATCGAAGACGAGCGCTGGGACGATGCGGTGCGCTACGCGAAGCTCACGGCCGGCGCGCTCGACGCATACAGCGACCGTCTCGATCAGGCGACGGCGGTTCTTAATGGGGGCGGATAAAGAGCGCTGAAAAACCAAGTCTCACCGGAAATTCATCGGGGGAAACTTGCCCATGACCGCGCGGAGGGTCACGATGCCGTTCGTTCGGGGTCGTCAAAAAAACTGTTGCTAAGAGATCGTTGTCTGAGGGAAATGTCGCATGAATAGCCGTCTTGCCGTTGCGTCTTTCGCGGCGCTGTTGTCGCTCTCGCTCAGCGCGACCGCCGACAAGGAACATCACGACGCTGCGAAGGGGCATTTCTTCCAGCCCGAATCGAGCGCCAGCGAAAGCTCGGTGACGGTCGAGGGTCAGTCGGTCGACTATCATGCCGTGGCCGGCACGCTTGTCGTGCACACCAAAGGTTATGACGACTCTCTACAGAAACCCGATGACGCCGCCGGCGACAAGCCGGATGCGGCCGCAAAGGACAAGCCCGACGCTAGCGCCGACGATTCCAATCCGAACGCCGAAGCGTCGATGTTCTATGTCGCGTATTTCAAGAACGGCGTGCCGGCGCGCTCGCGTCCGATCACATTCGTCTACAATGGCGGTCCGGGTTCGGCGAGCATGTGGCTTCACATGGGGGCGTTCGGACCGCGCCGCGTGGTGACCGCCGACAATTCGCACACACCGGCCGCGCCTTATTCCATCGTCGACAATTCCTTCAGCCTCATGGATGCGAGCGATCTCGTCTTCATCGACGCACCCGGCACAGGCTTCAGCCGCATCGCGGGAAAGGACAAGGAGAAAGCGTTCTACGGCACCGACGGCGACGTTCACGCATTCGCGGAATTCATCACGCAATTCCTGTCGGTCTACGACCGCTGGAATTCGCCTAAATATCTCTTCGGCGAAAGTTACGGCACGCCGCGTTCGGCTGCGCTCGTGAACGAACTCGAGACGGCCTACGACGTCGATTTCAACGGCGTCATTCTGCTGTCGCAGATTCTCAATTACGATCTCAGCACCGGCCGGTCCGAATTCAATCCCGGTGTCGATTTGCCCTACCAGCTCGCGCTGCCGACCTATGCGGCGACCGCCTGGTATCACCACAAGCTGCCGGACTACAACGGTCCCATCGAGCCGCTTCTCGCCGAAGTCGAGCATTTCGCGCTGACGGATTATGCGCTGGCGCTGGGTGCAGGCGCCAATCTCAGTCCGGCCGACCGCGATGCGATCGCGGAGAAGCTCCATCGCTATACGGGCCTCCCGGTCGACTACATCAAGAAAGCCGATCTGCGCATCAATGGCGGCGAGTTCGAAAAGACGCTGCAGGACGATGCGGACATGACGACGGGCCGCCTCGATACGCGCTTTTCGGGCCCGACGCTCGACCCCTTGAGCAAGACCGCCGAATACGATCCGCAATCCGCCGCGATCGGTTCGGCCTATGTGTCCGCCTTCAACGCCTATGTGCGCGACAGCCTGCATTATGGCGAGGGAAAGACCTACAAGCCGTCGATCCCGCTCTATCGCACCTGGGACTTCCATCACCAGCCGCCCGGCGTGCCGTTCCCCATTCCGCAGGCGATGAACGTGATGCCCGATCTGGCGAATGCGCTGAAATACAATCCCAACCTCAGGGTGCAGCTGAACGCCGGCTATTACGATCTGGCGACGCCGTTCTTCGAAGGCGTCTACGAGATGCAGCATCTGCCGATTCCGCCCGACCTGCAGTCGCATATCGAATTCAAATTCTACCAGTCCGGCCACATGGTCTATGCGCACGAGGAGTCGCTGAAGACGCTGCACGACAACGCCGCGGACTTCATCCGCCGGACGGACAATGTGACGGGGGAGTGAGAAACCGGTTGAATTGTCGTGGAATTTGATGTATATCCCATTGGGATATACAAGGTGCGGCCATGACCAGATCCACTGTTTTCAAAAGCAATCGAAGCCAAGCCGTCCGACTGCCCAAGCCCGTCGCGTTTCCCGATGGGGTGCATGACGTCGAGATCGTCAAAGTCGGCCAAAGCCGGGTCATAAGTCCTGCCGGCAAACGTTGGGACGATTTGTTTGAGAACGGACCGCGCGCGAGCGAAGACTTTATGTCGACCCGCACGCAGCCGGCAGCCGAAGAGCGCAAGCCGCTTTGATGCTGCAGTATATGCTCGATACCAATATCTGCATCTATGTAATCAAAAGCTATCCGCCAAAGTTGCGCGAAAAATTCAATCGCCTCGCGGAGCAGCTGTGCATTTCGACTGTCACGCTTGCCGAGTTGCACTATGGCGCGGAAAAATCGCTGCGGCGGCTGGAAAACCTGCAAGCGATCGAGCATTTCACGGCAAGGCTCGATGTTCTCGAGTTCTCGTCCAAAGCGGCCGCGCATTACGGCCAGATCCACACGGAATTGGAACGAGCGGGCAAGCCCGTCGGCGCACACGATATGCTGATTGCGGCCCATGCGCGGGCCGAGGGGCTCATCGTCGTTACAAACAACACCAGGGAATTCGCGCGCATGCCGGGCCTTCGCGTAGAGAACTGGGTGTAGCGCCGCCATCCGTTCTCACCAGATATGCACGCGATCTTTCGGCGCGACGTAGAGTTTATCGCCGGGCTTTACGTCGAACGCTGCGTACCACGCATCGATATTGCGCACGACGCCGTTGACGCGGAACTGCCGCGGCGAATGGGGATCGCTCACCACCTGCTTGCGGATCGCATCGTCGCGCAGCTTGCCGCGCCAGGCCTGGGCCCAGCCGAGGAAGACGCGCTGATCGCCTGTGAGCCCATCGATGACAGGCGCCGGCGCGCCGTGCAACGACGCGTGATAGGCATCGAGCGCGAGCGTGAGCCCTCCCAGATCGGCGATGTTCTCGCCCATGGTCAGCGCGCCGTTCACATGCACGGCGGGCTCCGCTGGCAGCGGTTGGAATGACGAATATTGCGCGCCGAGACGGTTCGCGCGTTCCTTGAACGTCGCGGCATCGGCTTGTGTCCACCAATCGCGCAGTTTTCCTTCGGCATCGAATTGACGGCCCTGGTCGTCGAAGCCATGCGTCATCTCGTGGCCGATGATCGCGCCGCCGGCGCCGTAATTGATCGCAGGATCCGCATTCGGATCGAACACGGGCGGTTGCAGAATTCCCGCCGGAAATACGATATCGCGCAACGAGCCGTTATAGGCATCGTTCGTTTGCGGCGTCATACCCCAATCGCTGCGATCGACGGGGCCGGCAAGACGGCTCGTATAGAACGCCCAATCGGCCGCGGCCGCGCGCTGCACGTCGCCCGTCAGATCGTCGTCGCGAATGACGAGCGCGGAGTAGTCGCGCGCATGGTCGGGATAACCAACCTTGATGTTGTAGGTGTCGAGCTTTTTCAAAGCCTCGACTTTGGTCGCGGGGCTCATCCAGTCCAGCTTTTCCAGGCGCGCGCGATAGGCGGCCTTGAGATTGTCCACCAGCGCTTCGATCTTCGCTTTCGCTTCGGGGGTGAAGTAGCGCGCAGTGTAAAGCTGGCCAACGGCCCATCCCATATTGCCGAACCGATCCGTGCGCTCGCCTGCGCCGTAATCTCCCCCGCTCACCGCATGCACGGCGCGCTTCCAGCGCAGGGCCTGCGCCTGCTGCCCGGACAAAGTCTTGTTGCGCATTTCGAAATATGCGTCGGCGAAAAGCTTCGACAGATACGGCGCCGCATTGTCGGCGACCGTGAAGGCGAGCCATGCACGCAGCACGTCCGGTGACGCTGCAGCGAAGACGTTCGCGATCTGCGGAAACGCACTTTTCTCGACCACCACGACATGGCCGTACGTGCCGAGCCCCGCGCTTGCGAGGAACGGCTTCCAGGGGAAATTCGGCGCCAGCGTTTCGAGCTCGGCCATGGTCATAGGATTGTAGGTCGCGATCGGATCGCGGTCTTGCGCCTTCGTCCAGCTTGCCCGCGCAATAGCGGTTTCGAGCGCAACAACGTCCTTTGAGCGCGCGTCGGCGTCGGGCCAGTTCAGAAGATGCAGAAGCTCCGCCACATAGACCTGGTATTTCGCCTTCTGCGTCGCGAACTCCGCCACGAGATAATAATCGCGGTCGGGAAGGCCGAGGCCCGCCTGCCCGAGATAGATCGCGTATTTCGAGGGGTCCTTCTCGTCGACATCGATGCCGAAGCCGAACATCGTGCCGTCGAAATCGGAATTGTTGCTGCCCATCAATGCGGCGAGTGCGTCACGCGATTCCGCTGCGCGAATTGCCGCGAGTTCCGGTTCGATCGCTTTGGCGCCCAGCGTCTCGATGCGGCCTTCGTCGAGAAACGCTTTGTAGAACGCACCTACTTTGCCGGCCGTGTCGGAAGGTTCGTGTCCTGCCTTGGCCGCATCCGCGTCTATGATCTCGTGCAGACGCTGCTCGGTCAGGTCGGTCATCGCGAGGCGCAGACTGTAGGCGGGTTTGTCGGCGGGAATCTGCACATGGTCGAGCCATGTGCCGTTGGCATACCGAAAGAAATCGTCTCCCGGCTTCGTGGTGGGGTCGCCGCCGGCAATGTCGAGACCGAATGTCCCGTATTGCGGCTTGGGCGCATCGCCGGCCGCCGTCCAGGAGACACAGCCGACTACCGCCGCCGTGCAAAGAAGATTCAAAACGCGCTGCTTGTTCATACCGTCCGCCCGTTTGTCGGTCTATCGTATCGTGTGCCGCGGCTCGCGCGAGGTCAAACCATGCGTGTGTTCAATTCGCGGTGATAATTATTTGTCGTTCAGTTCGAGCCACAGCGCATTGAGCACGGCGAGTGCCACTGCAAAGCCCAATCCCAGTACCCAGGAAAAATACCACATGCGTAGTCCTCAATAAGACGTTTTCGATTCCGCCACGATGTGCTCGGGCTTCACCGGCCCCTTGAACACGCGATAGACCCATGCCGTATAGGCGAGCACGATCGGCAGGAAGATCGCGACGGCGCCCAGCATGATTTCCAGCGTCAGCTTGCTCGACGAGGCATCCCAGACTGTCAGGCTGGCATTCGGATTGCTCGATGAGGGCAGCAGGAACGGAAACAACGACAGTCCCGCTGTGCCGATGGCGCCCAGCGGCACCAGCGCGGAGCCGATGAACGCGTAGCCGGGTCGCGAGCGAAACAGGATTGCGAAACCCGCGCCGGCGAGCGCGACAATCGGCGCCGCCCACAGGATCGGCATGTTGGCGAAATTCATCAGCCACGCGCCCCTGACGACGGCAACGGTTTTCATCAACGGATTCGACGGCGCATCGCGCGCCATGGGCACGATCAGATGCGCGCCGCTCAATTGCGCCACCCAGAATCCGATGAGCGCGAACATCACGGCAAACGCGATGCCCGCTGCCGGAATCGCGGCATAGGCGCGCGCGCGGATCGCGCCCGTCGTCTTGAGATTGAGCCAGCACGCGCCGTGCAACACGATCATCGCAAGACTCGTGAGGCCCACAGCGAGCGCGAACGGATTGAGCAGCGAGACGAGCGTGATCGTGGACTGCATCCGCAGATCGGCATCGAACGTGAACGGCACGCCTTCGAACAAATTGCCGATCGCCACTCCGAACACGAGAGACGGGACGACGCCGGACACGAACAAAATCCAGTCCCAGCTGCGCCGCCAAACGGGTTCCTCGAGTTTGCTGCGGAATTTGATTCCGACCGGCCGCAGGATCAACGCGCCCAGAACGAGAATCATCGCAAGATAGAAGCCGGAGAAGCTTGCCGCATAGAGCGCGGGCCACGCCGCGAAAATCGCGCCGCCGCCGAGGATGAACCACACCTGGTTACCTTCCCAGACCGGTCCCACCGTGTTGATTGCGACGCGGCGTTCGATGTCGGAGCGCGCGACGAAAGGCAGAAGGATCATCGTGCCGAAGTCGAAACCATCAAGCGCGGAAAATCCGATCAACAGGATGCCCAGAAGCGCCCACCAGATCAGCCGCAGAAATTCATAGCTCATCGCTCAAACTCCGATCGCGTGCGTTGTAGTGGGTGCGCTGACGAGTCTGCCAAGTGTTTCGTCAGGGCCGAGCCTGATATATTTCTGCAGCAGATAGAGATCCGCCGCGAGCAGCGCGGAGTAGAAGGTGGCAAAGCCGATCAGGCTGAACAGCACGTTGCCGGCATCCGTCGACGAGACGCCGAGCGCCGTCGGCAACACATCTTCGATCACCCAGGGTTGGCGGCCATATTCGGCAACGATCCAACCGAGCTCGGCTGCGAGCCACGGCAAAGGAAGTGTGAGAAGCGAGGCCCACAAAAACGAACGATGGGTGTCGAGCCGGCGCCAGCCCGCGAGCCAGAACGCGAGCGCGAACAGCGCAATGAACCAAAGGCCCAATCCCACCATGATCCGGAACGACCAGAACAGCACCGGCACATTCGGGATTGTGCTCGCGGCGGCCGCGACGATATCGGCTTGCGTCGCGTTCTGGATATCGCTGCGGAAATGCTTGAGCAGCAGCGCATAGCCGAGATCGGCGGAATGCGCGTCGAGCATCGCGCGCGATGCCATGTCTTTCGGATTCTGGCGCACCTTGAGCAATGCGTCGTAGGCGATCAGCCCGCTTTGAATCCGCGCGGCCGCGACTTGCACGAGCTGGTTGATTCCCGGAACCGGCGTATCGATGGAGCGGGTCGCAATCAGGCCGAGGACCCATGGCACTCTGACTGCGAAATTCGTCTTGCGGCCCGCGAGATCTGGCAGGCCCACGACCGTAAACGACGCCGGCGCGGGCTCCGTGTCCCACATCGCCTCGATGGCCGCGATTTTCATTTTCTGGTTGAGGCCGGCCATGTAGCCGGATTCGTCGCCGAGCACGACGACGGAAAGCGCGGACGCGAGCCCGAAGCTGGCCGCCACCGTCATCGAGCGCCGCGCGAGTTCGCGGTGCCGGCCTCGCAACAGATAATAGGCGCTGACGGCCAGCACGAACACGGAACCCGTCACGTAACCCGCGCTGACCGTATGAACGAATTTCGCCTGCGCCACGGGATTGAACAGAACGGCGGAGAAGTCCGTCACTTCCATGCGCATCGTGTCGACATTGAAATGCGCGCCCACCGGATATTGCATCCAGCCGTTTGCGATCAGAATCCACAGCGCCGAGAAATTGGTGCCGACCGCAAGCAGCCACGTCGCGATCAGATGCTGAATCCGCGAAAGCCGATCCCACGCGAAGAAGAAAAGCCCCACGAAAGTCGCTTCGAGAAAGAATGCCATCAGGCCTTCGATCGCGAGCGGCGCGCCGAACACATCGCCCACATAATGCGAGTAGTAGGCCCAGTTGGTGCCGAACTGGAATTCCATGGTGAGGCCGGTCGCGACGCCCATCGCGAAATTGATGCCGAACAGCACGCCCCAGAATTTCACCATGTCGCGCCAGATGGCGCGTCCGCTCATCACATAGACGGTCTCCATGATGCCCAGCAGGATCGACAAACCGAGCGTCAGCGGCACGAACAGGAAGTGATAGAGCGCGGTGATCGCGAATTGCAGGCGGGAGAGTTCGACGATGTCCATCGCGCGGCCTCAGCGATCCAGAAGATGTGCGGCGATCTCGGCGGGCCGCGGATCGGGGCGCGCATGCGGCGCGAAGAAGAGCCAATAGATCGCGGCGAGCACGAGGAGCTTGGCGGACACCAGGATCAGTACGTCGCGCCGGACCGCCCACGGCAGAATCGGCGCAGCGACATCTGGCGTCGGCGCTCTGCTGCGCCGGCCATGAGACACAAGACGGGCCGGCCAGAAAGAAATCATGCGGCGGCACCTTTGAGCGGCACGAGTCTCGCGCCGCGCGCACCAACCACCAATGCGACCATTGCGCCGGGCCAATCGGTTTCCCCTGTTAAACAGGCGAAAAACAGGCGGGAACTCTTGAGGGTGAGTAATTTTATTACGCGATCATTCGAATGGACGTGGCGGTTTCCCCTGTTAAACACGAGAATAACAGGACAGGAATGGCGGAATCCCTGGAGCAATTTTCTTACGCGGCAGTTCGGATCGCGTGCGTGGTTTCCCCTGTTAAACAGGCGGAAAACAGGGGAGAAGTCGACCGTCCACGAAGGGTCGCGAAATTTTCTTGCGCGAACGGACCGAAGCATTCCTACGAGCGCAATCCTGCTGTCGTTTGACTCGATGGAAAACATCTCGGAACCCATTCCTGATCGAAACCTTTAGATAATTGGGTCAAATATAACCCAAATAGGAACATTATACAACCATTTTGGACTTAATTTGCGCGGCGGCTTGACTCTCACTACAAGCAATACACTTTGTAATTCAAAGTACATTGTAACAGGAGCCGACATGTCCGATGCGAGGGACGACATTGCGTTCATCCGGCAGGCCGTCGCGGACGGCCGTGCCTTCGCATTCGGCCGGAGCCCCGACATTCTGATCTGGGGTATCGCGCTGGCGATCGGGTTCTTCGCCAACTATGCCGCGCTGGAGTACCGGCCGGGACTCAGTATCGGCTGGATCTGGGTGCTCACCCTGATTCTGCCCTGGGCATTCACCCTGCGCCGCGTTGCATCCCGCGCACCGCATCGTCTTCGCCCACCGATGGTGCAGGCTGTAAGCGCCGTCTGGATCGGCAGCGGAATTTTCCTCACCACGCTGACGGTCGCGGCGAACTGGGGCGATGCGCTTCGCGAAGGCTGGATGAATGCGGTCGTTGCGGGCGCATTCGGGTTTTGCTTCTTTGCCACCGCTTCGCTCCTGAAACTCGGCTGGATGCGGATCGTGGCCATTGGCTGGTGGATCGGCGAGATTGCGCTGTTCGCCATCCGACATCGCGCCGACGCGTGCCTGTTCTCCGGCGCGCTGATGCTGCTCCTGCTCGCGGGCCCAGGCCTCTACATTCTTGTTCGCGGTGCGCGGACCGCGCCGTGACGGATTACGACCACACTTCGATCGACGAGCTGCTGCAGAGCCGTGCGCGGCTGGCGATCGTGGCCTTTCTCGCGGGAGCCGACGAAGCGGATTTCTCGGCCGTGCGCGACGCAACCAAAATGACCGACGGCAATGCCAGCGTACATCTGCGCAAGCTTGAAGATGCCGACTACGTCGCGATGCGCAAGCATTTCGTCGGACGCAAACCGCAGACGCTCTATGCCCTCACCGACAAGGGCCGCAAAGCCCTTCTCGACTATGTCGCCCATCTCGAAAACCTCATCCAACCCGCGCAATCCGCGGGCCCCAAAGGCAGCCGGCCATGAAGCACGGACTCGTAAATCTCCTGAACGATCTGTTGTCGACGCTCGTCTTCATCGCGGTTTCGCTGCTCACCGGCAACGACACGCTTGCAATCGTTCTCGGCATCGCTGCCGGCGTCATCCAGTTTCTCTGGGTCCGGCTCGGCGGCAGGAAAATCGATGCGATGCAATGGCTGAGCCTTTGCTTGGTCGTCGTGTTCGGCAGCCTCGCACTGATCACGCATGACCCGAAATTCATGATGGTGAAGCCCAGCCTCATCTACCTTGCCGTCGGCGCGGTGATGTTGAAGCGCGGCTGGATGGACCGCTATTTGCCGCAAATCGCGCATGACAATCTCTCGTCTGCGACAATCGCCTTTGCAGGTTATGCCTGGGCTGCGCTGATGTTCGCGCTTGCCGTCGGCAATGTCGCGGTCGTGTGGCTGTGCAGCTTCGCCGTCTGGTCGCTCTTTATCTCGATCGTACCGCTTGCCGCAAAAGCTCTGGCGATGGCCGTACAATACGCAGCGATGCGCATGCTGGTCCGCCGACAATTTCGCCGTCGGCGCGCGGCGCTCGTCGCAGCCGAGTAGCAGCACACTCAAGAGAATTGAAGGAAATTTCCATGCGCATTCTTCTGACGCTTCTCGTAGGCCTTATCGCAATCGCAGTGCGTTCGGCTTCGGCAATACTCGCGTTCGATTCGCCGAGCGTGCCGCCGGAAATGGCGTCCGTCGAGCATGCGTATGACCATGTCGATTTCACGAAGGCTCCGCCCAAACAATTCTTCACGGCGCGGGACGGCACGAAGCTCGTGTTTCGCGCCTATCCGGGCAATGGAACGAGCGGCACCTTTGTGCTGGTGCATGGCTCGTCGGGGAACGCCGCCAGCATGGATCTCGTGGGCAAGGCGCTGAATGCCCGCGGCGCAACAGTCTATGCCCTCAGCATGCGGGGCCATGACGGGACGGGCCGCGACGGCGACATCGACTATATCGGTCAGCTCGATGATGATGTCGCCGATTTCATGAAGACGTTAGGTCCCCGACACCCGGGCGAACGGCGCATCTTGCTGGGCTTCTCTTCTGGCGGCGGATTCGTGCTGCGGTTTGCCGGCGGTCCGACCGCAAAACTGTTCGACCGTTTCGTTCTGGTCTCGCCGCAGCTTCCGGTTGATTCGCCCGTGATGCGTCCGAATGCCGGCGGATGGGTATCGGTTGCGATACCACGGATCATCGTTCTGAGGGTTCTGTCGCGGTTGGGCATCCATGCTTTCGAAGGCATGCCCGTACTCGCTTTCGCGGTCCCACCCGAGAAACGCAGTGTCCAGACGGCCTTCTATTCGTATCGCATGCTGATGAACTTCGGCCCGAGGCGCGAATACCTGACAGATCTGAAGGCGGCTCCGGGCTCGATCAGGCTTCTCGCGGGCTCGAAGGACGAAGTCTTTTTTGCGAATCGCTATGCGGCGTTGCTGAAACCGGTTCGTCCGGATCTGGACATAACGATCATACCGGGCCTTGGGCATACAGATATGACACTGAAGCCGCAAGGACTCGATGCCATCGCGACCCAAGCATTCGCGAAATAATGGGTGTTGCCACAGTCGAGTCCGTTTCGGCCAAGGCCGAATAAACCGGATTTTCACTAATTTGGTTCGAATTTCCCCAATTCGTAAAGCGCCGATGGCGCACATAAACCGTCTGTTAACGTTGGCCGCGCCATCTTGCGGTCGGTGTCGCAGCCAGATACGGGATGCTCAATTGCGGTCGATTCGCGTTCGAGACGCTTTTGCGAGTCGAGTCACTAACATAGAGCAAACACTGGACAATTCCGGTCGCCGAAATCGAAAAGTTCGCGTGTCGAATCGTGAATTTATGACGAAACGGGGGTTGTCACACTTGCGCCAGAATTTCTTGACCGGTAGGTTAACACCGTCGAAGAGAGGGGCTGCACGATTCTTGCGCACCTGCTGGGAGCTGGGGAGCGAGCATGCGCCCAGTCCCCGATCTCGAAAACCACTTCTGAATTGCCGGAACGCGCTGACCACCGCTTGCGCCGACACTCGGCCATCGGTCACGCGACACTCCCGCATAGCGAGTACGGCGAGGCCGCACGGTTCTTGCCCCGTCGAAATACACGCCAGCGCATCCGGTTATCGGAAAATGCGCGACGTGGTGAACGATTCTGATTGGCGTTAGAGCATAACGCCGGAACGAACGAGGAAAAAACCATGACGACGTATACGATTTCGCAATGGGAAGCCGCCGTGTCGGGGTCGACGTGGGTTTCAGGCTCGACGATCGAGGACACCGCATTCAACATTTCCGCCGCCGGCGTGTTGGACGCGTTGCAGGCCGCTTATACGACCATTGGCGAGATCATCGTCAGCGACAATCAGCCGATAGGCGTCGATGTCGCTCAGATTACCAGCGATGCGAACGCACTCGCCCTTCTCCACAACGCCAATAGTACCGCGTACACCCTCACTGTCACCGATATCGGTTCGAACATTTCGGGCACCGCGCTCGACACGCTCAACTCGGATACGCATGTCACCAAGATCGTCGTCAGCAGCGGCACAGTGGACGTCTCGGTCGCGCAGCTCGCGAGCGATGCAACGGCGCTGAGTTTTCTGAAAACGACACTCGGTGCGCAGGCTTCGGTGACCGTCGACGACACCGGCGCGCATATCCACAGCGGCTGGGCCAACATTGCCGCCGACAGCCAAGTGTCGTCCGTCGTCATTTCGGACAACACGCAGGTCAACCTGACCGCGACGCAGGCAAGTCAAACTGCGACCGTCGGCGAACTGGTGCAAGCCGACAGCAACACCAACGACATCGTTCTGGTCAAGGATACGGCCGCGCATATCGAGGCCGATCTGACCGCTCTCAACTCGGTCGCCTCCTATATCGACACTGTGACCGTCAGCAACAATACGTTCGAGACATTGTCGGCCACTACGGTCGCTGCCGACCTTTCGATTCTTTCCAAGGTCGTCTTCTCCAGCGGTCCGGCGAGCTTCAATGTATCGGACACGGCTACGGCCATTTCCGGCAGTCTCGATGCACTTGAGTCCCTCAGCGGCAGTATCTCGTCGATCACAGTCACGACGAATTCGCCGGTCACGGTCTCGATCGAGCAATTGGCGGCCGATTCCGACGCCCTTTCCATCATGACCTATTCGAACTCCGACCCCATCACGGTTGCGGTTCTGGATACGGGCGACAATATCTCCGGCAATCTGGCGACCCTCGAGGCCGCCATTCAGGCCGCAAGCCCGGCAATCACGTCAATCTCGGTAAGCGGCAGCGAAGCGATCAATGTCACGATCTCTCAGTTCACCACCGATGCGGGCGTTTTCGCGGCTCTGACGGGAACCTACACGCTCGATGTGAGCGACACGGCCCATGATATTTCCGGCGCGCTCGGCATGCTGGAAACTCTGGCCGCAAACGGCAACATTTCCGCGATCAACGTCACGGACAGCGGCGCGATCGCAGTAAACGTCGCGCAGATTACGAGCGACGCCAGCGCGCTTGCGGAGCTCGTGAATAACGACACCAATCCCTATACGCTCGCCGTCACGGACTCTGCTTCAAGTGTCGCGGCCGGTCTCGTCGGCCTCAGCGGCGATTCTCACGTCGAGACGATCACGCTGACGGACGCAACACCCGTTCTCACGATCACCCAGACGCAATTTTTCAACGGCTTGACGGCGCTCGGCGAGATCACCAACGGCTCCTTCGCCATTGATGTGACGGGCGTCGGCGCGTCGCAGGCGGCGAATGTGGCGACCGACTTCACGGGCTTGTCCAACGCGGGCGACGCCACGCTTTCGATTGCCGTCAGCGATGCGGCTGCGGCCATTTCGAACTATCTGGGTTCCCTCGGCACCAACAGCTATGTCGCGACGATCTCCATCAATAACGCCACTGCTCTGACGCTTTCGGAATCGCATTACACCAACGCGAATTACGATGCGGGCCTCGCCAAGATGATCGGGACCTACACCGTCGACGTGACCGGCGTCTCGGTGGCGAATCTCTCCGCGGTGGAAGCGGTGTCGGGCCTTGGTGGAACGCCAACCGTGTCGATCGCGGTGAGCGATACCGGTTCGGCGATCTCCGGCGACTTGTCGAGCCTCGGCAGCGACACCAAAGTAACTTCCATTGCAGTCTCGAGCGGCGTCCTGTCGCTCACGGAGTCTCAATTTACGGGCGACACGGCCAGCCTTGCCAAGTTGACGGGGACTTACACCGTCGACGTGACGGGCGTCAGCTATGCGCAAGTCGCGACCGTGGAAGCCATCAGCCTTCCCGGCACGCCGACCTTGTCGATCGCAGTCAGCGACACCGGTGGCGATCTCACCAGTGCGGCATTGGTGGCCCTCGGCGGCGATGGCAATGTAACGTCCATTGCAGTCTCGAGCGGCGCGATCTCGCTCACGGAATCTCAGTTCGTGGGAGACACGGCTGGCCTCGGCAAGTTGACGGGCGCCTACACGGTCGACGTGACGGGCGTCAGCTATGCGCAAGTGGCGACGGTGGAAGGCATCAGCCTTCCCGGCACACCAACCTTGTCGATCGCAGTGAGCGACACGGGCGGCGATCTCACCAGTGCGGCATTGGTGGCCCTCGGCGGCGACGGCAACGTAACGTCCATTGCAGTCTCGAGCGGCGCGATCTCACTGACGGAATCGCAATTTGTGGCTTCGAACGACGATTTGGGCCTCGCCAAGTTGACGGGCTCGTACACGGTCGATGTGACAGGAGTCTCCTACCTGCAGGTCGCGACCGTGGAAGGCATCAGCCTTCCCGGCACGCCGACCTTGTCGATTGCAGTGAGCGACACGGGCGGCGATCTCACCAGTGCGGCCTTGGTCGCCCTCGGCGGCGACAGCAACGTAACGTCGATTGCAGTCTCGAGCGGCGCAATCTCGCTCACGGAATCCCAGTTCGTGGGCGACACGGCCGGTCTCGGCAAACTCACCGGCTCTTACACGGTCGATGTGACAGGCGTCTCCTATCTGCAGGTCGCAACGGTCGAAGGCATCAGCCTTCCCGGCACACCGACCTTGTCGATCGCAGTGAGCGACACGGGCGGCGATCTCACCAGTGCGGCATTGGTCGCCCTCGGTAGCGACAGCAAAGTAACGTCCATTGCAGTCTCGAGCGGCGCGATCTCGCTCACGGAATCTCAGTTCGTGGCATTGGGCGACGACGCCGGCCTCGCCAAGTTGACGGGCTCGTACACGGTCGATGTGACGGGAGTCTCGTACGCGCAAGTCCCGACTGTGGAAGGCATCAGCCTTCCCGGCACACCCACCCTCTCGATTGCAGTGAGCGACACGGGCGGCGACCTCACCAGTGCGGCATTGGTGGCCCTCGGCGGCGACAGCAAAGTGACGTCCATTGCAGTCACGAGCGGCGCGATCTCGCTCACGGAATCTCAGTTCACGGGTGACACGGCCGGTCTCGACAAACTCACCGGCTCGTACACGGTCGACGTGACGGGCGTCAGCTATGCGCAAGTGGCGACCGTAGATGGCGTGAGCCTTCCTGGTACGCCGACCTTGTCGATCGCGGTCAGCGACACGGGCGGACATCTCACCGCTCCGGCGTTGGTGAGCCTCGGCGCCAACAGCAAGGTGACGTCGATTGCCGTCACCAGCGGCGTCATCTCGCTGACGGCAACGCAATTCACGACGGCCGGCGAAGATGCGGGCCTGGCCAAAATGACAGGTACGTATACGGTCGATGTCACGAGCGTCGGCGTCGCAAAAGTCGCGGCGGTGGAAGCAGTGACTCTCGGCGGCACGCCAACTCTGTCCATTTCGGTCAGCGATATCGGCTCACGCTTCACCAGCGCAGAATTGGTGACACTCGGCGCCGATCACAAGGTGACTTCGATCACTGTTACGAGCGGTGCGATTTCGCTCACGGAAGCACAGTTTGTGGCATCGGGCGACGACGCCGGCCTCGCCAAACTGACGGGCACCTACACGGTCGACGTGACGGGCGTCAGCTATGCGCAAGTGGCGACGGTGGAAGGCATCAGCCTTCCCGGCACGCCGACCTTGTCGATCGCAGTCACCGACACCGGCGGCGATCTCACCAGTGCGGCATTGGTCGCCCTCGGCGGCGACAGCAAAGTAACGTCCATCGCAGTCTCGAGCGGCGCGATCTCGCTCACGGAAGCGCAGTTCGTGGCGGATGGCGCCGGACTCGGCAAGCTCATCGGTTCCTACACGGTCGATGTGACAGGAGTCTCGTATCTGCAGGTCGCGACCGTCGAAGGCACCAGCCTTCCCGGCGCGCCGACTCTGTCGATCGCGGTCAGCGACACCGGTGGCGATCTCACCAGTGCGGCATTGGTGGCCCTCGGCGGCGATCCGAAAGTCTCATCGATCGCTGTCACCAGCGGCGCGATCTCGCTGACGGAAGCACAGTTCGTGGGTGACACCGCCGGCCTCGGCAAGTTGACGGGCGCCTACACGGTCGACGTGACGGGTGTCAGCTATGCGCAAGTCTCGACCGTGGAAGGCATCAGCCTTCCCGGCACACCGACCTTGTCGATCGCAGTCAGCGACACGGGCGGCAATCTCACCAGTGCGGCATTGGTGGCCCTCGGCGGCGACAGCAAAGTAACGTCCATTGCGGTCTCGAGCGGCGCGATCTCGCTTACTGAATCCCAGTTCGTGGGCGACACGGCTGGCCTGGGCAAGCTCATCGGTTCCTACACTGTCGACGTGACGGGCGTCAGCTATGCGCAAGTCTCGACCGTGGAAGGCGTCAGCCTTCCCGGCACACCGACCTTGTCGATCGCAGTCAGCGACACGGGCGGCGATCTCACCAGTGCGGCATTGGTGGCGCTCGGCGGCGACAGCAAAGTAACTTCCATTGCAGTCTCGAGCGGCGCGATCTCGCTCACGGAATCTCAGTTCGTGGGCGACACGGCAGGCCTCGGCAAGTTGACGGGCGCCTATACGGTCGACGTGACAGGAGTTTCCTACCTGCAAGTCTCGACCGTGGAAGGCATCAGCCTTCCTGGAACACCCACCCTGTCGATCGCAGTCAGCGACACGGGTGGCGATCTCACCAGTGCGGCATTGGTGGCCCTCGGTAGCGACAGCAAAGTTACGTCCATTGCAGTCTCGAGCGGCGCGATCTCGCTCACGGAATCTCAGTTCGTGGGCGACACCGCCGGTCTCGACAAGTTGACGGGCGCCTACACGGTCGACGTGACGGGCGTCAGCTATGCGCAAGTCTCGACCGTGGAAGGCATCAGCCTCCCCGGCACACCCACCCTGTCCATCGCAGTCAGCGACACAGGCGGCGATCTCACCAGTGCGGCATTGGTCGCGCTCGGCGGCGACAGCAAAGTGACGTCCATTGCAGTGTCGAGCGGCGCGATCTCGCTCACGGAATCTCAGTTCACGGGCGACACGGCCGGACTCGGCAAGTTGACGGGCTCGTACACGGTCGACGTGACGGGAGTCTCCTACGCGCAAGTCTCGACCGTGGAAGGCGTCAGCCTTCCCGGCACGCCGACCTTGTCGATCGCGGTGAGCGACACCGGCGGCGATCTCACCAATGCGGCATTGGTGGCCCTCGGCGGCGACAGCAAAGTGACGTCCATTGCAGTCACAAGCGGCGCGATCTCGCTGACGGAATCCCAGTTCGTGGGTGACACGGCGGGTCTCGGCAAACTCACCGGATCCTACACGGTCGATGTGACGGGCGTCAGCTATGCTCAAGTGGCGACGGTAGATGGCGTGAGCCTTCCCGGCACACCGACATTGTCGATCGCAGTGAGCGACACAGGCGGCGATCTCACCGCTGCGGCATTGGTGAGCCTCGGCGCCAACAGCAAGGTGACGTCGATTGGTGTCACCAGCGGCGCCATCTCGCTCACGACTTCGCAGTTTCTCGCCTCGGGCGAACACGCGGGCCTCGCCAAGCTGACGGGATCCTACACCGTCGATGTGATCAACGTCGGCGTCTCGATGGTCTCGACGGTGGAAGCCGTGAGCCTTCCCGGCACGCCCACATTGTCGATCTCGGTCGCCGATATCGGCTCGCGCTTCACCAGCACGGAATTGGCGACACTCGGTGCCGATCCCAAAGTAACGTCGATCACTGTTACGAGCGGTGCCATCACGCTGACGGAAGCGCAGTTCACGAGGGCAAGCGACGACGCGGGTTTGGACAAGATTACGGGGTCCTACACCGTTGACGTGACCGGCGTCACAGTTGCGCAAGTCTCGACGGTGGAAGGCATCAGCCTTCCCGGCACACCGACCTTGTCGATCGCAGTCAGCGACACGGGCGGCAATCTCACCAGTGCGGCATTGGTGGCCCTCGGCGGCGACAGCAAAGTAACGTCCATTGCGGTCTCGAGCGGCGCGATCTCGCTTACTGAATCCCAGTTCGTGGGCGACACGGCCGGCCTGGGCAAGCTCATCGGTTCCTACACTGTCGACGTGACGGGCGTCAGCTATGCGCAAGTCGCGACCGTGGAAGCCATCAGCCTTCCCGGCACACCGACTTTGTCGATCGCGGTCAGCGACACGGGTGGCGATCTCACCAGTGCGGCATTGGTGGCCCTCGGCGGCGACAGCAAAGTAACGTCCATTGCAGTCTCGAGCGGCGCGATCTCGCTCACGGAAGCGCAGTTCGTGGGCGACACGGCAGGCCTCGCCAAATTGACTGGCTCGTACACGGTCGATGTGACGGGAGTCTCCTACGCGCAAGTCTCGACCGTGGAAGGCATCAGTCTTCCCGGCATGCCGACCCTGTCGATCGCAGTGCGCGACACGGGCGGTGATTTCACCAGTGCGGCATTGGTCGCCCTCGGTAGCGACAGCAAAGTGACGTCCATTGCAGTCTCGAGCGGCGCGATCTCGCTGACGGAATCTCAGTTCACGGCATCCGGCGACGACGCCGGCCTCGCCAAGTTGACGGGCTCGTACACCGTCGACGTGACAGGAGTCAGCTATGCGCAAGTCGCGACCGTGGAAGCCATCAGCCTTCCCGGCACGCCGACCTTGTCGATCGCAGTCAGCGACACCGGTGGCGATCTCACCAGTGCGGCATTGGTGGCCCTCGGCGGCGATGGCAATGTAACGTCCATTGCAGTCTCGAGCGGCGCGATCTCGCTGACGGAATCTCAGTTCACGGGCGACACGGCCGGCCTCGCCAAGTTGACGGGCGCCTACACGGTCGACGTGACGGGCGTCAGCTATGCGCAAGTGGCGACGGTGGAAGGCATCAGCCTTCCCGGCACACCCACCCTGTCGATCGCAGTGAGCGACACGGGCGGCGACCTCACCAATGCGGCATTGGTGGCCCTCGGCGGCGACAGCAACGTAACGTCCATTGCCGTCACGAGCGGCGCGATCTCGCTCACGGAAGCGCAGTTCGTGGCTTCGGGCGACGATTTGGGCCTTGCCAAACTGACGGGCTCGTACACGGTCGATGTGACGGGAGTCTCCTACCTGCAGGTCGCGACCGTGGAAGGCATCAGCCTTCCCGGCACGCCGACCTTGTCGATTGCAGTCAGCGACACGGGCGGCGATCTCACCAGTGCGGCCTTGGTCGCCCTCGGCGGCGACAGCAACGTAACGTCGATTGCAGTCTCGAGCGGCGCAATCTCGCTCACGGAATCCCAGTTCGTGGCATTGGGCGACGACGCCGGCCTCGCCAAGCTGACGGGGTCCTACACCATTGACGTCTCCGGCGTCAGCGCAGCGCAAGTACAGACGGTGGAAGGCATCAGCCTTCCCGGCACACCCACACTGTCGATCGCAGTTAACGACACGGGCGGTGATCTCACCAGCGTGGTTCTGGTGAGCTTGGGCGCCAACACCAGCGTAACATCGATCGCCGTGAGCAGCGGCCCGATCTCGCTGACGGAAGCGCAGTTCACCAACTCGAGCGACGATTTGGGCCTCGCCAAGTTGACGGGCTCGTACACCGTTGACGTGACAGGAGTTTCCTATCTGCAGGTCGCGACCGTGGAAGGCATCAGCCTTCCCGGCACGCCGACCCTGTCGATTGCAGTGAGCGACACGGGCGGCGATCTCACCAGTACGGCATTGGTGGCCCTCGGCGGCGACGACAACGTAACGTCCATTTCGGTCACAAGCGGCGCAATCTCGCTCAGCGAAGCGCATTTTGTGGCAGATACTGCCGGTCTCGGTAAGTTGATCGGGACCTACACGGTCGACGTGACGGGTGTCTCCGTTACGGAAATCCCGACCGTGGAAGCCGTCAGCCTTCCCGGCACGCCGACCTTGTCGATCGCGGTGAGGGATATCGGCACGGCGATCTCCGGCGACTTTTCGTCTCTCGGCAGCGACAGCGACGTGACGTCGATTGCGATCTCGAGCGGCGTCCTGGCGCTGACGGAATCGCAATATTCCAACTCTGGTGACGTGGCGGCCCTTGCCAAAATGACGGGCTCGTACACCGTCGACGTGACGGGAGTCACCTACGCGGAAGTCTCGACGGTCGAAGGCGCGACCTATGGCGGCACGCCGACATTGTCGATCGCGGTCAGCGACACGGGCGGGGACCTCACCAGTGCGGCATTTGTGAGCCTGGGCTCCGACAACGATATCTCGACGATTGCAGTCACGAGCGGCGTGATCTCGCTGACGGAAGCACAGTTTACGGCATCGGGCGACGACGCCGGCCTCGCCAAGCTGACTGGGGCCTACACGGTCGACGTGACGGGGGTCATGGTTGGAAAAGTCGCGACGGTGGAAGGCATCAGCCTTCCCGGCACACCCACATTGTCGATTGCGGTCAGCGATGCCGGCTCTGCGGTCTCCGGCGCCTTGTCGACGCTGGGCAGCGACCCCGACGTAACGTCGATCGCAGTCTCGAGCGGCGTCATCTCGCTGACGGAAGCGAACTTCACGAATTCGGGCTACGATGCAGGCTTGGCGAAAATGATCGGCACCTACACGGTCGACGTGACGGGTGTCTCCGTTACGGAAATCTCGACCGTGGAAGCCGTCAGCCTTCCCGGCACGCCGACCCTGTCGATCGCGGTCAGCGATATCGGCACGGCGATCTCCGGCGACTTTTCGTCTCTCGGCAGCGACAGCGACGTGACGTCGATTGCGATCTCGAGCGGCGTCCTGGCGCTGACGGAATCGCAATATTCCAACTCTGGTGACGTGGCGGCCCTTGCCAAAATGACGGGCTCGTACACCGTCGACGTGACGGGAGTCACCTACGCGGAAGTCTCGACGGTCGAAGGCGCGACCTATGGCGGCACGCCGACATTGTCGATCGCGGTCAGCGACACGGGCGGCGATCTCACCAGCGCGGCATTGGTGAGCCTGGGCTCCGACAACGACATCTCGACGATTGCGGTCACGAGCGGCGCGATCACCTTGACGGACGCGCAACTTACCGCTTCGGGCGTCGACGCGGGCCTGGAGAAGATCACGGGCTCCTTCGCGGTCGATGTGACGGGCGCAACTGCGGCACAGGCTGCCTTATTGCCGGGCGACTTCGCGAGCCTCACCAACGCGGCCAATGGCACGCTGTCCATTGCCGTGAGCGACACCGCCGCGCATGTCGTGGCAGATGCCCCGGCGCTGAATACGAATCCCGACGTAACGTCCGTGACGGTCACCGACACCACAGCGCATGTCCAAGCCGATCTCGATATTCTGAACGGAATCGCGGCGCTCACGGCCATTACGCTCACCGACGCGACGCCGGTGTTGTCGCTCACCGAGTCGCAATTTGTGGGAGGTGTGTTGGCGCTTGCCGAAATTACCAACGCCTCCTTCGCCATCAATGTAACCGGCTCCACTGCGGCGCAGGCAGCGACAGTCGCCACCGATTTCACGGGTATCACCTTTATCGGCACCCCGACGCTCACGATCGCGGTTGCGGACAACGCATCCGATGTCGCCGGCGATGAGGCGGCATTAAATGCCAACAGCTATGTCACCTCGGTGGCGGTCACCGATACCGCGGCGAACGTGGCTGCAAACCTCGACACGCTCAACGCCGTGAGCGCGCTCACAAGCATCAAGGTCGAAGGCACAGATCCCACGCTATCCCTGACGGCGGCGCAGTTCGAGGGTGGAACGACGGCATTGGGCGACATCACGAACAGCACCTTCACAATCGACGTGACGAGTGCGACGGCAGCTCAGGCTGCGACTGTCGCGACCGAGTTCGGCGGACTGGGCAACGAAGCGCACGCCACGCTCTCGATCGCCGTTTCCGACACCGCGCTCGACATTTCCAACGCGATGACGGTGCTCGAGGCAAACGCCTATGTGACGTCCCTGACGATCTCGGACAGCAATGCCCTCAACATCGACTATGCGCAGTTTAACGCCGGCACGACTCTCCTGAGCGAATTGACCGGCACAGCGACGGTCAATGTATCGGGCGTCACGGGTCAAGCCTACGGCTCGTTCACGGATACCTACATCGGCGGAACGATTGCCGAGACTGTCGAAAACAACACCAACAACTCGACCTCGGTCATCGGCTATGCCAACGATCTCACTTTCACGCCGGCAGGTCCGAGTTCGCATGTCGAATCGATCACGACCACCGGCACCCACGGCGATACGTTCGTGTTCACCGGCTCTTTCGGCAATGTCACGGTCACGGGGTTCAGCCTGGCCAACGACTTCATCGAATTCAGCCACACCGAATTCGCCAACGTGGCTGCGGTCGAACTGCATGCCACGCAAGTGAACGGCAACGCAGTCGTCACGCTCGACTCGGGCGACACGATCACCTTCTCGGGCGTTTCGCTCGCTTCGTTCGAGGCGCATGCGACGGACTGGAGCTTCATCTGATCGGCAGCTCGCAAGACTGATGCAAAGGCCTTTCGCCGCAAGGAGAAAGGCCTTTGCCGTTTCGACGGCCGCCGCGGACATCGTGCAGCGACCGTGGCGTCAGCGTGTTGTCGAATGAAAGAAAATTCAATTAATTCAATGTGTTACAGAGACGAAGGTTCAGGTGCTGATCGCGAACGGCCAGTCCTCACGGGGCGTCGGAGTCGGGCGGATTTCATCGAAATTGACGAATTCTCTGCTATACGAAGCTCGGGTCTGCGCGTTTCCAGCGCACATGATTTCGGCCGGACTCCCGACCATGCCCTCCTTCTGTCAGGCGAAGCAGGTGGGGCGCGCACGCAGATCCTGCGCAATCGACGGAGGTTCTAGTCCGTGAGTTCCAGTGGCGTGCCAGGGCCAGCGAGCCTTCAAAACGACCCGGTGCGTGCCGCGATCGAGGCCAATTCGCGCCTGTTCCTGATCGCGCTGACTTTCAGCGCCGTGATGAGCATTCTCGCACTCACTGTCTCGTTCTACATGCTGCAGGTTTATGATCGCGTGCTGTCGAGTCGCAGCACCGATACCTTGCTGCTGCTGACCGTCATTGCCGCCGGGGGTGTCGGTGTTTTCAGCGCGCTCGATTCGATCCGCCTGAGACTTCTGGTTCGCGCCGGCATGCGCGTTGCGGCCTCCCTGTCGCCTTCGGTTCTGCGCGCGATGGTCACTACCTCCGCGCGCAACGCAAGTGCCGCCGCACGCCAAGGCCTGCGCGACGTCGATACCGTGCGCAATTTCATCGGTAGTCCCGCGCTCGGCGCGCTGATGGATGCGCCGTTCCTGCTTTTCTTCCTCGTCATCCTGTTTCTCCTGCACTGGGCCTATTTCGTGATCGTGGTTGTGGGAGGCGCGATTCTCGCGTCGATCACCGTGATCGATCAGTGGCTGACCAGCCGCTCGATCGGCCGCTCGATCAACATGACGATCCGCGCGCACAATTTCGCCGAAGACGGACTGAGAAACGCCGACGTGCTGGAAGGCATCGGCATGTCCCAGACCTTCGTCAACCGTTGGCGCGACATGTGGGTCGAGTCCCTGCAAGTGATGCTGTCGTCCTCGGACAAGGACACGCTGCTCAACGGAATCTCGAAAGGCGTAAGGCTCTTCATTCAGGTGGTTCTCCTCGGAACGGGCGCGCTGCTGGTGCTCGATTTTCATGCCTCGGGCGGCGTGATGATCGCGGCCTCGATCCTAGGCGCACGCGCGCTCGCACCCGTCGAGGCGACGGTTGCGTCGTGGAAGAACATCGTCGCGGTCAGGCTTGCCTGGGGCCGGCTGAACGACCTGCTCGTGAAATGCCCCAAGCGCGATCAGGGCATGGCGCTGCCGGCGCCCGACGGCCGCATCCAGGTCGAGCATGCCACGTTCGGCATCATGGGAGCGAAGAAAGCCATCGTCTCCAATGTGAGCTTCGAAATTCAGGCCGGCGAATCGCTCGGCATCATCGGGCCGTCCGCATCGGGCAAGTCGACACTCGTGCGCCTGCTGGTCGGCGCGTGGCCCTGCCTGTCGGGCACCGTGAGACTGGACGGCGCCGACATCTACACCTGGCCGCGCGCGGAGTTGTCGCGTTACATCGGCTATCTGCCCCAGGACGTGGAACTGTTCGGCGGCACTGTGCGGGAAAACATTGCGCGCCTCACTCCCGGCGAGCCCGAAGCGGTGGTGGCGGCGGCAAAACTCGCGGGCGCCCACGACATGATTCTCGCGCTCCCCAACGGCTACGACACGGATCTCGGCGACGCCGCGCACAAGCTTTCCGGAGGGCAACGTCAGCGCATCGGCATCGCGCGCGCGCTCTATGGGGACCCGCGTTTCGTCGTGCTTGACGAGCCCAACTCCAATCTCGACACGGCCGGCGAAGAGGCGTTGGTCATGACATTGGCCGAGTTGAAGAAACGCAACGTGACCACCATCGTGGTCGCGCATCGGCCGGCCATTCTTGCCACCATCGACAAGATCCTGGCCCTGCGCGACGGCTCGGTGGAGAATTTCGGCACCCGCGCCGAAGTGATCCAGCGTTATACGGCGGCAGCGCGTCCCGCGGCGCGCCCCGCCGGTCCCGTCAACATCGTGCCGATGTCGGCTGCCGCGCCCCATGCGCCGGCCAGCGAATCGGGACGCGACAAATGAGCGACGAGGCGGAGCACCGCTCCTTCTTTTGGCGCGCCTCCAATCTCGTGCGCGGTATCGCGCATTCTCTCTACACCGAGAGCGAAGAGTCGAAAGTCGCCGATGCAGCGCTGCCGTTCCTGCGCACGGGCCGGGTTGTCGCGACCGGCACCACGATCACACTGTCTTTCATCTTGGGCTTCCTCGGCTGGGCTGCGTTTGCGCCGCTCGACAGCGCGCTGGTCGCACCCGGTGTCGTCGTCGTGGAATCGCATCGCAAAACGATTCAGCATCTGGAAGGCGGGATCGTGAAGGAAATTCTCGTCCATGACGGCCAGCAGGTGAAGGCGGGACAGACGCTGATCGTGCTGGATGACACCCAGGCGAGGGTCAATCTCGAATTGCTCCAGGACGAAGCGGACGAATTGACCGCACAGGAAGCCCGCCTGAATGCCGAGCGCGACGGCGCGGCTCAAATAGTATTTCCGCCGGATCTTCTTGCGCGCCAGAGCGACCCCAAGGTCGACGAGGCCATCAGAGTCGAAGAAAAGACCTTTCAGTCGCGCAAGGATTCGCTCGATCAGCAGATCGGCGTTCTGACGTCCCGCAAGGGTGAGAACGAGCGCGTCATCGCCGGCCTCAAGGACGAGCAGACCGCGCTGGAGACGCAGATCGCGCTGATCGCGCAGGAAACCACTTCCGTCCAATTGATGGTCAACAAAGGACTCGAACCGGTTCCCAAGTTGTTGGCGCTGCAGCGTCAGGCGGCGGACCTCACCGGCCAGCGCGGCCAGCTGATCGAGAAAATCTCGCAGGTCGATTTGAACAACGGCGAGAACAATCTGCAGATCGTCAATTTGAAGAGCCAGCAGCTCGACGAAGTGTTGAAGGACCTGAGCGAAGTGCAAGGCAAGCGGTTCGATCTGATGGATCGCATCCAGGCGGCGCGCGACACGCTCAACCGCGTCACCATGACCGCGCCGGTGGCGGGCGAGGTGATGAATTTGGAGGTTCACACCAAGGGCGCCGTGATCAAGCCCGGCGATACGGTTGCCGAGATCGTTCCGGAGAACGATCAGCTCGAAGTCGAGGCCCATGTGAAGCCGGAAGACGCCGACGACGTCTATGTCGGCATGGCGGCGCGCGTGAATCTGAGTGCCTACAAGCAGAGGCGGTTGCCCATGATCCTCGGCACCGTCACCGGCATTTCTCCGGACCGCATCACCGATCCGCACACCGAACAGTCCTATTTCAACGCGCTGATCAGCGTGGATCGCGCGGCGTTGAAGCCCTATCCCGAAGCACGCATAATCCCGGGCATGCCGGTCGAGGTCGCGATGCAGACGGGCGCGCACACCGCGCTCGACTATTTCATCGAGCCCATCCGCGCGGTGCTGCGCAACGGCATGCGGGAAAAGTAAGCGCGATATAGAACCTACTTCGTCGGTCTCAGCGCGCGGATCGCCTCGTCGACGCTGTGAAAGACGCGATTTTCTCCCAGCTGCTTCAAGATCCCGAAGCGTTGCAGGGCGTCCTGGGCGCGCACGGATTCGAGGCGCGCGACGGCAAGAACGATGTTCGCTTCGCGGCAGTGCTCGATGATCTGTGCAACGGCCTGGGCGGCGGTATAGTCGATTTCGACGATGCTGCTTGCTTCGAGTACGACCAGCGTGGGCTTTTGCGGCCCTTGCGCAATCGCGGCATGGACGCCGCGGCGGAAATCATACGCGTTCAGGAACGACAGCGGCGCCTGGAACGCGAGGACGCGCACGTCTTCGAGACTTTCGCCTTCGAATTCCTTTTGCGGCGGCCACCAGATCGAGGTGCCGGGAACACGGGCGAGCTCGAGAACGCGTGCGCGCGTCGTCGTATACAGGCCATGCAGCAGCGACAATGCGATTCCCACCGCAACGCCGGTTTGAATTGGCAGCACCGTGATCGCGGCAATGGTCGCCACGATCAAGGCAAATTCTCCCGGGCTCTCCCGGAAGACCGCATGCATGGTCGATACGCGCGTGATGCGCAGCGCGACGAACAGCAGAATCCCGGCGAGGGCTGCGGCCGGAACGTGACGCATCAGAGACGGGCCGAAAACCGCAAGCGCGAGAATGACGCAGGCCGCGACGAGGCCCGTGGCCTGCGAACGCGCATGCGCTTCCGAGACGATCGCGGTGCGGGGCGGGCTCGCATCGACCGGGAACGCACCCAGGAAACCCGCCAGTATGCTTCCCGCACCGACTCCGATGAAGTCGCGATTGATATCCGGTTCTTCGTTCGCAGGCGTAAATCCGCGTGTCGTGGCGGATGTCTGCACCATCACCACGATCGCAACGAGCAAACTGAGAGGGGCAATCCGCAGGAAATCGCCCGCGCCGAGAGCCGGCACGGAGACATTCGGCAAGCCGCCGGGTACGACGCCGAGAACGGCAACGCCGCGATTTTCGAGACCGAAGGCAAGGACGGCGGCTGTCGCTGCCACGAGCCCGACAAGCGCACCCGGAACGCGCGGATTCAATTTCTCCGTCGCGAATGTTATCGCCAACACGCCAAGCCCGATCGCGACCGTCCAGAGATTGGCGCCCTCGACGTTGGCGCCCAGATGTAAGAGACGGTGCAGCACATTGCCGTCGCCCGCCGGGACCGAGAGGAGCGCCGGCAGCTGCGATGCGGCGATGTGAATTGCAATGCCCGCGAGAAAGCCGGTCGTCACCGGCTCGGACAGAAGGTTGGCGATCCATCCCATCCGCGCCAAACCGGCGCCGACCACGATGACACCCACGGCCAGTGCAAGCGCCGCCGCGAGTGCTGCGTAGTGAGCCGAACCCGACGCCGCCAGGAGCGCAAGGCTGCCGGCGAATATCGGGGCGATCGTGGAGTCCGCGCCCACGGACAGGAACCGATTCACGCCGAGAATCGCAAAAGCGAGCGAAGCTGCGGCGAACGCGTAAAGGCCGATCTCGGGCGTAAATCCGGCGAGCCTCGCGTTAGCCATCTGTTCGGGGATGGCGATGGCCGCGAGAGTGAGGCCCACGGCGACGTCCCGGGGTAGGTCGCGGCTGCTCCAGCCGGCAAATGACCGGAATATCTGCCGGCGCGGGGCGGCTGCGGGCAGTCTGTTGGAAGACGCGGCTTGGACCATCCGGATGTTCCTGCGACGGCGGGACGGGCAGCATAGCGTATCGGAGGATTTGAAGCTTGAACCGGTGCAGCAAGACCGCGGGTCTATTTGGGTGTAGGATCGCGAGCGTCAAACCCGCCGATCGTCCCCATGCACTCAGTCCGCGAGCCGCGTCTTAACCCTGTCGCCATCGACGATCTGCGCCCGACCCAGATCACCGTGGGCATGCGGGAAGTGGCGCTCAAACGCGAGAACTGGCGCCGTCACAGCGGCAAGAAGGGTGCGGAATTCCTTGGGCATCACATGATTCCCGTCGTGCGTGGGCCGAAAGGGCGCCATCACATCATCGATCATCATCACCTGGCACTCGCCTTGCTCGAAGAAGGTGTCGAAGAGGTGCTGATCCTCGTCGTCGCCGATCTTTCGAGGCTCGAGCCCGACGCGTTCTGGATCTTTCTCGACAACCGCGGCTGGATGCATCCTTTCGACGACAAAGGGAAACGGCGCGGCTACAAGGACATTCCCAAATCTGTCCGTCGCATGAAGGACGATCCCTATCGCTCGCTGGCGGGAGAGTTGCGCCGCCGCGGCGGGTTCGCGAAAGACACCACGCCGTTCAGCGAATTCCTGTGGGCCGATTTCCTGCGCCGCCGCATGAAGCGCGAATTCGTCGACAAGAATTTCGAACGCGCTCTGAAAAAATCACTGAATCTGGCAAAGAGCACGGACGCCAATTTCCTTCCAGGCTGGTGCGGTCCGGTCTCGAACGATTGAGTGCGCCCGGTCGCGGCACACGCGATACAAGCCCCGGCTTTCGACCCCTCGGGCGAGCGTCTTGCCCCAATAAGTGACTCCCGATGCCGCTTCGCCCGCAAATGGTTTTGCGCATTTCCTATATGAAATTCATCTGGTTTGAGCTTCCGGGAACGCTCGAATCTATACGCACGCATAGCCATTCTCCTTGGCGAGATCCGGCGCGATTTAAGCCGGCAGGAGATCTGGCATGTCCGGCATTGGTTATTTTCTCGGTCCCAGCTGGGATTGGTTCCCGGATTCCGAACGGCGGCCCGAGCAGCAACTGATTGATGCAAGAAAAGCTCGGGAAAATGCGCCAAACAGGGTGCTGGGTGAAATGGCGAGCGTGGTCGGGACCTCGCTTGCTGTCGTCGCCTTCATCGACGTTGCAGTGCTGATACTCAGCGTTCCCCTGAAGATGTTCCATTTGGGTTGATCGCGCCGCCGGCAGCGCAGACCTGAATTCTGGCGTTCTTGCGCCAAATCAAACCCATCCAGCGTCGGACCGTTAAGTTCCGGGTGTCGAATACGCGCCGGTTTTATATGGAATTTATATTGATGCGGCGCAGCACGCAGCCTCGCATTTATATGCGTTCTTCACGATGTTCGCTCGCTGATCATGGAGCCCTTTAATGCTCGACATTCTGTTCATAGCCATCGGCCTCGTTTTTCTCGCAGCAACTATGCTCTACGCCGCCGCCTGCGATCGTCTTTGAGGAATATCCCATGATTATCGACTACGGCCTGGGCGCGCTCGTCACCGTCGGTTTGCTCATCTATCTCGTCTACGCGCTGATCCGCCCCGAGCGGTTCTGAGGAGCTTCCATGACAATCAACGGCTGGATCCAGATTGCGCTCTATTGCGCGATCATCATCGCCATTACGAAGCCCGTTGGCGGTTACATGACGCGCGTCTTCAGCGGGGAACGCACATGGCTTTCGCCGGTCCTGCGTCCGCTCGAGCGCGCGTTCTATGCCATCTCGGCCGTGGACGAAAAGGAAGATCAGCACTGGCTGACATATGCGATCGCGATGCTCGCTTTCACCATGGCCGGCTTCGTGACGCTTTATGCCCTTCAGCGCCTGCAGGCGATGCTGCCGTTCAATCCGCAGAAGTTTCCGGCCGTCGGCGAACATCTCGCATTCAACACGTCCGTTAGTTTCATCACCAACACGAACTGGCAATCCTATACGCCAGAAACCACCATGAGCTATCTGGTGCAGATGGCCGGTTTGACGGTCCACAATTTCGTGTCGGCCGCTACGGGTATTGCACTCGCCGTTGCCCTGGTGCGGGGTTTTGCGCGCCGTTCGGCGAAAGGCGTGGGCAATTTCTGGGTCGATATGACCCGCTGCACGCTTTACATTCTGCTTCCGGTTTCCATCGTCGTGGGTCTTTTTTTCGTGTGGCAGGGAATGCCGCAGAATCTCGACGCCTATGTGAGCGCCACGACGCTCGAAGGCGCCAAGCAAACGATCGCCATGGGACCGGTCGCTTCCCAGGAAGTGATCAAGATGCTGGGCACGAACGGCGGCGGATTCTTCAACGCCAATTCGGCGCATCCCTTCGAGAATCCAAACGCCGTGACGAATCTCGTGCAGATCATCCTGATTTTCTCGCTGGGTGCGGGGCTGACGAATCTGTTCGGCCGCATGGTCGGCAACCAGCGCCAGGGCTGGGCGGTCTTTGCGGTCATGGGTCTGCTCTTTCTGGCCGGCGTAGTCATCGTCTATGCCAACGAAGTACCCGGCAATCCTGCATTCGCGGCATTCCACGTGGACCAGACGGCCAATGCGATGCAGCCCGGCGGCAACATGGAAGGCAAGGAAGTCCGCTTCGGCATCGCCAATTCCTCGTTGTTCACCACGATCACGACGGATGCGTCCTGCGGCGCGGTTAACAACATGCACGACAGCCTGATGCCGTTGGCCGGCATGGTGCCGCTAGCCAATATCATGCTGGGCGAAATCATCTTCGGCGGCGTCGGCTCCGGTCTTTACGGCATGCTGCTGTTCGCAATCCTGGCCGTGTTCATTGCGGGCCTCATGGTCGGACGCACGCCGGAATATCTCGGCAAGAAGATCGAATCGAAGGACGTGAAGATGTCGATGCTCGCCATCCTCGTGCTGCCGATGTCGATGCTGGGGTTCACGGCCCTCGCGGTCGTACTGCCGGCAGGACTGGCGGGCATGTCGAATAGCGGGCCGCACGGCTTCAGCGAAGTTCTCTATGCCTATGTCTCGGCCACGGGAAACAACGGCAGTGCGTTCGCGGGTATCAGCGCCAACACGCTGTTCTTCAACACGACATTGGGGCTCGCGATGTTCATCGGCCGCTTCCTGATGATCGTGCCGATGCTGGCCGTTGCCGGCAACCTTGCGGCGAAGAAGATCGTGCCGCCGTCCGCCGGCACCTTCCCGACCGATAGCGGGTTGTTCGTCGGTCTGCTGATCGGCGTCATCCTGATCGTCGGCGGGCTCATCTATTTCCCCGCTCTTTCGCTCGGTCCCATCGTCGAACATCTCGCGATGGGCTCGGGTAAACTCTACTAAAGGTCTCGGACCATGGACGCGACGGCATCTCCGGCGATCGAAAAGACCCGCAAGCGCGCATCCGCGGCGACAGTGCTGGACCCGGGCATTCTCGTGCCCGCGCTCGGCGACGCCGTGCGGAAACTCGATCCGCGAATCATGATCCGCAATCCGGTCATGTTCGTGGTGGAGGTCGTGGCCACACTCACGACAATCCTGTTCCTGCGCGATCTCGCGACAGGTGCAGGCGGCTACGGCTTTTCGTTCCAGATCAATCTGTGGCTCTGGTTCACGGTGTTTTTCGCGAACTTCGCGGAAGCGGTCGCCGAAGGCCGAGGGAAGGCGCAAGCCGCCGCCCTTCGCCAGACAAAGACCGACGCGGTCGCCAAGCTGCTCGAGAAGGGTTCGGCTCAGCCGCGTTCGGTGCCGGCCACCGCGCTGAAGCAGGGCGATATCGTGCTGGTCGAGGCGGGCGATCTGGTGCCCAGCGACGGCGATGTGATCGAAGGCGTGGCTTCCGTCAATGAGGCCGCGATTACCGGCGAATCCGCGCCTGTCATTCGCGAATCGGGCGGTGACCGCTCGGCCGTCACCGGCGGCACGACCGTCATCTCCGACTGGATCAAAGTGCGGATTACAGCCGCGCCGGGACATACCTTCCTCGACCGCATGATCGCGCTGGTCGAAGGCGCGGAACGCCAGAAGACCCCGAACGAGATCGCGCTCAACATCCTGCTTGCTGGCTTGACCATCGTGTTCGTGTTCGCGGTCGCCACCATCCCGAGCTTTGCGACCTATGCCGGCGGCCATGTGACCGTGCTCGTGCTGGTGGCACTGTTTGTAACGTTGATCCCGACCACGATCGGCGCGCTGCTGTCGGCCATCGGCATTGCGGGCATGGACCGCTTGGTGCGCTTCAATGTGCTGGCGATGTCCGGCCGCGCCGTGGAAGCCGCCGGCGACGTGGACACGCTGCTGCTCGACAAGACGGGCACGATCACGCTCGGCAATCGCCAGGCGACGGAATTCATACCCGTCACCGGCGTGACCGAGCGCGAGCTTGCCGACGCGTCGCAACTCGCATCGCTTTCGGACGAAACGCCGGAAGGCCGCTCCATTGTCGTGCTGGCCAAGGAAAAATACGGCATCCGCGGTCGCGACATGGCGCCGATGCAGGCGAAGTTCATTCCGTTCTCCGCGCAGACACGTATCAGCGGCGTCGATTCCGACGGCGTCTCGATCCGCAAGGGAGCGGTGGACGCCGTGCTCGCTCAGGCGACGGCGACCACACCCGCCACTACCCGCGAGATCAACGCCATCGCCGAAAAGATCGCCAAATCGGGCGGAACGCCGCTGGCGGTTTCGAAGGATGGCCGGCCGCTAGGCGTCATTCACCTCAAGGACATTGTGAAAGGCGGCATCCGCGAGCGGTTCTCGGCGCTGCGCAATATGGGCATCCGCACCGTGATGATCACGGGCGACAATCCGCTGACGGCGGCCGCTATCGCGGCGGAATCCGGCGTGGACGATTTCCTGGCGCAGGCGACGCCCGAGACCAAGCTCAAGCTGATCCGCGACGAGCAGGCCAAAGGCAAGCTCGTCGCCATGTGCGGCGACGGCACCAACGATGCACCGGCGCTCGCGCAGGCCGATGTCGGCGTCGCGATGAACACCGGCACCATGGCCGCGCGCGAAGCGGGCAACATGGTCGATCTCGACAGCGATCCCACCAAACTCATCGAGATCGTGGAGATCGGCAAGCAATTGCTCATCACGCGCGGCGCACTGACGACGTTTTCCATCGCCAACGACGTGGCGAAATATTTCGCCATCATTCCGGCGATGTTCGCGGCGTTCTATCCGCAGCTGCAGACCTTGAACGTGATGGGGCTGCATTCGCCGCAGAGCGCCATTCTTTCGGCGATCATCTTCAACGCGCTGATCATCATTGCGCTGATTCCGCTGGCGCTGCGTGGCGTCGCCTATCGGGCCGTCGGTGCGGCCTCGTTGTTGCGCCGCAATCTGCTGATCTATGGCGTGGGCGGCATCATCGTGCCGTTCGTCGGCATCAAACTGATCGATATGGCCGTCACGGCCGTCGGGCTCGTGTGAGCGAAGTTTTGTAAGAACGTTTCGAGGATACCATGTTGAAGCAAATCTGGCCTGCCATCGCGATGATCGTCCTCATGACGGTCCTCACCGGCATCCTCTATCCCCTGGGTATGACCGAAGTGGCGCAAACCGTATTTCCGCACCAGGCCAATGGCAGCCTGATCGAGCGCGACGGCAAGGTGATCGGCTCGGAGTTGATCGGGCAGAGTTTCACCTCGGCCAAATATTTCCATGGCCGTCCGTCCGCGGCCGGCAACGGCTACGATGCAGGGAATTCGGGCGGTTCGAATCTCGGGCCCACGTCGAAAGCGTTGGTGGCGCGGGTGAAGGGCGACGCGGCCAAGCTTCACGCCGAAAATCCCAACGCGCCCATCCCCGTCGATCTTGTTACGACCTCGGCGAGCGGATTGGACCCCGACATCACGCCGGAAGCGGCCTATTTCCAGATTCCCCGCGTGGCCAAGGCGCGCGGATTGAGCCAGGAGGCCGTGAAAGCGCTTGTCGACTCGCAGATCGAGCAGCGCCTGTTCGGGTTGATCGGCGAACCGCATGTCAATGTGCTGAATCTCAATCTGGCGCTGGACAAGCTTCCCGTACCGCAGGCTGCAAAAGCTGCGCTCCCGCCCAAAAAGGCGTAGCATCCGGGACGTAGCCAGCAACACAAAGCGTGCATGACTGACGACAGAGCGGACCGCGACACGCGGCCATCGCCGGAAGCCCTCCTGCAGCAGGCCAAGCAGGAGGGACGCGGGCGGCTGAAGGTCTTCCTGGGGGCAGCTCCCGGCGTCGGCAAGACCTATGCGATGCTCGCGCAGGCGCGCCAGCGCAGGCTGGAAGGTGTCGACATCGTCATCGGCGTAGTCGAAACCCACGGCCGCGTCGAAACGGAGATGCTGACCAAAGGTCTCGAAAGCATCCCGAAAAAGCGGCTCGCCTATAAGGGCCGCGTGCTGGCGGAAATGGACCTCGACGCGATTCTCCAGCGCCGGCCGAAGCTCGTGCTGGTCGACGAACTCGCGCACACCAACGCGCCCGGCAGCCGTCATCCCAAACGTTATATGGATGTCGAGGAAATCCTGGGCGCCGGAATCGACGTCTACACGACCCTGAACGTCCAGCATCTCGAAAGCCTGAACGACGTCGTCGCCAAGATCACCCGCATCCGCGTGCGCGAAACGGTGTCGGACGCGATCCTCGACCGCGCCGACGACGTCGAACTCGTCGATTTGACCCCGGAGGATCTGATCCAGCGTCTGGGCGAGGGAAAGGTCTACGTGCCCGCGCAGGCCGAGCGGGCAGTCCACAATTATTTCAAGCCGGGGAATCTGACCGCACTTCGCGAGCTCGCGCTGCGCCGCACGGCCCAGCGCGTCGACGAGCAGATGGTCACGTATATGCGTGCGCACGCGATTTCCGGTCCGTGGGAAGCGAGCGAACGCGTTCTCGTCCTGGTCAGCGAGCGGCCGGGCGCGATCGCTCTTGTGCGTTATTCGCGAAGGCTCGCGGATCGGCTGCGGGCATCCTGGGCGGCAATCAATATCGAGACGGGCCATACTCAACGCCTGAGCGAGCCCGATCGCGATCGGATCGCCGAAGCGCTGCGGGTCGCAGAGCGGCTGGGCGGCGTGGCCGTCACCGTTCCGGCGGAAAGCGTCGCAGCCGGTGTCATCGATTATGCGCACGCCAACAACTTCACCCATATCGTCGTTTCCACTTCCCGGCGCTCCTGGTGGTGGGAGATTTTCCGCCGTTCCGCCGCGCATGAGATCATCCGGCGCGCGGGCGACATCAGTGTCCATGTCGTGCCGGAAGAGCGCAGCACCAAAGCAGTCGTTGACGAACAGTCGGATCGCGTTCCGATCGCGCGCGAAACCGGCGGCTGGCTGATGCCGAGCGCTTATGCGGGAAGTCTCGGATTTGTTGCGGTGGCGCTGGCCGTCGGCCTCGTCCTGCAGCAATTCCTGGCCGTGTCGAACATTGCGCTGGTATTCCTGACGGCAGTCCTTGTGAGCGCGATCGCCTATGGTTTGTGGCCGGCGCTGTTCGCTTGTCTGATCAGCGTGCTGGCTTACAATTTCTTTTTTCTGCCTCCGCTCTACACATTCACCATCGCGGATCGCGAAAATGTCGTTGCCCTGTTCTTCTTCGCGCTCATCGCCGTCATTGCGAGCAATCTCACGGCGCGGGTGCGGGCGCAGGCCGTCACGGCGCAGGAGCGCGCAAAGGTGACGGAGGATCTTTATCTGTTCAGCCGCAAGCTGACGAGCGTCGTCTCGCTCGACGATCTCTTATGGGCGACGGCGCACCAGATTGCGTTGATGCTCAGGTTGCGCGTCGTGCTGCTGCTGCCGGAGGGCGAAGGCATTGCGGTTCGCGCGGGCTATCCGCCCGAAGATTCGCTCGACGACGCCGATCTGGCGGCCGCGCGATGGTCATGGGAACATGCGCAGCCGGCAGGGCGAGGGGCCGACACACTCCCGGGCGCCAAGCGCCTGTTCCTGCCGATCCGAACGGGCCGCGGCACGGTCGGCATTATCGGTCTGGACAGCGACAGGCCGGGGCCGCTTCTATCGCCCGATCAACGCCGGCTGCTGGACGCGCTTGCCGATCAGGCGGCTTTGGCCATCGAGCGCGTCAATCTCGCCCAGGACATCGACCGCGCGCGGCTCACGACCGAGACGGAACGCCTGCGCACGGCGCTTCTCACCTCGATCTCGCACGATCTGCGCACGCCGCTTGCTTCGATCCTCGGTTCCGCCACAAGTCTCAGAACCTATCGCAAGAGTCTCGACGACGCTTCGCAGGACGAGTTGATCCAGACGATCCAGAGCGAATCCGAGCGCCTCAATCGGTTCATCGCCAATCTTCTGGACATGACGCGGCTCGAATCCGGCGCGATCACGCCGAAAACGGAAGCGACGGATCTCGCGGACGTCATCGGAAGTTCGTTGCAACGCGCCGCCAAGGTGCTGGGCTCCCATGTCGTCAAGATCGATCTGGCGCCGGGATTGCCGATGCTGAAGCTCGACGCGGTGCTTCTCGAGCAAGTGTTGTTCAACCTTCTCGACAATGCTGCAAAATACGCGCCATCCGGTACGGAAGTTCTCGTCAAGGCGCGGCGCGACAACGGCTATGTGCATCTGGAAGTCCTCGACGAAGGCGCCGGAATCCCGCCTGAGGATTTCGAGCGCATCTTCGACAAGTTCTACCGGGTTCAGGCTGCCGACCGGAAGCGCGCGGGAACCGGTCTCGGCCTTGCCATCTGCCGTGGCTTCATCGAAGCGATGGGCGGCACCATCGTCGCGCACAACCGCAACGACCGTTCGGGAGCGGTGTTTTCCATCGCATTGCCCGCCTACACGAGCGAAACCAATCCGCGCGAGGTCGCCGCATGAGTACGCCATCGGCCCCCTTGCGCATCCTGGTCGTCGACGACGAGCCGGCGATAAGGCGTTTCCTGAGGACGAGCCTCACGGCGCAGGGTTATCAGATCATCGAAGCGGACACGGCAAAAGCGGCGCTCGAAGCCATGCGCCGCAATCCGCCGGACGTGCTGGTGCTCGATCTGGGCCTGCCGGACCGCGACGGCTTCGAAGTGATTCAGGAATTGCGCGGCATCGGATCGGCATTGCCGATTATCGTGCTGTCCAGCCGGGCCGACGAAGCGGGGAAAGTGCGCGCGCTCGATCTCGGCGCCGACGACTATGTCACCAAGCCGTTTGGCGTCGACGAATTGCTGGCGCGGGTGCGCGCGGCATTGCGTCATCGCCTGCAGCAGCAGGGCGAGCATCCGATCTTTCGGGTCCGGGACCTGGCCGTCGATCTCGTGCGGCGGATCGTGACGGTCAAGGATGTCGAAGTGAAACTGACGCCGCGGGAATACGATCTCCTGCGGCTGCTGGTCGGCCATGCCGGCAAGGTGCTGACTCACAAGTTCATCCTGCGCGAAGTCTGGGGCACGGAGACGGACGTGCAGTATCTGCGCATCTATATCCGCACCTTGCGTCAAAAGATCGAAGCCGATCCCGACCAGCCGCAATTGATCCTGACCGAGCAAGGCGTCGGCTACCGCCTGCGCGCGCCGGATTGAATTTTCCCGGAACGGGGCGACAGGTCCGATATCCCGGAGCGGTCGGGGCGATCGCCCCCGATGGGGTCGTTCAGCCCCTTTCCGGGATGGCCTGCGATTGCGGCGCTCAATCTTGCCTGTTGCCACAAGCGCCTGGTTTGTCACACTGGCGTTTCGATGGAGGACGAGATGCGGTTTGGCGTTTTCTACGAATTGCAGCTGCCGCGGCCCTGGGAGAAGGGCGACGAGCAGCGCCTGTTCCATCAGGCGCTCGCCCAGGTCGCGCTCGCGGACAAGCTCGGCTACGACTATGCGTGGGAAGTCGAGCATCATTTCCTCGACGAATATTCCCATTCCTCGGCGCCGGAAGTGTTCCTCGCGGCTGCGGCCGCGCAAACGAGCCGTATCCGGCTCGGTCACGGCATCCGCCAGGTGATTCCCAACTACAATCATCCCGCGCGCACGGCGGAAACGCTCGCCACACTCGATATCGTCTCGAACGGCAGGGTCGAGTTCGGTTTCGGCGAAGGCGCCACGCGGCTGGAGCTTGGCGGGTTCAAGATTCCGGCCAAGGAAAAGCGCGCCATGGCGATCGAAGCGGCCGAGCAGATCGCGAACATGATGGTGTTCACACCCTATCCCGGTTTCGACGGCAAATATTTCTCGATGCCGTGCCGCAATGTGCTGCCCAAGCCGGTACAGAGCCCGCACCCACCGATTTGGATGGCCTGCACCAATCGCGACACGATCAAGATCGCGGCGTCTCTCGGCGTGGGAGCGCTCGCGTTTTCGTTCGTCGATCCGGCCGAGGCTCGCAAATGGGCCGACATCTATTACGGCATCGTCAAGTCGGATGAATGCGTGCCTGTCGGCCACACGGTCAACGCCAATATCGCGATGGTCTCGAGCTTTTCGGTGTATCGCGACCGGGCCGAAGCGATCCGCCGCGGTCATGAAGGGTTCGAATTCTTCAGTTACGCGCTGAATGCGCTGGTGGCGCACGACACCGTTCCCGGCCGCACCAATCTTTGGGGCGAGTATCTGAAGCTGCGCGGCAACCGCACGGAGCAGGTGATTGCGGACGTCGAAGGGATCAGCGGTCGCGCCTCCGGCATCGGCACTCCCGACGACATGCGCGCGCATTTAAAGGCGCTGCAGGACTCCGGCATCGATCAGGTCATCTTCATGCAGCAGGCCGGCCGCAACAAGCACGAGCATATCTGCGAATCGCTGGAGCTGTTTGCCTCCGAAGTGATGGCGGAATTCACCGCCGAGGTCGAAGCGCGGGAGAGGCGCAAGCAGGAAGAGCTTGCGCCTTATTTCGAGGCCGCTCTCAAGCGCAAGAAATGGATGCGCGAGTTGGCCGACGATGAAGTGCCTGTCGTTCCCGCGTCCGTCGCCAAGGCGCAGGTCAATCGGTGAAGGTTACGGCGGATCTCGCCTCGCTGAATGCACGCGCGCTGCCGACCTGGTACGACGACGCCAAGTTCGGCATTTTCATTCACTGGGGATTGTTTTCGATACCCGCCTTTGCCGCGCGGCTCGGCAGCATCACCGACGCGTTCAAGCGGGATTACGACCGGGCCGTCGCGATGACGCCTTACACCGAATGGTATGCCAATGCGATCAAGGTGCCCGGCACGCCGTCGGCGGAATTCCATCACGAAAATTACGGCGACGCGCCTTACGAAGCGTTCAAGGAGCCGTTTCTGGCGGGCCTCAAGAACTGGGACGCGGGCGCCTGGGCGGAAATGTTCCGCGATGCCGGAGCGAAATATGTCGTGCTCGTCTCCAAACATCATGACGGGTTCTGCCTGTGGCCCAGCGCAATCGAAAATCCCCGTCAGAAAGCTTGGTACAGCGAGCGCGATCTCGTGGGCGAGCTCGCGCGCGCCGTGCGCGCGGCCGGCCTCAGATTCGGTGTCTATTATTCCGGCGGCATCGACTGGACCTTCAATCGCGAACCTTTGCGCACGATGGGCGATTTTCTGGGCTCGACCCCCGGCGGACGCTATCCTGCCTATGCCGACGCGCAGCTGCGCGAACTGATCGCACGTTACGAACCGAGCGTGCTGTGGAACGACATCTCCTGGCCCGCGGACGAGCCGCATCTCTTTGCGCTGTTCGCGGACTACTACAACGCCGTGCCCGATGGCGTCGTCAACGACCGTTGGCGCACCGTGACATGGAAGTCGAAGCTGATGCGCTTCAAGGCCGCGCGCCGCCGTTTCGATACCGGCTACAAGAGCTACATCGCGAAAAATCCCAAGGCGCTCGACGGCATCGTGCCGCCGCCCGTGCCCCACAGCGATTTCCGCACGCCGGAATATGCGAAGCTGCCAAAGATCAGCGCGAAAAAATGGGAATCGACGCGCGGCATGAGCCATTCCTTCGGCTTCAACCGCAACGATACGGAGGCCGATTATGCGCCGTTCGAAACGCTGCTGGGCGACTTCATCGACGGCGTGTCGAAGAACGGCAATCTCCTGTTGAATGTGGGACCGGAAGCGGATGGCACGATACCGGCGCCGCAGGCGGCTCGGCTCAAGGCATTCGGCGCGTGGCTTCGTACCAACGGCGAGGCGGTCTACGGCGCGCATACCTGGACCGAGGCAGAAGCTGTGACTGCAGATGGACTGGCGGTGAGATTCACGCAGAAGAACTGCTCGGTCTATCTGATCGTGCTCGGTGCGCCGGCAGGACACGAAATTCGCGTGCGCGGTGTTTCTCTCGAAGGCCAGGGACGCTTGTTGGCCGATGGAAGCCCAGTCGCTTTGCGCCACGAAGGCACAGATACGGTGCTGGGTTTTTCGTCTCCGCTCAAAGGCGATTTCGCACCCTCGATAGCATTCGACCCTCCGACATCGGTTTCATAGTTCAGCGCGCCGCGATCACGCCGGCTTCGGTGCGGGGCTGCGCGAGGCGTGCAGTCGCCAGAGACCGTAGAACAGTGCTGCGGCGAGAACGAGAATCCCGCTTCCGATCAGGGGGCGATGCCCAATCCATGCCAGCGCAATTACAACCAGCGACAGCGGAACGCCGATCACGATCGACACGAAGAAGGCCGCGCCGCGCACAAGGCCGCCCAGGAACGGCACGACGGACGCGATGGTCGAGATCGGTCCCAGGAACATCGCAAATCCGATGACCATCGCGGCCGTGCCAACGCCCCGCAGAATCCAGGTCAGGATCGATTCCGAATGGCGCTTGTTGGCAATCATGACCGCCGTAGGCCGGTTGCCCATGGCGGCCAGTTGAATCGTGTAGCCGTTCGGCGTCGTGAACGGCGCAAAGCCCCCCTGACTTTGGGCAGCGAGCACGGAAATCGTGGCGCCTGTTGGCAGCGCCAGATAAGACACGCGCAGATCGCCGATCTTGGGTGAAGCGGGATCGCCTTTGAACAGCTGGTCGCCGTTCTTGGTCCAGCCGCCCGGCGCGTCGGGCGTGACGGACTGGCCGAGATCGAGCTCGGTCACTGTGGCGGAATCAAGGGTGAAGCCGCCGAGCTTCGCGTCGCTCGCCAGATAAAGCTGGGAGTGCAAGGGCATTTCCGGATTGGCGTGGGCTTCTTGGTGCGCGAATTGCGACGAGTCGATAGCCTTGTCGGACCACACTTCGGAATAAGTATAGGTCGTTGTCGTGGTCTGGCTGCCGCCTAAATTGTTGGATGTGCTGCTCTCCTTTTTCTCTTTCCATTGATACATCTCGGCCTTGCGCGCCACGGCCACAGAATCGGGGAAGTTCACCGCGAGATCCGAATCGACGACCGTCGCCTTGGCGGTCGCCGGTCCCACGACATGAACGAGCTTGCCTTCATTGCCGGGCGTGGGGTTGATGTCCTGCAACTCGACGGTGCTGCTCGCGGCCGCATTGAGGCCCACGATGGCCTGGACGGCGCGGCCTTCGTTCCACCACAAGAGCGCCACGGCGACGAGAATAAGTACGGGACCCAGCAGAATGCCGAAAATGGATCCGAACAGCCGCGAGAAAAACCCCCGCGAAACCGTCTCCGTGTAGATGTCCGGCATTGGTATCCCCGCGACACTATTGTCCGTCTGCGAGCCTAGCCGAGTTTCACGGAGGCCAAAAGGCGGCGGTATCGTTGCGTATCGCCAGCCGGATTTTGAACCTTTATAATGTATTCGCGTTAACGGCAGCGGGCGAGGAGGAGATATCGATGTTCGCGTCAATAATTGCCTTTGGGCGTCTTTCGCGCGCATTTGCGATTGCCGCGGGGCTTGCCGCGCTCACCGCAGGCGCCGCTTTCGCGTGCGATTGCGGTTATCACGGCGACTATTATCGCTATCACCATGAGGGCGCCGGAAATTATTCCTGCTATGGCGGCTTTCATGATTGCCGCTACGAAGGCGACCGCGGCGGCTACTACCATGACGTCTATCGGGGCGGTTACCGCTATGACGGACACCGTTACGACCAGCGTTATCGCCATTACGATCGCGGCTATCGCGGCTGGTAGAGTTTACATCTGCATCGCCCAGCCTTCGACGGCCATGGAGGCCTGACGAACGGCTTCGGACAATGTGGGATGCGGGTGGCTGGTGCGCGCAATGTCTTCGGATGCCGCGCCGAACTCGATGGCCAATGCGGCTTCCGAAATCATGTTGCCGGCTTCGGCGCCCAATATGTGCACGCCCAGCACGCGATCGGTCTTTGCGTCGGCGAGCATTTTGACGAAGCCTTCCGTGGCAGCGATCGTCTTGGCGCGCGCATTGGCAGTGAAGGGAAATTTTCCAATCTTGTAGGCAATGTCCGCCGTCTTCAATTCCTCTTCCGTCTTGCCCACACTCGCCACTTCCGGAGCGGTGTAGACGACCGCTGGAATGGCGTCGTAATTCACGTGGCCCGCGCGGCCGGCGATATTCTCGATGCACGCGACCGCTTCGTCTTCCGCCTTGTGCGCCAGCATCGGGCCTTCGCGGCAATCGCCGACCGCCCAGATGCCGCCAACATTCGATTTGTAATGCTCATCCGTCGCCACGCGTCCGCGCGGATCGCGCTTGACGCCGACCTCTTCCAGCCCGAGCCCGTCGGTGTAGGGCTTGCGGCCGATCGCGACCAGCACGACATCGGCCTCGAGCGTCTGCTTCTCGCCGGCGCCTGCTTCGACGTTGACCCGCAGGCTGTCGCTCTTTTTGTCGATGCCCGCGACTTTCGTGGACAGCTGGAACTTCATGCCCTGCCGCTGCAGGATGCGCTGGAACTGCTTGGCGATTTCGCCATCGAGGCCCGGTGTGATGCGGTCGAGGAATTCGACGACGGTTACGTCGCTGCCGAGCCGGCGCCACACGGAGCCGAGTTCGAGCCCGATATAGCCTGCGCCCACCACCACCAATCGCTTCGGCACGGATTTGAGCGCGAGCGCACCGGTCGACGACACGATGGTTTCTTCGTCGACGCTCACGCCGGGAAGCGGCGCCACGTCGGAGCCCGTGGCGATGACGATGTTCTTCGCCGACAGAGTTCGCGTCGTGCCGTCGGGACGCGTGACCATCACCTGGCCGGGATTGACGATGCGCGCGTCGCCCACGATCGCTTCGGACTTGTTCTTCTTCAGCAGGAATTCGACGCCGCGGGTAAGCTCGCCGACCACCTTCGTCTTGTGCGCCATCATCGCCGCAAGATCGAGGCTCACGCCGCTCGTCTTGATGCCGAGCTTCGGGAAATCCTTCTCCGCCTTCTCGAACAATTCGCTGGTGAACAGCAGCGCCTTGGACGGAATGCAGCCGATATTGAGGCAGGTGCCGCCGAAGGTCCCGCGCTTGTCGATACACGCACTGGAGAGACCGAGTTGGCCTGCGCGGATCGCAGCGTTATAGCCGCCCGGCCCGCCGCCAATGACGACGACGTCGAATTGATCGCTCATTTCGGTGAATTTTTCTCCAGCGCCGAGGCTATCCGGTCGAGCGATTTGTGCTCGCGCCGCTCCTTCGCCTTTTCCTTCTTTTGCTTTGAGGCTGCTTCGCCGCTCGGGCTGGTCAGCCAGAACAGAAACACCCATGCCGCGATCGGCCCGGTCAGGATGAGCCACAGAACAAGGTTGTCAAAGAAATTGGGCGCCATGTCAGGTCCCTCTTTAAGTCTCCGCCGCCTGCCCCATTCAGGTCATCGCGACGCCGCATATATGGCGATGGAGATCGCGATTTTAAATATCCAGCAATAGCCGCTGGGGGTCTTCCAGGTTTTCCTTGACCCGGACGAGGAAGGTGACAGCTTCCCGTCCGTCCACCAGCCGGTGATCGTAAGAAAGTGCCAAATACATCATCGGACGGATTTCAATCTTGTCGTCCACCACGACAGGGCGCTTCTGTATTTTATGCATACCCAGCACGCCCGATTGGGGCGAATTGAGGATCGGCGTCGACATCAGCGAGCCGAACACGCCTCCGTTGGTGATGGTGAAGGTCCCTCCCTGCAGCTCTTCGAGCTTGAGCTTGCCGTCGCGTGCGCGCGTGCCGAGATCGACGATCGCGGATTCGATTCCGGCCAGCGAGAGCTTGTCGGCATCGCGCACCACCGGCACGATCAATCCGCGCTCGGTCGAAACCGCAACACCCATGTCGTAGTAATTCTTATAAACGATGTCGTTGCCTTCGATCTCGGCGTTGACGTTCGGCAGTTCCTTGAGCGCCGCGATGCAGGCCTTCACGAAAAAGCCCATGAAGCCCAGCCTGACGCCATGCTTCTTCTCGAAATCCTCTTTGTATTCCGCGCGCAACGCCATCACATGGCTCATATCGACTTCGTTGAAGGTCGTGAGCTGGGCGGCGGTGTTCTGCGATTCCTTGAGGCGCAGCGCGATGGTCTTGCGCAGGCGCGTCATGCGCACGCGCTCTTCGCGCGCCGCATTGGGACGCGGACCGGCGGGGATCTGTACGGCAGGCTGCGGCGCGCGTTCATTCGCGCGGGATTCGAGTGCGGCGAGCATGTCGCCTTTGGCGACGCGGCCGTCTTTGCCGGTCGCGACCACGCGCTCGGGTTGAAGCCCGGTTTCCGCTGCAATGCGACGCACCGACGGCATCACGGGTGCTGGTTCCGCTTTCGGCGCGGGCGGCGTCACCGGTTTCGCTTGCACAGGCGCCGCAACGGGAGCGACTGCGGGTTTCGCGGCTGCAGGCTTTGCACCACCTTGCGCGATCAAGCCCAGGATCGCGCCCACCTGAACGGTGGCGCCCGTCGGCACGGAGATCGATTCGATCGAACCGTCGGACGGCGAAGGCACTTCCACCGTCACCTTGTCGGTTTCGAGTTCGACCAGCGGTTCGTCGCGGGTGACGGTGTCGCCCTCTTTCTTGAACCAGCGCGCGACGGTTGCTTCCGTCACGGACTCGCCCATAGCCGGGACCTTGATGTCGATGCTCATAAATTCCTCGTTTCGCAGGGCACGCGCGGGAACCCCGCAACGCTACAGCGTCAATGCTTCGTCGAGAAACGCCTTCAACTCCGCCAGGTGCTGGCTCATCAAGCCCGCGGCGGTGGACGCATATTCCGGACGGCCCACATAACGCGGACGCGAATTGCCGCCCAGATCCTTGATCGTCATTTCGATGCGCGGCGCGATGAAGGTCCAGGCGCCCTGGTTCTTCGGTTCTTCCTGGCACCAGATCACTTCCGCCTGCGGGAAACGCGCCAGCTCCTGTGCCAGCACGCCTTCGGGGAACGGATAGAGCTGCTCGATGCGCAGCATCTGGATGCGCGTTTCGCCCCGCTTCTCGCGTTCTTCCATCAGGTCGAAATAGACTTTGCCGGTGCACAGGATCACGCGCTTGATCTCGTTGTCGGGAACGAGCTTGACGGTGGTGGCGCCGGGCACGGTTTCGGCCTGATCGCGGAACACGCGGTGGAACGACGAGCCCGTCTGCATGTCCGACAGGAACGACGTGCAGCGTTTGTTGCGCAGCAGCGATTTTGGCGTCATCAGGATGAGAGGCTTGCGGAACGGGCGATGCACCTGGCGGCGCAGCACGTGGAAATAATTGGCCGGCGTGGTGCAATAAGCGACCTGGATATTGTCCTGCGCGCAAAGCTGCAGATAGCGCTCGAGGCGCGCGGAGGAATGCTCCGGCCCCTGGCCTTCATAGCCATGGGGCAACAGCATCACGAGGCCGCACATGCGCAGCCATTTCATTTCGCCCGACGCGATGAACTGGTCGATCACCACCTGCGCGCCGTTCGCGAAATCGCCGAACTGCGCTTCCCACAATACCAGCGCGCGCGGTTCCGCGGAGCTGTAGCCATATTCGAAACCCAGCACCGCTTCCTCGGAGAGAAGCGAATCGACCACTTCGAATTCGCCCTGGCCTTCGCCGATATGTCCGAGCGGCCAATAACGTTCTTCGGTTTCCTGATCGACGAGAGCGACATGGCGCTGCGAGAAGGTGCCGCGCGAAGTATCCTGGCCCGAGAGTCGCACGGGGCAGCCTTCATTGAGCAAGGTGCCGAAGGCGAGCGCTTCTCCCGTGGCCCAGTCGAAGCCTGTGCCGGTCTCGAACATCTGCGCCTTGGCCTGAAGCTGGCGCGCGATGGTTCTGTGCAGATGGAACGACTCCGGCGCGGTCGAGAGCGCGCGGCCCACTTTCAACAGATCGTCGAGCGGCACGGAGGTCTCGCCGCGGCGATCGCCTTCGGGAGCGGTGGCAAATCCGGACCAGCGGCCATCCAGCCAATCCGCGCGGTTGGGCCGATGGCTCTTCGCGAGATCGAGTTCCTCGTCGAGCCGCTTCTGGAACGCCGCGATCATCGCGCGCACGTCGTCTTCGGTCAGCGTGCCTTCGGCGACGAGCTTCGCCGCATAGAGCTCGAGCGCGGTGGGATGATCCTTGATCGCGCGATACATCAGGGGCTGCGTGAACGCCGGCTCGTCGGTCTCGTTGTGACCGAAGCGCCGGTAGCAGAACATGTCGATCACGACGTCTTTGTGGAACAGCTGCCGAAACTCCGTGGCGATGCGCGCGACATGCACCACGGCTTCGGGATCGTCGCCGTTCACATGGAAGATCGGCGCCTGCACCATCAGCGCCACATCGGACGGATAGGGCGAGGAGCGCGCATAGGCGGGCGAGGTCGTAAAGCCGATCTGGTTGTTGACCACGAAATGGATGGTGCCTCCCGTGCGGAAGCCCTTGGTGCCGGACATCGCGAAACATTCCGCGACCACACCCTGGCCCGCGAACGCCGCATCGCCGTGCAGCAGCAACGGCATCACGCTGGCGCGCGTGGTCTTGTCGCCCAATTGAGTCTGCTTGGCGCGCGCCTTGCCCAGCACGACGGGATCGGACGCTTCGAGATGGGACGGGTTCGCGGTGAGCGACAGATGCACCTTGACCTCGTCGAATTCGCGATCCGACGAGGCGCCCAGATGATATTTGACGTCGCCCGAACCCTGCACTTCGGTGGGCAACACGCTGCCGCCCTGGAATTCATGGAAGATCTGGCGATAAGGCTTGGCCATTACATTGGCGAGCACGTTGAGCCGCCCGCGATGCGACATGCCGAGCACGATTTCCTTCACGCCCAGCTGGCCGCCGCGCTTGATGATCTGCTCGAGTGCGGGAACCATCGCTTCGCCGCCGTCGAGCCCGAAGCGCTTGGTGCCCACGAAACGCAACGAGGCGAATTTCTCGAAACCTTCGGCCTCGATCAGCTTGTTGAGGATGGCGCGCTTGCCTTCCTTGGTGAAGACGATTTCCTTGTCGGGCCCCTCGATCCGCCGCTGCAGCCAGTCCTTCTGCTCGGGATCGTTGATATGCATGAACTCGTAGCCGATGGGCCCGCAATAGGTGCGCTTGAGGATCTCCACCATGCGCCGGGGGCTCGCGCTTTCCATGCCCAGCACGCCGTTGATGAAGATGGGCCGGTCGAGTTCGGCTTCGTGGAAGCCGTAGAAATTGGGATCGAGCTGCGGCAGCGAAGTCTTCTTGCCGAGCTTGAGGGGATCGAGATCGGCGGCGAGATGGCCGATCACGCGATAGGCGCGCACCAGCTGGATGGCCCGGATGGAATCCTTGGCGGCGGCGCGCAGATCCGCTTCGCCGACGGCGCCTTTGGCGCGGGGCTCCGGCTGGCCGGTCAGGGCCGAAGTCAGCTCGCCGGTCTCGAGATCGAGCTTTGCGTCTCGCCGCCAGGCCGGCCCGCGGCCAAGCTGGGTGGCGGAAAGCCCCTCTTCCCCTAGGCTCGCGAAATAGGCCCGCCAGGAGGGGTCCACCGCATCGGAGTTTTCGAGATATTGGCCGTAAAGCGCCTCGACATAGGCGGCGTTGGCGCCGAACAGGAACGAGGATTGCTCGAGTACCGTGTTGGGCGCGGCCGTGCCGGCAAAAGCTTCGGAATCTCTATCCATTTCAACGCGTTGGGCGGCTTGCCGCCCGCTCCTTACGTGGGGCAGTTGGCCCCGCCGTCGTCACGGGGGAGCGGTACCGCGTTTCGCACTGCAATGCACGCGGCAATTTCGAGGCAATCCAACGGCCCGCAGGGTTAATATGGCGTTAGGAAGTGGGATTTGGAGGGGGTGGGCAGATGGGTCGAGCAGTTGATTATTATACATATATCTATATAACAAGATGACGGACGACATCAAGCCGAAAGAGCTCGTCTGGGTCGGATCGAGCCGGAAAGAGCTACGGGAATTTCCACCGCTGGTCCGGCGCACATTCGGCGTCGCGCTGTTTGCGGTTCAGCTTGGTAAAACGCCGCCCGAGGCCAAGCCGCTGAGAGGTTTCGGCGGCGCGAGCGTGCTGGAACTGATCGAAGATCACGACCGCAATACCTATCGGGCGGTTTATACGGTTCGATTTGGAACGAAGATTTATGTGCTGCACGCGTTTCAAAAGAAATCGAAACACGGCATCGCGACGCCGAAGCAAGAAATCGATCTGATCCGCCAGCGATTGAAAATCGCGGAACGGATGCGCGGCGGATGAAGCCGGGGAGAAAAGAGAAATGAAAAAGGACTACGAAAAGAGCAGCGGCAACGTCTTTGCAGACCTTGGCCTGCCGAATTCCGAGCAGGAACTTCTCAAGGCGAAATTGACGGTCCAGATTTACCAGATCATCAAGGACCGCGGCCTCACGCAGAGCAAGGCGGCGGAGTTGCTCGGCACCACGCAGGCGCAAGTCTCCGCGCTGATGCGGTGCCGACCGGTCTCCGTCTCCGTCGGCCGCCTGATGGAATTTCTCACCGTGCTGGGCCAGGACGTGGAAGTCACTGTCAGGCCCGCGCCGGCGAAGAAGACAGGTCACATGTCGGTCGTTGTTCAGTAGTGAGTTATGACGCTATGGCAAGCATGAAAAAGCGAAACGCAAGAGAGCTGACGACTCTTGACGATTTCCAAACGAAGGAGGGAACGCGCGACGCGTTCCAAACGGTTGCGATCAAGGAAGTCCTCGCCTGGCAGATTGAGCAGGCGATGAAGGCTCAAGGCCTGTCGCGCAAGCGCATGGCCGAACGCATGGACACGAGCCGCAGCCAGATCAGCCGCCTGCTCGACCCGCGCGATGGCAACGTGACGCTCGCGACCTTGCAACGAGCAGCGGCGATGCTCGGACGCACCGTGAGATTGGAGTTGGAATAGGTGCGTCGCGATGCGACGCTGGAGATAGATTTGTGCTGGACCGATACGCGAACTTCGCTGATCTTGCTGCACATGAAGTGGAAGGTATTTCCTATCGGATTTTTATAGTTGTTCGAGCCTCACCCATTGCAGTCGTCGCACCGCATGGGGGAGAGATCGAACCGGGTACGTCTCAAATCGCGGCCGAAATAGCAAGTGGTACATTCTCGCTCTATTGCTTTGAAGGACTTGTGCCGGGAAGACCTCACAGCGGTCTCCACATCAGGTCTGATCGGTTCGATGAACTGCAGGGTAGCAGACTTGTTGAGGCTTCCGAACTTGCCGTTGGAGTGCATGGCCGCTCGGACGGAAGCGATGCCGAGTCGGTCTGGATGGGAGGACTAAATGACGTTCTTCGAGACGAAATTGGTGATGAGCTAACTCGCGTCGGCTTCAAAGCAAGAACAACAGGTCACGACCTGCCGGGTAGAGCGCTAACAAACATCTGCAATCGGGGAAGACAAAGGGCATGTGTCCAGCTTGAACTACCGCGGACCCTGCGGGACAATCTTGTTGCGGATGTTCAGCGTCGACAAACATTTGCTGCCGCAGTGCGGGCACCAATTGATCGTTTCGTTTTGAGTCTCGACCGCTTCAAACCATGATCGCGATTTGCAAGTGGACCATTTTTGCAAGCGGTGTTCTCAACGCTCCGCTGTGGTCTTCTCCCCCGCCGCCACAAGCGCCGCGTTGAGCGTCGCGATCTCTCCCTGCTTCAGTGCCTGCCATTGCTTGAGCGTGGCGGCGAGCACTTTCGACAGGGTTGCGTCGGAGGCCCACGCGTCGGCGCTGGGGTCGGCGTCGGCGGCATCGACGGCTTGCTCGAGTTTTTGGAAATCGGCCGCGAGGCTGCGGAGGGAATCGGCGCGGGCGGGCGGGTTTTCGCGGCCGGGATGTACGGCCTGCGGCAGCGGCACATCCGTCAGTGCGGCGATCGAGGCCATCGCGTGCAGCATCTGCGGACGTAGTCTGGTTTCGTGCGGCGCGTCCGTTTACTCCAACTACATCTCGCATATCCGCGCATCGTCCGTCGAGGCGGTCGCGCACTTTTCGTCGCCTCACTAGCCATTTGTAAGCGCTGTGCTTTTGGGTTCCAACGGTGCCGATTTTGCTCGGCGAAATCGCACTGCGAAATATGTGCTGCGCCGTTTGGCAACCTCTGGTTGCAATTCTTGGCATAGCGAGTAACCTATCTCCAATATCCGCGATGCGGCCGGTCCATAACCGGTCGCGCTTTTGAAGGGGCGCCATCATGTTGCAGGTTAAAGTTGGACTCGTCGACACTACAGGCATGATCGATTCCCAGACAATGGTGGCTGCTGCGGCCGCCTTGAACGTCCAGGTCACGCGGGACGTGCCGCAATTCTGGAACATCAACGCGACCGTTTCGTATCTTCCGGATCCGAAGAGCATTCCGCAGGGCGTGTGGCCCGTACAACTTGTGAAATCTCTTCCGCCACCCGAAGGCGGGTTTCACCAGACGAAAAATCACCAACCGTATGCGAAGGTCATCGCCACGCCGGGCAGCAACGAATGGACTATCGATGCCAGCCACGAAACGGTGGAAATGCTCATTGATCCCAACGGCAACCGGCTGCAGACTTCGACGGCCATAGGAATCGTGGGAGGTGCGGTCAAGGATATCGTTGGCAAATTCGAATATCTGGTCGAGGCCTGCGACCCCTGCGAAGCGAACAACTTTGCCTATCCGATCGACGGCATCATGGTATCGGATTTTCTGACGCCCCATTATTACGATCTCGCCACGACTCCCGGCGCGCGCTACAGTTTCACCGGAGCCATAAAAACTCCCCGCGAAATGCTGCCGGGCGGCTACATTTCCTACATCGATCCCCAGTCCGACGAGGTGCAACAGATTCTCTGGCTCGGCGCGCGGCCGACAGTCAGGAATCTCGGACCGGTGCCGCCAAATATGAGTCTTCGGGTCTTCGTAGAATCCGAAACCCTGCGTCTGGTGCACAAGAAACGAAAAACGGCATCCAAGAACGTTGCCGCAGCGAGAGACAAGTATCGAGCCTCGCTCGCTTCAGCCGCGCGAGCGAGAGCGAAGCACTACGTCTAGAAAGTGCAGCGACCGGCGGCGGAATCGGTTTGAGTGACGGAGGAGACGGCATTTAATGCGCCACGACGGCCTTCTCCCCCGCCGCCGCCAGCGCCGCATTGAGCGCCGCGATCTCCGCCTGCTTCAACGCCTGCCATTGCTTGAGCGTGGCGGCGAGCATTTTTGACAGGGTTGCGTAGGATGCCTTCGCGTCGGCGCTGGGGTCGGCGTCGGCGGCGTCGACTGCTTGTTCGAGTTTTTGGAAGTCGCTCGCGAGGCTGCGCAGCGAATCGGCGCGGGCGGGCGGGTTTTCGCGGCCGGGATGCACATTCGACGGCAGCGGCACATCCGTCAGGGCTGCAATCGAAGCCATCGCGTGGAGCATCTGCGGACGCAGTCTCGTTTCGTGCGGCGCGCGCGCCGCCAACGCTTTCATCAATGCGGAGGCATCTTTGAGCGCGGCCGCGGTCTGCGCCGCGGCGGTCTGCACCTGCATCGCCAATTGGAATTCGCGCAGCAATGCCGCAGGCGCCATTTTTACGCGCGGGTCCGGCTTCACGGTCAAAGGCTGGCGCAGGGTTTGGCCGTTGACGCTCAGCGCGATCCAATAATTTCCCGGCGGCGCCCAAACGCCGCTCGCGCGGAACGGATTGTCCGATTCTTCGCCGCTCGGATAATGCAAATCCCACATGAAACGATGCATGCCCGGCGTGGCCGGCAATATCGGATGCGGCGGCGCCCATTCCGGCGCGAAGGGCAATGTCGCGGCATCGGGTACATGTGCCTTCTCCGCGCTGGTGTAGCTCTTTATCTTCTGGTTTTTCGCATCGAACACAGTGAGCGTCACGGGGCCGCTGACCGCGGAAGGTAATACGTAATCGATCGCCGCGCCGTCGGGAGGATTGGCCGCCATCGGTTCATCCTTCGGCATCGGCGTGCCGGTGAAGCTGGCCGAGCGTATGCGAATGGCATCTGCCGGCTTGAACAGAACCGGCGCGCCGGTCGACATCTGCCTGAGCGCCGTCACGTCGTCCATGATCCAGAAGCCGCGCCCATGGGTCGCGATCACCACATCGTCGCCATGCACGTCGATGTCGCGCACCGATGTCATGGGCAGGTTCTGCTGCAGCGATTGCCACTGCGCGCCGTCGTCGAACGAGACGAACATGCCCCGCTCCGTACCCGCGTAGAGGAGCCCCTTCTTCGCCGGATCCTCGCGCACCACATTGACGAAGGCGTCGGCGGGAATCCCCGCGTCGATGCGCGTCCAACTTTTGCCGCCGTCGCCGGTGCGCCAGATGTAAGGCGCATCGTCGTCGAGCCGGTGCCGGTCGACCGCGAGATACGCGACATTCGGATCGAAATGCGAAAGCTCGATGCCGCCGATCTTCGACCAGGGCGAAAGCCCCGCCGGCGTCACCTGAATCCAATGCGTGCCGTTGTCGTCGGTGCGCCATACGAGCCCGTCATCGGTGCCGATCCACAGCGATGTCGCGCGCAAAGGCGAAGGCGCAATGGTGTAGATCACCCCGCCGCGCTTGCTGAGGTGATCGTCGTCCACCGCGGTCGGCGCATCGAGATTGGCGGGCACGCCTGCATCTGCGCGCGTCAGATCCGGCGACATCGCCGCCCAATGATTGCCGCCGTCCGCGGTGCGGAACAGGCGCTGATTGGCGAAATAGAGCGTCTTCTTGTCCTTCTTCGAGAAGGCGAGCGGCAGGGTCCAGGCGCTGCGATATTCCGCGGCCGGATAGGCGAGCGTGGGATCGACATTGCGCGTCTGCCCGGTGCGCAGGTCGAGCTTGTCGACCTTCTCGCCATAGACGATGTCCGGATCGTTGGGGTCCGGCGCGATCATGCCGCTTTCGCCGCCGGCCGTTTCCTCATGGAATTGCTCCATGGTGATGCCGTCATATTGGCCCGTGCGGCTGGGGAGAGACACCGCGCCGGAATCCTGTTGCGCGCCGTAAACCCAATAGGGAAAGCGGTTGTCGGTCGCGACATGATAAATCTGCGCCGTCGGCTGGTTGTACCAGCTGCTCCAGGTCTTGCCGCCATTGGCCGTGATCTGCGTGCCCTGATCCGAGCCCAGAATTTGGCGATCGGAATCGGTGGGATCGATCCACAGAGCGTGGAAATCGTCGCCCGTCGGATCCCCTTTGAGCGCGATGAAATGTTTGCCCGAATCGTCGGAGCGCAGCACGATCGTATCCATCACGAAGATGCGGTCGGCGTTTTTCGGATCGGCCGTGATGCCTGAAAAATACCAGCCGCGTTCCCAGATGCGCTTGTCGCCGGTTGCATGCACCCAATGCACGCCGCCGTCATTGGAGACGTACAGGCCCGCTTCGTTTGGCAGTCCGTCGGCAAGAACATAAAGACGCTCGGGCATCGCATTCGATGTGGCAAGACCCATGCGATAGGGATGCGCGGGGAAGCCGTTGCGTGTGATCTGCGACCAATGCGTGCCGCCGTCATGCGAGACGTAAAGCCCGCCGCCGGGCCCGCTGGACGGCGGATAGACGTTCCAGGGCGGACGCCGCGTCTGCCACAGCGAGGCATAGATCGTGTTCGCATCGCCGGGCTTGAACGCAAGGTCGATCGCGCCGGTGTCGTCGTTCTTGAACAGCACTTTCGACCAGTGCGCGCCGCCGTCGGTGGAGCGGAACACGCCCCGCTCCGCATTGGGTCCATAGGCGTGTCCGAGGGCCGCGACATAGACGAGATTGGGATTGTGGGGATCGACGAGGATGCGGCCGATCTGGCGGCTGTCGGCAAGGCCGATAAAGCTCCAATGCTTGCCCGCATCGGTCGTCTTGTAGAGACCGTTGCCATGCGCGATGTCCGAGCGCATATCCGCTTCGCCTGTGCCGACATAGATCGTATCGGGAGCGGAGGGTGCGAGCGCGATGGCGCCGATCGAGCCCGCGGGCTCGCCATCGAAGATCGGTTGCCAGGTGCGGCCCGCGTCGCCGGTCGCCCACACCCCGCCATCGACCGCGCCGAAATAAAACTTGCGCGCGTCGCCCGCGATGCCCGCAACCGTCAACACCCGCCCGCCCCGGAACGGCCCGATCATTCGCCAGTGCAAGTCCTGATACGCGGACGGATCGACGGCGGCCTCGGCGCTCAACGTGGCGCAAAGACCCAGAACCAGCACGGCAAGATGACGAAAGCGCAAGGCGGAACCCCAAGGCAGGAATGGCGAGCCGCGACATGTAGCACGCCAGGCGGTAGCCCGTTCAAGGAGGGGATGGACCTCTTACAGCTCCTTACTTCATCGCCGGTAGAATGACGTTGGGGATCATATCCGTCTGGAATTTGTACCAGATGTCGAAGCGGCCGTAGTTCGCTGCCGTGATGAGGATGACGGTGTCGAGCGCGGGGACCACCGCGATGATCTGTCCGCCGTTCCCGCCTGCTTCAAACTCGTCATAGACGCGGTCGCCGACCTTGAGTTTGAAAAGCCACCAATTGTAGCCATAGGTGCTGTCGTCGTGGATTTTGGCATGGGTCGCGGTCGAGGCGTCGACCCAGGCCTTGCTCACCACGCGTCTGCCGTTCCACATGCCGCCGTCGAGATAGAGTTGCCCGAATTTGAGCGCGTCGCGCGGCGCGATAAAAATTCCGCCGCCGCCATAAGCGTCTCCCGTCGGCGTGAGGTTCATGTCGTAGCGTTTGATATCGAGCGGTCGAGCCAGGTAGTCGTCGAACAGCTCCGGCACCCAGCGTCGCGTCGCATTGCGCAACGCGCCGTACGCGACGTTCACGCCGCCGCTGCAATAGACGGCCTTCTCGCCCGGCGCGCGCACCATGGGAAGGTCGAGCGTGTATTTGTACCAGTCGGGTTCGGCCGTCTGGTTTTGCATCGTGTCTTCATTGCCCGGCGAGTTGTCGTCATCGTCGTCGCAGGCGAGCCCCGAACTCATCGTCAGAAGGTTCTCGATGGTGATCTTGTCCTTACGGGGATCGGGATTGGCGAAAGGTCCCGAAAACAGCGACGTGACGGGAGTCGTCAGCGCAATCGGCGCACCGTGATCGATGGCCGCGCCGAGCAGGATCGACGTGAGCGTCTTGCCGGCCGAGCGCAAAGTGTGGGGTGTGTTCTTGTCGAAGCCGTCGAAATAATCTTCGAACAACAGCCGGCCGTGGCGCGCGATCAGCAATGCGTCGATATAGGGTGTCGCGCCGGCAGCGGCCTTGGTGTCGGCGATGCCGCGCGCGAGCGCATCGATGGCGTCCGCGTCGATATGGGCGTCCGCAAGCGAGCCGGTTTTCCAGCCGTCGTCGTCCACCGGCGGCGGCGTGTAAACAGTAGGCCGTTCGGGAGCGCGCTCGTTGAATCCCACTGCGGTCGCGGGATCGCGCCGCGCGAAGACGAAACTGACATTCGAACCGCGAGTCGTGAGCGTCAGCATGCCGGAATCGAATCTGCCGCTCATGATCGGGTTGTGGGTCTTCGTATCGGTGAGCGTCACGTCGCTGCCCGATTGCGTCACGGTCAGCTCGTGGCCGCGCCCAAAGTTCATCTCAGGATTGCGCAGGAAGGCCGCGAGTTGCCCATCTGCCCGCGGGTAAATCGACAGATAGAGCGTCAGCCGGTCTGCGAGCGGCGCGACGGTGCCTGTCCAGCTGTCCTTCGTGCCGGCAAATGCGATCGGGCTCGCATATTCCACGCCCAACACGGGCGTGGCCGGCTGGATCCAAAACCCTCCGAGCGTGCCGCCGTGCAAGCGACCTCGAAACTTGCCCTTGTTGTCGGCGAGCGCGAAGCGAAGCTCTTCGCCCGCGACCGTCACTGACGTATGGATGGTGCCGATCCTCGCCTCCAGTCCCGAAGACGTGCGCGCGATCGTCAATGTCCCGGATATCTCCGGCCCGAAATTCTTCTCCCCGCCCCAGAGACCGATGAGGGAGTTGGGCTGCGTTTCGGAGAGTGCGGGCGCGACGCATAAAACACACAAGGCCAAACTCAGGGCAATCGAACGCATACGAATCTCCCTCGGGAATCAGCGATATTGCGCGTTTCCCAGGCGCCGTATTGTACGGAACAAACACTCACATGATCGTGAGTTTGCGATATTCGCCCGGGGTCACGCCGAAGGCGCGCGCAAAACGTCTCGTGAAATGGCTCTGATCCGTGAAACCGCTCATCAGCGCCACTTCGGCCAGACTGCGCCGCGTGCGCGAGAGGAACCGTGCTGCCCGTTCCAGCCTTACGCTCCGAAGATATTCGCCGGGCGTGCAGCGAAAGAAGGCGCGAAACGAGCGCGTCAAATGGACCGGATGAACGCCGAGGCCGCGCGCCAGCCCGCCCATCGAAATGTCTTCCGTGCTTTGCTCTTCCAGCTTCTCGCGTGCGCGTTTGAGCCAGGCCGGCATCGCAGGTGTTATCGCTTCGGCGTTTTTGCCGGCGGAACCGATCAGTTCAAGACACAGGCTTTCGACAGCGAGCGACGAATCCGGCGTCTCCCAGCATTCCAGCATCAGCTTGCGCGCAAGCCCACGCGCGGAGCGACCCCGCACGTGAACCGGTGCGTCGGGCAAACGCGCGCCTTCTTGCCAGTGACGTATCCGTTCGGCGGAAATCGAAATCGAGAAGAAGCTGCCGCGCCCGCCGGCGAAATGATCGCGATGGGCCGTGCCGACGGGATTGTAGACAAAAACAGGTTCGTCCTTGTGCGATATGTCATTGGCCGTCGTGACGTAATCGCCGCCCGTCACCCAGACGAAATGGGCGTCGTCATGGGTGTGATTTGTCACTTCGCCGGCTGCGATGCGATGCGCCAACGCCACGCCGGAAATATCGTGCTTGCGACGAATGGCGCCGAAGAATTCGCCGTGACCGAATTTTATATTTCCGTCCATTGCGGCGCTCTCAAATCCGCGGCCTGCCACGACTCTATCAGAAAATTGCCCGCTGCGTTTGTGCCGGCAGACCGCCTTGATCTATCGCAAACACCCACCGATCTGGTAGAGAATCGTCGGAGTTGGGCGACGGCGCCGGTCGAAGGGAAACGCGTGAAAAGGCTCTATTCGCTCGACGCGCTTCGGGGCATTGCCGCGCTCTCCGTGGTGGTCTGGCATTGGCAGCATTTCTTCGCCATCAGCGGCACGTGGGCCGCAGGCTGGCGGCGCGATTCGCAGCCTTTGTTCTGGCTGCTCAAGCCCCTCTATGAGCAGGGCTGGATCGCGGTCGATCTGTTCTTCGCGCTGTCGGGCTTCGTGTTCTTCTGGCTTTATGGCGAGGCGATCCGCGAGCATCGCATGGGGCCGGCGCGTTTCGCGTTGCTGCGTTTCTCGCGGCTTTATCCGCTGCATTTCGCGACCCTCGTCGTTGTCGCCGTGCTGCAGACCTTCTTTTTCCGCGCCACGGGAAAATTCTTCATCTTCGATGCGAACGACTGGCAGCATTTCATCCCAAGCCTGTTTCTGTCGCAGCAATGGCTGCCGCCGACCATCGATCAATCGTTCAACGGACCCGCCTGGTCGGTCTCCATCGAGACGCTGCTCTATGGCGTGTTTTTTCTGTTCTGCCGGATCGGCTTGAAGGCGCCATGGTGGCGCATCGCCATTCCGCTGGCGGCGATTTTCCTGCTGCAATGGAACGAGTTCATCGCGCGCGGATTGATGGGATTCTTCCTGGGCGGGCTTGCGCTGCAAGCCACCGAAGCGATCAAGGCGCGTACCGATGCGAAAACGATTGCGATGGCCGTGGCATGCTTCGCGTTGGCGATGTGGGGGCTCGTCTTTGCGTCGTTCTATGTCGGCGCATTTTCCGACGCGGCCGGTTGGCTCGCCGCGCGCGCGCCGTTCGGCATTTCGCATTGGGGCGCGGACGACATTTACGAGTTCTTCCTGTGCGGGTTCATTTTCGTGGTAAGCCCCATCACGATCATGGCGCTTGCGCTGGACGAGCAGGTTCTGGGCGGGCGCTATGCGGGGCTCTCGTTCCTGGGCGACATCAGCTATTCGACCTACATGATTCATTTCCCCATGCAGCTCACCCTCGCACTCATGGCGCTCCGGCTGGGCTGGGTTCCGAAAACCTTTCAGTCGGTGGCCGTTCTGGCCGCGTTTTATGTCGTGCTGATCGCACTCGGTCTCGCGTCCTATCACTTTTTCGAGCGCCCCTTACAGAATCTGATTCGGAAAATCTCAGGCGCGCGCGAGCACATGCCGGCTCCGGCGGAATAGCTGCGATATTTCGCGACAGTGATGACATTCATTTCATGAACGGGACATGCCCGTTCGTGGTTAAAAGTGCCATTGGGGTTACGCTGAACAGGGACCATCGAAATGAAGACGACACTCTTGAACCTCTCGTTGATCCTCACGCTCGCAAGCGCAGGCGCTGCCTTTGCGCAAGATCAGACCCAGATGCAGGGACCGGCAGCGGGCGCTCCGCAACACGGCGCCTTCAAGGCCGCCTGCGGCGCGGACCTGCAGACCTTTTGCGCGTCGGCGCGGACAAAGGACGATCGCCATGCCTGCGTGAAAGCGAACAAGGACAAATTCTCCGACAGCTGCAAAGCCTTCATGGCTTCGCGCAAGCAAGGCGGCGGTCCCGGCGGCCAGTAAGAAGGAATGGTTCACGCGAAGGCGCGAAGACGCGGTTTCGTTCAGCGCGTAGCGCCAAGCATCCGTCTCTGCGTCTCTATCACGGAACAAATTTGCGCTTCGCGCGATAGGCTTCACACGTCCGCGTCTCCGCGCCTCCGCGTGAGAGATTTTGTTGTTACTTCCCGTTGAGCAGATCGACGAGCGTTGTGCCCAACGCCGCCGGGTTCAACGACACGCGGATGCCGGCGGATTTCATTGCTTCGATCTTGGAATCCGCTCCGCCTTTACCGCCGGAAATGATCGCGCCGGCGTGACCCATGCGCCGTCCCGGGGGCGCGGTGACGCCGGCGATGAAGCCCACCATAGGTTTCTTCTTTTTCGACTGCTTGACGAATTCCGCCGCGTCTTCCTCGGCCGAGCCGCCGATCTCGCCGATCATGATGATGGCATCCGTCTCGTCGTCGGCGAGGAACATCTCCAGCACTTCGATGTGCTCGGTGCCCTTCACCGGATCGCCGCCGATGCCCACACAGCTCGATTGGCCAAGGCCCACAGCCGTGGTCTGCGCCACCGCCTCATAGGTCAGCGTGCCCGAGCGCGAAACGATGCCTACGCGTCCGCGCCGGTGAATATGCCCCGGCATGATGCCGATCTTGCATTCGTCCGGCGTGATGACTCCCGGGCAATTGGGGCCGACCAACCGCGTCTTCGAGCCCGACAGCGCGCGCTTCACCTTCACCATGTCCAGCACGGGGATGCCTTCGGTGATGCAGACGACAAGCGCGATCTCCGCATCGATCGCTTCGAGAATCGCATCGGCGGCGAAAGCCGGCGGCACATAGATCACGCTTGCGTCGCAGCGCGTTGCGGTCTTCGCTTCCCGCACGGTCTCGAATACCGGCAGTCCCAGATGCGTCGAGCCGCCTTTGCCGGGCGAGGTGCCGCCCACCATCTTCGTGCCGTAGGCGATGGCCTGCTCCGAATGGAACGTGCCCTGATTGCCCGTAAAACCCTGGCAGATCACTTTGGTGTTCTTGTCGACGAGGATGGACATCGAAATTCACTTTCCGGTTGCAGAGCTGCCACCTCCCCCTGAAAGGGGGAGGTCGGAGCGCGCAGCGCTCCGGGTGGGGGTCAATTCCAACACGCGCGCGCCGATCGTGTCGAGAACGCCCTCGAGATTTTCCTTAAGATCGATGTTCCAGAATCGCAGCATCTGGATGCCCATCCGATTCAGGAATTTCGTTCTTGCCTCATCGTATTCGCGTTGTTGAGCATGTTGATCGCCGTCGAGCTCGATCGCAAGCTTGGCTGCGGAGCAATAAAAATCGAGAATATAGGGGCCGACGGGATGCTGGCGGCGAAACGCAACACCTTGCATCTGATCGCCGCGCAGATGCCGCCACAGCTTTTGTTCCCACGGAGTCGCGTCTCGACGCAATCTCTGCGCCCGCGCTGTTTTTTCCCGTGTGCGATTGAACCGTATCGCCAATGGACCCCCACCCGGAACGCGTACCGCGTTCCGACCTCCCCCTTTCAGGGGGAGGTGTTGTTCACGCCAGTCTCGGATCCAGCTTCTTGCACGCGTCGATCAGGCCCATCACGGACTCGGCCGATTTCGCAAGTTGCGTGCGCTCATCGCCTGTCAGCTCGAGTTCCACGATGCGCTCGATGCCTTTCTCGCCGATCACCGCCGGGACGCCGACATAGAGATCCTTGATGCCGTAGGCGCCGTTGACGTACGCCGCGCAAGGCAGCACGCGCTTTTTGTCCTTCAGATAGCTTTCCGCCATCTGGATCGCCGCGGTTGCAGGCGCGTAATAGGCCGAGCCTGTCTTCAGGAGACCGATGATTTCCGCGCCGCCGTCGCGCGTGCGCTGCACGATCTGGTCGAGGCGCGCCTGCTTGATCCAGCCCATCTTCACGAGTTCCGGCAGCGGCACACCTGCGACTGTCGAGAAGCGCGGCATCGGCACCATCGTGTCGCCATGGCCGCCGAGCACGAAGGCAGACACGTCTTCCACGCTCACACCCATTTCTTCGGCGAGGAAGTGCCGAAACCGCGCGCTGTCGAGCACGCCGGCCATGCCGACCACTTTTGCATGCGGCAGGCCGGAGAACTGGCGCAGCGCCCAGACCATCGCGTCCAGCGGATTGGTGATACAGATGACGAAGGCGTCCGGCGCATGCGCCTTGAGGCCGTCGCCGACCGCCGACATCACCTTGATGTTGATCGCGAGCAGGTCGTCGCGGCTCATGCCGGGCTTCCTCGCCACGCCGGCCGTCACGATCACCACATCGGCGCCCGCGATGTCGGCATAGGAATTCGTGCCCTTGAATTTCGCGTCATAGCCTTCGATGGGTCCGGCCTGCGCGATATCGAGCATTTTGCCTTGCGGCAGGCCCTCCACGATGTCGAAGAGGACGATGTCGCCCAGTTCCTTGAGGGCCGCGAGATGGGCCAAAGTGCCGCCGATCTGTCCGCCGCCGATGAGCGCGATTTTCCTGCGAGCCATGAGGGATTTCCTGTGTGGGAGGGCCGGGCAGGTACTAGCGCGGCGGCTTGGCGCTCGCAAGCGCGGGCCGGATCGCAGCTGTCAGGCGGCTGCGGCCCGGGCACGGCGGGCCAGTAAGCCAAGCGGAATGCAAAGCGCACACATGGCTGCGGCGAATAGCGCGCCCCGGTGGTCGTGCGCCGCGAACAGGACGAGCAGGACGACATCGATCGCGAGCGCGAGCGCCGGCAGCCAGGGATAGAGGATGGCGCGATAGGGACGGGCGAGTTCGGGCTCGCGCCATCTGACGACAAAATACGAAATCTCCACGATGACTGCCGCCATGGTCGACAACGTGGCGATGAGGCCGAAGACGAGCGCGAAAGCGCCTGTCGACGCCAGCGCCATCGATACGACGGCCGACAGCAGGAACGCGATATAGGGGCTACCGCCTGTGTTCACGGATTCGAACACGCCCGGCAGCAGCCGGTCGCGCGCCAGCGCAAAGAGCACGCGCGGCGCCAGCATGATGTTCGCATTGGCGCAGCCGATGACGATGATCATGCCGCCGATCGCAAATAGGAGCGATGCGCCGCTGCCCGCCACCCTCGCCAGCACGGTCGCGAAGGGGAGCGACGATGCCGCAGTGCCAGCGATTCCCAGGACATGCAACAGCATCGCGTTGACCGCGACATAAAGAAATGTCGTCACCGCAATACCGATGAACACCGCGCGGGGCAGGCTCTGCGACGGCGCAACGCTTTCCTCCGAGAAATAGATCGCAGCGTCCCAACCGGTGTAAGCGCCTTTGATCAGTTGGTAAGCGCCGACCAGCGCCGCGAAACCGATCGGCGGCATCGCGGTGAGCGCAGCGGCCCCTTTCGACGGCACGAGCCAGGCTGCGGCGAACACGAAGCCGAACAGCAACAGCGCCTTCAGGATGCTCGTGGCGCCTTGCATCGCGCGTCCTTCGCGCAGTCCCGCGATGTTGGTCGCATAGAGAAGCGCCTGCAGGCCCACGGCGACGGCGGCTTCGTGGCCCTGGGTCGCCGGAATCGCCAGCGGCAGGAAATCCGCGAACACGACGCTCGCGGCGGCCGACCCCGCACTGTGGCTCGAGAAGACCGTCCAGCCCACGATCAGTCCGCCCGCATCGCCAAACGCGCGATGGGCGAAGACATATGGCCCGCCCGCGCGCGGCACCGACGTTCCCAGCTCCACGACGATATTGGCGGAAAGCAGCGCGTTGATCGCGCCCAGGCACCATAGCGCTATGATCGGCCAGAAAGCGTGAACCGTGCCCGCGATGACGCTCGGCGAGCGCAAGATGCCGGAGCCGATCACCTCGCCGAACCCCACGGCCACGCCGAAACCCACACCCAGCAGGCGCAGCAAATGTCCGTGGGATATTCGGGGCATGGGGTGAAGCTAATTGGCGCGCCGCACGCCACATTCGCCTGTGCGCGGCCGAAGCGTCAACTTGGCCGCACCGTCCTCACGCCGCGTCGATAAACCCGCCCATCTGGCGGTTCCACAGGCGCGCATAGGCGCCGCCTTTGGCGAGCAATTCGCGGTGCGGACCTTCTTCGACGATGCGGCCGGCTTCGAGATAGACGATGCGGTCCATGCCCGCGATGGTCGAAAGCCGGTGTGCAATGGCGATGACGGTTCGCCCTTGCATCAAAGTCCACAGTCCTTCCTGGATCAGATGCTCGGATTCAGAATCGAGCGACGAGGTTGCTTCGTCGAGCACGAGAATCTTTGCGTCCTTCACGAGAGCGCGCGCAATGGCGACACGCTGGCGCTCGCCCCCGGAAAGCTTGATGCCCTGTTCGCCCACGATGGTGCCGTAGCCTGTCGGCCGCGCCTCGATAAAATCATGCGCATGCGCGTCGACCGCGGCGCGGATCACGTCCTCGTCGCGCGCATCGGGCCGCGCATAGCGGATATTGTCGCGCACCGCGCGGTGAAATACGCCCGGCGTCTGCGGCACTTCGGCAACCGCTTCGTTGAGCGTGTCCCAGGTGACGAGAGCTATGTCCTTGCCGTCGATCAGGATGCGCCCGCCCTGCGGCTCATATTGCCGGCGCAGGAGCTTGACGAGCGTGGATTTGCCCGCACCGGACGGGCCCACAAGGCCCACCTTCTCGCCGGGTTTGATGTCGAGGCTCAGGTCCTGGAACACGGGCTGGCCGTCGGGATGGTGGAAGCGCACATGCTCGATGCGGATCGCGCCTTCCTTCACCTGAAGCGGCAACGCATCCGGCGCATCGACGATTTCATGCGGCTGGCTCACCAGTTCGAGCGCCTCGGTCAGGGTGCCCAGCTGCTCGAAATAATCGAGCATGCGGAACGAGAGTTCCTGCACGCTGCGCGCAATCTGGTTGCCCAGCGAATAGATCATCACGAAGGCGCCGACGCTCACCACACCGGCGAGCGTGTCGCTGGCCGACAATGCGACGAGGCCCAGCAGCAGCGCAAGCGTCGCCAGCTGCATGAAGGTCCGGAGCATGATCAGGAACCAGCGCAACCGCCGTGACGCGTTCATCTCGTCGGCGAGAAAGAACGACAGAAAGCGGCGCTCATAAACCGCCTTGGCGAAGGCGCGCACCAGCTCGGCGTTGGTGATCGCATCGACGAGCCGTCCCGTCGAAGTCGAGACTTCGTCGGAAAACGCCTTCGACAATTTCACGCAACGCTGCGCCAGCGAAATGACGATGGTGAGATAAAGCGCGGTCCACAGTCCCAGGATCACGGCATAAGGCGCATGCGCTTCGTACATCAGCACGCCGCCCACCAGCACCAGGCCCGTCACCCGCACCATGTCGAGGCAGAGGATATTGAGGATCGAGACGGTCGCCTGTCCCGCCTGCTTCACCTTCTGGCCCAGCTTGCCCGCGAAATTCTCCTGAAAATAACGCGGGCTGTGACCCAGCATGTAGGCGAACAGATATTTCTGTGCGAGCGCGCGCATGCGCGGGCTGGTCTCGATGTCCACCGCCTCGTAACCGCGATAGACCGTGGCCGACACGAGCCAGATCGCGCCGAGCACCATCAGCCACGGCAGCACGGCCGCGGCGAAGCTCAGATGCTGCTTGTAGGCCGCGAACAGCGAATTGATCAGATGGGACAGCGCCAGCGGCCCGAACGCATCGATCGCGGTGGCAGCGGCCGCGAGCGTCACCAGTACGGCGACGCGCCTGGGGAAATGCTTGCGGACCAGCATCCAGATGAACGGAAACGGACGCGACGGAATGGTCGCAAGTGGTCGCGCCTCGGCAAGCGCTTCGGGCCGAGTCAGAACTTCATCGGGAACGACATGCCGAGTCACGACACACGCGCGTGTTAGGGGGCGCGGAGAATAGCGCCCGCGCGCCGCTTTTGAAGGGGCAGAAGAGGAAAAGTTTCATCTGTTGCTTTCCTCCCCTGCTTTGCGGGGGAAGAAAAAACTACGCCTCTGCGGCTTCCGCTGCGGCCGTCTCGCTCGCGCGATCCTGGCGCTCGCCGATGCGGGCCGACTTGCCGCGGCGTCCGCGCAGATAATAGAGCTTCGCGCGGCGGACTTTGCCCTTGCGCACGATCTGTACGGAATCGACCAGCGGACTGTAGACGGGGAACACGCGTTCCACGCCTTCGCCGTAGGAGATCTTGCGAACCGTGAAGCTCTCGTTGATCCCTTCGCCCTGGCGCGCGATGCAGACGCCTTCGAACGCCTGGACGCGTTCGCGGGTCTTGGTCTGCTTGGTCTTTTCGTCGAAGGTCGCGTCGACGACCTTCACATTGACCTTCAGCGTGTCGCCGGGGCGGAATTCCGGACGTCCCTTTTTACCCTTGAGGGCCACCATCTGCTCGGCCTCGAGCTGCTTCAACAGGTTCATGAAAGTCTCCGTCCGCCGGGCCAAAGCCGATAGGGTTCGCAAGGAAGGCGCGCCGTATAGCCTACCCTTTTTGCTTTTCATAGAGGGCCCAGAGATCGGGCCGCCGCGCTTTGGTGAGGGCTTCGGCCTCGGCCCGCCGCCAGCGGGCGATCTCGGCGCGATTGCCGCCTGCCAGCACGGCCGGGATCTCGCGGGATTCGAACGTCTGGGGCCTTGTGTATTGGGGGTATTCGAGTAGGTCTGCGGCGAAGCTTTCCTCGGCCGGGGAGGCGGCATCGCCCAAAACCCCCGGGATCAGGCGGACGGATGCCTCGATCAGGGCCATGGCCGCGATCTCTCCCCCCGCCAGAATGAAATCCCCCAGCGAAACCTCTTCCAGGCCACGGGCCTCGATCGCGCGCTGGTCGATGCCTTCGAAGCGCCCGCAGAGCAGGATCGCGCCGGGGCCCTCCGCCAGCTCTTTGACGCGCGCCTGGGTGAGAGGGAGCCCTCGCGGCGACAGATAGATGGCGGGCCGTTCGGGACCACTCGCGCGCGCCGCATCGATGGCCGCCGCCGCCACATCGGCCCGCATCACCATCCCCGGCCCGCCGCCGGCCGGTGTGTCATCGACCGTGCGATGCTTGCCCAGCCCATGATCGCGGATGTCGCGTATCTCGAGTGACCACAAATTCTTCGCCAGCGCCTTGCCCAAGAGAGACGCACCGAGCGGTCCCGGAAACATTTCGGGAAAAAGCGTGAGCACGGTCGCAGCCCAATTCATTCGACGCCGTGCTCTTCTTCCGCGGCTTCGTCTTCCGGCACGGCGATGACGAGGCGCGAGGCTTTGAGATCGACGGCGGGCACCGTCTCGCGGGTGAACGGCAGGAAGATATCGCCGCCGTCGGCGCGCTCGATTTCGATCACGTCGCCCGCGCCGAAATTGTGGATGCCCTTCACGGTCCCGAGCGAGCGGCCTTCGCCGTCTTCCGCGCGCAGGCCCACGAGATCGGCGTGATAGAACTCGTCGTCTTGCGTGGGTGGCAGCGCGTTGCGCGCAACGCGTAACTCGGTGCCCTTCAACGCTTCTGCAGCATTGCGATCGTCGATGCCTTTGAATCGCACAACCGCGATATCGGCCTTGGCGTGCCGCGCCGAAACGACGACGAATTCGCGGTCGTCCTTGCCGTGCAGCGGACCGTAGCCGCGCAGATTCTCGATCGCCGACGTGAAGGTCTTCACCTTCACCTCGCCGGAAAGTCCCTGGGCGCCGATGACGACGCCCAAGAGGATGTCGCCGGCCATCGGACGGCTCAGGTCTGCGGCGTGGCTGCAGCGGTCGCGGCAGCGGCGGCGCGTTCCTGCGCTTTCTTCTTCGGCTTCGCTTTTTCGGGGTTGCTGCGCTTCAGCGGCGGCAGCACGCCCTGTTCCGCGAGCAGGCGATGCACGCGGTCGCTGGCGGTCGCGCCTTTGGCAAGCCATGCCTTGGCGGATTCCAGGTCGAGCTTCACGCGGTCGGCATGATCGCGAGGAAGCAGCGGATTGTAGAATCCGATCTTCTCGATGAAGCGGCCGTCGCGCGGCGCATGCGAATCCGCGATGACGACATTGTAGTGCGGGCGCTTCTTGGCGCCGCCGCGCGAAAGCCTGATCTTGAGTGACATGTAGTAAACGTCCTTTCCTAAAAAATTCGAATTGGTGCCCAAAGCGAATGGCGAGTGGCGAATAGCGAATAGGGATATTGTGCGGACGATCCCCATTCGCTATTCGCCATTCGCTACTCGCCCATTACCTTTTCCCTCCCGGAAACATTCCCGGCGGCAATTGCGGCATGCCGCCTCCCATTCCGAACGGCATCTTGCCGCCCATCTTTCCCATGCGCTTCATCATGTCCGACATCTGGCGATGCATCTTGAGCAGCTTGTTCACGTCCTGCACTTCCACGCCGGCGCCGCCCGCGATGCGCTTGCGCCGCGAGCCGTTGATGATGTCGGGCTTGACGCGCTCGGTTTTCGTCATCGACAGGATGATCGCTTCCTGGCGCTTGAGGAGGGAATCGTCGAGGCCGGCCGTCGCCAGCTGATCCTTGATCTTGCCCACGCCGGGCAGCATCGCGAGCACGCCTTTCATGCCGCCCAGCTTGCTCATCTGGCGCAATTGCTCGGCGAGATCGTTCATGTCGAACTCGCCCTTCTTCATCTTGCGGGCGATCTTCTCGGCTTGTTCCTTGTCGAGCGTTTCGGCCGCGCGCTCGACGAGGCTGACCACGTCGCCCATGTCGAGAATGCGGGCGGCCACGCGCGCGGGATGGAACGCTTCGAGCGCATCGAGCTTTTCGCCCATGCCGAGGAATTTGATCGGCGCGCCTGTCACGGCGCGCATCGAGAGCGCGGCGCCGCCGCGCGCGTCGCCGTCGGCGCGGGTGAGAATGATTCCGGAGATCGACACGCGCTCGTTGAACGACTTCGCGATGTTGACCGCGTCCTGGCCGGTGAGGCTGTCGGCGACGAGCAAGGTCTCGTGCGGCTTCACCGCGTCGCGCACCTGCGCCACTTCGTTCATCAGCGCTTCGTCGACATGCTGGCGGCCGGCCGTGTCGAGGATGACGACGTCGTAGCCGCCGACTTTCGCCGCGGCGAGCGCGCGCTTCGCGATGTCGAGCGGCATCTGGTTGGCGAGAATGGGCAAGGTCGGGACGCCCGCCTGTTCCCCCAGAATCTTCAATTGCTCCATCGCGGCCGGACGGCTCACGTCGAGCGACGCCATCAGCACGCGTTTCTTGTCGCGGTTCTGCAGCATCATCGCGAGCTTGGCGGACGTCGTCGTCTTGCCCGAGCCCTGCAGGCCAACCATCAGGATGGGCGCGGGCGGGCTGCCGAGTTCGAGGCCGACGCTTTCGCTGCCGAGCGTTTCGACCAGCACGTCGTGGACGATCTTGACGACCTGCTGGCCAGGCGTGACGGAGCGGATGACGTTTTCGCCGATCGCGCGCGGGCGGACCTTGTCGATGAAGTCCTTAACGACGGGCAACGCCACATCGGCATCGATCAGGCTGTCGCGCACCTCGCGCAACGCCTCGTCGACATCGGCCTCCGAAAGCGCACCGCGCCCCCTGAGCTTGTCGAACACCCCGCCAAGGCGGGTTTGCAACGTGTCGAACATCGACTGCCTTCTGCCTTTTTTTCACCCTTTCCATCGGGCGAGAGGGTAACGCCCTTTGCCATTTCCCCTCTCCCCGTTGGGGGAGAGGGCAGGGTGAGGGGGCCTCTCCGCTTGCGCGGAGCCAACCATCCTTCCCGTTTCGTCGACCCGCATGCGTCTCGAATAACGCTTTGCGATTTCTTCTTCGAGAACGGCGCCTCGCGTCGCCACCCCCTCACCCTACCCTCTCCCCCGACAGGGAGAGGGGAAAGCAGCAACAGCTGCCGGGCTTACAGATACCCAAAGCACAAACGCCCCAGGGGGCGCACCTGCGCTGCCTGGGGGCGATCCTGGGCCGAGCCCAGGACCGGAAGCTTCTCAGCGTTCCGGATCGGGAGGGGATTTAGAATTTGAGCCCCGACAAGTCAAACTGTAAAGCAGAACTTGACAGTCATGCGGTACCCTCCTACGTTACGTGAGGGAGAAACGCGTCGCCCCATTATAATTGTAGTTCGTGGTTATAGCTAATCCTGCACTTGGCGCGTGGACGGTGGTGTTGCTCACAATGAATCGTGAGCGGCGAGTGTAAGGATTTGAAAGATGATTCAGTCGTTCGCCCATAAGGGGTTGAAGGAGTTGTTTGCGACCGGTGCATCCCGGCGAGTTCGTCCCGATCTGTGGAAGCGCTGCGCGCAGATATTGGATGCTTTGAATGCGGCGGCAGATTTATCAGAGCTTGCTCTGCCCGGACTGCGACTGCATCCGGACAGCCGATACAGGCCAAAGCGTTGGCGAATGGACGTAAATGGACCGTGGCGCATCACATTCGAGTGGGAAGATGGCGAAGCGTACAAAGTCGACCTCGTCCAGGATCATTGAGCCGCAGGCGACCCGGAAGCCGACGCATCCGGGCGAGCTGTTCCGCGATATCGTACTTCCGGAGCTTGGCCTTTCGGTGAGCGCCGCGGCTCGCGAACTTGGCGTTTCCCGCCAGACACTTCACGCCGTGATGTCGGCGCGCTCCGCGGTCACTGCGGAAATGGCGCTCAGGCTCGGACGCTTCTGCGGAAATGGTCCTGGCCTGTGGATGCGCATGCAGCAGGCATTCGATCTATGGGAGGCCCAATCGGCATTGAACGGCAAGCTGGACCGTATTCCCGTTCACAACATTGCTGCTGAGTAGAGCTACTTCCCCAACCCCAGCTTCTCTCTCAGATACACAAAGCTCAGCGCCCACATTTCGGCGGCCTGTTTGTGGTTGGCGGCGGCCGCGTGGCCGCCGTCGGTGTTTTCGTAGAACATCACGTCGTGGCCTTGGGCGAGCATCTTCGCCGCCATCTTGCGCGCATGCACCGGCGTCACGCGGTCGTCGCTGGTGGCGGTGACGAACAGCACGGGCGGATATTTCACGTCCGGCTTCACGTTCTGATAGGGCGAATATTTGAGGATCCACGCGCGCGCTTTCGCATCGGCCGGATCGCCATATTCCGCGATCCAGGATGCGCCGGCTCCAATCTGCGTGTAACGGATCATGTCGATCAGCGGCACCTGGCAGACGACGGCCGCGAACAGATCGGGCCGTTCCACCATGTTCGCGCTCACGAGCAGCCCGCCATTCGAGCCGCCCATGATGCCGAGTTGCTTCGACGTGGTCAGCCCACGCGCGATCAGATCGGCCGCGACGGCCTGGAAATCGTCATAGGCTTTCTGGCGGTTCTCGTTGAGAGCCGCCTGATGCCACGCCGGTCCGAACTCTCCACCGCCGCGAATATTGGCGAGCACATAGACGCCGCCTTTGGAAAGCCACAGCAATCCGAAATTGGTCGAGTAGACCGGTGTCTCGGAAACCTCGAAGCCGCCATAGCCGTAGAGCACTGTAGGCGCAGGGCCTGCGAAGTTCTTCGCGCGCGTGACGAAATAGGGAATCTTCGTGCCGTCTTTCGAGGTCGCCTCGAATTGCTCGGTGGTCAGGTTCGACGCATCGAACCGCGCCGGCAACGATTTGATCGCGACCGGCTTGTCGTTGCCGGAATCCGCATAAAGCGTCGTCGGCGTCACGAAATTCTCGAAGCGGAATTCCGCGTCCGGGCCGTAATCGTTGGTCGAGACGATATGCGTCGAACCGTGGCCCGGCAGATCGAGCTCCGTGTCGCTCCAGGTGCCTTTCGCGGGATCGAACCGGAACGCATGGATGCTGCCGATCACGTTGTCGTAGATCGAGGCATAGACCGCATCGCGACCGGTGCTCACCTCATCGACCGTCGAGCGCGGACCCGGTGCGTACAGCACTGTGATCGGCGGTACGTTGTCCCCGCCTTCATAATCCTTTAGCGCGAATGCGATCAGCGAACCGCGCGTGAGTTTCGCACCGCCCGGCGGCGCCCAGTCCGAACGCAGGGTGAAGACGATCTGGCCGTTCGTCATGCCCTTCAAATCGGCCGACAGCGGCAACGGCAGTTTCGTCCATGGGCCATCCGGCGCCGGCAGGTAATATTCGGATTCGAAGAAGCTGACGCCACGCTGGATGATCGCTGTGTTGCCGTCGGAGGAATGACGAAAAACCACCGCTCCGCTCGACACATCGGACAATTTGCCGGTGAATACCGTCTTGGCGGCGCTCGTCGGTTCGCCGCGCATCCATAGCTTCACGACATTAGGGTAACCGGACGTTGTCATCGAACCAGGTCCGAAATCCGTACCGAACAGGACGGTGTTCTCGTTCCAATAGGTCGCGGTCGACTTCGCTTCGGGCAGCGTGAAACCGTCTTTGAGAAACGCCTTGGTCTTGAGATCGAACTCGCGCACCACCACGGCATCGCCGCCGCCGCGCGAGAGGTTCACGAGGCAGCGCGTGAGCGACGGCGTGCAATCCGTGCCCTTCCACACCCAGTTCTCGTGTTCGTCGGCCGAGAGCTTGTCGAGGTCGAGCAGCGTTTCCCAATTGGGATTGGCATAATCCGCAATGGTCGTGCGCCGCCAGATGCCCTTGGGATGGGCCGCGTCCTGCCAGAAATTGAAAACGAAGTTGTGGTCGAGCTCGCCATAGGGAATGCGGTCCGTGGCGTCGAGCACCTTGAGGACGGAATCGTAATCCTTCTGATAGTCCGGATCGGCCGTCAGCACGCCCAGGGTCTTGACGTTCTGTTCCTTGACCCACGCCATGGGTTTTTCGCCATGGATGTCCTCGAGCCATATATAGGGGTCGGTTTCCGCAGCCATCGCTTGCCATCCCAGAATTGTCGCAACGCCTACCGCCACCCAAATGCCCAGCCGCATGTCCGCCTCACTCGCTACCCAAGACGCCTTTGTCCGAAGGCTGCGGTGCGCGGTCAAGGCGCGGTTGGCAGAGGACGATCCGCCAGCCTATAAGGCGGCCATGACGGCCTTTCGCAAAATGCACGGTCTGGGCAACGATTTCGTCGTTTTCGACGCGCGAAACAAGGACTTCGCGCTCGATCGCGCGGGTGCGCGCGCGCTGGCGGGCCGCCGCGAAGGGATCGGTTGCGATCAGGTGATTGTGATTGCACCCGCCACGGGCGGCATCGACGCGTTCATGCGCATCTACAATGCGGACGGCGGCGAGGTCGAATCCTGCGGCAATGCCGCGCGCTGCGTGGCGCGGCTGCTGATGGAGGAGGGCGACAAGACGGTCGTGCGCCTCGATTCCACGGGCGGCCTGCTCGATTGCACCGATGCAGGCGGCGGCAACGTCACCGTCGATATCGGCGAACCGCATCTGGGTTGGCGCGAGATTCCCTTGGCCCATGAGGCCGACACGAAATCTTTCGTGTTGACGGTGGACGGTGCCGCGCTGACGGCGTCGGCGGTTTCGGTCGGCAATCCGCACTGCATCCTGTTCGTGGAAGATGCCGAACATGCGGACGTCGAGAGGCTAGGGTCGATGATCGAGCGCCATCCGATGTTTCCGTCGCGCACCAATGTGGAATTCGTCAGCCCCATCTCGCGCACGCGGTTGCGCATGCGGGTGTGGGAGCGCGGCGTGGGCATTACGCGCGCCTGCGGCACGGGTGCGTGTGCGACGGTGGTCGCCGCGGTCCGCTGTGGTCTCGCGGAGCGTAAAGTCGATATCGTGCTCGATGGCGGCACACTCGCGCTCGATTGGCGGGAAAGCGACGGCCATGTGCTGATGACGGGACCGGTCGCGCTCGCTTTTACGGGCGAGATCGACATGGCGGCCCTGGGTCGCGCGTCATGACCGAGATCGTCACGTTCGGTTGCCGGCTGAACGCCTATGAGTCCGAAGCCATTCGCGCGCGCGCATCCGAGGCGGGACTGACCGATGCCATCGTGTTCAACACCTGCGCGGTCACCGGCGAGGCGGTGCGCCAGTCGCGCCAGGCGATCCGCAAAGCGCGGCGCGCCAATCCGAATGCCAGGATCATCGTCACCGGCTGCGCCGCGCAGACCGAGCCCGAGACTTATGCCGGGATGACGGAAGTCGATCTCGTGCTGGGCAACGCGGAAAAGCTCGATGCCGCGAGCTATGCCGATTTCGGCGTGGCCGCGGCCGAGCGCGTGCGCGTCAACGACATCATGTCGGTGCGCGAGACCGCGGCGCAGTTCGTCGACAGCTTCGAAGGCCGCGCGCGCGCCTTCCTGCAGATCCAGAACGGCTGCGATCATCGCTGTACCTTCTGCATCATTCCCTATGGCCGCGGAAATTCGCGCAGTGTACCGATGGGTGCGGCGGTGGAAGAAGCGCAACGCCTCGTCGCCGCAGGCTTACCCGAGATCGTGCTGACAGGCGTGGACCTCACGGCCTATGGCGCGGATCTGCCGGGCGCGCCCAGTCTTGGCAAGCTCGTGCGGAAGATGCTGAAGCTGGTGCCCGAGCTCGCGCGGCTCAGGCTCTCCTCCATCGACTCCATCGAAGCCGATCGCGATTTGATGGCGGCGATTGCCGAGGAAGCCCGCCTGATGCCGCATTTCCATCTCTCCGCGCAATCGGGCGACGACATGATCCTCAAGCGCATGAAGCGCCGCCATTCGCGGAACGACACGATCGCGTTCTGCGAGGAAGTGCGCTGCCTCAGGCCGGACGCGGCGTTCGGCGCCGATTTGATCGCGGGTTTTCCGACCGAGACCGAGACGATGTTCGAGAACACGCTGAAGCTCGTCGACGATGCGGGCCTATCGACCTTGCATGTGTTTCCGTTCAGCCCGCGTAAAGGAACACCCGCCGCACGCATGCCGCAATTGCCGCGCGAGATCGTGAAAGCGCGCGCCGCGCGCCTGCGGGCTCACGGCGCAAACGCGTTCGCCGCGAGGCTTGCGTCTCTGGTCGGTCGCGAAATCACCTTGCTCGTCGAGAAACCTGGCTTTGGTCGCACGGAATGCTTCGCGCCGGCAGTGTTCCAGGGTGCGGCCGTCGCAGGCGCGTTACTGCGCGTGCGAATTGTGGGCGCGGATGCGGCGTATCTGATCGCAGAACCGCTCGCATGACGGACCAGAGTACGAATCCGAAGCCGGGCTTCTTCGCGCGGCTGACAGCGGGGTTGTCGCGCAGTGCGGAAGCATTGAGCGACAGCATCACCGGCATTTTCCTGGATCGGCCGCTCGATGCGGAAACCCTCGAAGAGTTGAAAGAGGCTCTCGTGCGCGCCGATCTGGGAACCGGACTCGCACGGCGTATTGCGGACGAAATCGGCCGCGACCGCTACGATTACAATATTGCGCCGTATGACATTCGCAGGCTGCTCGCAGCCCAACTGGCGGGGCTGCTCAAGCCGGTCGAAAAGTCGTTTGCAATCGACCGCAGCAAGAAACCCTTTGTGGTGCTGGTCGCCGGCGTGAACGGCACGGGCAAGACAACGACCATCGGCAAGATCGCCAAGCGCCTCACAAAGGACGGCTTGCGCGTCGTGCTGGCGGCCGGCGACACGTTTCGCGCGGCCGCGATCGAGCAGCTTCAGATCTGGGGCGAGCGCACTGGCTCGGAAGTGATTTCGCGCGCAACGGGCTCCGACGCCGCTGGGCTCTCCTATGACGCGGTTGTCCGCGCCCGCGCCGTTGCCGCCGATGTGGTGCTGATCGACACGGCCGGGCGCCTGCAGAACAAGGCCGGGCTGATGGCGGAGCTTGAAAAGATCGTGCGCGTCCTGAAAAAGGTCGACGACAGCGCCCCCCATGCGGTGCTGCTCGTGCTCGATGCGACGACCGGGCAGAATGCCCTTTCACAGGTAGAAGCATTCAAGGCCGCAGTGCCGCTCACGGGATTGGTGATGACAAAACTCGATGGGACCGCGAAAGGCGGCATCCTGGTGGCGCTGGCCGACAGGTTCGGGCTGCCGGTGCATTTCGTCGGCGTCGGCGAGGATGCGGACGATCTGCAGGTCTTCAACGCGCAGGCTTTTGCGAATGCGCTGACGGGTGCGACGTGAGCGAGCCCGCCAACGAGAATGTTTGGGCCGCGCCGCTCACGCGCCTCGCGCTCGACCTCGGACCGCTGATCCTGTTTTTCGGCGCATTCGAGTTATTCGGTATTTATGTCGCGACCGGCGTCTTCATGGCCGCTATTCTGATATCGCTTGGACTTGGATATCTCCATGAACGGCGCATCTCGCCCATGCCCGTGTTCACGGCGGTGCTCGTTCTCGTTTTCGGCGGGCTGACGCTCTATCTGCACAACGATGTTTTCATCAAGGTCAAGCTGACCGTGCTTTACGCCTTTTTCGGCCTGATCCTGATCGGCGGTCTCGCGTTCAAGCGGCTCTTTATCAGATATATATTCGGCCAAGCCTTTGAATTGACGGAAGAAGGTTGGCGAAAGCTGACCTGGCGCTGGGGATTTTTCTTTCTCGCGCTGGCCATTGCCAACGAAATTATCTGGCGGAATTATTCCACCCATATCTGGGTCGATTTCAAGGTCTGGGTTATCATCCCCCTGATCTTCGTGTTCGGCTTGATCCAGGCGCCGCTGGTGTTGAAACACGAAATCGAAAGCAAACCAGACGGCGAGACCTGAGCCGTCATTTCGGATTCGAGAACGGCGCGAACACGGCCAAATCCTTGGATTCGCTGTAATGTTTCAGCGCCCACGCCACACTGGGAAAGGCCAACTCGTTCCAGGGAATTTCGTTCCACGCAAAAAGATTTACTTCCATGCTCTCGACTCCGGCCGCAAAAACCGGTTTGTCGATGTGCGCGCGATACATCAATTGCACTTGGCTGATGTGAGGCACGCTGTAGACGGCAAGCAATGCATCGAGAACAATATCCGTGCATGCCTCTTCTTTGGCCTCGCGGCGCGCGCCATCCTCGGGGGATTCGTGCTCCTCGAGAAAGCCGGCCGGTAGAGTCCAAAGGCCTTTTCGTGGTTCGATGGCGCGCCGACACAACAGGATGCGGTTGTGGTGGACAACGACGGATCCCACAACGATCTTCGGATTGGTATAGTGGATGTGTCCGCAAGTTCCGCAGACGTAGCGCTCACTGGTGTCTCCATCCGGGACGCGCCGCTCGAATTGCGGGCCGGGCGAAGGTGGAACGAATTTGCGTGGGTCGACCATACACTTGCAAATCTGCCCAAAGCCTGCGCATGACGGAAGCGAAATCTGCGTGCGGTTTCGATTGTGTCGCAGAAATCATTTGTCGAAACAGTTGTCGTGGCGCAATTGCGCGTCTAATCTTCTCCCTCCGTGAGTGGGGACGGCGGGAACCGCGTTGCACTGCCCGGCGTTACGCGGGTTGGTTTTCCGACAAAATCGGATCGATAAAAAGTCGCTCCACAATTTATTGCTTCGGAAATTTCAGGGGTGTCCGATGAATTCGAAAGGGCAGCGAAAGGCAAATGGCAGCTTCGAGCTTGCCGAAACGCCCTCGCATCTCATGCGGCGGTGCCACCAATATTTCGGCGATCTTTATGCGCTGGAGACAGGCGCCCGCGATTTGACCAAGCAACAATTCACCGTGCTGGCCGCGTTGGAGCACCATGACGGCGTGAGCCAGACTGCTCTCGTGGAGGCCACGGGCATCGACCGCTCGACGCTCGCGGAAATGGTGCGGCGCATGCTCGATCGCGGTCTGCTGTCGCGCGAGCGCACGGAGGAAGATGCGCGTGCGAACGCCGTCGCGATCACTCTTGCAGGCCGCAAGGCGCTGCGGAGCGCGCGGATCGCGGCGGAGCGGGCGGAAAAAGCTCTTCTCGAGGCGCTTCCCGCTATCGAGCGTCAGCGCTTCATGAAATATCTCGCCGCCATCGCATCGGCCGCGGATGCGTTCTCGCACAACGGCGCGGAGCGACCGCATCGCAAGCGCGCGCGCAGCCGCAAGAACTGACCACAATAGCTAGACTTTTATGTCGAGCTGCGAGCCCAGTCTCTTCGCAGGTGCGAAAGGACTTGCGGGCTTTGCCGACGGAGCCGCGTTAACCGGCGGCACGGTTTTGAACGCAAGCGCTTCGAATTGCGCGGGCTCGCCCGGAGTTGCCGTCGTGTCGGTGACGCGCGCGGGTTCGGGTGGCCTGGGTGTCGTGACCGCTGCCGGGCTGCGTACTTGCTGGGCGGCGACGATGAGATTGCTGGCGCTGATCTGCATGGGTTGGACGTTCTGTCCGTTCCGAAATCCGGGGCGCCGTTTGTCCCGTTCTGGGGCAATCGCGCGTCGGAAGTGGAGATTTTCAGAGAAGTGTTGCCAAAGGCTGAAGACGCTCAGCCCTCGCTGCGCGCCTTGTCGATGGCCGGCAGCACGATCTTGGTGAGCGCGTCGCCCACCAGCGGGCCTGGAAAGCGCAGGCGCACGATCCCCTTACCGTCGATCACGAAGGTCTCCGGAACTCCGTACACACCCCATTCGATGCCCGCGCGGCCGTCCGCGTCGAGATCGATGCGTTGATAAGGATTGCCCAGATCGCCCAGGAAAGCGCGGGCCTTCTCGGGCGTGTCCTTGTAGACGAGGCCGTAAAGCGCCACGCCTTTGAGAGCGGCCACTTGCGCCAGCCCCGGGCCTTCGATCCGGCAAGGGATGCACCAGGACGCAAACACATTCAGCACCGTCACATGGCCGGCCTTCAGGTCGCTTGGCGCGAAGGCCTGTGCGTCGGCATCGAGAGCGGGCAGCGTCAGGGTAGGCGCGGGTTTGTCGACCAGCATGGACGGCAATTCGTCCGGCGCCGGTCCGTGCAGGCTGAGCGCAAAACCGATCACGAGTGCCGCGAACACAAGCACCGGCAGGATATAGGGCAGCCGCCGCATCATGGCCTGTCGCCCATTTCGGCGCGCTCGAGCGCGCGCCGCGCACGCGTGTAAGCGCGCCAGGTGAGAACGATCGCCGCCGTCAAACCGATGAACGACACACCGTAGGAAGGCCAGACATAGGCTGCGTAGCCGCCCATTGCGAAGAAATGCGCCATTCTATGCTCCTGCCCTCAGCAAGGAGCGGCTCCGCCGGTTCAGGATCTCCGTCCGTATACGGACAATCCACAACGCGGCAAACAGAAACCCGTAGCCCAGCATCATCGCAAACAGCGGCCACAGAAACACTTGCGCGATCAGCGGACCGCCCATGCGGAAAATGCTTTCGCCCTGATGGAGCGTGCTCCACCAGTCGACGGAGAATTTGACGATCACCACATCGACCGCACCTACCAGCGCGAGCACGGCGGCGGCGCGGGCCGCGCGCGTTTCGTCCTCGATCGCATTCCAAAGCGCAATATAGCCCAGATAGAGGAACAGCAGGATCAGGAACGAGGTGAGGCGCGCGTCCCACACCCAATAGGTCCCCCACATGGGCTTGCCCCACAGCGAACCCGTGACGAGCGCGAGCGCCGTAAACAGCGCGCCGAGCGGTGCGGCTTCGCGCGCGGCGACGTCCGCGAGCGGATGCCGGTTCACGAGGCCGATGAGCGACGCCAGCGCCATCAGCCCGTAGACTGCCATCGCCATCGTCGCGGCCGGTACATGGATGAACATGATGCGGACCGTGTCGCCCTGCTGGTAATCGGGCGGCGCCGTGAAACCGAGATAGAGCCCGGACGCGATCAGAATCGCTGCGGTGCCGGCGATCCAGGGCAGTACCGCGCCGCTCAACTCCATGAATCGCGTGGGATTGGCGTATCTGAACATCGCTGTCCGTCTAGGCTTTTCGCGAAATGGCGGCAAGCATGGCTGTCACGCTGCGAGGTTGAGCCGCAGCGCGGCCGCAGTTGCGAACGGCGAGAGCAGGACTGCCCCCAGCGAGAACGCTGCCAGCAGTCCCATAGCGGCGCTGGGGAGCCCTTCGATGGCAGCCAGCACTGCGCCGGAGCCGAAGATGACGGCGGGCACGATCAGCGGCATTACAAGCAGCGGCAGGATCAACCCGCCGCGCCGGACCGCGAGCGTCAATCCGGCGCCGATCGCGCCGATTGCGCTAACCGACGGCGTTCCCAGCGCCAGCGAGACGACCAGCGCTACGTATCCTTGCGGCGGCATGTTGAAAAGAAGCGCCAGGAGCGGTGAAAGAACCGTCAACGGCAGACCCGTCGTGAGCCAATGAGCAAAAATCTTCGCGGCGCTTACAGATTCGAGAGACAGCGGCCCGAGCGCGATCGCGTCGAGGCTGCCGTCGTCGAAATCGAGCTGGAACAGCCGATCGAGCGAAAGCAGCGCCGCGAGAACCGCCGCGACCCACAACACGCCGCCTGCAATGCGCGCCAGCAATTTCAGATCCGCACCTACGCCGAGCGGCACGATCGCGCACATCGCGGCGAAGAATGCAATGGCCAGCATCGCGCTGCCGCCTGCGCGTGTCGCCAGCCGGATATCGCGCGCGACCAGGGCGAAGAACGGCGTCATGTGAGATACGACGCTTTTGGCGCCGCAGATGGAAACGCGTTGCTTCTTTTCTCACCCGCCCCTTGAGGGCGGGTCGAAATTGGATTCGTGCGACAGCACGAAAACAATTTCGGGGCGGGGCGATGTCGATGGAGCACCCCGCCCCGAAAAATATCTCGCTGCGCTCGAATTTTTCGACCCGCCCTCCAGGGGCGGGTGGGAAATTTGGCGCCGGAGAATTTTCTCACGGGGTTTCCCCCAGCACCAGTCGGAAACAATCGATCCCGAGCGCCTCATGCGTTGCGGCGATGGCGATGCCGCCTGCGCGACGATGGTCCTCGATGAATTTCGCAGCAAGCGCTTTGCCGTCCGTGTCGAGCGACGCCAGCGGCTCGTCGAGCAGCCACAGCGGCCGTCCGCTCAATTTAAGCCGCGCCAGCGCCACGCGCTTTTTTTGTCCGGCGGAAAGATACTGCGCAGGCAGGTCGCGGGCTCGCGAAAGGCCGACTTCCGCAAGCGCCGCCGCGATGTCGCCTTCGACGCCGTAAAATTGCGAAAAGAATGCAAGAGTCTCGAACGGCGTGAGCTGAGGCTTGACGCCGTCCTGGTGGCCGAGCCAGCCCACGAAAACGCTGCGTTCCTCCGGGTCCGCAATCTCGCCACCGGCAGATGTGGCGAGCGCGATCGTGCCGGAGGCCTGCTGCAGAAATCCGGCGAGAAGACGCAGCAGCGACGTTTTCCCCGCGCCATTCGGTCCTTCGACGGAAATGACGTCGCCGGGACCGGCACGAAAACTGAGCGCGTGAAACAGCTCCCGCCCGCCCCGCTCCAGCGCCAGTTTGTCTGCTGCAAATCCCCGAAGCGCCTGCACGGCCTCAATACATATGCTGGCCGCCGTTGATCGACATGGTCGATCCGGTGACGAAGCCCGCATCGTCGGCAACGAGGAAGAGCACGCCGCGAGCGATCTCCGCGGCCTTGCCGAGACGCCCCACGGGAATTTTCGCCACGATCTTCTCCAGCACATTGGCGGGAACTGCCGCCACCATGTCGGTGTCGATGTAGCCCGGAGCGATCGCGTTCACCGTCACGCCTTTCGGCGCGCCTTCCTGCGCGAGCGCCTTGGTGAAGCCGTGGATGCCCGATTTGGCCGCGGCGTAGTTCACTTGGCCGTATTGGCCCGCTTGCCCATTGATCGAACCGATATTGACCACGCGGCCGAATTGGCGCTCGACCATCCCGTCCCACACGGCCTTGCACATGTTGAAGCAGCCGCCGAGATTGGTATCGAGCACTTCGTCCCAATTTGCGCGGCCCATCTTGCGCATGGTGCCGTCGCGGGTGATGCCGGCATTGTTCACGACGATGTCGACGGGTCCCAGATCGGCAACGACCCTCGCCACGCCGGCCGCGCAATCTTCGAGGCTCGCAACGTCCCATTTGTAGGCGGTGATGCCGGTTTTCTCCGTAAAAGACTTGGCGCGTGCGTCATTGCCGCAATAATTCGCGGCAACCTTGTAGCCTGCCTGCTTCAGCGCGACGGATATGGCTTCGCCGATTCCCCGCGTTCCGCCTGTGACGATTGCAACCCGCGCCATTCAGTCCTCCCAAAGTATTTTGTTTGTGAAACTAGTCCGCATCGGCGGGACGCAGCAACCCGGGGAGCGTTACCGCTCCACGCACATCGCGATGCCCATGCCGCCGCCGATGCACAGAGTAGCCAGGCCCTTCTTTGCGTCGCGCTTCTGCATTTCGTGCAGCAAGGTCACGAGCACGCGCGCACCCGAGGCGCCGATCGGATGGCCGATGGCGATCGCCCCGCCATTCACGTTCACCTTCGCCGTGTCCCAACCCATGTCCTTGTTCACTGCGCAGGCCTGCGCGGCGAATGCTTCATTGGCTTCGACGAGATCGAGATCGGATGCCTGCCAGCCTGCGCGCTTGAGGGCCGCGCGCGAGGCCGGGATGGGGCCAGAGCCCATCAAGGCCGGATCCACACCCGCCTGTGCCCAGGAGGCGATGCGCGCGAGCGGCTTCAATCCGCGCGCCTGCGCTTCTTTCGCCGACATCAGCACGAGCGCCGCCGCGCCGTCATTGATGCCGCTCGCATTGGCCGCCGTGACCGTGCCGTCTTTCTGGAACGCCGGCTTCAAGCCGGAAACCGCATCATAGGTCACGCCGTCGCGGATGAACTCGTCCGTGTCGACGATACGTTCGCCCTTGCGCTCCTTCACGGTCACCGGCGCGATCTCGTCCTTGAAGCTTCCGGCCTTGCGGGCCGCTTCGGCCTTGTTCTGCGACGCGACGGCAAAACGATCCTGCATCTCGCGCGTGATCTGCCATTCGCGCGCGACGTTCTCGGCTGTCACACCCATGTGGTAGCCGTGGAACGCATCCCACAAGCCGTCCTTCAGCATCGTGTCGGTGAATTCGAGCGGGCCCATCTTCTGGCCCGCTCGCAGATAAGCCGCGTGAGGCGCCTGGCTCATCGATTCCTGACCGCCTGCCACGACGATGCTGGAATCGCCGTTGAGGATCGCCTGATAACCGAGCGCCACTGCGCGCAAGCCTGAGCCGCATAGTTGATTGACGATCCAGCCCGGCGTCTCGAACGGAATGCCGGCATTGACGGAGGCCTGCCGCGCGGGGTTCTGGCCTTGGGCCGCCGTGAGAATCTGACCGAGGATGGTTTCGGACACGTCCTTGGGCGCCACGTCGGCACGCGCGAGCGCGGCTTTGATGGCGGTCCTGCCGAGTTCATGTGCGGGCACGGCGGCAAATGCGCCGTTGAACGAACCCACCGGCGTGCGGGCCCCCGAAACGATGACGACTTCGGTCATGACTGCCTCTCTGAAGGATTTTCTTGTTGCGCTGCGTGCAAAATGACGCGAATGCGAGCTTGGGTAAACCGCGCCGAATTTTGCATTGTTTTCAAATACTTAGGGGATGCGACAGCGGGTGCACAGCACTCGAACCCGGCAAATGGCACTGGACAGGGTGGAGAATGTGATGTTGTTCTAGTGGGGATTGAGCGCCCGCGAAGAGGCGCCGAAACGTCCTCTAACAGCGGTTTAACGTGACGGAAGAGCGCCCAGCAGCGGACGGCCCGGTCATCATCAAGAAATACGCCAACCGGCGCCTCTACAATACCCAGACCTCGAGCTATGTGACGCTCGACCATCTGTGCGAGATGGTCAAAGAGGGCACCGAGTTCGAAGTGCGCGACGCGCGCACCGGCGACGACATCACGCGATCCGTGCTCACGCAGATCATTTTCGAGGAAGAAGGCAAGGGCCAGAACCTGCTGCCGATCCGCTTCCTGCGCCAGCTGATCCGCTTCTATGGCGACAGCCTGCAGGCCTTCGTGCCGGGCTATCTCGATCTCTCGATGGAGAGCTTCACCAAGAACCAGGAAGCGATGAAGAATCGCGTGGCCGAAGCGTTCGGCGGCGGCACCAGCGCGATCGAAGCGATGACGCGTCAGAACCTCGCAATGTTCGAGCGCGCGATGAAGATGTTCACGCCTTTCGTGCCGCCGACGGGCCGCGGCCCGAACGAGCCGGATGCGGCCGCGCGTCCCACCAACGGCACAGGCGAGACGAAGGCGAAGCCGTCCGACGAGATCGGCGAGCTCAAGGACGAGATCGAAGCGATGCGCCGCCAACTCGCGGAACTCGCGCGCGAGCGGAAGTAAATTTCCTCCAATAACTGGTGTTGGTTCGTCGCAATGTCGCGTTCGTTTGACTCACGCGGAGGCGCGGAGTCGCGGAGAACAAGTCTACGGAGATGCTTCGGAGGAATTCTTTGCGCGCGTTCGCGCGCGATGGATTCCGATAGCGAGATATATTACGGTGACGCGGTTTTCTCCTCCGCGTTCTCCGCGGCTCCGCGTGCGAATCCTTTACGTCTTCGCCCAATCCGGATCGAGCACGGGCTCGCCGAAATGGAAGCCCTGGAAATAGTCGACGCCGAAGCTTTCCAGCAACGCCGCTTCGCCGTCCGAACTCACCCATTCCGCAACCGTCTTCAGTTTGAAGTTGCGCGCGAGTTCGACGAGCGTGCGCACGAAGATTTGATTGTCGGGCGAGGATTCGAGGCCCTTCACATAGGAGCCGTCGATCTTGACCGTGTCGACGTGCAGCATCTGCAGATTGCGGAACGAGGTGTAGCCGGCGCCGAAATCGTCGATGGCGACGCGGCAGCCCATCTCGCGCAGATTGGAGATGAAGCGCGCGCTCTCCTCGAACGCATGCAGGGCCGCCGTTTCCGTCAACTCGACGATCATGCGTTCCGCCACCTGGTGGTTGGCGCGCACGTAGTTCACAAAGGATTGCAGCCACGAAGGATCGCCGGCTGTCGTGCCCGACACGTTGACCGCCAGGGTCACCCGGGGATGGGCATGCAACTGCGCGACCGTCATTTCGAGCGCATGGCGATCGACGAGGCGCACAAGTCCCAATTGTTCCGCGGCCGGAATGAATTGCCCCGCGGTCACGACCGTGCCATCGGGCCGGATCATGCGCAGCAGGCACTCGTGATGCACGGGCTCGCGCGTCTTGGCGCTGATGATCGGCTGATAGGCGAAGACAAGCCGATCGTCGTTGAGGGCCGCCACCACTTCGTCGGCAATCCCCATCAACCGCAGCCGCGCCATCTCGCGTTGGGGAGATTTCGCATAGACCGCAAACCCGTCGCGCCCCGCGCCGCGCGCGCGATCGAGCGCTTCTTCCGCGCGCAGCATCGCTTCCTGGCTCGACGACGCGGCCTGCGGCAGCCACACCGCGCCGACCGTGATGGTGGCCGAAACCGTGCCGGCGCGCGTCGCGATCACGTCGCTGCGCACGACGCTGCGCAGTCGTTCCGACACGAGACCGATCTCGCGCTCGCTGCAATTGCCGAGAATGACGCCCAGTTTGTTGCCGGCCGTGCGCCCGATGATGTCGCTGCCGCGGAGCGAACTCGCAAGCCGCTCGCCCACCGCCACGATCACTTCGTCCGACGCGCCGAAGCCATAGGCCTCGTTGATCATGGCCAACCGGTCGATCGAGGCCACGAGATAGGCGCAATTGCGCTCTTCGGCTTTTGCGATTTCGATCGCCTGCGCCAACCTCTCGCGCAGGCTGGTGCGATTGAGATGTCCCGTCAGTTCGTCGCGCGTGGCAAGATAGGTGAGCCGTTGCGCCTCGCGCTTGCGCTCGGTGATGACGCGCAGGATTCCGGTCAATCTTTCGGCGCGGCCTTCGGCGCCCGACATGCGCACGCCGCACATCTCGAACCACACGCTCCCCATGGCCGAGGACGCTTCGAATTCGATTTCGAATGTGGAATCCTTGGTGGTGTTTTCGCGCAACATCGCGCCGAGCTTGTCGCGGCCGGACGCGCTCATCCAGGCGCGCAGCGCTTCGCCGCGCGCAAGTTTGTCGGGATCGGCATGCGTCGCGATCGTTTCGGTGGCCCCGTCCCACACGATGCGGTCGTCCGCCATCGTCCAGTCGAACGCGGCCTCGCCGGCGCCGGTCATCGCCAGGCGCAGTCGTTCCACGTCCTGCGCGGCCGCCAATGCGCGCATGCCATCGACGGGCTTCTTCGGAAGCGTCTGTCTTAGCACCAACCACCATCCCCGGCCGATTTTTTATCTGGCCTTTGGAGCAGCATGCTGGTTGGGCATTAAAAATCCCGAAACTTTTACCGTAACGCACCCCCGTTTGGGCGGTCGGCGCGTGCTTTGCGTTAAAGAAGGGTTATGACGGACTCGTGCACCTTTCCAATTGTCGCGGCGACCGGGATCGCTTCCGCGCGCACGACGGTCGGCGCGGTCGAAAAACCGCGTTGCGACAAGGGATTGCAGCAGGACGTCACGTCGCAGCCGCCGCAGGAAACTGCGAGCGGCGTTCGCAGGGAACGCCGGCGAGCGTCCCATTCCGGCACAAACTCAAACGCACCTCTTTGGAACGGACCGCGGCTGCAGGCCGCCTTCGTCGCGCAGGTCCTCGGACAGGTGCTGGCGCCGCAGTCGAGCGATCCGCGTCTAGCGCTCGCGGCGTACCAGCGCGATGACGTTCGAAGGTTGCAACGCCGGCTGCTCGACAGCGAAGTTTGAGCGCTTCGCGCAGGCAAGTGCCGCGCCCAGAAGCGCCGCGGCCGAAAACAGCGCGAGCGACGTCTGAGCCTCGAGCCCGCCCGTCATGTCGGCAGCAGCACCTGCAAGCAACGCAAATCCGCAAACCGACGCCTGGATCGCCGAACGCGACGCGGCACGCCGGCGTCGGACTGCAAACGTCAGAATTGCGCAGACGGATGCGAACAATGAAGTCATGGCGATGAACCGCGCGCCGGTCATGGCGGCCGCAAGTCCTGCGGCACACCCGATAAGCAACGCTGTGCTCGCAATTGCGGGCGGCGGTGGTCCCTCGAACGATGCCGCGAATGCCAATGCGAGCGCGACCGGCGCGAGCGACATGACGATCAGCGCGACGGCGCCGGACAGCATTTGCGCTTGCGATGCACTAGTGAGCATCGCCACCAGATCGGATAGCGACAGCGCGCCGTAAAGAGCCGACGCGAATTGCACGTAGCGGCGTGCGTCATTGCCGGCGCGCGATACAAGTATCGCTGCAAGAATGGCGGAGAGCGCCAGCACGCTGGCGAATGCGAAGTCGGCGACTGTCATGCCGGGTGCAATCACGGCGCGCCCCGCTTCGGATCGAGCAGCAGGGCCTTCACCTCGATCAGCATGCGCTCCACGCGATCGAGCCGCTCGGCCAGATCGCCGATTGACGGGCCGATCTCTGCAATGCCGGCAGGCGGGGGTCGCGGCACTGGGGTGGAAACTCCCGCATGCGTGGCAACGTCTTCCGCAGACGCGCCCAGCAATGCAGAAATGATCGCGACTTCGCGTGCGGAGAGTTCGCGCTGATCCTTCCAGATTTCGGCGATGCCGGTTTCCGAAACTCCGAGGGCACGCGCGAGGTCTGCCCGCGACAGATGCGCTGCCGCCAGACGGCTGTCGAACCATGCCGAATCGAAAAACAACGCCATGGCGCGACACTACGCGAATTCGGTTAAATGGGCACGCGGAGGCGCGGAGCCGCAGAGAAGAAGGAATCGCGCGAGAAGGCGCGCGACAAGCCCTCCATCATCCGGCGAACACGATTATCTCCTTCGCGTCTCCGCGCCTCCGCGTGAACCACCTTGAGAGGCGAAAAAGTCGATAATCGAAGGAAAATTCAATAATCCGGATGCCCGATCATCGCGGCGCCGACGATGCGGCCATAGCCGCCCTGTTGCACGATCACGGCGACTGCGTCGTGCGGCGCTGTGGTTCCGTCCTGCCGCGGCAGATCGAGCGTCACGACAGGTCCCTTCCAGATTCCGATCGCCTTCAGGTCGCGAACGATATTGCGATAGGTCAGCGTGTGGCCTTCGTTTTCCCCCGCCCCGATACTGACCGTCGCCTTGCCGAGGATATGAAACATCCAGATCGTGGCGTCCGGTCCGTCATGTGCCGGCGCCGGTCCGACCACGACATGAATCTCCTGGCGAGTCGCATGCAGGAGCACCGGAACCGCGTCCATGTCGCCTTCGCGAAGCGCGATCGCCGCTTCGACCGTGGCCTCGCGGCTGCCGATCACATCGCTCACCCCATCCACGATCATCTGGGGCGTGTAGACGCCTCCGTGCCCCATGATCTCGGAATAGAATTTCTGGCGCCGCGTGTTGGCTTCGCTGGCGAGCGTGTCCTTCCAACCCATCATGTCCCAATAGGTGATGGGCAGGCTCATGGCGAGCACGTCCTTGCGGTCGGCCAGGCGCGCAAGCATGACGTCGGCAGGCGGGCAGGAGTTGCAGCCCTGGCTGGTGAACAGCTCCACCACGACAGGACGCTTTCCGCCCCCGGCCGCCGCGTGACCCGCGACCAGAAAAGCGGCCATGGCGAGCGCCAAGCCCAGGACAGTTCTCGATTTCGTCATGGCCGCGAGAATAGGGCTATGCCCCCCCTGTCTCCAGTCACTTCGACTTGAAGCCCCCAACTCGCGTCATTGTGAACCTTTTGGCGGGGTTTGCGTAGCGCCTTTTGGTCAAGTTCCGCGCGCATCTGACGCGGTTGGACGTATTCGCAATGCTGGAGGCGACGCCTGCCTTGGACTTCCGTTCGCGATTTTGCGCCGACAATAACCTTTGACGTGGCACCATAATGGTGCCACTATTGCCCAATGGAAAAGCGCAAGCCGAGCTTCGTTGACATGCGCGAAACGAAGATTCATCCCGAGACAGGTGAAAAGCTGATTCGCGATGTCCGTCCAGTTACCGTTCGTTATGAAGGGCTGGCGAGGACCGTCAAATTGCCCGGCTGGTATCCCGCGAAGAGAGGCGGCGATGGTTTGCATGTCGGAGACGACATGGCGGTTGTCGATCGGACGTTGCTTGAACTGAGAGCGGAAGTTCACGGTGTCCTTAAGCCCGATGAAGTACGCGCCATTCGCCTGCGTCTCAAGCTGTCTCAGCGTAAGGCCGGCGAACTTCTCGGGGGCGGGCCGCGCGCATTTCAGAAGTACGAATCCGGCGAGGTTCTGGTCAGCAAGCCAATGGCGCAGTTGCTGCGGCTGCTCGAACGAGATCCGCGGCGTCTCAAAGAGCTTGCGCGAGACGTCGCCGCGTAGCCTCGAAGGCTTAGCCGAGGAAGTCACGCAACGCGGCGACGAAGGCGTCGGGTTGTTCCAGCTGGGGCAAGTGTCCCGCCCCGGGGATCGTCACCAGCCGGCTTGCCGGGAGTTCCCGCTGCAGCGCATCCGCGCGATCGAGCGGCGTATGGCGGTCGTCCGCACCCCACAGGATCAGCGTCGGCACTTGCGGCGGCCCGGCCGGCGGTCGCTTCGCGAGACAGCCGCGCAGAATGGCAAACAGCGCAGGGCTCGATTGGATGCAGCGCGCGACCTGCTCCTCGGAGAGGAAATTCGGATCGGCGAACATATTGCGAATGGCTTGCTCGTTCATGCCGTCGCGGTTGCGATGCCGCCACATCAGCGCAGCCATCGGCGTGCGCAGATAGAGCCGGACGATGGCGGGAAGCGCGATGAACTGGCCGCCATTGACGCAAACAAGCTGCGTCACTCGGCTTGGCCGCTCGCAGGCGAAAGCGCGCGCCAAGGTCCCGCCGAAGGAATTTCCCACGATCGCGGCGTGCTCGACGTTCACTTGATCGAAAAAGCCCGCGAGCCAGTGGCTCAACGTTTTCCAATTCGCGCGCGAAATGGCTTGCGATCGTCCGAAACCCGGCAGGTCGGGTGCGATGACGTCGTAATGTTTCGCAAGTTCGTCGCGCACGGGCGACCAGTGAAAACCGGCATCCGCCATGCCGCCCTGCAACAGCACGACCGCGCGACCCTTGCCGCCGCGCCAGAAATGGACGCGTCTTGCGCGACGCAGGCGTAGGGCGGCCGGCAGATGGAGGCTCATTCGCAAGCCCCCTTTATGCCGCGCGCAGATTCCTCAGCACATATTGCAGGATGCCGCCATTTTCGAAATACGCGATCTCGTCGGCCGTCAGGATCATCAAGGTCAGCGGCAACTCCGCATTCGGACGATCGGGATAGCGGATCGTCGCGGTGATCTTCATCCCCGGCGAAAGCTTTCCCGATAGTCCCGGAATGTCGATCGCTTCGCGGCCCGTCAGCGCATAATCCTTGCGCGTCTTGCCGCCGGCGAACACGAAGGGTGCGACACCCATGCCGATCAAGTTCGAGCGATGGATGCGCTCGAAGCTTTCCACGATCACGGCGCGCACGCCCAGGAGTTTCGGTCCCTTCGCCGCCCAATCGCGCGACGAGCCCGTGCCGTATTCCTTGCCCGCGATCACCACGGTCGGCACGCCGTCTTTCTGATAGCGCATCGCGGCATCGAAGATCGACATCTCTTCGCCGGACGGGTGTGCGTCCGAATAATAGACCGTGTTGCCGCCTTCCTTGCCGCCCATCATCTCGTTGCGGATGCGGATATTGGCGAAGGTGCCGCGCACCATCACTTCGTCGTTGCCGCGCCTGGCGCCGTAGGAATTGAAATCGGCATATTCGATGCCGCGCTCGATGAGATATTTTCCGGCCGGCCCGTCCTTCTTGATCGCGCCTGCGGGGCTGATGTGATCGGTGGTGATGGAATCGCCGAACAGGCCCAGAATGCGCGCACCTTTGATCTCGGCGACACGGGCCGGTTTCTCCGTCATGCCGTCGAAATAAGGCGGGTGCTTCACATAAGTCGACTTGGCATCCCAGGCGTAATTCTGCCCCTTGACCACTTTCACTTTCTTCCAGTCCGAGCCCCCGTCGAACACATTGCCGTAGCGTTTGCGGAAGCTCGCAGGCTTCACCGCCTTGCGGATTGCCTCGGCAATCTCCTTGGGCGACGGCCATATCTCGCGCAGGTAAACGGGCTCGTTCTCCTTGTCGTAACCGACAGGCTCGTGCGTGAGGTTGATATTGATCGAGCCCGCGAGCGCATAGGCGACGACGAGCATGGGCGAGGCCAGATAATTCGCACTCACCTGTGCGTGGATGCGTCCTTCGAAATTGCGGTTTCCCGACAACACGGCCGCTGCCACGAGGTCGCCGTCGGTGACCGCCTTCGCGACATTCTCCGGCAGCGGACCCGAATTGCCGATGCAGGTGGTGCAGCCATAGCCGACCAGCCGGAATCCCAGCTTGTCGAGTGCGGTATCGAGTCCGGCTTTGGCGAGGTAATCGGTGACGACCTGGCTTCCCGGCGCGAGCGACGTCTTCACCCACGGACGCACCTTGAGCCCGCGCGCGACGGCTTTCTGCGCCACCAGTCCGGCGCCGATCATCACGCTTGGATTGGATGTGTTGGTGCAGGAGGTGATCGCCGCGATCACCACATCGCCGTGGCCGATCGTGTATTCCGTGCCTTCGACCTTCACGCGCCGGTTCGCATCCTCTTCCTTCTTGAACACATCCATCAGCGCGGTTGCGAATTCCAGCGACGCATTGGCGAGCGAGACGCGATCCTGCGGCCGGCGGGGGCCGGCGAGGCTGGGCTCGACCGTCGCAAGATCGAGCGCAAGCGTGTCGGTGAAGACGGGTTCCTCGCTTCTCGCGGTGCGGAACAGGCCCTGGGCCTTGGCATATTTCTCAACCAACGCCACGCGGCCCGGCTTGCGGGCCGTCGCCTTCAGATAGTGTAAAGTTTCCGAATCGATCGGGAAGAAGCCGCAGGTCGCGCCGTATTCCGGCGCCATGTTGGCGATGGTGGCGCGGTCTTCCAGCGCCATTTCGTCGAGGCCCGGACCATAGAACTCGACGAATTTTCCGACGACGCCTTTTTTGCGCAACATCTGCGTCACTGTCAGCACAAGATCGGTGGCGGTGACGCCTTCGCGGATTTTCCCCGTCATGCGGAAGCCGATCACTTCGGGAATCAGCATGGAGATCGGCTGACCCAGCATCGCCGCTTCCGCTTCGATGCCACCCACGCCCCAGCCCAGCACGGAAAGGCCATTGACCATCGTCGTGTGACTGTCGGTGCCGACCAGCGTGTCGGGGAAGGCGTATTCGACGGTCTTCTTCGTCTTCTCGTCCTTGATCTTCCGCGTCCAGACGGTCTGGGCGAGATATTCGAGATTGACCTGATGGCAGATACCCGTGCCCGGCGGCACGACACGGAAATTCGCAAACGCCTGCTGGCCCCAACGCAGGAAGCGGTAACGCTCCTTGTTGCGCTGATATTCGATGACGACGTTTTTCTTGAACGAATCCTTGTGGCCGAAACTGTCGACCATCACCGAATGGTCGATCACGAGATCGACTTCGGCCAGCGGATTGATCTTTTCCGGATTGCCGTCGAGCTCCTTCATCGCGTCGCGCATGGCGGCGAGATCGACGACGGCGGGTACGCCGGTCAGATCCTGCATCAATACGCGGGCGGGACGGAATGCGATTTCGCGGTCGGAGCTTTTTTTTGCGAGCCAGCCCGCGATCGCCTTGATGTCGGCGGCCGTGACCGTCTTGCCGTCTTCATAGCGCAGCAGATTTTCGAGCAGCACCTTCATCGAGTATGGCAATCGGGAGATGCCGGGAAGGCCGTTTTTCTCCGCAGCCGGCAGGCTGAAATAGGCATAGGTCTTGCCGCCCGCCGTCAGAGTGCGGCGGGATTTGAAACTGTTGAGGCTGGATGTCACGGGAAGCGTCCCAGATGAGGTTTGGCGGAATCGCGCGGGACATATAGGCAGTTTCCCTCGGCGATTCCATGCTCTTTAATGCCGGTGGACTTAACAAATGTACCCGGCCGCCGAGCGGGGTGGGGAGGGACGCCATGGCAGCCGATATCGCGACCGTGCGTGTGGAACGCGACGGGCCAGTGACGACGGTGATTCTCGACCGGCCTGCCGTGCGCAATGCCGTCGATCGGCCGACGGCGGAAGCGCTGGCGCGAGCATTCGCGGCGTACGAGCGCGACGACGGCGCGCTTGTCGCGGTGCTCTGGGGTGCAGGCGGCACGTTTTGCGCCGGCGCCGACCTCAAAGGGGTCGCGGATGGGCGAGGCAATCGCACGGTCCCGCCCAAAACGGGGGACGCCTATGACCCTCTGGCAGGCGACGGACCGATGGGCCCGTCGCGCATGCAACTTTCGAAGCCGGTAATTGCCGCGGTGTCGGGGCATGCCGTGGCCGGGGGCCTCGAACTCGCTTTGTGGTGCGATTTGCGGGTGGCGGAAGAAGATGCGGTGTTCGGCGTGTTCTGCCGTCGCTGGGGCGTGCCCCTGATCGACGGGGGCACCATCCGATTGCCGCGCCTGATCGGACAATCGCGGGCCCTCGACATGATCCTGACGGGTCGCCCCGTCGGCGCCGCGGAAGCCTTCGAGATCGGTCTCGCCAATCGTGTGGTGAAAAAAGGCGAAGCGCGCGCAAAGGCGGAAGAACTCGCCCGCGAGATCGCACGCATGCCGCAGGTTTGCCTCCGGGACGACAGATCGTCCGTATACGAACAATCTGCGCTTTCGATGGCCGACGCGCTGGCGAACGAATTCGCGCATGGCGCAAAGACTCTCGCGAGCGGCGAATCGCGCGCCGGCGCCGCGCGTTTCGCAGCGGGCAAAGGCCGCGGGGGAAGTTTCGAGAATATTTGAACGGCGAGGAAATATCCGAAACGTCAGTATACGGACGAATAAGAGCAATTAAGTTCCCGTTAATGTTCGCGGATCCCGCTCCATAATCTTGCCCTATTCCCCGCCGATAAGGCAGCGAGCGCCTGAGGGGCTCGGGCCGCCGCACGCCACAACATCGCAAACGAGACGCGCAGAATGTCCAGGAGAGTCCTAGCAATCGCGGCGAATCTGGCGCTCGCGCTTGCCTGCCTGGCGCCGCCGCTTGCCCGCGCACAGGATTCGGTGGAGGAGCGGCTCTCCGACGACCGTCTCGCGCCCATCGTGCCCGGCGTGTATGTCGCAGGCGACAAGATCGGCTTCAGCCTCGACACTCTGGGGGGAGAATTCCTGCTGCGCATGGACGGCACGCCGGAAGTGTTCGTGCTCTATCCCAACCGCACGTCGCTTGGCGGCCGCGTTCTCAAATACGATTCGGGCGAGACGGCGTTGCTTGTGGCCGGCTGGGGCGGCATGACGCTGTACACCGATGCGCAGCCCGGCGGCCTTCCCGCCGTGCGCACGGGCGATTCCGTTGCGCCGTCTCCCCCTTCGGTGTCGCTGTCCGACATGCAGAGCGCGGCCGGCGACAGCGGCCAGCGCCTTGCGTATGTGCGGCGCCTCACTCTGAACTTTACCGCAGACTGGAATGCGCTCGCCTCCGATTCCGCGTTGCGCTCATTCGCCTATGACGCGATGGAAAACGCGGCGCGCGGTCTGGATCGGTTCGCGGCATATCCCGCCGCGCACGATGCGCTCGCCAGGCGCGTGAACACGATATTGATTCAAACCAATTCGCGGCCCTTGATTGTGCTCAACGGCAAGACGCTCGTCGTGACGTTCAATCCCGGCCGCGGCTTCGAAGGCCGCGCCTCCTCGCGCGCCATCGCGCACGCGCTCTCGACATTGCTGTCGGTGCCGCAGAAGTAGGCTGAGCACAAGGGACTCACGCGGAGGCGCGGAGCCGCCGAGAAGACGGGCGGCGTCGCGAAGCAACCGGGGTCGCAGACACCACATATTTATTCTTGCTGCGCGCGTTCGCGCGCTAATACTTCTTTCCTGCAGCCGGATATCTCTGCAGGGAATTTCAGATCTCCGTGACTCCGCGCCTCCGCGTGCCCATCTTGGTCGGCCTGAAGTCGTCCGGCGCGATCTCGAAGGACGCGAATTCGAATCCCGGTGCGACGGTGCAACCCGCCAAGGTGAAATCGCCCAGCGAACGCGCGCATTGCCACGCATGGGCGGGCACGACGATCTGCGGCGCCTGTTTTTTTGCCAAGTCGTTGCCGAGAATGCGGCGAACGGTGCGTCCGTTCTCGGCAATCGACAATGCCAAAGGCGCGCCCGCGTAGAAGTGCCAGATTTCCGCTGCATCGATGCGATGCCAGCGCGATTCCTCGCCGCGCTTGAGCAGGAAATAAATCGCGGTGGAATGCGCGCGCCCGCGCTTGGCGGAATCGCGAAACGTCTCCCGATAATGCCCGCCTTCGGGATGCGGCTTGAGGCGCAGCCGGCGAATGATCCTGTCCCCGTCCTGCGTCACGGCGCGACCGTGTCCTGGCGCAAGGGATTGCGCGCGCCGCGCGCCACAAGCGTCTTGACGCCGAGCGCGACCGAGCGCGCGTCGTCGAGCGCGTCGTGACGCCGGCCTTCGAATGTCGCGCCCGCCGCTTGCGCGATGTCGCAGGCGTGAAGACCGCGCGGATCGATGCCATTGTCCGCGAGCCACGGCGCGATGTTGACGTATCGCGGCAAAGGCGTCGCATCGGCGATGCCGTAGAGCCGGAGATTGTGCGTCAGCACAAGATCGTCGCGTCCGAACGCCACGATCGGCGCGCCGTCCGCGAATGCGACGAAGCGCTCATAGGCCGACAGGAAATCCGTTCCGCGCGACCCGATTGCCGCATTGGTGATGCCGGTCAATGCCACGAGATAATCCGAGATCGCGGGATTGATCCGCGGTCGCACCAGCGCATCGAAGGGCACGATTTCGTCGAACGAGTTCGCATCGACCCTGATCGCGCCGATTTGCACCACTTCCTTGAACTCGCCGGGCCTGAGCCAGCGGCTCTCCAAGGAGCCCGCCCAAGCGGTGAATTCGAGGTCGAAGATGATTGCTGATGGCATTCGAACCTGTGGATAGAGAGTATTCTCGCGGAACCGAATCGGCGGATGGCACGTCTTTAAGACATTCTTAATGCAGCCGGCAGAGCGTACATCCCCGAATGCCGGCGAATTGACGAGGTCCCCATGGCGGCCATTTTGCGCGCAACGCCCCTTCCCGTAAGCACGCCCCGCGAACCCGAGACGGCACCGTCCTTGGCGCGGGCTTATCTGACGCGCCTGTCGCAATTGCATGACGAAGCCGCCAAGACCGCGCTGCTCGCCAATCTTCTGGGCCGCGCGCCTTATGCCGCCGGCGCGATCGCCGTGGCGGCACTCGTCACGGCCGCCCTCGTGGCATCGACGGCCCCCCTCGACGAACTCTGCACCTGGCTGGTTCTGGTGGCCGCTGGAATCGGTGCTGCCAGCCGCGCCTATGCTAAGGCGATCCGTGCCCCCTTTGAGCTTGTGACATTGCAGGGTTTCGCTCGCGATCTGTCCGCCACACTTGTCTACACAGGCTTCGCGTTCGGCGCAGGCTCGCTCCTGGTGCTGCCCCAAAATGTCAGCCTTTTGGCCCTGTTGGCGTTCGGCGCCGGCACCTCGGCACTGATCGGAATCGTGCTGCGGGTCCGCGATATGGCCTGGTGCTTCCTCGTTCCCGCAGTGACGCTTTCGGCGTCTGCGGCGATCCTGCGGCCGTTCCAGGGTGGCGTCGCCGACATGGCGGCCATGCTGGTCGTTGGTGCTGCGGTTGCTGTTGCGGTTCAGGTGGCGGAACGGCTGGCGGTGCGGCCGAGCGTGCCCGATCTGGCCGGGCTCCAGGCGGGCTGATTCCGCCCCATTTCCGTCTTTCGATTGCCATGCCCGGGCGGTACTGTCCGCGCCGTTAACCGAAACCTCGGCGGCTGCCTCTAAACTGCGCCGCGCCTGGAAACGCCTAGCCGCGCGCAAGAGACCGAAACGGTCCGGGTTCGCGCGCGCCCTGCTCCGAATGGATGACCATGACCTCACCTGTCGCCCACGCGCTCCGCAACGATTCGGTAGACACCCATGACATCGAAGAGCGCGCCGTCACCGAACTCTCGGCCGCAGCCTCCATCCTGAAAGCCGCCGAGCCCGGTCTCGCAGCGTTTTTCGATGCGTTCTACCGGGGCGCCTCGCCGGAAGACCTCACGCGCTACACGCCGGAATCGCTGGCGGCTCTCGCGGGACTGGTGTTCGCGCAATCGGCCGTTCGCAAACCGGGCGAAACCCTCGTCACGACATTCGAATTCCAGGCGCAGGTGGCCGAGCTCACGCGGCGCGAGGCTGTGCTCGTCGCCGTCAATGACGACGCGCCGTTTCTGTTCGATTCGCTGATGGCCGAGATGAATGCTGCCGGCGCGCGCGTGCACGCGCTTTTTCATCCGATCATGTTCGTTGCGCGCGATGCGGAGGGACGACGCAGCGATGCGGGCGCCCAGATCAAGGCCCAAATCAAGGAAAGCGTCATCGTTCTGGTGCTCGATCCGATACTCGACGCGGAGCGACGCAGCGCGCTGGAAGAGGGCGCGCGCAATGTGTTCCATCAGGTGCGTCTCGCGGTGCGCGACTGGCGCAAGATGCGCAGCCATTTGTTGGAATCGATCGCGACCCTCAAGAAAAATCCTCCGCCGGTGTCCGCCGAGGAACTCGCCGAAAGCATCGCGTTCCTCGAATGGCTGTCCGCGGACCACTTCACCTTTCTCGGCAGCCGCGACTACGCATTTCGGGAGCGGGACGGCGGCAGGCTCGAGGCGATCGAGGGCAGCGGGCTCGGCGTTCTGTCCGACGAGCACGCGCATGCCATTCAGCGCGGCGACAGGCATGGCCAGTTGACGCCGGAAGTGCAGGCGTTCCTCAAACAGCCGCAGCCGCTGATCGTCACCAAATCCAACCAGCGTTCCTATGTCCATCGCCGCGTGCACATGGATTATATCGGCGTCAAATTGTTCGACGCGAAAGGCAATTTTGCGGGCGAGCACAGTTTCGTCGGCCTCTTCACGTCGGGCGCCTATAGCCGCAGACCCAGCGACATCCCGTTGCTGCGGCAGAAGGTGGAGCATGTCCGCGAGCAGGCCGCACTCGAGCCCAACAGCCATGACGGCAAGGCGCTTGCCCATATCCTCGACAATTTTCCCCGCGACGAGCTGTTCCAGATCGGCGAGGACGAATTGTTCGCCACCGCGTTGGGGATTTTGCGGCTGGGCGAGCGGCCCAAGGTGCGCGTGTTCCTGCGCTGCGACCGTTTCGACCGCTTTGTCTCCGCGCTCGTGTTCGTACCGCGCGATCGCTACGACACGGTCGTGCGCGAGAAGATTCATGCGATCCTCGCCAGGGTGTTCGACGGACGTCAGTCCGCGGCCACGCCGACCATCGACGATTCGATGCTGGCGCGTGTGTATTACATCATCGGACGCAATCAGGGTCCGCGACCCCAGGTCGATGTGCGCGAGCTTGAAGGCGATATCCGCGCCGCGATCCGCACCTGGGAAGACGGATTTGCCGACGCGCTGATCAAGGAACATGGCGAAGCGAACGGCCTGCGCATCTTCCACCGCCATGCAGGCGCGTTTCCCGCGCGATATCGCGATGCGTTCTCTGTCGAGGAAGCCGTTCGCGATCTCGACGAACTCGATCTTCTGCTGCGCGCCCGCGACGGAGCCGGCATAAAGGCGCGCGCTTACCGTCTTGCGCGCGATCCTCACGCGGCGGTCAGGCTCAAATTGTATGTCTTGGGCGCCGTGTTGCCGCTCTCCGCGTCTTTGCCGGTGTTCGAGAATCTCGGCTTCAAGGTGATCGCGGAAGATTCCTATCCGGTTTCGCTCAAGACGAGCGACGGCTGGCAGGGCGAAGCGGTCGTGCTCGATTTCCTGATGGAACGGGCCGACGAAGCCGCAGCGGATCTGGCCGACATCAAGACGCGGCTCGAGGAAGCGTTTCACGCGGTCGTGTCTGGCGAGGCGGAGAGCGACGGATTCAATCGCCTTGTGGTCAGCGCGGGTCTCTCGTGGCGCGACGTGACCATCCTGCGCACGGCCGCAAAATTCCTGCGCCAGGCCGGCTTCGGCTTCAGCCAGGATTACATGGAGCGTGCGCTTTCCCGCAATCCCGACATTGCCGCTCTGATCGTCGACCTGTTTCATGCGCGCCACGATCTCGACGTGAAGGATCGCGACGCCCGCCTCAAGACGCTGGACGAGCGAATCGCGGCCGCGCTCAACGACGTACCGAGCCTCGACGACGACCGCATCGTGCGCCGTTTCCGCAATTTCGTGGACTGCACCTTGCGCACGAATTTCTTTCTGCGGGACGGGAAGGGAAGCCATCCCCGCCATCTCTGCGTCAAGCTCGACAGCCGGAAGCTCGACGAACTGCCCGCTCCCAGACCGATGGTCGAGATCTTTGTCTATTCGCCGCAGGTCGAGGGCGTGCATCTGCGCTTCGGCAAGGTTGCCCGCGGCGGCATCCGCTGGTCGGACCGGCGCGAAGATTTCCGCACCGAAGTACTGGGCCTCGTCAAGGCGCAGCAGGTGAAGAACGCCGTTATCGTGCCGGTCGGCTCGAAGGGTGGCTTCTATCCCAAACAGCTTCCCGCCAACGCGACGCGCGAAGACGTGCAGGCGGCGGCCATCGCCGCCTACAAGACTTTCATCAACGCGCTGCTCGATCTGACCGACAATATCCATTCCGACGGCAGCGTCGTACCGCCGGCGGGCGTCGTGCGTCACGATGGGGACGATCCTTATCTGGTGGTCGCGGCAGACAAGGGCACGGCCACGTTCTCCGATATCGCCAACGGCGTTGCGGAAGGCCGCGGTTTCTGGCTGGGCGATGCGTTCGCCTCGGGCGGCAGCCACGGCTACGACCACAAGAAAATGGGCATCACGGCGAAGGGCGCGTGGGAAGCGGTCAAGCGCCATTTCCGCGAGTTGGGCCGCGACATCCAGAGCGAGCCGTTCACTTGCGTCGGCGTGGGCGACATGTCGGGCGACGTGTTCGGCAACGGCATGCTGCTGTCGCAGAAGACGAAACTGGTGGCAGCCTTCGATCATCGCCACATCTTCGTCGATCCGGATCCCGATCCGGCCCTGAGCTGGACCGAGCGCCAGCGCATGTTCGAGCTGCCCCGCTCGAGCTGGGCCGATTACGACAAGGAGAAAATCTCCAAAGGCGGCGGCGTCTTCCCGCGCACGGCGAAGGAAATCGTGCTGTCGCCGGAGATGCAGGCGCTGTCGGGATTGAACGTGGCGAAGGCCTCGCCGGCCGAATTCATCAAGGCGTTGCTGAAGGCGGATGTCGATCTTCTGTGGTTCGGCGGCATCGGCACCTTCATCAAGGCCGAGGAACAGAGCAATCTCGACGTGGGCGATCGCGCCAACGACGCGGTGCGCATCGACGGACGCGACGTGCGCGCGAAAGTCGTGGGCGAAGGCGCCAATCTGGGCGCGACGCAACTGGGCCGCATCGAATATGCGCTGAATGGCGGGCGCCTCAATACCGACGCGATCGACAATTCGGCCGGCGTCGACACCTCCGACCACGAGGTCAATCTCAAGATCCTGTTGAGCGGTCCGTTACGGCGCGGCGAGCTGACGGGGCCGGCCCGCGACACGCTCCTCAACGGGATGGTCGACGATGTCGCGGCCCATGTGTTGAAAGACAACTACGACCAGACGCTCGCGCTGTCCGCAGCGCTGTCGCGTGCGCACCAGGACCTCGATTCGCATGGCCGCTTCATCCATGATCTGGAACGGCGCGGAAAACTCGACCGCGCGGTGGAATTCCTGCCCAGCGACGAAGACCTGCGCAAACGCGGCGCCGACAATCGCGGGCTCACGCGGCCGGAACTCGCAGTGTTGCTCGCCTATGCCAAGCTCGACCTCGACGCGGAGATCGTGGCGAGCGAATTGCCCGACCAATCCTATTTCACGTCGGAGCTCGCGGGCTATTTCCCGCAAGCCGCCGTGACGAGCTTTCCGGACGAGTTGATCCATCATCGGCTCCGGCGGGAGATTGTTGCAACCTCGCTCGCCAACAGGATCGTCAATCTCGCTGGCCCCGTGTTCATCCATCGCACCAAGGAGATTTCGAGCGCGCCGGCCGCGCGCGTCGCCCGAGCCTTCGTGCTGGCGGAAGGCGCGTTCGGGCTCTCCGCGCTCAAATCGCGTATCGATGCGCTCGATCTGCGCGTGCCGGCCGCGTTGCAGACCGGCATGTATGCCGATCTCGCGCAGTTGCTGCGCCGGCTGGGCCTGTGGTTCCTCGTCAATGTGCCGGCCAATGCCGATCTGGGCGATACGATCGCGCTCTATCGCGCCGGCGTGGAAAGCCTGCGCGGCACGTTCTCGACGCTCGTCTCGCCCTATGAAGCGCACGACACTGAAGCGCGCATCGCCGAATTGCAGAAGGCAGGCGCTCCACTCGACGTGGCCGAAGACATCGCCGTGCTGCCATTGCTCGGTGGCGCGCCGGAAATCGCGCTGCTCGCGCATGCACGCGGCCTGCCGCTCGATCTCGTGGCAGGCGCCTATTTCGCGGTGGGCGCCACGATCGGGCTTGACCGTCTGCGCGGGCTCGCCGCGCGCATTTTCGGCGGAGAGCATTGGGACCGGCTCGCGATTCGCCGCATCGTCGACGATCTTTTTGCGGGCCAACGCGGCCTGACAGCCGATGCGCTGTCGGCCGTCGATGCCGGGACGGCAAGCTCGAGGTCGGACGGCGCGGAGGCGGTGAAAGTGTGGGCTGAGCAGCATGCCGACGCGCTCTCGCGCACGCGCAGTTTCCTGGGCGAACTCGAACGCACCGGCGATCTCTCCATCGCCAAGCTCACGCTCGCCAACAGCCAGATCCACGAACTTGCGGCGCATTGATTTTTCGCCTCTCCCACTTCGGGGGAGAGGCAGCGAGCGCACTTCGCGCGAAGCAGTGGGGGGGTGCTTATGCAGCGTCAAATCTCTCAGGCGTATCGCGCTGCGTGAGCACCCCCTCACCCTGACCCTCTCCCCCGATGGGGTAGAGGGAAGTCACGCTTTAAATCTCGAATAGAGTTCCGCGATGGCTGCGACCGCTTTTTCGGATTCGGAGCGGTCGATAGATTCGTTGTCGTCGTTGTAGCCGCGCATGTCTCCCCCTTCGAGCACCTGCACGACGATACCGTCGCGGCGCGAGATCGTACTGACGCCGTTGTAGTAGAGGCCATAATTCACTTCGGGCTGGGGAATGAGCCAGCCGATCTGGCCGCGCACCGGCACGATCGATTCGTCCTTGCACAGTGCTCGCGCGCCGTAACCGGGACAGTTGATCGCCACTTTCTCCTTCAATTGCACGAATTCGGCGGGGCTGTGAAATTCCATCCGCACGAACTTGCCGCCCGCGGCAATGAAATCGCTCATCAGCGTGTGGCCGTAATCGGCGATATTGAATTGCATCGAGGATGTGCGGCGCACATAGGGCGTGGGGAACGGCGTACTGCCGGGCGGCAGCAACTGCGAAGCGGGAGTCAGATCGCGGATACGATCGTCATAGTTTGCGAAACCGAGCGGATCCGGCGGACGACGTTTGGCGGCTTCTTCCGGCGAAATATCCGACAGGAAATAGCGGTCCGTCCATTCCACAGGATTGCCCGGCAGGCCGAGATAGCGGCGATAGGTCTTGAACGAGGTACGCGCCATCTGCTCCCACAGATCGCCGAATTGCGGACCGGCGGCGCTCGTCAGCGCGATGCGGGAATCCGGCGTCCAGGTGCCTGTGGCGCGGAAGGAGCGCGTGTCGGGCAACAGATCGCGGGCATAGATGGTGACCTCGGCGCCGGCCGATTGCGCGAGGATCGCCGATGTCAGCCCCAACGCGCCGCAACCAATGACTGCGATCTTGCGCGGGCTCCCCGCCATCGCCTTTTGCACGGCGATAGTGCTCGAACCCCAGGAGAGCGACCAGCCGCTGCCGCCATGACCGTAGTTGTGCACGACCAGCGTGTGACCGATCTGCTCCGTGTCGAGCCGTGGCCCCGCAGCGCGGAACGGACGCAGGCAGACGGTGATGTCGAACAGACGATCCGCATGTGCCCGGATGGGCGCGAGCGGCGGGACGACGTCGTAGACGGGAAGGCCGGTCGCTTTCTCCTGCGTGGCGCAACCCGCGAGACCCAGCGCACCTAACCCCGCAATGCTCGCCGACCCCTGAAGCACGCGGCGGCGATCGAGCGGCGCCCGTAGCGTCATGATCCACTCCGATGCCCGGGATCGCCGCTTTCGTATGCACGGCCGATCATCGCGACGATCCGCTCGAGATACGTCCGGTCAACCTCGTTGAAATCGGAAAGCTTGTCGCTGTCGATGTCGAGGACAAAACGGGTCTTGCCTCCGCTCACGAAGGGCACGACAATTTCCGAACGAGATCGGCTGCTGCACGCAATGTGACCGGGAAATTCATCGACGTCCGGGACGATGATCGTCTGTTGCGCGTGCGCCGCCGCGCCGCAGACGCCGCGGTCGAACGGGATATGCAGACATGCCAGATCGCCTTGATAAGGTCCGACCGTCAGGAGTTCGAGTCCAGTCGCGCGATAAAATCCCACCCAGAAAAATCCGAAGACCTGCTTCAGGACGGCCGCGACATTGGCGAAATCGGCGATCTCGTCGCCGCTCAGCAGCGCCTCGATCTGGGGCAGAATCTCGCGATAGATGCTGTCGCGCGAACCGCTCGCGTCGAATACAATGTCCTCGCTCATCCCTTAACTCCACAGACCCCGGCACAATATCCTAAAGCGAGCGTCGGCAAATCGCTATGCGCGCGGGCATAGTGGCGGTAGTCTTTTTGAAACACCTATGGGAGAGACCGATGCCCCTGCCGCAGAAACCCGTCGCTTCGCCGTTCGATGCCAAGACGCAAGCGGGCGATGTCGTTCGTGGCGTCGATCTCAAAGGCAAGACCGCCATCGTGACTGGCGCGTCGTCGGGTATCGGGGTCGAAACCGTGCGGGCGCTGGCGAGCGCAGGCGCACGCGTGATCATGCCGGTACGCTCGCGCGAGGCGGGCGAGAAAGCCGCGGCCGAGATCCGCGCCTCGACGAAAAACAATGCCGTCGAAGTGGCCGATCTCGATCTCGGGAATTACGCGAGCGTCCGGGCTTTCGCCGATGCCTTTGTGAAGCGCGGGCTGCCGTTGGACATCCTGATCAACAATGCCGGCATCATGGCGACGCCGGAGCGGCGCATTATGGGCCATATCGAATCGCAATTCGGCACCAACCACCTGGGGCACATGCTGCTTGCGTGCCGTCTCGCGCCTGCGCTGGCGAAAGGCGCGCGGGTGGTGGCGCTGTCCTCCATCGGCCATCGCCGCTCGCCGATCAAATTCGACGATCCCAATTTCGAGACGACGCCTTACGAAAAATGGGAGGCCTATGGTCAGTCCAAGACGGCCAATTCGCTGTTCGCGGTCGAGTTGAACCGCCGACTCGAGCCGAAGAGCATCAACGTCTATGCGGTGCATCCGGGCGGGATCATGACCAATCTGCAGCGCGAAATGTCGAAGGAGGAATTCAAGGCCTTCGGCTGGGTCGACGACGCAGGCAAGTTGAATGATCGCTTCAAGACGGCGGCCGGCGGCGCGTCGACCTCCGTGTGGTGCGCGACGTCGCCGTTGCTCGCGGAGGGAGGCGGCGTCTATTGCGAGGATTGCAATGTGGCGGTCGCCGTTCCCGCGGACGACAAGGGCTTCACAGGCGTGCGGCCCTGGGCGATCGATCCCGAAGCTGCGAAACGTTTGTGGTCGCTGTCCGAAAAACTGCTCGGCGAAACATTCGCCATTTGAGGCGATTCGCGCGCGCGCAACAGCCGCCATCTTCGTTTCCGGCATATCCGCAATCCGAACTATCAAAGTTATTTGCTGCCGGCGAGTCTCGGTGCGCGCGGAATTTACGAATATGGCGCGGCACCATCAGTGCCGCAATTCCGCCTACCTTTGTTCCGTGCGCAACCCGGAGGCGCTGCGCGCGTTTTCATGGCGTAGGCAAAATAACAAAAGAGGCAGCCATGGCCGAAACAACAAGCGATTTCCGCGGGTTCAACACGCCGCCGGCGATTGAAACCAAAGACCACACCGCCAGGATTGTCGGAGTCGTCGTCATCGTGTTGGCGCTCGCCTCTGCGGGAGCTTATTCCTTCGAGACGGGGATGTGGCGCTCGGGGCCGAAGCAAGCCGTGCCGATGAGCCAATTGCCGTCGCCGACGCCGCCACAAACCGCGACGCGGGCCGTATCGGCGCTGCCGCCGGCAGCCAACAACGTGCCCGCGCAGACCTTGAGCGCGCCAACGCAGTCGGTTGTTGCAACACCCGCAACACCCGTCGTGACGACCACAACGACGCAAGTCAGAACGGAGCGCATGCATGTCGTGACGCATCCGGCGCCGGTCGTTCACCGGTCGGATACGACGCGTGAGAGGAGAATCGTGCAGGATCGGAATGATGTCGCGCCCCAGAACAATGCGATCCAGAACAATGCGGTGACGCCGGAAGACACCACGCCGAATACCGCCACGACGCCCCAAATTGCGGCGCCCGCCAACACGACGCCGCAACCGCCGGCTCCGAGTGCGGTAACATCGCCGTCGCAAACCGCGGCGCCTTCGCAACCTGCTGCGCCGTCACAGATGGCGGCCCCGGCTCCGACAGCCCCGTCGCAAGCGGCGCCTAGCCAGCCGACGACGCCGAACAGTTCGACGCCGAACGGCACGGACCCGTCGCCGCAATAAGGCGGGGACGTTCCGACGCGAAATGCCTGTGCGCCGCCTATGCGGCGCGCAGGCTTCGCCATTCGTTGATCACGAGTCCGAGCGTTATCACATCGAATCCCGCAAAGCCGAACAGCCACGCCGACCATTGCGTGGTCAGCCGATAACCCATGAAGCAGATGAAGCCGGTCAGCACCAGGATCGCCACGGGATATATCCAGTTCTTTCCTCGGAGCAGGTTGATCGCGATGCCGAGCTTGATCACGCCATGGGCGAGCAGATAGACGATCACAAACAGCGTAGAGGAATGCACGAGGCCGCTCGCGCCATGGCGAACGAACTGCGCGGTTCGACTGACGGGGTTGCTCGCGATTTCCGGCGCGGTGATCGCAAACAGGAAATCGTAAAGCCGCTGCGTCCCGACAATGGCGACCAGCGCACCCAGCGCGAGTTCGACGGCGCCGTCCAGGCCCTTGATGCCGATTGCGGCGAGGTAGGCCCGGTGGGCAAGAGTCGATGGTTGATGCAATGCAATCCCCGAAGCCGCGCGCCGCGGCGCACAAACACTCCGCCGCGGCGCGCGGACGCTACAGCGTTGCCGTTGGACGGTCCATCGCATCAAATGGTGAGGAATTCCGCTTTTGAAAGCGGTCGCTCGATTACGGCGCGGGCAGATCGCTCATGTTGCACTGCATCTGCGCGGTGTAGGCCGGCTGCTGCGGCGCGGACTCTGACTCGAATGCGAACGCGCTGACCGTGCCCTGGAAGGGCCGGCCCTCGATCGACGACCCTTGCGCCAGTGTTGCCCGTCCGCGGTTGCGTGTGGCGAAGCGATAGAGGCCACGCGCCACGAAATCGATGCCTTGCAGCGCCACCCACAGCGCGGCCGTGATCAGCAGGCTGAACTCGATGCCCCGGAGGCCGTCCATTTTCAACATATGTTGGGCGCCGGCCCCTCCTATGGTGACGACGGCGAGCAGCCAGAGAAAGGCGAACAGCGCCAGCACCGCGAAGCCGAGACCCAGCGCAACCTTGTCGGTCCAGGTGAAGCGGGTGCGGCGGGGAACGGTCGGAGTCATGGCGCAAATTCCGGGTGTTCGATCATCCAACGCCGCGGCGGGCCTTTGGTTGCTGCAGTCCTCCGCTTTGGGGGCATTGATATCCCGCTCCAGCAAGCCGATATGCGGGGTGGCTTCAGGGATTCCTGCCGAATGACGGACATGCCCCAGACGCACGAGCTTCCCACCGTGGGCGAAGCCGGCGCCCCCTTCAACCCGCTGCATGCGGTGCGTTCGGTGGGGCAAAGCCTCTTCGTTAACGGCGTCTGTCCCTATCTGCTGTATCGCGTGCTGCAGCCGCATTATCCGGACGGCAGCGTCATGCCGCTCGTCTATGCCAGCATCTTTCCGCTTGTCGGGCTCGCGCTCGGACTGATCCGTACACGGATGGTCGATTTCATCGCGGTGCTGGCGTTGTTCGAGATTTCCTACAATGTCGTGACGGCGCTCTTGGCGTCGAACGTGCATTGGGCCGTCATCCTGCGTTCTTCGGAAGGGTTCATCGTTTCGGCGGCATTTCTGATCTTCACCGTGATCGGCCACCCGCCCATTCGCTATATCGCGCGGCAATTCGCGGCCGGCAACGACCCCGTGCGGCGAAAAGAATTCGCCTATGCGGACGCGGCCGACAAGGGACGTACGTTCTATCTCGCGTCGATGGCATGGGTGGCGAGCATCCTGTTCCAGACCTCGCTCAATCTCACGCTCGCGATGACCGTGTCGCCGGCGAATTATCTTCTGTCCGCGCAATTCGTGAACATTACGATCAATGTGATCATGGTCGTCTGGACCATCCGCTTTACCAGCCGCAGGCTCGAGCGCTATCGGCCGGCGGTCGCAGCTTAAGCGGTTACGTCATCTTCAATCCCGTGCCGACCGCGACAAGCGCCGCACCCGCGATCAGCATGTCGATGCCGACAAGTGTGCCGAGCAGGGCCGCGTGCATCTGTGGCCAGGCGAGGATGGCCGCCGCAAACGCCAGCGTGAAAATCCCGCTCGCCAGCATCCAGACCCAGCGGCCCGACAATTGGCGGCGATGGTCGAACGCGTACATCAGCGAGAAGATTCCGTCGGCGATCAGGAACAGGCCGAGCACGAGCATCAGCGATTCGACATTCTCGATCGGCCAGATCATCAGCGCGAGGCCCGCCGCGAGCGCGACGAGGGCCGAGACGATCGACCAGCGGTGACCGGGCACGTGCCGTGCCCCCAATGCCACCATCAGCCCGATCAGGCCGCTGAACAGAAACAGCCAGCCCAGAAGCACCGTCACGGCAATCGCGGCGAGGCCGGGCAGCACGATCGCCACCGCGCCCAGCACGAGGAACATCGCGCCTTCCACGGGCACGAGCACGCGGGCGCGGTCCAGCGATTCCCGGATTTCCTCGTCGGCGGTGGAAAAATCGGCCATGGTCTGCATGTTCCCGCCTCCAAAGTCGCCAGCGACCGCCCAGCATCGCTCTATTCTCCAGGACGGAGAAGGCCCAACGGAGAAACGCGCGAGCAGGGGATTGGGTTTGGTGGGGCTGTCAGAATCACGCCGACGCTTCCAAATCCTACCATCTGTTGGAATGCTTGACGGAGATGTTGGAGTACTTGACAACAGAAGGTAACTGTTGTAATTTCCTCCAACATGCGCGCTGAACTTCTGATCGACGAGCGCTACATATTGTCCGGCGATACATTCGTCGAGATCGTGATCTGGCGCTTGCCGCGGCCGGCGCGCGGTTCGATGCACCGGTTCAAATACCGGCTGGCCCTGGTCGAGCACGGAGTCTGTGTGCTGCGCTACGACAATGAAGCGGGCAAGGGCGGACACCGTCACGTCGGCGACGTTGAAGAACCGTACGACTTTTCCTCGCCGGATGCGCTGCTGGCAGACTTCTGGGCCGAAGTCGATGCAAGGAGGCGTTGATATGAAAACCGTGACGCTAGAAGTTTCCACCCGCGAAGCCGTTACGCGCCGGGTGCTCGACGCATTCAAGGGCCGTGCGCAGGGCGCGCGCATCAGCTTTGCCACGCCGGAGCTTCTGTTCGGAGTCTTAACGGCAAAGCGCTGGGAACTGATCCGCGCAATGACGGGCGCGGGCCCTCTCGCGATCCGCGAGGCGGCGCGGCGCGTGAAGCGCGACGTCAAAGCCGTGCATGGCGATATCCATGCCTTGTTGAATGCGGGCATTCTGCGGAAGACGGATAAGAACCTGGTGGTTTTTCCGTTCGATGCAATCCGGGTCGATGTGTTGCTGCGCGCGGCCTGAACGCTCGAAACGGCCTCACTCCTCCCCCTTCTTCTTCACCTCCCGCCGTCTGGGAATCTCCACCGCGAACACCCAGGCGTAGCCTATCGACATGTAGACGCAGGCGACGATGGCGGGGATCAGCAGATAAAGCGCGCCGCGCCAGCCGGCGATGAGGGTCGCGCCGGCTGCCACCGGCAGCAAGGTGCTCGCGGCATTGAGGATCTCGCGGAGGATTCGCAGCGGTTTCGTGCCCAGCACGTCGGATTGATCGTCTTCGGGAAAATTGCGCGAGAAAGTTTCGATCGCGGCGAACAGCGCCGTCCCCAGCACGATCAGCTCGACGCCGAAGGCCCATTGCGGTTGCGCGGGCACGAGGCCGAACAATCCGATCAGCAGAATCTCGAACTGGAGGAACAAAGCTGCAAACGCGCGGGAAAGATAGCCGCGCGCCTGCAGCAGATGTTCGAGACTGATCGTGAGTCCCACGAACAGGAGGCCCGCAAGCGTGGCGCCGATTTGCGCCACGACTGCGAAAAAGTCATGCCACGCGAGAATGTCGCCGGCGTTCATGCCCGTCTATCGCGGCGCCATCCGGATCGCGCCGTCGAGCCGCACGCATTCGCCGTTGAAATAACCGTTGGTGATCATCTGCAATGCGAGCGAGGCATATTCCGGCGGATTGCCGAGGCGGGGCGGGAAGGGGACCTGCGCACCCAGCGCCTGCTTCACCTGCTCGGGAGCACCCTGCAGCAGCGGCGTGTTGAACAGTCCCGGCATGATCGTGTTGCAGCGAATGCCTTCCTGCGCGAGGTCGCGCGCAACCACCAGGGTGACGCCGTTGATGCCCGCTTTCGAGGCCGTGTACGCCGCCTGGCCGATCTGTCCGTCCTGCGCGGCCACCGACGCCGTGTTGACAATCGCGCCGCGCTCGCCGCCGGGCAAAGGATCGAGCGTCAGCATGCCTGCCGCGGATTGCGCGATGCAACGGAAGGTGCCCACAAGATTGATCTGGATGATGCGGTCGAAATCCTTCGCCTGGAAGAATTTGATCTCGCCCGTCTTCTTGTCGCGCGAGGCCGTCTTGGCCGCGTTGCCTGTCCCTGCGCAATTGACAAGAATGCGCTCCTGGCCCACTGCCGCGCGCGCCTTGGCAAATCCCGCGGTGACGCTTTCGTCGTTGGTCACGTTCACTTCGCAATAGACGCCGCCGATTTCGGACGCGACCTTCTCGCCCTTGTCCTTCTGCAGATCGAAGATGGCGACCTTGACGCCGTGGCTCGCGAGCGCGCGCGCCGTCGCTTCGCCGAGGCCGGAGGCGCCGCCCGTGATGACGGCCGCAATCGAGGAATTGAGTTCCATGTCGTGTCCTTCCTGGAATGGATATTTTGCGGCGCTGTCTTAGACCGGCCGCTTCGCGGAAGGAAGCGGCTCCAGCACCAGCTGGGTCTGGGTCACCACGGCCACCAGCTTGCCCGTTTCGCCCACGATGCGGGTCTGCCAGACGGAAGTGCGCCGTCCCACATGGAGGGGCGTGGATTCGGCCTCGACGGTCGTGCCTTCCGGCGCGGGGCCGATGAAATTCGTCTTGCTTTCGATGGTTGTGGTGCCTGCGCCGTCCGGCAGATTGAACACCGCGCCCGTCGCCCCCATCATGTCGGCGAACGCCATGATCGCGCCGCCATGGAGAATGCGGCCCGAGGTGCAGAGGTCGGGGCGCACCTTGAGGCGCGCGCGAACCCTTTCGCGATTTGCTTCCGTCACTTCGACACCCATCAGGGTCGAGAAAGGTTGGGGCGTGAACTGGCGCAGGGCCATGGCGATATCTCTCCGGATTGCGCGGGCCCAACCATTCCACGCGAGGCGCCGGCCGCTCAAGGGGCCACGGCGAACACTTCCGCTTCGGCGCCAAACGAAGGATACTCCGTCCCATGAGCAACGGATTTGAGTTTCGCGATCCGAACGCGGTGCAGCTTCCGGCCGTGATCGCGAAGAATGCGCGCATCGTCGAGCGCGGATTCTGGAAGAAGCTGTTGAAGGTCGCCGGCCGCATTCCGTTTGCGGAAGATCTCGCGGCCGCCTATTTCTGCGTCATGGATTCGGCGACACCGACGCGCGTGCGCGGCGTGCTGCTCGCGGCTCTCGCATGGTTCGTGATCCCCGCGACGGTGTGGCCGGAATTCCTGATCGTGTTCGGGTTCACCGACGACGCGGCGGTCGCGGCGATTGCGGTGGGCATGGTGCGCCGTCACATCCGCGAGCGTCACTACATCCGAGCGCGCGCAGCGCTCGATATTCCCGAACCGGATTTGGAATACGGATAAGTGAGCGCACGCGGAGGCGCGGAGAACGCGGAGGAGAAGAGATATTCAAGCGCGGAGTTGCGAAAACATGATTCGCGCGCGAACGCGCGCAAAAAGAATTGACGGTCAGTTTCTCGAAAATGCCGATGCCGAACGCGAGTAAAATTCTTCTCCGCGTTCTCCGCGCCTCCGCGTGATCAAACCTTTGTCTTCCATCGCTTCGAGATGCCGACATAGAGGCTCATGCCGGCCAGCGCGTAGAGCAGATAATCCACATTCCGGTTCACGGAAGCGGGCAGCACAAAAGACGCGATTCCGAAACACAGCGACGCCATCAGCGAAAGCTGACGCCAGGGAATCGTGAATCCCTTGCGGGATGCTTTCCATTGCTGCAGTTCTTCGTCGACCGAGGGGGACTGAACGTCCGGCATGTCCGGCGTCAAAACAGGCTCGACGACCACTTCGTCGAACGCGGCGATCTTGCGTTGAAATTCGGGTGCTGCGGGCGGCCTGAGGCGCTGCGCCTGTTGACTGGGGCGGCGGCCGAACGCGCGAGCGCTCACCGCACCACGGACAAGGACTGGCGGTCGTTGTTCGCCTTTTCGGTCGGCGGCCCGACGAATTCGATCGCGATGCCCGCCTCGTGATGGCGCACGACCTTGCCGGCCATCTGTCCGATCAGCACCACTTCGCCGAGAGGCGGGCGCGCATCGGTCTTGAGCGATACGCCGCTGAGCGACAGGTCGACCACTTCGCAGGCGAGGATATCGCCATTGGCGCGCGTGAAGCGCGCGAAGCCCTTGGTGGGCGTGCGGTCGTGACGGCGCAACAGCGACTCGTCCACCTCGCCGCGATTCATATAGAGCGTGAGCTGTTCGGCTACGCGCTCGCGCTTGAGCGCCGAGCAATTGAATTTCACGCCGAACGTGGTGTCTTCGGGCCGCATCACGGTGCCCTCGAAGCGGCCGAAGCCGTCGATATAGAGAACGATGTTGGTATCGGCCGCGGGCACGAACTCGCAGGAAAGCTGCGCACCGCCAGGCGAAAGATCGACCACTTTGCACGTCGCTTCGCGTCCGTCGCCGGGCACGAAAAGCCGCCCGGAAAGATCGACCGGAACGCGCACAAACCGGCGACGTTCGGCCTTGGCATGGGCGACGACGCTTTCGCGGTCTACTGTCATGGCAAGCGCCAGACCCGGCATTCGCCTGGTCCCATCTGAGCTTCGACACGCAGTTGTAAAGTATGACGGTCAACGGGAGGTTTACGTATGACCCCGGCTTTGCCTTTATTTTGGGGCTCGAGTCCCGAATTGTGCCAGCCGCATTTCAGGGTTATGGCCCCTTAACCTCGGCCGCGCCACGCGCTATACGGGCGCTGCCAAACCGACCTCTACCCCCTCAAGCGTGCCGCCCGGCCCCCGGCGTTGCGCTCATTTCCAGGAGAATCCCCCGATGACATTCGCCCCCGCTTCGCGATCGCTGACCCGATTCGCGCTGACCCGCTTCGGCGCGGGCGTTGCGATGTTGGCTGCTGCAGCCCTTGCCGGTTGTGCGTCCACTTCGGTCTTCGACGATCTCAACGCGGCACAGCCGACGGGTTCGGCATTTGCCCAGGCCCAATTTCGGGATTACGCCGCCCTCGCGCGCTCTTTCGGGACGACGGAGCAGCCGTCCGGCCAGTCCTTCGATGCAGCGGGTTCGATGTCGCTGACCGGCACGGATGCGACAACCGAAAGCCTCGCGATCGCGTTCGCGCAAAAGGCCCTGTCGGCGGCGAGGGGCGAGGAACCGCTCCCGGAAGCTGCTCCCGACGGCGACGCGGAAGCGGAGGCGCTGCGTCTGCGGCTCTTACGCGGACTCGACCAGGGACGCGATAAGGCGCCCGAGATCGCAGCCCGCGCCGAGGCCGATTTCGATTGCTGGATCATGAACGCCAAGGTCGACACGCAGAAAGGGGCGGCGGCACAATGCCATCGGTCGCTGGAAGTGAGCCTGGCCCAACTCGAAAGGGCGGTAAATCTGACGCCGGTCGCGGCGCCCCCGCCGCCGCCCGTTGCGACTTCAACCACGACGACCACCACAACCGCGACCACCCAGACTTCCAACTATCAGGTCTATTTCGATTTCGATTCCTGGACTCTGACGGCCGAAGATCTCACCGCGATCACCCAGGCGATTGCGGCGGCCAAGGCGGGCGGTCAATCGCGCATTGCCATCGTCGGCCACACCGACACATCGGGAAGCGTCGAATACAATCAGAAACTGTCCGAGCGCCGTGCCGGTGTCGTGAAGGACGCCATGGTGCAGATGGGCGCGCGGCCCGAAGCGATCCAGGTTTCCGGCGTGGGCAAGTCCGACCTCGCGGTGCCGACGGCGGACGGCGTCAAGGAAGCGAGAAACCGCAGGGCAGTGATCACGCTGTCGCCGTAAACGATGGGCGGCGGTGACGAGTTAGCCGGACTGCCCCTCGGCCGGGCTTTGGAGATGCGCTGAAATTGCGCTAAGAAACGGGCCATGGCCACAACCGTTCAACTTCTCGCCATCTTCGGTCCCATGTTGCTGACCCTCATGGGCCTCGCCATCGCGTTGACCACCCCGATGGAATCGCAACGGGCCGTATTTGCGTGGCTGATTGCGTTTGTGGTTGTGGGCATTCCGACGACCGCTGCGGCGTATTTCGAGTCGCATATGATTCTCGAACGCAACACGGTGGACAAGCCCATCTCCACCGTAACGCGCATCGAACCGAACCAATTCGCCGCGAGGCCGGTGCTTCACCAGCATGTCGAACATGCGAGGGTGACCTATTACGGCGAGCCCCGCGAACACAAAAATAAAAATCACCCGCAGGCTGTGGCGTATCAAACCGTGACCTATCAAGTGCAGCAGTCGGTGGCGCCGGTCGTCATGTCGAACATGGTACCGCGTCCCAAAAACAGCTCCGTCATCCCGACCAATACTTTCTCCTGCGTCGGCTTTACCAGAAATCCGGACGGGACCTGGGAGGCGGGCGACAACACCCAGCCGTTCAATGTCGGCAAATCGACGGATGTCGTCGTTCGCAATCAGGGTCCGATCGAGGAAGGCTGGGTGACGGTCGGGGGCGTGGACCTTTACGACCTGATCAATGCAAAATGCGGCAAGTCGACCGCGCACTGATTGCAAAGGAATACAAGCACGGTCGCCGGCCTCCGTTTGGCATCGGCGCCCGGCGGGATGTGTGAGCAAATTGGAACAGGCAATCCGTCGCGAATGCGCATAATGGCCGGCGGGTATGCTTTCAGTGGGGTGAATTCATCGTTGAGTGACCAGGTTTCGCGCGTCGTCGTTATCACGGGAGGTTCGTCCGGCATCGGCCGGTGCACCGCCGCCTTGTTCGCGCGCCGCGGTTGGCGCGTCGGACTGATCGCACGCGGCGCCGAAGGACTCGCGGCCTCGCGCAAGGATGTGGAAACGGCGGGGGTGTTCGCCGCCACGGCCCAAGCCGATGTCACGGACAGCGCCGCGCTTGTCGAAGCCGCGAATGCGATTGCGGCGGCGCTAGGTCCCATCGACGTGTGGATCAACTGCGCCGGCAACGGCGTCTATGGACGTTTCGCCGACGTGCCGGAGGCGGAATTTCAACGCGTCACGGACGTGACCTATCACGGCACCGTCAACGGCACGCGCGTCGCGCTCGCACATATGCGACCGCGCGGGCAGGGACGCATCGTCAATGTCTGCTCGGCGATCGCATTTCACGGCCTGCCGCTGATGTCGTCTTACGCCGGCGCCAAGGCGGCGGTACGCGCATTCGGCCAGGCGGTGCAGGGAGAACTGAAACTGGAGCGCAGTCAAATCCGCATCACCACGGTGTTTCCGCCGGCCGCGAACACGCCCTATTTCAGTCACGCCGTCAGCTATATGGGCTGGCCGGCTCGCCCCGCCTGGCCTGTCTATCAGCCGGGCGTGGTGGCGCAGGGAATCCTGCAGGCAGTTGCCGGCGGCCGACGCGAGATGACGATCAGCGGCACGGCCGCCGCCTTCTCGCTCGCGACGCGCATCGTGCCCGGTCTCATCGCGATGGGCATGGGAAAGATGGGAATCGAGCGGCAGGCTACCGGCGATCCCGATGCGCGGCGTTTGCTGGAGCCGACATTGTTTGTGCCGTCCCGGCGCGTGTTCGACGTGCATGGTCCGTTCGGAAAGGGTGCGCGACGCTGGAGCGTGCAGCTGTGGTTCGAACGTTGGCTCACGCCGCTCTTCACATTCGCGCGCGGCTCTCTGTCCCGTCCGCAAGTTGCTGCGTCGCCGTCCACACGCGTTCAACCAGAGCCGGGTCCAGAGCTCGCGGGTTTGGCGGCGCCGCGCGCCGATTCTTGAGATAGACGCCGCTGACATCCGCGAATTCCGGCGTGAGCGCGGCTGCGAGCGGCGTGTCGGCGCCATGCTCCTCGCTCAACGCAAACGGCGCGAGGCAACGCCACACCAGGCCGATCGCGCCGCCCGTCCGCACGAGTCCACTCGCCACCAGGCCGGGATGCACCACATTCGCCACCACGCCGGTGCCCGCGAGGCGTTTGGCGAACGCGAACGTCATCATCATCGCTGCGAGCTTGGATTGGCCATAGGCCCCGACCATCGTCCAGCGTGCACCCAGTACGAGACGATGTGGATCGATGCGCGCGCGGTCGGACGTGGACGATCCGACTGTAACAATGCGCGACGGCGCGCCGGCGCCAAGCGCCGGCAATAACGCGCGCGTGAGAACGAATGGCGAGAGCAGGTTGGTAGCGAGCACGCGCTCGTGACCCTCCGCGGTGAGCGCACGGGTCGCCTCGAAGATGCCCGCATTGTTGACCAACACGGCGATCTTGCCGTGCCGCGCCACGATGGAATCGCCCAATGCGCGTGTCGCGGCCAGGAGCGAAAGATCGGCGATCATCAGTTCCGTGCTCGCCCGCGGCACGCATTGCGCAATCCAGGCCGACGCCGCTTCGCCTCTCAAAGCGTCGCGTCCGACGAGAATCACATGATGCCCCGCGCGCGCGAGTCCCAGCGCGATCCAGCGGCCGATGCCGCCTGTGGCGCCGGTCACGACGGCGATGGGTGGTCCAGTGTCGGTCACCTTTGTATTTCTCCGAACTCCAACGACCGCCGTTCCTGCGGAGGTCGACCGGAGAATTTCTTCACGCGAAGCCACGGAGCACACTAACGCGTCTCGGCGGCTCCGCGCCTCTGCGTGCAATCATTTTCGGACTCGACATCGCCCAAAAACTCGTTCTTCAATCGTTCGCACAGGCAGAGATTGGTACGCAATGGGCGAAGCGATGGCGGCTCGGAAAATTTGTGCGAAACGCGGACCAGCGCAAATCGGTGTCGATATCTGATGTGCGGGAAATTCACCCAGATGATGTCCTGGCGCGAGCTGCACGAGCTTTCGGATTTTCTGCGGGCCGGCAGCGCGGGCGAGATCGAAACCGCGACGCCCATGCGCATGGCGCGCGTGATCCGGCTCGATCGGGAGGGAAAACGGGAAAATGTCGCAATGCGCTGGGGATTTGCGAGCCTGCGCTCGAAGACGCCGCAGGACCGGCCCGAACACATCCATGCCCGCGCCGAAACGATCGACAGCCTGCCGACATTCCGCGATGCCTTCGCCCATAGCCGCGGCCTCCTGGTCGTCAACACTTTCAACGAAGGCGAAGAGGTCACGCCGAAGAAGACCGTCCAGCACACGATTACGCCGCGCGACGGCAAGCCCGTCGGCATTGCCGTTCTGTGGCAGGCCTGGACGCATCGCGACGAAGGCGAACTTCTGACATTCGCGATGGTGACGACGGCAGCCAACAATCTCATCTCGCGCATCACCGATCGCATGCCCGCAGTGATCGCGCCGGAACATTGGGCGACGTGGCTGGGCGAGACGAACGCCACGCTCGATGAGGTCAAGGCGCTGCTCGTGCCGTACGAAGGCGATTGGGACATGCGGGAACAGAAAAAACCGCCGCCGCCGCCCCGGCCGGGCAAGCCCGATCCGCAACCCGGTCTGTTCTGAGCCGTGAGCGGGCTTCAGCTTTTCGGGCTCATCGCGGTTTCGCTCATGCTCGTCTGCTATGCGCTCGAGGCGCGCAGCCGCTGGTTCGTGCTGGGATTTTCCGGCGCCTGCGTGTTGGGATCGGTTTACGGATTCCTGCAAGGCGCGTGGCCCTTCGGACTGATCGAAGGCGTTTGGGCCGTCGTTGCGTTCGCGCGATGGCTCGGGCGCGCCTGAAGCGCCGGCGGTTCGATGCGCGGGGCCGATTGCGAGCCGCGTCTCTTCAATGCTAGGAAAAACGGCGCGGGGTGTGGCGCGCCTGGCACTGCCGATCGTTCCGGCGCGGAAATTTCTCATGCGACGCCTTCCGGATATTTCGCATTGGCTGTTCGGCCGCAATTCGCCCGGCCGCCATTCCGCGCGTCCCGACAACTGGCCGCAGGGCTCGGGCTCGCTGCTCGATCCGGCGAAAATGTTCGCGCCCGATCCCGCCCTGATCGAGTCCTACACAAGGATGGACGACTCCGACACGGCGAACTTCCGGCGCGAACGCGACAATCTCGTGTTCTACAAGGACATTCCCTATTCGCCCTATCTGGGCGAATGGCAGTTTCATCCAAACCGGATCGGCGGCTATCTGGCGGCGACGAAGATTTCGCCGGCCCTGATCAGGACCGCGACGCGGCTGCTGGAGTGTTGTGTCGAGCTGCCGAATGGCGGGCTCGCGCTTTATTATCCGAAGACCATTCGCACGGCGCGGCTTCAGGTCAACGATCCGATTTACAGCGCCATGGCCCAGGCCCAGCTTCTCGCGGGCTACACGAAACTGGCGCGCGATTGCCCGGACTCCACCGGCGTCGATTGGCGCGATGTCGCCGCGCGGCTCGCCACGGCCATGATTTTTCCGTTCGAGAAAGGCGGGGTCTGCGTCGACGGAAACGTGCTGCTCGAGACGCCGAATTTCCGCGCCTGCCCGGAAACGATTTTGAACGGATGGATGGACGCGCTGATTCACCTCCACGACTATCTCAGCCTCTTTCCGAACCGCGAGTTGGAAGAGTTTTATCGGCGCAATCTCGAAGCGCTGTGCGAAATGCTGCCTTCCTTCGACGACGAAGCCACCCGCCTCAGCCGCTATTCCAATCTGTGTCCTTACGAATTTCGCATCCATTTCAATTCGTCGATGCGCGGCCTGACGCCTCCTGTGATGGTCGAATATGTCCCCGCCGATGCGCGCGTCGGCGGCTATCGCATCGAGGAATTGTGGTCTGCGGAAGACACGCCGCGCAACTGCATCTATGAAAACAAGATCGCAAAAACCCGATCATCCACCATGGACGTGTCGCTGTCGGTGAGCAGTTCGTACGACACGAAGATCCATGTGGCGGCGGACTGCCGGCGCATCTCGTTCGATCCCGGATCGTTCAACGAAAAATCCACTGTGCCGCAACGAACGCTCAAGCGCCGTTCGGTGCTGCCGGACTCGAATTACGACGGAAGCCGCACCGTTTTCCGCATCGCACCCGCGCGGCACGGCCTCATTGCCGGCTGTCCGACGAACTTCATGAAGAACGGCCAGAATTTCTACCACGTCTATCACGTGGTCGCACTGTACGAGCTGGCGCTGACCACGGCCGTGCCGGAACAGAAGAAAATCATGATCGATATGGCCGCGCGCTGGTACGATTATGTTCTTCATCCTCCGCGCAATCGCCCGCGCGACGCTTTTTCCGAGCCCGACAGCTTCGTCAAGAAAATCACGCGCTTCCGGGCCAACCGGCACAACTACAATTTCGAAGAACTTCGCCGGGCGGCGGCGGGCTGAAAGCACGGTCCCCCATCCGTCCGCCTCGCAAATGCGAGGCGTCCACCTTCCCCCGAAATGGGGGAAGGTTATAAAAAGATTCGCGCGACGCCTTTTCTCTTGCCTTCCCCCATTTCGGGGGAAGGTGTCGCGCGGCGTTAGCCGCGTGACGGAAGGGGGCGGGCCGGAACAAAGCATTTTATCGATTCGATTCAGGATTGGTTTGTATTGGCCTTCTATCATGCGACCCGTTCGGATCGGGAGACGCTTGCATGCGGTTCGGATTCCTTGTGGCGGCAGTGGTGGCCGGCGGCGCGCTGATGGGTGCGTCGGCGCAAATCCTGCTCGATCCATCTTCGGCATCGACCGCACAGCCGCGCGTCGTCGCAGCGGCGCCTGCGGTCAAATTCGATATCGGCGATCTCAATCCCCTCAAGCTGATCTATGACGAGGTGATGAAACAGGTCGCGACCGACGCGAACCGTCCGTCGTTTGCGGTGGGAACGCCGGTGCCTGTGGCCGATTTCTCGAAGATGGATGCTCAGATCAAACTCAACAACGAGAAATTCCGGCGCATGAGCAATCCGGACGACGTCGGGCGGCTGCCGGAGTAACGGTCCGCGGTAGCGGACGCGCTCGAAGCCGAGACACGCCTTATTGCGAGCGTGTTCTGTTGCGAAACGGCGCGGGCATGTAATATCCCGGCGCGGGCGTCCGGCCGCATTGTGGAACGGGGATATTTCCAATGAACAATCTCATCAAAGGCGCCGTCTGCGCGATGGCGCTTGGCTTGGCGACGACCTCCGGGATTTTCATCGGCCACGCGACGGCCGACCAGCCGCATATGCAGGCAGCACTCGATTCGCTCGTTGCGGCGCGCGACGAACTTGTGGCGGCTTCGCCGAACAAAGGCGGTCACCGCCTGGAGGCGATTCGCCTCACCAACCTCGCTATCGCAGAAGTGCACGCCGGCATCGCCGCCGCGGAGTGGTGACGTCGAACGGAATCGCTCGCCGCGCTCGATGCGCGGCGGGCGACTTCGCACTCCCATCTCACTCATGCAGCGTGCTCGCAACTTTGGCGACGGCCGCGTCGAAGCGCGCAAAATTTTCGGGAGCGAGATCGAATGTCACGGTTTGACCATGGGGCGAACTGATGACAAACCGCACGCCATTTCCGGCGATGAGCACCAGGCGCGACGGATCGGAGTTTTGCGTGTCGTGCACTTCGCCGACCGCGCGCCGGTTCCCCGATTGCGCGCGCTCGGCTTTCGACCACAGCTCCGAAACGGCGCTCCACTCATCGCGCTCGAGAACGAGACCGTTTGCTTTGCCTTGAGCGGCGATCTTGACGATGCCGAACTGGTCGTCCGTCATCGCGCCATTGCTTACGCCGATTTCGAGACAGCCTTGCGCGTTCCCAAACCGGGCAAAGTCGCGGATACCGGCATCGTCTCTCGCGCGCGGGAATAGCAACAAAGCTCCGCCGCCTGCGACAATGGCTGCGAGGGTCAAGAATATTCTGGTCCGCGTTTCTTCCGGGGTTGGCGCCGCCTTGCGCTCGGCTTCCGACTCCGGACTGAGGCTGCTGAGAAATCCTGCCGCTATTCCCAATCCGACACCCATTGCAGTCGCCCCTCCCAGCATTGACAGCACGTCCCGCGCGGTTGACTCCGGAGAAAAATCGTTGATGACGATGAACGCGAATGCCGGAACAAGCGAAGCCGTCATGAACGGCATCGACTTGAGCGATCTTGGCAACCGGTGCCAAGGCGTTTGACCGACGATTCCGACGGCTGCGACCCACGCCGTCGCCAAGCACAGCAGGCCAAAATAAATCCAAGCGCGCGTATCCCAGAGTGTAACAAAAGGCGGTTGCCAACCGAACTGGACCCAAATCCACGCGGCCGTCGCTGCGAGAAAAACGCACGCATAGAAAACAGCCAAAAGCATGCGGTCCACCCTGAGACGCGGATTATACTTTCGGTTGTCCCGTGCGGCAATTCACTGCGATATTTATACTTCGCGTTCCTACTAACTAGGGATAGTTTGAGAGAATCCAGCGACAGGTTATGTGTTGTAGTTCGTGTCGAAGAAGCATTTCGTGAAAGAGCGTTGCCGTTAAGCGTGCAACACTTTACGTGTCGCCGGATCTTCCCACGAAGTCGCTACCGCTCGCTCCGGCCGGTTACGGGGCCGTGGGTGCATTTCCGAACTATCTCGGAGCCGGCCTGAACCGCCTGGCGCCGATAGCGAATGTTCTCGACTATGATGGGGACGGTCAGGTCATCGACCTGCGAAGCCCGCGCGAGACGCTGCACTGAATCATTCCGTATAAAATTGCGCTAGTTTCTGCTGGTTTCGGCTGGCAAACGATCCCGGATTGGCGGGACTTGGCGCGCTTCGTAAAAGCGAACCGGAAGCTCTTCGGAAAAATTTAGCCGAAATGTCGATGCCATGTCCGGTCGCAAAATCATCCACGGGTCAGCTAATTCTTCGTCCAAAAAAGCGACCGGGATGATCGGCGGTTCTCTCATGAGTTCTGGCCGAATGGCGGCCTGATCGATGTCCATAAGTTTGTAGGAATTACCAAAAACTTGGATCGATGCGATTTTCCCTACCAGCGAACGATTCGCGTATAGAACAAACATGCCGCCATCCAAGTCTTTGAGCCTGACATAGGGAGGAACCCGCAACAGCCCTCCCTGCGAGTAGCCAATGCGCTCATTATGTTTGCGGCATAGCAACAATACGCGTTTTGTCCGTCACCACCCACCAGCATGCCGTCCCAGCTCACCACACCTGCTGTTGCGTTGACGACCCACGCGCCCGAATCTCCCTTTTTCGCAAGCGCAGCCGCGACATATTGAAAGACAGTATCTTCCAATGCAAAAATATCCTTGAAGCAGTATGGAGTCCCGTTGAGCTTGATCTCTTTCCAGATCGTAGCTTCTTTGATTTTCGCATGCACGTGCCCGCTGATATTGCCGTAGAAACTTGTGGGGTCGCCCTGCCCCATACTGGCAATCGGCGTCCATTGCGTAATCTTCCCCGCTCCAGGGAAGGCTAAATTTGGCGCTGTGTTACCGTCGATTACTGCGCACGCTGCGTCGATTGTCGGCGCATTTGGATCGGCTCGGCTGTTACACTTTGTGGTGGACGACGCGCTCGGCATTTGCGACCAAATAACGTCTCCAATCTCGACCTTGGCGCCAAGCGCACCAGGTTTTGGCGAATAGGCGCGATTTTTCTTGCCGCCGACCGACTCGCGACCAAGCACGTGGGCGCAACTGACGGCATTGTATGTGAGATCCCTACTATTCCACAAAAAGCCACCCAGTGTGCCCTCTTGTGCTGCTCCAAGAAAATCTCCGCTTCTTAACGCATATCCTTCAGCTTCCATTCGATACTCGTAGATGATCGGATGCGGGCCAAGCCGGCGAGGATAGTCGCCGCCCTTCGGGAAAATATCTTTCAAAGGCCGGCGCAAGATGACGACCACCAATACAGGGTGGATGCTCTCCCCGGGCCACGAGTCCGCAGCTGCGTAACCCTTTCGCTTACAATAGGAGTCCCAATCGCTCGGCTTGCTATTGAAATCGTATGTGTCGCCGAAATAACTGCGATATACGCGTTGTTGAGCTTGCGCATCGACGACTACTGGATGGGGTGGATTCACGCGTATCAATGGGCGCGGGGGCCGTGGCCAATCACCGCCGCTCCGAGCGATCAATGCGTCGTCGAAACATTCTGGGCGGGACAGCCAAACCCCGTCCAAATCTCGAGCGCCGGGGTCGCCGAGGTGGTGCCAACGTTGTGCAACCAAGCCTTGATCGCGGGGTGACCGGGGCATGCCGTCGACAAATATGCATTAGCGGTCTTAGCCAACGCCTGCGCCTTCGTCTTATCGCCGCCTACGAAGTATCTTACCTCGTTGTTTTCGTGGGGGTTCAGGAACGTGGGCGAAATTAGCTCGATCCCTGGCACAACATAGCCGTCCTTATTCAGCTCTGATTGCAAACCTGCAATTGCCGAAAGGCTGCTGCTATTTGCGTATTGAATGTACACCAGAGCCTTCTCAGTGTTCTGAGTAGAGGTAGACTTAAACCCTTCCGCTAGGCTGTTGACATCCTTTTGAGCAGCCGCTCGAGCTGCCCCCTTCAGCGTGGAGCCTAGCTTTGCGTTAAGTTGGTCTTGCAGCGCTGCAACCTGATGAAGCAATGCGATTCTGTCCTGCTGAAGTTTGTTGATAAGATTTGGGAAGACGTTCGCCCTCTGGTAGTGGATAAAGCTCTCGAGATTGTCGAGTTGCAACTGTTCAGCCTGAAGCTGTTGCGTCTCCTGCTGCACCTTTTGACTCTCCGCAAGTTCACTTTTCTGCGCTGCGATATCCCGCTTATCGGCTTCAACAGTAGCCTGTTGTGCGGCGGTTTCGCTTTGTTGCAATGCTACGAGTTCCTTCTGTTGTCCGAGATGCGTCCACAAATCAACTGTCTGGCTCGCAGCATTGACAAGTGCCGCAAGCCCGCCGCAGGCAGCGAGAATAGCCGCGAATGCCGTAACCAAGGCTTGCCAATTTCGTTCGATAAACGATGTGGGTAACTTGAGCTGATCGATCTCCGCTCGCAATTTCTCGATTTCGAGTTCCGCTTTTTGCCGCGCAAGCATTTCACCTTCATCGCTCATGCTTTATGTCCGCCCCTAGCCAAGTTGAAAAGGCAAATGCGCTTGCATCGAAGGCGCATTTCGCATTCCTGACATAAATCAGCCGCGCGCCGGTTAGCTCATCGCTCGAGCGAACGATTGAGGACTGCTGCAAGTCGCACTCCGGCTTTGCTTAGCTGATTTGATATTACCCCCTCGGCCTTCGTCTCGTAGTCGCCGTCGAGCTCATACGTCCCGTCAGGCCCCGCTTGGGGAAGATCGCCGTAGCTAACGTCCTTCGCTGCCTGATAGGCCTCCATGGCCCATTGCTCCGGTGTACCTTGCTTCCACACAGTTTCATCATCTGTCGAAATCTTCGCGATGAGCCCTTCTGCGACTTTGCGGGGATCGGTGCCGAGGGCCTCGACAAATTGCGTGTCCCAGAATCCATGTAGCTTTCCCGAGTTGCCACTCGCGTCGTTCACGGTCTCGCCGTTACCTCCTTGATCCTCATCGTCCGAAGAATGAAGTGGCTGGTGCATGTCACCCACAAAATGCAGAAGAAATTGAAGTGCCATGAGGCGCTCAGCGGCGGAATTGCTGTTGCTGGAAAGTTCGGCCTCGAATTCTTCGATCTTGTCGACGACGCAGTCTTTGGCGGGGCCGGCGGAAGCCGGCGTCCCCGCCGCAAGCGAAGGGCGTCCGAAACAAGCGGCGTTCATGTCGGCCCCGCTGATTTCAAGATCAACAAAATGCCAGTCGCGGGTCAAGGTGGCAAGTTTAAGTCGCTGTTCGGCAATCGATATGATCGTGACGGGATCAACCCCGATTGATGAACCTCCAGACCATGGCTGCCATTTGCCATCGCTTTCTTCCGGGTTTTCCTTGTCAGGTTGATTTTCTTCCAGACGCTGGATCCATTGGCCGTAGGACATGCCCACACCTATGCCCGCCGGGTCGTCCTGAAAATGCTCCTTCATTTGCGCCCTCATGCGACTTGGGCGATCCGAAGAGCCAAAAAGGAATGCAAAAAGACCCTCTGCGACTTCTCCACGACGAAAGGACGCAAAGGCGCGAAAGTGACCGATTTCCGAGGCCGGGTAGGGTTTGTCGAGCTGAATACGGATAAAGAAACTGTCGAGCGGGTCAGTTGCTTCTTGGGTGAACAATATCTGGTGCGGGCTCAGGGGATCGACGCAACACTTGCGCGTAATCTAGCCGCTGGAGTTTGAAAGTCCAAGGTCTCTCGGGGTCTTTGGTTCAAACGCATCGCAATGCGATTCAGCTCGGCC